>Ga0207848_100011_pt1 | contig 396667 bp, 365 predicted proteins | sample TtaePargueraPR_10_FD_187737 | JGI IMG/M metagenome (GOLD analysis project Ga0207848, IMG submission 187737) | Aerobic enrichment media microbial communities from Bioluminiscent Bay, La Parguera, Puerto Rico - Tt and M2 (3) (SPAdes) | ecosystem: Environmental > Aquatic > Marine > Unclassified ... | reverse complement strand
TCAAGGTCGAGCTGATCGTGCCGATCGCCATGGAAGACGGCCTGCGCTTCGCCATCCGCGAAGGCGGCCGTACCGTCGGCGCCGGCGTCGTCTCCAAGATCATCGAGTAATCGGGGAGACGGGCGTCGGGTCTGGGCGGATAGGAGTGTAGCTCAACTGGCTAGAGCACCGGTCTCCAAAACCGGGGGTTGGGGGTTCGAGTCCCTCCACTCCTGCCAGTCCAGACAAACGGTCCGGCGACGGACCAGATGACCGGCGGGACGCCGGGCGAAGAACGAACAGGTCATGGCTAAGACGAACCCATTTGAGTTCTTTCAGCAGGTCCGTGCGGAAACCCGCAAGGTGACCTGGCCGAGCCGTCGCGAGACGATGATCACCACGGTGATGGTGTTCATCATGGTGACGCTGGCCAGCCTGTTTTTCCTCGCCGCCGACCAGATCATGGCGCTCGGTGTCGAGTTCCTGCTCGGAATGCGCTGAGGAGGGCCCGACAGTCATGGCCATGCGGTGGTACATCGTTCACACGTACTCGAATTTCGAGAAAAAGGTCGCCGAAGCGATCCGCGAGAAGGCGGAGCAGACCGGTCTCGACGAGAAATTCGAGGAAATCCTCGTTCCGACCGAAAAGGTCGTCGAGGTGCGACGCGGGCGCAAGATCGATACGGAACGCAAGTTTTTTCCCGGATATGTCCTCGTGCGTATGGACATGACCGACGATGCGTACCATTTGATCAAGAACACCCCCAAAGTTACGGGCTTTCTGGGAGCCGATAACAAGCCGACGCCGATTTCCGACGCGGAGGCGCAGCGGATCGTGCAGCAGGTGCAGGAAGGCATCGAGCGGCCGAAACCGTCGGTTCATTTCGATATCGGCGAGCAGGTTCGCGTCGCCGACGGTCCTTTCGCTTCCTTCAACGGTACCGTTGAGGAAGTGGACGAGGAGCGGGCGCGGCTCAAGGTCGCCGTGTCCATCTTCGGCCGGGCGACCCCGGTCGAGCTCGAGTACGGGCAGGTCGAGAAACTGTGACCTGTTCTTGGTTGTGGGAGATCGGGCCGGCCGCCAACCGGTACTGATCGCACCACGAAACGCCAGTGTTGCCGCCCCGGCGCGACCGGGATTTTGCGGTACGGAAAGGTGAGAGAATGGCGAAGAAGATTATCGGCTACCTGAAACTTCAGGTACCGGCCGGCGCGGCGACCCCGTCTCCGCCGATCGGCCCCGCGCTCGGCCAGCGCGGACTGAACATCATGGAGTTCTGCAAGGCGTTCAACGCGCAGACCCAGGAGATGGAGAAAGGCGCGCCTTGCCCGACGATCATCACGATCTATCAGGACAAGTCGTTCGCTTTCGAGATCAAGACGCCGCCGGCGTCGCATTTCCTGAAGCAGGCCGCGAAGCTCAACAAGGGCTCCAAGGCGCCGGGTCGCGACAAGGCGGGTTCGGTGTCGCGCGATCAGGTGCGCGAGATCGCCGAAGCGAAGATGAAGGATCTGAACGCCAACGACGTCGAGGCGGCGATGAAGATCATCGAAGGCTCGGCCCGCTCGATGGGCCTCGAGGTTACGGGGTAAGCGTCATGGCAAAAGCAGGAAAGCGTATTCGCAAGGCCCTCGACGGCGTCGATCCGCGCACGCTGGTCGCGCTGCCGGAAGCCATCAAGATGGTGAAGGAACGCGCCACGGCGAAGTTCGACGAGACCATCGAGGTGGCGATCAACTTGGGTGTCGACCCGCGCCACGCCGACCAGATGGTGCGCGGCGTGTGCCAGCTGCCCAACGGGACCGGCCGTTCGGTCCGTGTCGCCGTGTTCGCCAAGGACGCCAAGGCCGAAGAAGCCAAGGCCGCCGGCGCGGACGTGGTGGGTGCCGAGGATCTGGTCGAGCAGGTGCAGAAGGGCGAGATCAATTTCGACCGCTGCATCGCGACACCGGACATGATGCCGCTCGTCGGCCGCCTCGGCAAGGTGCTCGGCCCGCGCGGCCTGATGCCGAACCCGAAGGTCGGCACCGTGACGCCGGACGTGGCCAACGCGGTGAAGGAACAGAAGGGCGGTGCCGTGGAGTTCCGCGTCGAGAAGGCTGGCATCATCCAGGCCGGCGTCGGCAAGGCCTCCTTCGGCGAAGAGCAGCTCGTCGAGAATGTCCGCGCCCTCGTGGACGCGGTGATGAAGGCGAAGCCGACCGGCGCCAAGGGGACCTATTTCCAGCGTCTCGCCGTGTCCTCGACCATGGGGCCGGGCGTTCGCGTCGAGCCGTCGACCGTTACCACCGCCTGATTTTGCGGTGACATGAGAGTTTCCGTCCGGGAGACCGGGCGGAGAGTACGGGCCCGGCGGCTTGCCGACGGGCCCGATACCCTGTCCAAGACTGCCGGTGCTCAAAGGGACATGTCCCGGCGAGCCTAAGTTCCCGCGGGAAGCCAGCATAGACGGGAATGAACCGGATATCCGGTTCGGACCTCGTTGTCCGAGTGGCCCCGGGATCGGTCGATCCGATCGCGGGCCGTGAGGGCGGGACAGGAACGCGAGCGTCGTCCTGATTCCGTCTTGCGCGGCTGAGGGACGGCTAGGACAACCCGGCGGCGGTCTTCCGTCGCCAGATTGGAGAGAGCAGGTGGATAGAGCTGAAAAGTCAGAGCTCGTCTCGACGCTGCACGACGTGTTCGCGAACACGGGCGTGGTCGTCGTGGCCCACTATTCCGGCCTCTCGGTTTCGCAGATGACGGACCTTCGGGGCCGTATGCGCGAGGCCGGCGGTCAGGTGAAAGTGGCCAAGAACCGCCTTGCCAAGCTCGCGCTCGAAGGGACCGAAGTCGCCCATCTCGGCGATCTCCTGAAGGGCCCGACCGTGATCGCCTATTCCGACGATCCGGTCGCCGCTCCGAAGGTGGCCGTCGACTTCGCCAAGGCCAACGAGAAGCTCGTTATCCTCGGCGGCGCGATGGGTGCCACGTCCCTCGACCCGGACGGTGTCAAATCACTGGCGACGCTGCCCTCGCTCGATGAGCTCAGGGCGAAGATCGTCGGCATGATCAATACGCCGGCCACACGGGTCGCGCAGGTGCTCGCCGCGCCCGGCGGGCAGGTTGCACGGGTGCTTGCGGCGCGTGCCGAACAGGGCGAGGCGGCCTAAGGGCCAACCGATCAAACAGGTTCGAACCGAAAGGAACTGAAACATGGCTGATCTTGAGAAGATCGCAGACGAACTGTCCAACCTCACCGTCCTCGAGGCGGCTGAGCTTTCGAAGCTTCTGGAAGAGAAGTGGGGCGTTTCCGCCGCCGCTCCGGTTGCCGTTGCCGCTGCTGGCGGTGCGGGTGGCGGTGAAGCCGCCGCGGCCGAAGAGAAGACCGAGTTCGACGTCATCCTGGCCTCGGCCGGTGACAAGAAGATCAACGTGATCAAGGAAGTTCGCGCGATCACGGGTCTCGGCCTGAAGGAAGCCAAGGACCTCGTCGAGGGTGCGCCGAAGCCGGTCAAGGAAGGCGTGGCCAAGGCCGAGGCCGACGAGCTCAAGGGCAAGCTCGAAGCCGCTGGCGCGACCGTCGAGCTGAAGTAATGCTTCGGACGGCCGGTGCCTTGCGGTGCCGGCCGTTCGACACCGTTCGCGGCGTATTCGCGGACGGGAGGGACCTGGGGGAGGCCGTGGCGGCAAGCCGCGGCCGAACCCGTCTCCGGGAGGCAGCACGCCGCCCGGGTGCTGAAGAGGCTTTGAGAACGTCTCTCCAGACGGCCTGACCGGGCCTTTTGGCGAGCCGTTCGAGAACGACTAAGAGGATCGAAGATGGCGCATTCCTTCACAAGCCGCAAGCGTATACGCAAGACCTTCGGGAAGATCCGGGAGGTCGCAGCTCTCCCCAACCTCATCGAGGTGCAGAAGGCGTCCTACGACTTCTTCCTGCAGGTCGACGAGCCCCAGGGCGGGCGTGACGACAGCGGCCTCCAGGCGGTGTTCGACTCCGTGTTCCCGATCTCGGATTTCGCCGAGACCGCGATGCTGGAATTCGTGCGCTACGAGTTCGAGCCGCCGAAGTACGATGTCGACGAGTGCCGCCAGCGCGGCATGACCTTCGCCGCGCCGCTGAAGGTGACGCTCCGCCTGATCGTGTTCGATGTGGACGAGGATACCGGCGCCAAGTCCGTCAAGGACATCAAGGAGCAGGACGTCTACATGGGCGACATGCCGTTCATGACCGAGAACGGCACGTTCGTCATCAACGGCACCGAGCGCGTCATCGTCTCGCAGATGCATCGCTCGCCGGGCGTCTTCTTCGACCACGACAAGGGCAAGACCCATTCCTCGGGCAAACTGCTGTTCGCCGCGCGCATCATCCCCTATCGCGGCTCGTGGCTGGACATCGAGTTCGACGCCAAGGACATCGTCCATGCGCGCATCGACCGGCGCCGCAAGCTGCCGGTGACGACGCTGCTGCAGGCGCTGGGCCTCGACGCCGAGGAGATCCTGTCGACCTTCTACAACCACATCGAGCTGACCCGCATCAAGAAGGGCGGATGGCGCCGGCCGTTCGATCCGATGAGCATGCGGGGCATGAAGGCCGCTGCCGACCTGGTCGACGCCGATTCCGGCGAGGTGGTTTGGGAAGCCGGCAAGAAGCTCACGGTGCGCAAGGCGCGCGACCTCTCCGAGAAGGGCCTGAAGGCGCTGCAGATCTCCGATGAGGAGATGGTCGGCCTCTACCTCTCCGAGGACATGGTCAATGCCGCAACCGGCGAGATTTTCGCCGAAGCCGGCGACGAGATCACCGCGGACCTCCTCGAGGCCCTGTCGGAGGCCGGAGTCGACACGATCAACGTGCTCGACATCGACCACATCAACACCGGTCCGTTCATCCGCAACACCTTGGCGGTCGACAAGAACGACAGCCGCGAGGATGCGCTGTTCGACATCTATCGCGTGATGCGTCCGGGCGAGCCGCCGACGATCGAGACCGCCGAGGCGATGTTCACCTCGCTGTTCTTCGATCCCGAGCGCTACGACCTGTCGGCGGTCGGCCGCGTGAAGATGAACATCCGCCTGGAACTGGATTGCCCGGATACCACGCGGGTGCTGCGCAAGGACGATATCCTGGCGGTTATCAAGACCCTGGTGGACCTGCGCGACGGCAAGGGCGACATCGACGACATCGACAACCTCGGCAACCGCCGCGTCCGCTCGGTCGGCGAGCTGATGGAAAACCAGTACCGCATTGGCCTGCTGCGCATGGAGCGCGCCATAAAGGAGCGCATGAGCTCGGTCGAGATCGACACGGCGATGCCGCAGGACCTGATCAACGCCAAGCCGGCGGCGGCCGCGGTGCGCGAGTTCTTCGGTTCCTCGCAGCTCTCCCAGTTCATGGACCAGACGAACCCGCTGTCTGAGATCACCCACAAGCGGCGCCTGTCGGCGCTTGGCCCGGGCGGTCTGACCCGCGAGCGCGCCGGCTTCGAGGTGCGCGACGTGCACCCGACGCATTACGGCCGCATCTGCCCGATCGAGACGCCGGAAGGCCCGAACATCGGCCTGATCAACTCGCTGGCCACCTTTGCGCGCGTCAACAAGTACGGCTTCATCGAGGCGCCCTACCGCAAGGTGAAGGACGGTGCGGTGACCGACGAGGTCGTCTACCTGTCGGCGATGGAAGAGGCCCGGCACTATATTGGCCAGGCCAACGCCGATCTGGATGCCAAGGGCCGGTTCACCGAGGAACTGGTGGTCTGCCGCCATGCCGGCGACGTGATCATGGTCACGCCGGACAAGGTCGACTACATGGACGTGTCGCCGAAGCAGCTCGTTTCGGTCGCCGCGGCGCTCATTCCGTTCCTGGAAAACGATGACGCCAACCGCGCGCTGATGGGCTCGAACATGCAGCGCCAGGCGGTGCCGCTGGTGAAGGCCGACGCACCGCTCGTGGGAACCGGCATGGAGTCGGTCGTCGCCCGTGACTCGGGCGCCGCAATCTCGGCGCGCCGTGCCGGCGTCATCGATCAGGTGGACGCGACCCGTATCGTCATCCGCGCCACGGAAGATCTCGACGCGGGCAAGTCCGGCGTCGACATCTACCGGCTGATGAAGTTCCAGCGGTCCAACCAGAACACCTGCATCAACCAGCGTCCGCTGGTGCGGGTCGGCGACGTCGTCGCCAAGGGCGACATCATCGCCGACGGTCCTTCGACGGATCTCGGCGAACTGGCGCTCGGCCGCAACGTGCTCGTCGCGTTCATGCCGTGGATGGGCTACAACTTCGAGGACTCCATCCTTCTGTCGGAGCGCGTGGTGCGCGACGACGTCTTCACCTCGATCCACATCGAGGAATTCGAGGTGATGGCCCGCGACACCAAGCTCGGGCCGGAGGAAATCACGCGCGACATTCCGAACGTTTCGGAAGAGGCGCTGAAGAACCTCGACGAGGCCGGCATCGTCTATATCGGCGCCGAAGTGAACGCCGGCGACATCCTGGTCGGCAAGATCACGCCGAAGGGCGAAAGCCCGATGACGCCGGAAGAAAAGCTGCTGCGCGCCATCTTCGGCGAGAAGGCCTCCGACGTCCGCGATACGTCGCTGCGCGTTCCGCCTGGCGTGACCGGCACCATCGTCGAGGTTCGCGTCTTCAACCGCCACGGTGTCGACAAGGACGAGCGCGCGATCGCCATCGAGCGCGAGGAGATCGAGCGTCTGGCGAAGGACCGCGACGACGAGCAGGCCATTCTCGACCGCAACGTGTTCGGCCGCCTGGCCGACATGCTGACGGGCAAGACAGCCGCGAGCGGTCCGAAGGGCGTCAAGAAGGACACCAAGATCACCACGGACCTGCTCGAGGACCTTCCGCGGGCGCAGTGGTGGCAGTTCGGCCTGTCCGACGACGCCGCGATGGCTGAGGTCGAGGCGCTGCGCAAGCAGTACGACGAGTCGAAGAAGCGGCTGGAACAGCGCTTCCTGGACAAGGTCGAGAAGCTGCAGCGCGGCGACGAGCTGCCGCCCGGCGTGATGAAGATGGTCAAGGTGTTCGTCGCGGTGAAGCGCAAGCTGCAGCCGGGCGACAAGATGGCCGGCCGTCACGGCAACAAGGGTGTGGTCTCCCGCATCATGCCGATCGAGGACATGCCGTTCCTCGAGGACGGCACGCATGTCGACATCGTGCTGAACCCGCTCGGCGTGCCGAGCCGCATGAACGTCGGGCAGATCCTGGAGACGCATCTGGGCTGGGCCTGCGCGGGCATGGGCAAGAAGGTCGGCCAGGCGATCGAGGCCTACAAGCAGTCCGGCGAGGCCAAGAAGCTGAAGGAGACCTACAGGACCGTCTACGGCAAGGACGAGACCATCGAGGCGATGGAGGACGACGCGCTGCTGGAACTCGGCGGCAACCTCCTGAAGGGCGTGCCGATCGCGACCCCCGTCTTCGACGGTGCGCACGAGCCGGACATCGTCGAGATGCTCGAACTGGCCGGCCTCGACGGCTCCGGGCAGTCGACGCTCTACGACGGACGCACCGGCGAGCCGTTCGACCGCAAGGTGACCGTGGGCTACATCTACATGCTGAAGCTCCACCACCTGGTCGACGACAAGATCCACGCCCGTTCGATCGGCCCGTACTCGCTCGTTACCCAGCAGCCGCTGGGCGGCAAGGCGCAGTTCGGCGGCCAGCGCTTCGGCGAAATGGAGGTCTGGGCACTGGAAGCCTACGGCGCCGCCTACACGCTGCAAGAGATGCTGACCGTGAAGTCGGACGACGTGGCAGGCCGCACGAAGGTTTACGAAGCGATCGTTCGCGGCGACGATACGTTCGAGGCGGGCATTCCCGAATCGTTCAACGTGCTCGTCAAGGAAATGCGGTCGCTCGGTCTCAACGTCGAACTGATCACCAGCCGTCCGCACGGGGAGCAGCCCCCCGCCGGACCGATGCTGCCGGCTCCGCCGGCGGACGCCGCAGAGTAGCGCGGCAGGCAAGGGTCGATTTTGGCCGGTAACGCACACTTTCTTGAAATCCCGCCGATCCGGGGCACCAGGCGCCCCGATCGGCCCAAAGGGAGTAGGACATGAACCAGGAAGTCCTCAACCTCTTCAATCCGACGGCACCGCAGCAGACCTTCGATCAGATCCGGATCTCGCTCGCGAGCCCGGAGAAGATCCGGTCGTGGTCGTTCGGCGAGATCAAGAAGCCGGAAACCATCAACTACCGGACCTTCAAGCCGGAGCGCGACGGCCTGTTCTGTGCGCGTATCTTCGGTCCGATCAAGGATTACGAGTGCTTGTGCGGCAAGTACAAGCGCATGAAGTACAAGGGCATCATCTGCGAGAAGTGCGGCGTCGAGGTGACGCTGAGCCGCGTGCGCCGCGAGCGCATGGGCCACATCGAGCTCGCCGCGCCGGTGGCCCACATCTGGTTCCTGAAGTCGCTGCCGAGCCGCATCGGCATGATCCTCGACATGACGCTCAAGGATCTCGAGCGCATCCTGTACTTCGAGAACTATGTCGTGATCGAGCCGGGCCTGACCCCGCTCAAGTACGGCCAGCTCCTCACCGAGGAGGAGCACATCGATTATCAGGACCAGTTCGGCGAGGACGCGTTCACCGCGAAGATCGGCGCCGAGGCGATCCGCGACATGCTGAACGCCCTCGACCTGCACAAGCTTAGCGAGGACCTGCGCGTCGAGATCGCGGAGTCCACGTCGGAGCTCAAGCCGAAGAAGCTCGCCAAGCGGCTGAAGCTGATCGAGTCCTTCATCGAGTCGGGCAACCGGCCCGAGTGGATGATCATGACGATCGTGCCGGTGATTCCTCCGGACCTGCGTCCGCTGGTGCCGCTCGACGGCGGCCGCTTCGCGACGTCGGACCTGAACGACCTGTACCGCCGCGTCATCAACCGTAACAACCGCCTGAAGCGGCTGATCGAGCTGCGCGCGCCGGACATCATCATCCGCAACGAGAAGCGCATGCTGCAGGAGGCCGTCGACGCGCTGTTCGACAACGGCCGACGCGGTCGCGTCATCACCGGTGCCAACAAGCGTCCCCTGAAGTCGCTCGCCGACATGCTGAAGGGAAAGCAAGGCCGCTTCCGCCAGAATCTGCTGGGCAAGCGCGTCGACTATTCCGGCCGTTCCGTGATCGTCGTCGGCCCGGAGCTGAAGCTGCACCAGTGCGGCCTGCCGAAGAAGATGGCGCTCGAGCTGTTCAAGCCGTTCATCTACTCGCGGCTGGAGGCCAAGGGCCTGTCGTCGACGGTGAAGCAGGCCAAGAAGCTGGTGGAGAAGGAGAAGCCGGAAGTCTGGGATATCCTGGACGAGGTGATCCGCGAGCACCCGGTGATGCTGAACCGCGCGCCGACGCTGCACCGCCTCGGCATCCAGGCGTTCGAGCCGACCCTAATCGAGGGCAAGGCGATCCAGCTTCATCCGCTCGTCTGCGCGGCCTTCAACGCCGACTTCGACGGCGACCAGATGGCCGTGCACGTGCCGCTGTCGCTCGAGGCGCAGCTCGAAGCCCGCGTCCTGATGATGTCGACGAACAACATCCTGCACCCGGCCAACGGTTCGCCGATCATCGTGCCGTCGCAGGACATCGTTCTCGGCCTCTACTACGTTTCGCAGATGCGCGAGAATGAGCCGGGCGAGGGCATGATGTTCGCCTCGCTGGGCGAGCTCGAGCACGCGCTCGACTCCAAGGCCGTGACGCTGCACGCCAAGATCAAGGGCCGTCATATCGGTGTCGACGAGGACGGCAACCCGGTCTCCAAGATCTACGAGACGACGCCCGGCCGCATGCTGCTCGGACGGCTGCTGCCGAAGAGCGCCGCGGTTCGCTTCGATGTGGTCAACAGGCTTCTGACCAAGAAGGAGATCTCCAAGGCGATCGACACGGTCTACCGCCACTGCGGCCAGAAGGAGACGGTCATCTTCTGCGACCGGATGATGGCGCTCGGTTTCCGCCATGCCTGCCTCGCCGGCATCTCGTTCGGCAAGGACGACATGGTCATTCCCGACACCAAGGAAAAGCTGGTCGACGAGACCCGCGAAATGGCCAAGGACTACGAGCAGCAGTACAACGACGGCCTGATCACCCAGGGCGAGAAGTACAACAAGGTCGTCGATGCCTGGGCCAAGTGCACCGATCGCGTCGCAGACGAGATGATGGCGCGCATTTCCTCCGTCCAGTACGACGAGGAAACCAAGCGCGAGAAGCCGATCAACTCGATCTACATGATGGCGCATTCGGGCGCCCGTGGTTCGCCGGCACAGATGAAGCAGCTTGCCGGCATGCGCGGCCTCATGGCCAAGCCGTCGGGCGAGATCATCGAGACGCCGATCATCTCGAACTTCAAGGAGGGCCTCTCGGTTCTCGAATACTTCAACTCCACCCACGGCGCCCGTAAGGGTCTCGCGGACACGGCGCTGAAGACCGCGAACTCGGGCTACCTGACCCGTCGACTCGTCGATGTGGCGCAGGACTCGATCATTACCGAGGTCGATTGCGGCTCGGAGCGCGGCATCTCGATGACCGCGGTCGTCGATGCCGGCGAGGTGATCGTCTCGCTCGGTCAGCGTGTGCTTGGCCGTACCGCGGCGGAGCAGGTCGTCGACCCGCGCGACGACAGCGTCATCGTCGAAGCCGGCGAGATGATCGAGGAGAAGCATGTCGAGCAGATCGAGGGCGCCCAGCTCCAGGAAGTGAAGATCCGTTCGGTGCTGACCTGCGATACGCGCAACGGCGTGTGCGGTACCTGCTACGGCCGCGACCTGGCCCGTGGCACGCCCGTCAACATGGGCGAGGCCGTCGGTGTCATCGCGGCCCAGTCGATCGGCGAACCGGGCACGCAGCTGACGATGCGCACGTTCCACATCGGCGGTACGGCTCAGATCGCCGAGCAGTCCTTCGTCGAGTCGAATTTCGAGGGCACTGTTCAGATCAAGAACCGCAACATCGTGCGCGATTCCGAAGGCACGCTCATTGTCATGGGACGCTCTGTCTCGCTCGTCATCGTCGATGGCGACGGCAACGAGCGCGCCGTGCATCGCCTCAACTACGGCACCCGCCTCCGGGTGGACGACGGCGACAAGGTCACGCGTGGCCAGCGTCTGGCCGAGTGGGATCCGTATACCCGCCCGATCATCGCGGAAGTCGACGGTATCGTCGGCTTCGAGGACCTCGTCGAAGGCGCCTCGCTCACCGAGACCGCCGACGAGTCGACGGGTATCACCAAGCGTGTCGTCATCGACTGGCGTACCAACACGCGCGGCGCCGATCTGAAGCCCGCCCTCGTCATTCGCGACAAGGATGGCGAAGTGAAGAAGCTGGCCCGCGGCACCGAGGCCCGCTCGCTGCTGGCCGTCGACACGGTGATCAACGTGGAGCCGGGCGAGGCAATCAAGGCCGGCGACGTTCTGGCGCGTATCACGCTGGAAAGCGCCAAGACCCGCGATATCACGGGTGGTCTGCCGCGCGTCGCCGAGCTGTTCGAGGCCCGGCGTCCGAAGGATCACGCGATCATCGCCGAAATCTCCGGTACGGTCCGGTTCGAGCGCGACTACAAGAACAAGCGCCGTATCCGCATCGATCCCTCGGAGGAGGGCGAGGAGCCGCGCGAGTACCTGATCCCGAAGGGCCGTCACCTGTACGTGCAGGAAGGCGACCACATCGAGAAGGGCGAGTACATCCTCGACGGCAATCCGGCACCGCACGACATCCTCGCCATTAAGGGCGTCGAGGAACTGGCGGCCTATCTGGTCAACGAGATCCAGGAGGTCTACCGGCTGCAGGGCGTGTCGATCAACGACAAGCATATCGAGGTGATCGTCCGGCAGATGCTGCAGAAGGTCGAAATCTCGGATGCCGGCGATTCCGACTTCCTGGCCGGCGAGCAGGTCGATCACATCGAGATGCAGGAAGCCGCCGAGAAGCTCGTCGCGGAAGGCAAGAAGCCGCCGGTTGGCGCGCCGGTGCTGCTGGGCATCACCAAGGCGAGCCTGCAGACCCGCAGCTTCATCTCCGCCGCGTCGTTCCAGGAAACGACCCGCGTTCTCACCGAAGCCTCGGTGCAGGGCAAGGTCGACACGCTGGAAGGGCTCAAGGAGAACGTCATCGTCGGCCGCCTGATCCCGGCGGGTACCGGTTCGGTGATGGCCAAGATGCGTCAGGTGGCGACCCATCGCGACGACCTGATCGTCGAGAGCCGCCAGCAGCAGGCGGGTATCGAAGCCGGAGACCTGGCAGCCGACGCCGGCGAAGTCCCGGCCGAGTAGACTGCGCCTGCATGACCAACGCGAAGGCCGGCCCGGAAACGGGCCGGCCTTTTTGTTTCGTCATCCTTCCGGGTGTCGATGTCGGGCTGCCGCCGTCATCGTTCCGCCGCTTGCACATCCGATAGCTTTGGAGTCTGGACAATCCGCTGTCACCCGGTGCGGCGAGGTATTTCTGAAACAGAAAGTTGGGTATTGGAGTAGGGTATTCGCGATGCCGGATCAGGCAATGAGGCGAGGTGAATTGTGACACGTCCTTCTTTTTACGTCTCCCTTCGCACGACGGCCGTTTTGACCGCCATCGCCGGCGCTGCAATAGGCATTGCTAGCGGACCGGCGGCCGCCAAGGCGGTTGAATTTCGCGGCAGCGGTTATCTGAGAAACTTCTCCGAAGAGTGTGAACGCAAAGGCTTTTCGGGGCCCGTCTATGTCAACACCATCTATCGACCGGCACGGCTCGGGACCAACGGCAAGGCGACGCAGCTGTCGTTCTTCTTTCCGGAGTTCTACGCCGTGAGCTACGAGTTGCCCCGCGGCCGGTTCGGCAAGAATTTCAAGCGGGTCGTTGGCGGGGCAACCGGTGTGGCGACGCATTTCTTTGACTCGTCACCTGAGGTGCGGATGACTGCCGAGACACCGAAGCGGGTGCGTGGAAACACGCCGGCGGCCTTCATTTCGGGTGAGATCCGCAATTTCGACGGGATCGAGGGGTGTCTGGCCGATTTCGAGTTGTCGCTGCGCCGGCAGCCGTGAAACACTGGCACGGCGGTCGGCAGGTTGGCCGGCCGGGCGCGAATGCAACGACATGCCGGGGAGACACAATGAGCGGCGAACCCGAAATCGAGGATGCGACCGTCTACATCGTCGTCGGCCGGGCGTTTCGCGACGACGATGCCGAAGCGCCATCGTTCGACGAGGATGACGCTGCGGAGGGTACGGCGATCAATGTGATGCTGACGGCTCCGGACGACGAGGAATGCATCCAGAAGGCGCTGCAGGCGCTGGCCGGCCAGGGCTTCAGCCGGGTCGAGCTGGATCAGATCGGCGTGGTCGAAGGCGTGCCGGACGATCCGACCTTCGCATCCGCCTACTGGAACGCGATCGACGGGCAGGTCTCGGTCATCGCCTTTCACGGATAGCGTCCGTTTTCCGACGAATTCTTTGACGGCTCCCTTTTCGTCGTGTTCACATATGCCCGACAGCACGATAGCAAACGCGGGGCCAGGGAGCGATGCCCGGATCGGGAACGGCGGATCTTGCCGCCGAATTCTACGACGCCGCGGTCGGTGAGGGAGACTGGTCGGCCGCGCTGTGCCGGATCGCCGACAGCTGCGAGATGGAAAACGCGGCGCTTGTCCATCTCGACCAGGGGCTCGGGTACTCGGACGTCACCGCCCCCAGGGCGGATCCGGACGTGGTCGGTGCCTACAATGCGCATTGGTGGCAGTTCGACCCGACGGTCAAGGCGACAGCGGGAGCGCCGGTCGGAACCCTGACGACGCTGGAGGACACGGGCCGAGACCGTTTCCTCGCAAGTGCTTTCTACAACGACTTCTGGATGCGTTCGGGCCTGGGTGCGGATCGCATCGCCGTCAACCTCGTGCTGTCGGAACGGGCCTTTGTCAGCTGCGTGCTTCAGACAGCGCCAGGCCGCGACACGATCGAGCGGTCGGCCTACGACCGGTTCGCCGCGCTGACGCCGCATCTGATCCGCGCGGTCACGATACAGCGCTCTTTGCGCAGTCTGGCTCTGGAAAACTACATCCTCAAGTCTGGGAGGTCCGGCACTGAAACGACCGTTCTGATGCTCGATTCCGGTGGGCGCATCGTGTTCGCGGACGAGGCAGCGGAAAAGCTGCTGGCCGGCGACTCCGCGCTGCGCACTCAGGATGGGACCTTGGGGCTGGCGGATACACGGGCGAACGAGGATCTTGCATCGGCGGTCGCCCGGGTCGGGCGGACGCGCGTCGTCGGCGCGCCGATCGATCTTCCGGACCCGGACGGCGTCGGCGGGATGACGATCGAGGTGCTGCCCTGGGGGCGTGAACTCCGATCCAGGTTTGCGATCGGCCGGCTGCCCGCCGTCATCGTCGTCGTGCGCCGGACCGCTGGCAGACCGGTGGATGACCTCCGACGTCCTCGACCGCCCTTTCGGCCGGTCGAGCATGGCGGGGCGAAGAAGACCGCCGACGGCCGGGGTGGGATCCTCGATGCCATCAAGGCCGACATCCGCGATCACGCCGGCGAGCAGCGATTGACGCTTTCCTGGCTCGGCAAGCGGCATGGAGTCAGCGCCCGCCGGATCCGCGATTTCTTCTATTCGGAAAACACGAACTTCACGGAGTTCGTGATGACGGTGCGGCTGGACCGGGCACGCGACATGCTGCTGGATCCGGAAAACGAAAGCGCAAATGTCGCGATGATCGCGGCCCAGGCGGGGTTCGGCGATCTGTCGTGGTTCCATCACGTGTTCCGCCGGCGCTTCGGGGTCACGCCGGCGGAAATGCGTGAGCGGGGACCGGCGGCCGGTTGAACCGGCGCACTGACCATCCGGTCGAACTGTCTAGTTCTTGACCTTGGTGAATGGCACCGACATCTGCCCGACCTTCGAATCCGTGTCGCGAACGGTCGCCGCGATATAGGGCGTGTACTTGCCTGTCGGCTTCGCGTCGTTGCCGCAGCTCACCTTGACCTTGGCGTAAACGGATGCGGCTTCTGTGCCGGGATAGGAAAACTCGGCACCCTTTCCGCGTTTTACCTTCTTTTTGGTTTTCAGCATCGTCTCGCCGGTCAGGCAGTTCGTCATCGTGATCACGAGATAGGAGGACGACCGGCAATTGTTGACGTAACTTGCTACCAGTTCGGACGACGGGCCGATGGCGACCGGGTCCATGTAATAATGGGTGCTTTCGGCGTAAGCAGGGGCAGCGGCCAGCAGCATGACGCCGGCGAGCGAAACGTGGATCAGGGATTTCATAGCGTTTCCAATCGTTAAATTGGGTGGATTGATAAAGTGATTCAGGAAACTTCGAGGATTCGTGTCGTCCATTGAGAGCGACCCGATGTCTTTAGCCGACTGTTACCAGGCCGTCTTGGGGACACCGGTCGGGGAAAGAGCCGGGTGCCGGTTTGCTCGGGCGGTCGCAGCCGTTGTACGGACCCGCAACCGGCGAGGGCGACGACCGCCCTGGCCGCGCTGAATGGCGGCCACGGCATGGCGGTCGAGGCTCACCTCGAGGCGGCGAGCGGTGCGCGCAGTCCGGGGAAAATCAAGGCGTGTATCGGCGGTCATACGCGCCGACATGCGGGAACACCGCCCGGCGACTGACGGCCCCTTGGGCCGCAGGGAGGTTCAAGGGGTTCGGCGATGCCTATCCATCGATCTGGGCAATCAGTTGCGGCGCCTTGTTGTCGACGTCGCGAACCGTTCCGGAGACCAGTGGAAGCGCCTTGCCCGATTTACAGGTCACCTTAAGGACGGCGAATACGGACTGTGTGTCGCCGCCTGTGTAGGTAACCTCAACGCCCTTGTTCCTTTTGAGCTTCAGGACGTCCGACTTGAGAACCTCTCCCGACGTGACGTTTTTCAGTGTGTACTTCACCTTTGCGCTGGACGGGCAGACGTTCGCCGCCGCGATGACGAGTTCCGAATCTTCGGACATGGCCACCGGCTGCATGTAGAGCGTCTTTGCGCCGGCAGGGCCGGCAACGATCAAGGCCCCGGAAAATCCCAGCAGGGCGAGCAATGGGGTCCGTTTCATCGTCCTTCCTTTCGATCTGGTTACGTGCGGCAAGCGCAGGCGGCAGGCGTTGTCATCGGACTGGCGGACTGCGGTATCAGGGAGGTGGACGGGGAGGGGCCGCCGGCCGGTCCGTGGGGGCGGACCGACCGGCTCCACGTCACCGGTTCATTCCCTGCGACGTGCTATCGGATCGCGTCCGAATCGCAGCAGCTTTCAGCGCGGGTTCCCTGCCGGCCTCCAGCCTTTCGAGCCGCACCTGAAGCGCGGCGATAGCGGCTGCCTGATCTGCGATCGTTCTTTGCTGTGCCTGGTAAGCGGAGAGCAGCAGTGAGGGAAGCAGCCGATACTTTACCGTTTCCGGCTGATCGTCCTGATTGAAGACCGCGAGATCAGGCATGACGTCGGCCACTTCCTCGGCGATCAGGCCGTACTGGATCGGCTTCGATCCGTCCGCGTAGGGTTTCTTGTAGCGGAATGTCACCGGCCGCAGGTCCATCAGGACGTCGCCCATGTCGGCCATTGTCCGAATGTCTTCCTTGTAGCGCCGCGACGAGCTGACGGTGCCGAGCTGGCCGTTCGAATCGATGACGACGTCGACGGCATCGGCCAAGTCGGTCGTCGTGCCCCGGATGCCGGCGATGTAGGTGGAATCCTGAATACCATCCACACCGATCCTGATCGTCAGGTTGTCGGCAGCGCTGCCCTGGTTACCGATGAAAACACTGTAACCGGCATTCGTCGCGAGGTAACCGGCCCTGTAACCGATGGCGATATTCCGGTCTGAATCCGTATGGTTCAGCAAGGCTTCGCGACCGATCGCGATATTCGTCTCGCCCGAGGAATTGTTTTCCAGGGCCCGATATCCGATGGCGGTGTTGCCGGCGCCGGTGCTGAGGCTGCTGAGCGCGTCCACACCCAGGGCCGTGTTACCGGTACCAGTCCCGTGGAGGAACAGGGAGCCATCCTCGGCCAGTGCGATCTTGCCCGTTGCGGGCGAGAAGATGCCGGTATCGGTCGACGATGAGAAGTTGATCGCCGGAGCCCCGACACTGCCGTCGGCGACGGTATTGGGCCCGGCCGGCCCCTGCGCGCCATCTGCACCATCGGCGCCGTCCGCGCCATCGGCACCGTCAGCGCCGTCGACCCCATCCGCGCCGGCGGCGCCCTTTTCGCCCTTTGGTCCCTTCGGGCCCTCGGGACCTTCCTTTCCCTTCTTGCCGCGCTGGCCGCAATTCGCGACGACTGGCTTCTCCTTCTTCCCCTCCGCCTTGACCTTCAGCTTGCAGTCGTCGGGGTGATAGTCGAGCGAGAATTCGAAGCCCCCGTCGCTGTCGGACTTGGTTTCGTACTTGTCGTCGATGACGACCTTCTTTTTCTTCTTCTTGGTCGTGCCCTCGACAATGAGCTTGCCCTTCGTGATCGTCGCCTTGGTCACCTTGAATTTGGAGCCTTCCGGAGATTCGGTTGCCAGGGCGGGTCCTGCGCCGGCCGCAATGAGGCCCGCAACGGCGAGGCAAGCGAAACGGAGAATCGATTTCATATCGTGCCTTCTTTCTGGCGATGATCTTGTCTGAAAAGGGCTGCCGGCAAAAAACTGCAGTCGGTTTTTGCGCCCGGCGCGACCGGTCACCGGCCATACGTGAGGACACACCCTAACCAGAGGTCGGGAATCGGTCGTGGGGAACGCGGTCGGGGAATCAGCCGGGTGCCGAATCCAGACGAATTGCGGTCTTCGGCGCTGCCGTGACGCATCATTGCGAGCGAGCAAGACCCGGAGTACGGTAACTGCTGGCTTCTTTGGCCGGAAAATATCGGTCCGGCAGCCAAATTCGCGCGAATATTGCGCTGGACCGGGGTTGACGGGGGAGGCCCCCCAGCATATGTTCCGCCTCGTTCGCGGCAGGTGGTAGGCCTGATCCGTTCAATTCGACGCGAATTGAACACACCACGCCTAAACACTGACGCTCGTCATACGACGAATACCAGCGACGCACGATCGGACCCGACAGGGGCGGTCCTCTGCATGCGAGACCGGCGGCCAGTCATGGCGTCGGTCCGACTTGTTTTGTAACCGGATGTCCGGCTCGCAAGAGTCGGCTCGTGGCTGAAGAAGGCGATCGATGCCCACGATCAACCAGTTGATCCGCAAACCGCGGAAGGCGCCGGTGAAGCGCAACAAGGTGCCGGCGATGGAGGCCTGCCCGCAGAAGCGTGGCGTGTGCACGCGCGTCTACACCACGACGCCGAAGAAGCCGAACTCGGCACTGCGTAAAGTTGCAAAGATCCGGCTGACCAACGGGTTCGAAGTGATCGGGTATATTCCGGGCGAGGGGCACAACCTTCAGGAGCACTCGGTGGTGATGATCCGCGGCGGCCGCGTGAAGGACCTTCCCGGCGTGCGCTATCACATCATCCGTGGCGTGCTCGACACGCAGGGCGTGTCGGCTCGCCGCCAGCGCCGGTCCAAGTACGGAGCGAAGAGGCCCAAGTAATCGGGCCTCTTTGTGTTTGGTCCGCCCTGATGCGGACCTGTCACCGAACAGAATAAGCCGCTCCGGAGCGGGTTCCGGGCTGCACAGATTGGAAAGAGTGAGGACGAGCCGATGTCTCGCCGCCACAGTGCCGAAAAACGCGAAGTGATCCCTGATCCCAAGTATGGCGATCTGGTCGTTTCGAAGTTCATGAACTCCGTCATGCGCCACGGCAAGAAGTCCGCGGCCGAGCGGATCGTCTATGGTGCCTTCGACGTCGTCGAGGACCGGTCCAAGCAGGACGCCGTCGGCGTGTTCCATCAGGCGCTCGAGAACGTGATGCCGGCCGTCGAGGTTCGGTCCAGGCGCGTTGGCGGCGCGACCTACCAGGTCCCCGTCGAGGTTCGCCCCGATCGTCGCCAGGCGCTCGCGATCCGCTGGCTGATCGCCGCGGCCCGTGCCCGCAACGAACGCACGATGGTCGAGCGTCTCTCCGGCGAGCTGCTGGACGCCTCGAACAATCGCGGCACGGCCGTCAAGAAGCGCGAAGACACGCACCGGATGGCGGAAGCCAACCGCGCCTTCTCGCATTATCGCTGGTGACGAGGACTCGGAGCTCCGATCATGCCCCGCACGCATAAAATCGAAGATTACCGCAATTTCGGCATCATGGCGCACATCGATGCCGGCAAGACCACGACGACCGAGCGCGTCCTCTTCTATACCGGCAAGTCCCACAAGATCGGCGAAGTCCACGACGGCGCCGCCACGATGGACTGGATGGAACAGGAGCAGGAGCGCGGCATCACGATCACGTCCGCCGCGACGACCGCTTACTGGAACGACAAGCGTCTCAACATCATCGACACGCCCGGCCACGTTGACTTCACCATTGAAGTCGAGCGCAGCTTGCGGGTGCTCGACGGTGCCGTCGCGCTGCTCGACGCCAACGCCGGTGTCGAGCCGCAGACCGAGACGGTGTGGCGCCAGGCCGACAAGTACGGCGTGCCGCGCATGATCTTCGTCAACAAGATGGACAAGATCGGCGCCGACTTCTTCCGCTGCGTCGAGATGATCAAGTCGCGCCTCGGTGCGGCGCCGCTGGTGATCCAGCTGCCGATCGGCGCCGAGAACGAGTTCAAGGGCGTCATCGACCTGGTGCAGATGAAAGCCGTGATCTGGCACGACGAGTCGTTGGGCGCCAAGTTCGACTATGTCGACATCCCGGCCGACCTGCAGGATCAGGCCGAAGAGTACCGCGAGAAGCTCGTCGAGCTCGCCGTCGAGATCGATGAAGAGGCGATGGAAGCCTACCTCGAAGGCAATGCGCCGGACGAGGCCACTCTCAAGGCGCTGATCCGCAAGGGCACGATCGACAACACCTTCGTGCCGGTGCTGTGCGGCTCGGCGTTCAAGAACAAGGGCGTGCAGCCGCTTCTGGACGCCGTCGTCGACTACCTGCCGTCTCCGGTCGAGGTTCCCGCGATCAAGGGCATCGATCCGAAGACCGAGCAGGAAACCACCCGCAAGTCGAGCGACGACGAACCGATGTCGCTGCTGGCCTTCAAGGTGATGAACGATCCCTTCGTCGGCTCGCTTACCTTCTGCCGGATCTACTCGGGCAAGCTCGAGTCCGGCACGCAGGTCCTCAACACGGTGAAGGACAAGCGCGAGCGCATCGGCCGGATGCTGCACATGCATTCCAATCACCGCGAGGACATCAAGGAAGCCTATGCGGGCGACATCGTCGCGATCGCGGGCCTCAAGGAAGTCACCACGGGCGACACGCTGTGCGAGCCGCTGAAGCCGGTGATTCTGGAGCGCATGGAGTTCCCGGATCCGGTCATTGAGATCGCTATCGAGCCGAAGACCAAGGCCGACCAGGAAAAGATGGGTCTGGCCCTCAACCGCCTCGCGCAGGAAGATCCGTCTTTCCGCGTCGGCACGGACGAGGAATCCGGTCAGACCATCATTAAGGGCATGGGCGAGCTTCATCTCGACATTCTGGTCGATCGCATGAAGCGCGAGTTCAAGGTCGAGGCCAATGTCGGCGCGCCGCAGGTCGCCTACCGCGAGACGATCACGCAGACGGCCGAGGTCGACTACACCCACAAGAAGCAGACCGGCGGTTCGGGCCAGTTCGCCCGCGTCAAGCTGGTTATCGAGCCGGGCGAGCCGGGGTCGGATTTCGAGTTCGACAACAAGATCGTCGGCGGTGTCGTTCCGAAGGAATATGTGCCGGGTGTCGAAAAGGGCATCAAGTCGGTGCTGACCTCGGGCATCCTGGCCGGCTTCCCGATGCTGGACGTCAAGGTGTCGCTGATCGACGGTGCATACCATGACGTCGACTCCAGCGTTCTCGCCTTCGAGATCGCCTCGCGGGCCGCTTTCCGCGAAGGTGTCCAGAAGGCGGCGCCGAAGCTGCTCGAGCCGGTGATGAAGGTCGAAGTGGTGACGCCGGAAGAGTACATGGGCGACATCATCGGCGACCTGAACAGCCGCCGGGGCCAGATCCAGGGCACCGAAAGCCGCGGAATCGCCACCGTCATCGATGCGATGGTGCCGCTGGCCAACATGTTCGGCTACGTCAACACGCTGCGCTCGATGAGCCAGGGACGTGCCCAGTACACGATGCAATTTGACCACTACGAGCAGGTGCCGCAGGCGGTCGCCGAGGAAGTCCAGGCGAAATTCGCCTGATCGTCCAACGGATCACAAGACGCTATCTAAGAGTGGAGAGCCACGATGGCCAAAGAGAAGTTTGAGCGGTCGAAGCCGCACTGCAACATCGGGACGATCGGTCACGTCGACCACGGCAAGACGACGCTGACGGCTGCGATCACGAAGCAGTTCGGCGAGTTCAAGGCCTACGACCAGATCGACGCTGCGCCTGAAGAGAAGGCGCGCGGCATCACGATCTCGACGGCGCACGTTGAATACGAGACGGCGAACCGGCACTACGCCCACGTCGACTGCCCGGGCCACGCGGACTACGTGAAGAACATGATCACGGGCGCGGCGCAGATGGACGGCGCGATCCTGGTGGTGAACGCGGCCGACGGCCCGATGCCGCAGACGCGCGAGCACATCCTGCTGGCGCGTCAGGTCGGTGTTCCGGCGATCGTGGTGTACATGAACAAGGTCGACCAGGTCGACGACGAGGAGCTTCTCGAGCTCGTCGAGATGGAAGTGCGCGAGCTGCTGTCGGCCTATGACTTCCCCGGCGACGAGATCCCGATCGTCAAGGGCTCCGCTCTGGCGGCGCTCGAGGATCGCGAGGCCGACGGCATCGGCGCGGCGTCGATCAAGGCGCTGATGGATGCGGTGGACGAGTACATCCCGCAGCCGGAGCGTCCGGTTGACGGCGCGTTCCTGATGCCGATCGAGGACGTGTTCTCGATCTCGGGCCGCGGCACGGTGGTGACGGGCCGCGTCGAGCGCGGCATCGTGACGGTGGGCGACGAAGTCGAGATCGTCGGCATCAAGGACACGACGAAGACGACGGTGACGGGCGTCGAGATGTTCCGCAAGCTGCTGGATCGCGGCGAGGCGGGCGACAACATCGGCGCGCTGCTGCGCGGTGTGGGCCGCGAGGACGTGGAGCGCGGCCAGGTGCTGTGCAAGCCGGGTTCGGTGACGCCGCACACGAAGTTCGAGGCGGAAGCCTACATCCTGACGAAGGAAGAGGGTGGCCGTCACACGCCGTTCTTCACCAACTACCGTCCGCAGTTCTACTTCCGCACGACCGACGTGACGGGCGTGGTGCACCTGCCGGACGGCACGGAGATGGTGATGCCGGGCGACAACGTGGCGATCAAGGTCGAGCTGATCGTGCCGATCGCCATGGAAGACGGCCTGCGCTTCGCCATCCGCGAAGGCGGCCGTACCGTCGGCGCCGGCGTCGTCTCCAAGATCATCGAGTAATCCAACGGGCCGGCGCGTCCCGATAACGGACGCGCCGGCCTCTTTCGGGACAGTCATTCAGGACAGTCAATAATGAACGGGCAAAACATCCGCATCCGGCTCAAGGCCTTCGACCATCGGGTCCTCGATGCATCGACGCGCGAGATCGTGAACACCGCGAAGCGGACCGGTGCGCGTGTGCGTGGGCCGATCCCGCTGCCGACGCGGATCGAGAAGTTCACCGTCAACCGCTCGCCTCACATCGACAAGAAGAGCCGTGAGCAGTTCGAGATGCGGACCCACAAGCGTCTGCTCGACATCGTCGAGCCGACTCCGCAGACGGTTGATGCCCTGATGAAGCTTGATCTCGCCGCCGGCGTCGACGTCGAAATCAAGCTCTGAGGAACGAGGAAAGCGACACGGTCATGCGTTCAGGACTGATCGCTCAGAAGGTCGGGATGACCCGCATCTTCACGGACGCCGGAGAGCAGATCCCGGTTACCGTGCTGAAGGTCGACGGGTGCCACGTGCTGGCCCACCTGACTGAAGAGAAAAACGGCTACACCGCGCTGCAGCTCGGTGCGGGCCTTGCCAAGGCGAAGAATACGGTGCGCGCCATGCGCGGCCATTTCGCTGTCGCCAAGGTGGAGCCGCGCCGCAAGCTCGCCGAATTCCGTGTGAGCCCGGACAATCTCATCGATGTCGGCGCCGAGCTGACGGCCGAGCACTTCGTGCCGGGCCAGCGGGTCGACGTGACCGGGACCTCGATCGGCAAGGGCTTCGCCGGTGCCATGAAGCGGCACAACTTCGGCGGCCTGCGCGCCTCGCACGGCGTGTCGATCAGTCACCGTGCGCATGGTTCGACCGGTAACAGCCAGGACCCGGGCAAGGTGTTCAAGGGCAAGAAGATGGCCGGTCACATGGGCGATGTCCGGGTGACGACGCAGAATCTCGAAGTCGTGAACACCGACGTCGAGCGCGGCCTGATCATGGTTCGCGGCGCGGTTCCCGGTGCCAAGGGTGGCTGGGTCCTGATGCGCGACGCAGTCAAGGGCAAGAAGCCCGAGGGCGTGCCGTATCCCGGTGCGATCCGCAAGGCTGGTGCCGACGCGGCTGCCGAGGTTCCGGCCGCTGCCGAGGCGGGCGAAGCTGATACCGGCGCGGAGGCCTGAAGATAATGAAACTCGACGTCATCGCGCTTGACGGCAAGAAGGCCGGGTCGGTCGATCTCTCCGACGAGATCTTCGGTCTCGAGCCGCGCGCCGACCTGCTGCAGCGCATGGTGCGCTGGCAGCTGGCGGCCCGCCAGGCTGGCACGCACAAGTCGAAGCGCCGCAGCGAGATCCGCGCGACCGGTGCCAAGATGTTCAAGCAGAAGGGCACCGGCCGTGCCCGTCACGGCGCGCGGTCAGCTCCGCAGTTCCGTGGTGGCGGCAAGGCGTTCGGTCCGCTGGTTCGCAGCCATGCGCACGAGCTGCCGAAGAAGGTCCGGTTGCTGGCGCTGAAGCACGCGCTGTCTTCCAAGGCGAAGTCGGAAGCGCTCATCGTCGTCGACAGCGCGTCTCTCGATGCGCCGAAGACGAAGGCGCTGGCCGAGAAGTTCGGCAAGCTGGGTCTGACCTCGGCGCTGATCGTCGACGGCAGCGAGATCGAGAACAACTTCCGGCTTGCCTCGCGCAATCTGGTGACGATCGACGTCCTGCCTATTCAGGGCATCAACGTCTACGACATCCTGCGCCGCGACAAGCTGGTCCTGACGAAGGCCGCCGTCGAGGCGCTTGAGGAGCGGTTCAAATGACCAGTCTGAAGCACTACGACATTCTGGTCGCGCCGGTGATCACCGAGAAGTCGACGTTCGCGTCGGAAAACAACCAGGTGGTTTTCAAGGTTGCGCCGAATGCGACCAAGCCCGAGATCAAGGCAGCCGTCGAAGCGCTGTTCTCGGTCAAGGTGAAAGCCGTCAACACATTGGTGCGTAAGGGCAAGACGAAGCGCTTCCGCGGCATCAAAGGCAAGCAGTCCGACGTCAAGAAGGCGGTCGTGACCCTCGAAGAGGGCCATGCCATCGACGTCACGACGGGCTTGTGAGGCAGCGCAGGCGAGGGCACTAGAACATGGCACTCAAGACATTCAACCCGATGACGCCGAGCCAGCGCCAGCTGGTGATCGTCGATCGCGGAAGCCTCTGGAAAGGCGCGCCGGTCAAGAAGCTGACCGACGGCCTGTCCAAGTCGGGTGGCCGCAACAATACGGGGCGCGTCACGTCGCGCCGGCGTGGTGGTGGTCACAAGCGCACGTACCGCATCGTCGACTTCAAGCGCCGCAAGTTCGATGTGCCGGCGACCGTCGATCGGATCGAGTACGATCCGAACCGGTCCGCCTTCATCGCCCTGATTACCTATCAGGACGGCGAACAGAGCTACATCCTGGCGCCGCAGCGCCTGGGCGTCGGCGACACGGTGATCGCGGCCAAGCAGGCCGACGTGAAGCCGGGCAACGCGATGCCGCTGGCCTCGATCCCGATCGGCACGATCGTGCACAACGTCGAGATGAAGCCTGGCAAGGGTGGTCAGATCGCCCGTTCGGCCGGCACCTACGTCCAGCTCGTCGGCCGCGATCAGGGCTATGCGATCCTGCGCCTGAATTCGGGCGAGCAGCGTCTCGTTCACGGCCAGTGCATGGCGACGGTCGGTGCGGTGTCCAACCCGGACCACTCGAACATCAACGACGGCAAGGCCGGCCGGTCGCGCTGGCGCGGCAAGCGCCCGTCGGTCCGTGGTGTTGCCATGAACCCGGTCGATCACCCGCACGGCGGCGGTGAAGGCCGCACCTCGGGTGGCCGGCATCCGGTCACCCCGTGGGGCAAGCCGACCAAGGGCAAGAAGACCCGGCGCAACAAGGCGACGCAGAAGTTCATCCTTCGCTCGCGTCACCAGAGAAAGAAGTAGGGCTAACCGATGACCCGTTCTGTCCGAAAGGGGCCGTTCGTCGACGGCTATCTCCTCAAGAAGGCGGAGGCCTCGCGCCAGTCCGGCCGCAACGAGGTGATCAAGATCTGGAGCCGTCGCTCCACGATCCTTCCGCAGTTCGTCGGCCTCACCTTCGGTGTCTACAACGGCCAGAAGCACGTTCCCGTGCAGGTCAGCGAAGACATGGTGGGCCACAAGTTCGGCGAGTTCTCGCCGTCCCGTACGTATTACGGCCATACGGCCGACAAGAAGGCGAAGAGGAAGTAAGCGATGGGCAAGCCCGCTCGCGAACGCACTCTGCCCGAGAACGAGGCCAAGGCGGTAACGCGGAACATCCGCGTCAGCCCGCAGAAGCTCAATCTCGTGGCCGCTTCGATCCGCGGAAAGAAGGTTGCCTCGGCGCTTGCCGATCTGACCTTCTCCAAGAAACGGATCGCGCGTGACGTGAAGAAGACGCTGGAATCGGCGATCGCCAATGCCGAGAACAACCACGACCTCGACGTCGACGATCTGGTCGTCTCCGAGGCCTTCGTTGGCAAGGCGCTGGTGATGAAGCGGTGGACGCCGCGGGCGCGTGGTCGCGTCGGACGGATCATGAAGCCGTTCGCCAACCTGACCATCGTCGTGAGACAAGTCGAGGAGTCCGCCTGATGGGCCAGAAAGTCAATCCGGTCGGCCTTCGGCTGGGCATCAACCGCACCTGGGATTCGCGCTGGTATGCCAACCCGCGCGAGTACGGGACGCTGCTGCACGAAGACATCAAGATCCGCGAGATGCTCAAGAAGCAGCTCAAGCAGGCTGCTGTCGCGAAGATCGTCATCGAGCGCCCGCACAAGAAGTGCCGCGTGACCATTCACACGGCGCGCCCGGGTATCGTTATCGGCAAGAAGGGCGCCGATATCGAGAAGCTGCGCAAGAAGATCGGCGCGATGACCGACTCCGAGGTGCACCTCAACATCGTCGAGGTGCGCAAGCCGGAAATCGACGCGATGCTGGTGGCCGATTCGATCGCCCAGCAGCTCGAGCGCCGCGTGTCGTTCCGTCGCGCCATGAAGCGGGCCGTTCAGTCGGCCATGCGGCTTGGCGCCGAGGGTATCCGCATAAACTGCGGCGGCCGCCTGGGCGGCGCGGAAATCGCGCGGATGGAATGGTATCGCGAAGGCCGCGTGCCGCTGCACACGCTGCGCGCCGACATCGACTTCGGTGAGGCGACGGCGGTCACCGCTTACGGCACCTGCGGCGTCAAGGTCTGGATCTTCAAGGGCGAGATCCTTGAACACGATCCGATGGCCTCCGAGCGGCGTGCGATGGAAGCCAGCGAGAGTGGTTCGGGCGGACGTCCGCCGCGCCGCGACGACGGTCGCAAGGGCGACAGGAAGTAAAAGAGAAGAGCAATGCTGCAACCCAAGCGCACAAAGTTCCGCAAGCAGCACAAGGGCCGCATCCGCGGCGTTGCGAGCAGCGGCAACCAGCTGAACTTCGGTTCCTTCGGCATCAAGGCGCTGGAGCCGGAACGGGTCACCGCCCGCCAGATCGAGGCGGCCCGGCGTGCCATCACGCGTCACATGAAGCGTGCCGGCCGCGTGTGGATCCGTATCTTCCCGGACGTGCCGGTGTCGAAGAAGCCGACCGAAGTGCGCATGGGTAAGGGCAAGGGGTCGCCGGAGTTCTGGGCGGCCAAGGTCAAGCCCGGGCGGATCATGTTCGAGATCGACGGCGTCCCTGCCGACGTGGCCCGCGAGGCCCTGCGTCTGGGCGCGGCGAAGCTGCCGATCAAGACGCGTTTCGTAACGCGCATCGGCGAGTGAGCGGAGACTGAGTGATGAAGGCGAGCGATGTCTGGACGAAGACCGAGGACGAGCTCAAGGGCGACCTGGCGACGCTGAAGAAAGAGCAGTTCAATCTGCGCTTCCAGCAGGCCACGGGTCAGCTCGAGAACACGGCGCGGGTGCGCCAGGTGCGGCGCGATATCGCGCGCATCAACACTGTGCTCGCCGGCAAGGCCAGCGCGGCCAAGGCTTGAGGTTACGAGAAATGCCGAAGCGAATTTTGCATGGCACCGTCGTCAGCGACAAGAACGACAAGACCATCGTCGTTCAGGTGGAGCGCCGCTACACCCATCCGCTGCTGAAAAAAACGGTGCGGACGAGCAAGAAGTACCACGCCCACGACGACGCCAACCAGTACAAGGTCGGCGATATCGTGCGGATCGAGGAGTGTGCCCCCATCTCCCGCAACAAGCGCTGGAAAGTGCTGGCGGAATAGGGTCGCGAAGAGAAGTTTTAGTGCAGGCGCCGTGCGCCCGGACAATTCCGTACACGGGCACGCGAAGAGAAGGATAAGAGGCCGGCCATGATCCAGATGCAAACAAATCTCGAGGTCGCCGACAATTCGGGCGCACGCCGGGTTCAGTGCATCAAGGTGCTGGGCGGTTCGAAGCGCAAGTACGCTCACGTCGGCGACATCATCGTGGTGTCGGTGAAGGAAGCGATTCCGCGCGGCCGCGTTAAGAAGGGCGACGTCATGAAGGCTGTCGTCGTGCGCACCGCCAAGGATATCCGCCGTCCCGACGGAACCGTTATCCGCTTCGATCGCAATGCGGCGGTTCTGGTGAATAACCAGAAGGAGCCGGTGGGTACGCGCATCTTCGGCCCGGTGCCGCGCGAACTGAGGGCGAAGAACCACATGAAGATCGTTTCGCTTGCGCCGGAGGTGCTGTGATGTCGATGGCGAAGATCCGGAAAGGCGACCGCGTCGTCGTCCTGTCGGGCCGCGACAAGGGCAAGACGGGTGACGTCCTGAAGATGGAACCGGCAAAGGACCGGGCGATCGTGCAGGGCGTGAACATGGTGCAGCGTCACCAGAAGCAGTCGGCTTCTGCGGAGGGCGGCATCATTTCCAAGGAAGCGCCGATTCATCTGTCGAACCTGGCGCTGATCGACCCCAAGGACGACAAGCCGACGCGGGTCGGCTTCAAGACTCTGAATGACGGTCGCAAGGTGCGTGTCGCCAAGCGGTCAGGAGAAGTGATCGATGGCTGAAGCAGCAGCGTATGAGCCGCGCCTCAAGACGCACTACAAGGATGTGGTGCGCGGCAAGCTCAAGGAAGAGTTCGGCTTCAAGAACGAGATGATCGTTCCGAAGCTGGAAAAGATCGTGCTCAACATGGGTGTCGGCGAGGCCGTTGGCGATCAGAAGCGCGCCCAGGCGGCGGCGAACGATCTGACGCTGATTGCCGGCCAGAAGGCCATGGTGACCCGTGCGCGTACGTCTATCGCCACCTTCAAGGTGCGCGAGGGCATGGCGCTGGGTGCCAAGGTGACCCTGCGCCAGGCGCGTATGTACGAATTCCTCGACCGTCTCGTGAACATCGCGCTGCCGCGCGTTCGCGATTTCCGCGGTCTGAACCCGAAGAGCTTCGATGGCCGCGGCAACTATGCCATGGGCATCAAGGAGCACATCGTGTTCCCGGAAATCGATTACGACAAGGTCGACCACGTTATGGGCATGGATGTCATCGTGTGCACGACTGCGCAGAATGACGACGAAGCCCGGGCCCTGCTCAAGGCCTTCAACTTCCCGTTCCGCACCTGATTGCGGCGACGGGAGACCTCAGGAGGTTTTTTCAAATGGCGAAAAAAAGTGCGATCGAGAAGAACCGGAACCGGGCGCGTCTGGCGAAGAAATACGCCGGCAAGCGCGAACGGCTGAAGGCGATCGCCGAGGACGAGTCGCTGTCCATGGAAGAGCGCTTCCAGGCACGGCTCAAGCTGGCCGAGCTGCCGCGCAATTCGGCACCGTCGCGCATTCGCAACCGCTGTGAAGTGTCGGGCCGTCCGCGCGGGTTCTACCGCAAGCTTAAGGTTTCGCGCATTGCGCTTCGCGACCTTGGCTCCCGGGGCATGATCCCCGGCATGGTCAAGTCGAGCTGGTGAGGTAACGTAAGATGGCGATGTCCGATCCGTTGGGCGATATGCTCACCCGCATCCGCAACGCGCAGATGCGGCGGAAGAACAAGGTCAATACGCCGGCTTCGTCGCTGCGCCGCCGGGTGCTCGACGTGCTGGCCACCGAAGGCTACATCCGCGGATATTCCGAAGTGGAATACGATAGCGGGATGTCCGAGTTCGAGATCGAGCTCAAGTACTTCGACGGCGAGCCGGTTATCCGCGAGATCGAGCGGATCTCGAAGCCAGGCCGTCGCGTGTACGCCTCGGTGAAGAAGCTGCCGACGGTCAACAACGGCCTCGGCGTATCGATTGTGTCGACCCCCAAGGGTGTCATGCCGGACTGGCAGGCGCGCGAGGAGAATGTCGGCGGCGAGGTGCTGTGCCGCGTCTTCTGACGATGGCATGTAAAGGAACGATCGGAGACGATTGAAATGTCGCGTATCGGAAAAAGGCCGGTTCCCGTCCCGAGCGGCGTGACCGCTTCCGTCGACGGCCAGACCGTCAAGGCCAAGGGGCCGAAGGGCGAACTGGCCGTGATCCTCAATGACGAGGTGACCGTCGAGATGACCGACGATGGCATCCAGGTCGGCCCGCGCGACAAGTCGAAGGACGCGCGGTCGAAGTGGGGCATGTCGCGGACGCTGATCTCGAACATCATCGTCGGTGTAAACGAGGGCTTCACGAAGAAGCTGGAGATCCAGGGCGTCGGCTACCGTGCCCAGGTCCAGGGCAACAAGCTGCAGCTTGCGCTTGGTTTCAGCCATGACGTGAACTACCCGATCCCGGAAGGGATCAAGATCGAATGCCCGAAGCCGACGGAAGTCGTCGTCAGCGGGATCAACAAGCAGCAGGTTGGCCAGGTTGCGGCTGAAATCCGCCGCTACCGTCCGCCGGAGCCGTACAAGGGCAAGGGTGTCCGGTACGAGGGCGAATACATCTTCCGCAAGGAAGGCAAGAAGAAGTAGCGAGATCGGCGATGACCAAGGGTTTATCAAGTCGCGAGAAGCGGACATTGCGCGTGCGCCGGGCGATTCGCCGGGCAGCGAACGGCCGGCCGCGGCTGAGCGTGCACCGCTCTTCGAAGAATATTTATGCGCAGGTGATCGACGACGCGGCCGGACGCACGCTTGCGTCTGCTTCGACGATGGAGAAGGACCTGCGTGGGCAGCTCAAGACCGGCGCCGATTGCGATGCGGCGACGGCGGTCGGGAAACTGATTGCCGAGCGCGCGGCCAAGGCCGGCGTCAAAGAGGTGATCTTCGACCGGGGCGGTTATCTTTATCACGGGCGGGTCAAGGCACTCGCCGACGCAGCGCGCGAGGGCGGCCTCGAATTCTGAGGCCCCAGAGCAACGCGACAGAAAGAGGAATGACGACGTGGCAGGCCGTGTAAGAGAAGATCGCGAGCGCGACAGCGAATTCGTGGACAAGCTGGTCCACATCAATCGTGTCGCCAAGGTGGTCAAGGGTGGTCGCCGGTTCGGGTTCGCCGCGCTGGTGGTTGTCGGCGACCAGAAGGGCCGGGTCGGATTCGGCCACGGCAAGGCGCGCGAAGTGCCGGAGGCGATCCGCAAGGCGACCGACGCTGCGAAGCGCTCGATGGTCCGCGTGCCGCTGCGCGAGGGTCGAACGCTGCATCACGACGTCGCCGGGCGCTGGGGCGCCGGCCGCGTGCTGCTGCGGGCCGCACCTCCCGGTACCGGCATCATCGCCGGCGGTCCGATGCGCGCGGTTTTCGAGACGCTGGGCGTTCAAGACGTCGTTGCCAAGTCGCTGGGGTCTTCGAACCCCTACAACATGGTTCGCGCCACATTCGAGGCACTGAAGGGCGAAGACAGCCCGCGTTCGGTTGCTGCCCGTCGTGGTCTCAAGGTTTCGGCCCTGCAGTCCCGCCGCCGCGAAGCGGCCGGTGATGCAGCCGCCGAGGCGTAAGACAGCGGCCTAAGGAGACGGTCTGATGGCCAAGAAGAGCGACAAGACGATCACGGTCGAGCAGATCGGCTCGCCGATCCGCCGTCCCGGTGACCAGCGCGCGACGCTGGTCGGGCTCGGCCTGAACAAGATGCACAAGCGCCGCACGCTGGAAGATACTCCGGCTGTCCGCGGCATGATCAACAAGGTCTCGCACCTGGTTCGGGTGATCGAGGAATAGTGAACGGCTACGGAGAGCGGGTAGGATGAAGCTCAACGAGATCAGCGACCGTCCCGGCGCCACGCATGCGCGCAAGCGCGTCGGGCGGGGCATCGGTTCGGGCCTCGGCAAGACCGCGGGTCGGGGCCACAAGGGCCAGAAGTCGCGTTCGGGCGTGGCCATCAAAGGCTTCGAAGGCGGCCAGATGCCGCTGTACCGGCGCTTGCCGAAGCGCGGGTTCAACAATATCTCTGCAAAGTCATATGCCGTCGTTAATCTGGATCGTATCCAGACGGCGATCGACACCGGCAAGCTCGATGCCAAGGATGTGGTGACGAGTGATGCGCTGGTTTCGGCCGGTATTGCCCGGAAGACCAAGGATGGTGTCCGGCTGCTTGGCGGCGGTGAACTGACGGCGAAGGTGTCCTTCAAGGTGCAGGGCGCCTCGAAGACGGCCGTGACCGCGGTCGAAAAGGCCGGTGGCAGCGTCGAGGTCGCGGATCTCGAGCCGAAGGGCGCTGCGGAACCGCCGAAGTCCAAGAAGGCCGCGGCGCGGGTTTCCGGGACGAAGAAGCCGGCGGCCACGAAGGCCGGCGGCAACGACGAGACACAGGGCTGAGGCATCGCCAGCGGCGCCCGGCCACAATGCAAGTGAACCGGGCCGTACGCGGCGGAGACAAATATGGCGTCAGCAGCTGAACAACTCGCAGCCAACCTGAATTTCGGCGCGCTTGCGAAAGCGACCGAACTGAAGCAGCGCATCTGGTTTACCCTCGGTGCGCTGCTCGTGTATCGGCTCGGGACATACATTCCGCTGCCGGGGATCAATCCCCAGGCGGTCGCCGATATGTTCAATCAGCAGTCCTCGGGCATTCTGGGCATGTTCAACATGTTCGCCGGCGGCGCCGTCGGCCGCATGGCGATCTTTGCCTTGAACATCATGCCCTACATCTCGGCCTCCATTATCGTGCAGCTCCTGACCGCGGTATCGCCGCATCTGGAGCAGCTCAAGAAGGAGGGCGAGCAGGGCCGCAAGACGATCAACCAGTACACTCGGTATGGCACGGTCTTCCTGGCCGCGCTTCAGGCCTACGGAATTGCCGTGGGCCTCGAGGGGGCTGGCAATGTCGTCAACGATCCGGGCCTGTTTTTCCGCTTCTCGACGGTGATCACGCTGACCGGCGGTACCGTCTTCCTGATGTGGCTCGGCGAGCAGATCACCCAGCGCGGCGTCGGCAACGGCATCTCGCTGATCATCTTCGCGGGTATCGTCGCCGGTCTTCCGGCAGCGCTCGCCGGCATGCTGGAACTTGGCCGTCAGGGCGCCATGTCGACGGGGATCATCCTCGGCATCTTCGTGATGTCGGTTCTGGTGATCGCCTTCATCGTCTTCATGGAACGCGCCCAGCGGCGGCTTCTGATCCAGTATCCGAAGCGTCAGGTCGGCAACAGGATGTTCCAGGGCGATTCCTCGCACCTGCCGCTGAAGCTGAATACGGCCGGTGTCATTCCGCCGATCTTCGCGTCGTCCCTGCTGTTGCTGCCGATCACGGTTGCCAATTTCTCCAGTGGCGAAGGGCCGCAGTGGCTGACGACCGTGACGGCGCTGCTCGGCCATGGCCAGCCGCTGTACATGCTGTTCTACGCGGCGGGAATCATCTTCTTCGCCTTCTTCTACACCGCAGTCGTGTTCAATCCGGCCGATACCGCGGACAACCTGAAGAAGCATGGCGGTTTCATCCCGGGGATTCGTCCTGGCGAGCGGACCGCGCAGTACATCGATTACGTGCTGACCCGCATCACGGTCGTCGGTGCGCTTTATCTGACGCTGGTCTGCCTGTTGCCCGAATTCCTCGTCACGGCATGGAACGTTCCGTTCTATTTCGGCGGCACATCGCTGCTGATCGTCGTGTCGGTGACCATGGATACGGTTGCGCAGGTGCAGGGCCATCTTCTGGCACACCAGTACGAGGGTCTCGTCAAGAAGGCCCGGCTGAGAGGGGGGAAGCGTACCCGATGAGGTTGATTCTGCTCGGACCGCCCGGCGCGGGGAAGGGAACCCAGGCCATCCGGATTTCCGAACGCTACGGGATTCCGCAGCTGTCGACAGGGGACATGCTGCGCGCGGCGGTCGCCGCGGAAACGCCTGTTGGGCTTGCTGCCAAGGATATCATGGCGCGGGGCGAACTGGTGCCGGACGAGGTGGTCGTGCAGATCATTTCGGATCGCATCGACGAGCCGGACTGCTCGAATGGCTTCATCCTCGACGGATTTCCGCGCACGGTGGCCCAGGCCGAGGCGCTGGAGGATCTTCTCGAGAAGAAGCAGAAACAGCTCGATTCGGTCGTGGAACTCGAGGTCGACGATTCGATCCTCGTCGATCGTATCGAAAAGCGGGCGAAAGAAACGGCCGGCGGGCCTCGTGCTGACGACAATGCCGATGCGCTGAAGAAGCGCCTCGAGGTCTATCACGCGCAGACCGCGCCGCTGATCGCCCACTACAAGGGCAAGAACATGCTTCGCTCGGTGGATGGCATGGCCTCCATCGACGAGGTGACTGAGCAACTTGTTTCGGTTCTCGAAGCCGCGTGAGCGGTAACGGAAATCGGCAGGCAGAGGTTGACGAAACACGTCGCGATACGATATCCAGCGGCACCTATCCGCAAGGAATAGAGCCGACGGGTGTCATCTGGCCCAGACAGGGACCGGGACGCCCATATCTGCGTTGCGTGCAAGTCTGAACGGAAGAGATCGAATAGCGCGGCTTCATTCGGAGCCGGCTGGATTTGGAGCGAAGATCGTGGCCCGAATTGCAGGCGTCAATATCCCGACCAACAAGCGCGTGGAAATCGCGCTCCGCTATATCCATGGCATCGGCCCGGCCAAAGCCAAGGAAATCTGCGCGAAGGTCAGCATCCCGCCGGAACGGCGCGTCAACGAACTGTCGGACGCGGAAGTCCTGCAGATCCGCGAGACGATCGATCGCGACTACCTGGTGGAAGGCGATCTGCGCCGCGACGTCGCGATGAACATCAAGCGGCTGATGGACCTGGGTTGCTACCGCGGCCTGCGTCATCGGCGCGGCCTGCCGGTCCGTGGCCAGCGCACGCACACCAATGCGCGCACCCGCAAGGGGCCGGCCAAGGCGATCGCCGGCAAGAAGAAATAATTGGCCGCTTAAGCGCCGAAGCAAGGAACAGATACGATGGCCAAAGACACAACGCGCGTACGCCGCCGCGAGCGCAAGAACATCACCTCCGGCGTGGCACATGTAAGCGCTTCGTTTAACAACACGATGATCACCATCACCGACGCGCAGGGCAATGCGATCTCTTGGTCGTCGGCCGGCACGATGGGCTTCAAGGGTTCGCGCAAGTCGACCCCGTTCGCCGCGCAGATGGCGGCCGAGGACGCGGCCAAGAAGGCCGCCGAGCACGGCATGCGTACGCTCGAGGTCGAGGTTCGCGGTCCCGGTTCCGGCCGCGAGTCGGCGCTTCGCGCCCTGCAGGCCGCGGGTTTCACGATCACCGCGATCCGTGACGTGACGCCGATCCCGCACAACGGCTGCCGCCCGCGCAAGCGCCGCCGGGTCTGATGATTTTTGACCGGCGGCGGGGTTTCCCGATCCGCCGGACTCGCTGCGAACGGACTGGCGGTTTCGTTCGCGCGGTTTGATAGCAATCCAACGAGGTTCGACCGTGATTGAGAAGAACTGGCAAGAGCTGATCAAGCCGAACAAGCTCGAAGTGAATCCGGGGTCCGACCCGAAGCGCCTGGCCACCGTCGTGGCCGAGCCGCTCGAGCGGGGTTTCGGTACGACGCTCGGCAACGCGCTGCGGCGCGTGCTGCTGTCGTCGCTGCAGGGCGCGGCGGTGACGTCCGTCCAGATCGACGGTGTGCTGCACGAGTTCTCGTCGATCCCGGGTGTTCGCGAGGACGTGACCGACGTTGTCCTCAACATCAAGGAAGTTTCCGTCAGCATGCAGGGCGAAGGCCCGAAGCGCATGGTCCTGAAGAAGCAGGGGCCGGGCGTGGTGATGGCCGGCGACATCCAGACGGTGGGCGATATCGAGGTGCTGAACCCGGATCTCGTTCTGTGCACGCTGGACGAGGGCGCGGAAATCCGCATCGAGTTCACCGTCAACACGGGCAAGGGCTACGTCGCCGCCGACCGGAACCGTCCTGAAGACGCGCCCATCGGCCTGATCCCGGTCGACAGCCTGTACAGCCCGGTGCGCCGTGTTTCCTATCGTGTCGAGAACACCCGTGAGGGCCAGATCCTCGACTACGACAAGCTGACGATGGAAGTCGAAACCGACGGGTCGATCACGCCGGACGACTCGGTCGCCTATGCCGCGCGCATCCTCCAGGACCAGCTCGACGTGTTCGTCAACTTCGAGGAGCCGAAGGCCGAGGTCGTCGAGGACAGCGTTCCCGAACTCGCCTTCAATCCGGCGCTGCTCAAGAAGGTCGACGAGCTGGAGCTTTCGGTGCGTTCGGCCAACTGCCTGAAGAACGATAACATCGTCTATATCGGCGACCTGATCCAGAAGTCGGAGGCGGAGATGCTGCGCACCCCGAACTTCGGCCGCAAGTCGCTGAACGAGATCAAGGAAGTGCTGGCCCAGATGGGACTGCACCTGGGTATGGAAGTAGCGAATTGGCCGCCGGAGAATATCGAAGAGCTGGCCAAGCGCTACGAGGATCATTACTGAGGCGCGCTTAACGCGTCCGAGCTGAATTCGAGGAGAGTGCCATGCGTCACGGCAAGACCGGCCGCAAGCTGAACCGTACGGCGAGCCACCGCAAGGCTCTGTTCGCCAACATGGCCGCGTCGCTGATCCGCCACGAGCAGATCGTCACGACGCTGCCGAAGGCCAAGGAACTGAAGCCGATCGTCGACAAGCTGGTCACGCTGGGCAAGCGCGGCGACCTGCATGCGCGGCGTCAGGCGATCAGCCAGATCCGCGACAAGGATGCCGTGGCGAAGCTGTTCGATATTCTGGCCGAGCGCTACAAGGACCGCCCGGGTGGCTACACCCGCGTTCTCAAGGCCGGTTTCCGGCATGGCGATGCGGCCCCGGTTGCGGTCATCGAACTCGTCGACCGCGACGAGAGCGCCAAGGGCGCCGAAGATAAGGCCCGCCACGAGGCGGAAGCCGCCGAGGAAACCGCCGCCGCGTAAGCGATACGGCGAGAGTACCGGTTTTCGAGGGGCCCTTTCGGGCCCCTTTTCTTTTGGAGCCGGGGACAGGAGGGTCAGTCCTGTCCTTCCGGTGTTGCGGCACCTGCAAGCAGGTACCGCGAACTGGCGTCGACGCGCTCTATATCGTCTTCGATGTGAAGCCACGACAGGCGTTCGCCGGCATGGGCGTGCAGGCGAGGCGGGAGCGCGTCGGCCTGATCGAGAATGCCGATTGGCACGTAGACCTGATCCGGAAGATACTCGAAGCGGGCGGAAATCGGCGATCCGCAGGCCTCACAGAAGGTTCGCGCCACACCGGGTGTCACCGCGGCGGAGGCGCCTTCGTTCGGCGTAAACGTCACGCCCGTGGGGTCGAAGGCGGCGAACGCTGCAACCGGGCCGCCGGTCGACCGGCGGAAGTCTTCGCAGTGGCAGTACGCAATCGTCTGCGGCAATTGCGCAGCGAGGATCGTCGTCGCGCCGCAATAGCACCGGCCGGTAATCGGCAGTGGAATCTCGTCCTTCGTTCGCTTCATGTGAATGTCGAGAGCCTTTTGCACGGTTGGACTCGCGCAGGGTAACGCAAAGCGGCGCCTGCGGCAGGTCCTTGCCTCAATCCGGTGAACGAGGGTGCGCTCGGATTCTGGGACCTGGTGCCGTTTGCGTGTCCCAACAGGGGATTCCGGTTGCATTCGATCTAACCGCTTAATCGGCACCTCATGACGTTTTCCGATACTTGCCGGAATGACGCGCGAGTTCATGCGCGCGTAAGACCTCGGGGTTTGGATCGGCGACGTCGTGGCCCGTCGATCTGTCCGTATCGCCGGGTCCCGGAAGTACGTCGTTCCGAGGTCCAGCGTATGTGGCGTCTCGCCGTATCCCGTTCCAACGCCCCAGGCCGTTCTGGTTTGCCCGGTGGGCGTCACCGTGCCTCCGGGTGGCGGTACGCGGCCTCATGGGGAGTCGGCGTGTGTCTGCTCGCCGTGGCAGGAGCGGGGACCGTGGTCGTTGCCGGGGCCAAGGCGTCGGCCGGTATCGCGGTGCCGCCGCACAGTCCGGTCGGAATCAACGGCCAACTCGAGGTCTGCCAGGCAACGAAGCTCTGCAATTCGGACGGCCGGCCTATCCAGCTGCGCGGCATCAGCTCGCACGGGCTGCACTGGTACAGCGAATGTATCAACCGGCGCTCCCTCAAGGCCCTCGCCGGTGACTGGGGCGCGGATGTGATCCGCCTGTCGATGTACGTGCAGGAGGGCGGTTACGAAACCGATCCGAGCGGATATCGCAAGCTGGTCAACCGGTTGATCGACAAGGCGACGCGCCGGGGCCTCTATGTGATCGTGGACTGGCACATCCTGTCGCCGGGCGACCCGCACCAGAATCTCGCTTTGGCGAAGGGGTTCTTCCGGAAGATCGCAAAGCGCAACCGCGACAAGGTGAATGTGCTCTACGAGGTCGCCAACGAACCGAACGGTGTCACCTGGGCGCAGCTCAAGGCTTATCACGAGACGATCATTCCGGTGATCCGCCGGGAGGACCAGGATGCCGTCATTCTGCTCGGGACGCGCGGGTGGTCCTCCCTCGGCGTCTCGGAGGGGGCGGACGAGAGCGAGATTGTCGATGATCCGGTCGACGCGGACAACATTATGTATACGTTCCACTTCTACGCGGCATCCCACGGGAAAGCGAACCGGATGGCGCTTAAGCGGGCGTCCGGTCGGTTGCCGATGTTCGTTACCGAGTTCGGGCTGCAGAGCTACACCGGCCATGGCGATAACGACTACGCGCAGTCGCGGCGGTACGTGAAGCTGATGCGCCGGAAGAAGATCGGCTGGGTGTACTGGAATTTCGCCGACGACTGGCGGTCCGGCTCCGTGCTGAAGGAAGGCGCCTGTGCGCAGGGTGCTGTCTCGGGCAAGAAAAACCTGAAACCCTCCGGCGTCTGGATCCGCAAGAAAATGCGCAGCCGCGACGCGTTCCGAACGAATTGAACCCGCGCTATCCGCGACATCTCTATCCAGTGATGAATTGCGGTTCGGCATCGTCGAATCGAGCCGGGCCACCTATACAGACGCGATGGTCCGCGATTCCCGGCTCGAAGCGTCTAAACACTCCGTCCTGAAGGAAGCCTTCGGCTTTCCGGCCTTCCGGCCGGGGCAGGAGGAGATCGTCGACGCGCTGCTGAACGGCGACAACGTTCTGGCGGTGATGCCGACGGGTGCCGGCAAGTCTCTGTGCTACCAGTTGCCCGCCCTCGTGAAGGGGGGGCTGAGCCTCGTCGTCTCGCCCCTGATCGCGCTGATGGATGATCAGGTCGCGGCGCTGAAGCTTTCAGGCCAGGCGGCGGAGGCGATCCATTCGGGCAAGTCGCGCGAAGAGAATGTCGAGATCTGGCGGCGCGTGGCGAGCGGGGAGGTCCGGCTACTGTATCTGTCGCCGGAGCGGCTTATGACGCCGCGCATGATCGCGGCTCTGGCGCGGTTCGATATCGGCCTCATCGCCATCGACGAGGCGCATTGCATCTCCCAGTGGGGGCACAGTTTCCGCGCCGAATACCTGTCGCTCGGCAAGTTGCGCGAGGCGTTTCATGATGTGCCCATCGTCGCGTTGACGGCGACGGCGGACAAGTCAACGCGCGACGATATTTCCGACAAGCTGTTCGGCGGCGACGTCTCGATCTTCGTGTCGGGATTCGACCGGCCGAACATCTCGTTGACGGTCGCCGAGAAGTCGCGGACGGGCGCCGAGATCGAGCGGTTCGTGAAGGCGCGGGCGGGCCAGAGCGGAATCGTCTACCGGCTGTCGCGCAAGAAGGTGGAGGATACGGCCGCCGCACTCGCCGCGGCCGGCTTGCGGGCCCTGCCGTATCACGCTGGCATGCCGCCGGCGGACCGGGCTGCGAACCAGGAAGCCTTTCTGGCCGAGGACGGCATTGTGATGGTGGCGACCGTCGCCTTCGGCATGGGCATCGACAAGTCGGACGTGCGCTTCGTCGTGCACGGCGACATTCCCGCGAGCCTTGAAGCCTATTACCAGGAAATCGGCCGGGCGGGGCGCGACGGTGCGCCGGCGGATGCTTACATGCTCTACGGGCTCGACGATGTGCGCACCCGCCGCCGGTTCATCGACGAAGCCGATTGCGAACCGGAACGTCGGCGCGTCGATGCGCTGAGGCTCGATTCACTCCTCGGCTTCTGCGAGGCGACGAGTTGCCGCCGGATCGCGTTGCTGTCCTATTTCGGCGAGACGTCCGGTCCGTGCGGCAATTGCGACGTTTGCCTCGATCCGCCAGAGCTCGTCGATGGAAAGGATGCGGCGAAACTCGTGCTCGATCTGATCCGCACCACGGGTGAGCGCTACGGCGCCTCCTATCTCGTGTCGCTCCTGACCGGGGAGATCAACGATACCGTCCGGTCGCGCGGTCACGATACGTTGCCGCAGTTCGGGGCCGGTGCCATGCGCAAGAAGGCGGAGTGGCGCTCCATCCTTCGCCAGCTTGTCGCCTGCCGGGCGCTGTTTGCCGAACCCGGCGCCTATGGCTCGCTGCTGATGGGGGAGGCGGCCGAGCCGATCCTCGACGGCAAGCAGGACTTCCGGATCCATCTGCCCGCCGCGGGGAAGGCGCGGAAGGCGAAAAAGGACGGCACACCGCAGCGCCGCCTCAGCGGCGAGGAATCGGATATCCTTGTCAAACTGAAGGCTCTGCGCCGCGAAATAGCGGCCGAGAAGGGCGTACCGGCCTATGTCGTGTTCCCCGACCGGACGCTCGAGGAAATGGCCGTGCTGCACCCGCGCTCGCTGGACGACATGGCGCGGGTGCGCGGGGTCGGTGCGGCAAAGCTGGAAGCCTTCGGCCGAACGTTCCTGCAAGCGCTGAACGGCTAGGCATCTGCGCCCGGCATCGCCCCTTGACGTCCCGCCAGTGGATTCGTCACCGTCTCGCCGTTCTTTTTGGTTACCGGCGAGCCTATATAGACCCCATGTCCCTATTGCCTGGAACGAGACTCTCATGAACAGACTGACCGTCCTCGGCGCAGCCGCTTCGCTGCTTGGTTTCTCCCTGTTTCCGGCTCTCGCGCAGGACAAGGTGGTGCCCGACAGCCAGGCCCAGATCACCTATTCCTACGCGCCGATCGTCAAGCGGGCCGCGCCGGCCGTCGTCAACGTCTATTCGAGCCGCATGGTGCAGCAGCGCGCCTTTCCCTCGTTCTTCGACGATCCGTTCTTCCGGCGTTTCTTCGGCGACATGGGGCCAGGGCAGGAACAGAGCCGCATCCAGAAGTCGCTCGGATCAGGCGTGATCGTTGATCCGTCCGGATACGTGATCACCAATTCACATGTCATCCAGGGCGCTGACGAGGTGAAGGTCGCCCTGTCAGACCGGCGCGAGTTCGAGGCCGAGGTCGTCCTCTCGGACGACCGGACTGATCTGGCTGTCCTGAAGATCGAGGATGACGAGCCGTTTCCCGCGCTCGATTTCGCCGATTCCGACCATCTCGAGGTCGGCGACATCGTGCTGGCGATCGGCGATCCGTTCGGGGTCGGCCAGACGGTGACGAGCGGCATCGTCTCTGCGCTCGCCCGCACGCAGGTGGGCGTCTCCGACTACGGCTTCTTCATCCAGACGGATGCGGCCATCAACCCGGGCAACTCGGGTGGAGCGCTGCTCGACATGCACGGCAATGTCGTCGGCATCAACACCGCGATCTATTCGCGTTCCGGCGGATCGCATGGCATCGGATTCGCCATTCCCTCCAATATGGTTCGCCTGGTCGTCGCGAGTGCGAAGAACGGCGGCGAGCTGAAACGCCCCTGGTTCGGCGCCAGCGTGCAGGAGGTGACGCCCGAAATCGCCGACAGTCTCGGCATGGAACGTCCGGTCGGTGTCCTGGTCGCCAATCTGCATCCCGATGGGCCCGCGGAGGAGGCGGGCCTCAGGACCGGCGATGTCGTCGTCCTTGTGGAGGGCCGCGAAGTCCTCGATCCCAACGGTTTTCGCTACCGCATGGCCACCAAAGGGGTCGGAACCGAAACGACGCTCGATATCATTCGCCGGGGCCAGCGCAAATCGGTGACGATTGCGCTCGTCGCCCCGCCGGAAGATCCGCCCCGGGACGTGCGTGATCTCGACGGGCCGTCGCCGCTGACGGGGGCGCGGGTCGCTAATCTATCTCCGGCCGTCGCCGACGAACTGTCGCTCGACACCGAAGCGACAGGTGTCGTTGTGGTGGCCCTGAAACGCGGTTCGGCGGCCCAGAGGGTCGGTTTCAGGGTCGGTGATATGATCCGCGAGATCAACGGCGAGGAGATCGACTCATCGGAGGAACTGGACGCCTATGTCGATCAGCAGCGCCGGACCTGGCGGGTGACCATCATTCGCGACGGACGGTCGATCACCTCCGAGTTCCGGGGCTGAGGCCGGCTGCTTTGAAACGTAGCCGGGTGAGCCGATCATGAGCACCCTGTTCGAGGCGGCCGGGATGGAGCAGGACGTTCCGCGCCCGCTCGCCGACCGGCTCCGGCCGAAAACGCTGTCGGAGGTCGTCGGCCAGGACCATCTGGTCGGCCCGGACGGGGCGCTGACACGGATGCTGCGGTCGGGCAGCCTCGGCTCGCTGATCCTCTGGGGACCGCCGGGGACCGGCAAGACGACGGTCGCGCGCCTGCTGGCGGGCGAAACCGATCTCGCCTTCGAGCAGCTCTCGGCCATCTTCTCCGGCGTGCAGGACCTGAAGAAGGTCTTCGAGACGGCGCGCCAGCGGCGCGCGACGGGGAAGGGCACGTTGCTCTTCGTCGACGAGATCCATCGCTTCAACCGCGCCCAGCAGGACAGCTTCCTGCCGGTCATGGAGGACGGCACCGTCGTCCTGATCGGCGCGACGACGGAAAACCCGTCCTTCGAACTGAACGCCGCGCTGCTGTCGCGGGCGCAGGTGCTGGTCTTCCGGCGGCTGGAGACGGCGGCGATCGAGGATCTGCTGTCGCGCGCCGAGGAGGCGCAGGGGCGCGCGCTGCCGCTGACGCCCGAAGCCCGCGAGGCGCTGATCGGCATGGCCGATGGTGACGGCCGTGCGGCGCTGACGCTGACGGAGGACCTGTACCGGGCGTCCGGCGAGGACGAGATCTTCGACGTCGCAGGACTGAGCGAGGTCGTGCAGCGGCGCGCGCCGATCTACGACAAGGGGCAGGACGGGCATTACAACCTGATCTCCGCCCTGCACAAGTCGGTGCGCGGTTCGGATCCGGACGCAGCGCTCTACTATCTCGCCCGCATGTTCGCCGCCGGCGAGACCCCGCTCTATATCGCGCGGCGCGTCGTGCGCATGGCCGTCGAGGATATCGGCCTTGCCGACCCGCAGGGGCTGGTGATCGCCAACGCGGCAAAGGACGCCTACGACTTCCTCGGCACGCCGGAAGGCGAACTGGCGATCGCCCAGGCGGTCATCTATCTCGCGACCGCGCCGAAATCGAACGCGGGCTACGTCGCCTTCAAGGCGGCGCAGGTCGCGGCGCGCGAGCACGGATCGCTGACGCCGCCGAAGCACATCCTGAATGCGCCGACCAAGCTGATGAAAAACGAAGGCTACGGGTCCGGCTACGAATACGACCACGATACGGCCGACGCGTTTTCGGGACAGGACTATTTCCCCGACGAGATGGAGCGGCAGACCTTCTACGACCCGCCGCAGCGCGGGTTCGAGCGCGAAATACGCAAACGTCTCGACTATTGGTGCAAGCTCAGGGCGTCGCGCGAGGATCGCGAAGAGTAGATCCGCGCGTGGGCAGGGCGTGTCCTCCCGGTCGTCACGATCCGGCAGTAGACTGTTTAGGCTCGTACCTCGCGTGGCAACGGAGCGCTGCCATGAAGATCCTGATCCTGTTTGCCTCGAGCGAGGGGCAGACGCGCAAGATTGCCCGTTTCATCGCCGAGCGCCTCGACGCCCAGGGACATGAGACGGTGTCGGTTGATGCCGCCGAGGTCGGCACGGAGTTCCAGATGCCGATGGTGGACGCCGTGATTGTTGCGGCTTCGGTGCACGTCGGCACCTACCAGAAATCCGTGGTCGGGATCGTGGAGGCGAACCGGCCTATTCTTGACGCGGTTCCGACGGCGTTCGTGTCTGTTTCGCTGGCAGCGTCGGGCGGGCCCGCTGATCTCAAGGACGCCGAGGCGTGCGCGGGCCGGTTTTCGGAGAAGACCGGCTGGGCGCCGGGCCGCGTCGAGCATGTCGCCGGGACGCTGGCCTATTCGCAGTACAATTTCGTCACGCGCTGGATGATGTGGTTCATAGCCCGCCGGCACGGTTTGCCGACGGACAGGCGACACGACACCGAACTGACGGACTGGGCGGCAGTCGAACGCTTCGCGGATTCTTTTGGGAGGGGCCTTCAACCACCGGAATAGCAAGCGGGCCTGTGGTCCCCGCCGTGCTTATCCGCGCTTGAGGGCCTTCAGCGCCTTGCGCAGGCCGACAGCGGCACTCCACAGCGTCTCGTCTTTCTTGATCTGGCGCTTCGTGTGCTGCCAGAGCCGGACGGCCCTAGAAGAGACCGAGCCCCCTCGCGTCAGCGGGATGGCTGCGTCGACGAGATCGAGCTGCAGCTCACACCAGCTGTCCTTGTAGGACTCGTCGCCGATGGTGAAGTCCATAACAGTGATTCCGTTGTCGAAGCACCACTGCATCAGTCGGTACATGAGCTGTCGGCCGGAGGACTTGTCGGCCAGCTCGGGCGTGGGATCGTAGGAGTGCAGGATGTAGTAGTACGTTCCGCGGAAGACGAGACCATAGCTTGCCGCCGCGATGCGGTCGCCGCAGTAGAGAGCCGAGAGCTGGACGTTGCCGCCGCGGTCAAGACTGTCGTGCGCGTAGCTGCGATAGAAATCGGCGACGCCCTCGGGGGCGAACATGTCGTCTACGCCAATCCCGGCAAGCCACTCGCGTTTCTGCTGGAACAGGGTATCGAGGATCTCGTCGACCGTCTCGTGACGGTCGGCGATGACGAAAGAGACTTCGCCGAGTTCCGAGAGCTGGCGCTCCTTGGACCGGTCCGTGCGCCGCCAGCCGCTCTTGCGCTTGGCCTTGTAGTAGGTGTCCCAGTCGGGGGCGAGATGCGTCGCGTGGGCGCCGTTGGCGTTCGGATAGGTCTCGGCGCGCAGGAACGGATTTGGCGTTCCGCCATAGTCCGCGGGCATCTTGGTGAAATGCAGGAGATCGGCACCGCCGATTGCGTCGACGAATGCGTCGACGAACCGCTCGAAGGTGCTCGTGTCGTCGGACAGGTACTTCAGATAGTCGGCGTCGTAGAGGCCGCCCAGGTAGTCCGCCTGGGCGCCGCCAAGCCATTCCACCGTGCGGCTGCCGAGCTTTCGGCGTACGCCCAGAGGCAGCAGGAACAGGACCTTCCCGTCGCTTGCCGTGCCGGTGACGATCACCGGCTCGATCTCGTCTCCCGGCGCTACGCGCGCGCACCAGGTCGACATGAAGTCGTAGGTCTGAAAGACATGGCCGACGGCGGTCGTTTCGAACCCGCGCCAGACCGCTTCGAGCGACGCGATATCGCGCGTTGCCGCAATTTGCACCCGGTCTGCGAACGGTGATGCATCCGGACAATCGCCGGCCGGCGCATGGCGCATTTCGTTCTTCCTCAAGACGTCGATTTGTGTGTCAGCCGTTCCGGCACGCCGGGACCGGCACAAGCTGATGCCCTGCAATGTAGGGGTCGTCCGACCATACGGCGAGCTTTTGATAAGCGAAAGGTAAAGAGAGACTTGCGCAATTTACCGACATGCGACGGCGTGAATTTCTTGACCTCGCAGGCCATTCGGGTCCAATCCGGTACGCCTGCCAGATATAGTCCATCCCGCGGAGCCCGACGATGTCCCCACACATGCTGCACCTGCTGATCGTCGCCGCCGGCGGCGCGGTCGGTGCCGGCGGGCGGCACCTCGTCAATCTGGCGGCGCTGCGCATCTTCGGTCCCGGATTTCCCTGGGCAACGCTGGTGGTCAACGTCGTCGGATCTCTTGCGATGGGACTGTTCATCGGCGGACTGGTGAAGTGGGGTGAGGCGGCCAGCGCGCAGAGCCTGCGCCTGTTCGTGGCAACGGGTGTGCTCGGTGGCTTCACGACATTTTCGGCGTTTTCCCTCGATTTCGCAGCGCTTTGGGAGCGCGGATCGGTGATGGCGGCGTTCGGTTACGTCCTGTCGTCCGTCGCGATTTCGCTTTTGGCGGTCTTCGCCGGCCTGTGGATCATGCGCGGGTTCGAGCCATGAGCGGCGTTCAGCATCTCACCGTCACCCGCGATGAGGACGGCATGCGGCTCGACCGCTGGTTCCGTCACCACTATCCGCAGGTCACGCAAGGGTATCTGCAGAAGCTGCTGCGCAAGGGGCAGGTGCGGGTCGACGGCACGAAGGCGAAGGCCGCCGACCGGATCGCCGAAGGGCAGGACATCCGGGTGCCACCGCTGCCGGACGCGGGCGCTCCGAAGGACAGGCCTAAACCGTCCCTGTCGGCGAGCGACGAGACCTTCCTGAAGGCCATCACGCTATACGAAGATCACGACCTTTTGATCCTGAACAAGCCGTCCGGGATCGCCGTGCAGGGCGGCACTAAGACCGTCCGGCATATCGACGGCCTGCTGGCGGGCCTGGGCGAGGACAAGGAATCGCGGCCGCGGCTCGTTCACCGGCTCGACCGCGATACGTCGGGCGTGCTCGTAGTCGCCAAGCGGCGGCAGATCGCCGCCAAGATGGGACGGATGTTCCAGACGCGGTCGGTGCGCAAGATCTACTGGGCCGTGGTGCACGGCCTCCCCAGGCCGCCGCAGGGCAAGGTGGAAGCCGCGCTCGTCAAGGCGGCGACGCCGGAAGGCGACCGCGTGCGCAAGGCGCGGCCGGGCGAACAGGAGACCGCCCAGTCGGCCGTCACACACTATTCGGTGGTGGATAACGCGGCGCAGAAATATTCCTGGATGTCGCTGAAGCCCGTCACCGGGCGCCAGCATCAGCTTCGCGCCCACATGGCGATCATCGGGCATCCGATCGTCGGGGACGAAAAGTACCCCTTCCACGACGGGAACACACTGCCGGACGCGATCGAGCGCCGGCTGCACCTGCATGCGCGCCGGATCACCTTTCCGCATCCGGCAACTGGCAAGACCGTCGACGTGACCGCACCGCTGCCCGAGCACATGGCAAAAACCTTCCACGAACTCGGGTTCGAATCCAAAGGCGAAGAGGGCGACTGACGGCGATGTCGACGGAGGCAACGGCGGCAAGCTCATCGGCGGCGAATACCTACCGGGTGCACACCCAGCTCGACGGGCTGGCGATGACCCTGGTCATCATGCTGTGCCTGACCTGGGGGCTCAACCAGATCTCGATCAAGGTGGCGAACCACGGCCTGCAGCCGGTCTTCCAGTCGGGGCTGCGGTTCGCGATCGGGTCGGTGATCGTGTTCGGCTGGTGCGTCTTCCGGCGCGTCCGGCTGTTCGATCGCGACGGCACACTGCCGGGCGGTGTCATCGCCGGGATCCTGTTCGGCGTCGAGTTCGCGATGATGGCAATCGCGCTCGAGTACACGACGGCTGCGCGGGGCGTGATCTTCATCTACACGATGCCGTTCTTCGTGGCGATCGGCGCCCACCTGTTCGTGCCCGGCGAGCGCATGACGGCGGCCGGATTCCTCGGCCTCGTGCTGGCGTTTTCCGGCGTCGTGATCGTTTTCTTCGATGACGCCAGCGTTCCCGGTCCGATGGCGATCTGGGGCGATATCCTGTCGGTAATCGCCGGTCTCCTGTGGGCGGCGACGACGATCGTCATCAAGACGACACCGCTGAAGTCGGCGGCGCCGGAGAAGGTGTTGCTCTACCAGCTTGTCGTCGCCGGGATCGTCCTGCTGCCCGTGGCGCCGGCGTTCGGGCCGCTCATCCGCGAGATCACGCCTGCGGTCGTCGCCGCGTTCACGTTCCAGATCCTGCTCGTGGTGTCAGTGACGTTCCTGGTCTGGTTTTGGCTGATCCGCCACTATCCGGCTGCGCGGCTGACGTCGTTCACGTTCCTGACGCCGGTCTTCGGCGTCCTGTTCGGAGGTCTGCTGCTTGGCGAGCCGATCGGGCTGAGGCTGCCCATCGCGCTGGTGCTCGTGGCGCTCGGCATCTATCTAGTGAACAGACCCGCGACAGCGCCGCCGGTTGCGCCCGTCCCAAAACCCTGAGAGTTCCATGCGTCTTGTCCTGTTCGATTGCGACGGCACGCTCGTCGACAGCCAGCACATGATCGTCGATACGATGATGGCCGTCTTCGACGAACAGGCCTTGCCCGCGCCGTCGCGCGAGGACGTGCTCGGCATTATCGGGCTGTCGCTGGAAACCGGGCTCGTGCGTCTTCTCGGCGCGGAGGCCGGGCGCGCGGGGGAATGTGCGGCGCGGTACCGCTCTCTGTTCCATGCCCGGCGAATCTCCAGTCCGCTCGAGCCGCTCTACCCCGGCGCGCGCGAGGCGGTGACGACGCTTGCCGGCCAGGACGACGTGCTACTGGGGATCGCCACGGGCAAGTCGCGGCGCGGTGTCGACGCGGTTCTCGGCGGTCACGGGATTCTGGAGCATTTCCTGACGATCCAGACGGCGGACGATGCGCCGTCGAAGCCGCATCCGGGCATGGTGCTTCAGGCGATGGCGGAGGTCGGTGCCGTTCCCGCCGAGACCGTCGTGGTCGGCGACACGACCTTCGACATGGAAATGGCCCGTTCCGCCGGCGCGGGGGCGATCGGTGTCGACTGGGGCTATCATCCCCATGAACACCTGCCGGATGCCGGCGCCGAGGTTGTGCTGTCGTCCTACGACCAGCTCGTGCCGTGGCTGGATCGGCGCTGGAACGAACCGGAGAGTGCGGCATGAGCGAAGACAACACCGGACAATCGCCCATGGACAAGGCGCACGTCGCCGACAGGCCGGCGCTGCCGAAACGGTTCTACAAGCAGGCCCGTGCGGCTGCGGCCGAAGGCGGATACGGCATCGAACTCGACGGACGCCCGCTGCGCACGCCCGGTCGCAAACTGCTGGTCGTGCCGGATAATGCGCTTGCCGAAGAGATCGCGGCGGAGTGGGAGGCGGTGAGCGACGTCATCGACCCGGCCGCGATGCCGCTGACCCGGATGGCGAATTCCGCGCTCGAAGGCGTCGCCGATGCGATGGCCGCTGTCGCCGAGGACGCCGCGAAGTTCGCCGAGGCCGATCTCCTGTGCTACCGCGCCGAAGAGCCGGAAGGCCTCGTCGCCCGGCAGAACGCGGTCTGGGATCCGCTGATCGACTGGGCGCGGTCCGATCTCGGTGCGCGGCTGAACCTCGCCGGCGGCATCGTGCATGTCGCGCAGCCCGAGGAGTCGCTCGCCGCTGTGCGGGCGCATGTCGCCGCTCTCGACGCGTTCGCTCTCACGGGCGTTCACGTCATGACGACGCTGACAGGATCGATCATTCTCGCACTGGCGGTGGCGCGCGGTCACCTGTCCGCAGAAGAGGCCTGGGCGGCGTCGCTGGTCGACGAGGACTGGCAGATCAGCCAGTGGGGCGCGGACGACGAGGCGATGCGCCGGCGCGCCCAGAAGTGGCTCGACATGGAGGCGGCGGCCCGGATGACGCGCCGCGGATGACCCACGCTGGGCGGATCAGGCCGCCTTGGCGGCGCTTCCCAGGTCGTCCATCACCTCGCGCAGCTTCGTCTGCACCTCGACGGCGACCTCGCCGAGCGCCGGGTTCTCGACAGCTTGCATCGAGGCGATCGGGTCGATGGCGGACACCTCGACCGTGCCATCGGTGTGCTGCTGGACGATGACGTTGCACGGCAGCATGGCGCCGATCTTGTCCTCGGCCTGGAGTGCCCTGTAGGCATGCGCCGGGCTGCAGGCGCCGAGAATGCGATAGGGCTTGAAGTCCGCGTCTAGCTTCTTCTTCAGCGTCGCGGTCACGTCGATCTCGGTGAGAACGCCGAAGCCGTGGCGCGCCAGCGCGGCCGTGGTCGCGGCGATGGCGTCGTCGAAGCTCATGTCGACGGTGCGGGAGAAGGTGTAATCGCTCATCGGGGGCTCCTTTGCCGCAAGATCCTGCCTGTCAGGACGTCTATCATATTCTGAATTTAGAATATATTGGACGATACCGGCCCGTTGGCAAGGCCGGTGCGGGAATTGTGTCCCGACAAATGAGGCGCGTGTACCGACTCCCCGCCGGGAAAATCCCGTGCTATGGACCGGGGTCCGAACATTTGTGCCCAGTATTAAGTGACGGGGGAAACATCCCACGATGAAGGCGATACTCGAACAGCTCGAAGCCCGGCGCGCGGTCGCGCAGGTCGGCGGTGGCGAAAAGCGCATCGACGCACAGCACAAGCGCGGCAAGCTGACCGCGCGCGAACGCCTGGCGCTGCTTCTCGACGAGGGTTCGTTCGAGGAATACGACATGTTCATCGAGCACCGCTGCACCGACTTCGGGATGGAGGAGAGCAAGATCCCGGGCGACGGCGTGGTGACCGGCTGGGGCACGATCAACGGTCGTACGGTCTTCGTCTTCGCCAAGGACTTCACGGTGTTCGGCGGCTCCCTGTCGGAGACGCACGCCCAGAAGATCATGAAGATCCAGGACATGGCGCTGAAGAACCGGGCCCCGATCATCGGCCTGTTCGACGCCGGCGGCGCGCGCATCCAGGAGGGCGTCGCGGCGCTCGGCGGCTACGGCGAGGTGTTCCAGCGCAACGTGCTGGCCTCCGGCGTCATCCCGCAGATCTCCGTCATCATGGGGCCGTGCGCGGGCGGTGACGTCTATTCGCCGGCGATGACCGACTTCATCTTCATGGTGCGCGACACGAGCTACATGTTCGTCACCGGCCCGGACGTGGTGAAGACCGTCACCAACGAGACCGTGACGGCCGAGGAACTGGGCGGCGCCAGCGTCCACACAACGAAGTCGTCGATCGCCGACGGCGCTTACGACAACGATGTCGAGGCGCTGATCCAGTTGCGCCGCCTGATGGATTTCCTGCCCGCCAACAACGAGGAGGGCGCGCCGGAGCTGCCGAGCTTCGACGATCCGGTCCGCATCGAGGATTCGCTCGACACGCTGATCCCCGAGAACCCGAACAAGCCGTACGACATCAAGGAACTGATTATGAAAGTCGCCGACGAGGGCGACTTCTTCGAGATCCAGGAATCCTACGCCAAGAACATCGTTACCGGCTTCGGCCGCGTGAACGGCTCGACCGTCGGCTTCGTCGCCAACCAGCCGATGGTGCTCGCCGGCGTGCTCGACTCCGACGCCTCGCGCAAGGCGGCGCGTTTCGTGCGCTTCTGTGACTGTTTCTCGATCCCGATCGTCACGTTCGTCGACGTGCCGGGCTTCCTGCCCGGAACGGCTCAGGAATACGGCGGCCTCATCAAGCACGGCGCCAAGCTCCTGTTCGCCTATGCCGAGGCGACGGTGCCGAAGGTGACCGTCATCACCCGCAAGGCCTATGGCGGCGCCTACGACGTCATGGCGTCGAAGCACCTGCGCGGCGACGTCAACTACGCCTGGCCGACGGCCGAGATCGCGGTGATGGGGCCGAAGGGTGCTGCCGAGATCCTGTATCGCTCCGAACTCGGCGATCCGGAGAAGATCTCCAAGCGCATCGACGATTACACGAACCGCTTCGCCAATCCCTTTGTCGCCGCCGAGCGTGGCTACATCGACGAGGTGATCATGCCGCATTCGACGCGCAAGCGCATTTCGCGGGCCCTCGACATGCTGCGCAACAAGCACCTCGAGAACCCCTGGAAGAAGCACGACAACATTCCGCTTTAGGGAAGTGACTGAACCTCGACAGCGGCGTTTTCCGCGAGTTGCGCCAGCCGCCGGTCCGCGGTGACGAGTGCGGTCTTTCGATTCTCTGCCAGGGCCAGAAAGAAGCAGTCATAGACGGGGTGGTCGTGCTGCACGGCCAATCCGAGCGCTCTGGCGAAAAAGGTGTTCGCCGGGACGAGGGTGAGTGCTGCGTCGAGGTGGTCGAGCGCAGTCCTCGCATTTTCCTCGGATAACCGTCCGGCCCGGATGTACTGCCAGAACCCGTTGGCGGATTCCGCGATGATAAGGTCTGGAGCTTGCGGTGCCGGATCGTCGGCGACAAGCCGGCGGGCGGCATCGCTCCAGGGAAGATCGACGTACCAGGCGATGGCGGCGCTGGTGTTGTAGATCACCTTGAATGCCCGTGATCGTTGTCGCGATCCTCACGGATCAGGGACACGATATCGAGATCGGCGCCGCCCTTCGTCGTTTCCCGGATCCGGTCGGCAATCTCCCAAAACGCCTTCCGGTCGCCGCGGCTGTACTCCGTGATCAGGTCGCGAACCGTCTGTTCTACGGACTTGCCTTCTGCCGTCGCCCGGTCGCGCAGGCGTCGAGCCACATCGTCATCGATGTTTCTAACCAGGATCTGGGCCATACCGGCCTCCATGATATCACACTGATATCATAGTCATGACAGGCAGATTTTTCAATTTGGCGCGCATCTGTTTATGCAGTGTCACAAAGCTTCGCCGGAACGCCACCGATCCGACATCGATGCGAATCGAAGCCGTTACACGGTCCCTTTAAGTCGGCTTCAGTCCCGGCCGGGTGGCGAGTTGTGCGGTCCACACGCGCACCGGTTCCGGAATGCCGGGTCTCTGAACGCCTCCTACTCTGAAAGGACCGACACGATGCGTACGCTCGTTGCGATCGGAATGTTTGCCGCCGCCGTGCTCCCCGCGGCCGCGCAGGACGAATACAAGGCGACACTGACGGGCCACGCGCTTGTGCCCGCCCAGACCCTGATCCCCGCGCCGGCCGATGCGCCGGAGGCGATGAAGGTGTCGGGCAAGTTCACCGGCAAGACGCCGGCCCGGCTTACCGACGCGCCGACCGACGGTGCCAAACTGCCGTTCAACGGCCAGCCGCTGCAGGGCTTCTCGGGCATCAAGAACCTTGGCGACGGCACCTATATGGTGCTCACCGACAACGGCTTCGGATCGAAAATCAACTCGCCCGACGCGATGCTGATGTTCCACCACGTGAAGCCCGACTTCGACGCGGGCACGGTGGAGATCCTGAAGACCACCTTCCTCAAGGATCCGAACAAGGTCGTGCCGTTCCTGATCGCCAACGAGGCGTCGGATTCGCGCTACCTGACGGGCTGGGACTTCGACATCGAGGGCTTCCAGCCGGCCGGCGGCAAGATCTTCATCGGCGATGAGTTCGGCCCCTACATCATCGCGATCAATGCCGACACGGGCGTTGTCGAGGAGTTCTACGAGACGGTCCTCGGCGACAAGAAGATCATGTCGCCCGATCACTACGCCTTCCGTCTGTCGAACCCGGACGGCGATGCCCCTGCCGTCAATCTCAAGCGCTCGCGCGGTTATGAGGGTTTTGCCGCGTCCATGGACGGCAAAACGCTTTATCCGCTGCTCGAAGGCCCGATCTGGGATGCCGAGAAGAAGGCTTACGAAACCGTCGACGGCACGGAGGCGCTGCGCATCCTCGAGTTCGATGTGGCCGGCCGGACCTTCACGGGTCGCTCCTGGCTCTATCCGCTGGAGAATGACGGCAACGCTATCGGCGACTTCAACATGATCGACGAGACGCGCGGCCTGATCATCGAACGTGACGGTGGGCAGGGTGACGCCGACCTTGCCTGCAAGGACGGCCAGACCGAGGGCTGCTTTAACAATCCGGCCAAACTGAAGCGTGTCTATCTGATCGACATGGACGGTGTGGAAGACGGGCAGCCGGTGAAGAAGGTCGGCTACATCGACCTGCTCAACATCCAGGACCCGAATGGCGTCGCCCGCCTGGGCAAGCGCGAGGACGGCCGGTTCACCTTCCCGTTCGTGACGATCGAGGACGTCGACCGCGTCGACGAGAACCACATCATCGTCGCAAACGACAACAACTTCCCGTTCTCGAAGGGGCGTTCCGTTTCCGATCGCGACAACAACGAGTTCATGATCCTCGAGGTTTCGGACTTCCTGAAGGCGAAGTGATCGCCTGAACGGAGCTGGATTTCAAACAAGACCAACTATTCAACAAACAATTGGCGGCCCGCCGGCGTATATCGGAGGGCCGTTTTTTTTGACGCGACAGGCTCAGACCGGGAGCAAGGCGAGAGGACGTATCGGCGAGCCGGTCGCGCCGACCAGCTTCAGCGGGATCGTGACGAACAGGAACTCCGAGTGACCGGATGCCGTGAGCTCGATCAGGTTCAGGTTCTCCATGATGTAGATGCCGGAGCGGACCAGCAGCAGCAGATGGCCGGGCAGGTTGCACTTCAACTCCTCGTCCCAGGACTCGACGAGATCCCAGCAGATGTTGTCGGCGCCAACCGCGATGGGGTCGTGCTCCATCACCCATTCCGTCGCCGACCGATCCATGCCCGGCGCATCGAGGAATCGCGCCTCGTCGTCCCAGAAGTGCCCGTTGCCGAGATTGACGAGGATCACCGACTTTTTCGCGATCGTGAGGTTCTGACGGTTGCAGCAGGCCTGCAGGTCGTCGGCCGTGACGGGATACTTCGCGTCGAGGGACTGGACGCCTTTCAGCGCGGCGACGTCGAGCAGGACGCCGCCCGCGAAGATCGGCGGCAGGTCTTCGGCGCCATGGGCGGTAAACCCGGTCGGTGTCTCGATCTCCTTCGTCACGGCGATGCCGCCGTGCAGAGCCATGCACTCGGCCTGGTGGCTGAGCGCGTCGATATGGGTGCCGGCGTGCTCGGTGCCGTGCAGTTGCCCGAAGGCGCTGGAGCGGATGCCGCCGGTGCCCAGCTTGTCCTCATGGCGATGATACAGCGTGAAGGCGAAGCCCGGCTTGTGGGTCGGGAACTCCGGCATCCCCGCCGTGCGTGGGAACTCCAGATCGATCACGCGTATCTTGTCGGTATCGAAAATCGCCATCGTCGGCCTCCTGAAGGGCGGGAAACTGCCGTTAGGGAAGCACGAACCCGGTCAGGTCGCTAGGTGTTTCGCGTGCCAGGCGACGTGGTCGGCCATGAAGGTGGAGATGAAATAGTAGGAATGGTCGTATCCGGGCTGCATCCTCAGCGTCAGGTCGATACCGGCGGACTGACATGCAGCCGTGAACGCGGCGGGATCGAGCTGCTCCTTGAGGAAGTTGTCGGCGTCGCCCTGGTCGATGAGGATGTCGGAAACCTTGTGTCCGTCCTCGATCAGCCGTGTCGCGTCATAGGCGCGCCAGGCGCCTTCGTTGGCGCCGAGATAGGCGGCCAGGGCCTTCTGGCCCCAGGGCACGGCCGTCGGGTTCGTGATCGGCGCAAAGGCCGAGACGGATTTGAAGGTCTCCGGATTCTTCAGCGCGATGGTCAACGCCCCGTGGCCGCCCATCGAGTGGCCGAAGATTGCCTGACGGTTCATATCGACCGGGAATTCCTTTGCGATCAGGGCAGTCAGGTCCTGCGTGACATAGGAATACATGTTGAAGTTCGGCGCCCAGGGCGCCTCGGTGGCGTCGACGTAGAATCCGGCGCCCTGGCCAAGGTCATAGCCCTCGTCATTGGCGATATCCTCGCCGCGCGGAGAGGTGTCCGGGCAGACGATGATGATGCCGTGCTCGGCGGCCGCCTTCCGGTATTCACCCTTTTCCATGACGTTGGCGTGGGTGCAGGTCAGGCCGGAGAGATACCACAGGACGGGGCAGGGGGCCTTCTTCGCCTGCGGGGGCACGAAGACGGCGAATGTCATCGGGCAGCCGCAGGTCTCCGAGTCGTGCTTGTAGACGCCCTGAACGCCGCCGAATGCCGTGTTTGTCGAGATGGTTTCCATGAAATCTGCCTCCGCTCTTGCAGTCCGGGCGTGACCGTATCGAACTCCCGTGTCAAGCGCTGCCCAAGCGCGCGAGCCAGTTCGTCAGCAGATTGACGTCTGCCTGGACCAGACTGTGCCCGGCGGCAAGTATCTCGTGCTCCACCGTGGCGCCGGCTGCTTCCAGCGTGGCCGAGAGTCCCGCCGCATCGTAATCGGAGACGATCGGGTCGCGGTCGCCGGAGACGATCAGCACCGGTGTGCCGGACAGATCGGCCGGCGAGTCGGGAATGAGCGTCGGCTGGGCCCGCAATAGGGCGGCCCCTGCGAGAATGCCGGCCTGCCGGAGCATCATCGCGGCGGCGATGTTGGCGCCGTTCGAGACGCCCACAGCGACGGGGGCCGGCAGGTCGTAGGCTTTCCGCGCGTCGGCTACGAACGCCGCCAGTTCGTCCGACCGTTTCGCGACGTCCTCCAGGTCGAAGACGCCTTCCTCGAAGCGGCGGAAGAAGCGCAGCATCCCGCCTTCGTTCACCTTGCCGCGCGGGGACAGGAGCGCCGCCTCCGGGGCGACCATGCTGGCGAGCGGGATCAGGTCGGTTTCGTTGCCGCCCGTGCCGTGCAGGAGGAGGAGCACCGGCGCGCTGGGCGCGCCGGGCTCGAAGTGGTGGACGAAGTTCAGCGTATCCGTGGTCATTCTCGTTACTCCAGAGGCGGAAGATGCGCCTCGATCACGCCACGCTGCGGCTCCAGCCATGCGGGCAGTTTCAGGGTTTCGCCGAGCGCCTCGACCGTCTCGTCGACGGCAAAGCCGGGCTCGTCGGTTGCGATTTCGAACAGGACGCCGCCCGGCTCGCGGAAATAGACGGACCGGAAGTAGGTGCGGTCCTTCTGCTCCGTCGTCGGGATGCCCAGATCCCGAAGGGCATTGGCCATCTTCGCCTGTGTGTCGTCGTCGGCAGCCCGGAAGGCGATGTGGTGGACGATACCACCGGCAAACGCGCCGCTCTGCCAGTTCACCTTGCGCAGGTCGATGACGCCGCCAAGTTCGCCGTCACCGGCGACGAAGCGCTGACGCCCGTCCTCCTCGCCGAGGAGCCGGAAACCGAGCACCCCGGTCAGGACGGCGGCGGTCGCCTCGGTGTCGTCGAGCCATAGCGATACGCCCGAGAAGCCGCGAATGGCGTGCTCGGCCGGGACATCGGCGCTGGCGTAACCGGGCAGCTTGCCGGCCCAGTCGGTGCCGACGATCTCGATGAGCATGCCGTCGGGATCCTTCAGCGCGATGACGGTTTCGTCGAACCGCTTCTTCGGCAGGTCGTGCGCGATATTGCGGGAACTCAGCCGCTCCGACCACCAGGCAATAGACGCCTTCGGCACGGCAAAACCGATCTCCTCGGCCTGGCCGGTACCGTGGCGGCCGCGCGGAATGCCCTCCCACGGAAAGAAGGTGAGGGCGGTGCCGGGCCGGCCGGTTTCGTCGCCGTAGTAGAGATGCCACGTGGTGGGATCGTCGAAGTTGACGGTCCGCTTGACCAGGCGGAGACCCAGTTCGCGGGTATAGAAGGCGACATTGCCGCGGGCGCTGGTGGCCGCGGCGGTGACATGATGAATGCCGACGCTGTCCGTCATGGCGAACCTCGCTTAAGGGTTTGGGGTGTCAGGAAAAGTTGGACCTCATGTCGGGTGCCGCTGTTCCTTTTCAATCCACCGTTCGGCAACGGGTTGTCGCCTAAATCGCAACAATCGCCGGGTCGCTCGTTACATGGCGCGGCGCGGATGCAAGGCAAACGGTCGACGCGCGGCCAATTGGGAGTACGATCCCGCCATGGATTTGCTTGATCTGTTCCAACGGCTTGGTCTGGCGCTGGCGATCGGTTTCCTGGTCGGCGTCGAGCGGGGCTGGCGCGAACGAACCGAGGCCGAGGGCAGCCGTACGGCCGGAATCCGCACCTATGCGCTGAGCGGCCTGCTCGGTGGCGTGGCGGCGCTGATCGGCCGGAACCTCGGCGATGTCGCGCTGGGTCTGATCTTCATCGGGTACATCGCGATCTTCGCGGTGTTCAAATGGCGCGAGGCTGTCCACGAGAACGATTACAGCGTCACCTCTATCGTCGCCGCGATGCTCGTCTTCGCGCTCGGTGCTTATGCCGTGCTCGGCGCACTGGCGGTGGCGGCGGCGGGCGGTGTGCTGACGGCGGCACTGCTGGCGTCGCGGACCGTGCTGCACGACTGGCTCAAGCGGCTGACCTGGCCGGAGATCCGGTCCGCCCTGGTCCTGCTCGCGATGACGTTTCTGGCCCTGCCGATCCTGCCGAACCGGGGCTTCGGGCCGTTCGACGCGCTGAACCCCTACGAGATCTGGCTGATGGCGGTGATGATCGCGGCGGTCTCCTTTGCCGGTTACGCCGTCATCCGCATGGTGGGCGAGGAGCGTGGCATACTGATTGCCGGTGCGGCCGGCGGTATGGTCGCGTCTACGGCGGTGACGATCGATCTGGCCCGGCGGTCGAACAACGATGGCCATCGCGATGCGCTGCTGGCGGGTGGCGCCGCCATCGCCGGTGCCGTCATGTTCCTGAGGGTCCTCGTCGTTGCCACAGTGATCGATCCCTCGCTATTCGCCGCGCTGGCCATACCGCTCGGCGGGGCAGCGGTGGTGTCGGGCGTGGCAGGGCTGCTTTTCGCCCTCGGTCACCCCGATGTCTCGCATGCCGCGCCGCCGCCCGACCTCGGCAACCCCTTCGACCTGCGCCTGGTGCTGCGCTTTGCGGCGTTGCTGGGGATCGTGATGTTACTGGCCGCCGCGCTCGGCGCCTGGTTCGGACCCGACAGTGCCGTCTGGCTGGCGGCAGCAGCGGGGCTGGCGGATGTCGACGCCGTCACACTGTCCATGGCGCGCCTGGCGGGTGGTGACGTGCCGGCGAACACCGCGGTGCTGGCGATCGTGGTGGTCGCGGCGTCGAATTCCCTGTCGAAGTCCGTGATGGGGCTGGTTGCCGGGAGCAGCCGTTTCGCCCTTCGGTTCGGGGCGGTGATGGCGGCGGCTGTGGCGGTCGCCCTGATGCTGTGGTGGGTTATGGCATTTGAGCCAGCCCATCTTCCTGCGTAGAAGCATTTACGGGCGCGGCGCGCGCGACTAAAAGACGGTGCGGCGCTGTCCGCGTCACAGGGTATTCGAGGGACGCTCAGTAACGATGTTCTCCAAGATTCTGATTGCCAACCGCGGCGAGATCGCCTGCCGAGTCATCAAGTCGGCCCGGAAGATGGGGATCAAGACCGTCGCCGTCTATTCCGACGCGGACAAGGATGCGCTGCACGTGGAGATGGCCGACGAGGCCGTTCATATCGGACCGCCGGCGGCGGCTGAATCGTATCTGGTCATCGACAAGATCATCGACGCCTGCAAACAGACCGGCGCCGAGGCGGTGCATCCGGGCTATGGCTTCCTCTCGGAGAATTCGAAGTTCGCCGAGGCCCTGGACGCGGCCGGGATCGTCTTCATCGGCCCGCCGGTCAACGCGATCGAGGCGATGGGCGACAAGATCGAGTCCAAGAAGGCCGCCGACGCGGCTGGCGTTTCGACGGTGCCGGGCTTCCTGGGTGTCATCGAGGATGCGACCGAAGCGGTGACGATCGCCGACGAGATCGGCTACCCGGTGATGATCAAGGCGTCTGCCGGCGGCGGCGGCAAGGGCATGCGCGTCGCCTATTCGGCCGACGAGGTGGCGGAGGGCTTCACCCGCGCGAAGTCCGAGGCAAAGTCGTCTTTCGGCGACGACCGCGTCTTCATCGAGAAGTTCATCGAGAATCCGCGTCACGTCGAAATCCAGTTGATCGGCGACACGCACGGCAACGTCGTCTATCTCGGCGAGCGCGAATGCTCGATCCAGCGGCGCAACCAGAAAGTTGTCGAGGAGGCGCCGTCGCCACTGCTCGACGAAGCGACCCGCAAGGCGATGGGCGAGCAGTCCGTCGCTCTGGCGAAGGCGGTCGGTTACTTCTCGGCGGGTACGGTCGAGTTCGTCGCCGGTCAGGACAAGTCCTTCTACTTCCTCGAGATGAACACCCGCCTGCAGGTGGAGCATCCGGTGACGGAGCTGATTACCGGGATCGATCTCGTCGAACAGATGATCCGGGTCGCCGCGGGCGATGCGCTGCCCTTCAAGCAGGACGACATCAAGCTGAATGGCTGGGCGGTGGAGTCGCGCGTCTACGCCGAGGACCCGTTCCGCAACTTCCTGCCGTCGACGGGCCGTCTGGTCCGCTACCAGCCGCCGGTCGAAGGCACCAACGACGACGGCCTGACGATCCGCAACGATACCGGCGTCTACGAGGGCGGCGAGATCTCGATGTTCTACGATCCGATGATCGCCAAGCTGGTGACGCATGGGCCGGATCGCAAAAGCGCGATCGCGCACATGAGCCGGGCGCTCGACGCCTTCTATATCGAAGGCATCCAGCAGAATATTCCCTTCCTCTCTGCGCTGATGGAGCACCCCCGCTGGATCGAGGGGAACCTGTCCACGGCCTTCATCGCCGAAGAATATCCCGACGGTTTCCATCCGCGCTCGCCGGATGCCGAAGCCGACCGGGTCATCTGTGCGGTCGCGGCCTGCGTCGACCACCTCAACAACATGCGCCGGCGCGGCATCACCGGTCAGATGACTGTCGGCGGATACCGTTTCCCCGGCCGACGCGTCGTCCGCCTCGACGGGCGCGAGGTGAACCTGACCGTTTCCGGAGAGTTTCCCGACTACACCGTCGCCTTTCTTGAAACCGGCGATTCCAATCCCGTGCACGTTCATTCTCACTGGGTGCCCGGGCAGCCGGTGTGGACGGGCACGATTGGCGGCGATCAGGTCGCCGTGCAGGTCAAGCCGACCGTCACCGGCTATGCGCTTGCCCATCGCGGGGTCTCGCTGAAGGCCGATGTCTTCACCGAGACGGAGGCCGAACTGGCCGCCCTTATGCCGGAGAAGATCCCGCCGGATACCTCGAAGATGCTGCTGTGCCCTATGCCGGGCCTCGTCGTCTCCCTCGCCGTGGAAGAGGGACAGGAGATCAAGGCCGGGGAGACGCTGGCGATCGTCGAGGCGATGAAGATGGAAAACGTGCTGCGCGCCGAGCGCGACGCCACCGTCTCGAAAATCCATGCCGCCCAGGGCGACAGTCTCGCCGTCGACGCGGTGATCATGGAGTTCGAGTAAGGTCTGCCCTACTTGGACTACAGGTAGCCTTGTAGATCGGGCGAACAAAATTGAAATTTGATAATCGGGTGATGTTTGTGATTCGCTCGGTATTTTCAGGGTGATATCTAGCTACAGTATTCGCTATGAATTCGGATCGAGGCTGGGAAGAGATCGCTACGCTTATTTGGGCGTGTGCAATGATTCTGGTTTTAGTCGTCTCTTTCATGATGATGTTGCCCGCTCCGCCGGAGGGGTCGCCCGCATATTCTGGTCGAGTGGATTATTGGTTTGAAAGGTATCAAACAATAACAGCCGGTATTCTTGGATTATTAGGTGGGATTCTCGCCTTTGTTGCAATTCGGAAGCAAACGTATACTGTTCAAGAGCAGGCGGAATTTGATAGGCGTTATCGGCTAAGGGAATTTAATAGAAGGTATATAAAGAAATTGGAGCCTTTCAGTATTGAAATGCAGATGCTGAATGCATTGATCGGGGTTCTGGCTGTTAGGGAATTTGTTCAATCAATTAATGATGATGTTGTAAATACAACTTCTAAAGCCTTGTCTGGGAAGGATGTTTTAAAATATAAGGATGAATTGATAGATGATTTATTTTTCAGACTAGATTGTGAGAATCATAGAAATAACCTTTTAGCCGATGTAAGGAAAATTTCAAAAAAACTAGATGAGCGGGATTTTGATGAAGAATTTTTTGATATGGTAGGTCGGTCGCGTGATATTTCAGAAGGTATTTGGAAGCTTGTCGATTATACTTTAGAATCACTTAAGAAAGACATGTCCATCGAGGAAATTTCCGATTCAGCTGAGAGGTTTTTCTAGAGGCAGAATCTTGAGGCATCCACGGATCTGCTGGTCCGCTCTCCTGCTACCCAAATTCGCTCCGATTGCTATAACTCCGAGTAGGATCAACGCGATGAAGGAACAGCGATGCGGCTTCTGGCGAACCTTCTGACGAAATTCGTCCGCAACGGCCGCATGCGGCTCTACGATGCGGACGGGACACTGCACGAGTTCGGCTCCGGCGAGAACGGGCCGACGGTGACCGTGCGCCTGCACGACAAGGCGCTGCACTGGAAGCTCGCGCTCAATCCGGAGCTGATCGCCGCCGAAGCCTATATGGACGGGACGCTGACCTTCGAGGACGGCTCCAGCGTCCACCAGTTCCTCGAGCTGTTCTCCGTCAACAGGTCCGGCCTCGCGTCGGCCGGCTCGCAGAAGGTGCTGCGCCGCGCGTGGCGGGGCGTGAAGCGGTGGCAGCAGTCCAATCCGCTCGGCCAGGCGGCGAAGAACGTCCGCCATCACTACGATCTGTCGACGGACATGTACCGGCTCTTCCTCGATGAGGGGCTGAACTATTCCTGCGCCTATTTTCGCGATCCCGACAACGAGACGCTGGAGCAGGCGCAGACGGCCAAGCTCATCCACATCGCCGCCAAGCTGCGGCTTGAGCCCGGCATGCGGGTCGCCGAGATCGGCTCGGGCTGGGGATCGCTGGCGATCCAGCTCGCCAAATGCGGAGCGGACGTGACGGCGATCAACGTCTCGCCGGAACAGCTGAAGATCTCGCGCCAGCGCGTCGAGGAAGCGGGTGTCGCCGACAAGGTAACCTTCGTCGAGCGCGACTACCGCGAGCTCGATGGAAAATTCGACCGCGTCGTCTCCGTCGGCATGATGGAGCATGTCGGCGTTACCTATTTCGACGAGTATTTCGGCAAGGTGCGCGACCTCCTGACCGATGACGGCTTTGCGATGATCCACGCGATCGGCCGCATGACGCCGCCGGGCACCACGGGGCCGTTCATCCGCAAGTACATCTTCCCGGGGGGCTACGTGCCGGCACTGTCGGAGGTATTCGCCTCGCTGGAGCGCGTCGGCCTGTGGGCCTGCGACAACGAGATCCTGCGGCTGCACTACTACTACACGATCAAACACTGGCGGGAGCGGTTCGCGGCGAACCGCGAGGCCGCGGCGGCGCTCTACGACGAGCGCTTCTGCCGGATGTGGGAGTTCTACCTCTCCGCCGTCGAACTCGGGTTCCTGCACGGCTCCAACATGGTGTTCCAGCTTCTGCTGTCGCGCGAGCGGGATGCCGTGCCGATCATCCGCGACTTCATCGTGGATGACGAGCGGGCGCTGATCAAACCGAAGCGCAAGCGCGCGCCGGCGAAGAAGAAGACGACGAGCGACACGGCTGCATCTGAGACGTGACCGACGCCCTTCCGACCGCTGCTGTCAGGCCATGACCGATCCCGCAACCGCCAGAACCGTCCACGTGCGCATCGAGGGCCGGGTGCAGGGCGTCTACTACCGTGCCTGGACCGAGCAGGCGGCGCGCGAGCTTGGCCTGCACGGGTGGGTGCGCAACCGGCGTGACGGGGCGGTGGAGGCGGTGTTCTCGGGCGATCCCGCCGCCGTCGATATCATGCTGCGGCGCTGCGGGGAGGGGCCGCCCGACGCGCAGGTCCGGGCCGTGACCGTGATCAGCGAGGGCGGATCGGTGCCGGATGGGTTCAGCGTCCACTCGACCGGCTAGCCGGTCTCCTGACCGGCCGGCCCTCAACTAGCCCGCCGTTGTTTCCCGCCCGAAGACATCCTCGAACCGGTCCCTCAACGCCATGTCGACTTCGGGAATGGTCACGATACGGCCGAGGTCGGCGAGGCTGGTGACGCCGTGCTCGGCAATGCCGCAGGGCACGATCCCGGCGAAATGGCTCAGATCCGGCTCGACGTTGATCGCGATGCCGTGGAACGATACCCAGCGGCGCACGCGGATGCCGATCGCGGCGATCTTCTCTTCGACGCCGGGGCCTTTGTCCGGGCGGCGTACCCAGACGCCGACCCGGCCGTCGCGGATCTCGCCGTCGACGGCGAAATCGGACAGCGTCCGGATCACCCAGTCCTCCAGATCGGCGACGAACCTGCGGACGTCCCGGCCGCGTTTCGTCAGGTCCAGCATCACATAGGCGATGCGCTGGCCGGGCCCGTGATAGGTCCAGCGGCCGCCGCGGCCGGTCTTGTAGGTCGGGAAGCGGCCCGCATCCACGAGCTCCGCATCAGCCGCGCTGGTACCCGCCGTGTAGAGGGGCGGGTGCTCGAGCAGCCAGACCAGTTCCGGCGCGGTGCCGGCGGCGATGTCCGCGACCCGCGCCTCCATCTCGGTGAGCGCGTCCGCGTAGCCGACAGGGGCATCGCTGATGCGCCATTCCACCGGGGACGAAGCGGTGCCGGGATGAATATCGGTGGCGATACCTGCTGAGTTAACCATGCGCTAACCAAGGTGAGGCAATTCTTAAGGGCAACGGACGCAACGTTCGATCCGGTCACACTAGGCAGCATAGACAGTACGCATGTCCACCCTCCGGGATGTTTCCATTGATCTGGCGGTCCAGCTCGGTACGGCAACGATGCCGGTCCACCAGCTTCTGCGCATGGGCCGTGGCGCCGTCATCGCCCTAGACACACTCGAATCCGAAGACGTTACCCTGGTGGCTCAGGACACGCCCATTGCGGACGGGCAGATTATTCTCCAGGGCGAGCGGATCGTCGTTTCGATCACAAAGATGCTGATGGTCCCGCCGGACCGCCGCAGCTTCGGACCTTATGTCATCTCGGCGCCAAACGACGGAGCGCCCCACGAATCACTGGCGGAGGCAGCGCGGCGCGAACGGGCCGAGGCGGCAGCAGCAGAGTCTACCGCGGCGCCGGCGGCCGACGAGGCGGGTGACGACATGGGCGGCGATATGGACGACGACTGGGCAGCCGCGCTGGCTGAGGCCGAAGGCGACGATCCGGATTCGGCTGACGACGCTCCAGAAACCTGATCACTCCCGAGAAGGGCCCCGCGCAGCGATTGGACCCCGCGTCATTGCGGCGTCATGAAGGGTGAACAACCCGACCGGTACCCCTTGTTCCGCACCGCGTCCTTTGCTACATGACCGCGGTGTTCGCGGCCCAGATGTGCCGTGACTGTTTCGCGGTCGTGGCGGAATTGGTAGACGCGCAGCGTTGAGGTCGCTGTGGGGTAAAACCCGTGGAAGTTCGAGTCTTCTCGACCGCACCATAACAGTCAGAGTTTCGAGGCCCCTGAAAGCACCGGCTTTCGGGGGTTTTTCGTATCTGCCGCCCGTTTCAGGTGAAGGCTCATGGACCGTATCGACTGCGTGGTGATCGGGGCGGGAGTCGTCGGACTTGCCGTGGCTCGCGCACTGAGCCTTGCAGGGCGCGAAGTCGTCGTGACCGAAGCCGAAGGCGCGGTCGGGACCGTCACATCCAGTCGCAACAGCGAAGTGATCCACGCCGGCATCTACTATCCGACCGGCAGCCTGAAGGCGCAGCTTTGCGTCGAGGGCAAGCAGATGCTTTACGCCTTCTGCGCGGATCACGGTGTTCCTCACAGGCGACTGGGGAAGCTGATCGTTGCCGCGACGGACGAGCAGGTGCCGCAGCTCAAGACGCTGAAGGCGCAGGCCGACGCGAACGGCGTCAACGACCTGGCGTTTCTCGATCGCAACGCGATGCGGGCGCTCGAGCCGGAGCTGTGCGGCGCTGCCGCGCTGCTGTCACCCTCGACCGGGGTGATCGACAGCCACGCCTACATGCTGGCGCTGCAGGGAGATGCGGAATCAGCGGGGGCGGCCTTCGCGTTCAATACGCCCGTTGTCGGCGGGCGTCTCGTCGACAAGGGGGTCGCCCTCCGGTTCGGCGGGGAGGCGCCATTCGATCTGGAAGCGGGCCTCGTCGTCAACGCCGCCGGGCTCGAGGCCCATCGCGTCCTGGGCGTTATTGACGGCGTGCCCGTCGGCGCGGTGCCGGAGGTGCGGTATGCAAAGGGCAACTACTTCGCGCTGGATGGCCGCTGTCCCTTTTCGCGTCTGATCTATCCGGTGCCGGAGCGCGGCGGGCTCGGTGTTCACCTGACGCTCGATATGGGCGGTCAGGCCCGCTTCGGTCCCGATGTCGAATGGATCGATGACATCGACTACGCCGTCGATCCGGCGCGGGCGGACCCGTTCTATGCTGCAATCCGAACCTATTGGCCGGCCTTGGCAGATGGGGCGCTCCACCCCGACTATAGCGGGATCCGGGTCAAGCTCGACGGCGAGGCCAGCCCGGACTTCCGGATCGACACGATCGGCGGCCCGCGCCTGATCAGTCTCCTTGGGATTGAATCGCCGGGGCTGACGGCGTCACTGGCCATAGCGGACCGGGTCCGTATCCTAGCGGCATGTGGGTAAACTATAAGCCGGATTCATATTCTGTCTCATATGCTAAGGGTTATTATTTCGAATTTTGGTTGAAGTTGGGGCGGCGTCGCGCTCGCCGCTTTGCTCTGGCGCGTTAGATTCTGTAGAACGGTAACAGGGTCCGGCGGCGCGCCGGAAGCCGGACAATCCGAGGAGAACGACGTGCAGGAGCACGCGGAACAGGTGGTGCCGGCCGAAACCGGTGCCAGCATCGCCGTGCGTGACGAGGATGGCGACATCGCCGCCCCGTTCCTGGAGGCTGTTTCCGCCGCGCTGCACGTCGCTGACCGCGCTGCCTTGCGGGACTTGTGCGCCGACCGGCACGAAGCCGACGTCGCAGACCTCCTTGAGATGCTCGCGCAGGACGAGCGGCCGCGCTTCATCCAGCTTCTCGGCGACGACTTCGACTACGCCGTCCTGACGGAAGTCGACGATACGGTCCGCGAGCAGATCCTCGAGGAACTGCCCAACGAACTGGTCGCCGAGGGTGTCCGCGATCTCGAGTCTGACGATGCCGTCTACATCCTCGAGGACCTCGAGGAGGACGAACAGGCCGAGATCCTGGCGCGCATGTCGGCCTTCGAGCGGGCGGTCCTGAAGCGCAGCCTCGATTATCCGGAAGAAAGCGCCGGACGGCGCATGCAGACGGACCTGATCGCGGCGCCGCCATTCTGGACCGTCGGGCAGACCATCGACTTCATGCGCGAATCCGAGGACTTGCCGGACGATTTCTACGAAATCATCGTCGTCGATCCGTCTTTCCATCCGATCGGGACCGTCAAGCTCAACAGGCTGCTGCGGACGAAACGACCGGTGCCGATCAGCAAGATCATGGTCGAGCCGGTCCACACGGTGCGGGCCGATCTCGACCAGGAAGAGGCCGCCCGGCTTTTCGAGCGCTACAATCTTGTGTCCGCCGCCGTCGTCGACGAGAACGACCGGCTCGTCGGCGTGATGATGTTCGACGATATCGTGGACGTCATCCAGGAGGAGGCCGAAGAAGATATTCGCGGCCTGGCCGGAGTCGGCGACGAAGAGATCTCGGATACGGTGGCGTATACGGCGCGCAGCCGCTTCACCTGGCTCCTGCTCAATCTGGCGACCGCGATTCTGGCGTCGGGTGTCATCGCGCTGTTCGACGGAACGCTGCAGCAGATGGTGGCGCTCGCCATTCTGATGCCGATCGTCGCGTCGATGGGCGGCAACGCCGGCACGCAGACCATGACGGTCGCCGTGCGGGCACTGGCGACCCGGGAGCTTGCGGGTTACAACATCCGCCGCTTCATCAACCGTGAAATCATGGTCGGGCTCATCAACGGGGTGTTGTTCGCCATCATCATCGGTGTGGTCGCGGGCGCCTGGTTTTCCAGCGTTTCCCTGGGCGGGGTGATCGCCGCGGCGATGATCGTCAACCTGTTCTGCGCGGCTCTATTCGGCATTGCGATCCCCGTTGGTCTCGACCGTTTGGGCATCGATCCGGCCATCGCCTCTTCGGTGTTCCTCACGACTGTTACAGATGTTGTTGGATTCTTTGCTTTTCTGGGGCTCGCCTCCGTCTTGCTTCTGTGAAACGGAAGTGCCATGACGGGCATCATGCAATTGCCCATCCGTACCGGGGTGGTGGGCCTGGGCTATTTCGGCCGGTTCCACGCCAAGCACTACGCCGCCAATACCAGCGCCGACCTTGTCGCGGTTTGCGACGCCGATCCGGCGCGCGCAAACGACATCGCCACTGAATTCGGCGGAACCGTCGAGACCGACTACACGACGCTGCCCGGCAAGGTCGACGCGGTCTCCATCACGGTGCCGACGTCCATGCACTTCGACGTGGCGCGGTTCTTCATCGAGAATGGTGTGCACGTTCTCGTCGAGAAGCCGATCACGGAAACGGTCGAAGAGGCGGACGCGCTGGTGGCTCTGGCGGAAGAGCGCGGGGTCGTTTTGCAGGTCGGGCATATCGAGCGGTTCTCCGCCGCCTTCAAGGCACTGTCGGAGAAGGTGACGCGTCCGCTGTTCATCGAAAGCCGCCGGATATCGCCGTGGAAACCGCGGGCGACGGATGTCGATGTGGTGCTCGATCTGATGATCCACGACATCGACCTGGTGCTCGGGCTGGTAAACTCGCCGGTGGAGTCGCTGCAGGCGCTCGGCGCGCCGGTGCTGAATGCCAGCGAGGACATCGCCAACGCGCGGATCACCTTCGAAAACGGCACGGTCGCGGATATCACCGCGAGCCGGATCGCCGGCAAGACCGATCGGCAGATCCGGCTGTTTCAGCTCGACAACTATCTCGTCTGCGATTTCGTCGATCACCGGGTGACGCAGTTCACCCGGGGGCTGCCGACGGATGGCGGGGAGGGGGCTGCGACCCATGGTCCCAACGCCATCGAGATGGAATCGTGGGACATTGCCAAGGAAGACAGCCTCGGCAACGAGATCGCCGAGTTCATCGACTGCATTGCGACCAACCGACGCCCGACGGTCGATGGCCGGGTCGGGCGCGAGGCGCTGCATGTCGCAACCATGATCACCGACAGCATCCGCTCACACCGCGCGCGCATCGAAGCGAGCCTGGCGGGCTGACCCAAGACGAAACAGGAGCAATCCGAGTGGCTACAGCCGAGTCCCTGGCGCCGATCGCCGCAGACGAGCCGATCACTTCAGTCGGCCTGTTTGACCTGACCCCGCAGCGCCGGCGCCTTGGCGCGCGCATCGAGGCACGTATCGACGACGTGCTGAAGCACGGCCAGTTCATCCTTGGCCCGGAGGTCGCGGAACTTGAAGAGAACCTGGCGGAGTTTGCCGGCGCGCGGCACGCGATCGGCGTTTCCAGTGGCCGCGATGCCCTGACGATGGCGCTGATGGCGCTCGATGTCGGGCCGGGCGATGCCGTGTTCGTGCCGGGCTTCACGTTTTCGGCCAGTGCCGCGGCCGTTGCGCCGCTCGGTGCAACGCCGGTATTCGTCGATGTCGACCTCGAAACCTTCAACATGGCGCCGGAGGCTCTCGAGACTGCAATCGCGGCAACGCTGGAAGAGGGCCGACTAACGCCGAAGGTGGTGATGCCGGTCGATCTCTACGGGCTCCCGGCCGACTACGAGACGATCTCGGCGATTGCCGCGAAACACGGCATGCGGGTCCTGGCGGACGCCGCGCAGAGTTTCGGCGGCATTCTTGGCAACCAGCGCGTCGGTACGCTGGCGCCGATCTCGGCGACCAGCTTCTATCCGACCAAGCCGCTCGGGGCCTATGGCGACGGCGGCGCGATCTTCACCGAGGACGACGCGCTGGCCGAGGCGGTTAACCTGATCCGCACGCATGGCCGTCAGGGATCGGGAGACCAGGCGCTGCGTATCGGCATGACCGGCCGTCTCGACACGATTCAGGCTGCGGTACTTCTGGTAAAACTCGAGGCCTTTGCCGCCGAGCTCGACCGGCGCCAGCAGATGGCGGCTCTTTATACGGAGTTGCTCTCCGACGATTTCCCGACGCCCGTTACGCCGGTCGGTGCGCGCAGTGCGTGGGCGCTGTACACGATCCGCGTGGCTGATCGAGACGCGGTCCGCGAAAAGCTCGCCGCGGCAGGTGTCGGCACAGGTTTGTTCTACGCGGTTCCATTGCACCGTCATCCCGCCTTCCAGAGATGGGTGCCGGAGGGTCTGTCGCTTCCCGTTTCCGAGCGTTTGTCGCAGGAGGTTCTCAGCCTGCCGATGCACGGTGACATCCAGGAACGCGAGGTTGCGTTCGTGGTCGAGAAATTGAAGGAGGCGGTCGCGTGAGCGCCGACAAGCCGGTCGTCCGCCCGCTCCAGCCCGCCGACAAGGCAGCCTGGTCCCCGCTCTGGCAGGGATACCTGACGTTCTACGAGGAACCGCTGCCCGATGCGATCACGGATCGGACCTGGGCGCGGCTGATGGATCCGCAGTTCGACCTGCACGGCATCGGTGTCGAGGCCGATGGCAGGCTTGTCGGCATCTGCCACTACCTGTTTCACCCTTCGACCTGGTCTGAGGGGCCGTACTGCTATTTGGAAGACCTGTTCGTCTCCCCCGACATACGGGGCGGCGGATACGGCCGCGCGCTGATCGAGTCCGTCTATGCGGCCGCCGATGTGCGCGGTGCGGGGCGGGTTTACTGGGCGACCCAGGAGACCAACGACACGGCGCGCCGTCTCTATGACCGGATTGCCAATCTCACGCCGTTCGTCCAGTACGCGCGCTGAGGCCGCGACAGCCTCCACCCAATATCCCGCCGGCGAGGCGTGCGACCATGCGGTATTCTCGCCTCGATTACCCGTTGTGCGTTTTTCGGCGCAATGACCGGCCTGTTCTGCCGTCTATCTATCTTGTCTAAAAATTTACCCAATCGGGTTACGCAGGCTTAACCTAAACAAGGCTGGTTAGGCGATTGCCGTTCCGGGTTGGCCGGATCGATTTTGACGACAAGAGCGATACGGTCAGGCTGGCCATGCGTACTCCCGATAATATGGCAGATTACTCCCGCAGATGCAGGCTCGCTCCGGTGCTGGCAATGGGCCTTGCCCTTCTTGCCGCCGCCTGCGCCGGCCTCGAGCCGCGCCTGCCGAGGCCATCCGACTTCGCCATCCATGGCATCGACCTGTCGCGCTATCAGGGCGAGGTCGACTGGGTGGCTGCCCGTAACGGGGGAGTCGAGTTCGCCTGGATCAAGGCGACGGAAGGCGGTGACTACGTCGATCCGATGTTCATGCAGAACTGGAATGCGGCGAAGGCGGCCGGCATGCCCCGCGGCGCCTACCATTTCTGGTATTTCTGCCGGCCGGCGAACGAGCAACTCGCCTGGTTCATCGCCAACGTTCCGCCCGATCCCGACGCCTTGCCGCCGGTGATCGACATGGAATGGAACAACGAATCCAAGACCTGCCGGCACCGCCCGCCGCGCGACGAACTGCTGCGCGACATCAAGTATGTCGCCGACGGGATGGAGCAGTATTACGGCAAGCGGCCGGTGATCTACACGTCCGTCGATTTCCACGAGGACATCCTCGTCGACACGTTCAATGGTCACCACATGTGGGTACGCTCGGTGGCTGGTCATCCGAGCACGCGCTACGGCAACCGTCGCTGGACGTTCTGGCAGTATACCGCCGAGGGCCGGGTGCCCGGCGTGAAGGGCAACGTCGACCGTAACGTCTTCGTCGGCGACCGCACCGACTGGCGGATGTTCCTGCAAGGCAAGTACTGAGCCTTTTCGGCCTTGCTCCGTTGGGCCTGGCGGCGTGAACGCGGAAGCGCTTCATGATCACGATGCCGTAAGGCTATGGTTATAATCATTTATTTGTAGAATTTGACTTTTACGTCAAAGTTATCGACTCTGCGTGAGAAGCCTCGAGGAAACGGCCATTCGCGCGCTTTTCACCATCACCGATCTGACCCGCGAGTTCGACGTCACGACGCGAACCCTGCGCTTCTATGAGCAGGAGGGGCTGATCGACCCGGTCCGGCGCGGGCGGACGCGGCTATACCGCCCGTCGGACCGGACGCGCCTCCGGCTGATCCTGCGCGGGCGCCGCCTCGGGTTCTCGCTGTCGGAGATCCGCGAGATCGTCGACATGTACGACGCGCCGCCCGGTGAGCGCGGCCAGCTCCTCCATCTGATCGCGCGGATCGAGGAGAAGCGCGCGAACCTGATGGAAAAGCGCAACGACATCGACCTGACGCTGGCCGAGCTCGACGACGTCGAGGCCGGCTGCCGCGACCGGTTGTCGGCAATGGGAAAGGACAGGGGATGACCGTATACGAGCCGCGCGATCCGGACTGGGAGGCAAGGGTCCGGGCAAGCTTCGCCCGGCAGGCGTTCATGACGACGCTCGGCGTCGAGATCGGCGATCTGGCACCCGGTGCCGTCGATCTCGTGCTGCCGTATTCTTCCGGCCTGACGCAGCAGCACGGCTTTTTTCATGCGGGCACGACCTCGACGATCGCCGACAGCGCGGCCGGCTATGCGGCGCTGTCGCTCTACCCGAAGGGTACCGGGGTTCTCACCACCGAGTTCAAGGTCAACCTGCTCAATCCGGCAAAGGGAGAGCGCCTCGTAGCGCGCGGACGGGTCGTGAAGCCGGGCCGGACGCTGACCATCTGCAAGGCCGATGTCGTCGGTATCGACGGGACCCGGGAGACGCATGTCGCGACCGGTCTGTTCTCGATGATCTGTCTGGAGGGGCTCGAGGATTGATAAGATCGCGCGTCGTTCCGGCGAACGGTGGAGTTGCATGCGCGGGGCGGCACCCCTATATCGTCGCGTTCGCTTGAGGAGGCACCCGACATGTCCAACTCGAGCACAGGATGTCATACGACATGACACGAGACATTTCGGCCAAAGCGGCATCGACAGGGATCCGGCCGGCAGCGACCGCGGAACAGTTGCGCGGTGCGGAGGTCGCCTATACGCCGATATCGCTCCGGCTCTACGACGTCGTGGTCCACGGCGTCTCGAACCGCTATCTGTGGCGGTGTCCGACGAAACAGCTTGCGGACCAGTACGAGCGCCTTTTGAGCGCCCGTCACCTCGATGTCGGCGTCGGCAGCGGCTATTTCCTCGATCGCGCCCGGCTGCCCGTCGCCGATCCGCAGATCACGCTGCTCGATCTCAATCGCTATTGCCTGGATGCGGCCGCGGCGCGCATTGCGCGCTATACGCCGAAGACCGTGCAGGCCAATCTGTTCGAACCGTTGCCGGACATCGGTCCCTTCGAGTCGGTCAGCCTGACCTATGTGTTCCACTGCCTGCCGGGATCGATCCGGGAAAAGGCCGTCGTACTCGACCGGATCGCTCCTGTACTGTTGGACGATGCGGTGGCCTTCGGAGCGACCATCCTGGGACGCGGAGTCGCGCCGAATGCGGCCGCGCGGGCCCTGATGGGCGTGTACAACAGGAAGGGCGTGTTCTCGAACCTCGACGACGGCTTCGACGATCTCGAGGAGGCTCTGAAGACGCGCTTCGAGGACGTTTCGATCCGGCGGGAAGGCCTCGTGGCCCTGTTCGAAGCGAAACGGCCGCGTAGACGCTAACCCGAACAAGAACGGCCGGCCAGGCGAAATCTGGGAGAAAACGATGCGGGATCCGGGCGCGACCCATGAAGTGTTCAACCAGGCGCCGCCGCTGGAGGGCTTCAATGCCTTCCTGCACGATGCCGTCCTCGTCGAGGCGATGGAGCGTGAAGGCGGCGCGTGGGGGCGCGACCGCCACATCGAACTGGGTGAGTGGGTGGCAAGCGCGCGCACGCAGGAACTGGCGCGTCTCGCGAATACCTTCACGCCCGTGCTGGAGACCTTCGACCGGGTCGGAAACCGGATAGACGAGGTGAAGTTCCACCCGAGCTATCACGAGCTTCTCGGCAAGGCGATTTCCGAAGAGATACATGCGTTTCCCTTCGCTGATCCGAAGCACGGCGCGCAGGTTGTCCGGGCCGGGCTTCACTTCCTCTACAATTTCGCCGAGATCGGCGTTCTGTGCCCAACCACGATGACCTATGCGTCGATCCCGACCCTGCGCCAGCAGCCGGATCTCGCTGCGGAATGGGAGCCGAAGATCGTCTCGAACCGTTACGACCCGCGGTTTCAACCGGTGTCGAGGAAGACCGGTGCGACGATCGGCATGGCGATGACCGAGAAGCAGGGCGGTTCGGATGTGCGCGCCAACACCACGCGGGCGGTGCCGGTCAACGGCAGGAGCGGCGAATACCTGCTGACCGGGCACAAGTGGTTCTGCTCCGCGCCGATGTGCGACGGGTTCCTGACGCTCGCCAACACCGAGGCGGGGCTGACCTGCTTCTTCGTGCCGCGCTGGACGCCGGACGGCGAACGCAACGTGTTCCTGATCCAGCGGCTGAAGGAGAAGCTCGGCAACAAGTCGAATGCGTCGTCCGAGATCGAGTACCGGGACACCTGGGCCCGGATCGTCGGCGAGGAGGGGCGTGGGGTGCGCACCATCATCGAGATGGTCCATCACACGCGCCTCGATACCGGTATCTCGGCAGCCGGCATCATGCGCAATGCCGTTGCGCGCGCCGTCCACCACGCGAACTTCCGCACGGCTTTCCAGAAGAAATTGATCGACCAGCCGGCGATGCGTCGGGTGCTCGCGGATATCGCGATCGAGAGCGAGGCGGCGACGATGCTGGCGATGCGCGTCGCGCGGTCCTTCGACGAGGCGGCGTCGAGCGAGAGCGAACGGGCATTCTCCCGCATTGCGGTGGCGGTCGCGAAGTTCTGGCTGTGCAAGCGCACGCCGGCGCTGGTCGCCGAGGCGCTCGAACTGCACGGCGGCAACGGTTACGTGGAGACCGGCGAGATGGCGCGGCTCTACCGCGAGGCGCCGCTGAACGGCATCTGGGAAGGCTCCGGCAACGTGATGGCGCTCGACGTGCTGCGCGCCATCGGCCGCGAACCGGCTGCGATGGAGGCCCTGATGGCAGAGATGCAGCTCGCCGCGGGAACCGACCCGCGGTTCGACGCGCATCTTGCGCGGATCGGCAGCCGGATCGCCGAACGCCGGTTCTCCGAAGCCGACGCCCGGCAGATCGCCATGGAACTGGCTCTCGGTCTGCAGGGCTCCTTGATCCTGCGGCATTCTCCGGCCGCTGTTGCCGATGCATTCTGCGCGACCCGTCTGGAAGACGGCATCGGGCTTGCCTTCGGGTTGCTCCCGGATGGCCTGGACGAGGCCGCCATCGTCGATCGCGCCCGCCCGAAACTGGATTAGAAGAAAACAGGAAATCTCAAAATGACCCGCCCCAACGATTATCCGACCCTGAACTTCGACCTCGGCGAGCACGCCGACATGCTGCGCGATACGGTGCGCTCGTTTTCCGACGACGAGATCGCGCCGATCGCCGCCGAAATCGATCGTACCAATGAGTTCCCGCGTCAGCTCTGGCCCAAGCTCGGTGAACTCGGCCTGCTCGGCATAACGGTCGAGGAGGAGTACGGCGGTTCGGGAATGGGCTACCTGGAGCACTGCATCGCCATGGAGGAGATCAGCCGCGGCTCGGCCTCGGTGGGCCTGTCCTATGGCGCGCACTCCAATCTCTGCGTCAACCAGATCCGCCGCAACGGTACCGAGGACCAGAAGAAGCGGTATCTGCCCGGGCTGATCAACGGCCAGTCGCTCGGCGCTCTGGCGATGTCGGAGCCGGGTGCGGGGTCGGATGTCGTCTCCATGCGCACCCGCGCCGAGAAGAAGGGCGACCGGTGGATCCTCAACGGCTCGAAGATGTGGATCACCAACGGTCCGGACGCGGACACGCTTGTCGTCTACGCCAAGACAGATCCGGACGCCGGGCCGCGCGGCATGACCGCGTTCCTGATCGAGAAGGGCTTCAAGGGCTTCTCCACCGCCCAGAAGCTCGACAAGCTGGGGATGCGCGGGTCGGACACCGGCGAACTGGTGTTCGAGGATTGCGAGGTGCCGGAGGAGAACGTGCTCGGCGCCGAAGGCAAGGGCGTCAATGTTCTGATGTCCGGCCTCGATTACGAGCGCGTGGTTCTCTCGGCGGGGCCAACCGGCATCATGCAGGCCTGCATGGACGTCGTCGTACCGTATGTTCACGAGCGCAAGCAGTTCGGCCAGCCGATCGGCGAGTTCCAGCTCATGCAGGGCAAGCTCGCCGACATGTATACCCGCATGAACGCCTGCAAAGCCTATGTCTACATGGTCGCGAAGGCCTGCGACCGCGGCGAGACCACCCGCAAGGACGCCGCTGGCGCGATCCTCTATGCGGCGGAAACCGCGACATGGATGGCGCTCGAGGCTATCCAGGTGCTCGGCGGCAACGGCTATATCAACGAGTATCCGACCGGCCGCCTGCTGCGCGACGCCAAGCTTTACGAGATCGGTGCGGGAACGAGCGAAATTCGGCGCTGGCTGATCGGACGAGAGCTTTTCGCCGAAACGGCCTGATTTCCGAATGACGATGCGGAAACCAGATCCAACAGGATGTCGTTCGGCACGACTTATGCCTGCAATCGTCCTCATGATTGCCCACACGGCAGCATGTGGCCTATTGAATCGATGATCTGTTAATCAAGTCTCTTGGGCAATCGTTAAGCGTCATGGTTCAGTCTCCGGCGATAAGTAGCCGGAGGCGTCCTTCCCTCGATGTTTCTCGATATCCGCACCATCATCTTCATGGCTGCAGTATTGTGCCTGACGGTTGCCGGATTGCTGCTGCTTGCCTGGCTGCAGAACCGGGCGGAGCGGGTACTCCTGTGGTGGAGCGGCGGGTATGTGCTGAGCGGGATCGGGCTGTCGCTCGCTGTGCCGCGCGGGGCGATCCCCGCGGCCTTGTCCATCGATCTGGCGAACGCGCTCATGTTGATTGGCGCGGCCATGTGCTGGGCGGGAACGCGTTCGTTCAATGGCCGCACCACGCCGGTCGCCTGGCTGCCCGTGGGCGCCATCGTCTGGGTCGTCGTGCTCCACCTGACATCCATCTCCGAGTCGCTCGGTGAGCGGATCGCACTGTTTTCGGTGATATACGCCTGCTACACGCTTGCGGCGGGACTGGAACTGTGGCGCGGCCGCTCGGACGGATTGTCGTCGCGTTACTCCCTGGTCGGCTCGCTCGTCGTCCTGGCCGGCTTCTATGTCGGCCGCGTCGTGGTCGGACTGACGTTTCCGCTGCCCGCGACCATCCAGGACGCGGCGCCCTCGGTCGCGATGACCCTGTTCTTCTCCGTGCCCATCATCCTTGCGATGGCCAACGCCATTCTGATCGTCGCGGTGACGAAGGAGCGGGCCGAGGCGGCGCAGCGGCGGATCGCAGAGATCGACCCTTTAACGGGCCAGCTCAATCGCGGGGCGACGATTTCCCGCGCGGCGGCGGGGCTCGCGGCAGGGCATGGGGCAATCCTTCTGTTCGATCTCGACCGGTTCAAGCAGATCAACGACCGGTTCGGTCATCCGGCAGGCGACCGTGTCCTGATGACGTTTGCCCGGGCCGCCACGGAAAATCTGCGCGAGGGCGACGTGTTCGGTCGGATTGGCGGCGAGGAGTTCCTCGCCTTCATGCCGGGTGCGGACAATGCGCGGGCCATGGCCGCGGCGGAGCGCATCCGCGCGGCCTTCGCCGCGACGCGTACGGAGGTCGGCGGCAAGGTCGTTCCCTCGACAGTCTCGATCGGCATTGCGGTGGCAACCGCACCGGTGCCGGATATCGATCCGTTGCTGATAAGGGCAGACCGTGCGCTGTACGTCGCGAAGGAGAACGGCCGGGACCGGGTCCAGTTCGCCGCCCCAAAGGTCGCGGCCTAGAGCGGTTTGTCGCCTGCTGGCGCGGAAAGCGGCTCGGCATGGGCGATCACGCGGCGGACCTCGGGCATCTCCCGTCTGAACGCATTTTCCAGCGCATCGACAGCGTCATGTACGTCTTCGACCCGGGCGGCCGGATCGACACGGCAGTGGAACGTCACGTAGATGCCGTTGTCCGTCACGCGGGCCCGCACGTTATGGATGTCGTTCAGCATGCGGGTGGCGGGTGCGAGCCGGGTCAGGATTTCCTGGTATCCGGATCTGTCGGCTTCGGGTGCGTCTCGACCGGCGAGGGTGGCGATCTGGAGGGGCTCGATGTGGCTCTCGACCTCGACGTCGGAGCCGAGTTCGTCGGCGATCGACGTCTCGAGACCGTCCGCCAGATCGTGGGCGGCACCGAGCGACATGCGCCCGTCGACCTCGATATCGAAACTGACCGACAGCGTTTCGCCGACGTGCTGGATCGTGACGTGATGGACGGCGAGCCCGCGGCGCCGCGAGAGCAGCATCACCTTGTCGAAAACGGTTTCGTCGTCGAGTTGCACGGGCAGCGATGTCACACTGACGTCGGCTTCGGGAAACGCGTCGCAGATGCGCGAGACCAGGTGATCCTGGATTGCCGTGACGCGGTCGAAGGGCAGAGTGCGAGCGATGTCGACGTCGATATCGACAAACAGGACCGCCCCGCCCGGGCGGACGCGCAACCGGTTCACCCCCAGAACCCCGTCGGTCTCCTCGGCAATGGTCGAGATACGGTCGTAGGTGCCGTCGGGCGCGGCATCCATCAGGGTATCAATGGTTCGCTTGCCCAACCGCCAGCCGGCGAGGCAAACGAAAACCGCGACGCCGATCGCCGCGATGGCGTCGGCCTGCGGATAGCCGAGCCACGTCAGCCCGAGGCCGGCGAGGACGACAGTCGAGCTCCACATGTCGGAGGAAAAATGCAGGGCGTCGGCTTCGAGCGCCTGGCTGCGGTGCTTCTTGGCCACTCGACGCAAGGCACGGGCGCGATTGAAATCGATCACGATGGAGCCGCCGATCACCGCGACGGCCACCCAGGTCACCTCGACCTCGACGGAATGGACCAGCAGCCTCTTGGTCGCCTCGTAGACGATCCAGATGCAGGTCGCAAAGAGAAGACCCGTTTCGGCCAGCGCGGCCACGGCTTCGATCTTGCCGTGACCGAAGTGGTGGGTCTTGTCGGGCGGTCGGTCCGAAATGCGGACCGCCGAATAGGTGATGATGGTCGCGCCGAAATCGAGCAGGCTGTGGATCGCCTCGGACAGGATGCCCAGGGATCCGGTCAGCAGGCCTACCGCGAATTTGGCGATCGTCAGCAACGCGCTGGCGGCAAGCGACATCAGCGCGACGGTCTGCTTTTCACGGGAGACGTGCTCATGCGACACGAAACGCTGTCCTGCGGATCTCGGGCGGGTTTGTCGGCTGCTTTAGCCGTGGCAAACAGAGATGGCAATGTAGCCGGCGGGCGCACCAAGGGAATAGGAGCGAGCAAATGAGACGTGTGGCGTGCAATGGTGCCGAAATCCCGGCGATCGGACTTGGGACCTGGGAGCTTCGCGGGGAGCAGTGTGCGGAGATCGTCGGCGCGGCGCTGGCGCTGGGATACCGGCACGTGGACACCGCGCAGATGTACGAGAACGAGGGGGAGGTGGGGGCAGCGATCAGAGCGTCCGGTGTCCCGCGGGACGAGATCTTCCTGACGACGAAGGTCTGGCGAGACCGGCTCGGCGCCGGTGAACTGGAGCGATCCGTGGAGGAAAGCCTGGAACGCCTCGATACCGGGTATGCGGACCTCGTTCTGATCCACTGGCCGAACGCGGCCGTTCCGCTGCAGGAAACCTTGGAAGCGCTTGCCCGCGTGCGTCGCGACGGGCGCGCCCGCCACATCGGCATTTCGAATTTTCCCTCGGCCATGATCGACGATGCGGTCGCCGTCTCGCCGGAACCGATCGTCACGAACCAGATCGAGTATCATCCCTATCTGGACCAGTCGAAAGTCGTCGAAACGTGCCGGAAGCACGGGATTTCGGTTACGGCCTACTGCCCGATCGCCCGTGCCCGGGTCGTCGGCGAGCCGGTCATCGAAGAGATTGCCGCGAAGTACGGACGGACGCCGGCGCAGGTGACGCTGCACTGGCTGATCCAGCAGCCCGGGGGGATCGCTGTCCCGCGTACGCAGTCAAAGTCGCGGCTCGCCGAAAACCTGGATGTCGAAGGCTTCACCCTGACGGATGAGGAGATGGCCGCAATCGCGGCGCTGGCGGAGCCAGGCGGCCGGATCGTCAACGCGGCCTGGGCGCCGGACTGGGACTGATCGCAGGATGCGCTGGCGGGGGTTATCGCGCATGGTAGGATAAGGCACCATACCCGGATTGGACCGTGCGAATCGCCTGAACGGCGGCGCTAGCGGGCAAGGGGGGAACGATCATGGGGCTGGAGCGCTCTGTCGGCCTGTTGGGGCTGACCTTCATCGGCATCGGCGCGGTGCTCGGATCGGGATGGCTGTTCGCCCCGATGCTGGCGGCACAACAGGCTGGCCCCGCGTCGCTGATCTCGTGGGCGATCGGCGGCATCATGATCCTTCTGATCGCCATGCCGTTTGCCGAAATCGCCGGCCTGCTGCCGGAACCGGGTGCGATCGCGAGGCTTCCGCGTTATTCGCACGGCAGCCTCACCAGCGTCATCATCGGCTGGTCCGCGTGGCTTGGATACGCGACGCTGCCGCCCATCGAGACCGTCGCGATCCTGAAATATATCGGGCCGCTGCTGCCGGGCATCTATGACGGAGGCGGCGGCGATATCGGCCACATCGCCGGGCCGACGGCATTCGGGTACACCATCGCGTTCTGCATCCTGATGCTAATGGTGCTGATCAACGCGCTCGGCGTCGCCTGGCTCGACAAGGCCAACGCGATCATCACCACCGTCAAGATCCTCGTTCCGCTGATTGTCGTATTGACCTTCCTCAGCGCGGACTTCCGCTGGTCGAACTTCACGGCCCAGGACGGTTTCGTGCCCTATGGATGGGCCGGCATTCTTGGTGCGATATCGATGGGCGGCGTTGTTTTCGCGTATGCCGGGTTTCGCCACATCATCGACCTGGCCGGCGAAGCGCGGCGCCCGCATTTGTTCGTGCCGCTGGCCCTGCTGTTCACGGTGATCGGTTGCTTTCTGATCTATGTCCTGCTGCAGACGGCCTTTATCGGCGGTGTTCCGGACGATGCTTTCACGGGCGGCTGGAAAAGTCTCGATTTCACGCATCATCTCGGCCCGATGGCCGGTATCGCTGTCGTGATCGGAGCGTCCTGGCTGATGGCGCTGCTCTACAGCGGCGCCGTGCTTGGTCCGTTCGGCGCGGCCTTGATCGCCACCGGATCCAATGCGCGGCTTGGCATGGCGCTGGCGCAGAACGGCTTCTTTCCCTCGGTTCTCGAAGCGGTGTCGAAACGCGGCATTCCGCTCAACGCCTTGCTGCTCGGCGCGGTGGTGGGCGTCGTTCTGCTGACGCTGCCGTTCAGGGAAATGGTGGCGCTGAATTCGTCGGCCATCGTGATGTCGCTGTGCGTGGGACCGCTGACCGTCGTGGCGCTGCGGCGGCAGATCCCGGACAGGGAACGACCGGTTCGCATTCCGTTCGTCTCCGTCGTCGCGCCGATCGCGTTCGTCGTCGCGACGCTGATCATCTACTGGAGCGGCTGGGACACGATCTGGCGGCTGGACATCGGACTTGCCGTCGGCATGGCGCTGTTTGTGGCGAAGCAGCGCTGGGAACCCCAGGATGAGCCGCACGATATCGGCCACGCGCGGTGGCTGTTGCTTTACATCGTGGGCGTCAACGTCGTCTCGATCCTCGGCAGCTTTGGCGGCGGGCTGGGGATTCTGCCGTTCGGCTGGGATATGGTCGCCGTGGCGGCGCTCGCGCTCGGCTGCTTCGCCGTGGGGCTCCACGACGCACTGCCCCCCGAGCGCACCGAAGAACTCCTCGATTTGTCGACGGAGGGTCTGTAACCGTCCGTTAACGCAGAGTCCTTGCGATCTGATGGTGCGACGCATCATTCAGGTTCCATTCATCAAGGGTGCGGTACGACGCAATCATTGAATGTTGATTGCCGAGAAAGTCCCGTCCATGCGCCCCAAGACAGCCTTCCTGACCATCGTGATCGCAGCCGTTCTCGCGTCGACGGTTATCGGTATCGGCACGCGCGCGACGCATGCGGACATCGACGCGCAAACCCCGGCAATGCGCTCGCTCTGAGCCATCCGGCCTTTCGGCCGTCGCCGATTTCCGCCTGCCGCTCGATCTCACTTTTTCCGAACGTCTTTCCGCCTGACCGATCAGAATCCGCCGAATCCGAGTAATACCGGCAGGCGATGTTCTTTTATCTGTCCAAGATCGGCTGGTTCTTCCTGCAGCCTTCGAATTCGCTGGTGTTGCTGGCCGTCGTCTCCGGGCTGCTGCTGGCCGCCGGGTGGCGGCGCGCCGGCGGATGGCTGTTCGGCCTGTCGATTGCCGGTCTCGTCATCTGCGGGTTTTCGCCGCTCGGGCATCTTCTCGTGTTGCCGCTGGAGGAGCGGTTCCCGCCTTGGGAGCAGGGCAGCGGGCCGCCACCCGACGGCATCATCGTGCTCGGCGGGTCGTTCGACACGGCGGTGAGCGGCGCCCGGGGCATTGTCGCGCTGAACGAGGCAGCTGAAAGGCTGACGGCATTTGCGGAGCTCGCGCGCCGCTATCCGCAGGCGAAACTGGTTTTCACCGGAGGCGCGGGCCAGATTCTGTTCGACCGCGAAAAGGAGGCGGATATCGCGGGCCGGCTGTTTGCGGGTCTCGGGCTGGAGCCCGACCGCGTTCTGCTCGAGGACCGTTCGAAGAACACCTGGCAGAACGCCCTCTACACGAAGGACCTTGTCGATCCCGCGCCTGGCGAACGCTGGCTTGTGGTCACGACGGCGTGGCACATGCCCCGGTCGATCGGCTGCTTCCGCGCGGCCGGCTTCGATGTCGACGCCTATCCCGTCGACTACCGGACACGCGGCCGCAGCGATCTGTGGCGGCCATTCAGCGCCGTCTCCGAGGGCCTGCGCCGGGTCGATACCGCGACACGGGAATGGATCGGACTCGTGGCCTACCGGCTTACCGGCCGGACCCCGGCACTGCTGCCGGCGCCGCGGTCGCAGGAATAGCGAACAGGAAAGAGGCCGGAGGGGGCATGGCCGAGCAGACCGAAACACCGCAAGACGGAGACGGGGCGCCCGAGAAGGCAACTGCGCGGCGGGCGCTGCCATTCATGGCATTCGCCAGTCTGGGGGTCGTTTTCGGCGATATCGGAACGAGCCCGCTCTACGCCTTGCGGGAGTCACTGCTTTCCGTCGGCACGCCGTCCGAGGGCGACATCATCGGTATCGTCTCGCTGCTGATCTGGTCGTTGTTCCTTGTCGTCACGGTAAAATACGTCCTGATCCTGTTGCGCGCCGACAATGCGGGCGAAGGCGGGACGCTGTCGCTCATGGCGCTCGCGCAAGGCGGGCGCGAGGGCGGCGCCGGGCGCGGCCTCATCTTTCTCTTCGGGATTGTCGGTGCCGGGCTGTTCTTCGGCGATGCCATGCTGACGCCGGCCATCTCCGTCGTCTCGGCGGTGGAGGGGCTGGAGGTTGTCTGGCCGAACGTCTCCCACGCGGTTCTGCCGATCACGGTCGCGATAATCGTCGCGCTGTTTGTCGTTCAGTCGCGGGGGACGGGGCGGATCGGCGCCGTTTTCGCTCCGATCATGCTGCTCTGGTTCCTCATTCTCACCGGTCTCGGCCTGCATCATGTCGTCGAGGCGCCGCGCATCCTGATGGCGCTGTCGCCGGTGGAGGCGATCGGGTTTTTGATGACCCACGGCCTCATCGGCTTCCTGACGCTCGGTACCGTCTTCCTCGCCGTGACCGGCGCCGAGGCGCTCTATGCGGATATGGGACATTTCGGACGCGCGCCGATACGGGTCGCCTGGCTCTTTGCCGCGTTGCCCGCTCTCGTGCTGAACTATCTGGGGCAGGGGGCCCATGCGCTCCGCCAGCCGCACGAGATCGGAACGCTCTTCTTCAGCGCCGTGCCGGACTGGGCGCAACTGCCGATGGTGATCCTGGCCACGCTGGCGACCGTCATTGCCAGTCAGGCGGTGATCAGTGGGACGTTCTCGATGGCATGGCAGGCAATGCGGCTCGGGCTGCTGCCGCGGTTGCGGGTGCTGCACACATCGTCCCACCAGCGCGGCCAGGTCTATATCCCGCGGGTGAACTGGATGATGCTCGCCGGTGTCCTCTTTCTCCTGCTGATCTTTCGCGGATCGACCGGGCTGGCGGGGGCCTACGGTATCGCGGTGTCAGGGACGATGATCATCACCACGCTGATGGCGATCCACGTCTTCGCGCATGTCTGGGGATGGGGCATGGCCCGGACACTTCTGTTGTTGGGCCCGTTGCTGGTGGTCGATGCGGCCTTCGTTCTGGCCAACCTGGCGAAGATCGGCAGCGGCGGCTACGTTCCGCTGCTGATCGCGGCCGCCGTCATCGTGTCGATCTGGACATGGCTGCGGGGGACCGGCGTTCTCGTCGAACGGCTTCGCTCGGAGAGCGTGATGCTGGCCGACTTCATGGCCTCGCTCGCCGACACGCAGCCGGTGCGCGTCGACGGGACCGCCCTGTTTCTGACGGCGACGCCGGAATTCGCGCCCGCGCCGCTCGTCGCCAATCTTCGGTTCAATCGTGTTCTCCACAGCGACAACGTCATCGTGACGGTGCGCACGGCGCAGCATCCTCGTGTCGACGACGAAAGCCGTGTCATCGTCGCGGCCATGAGCGACGACTTCACCGCCGTCGAAATGACCTTCGGATTTATGGAAACAGCCGACGTCGTTGGCGCGCTCGAGACGGCCGTACGGCAGGGGAAACTGACTTTCGATGCGGGCGATGCGACCTATTTCATTGGCCGGCGGGTTCTGCATGCCGACGCCGACACGCGCCTGGGCCGCCTGATGAAGCGGTGGTACATCGCAATGACGCGAATATCGGACCAGACGAGCGAACGGTTCGAGATTCCCGCTGACCGGGCGGTGGAGTTCGGCGTTCCGATCGTCCTGTAGCGCGGGGCGCGCCGCGGGGTCGCTGACGCGGTAACCATGTTGTGGAAGGGCCTGTGGAGGGGCGGTCCTGCACTGCAACATGCCCCTTGCGTCAATCATTAAGAAAGCGTAACCAAGCGCACCGCACCGGCGGATCCGAAGTGAGTCTTATGTCTGCCGGCGAAGCAACAAGGGGTTATGCATGGAGCGTGATGTAGGACCGTCGTACCTTCGTGTAACGGCGTGGTCACTCGCAATCCTGGTCGGGGTCATGCTGGTCGCAGCGCTGTTTGGCGGATTCGAGCCGAACGCCATCGCGGCACGCTAAGTCCCGACAAGAGTTTCTCAAGCGGTGCGGCCCGGCCAGGGCCGCGCCGCTTTTTGTTTGGCCGGTGCTGTCTCTGATCGCCTGTGCACTGTCCGAGGCGGACCGCTTCGGTGTATGACTGGTCACGATAACGGGGAGGGCCACGTCATGCCGCAGGACATCACGACCGGATATCGCAAGCTCGTCGATGACGCGCTGGAGAAGATCGAGACGGTATCGCCGGAGCAGGCGATCGCGATGCACGGCAGCGACGAGTTTGTCTTTGTCGACATTCGCGACATTCGCGAGCTGTCGCGGACGGGGAAGATCCCCGGCGCCGTTCACGCCCCGCGCGGCATGCTGGAGTTCTGGATCGACCCGGCGAGCCCCTATCACAAGACCGTCTTCGCCGAGGACAAGAAGTTCGTGTTCTTCTGCGCGGGGGGCTGGCGTTCGGCGCTTGCGGCGCTGACGGCTCAGGAAATGGGCCTGACCCCCGTCTGCCATATCGACGGGGGCTTCGGCGGCTGGGAAAAGGCCGGCGGACCGGTGGACAAGCCGGAAATGGCACCCGGAGAGAAATAGTCCGGGCCAGAACCGGCCCGGTCCGCGTGGGCAATGGCCCCGCGCGGGCAATAACCCTGCGGAGAATGGCTCGGGCGATCAGCCTTCCGCCTTCTTGTCCTTCTTCAACTTCGGCTTCTTTCCGGCTTTTTTCTCGCCCTTCGGCTGGTCTGCCTTTTCGGACTTCATTTCCGGAACCGATTTTTCGGCTTTCTCTTTCTGTTTGGTCCCGGGTGCGGGATTCGCGCTGGTCCCTGGGGTGCCGGATTTTGCGGCTTTTTCGGCTTTCTTCGGCTTTTTCAGCGTGTCATCGGCCGACTTGGGCGTGTCCGCGGCGGCGAGGACGATCGGGCCGGAGGTCGATGCGGTCTGCGCGTGTGCAATGCCGGTCGCGGCAAGCGCTGCGATGGCGAAGGGGGCAATCACCTTGAGAGTTCTGGCGATCACGTGAGGCTCCTGTGGAGTGTGGTTTCAATGGCGAAGCGATGCTCCCGATCCGCGGCGGAATCATGGCGGACACGCCCGTTGAGCGATGAATATTTTCCACCGTGGCGCAACGGGTTGCGGCCAACTGGTGCTTGGGCTAACGCTTGGCTCACGGAGGGACGCCAATGCCGCGACTGCAGTCACAGATTTCCTCGTCCTCGGACGATTTTCGCCGCAACGCCGATGCGATGGCCGAACTGGTCGCGGACCTGGAGGCGAAGCGGGCGACGGCTGCGCTGGGCGGTCCGGAACGGGCCAGGGAGCGCCATCTCAAGCGAGGAAAACTGCTGCCGCGCGATCGTGTGACGCGCCTTCTCGATCCCGGTTCCCCGTTCCTCGAACTGTCGCCGATGGCCGCCTATGGCATGTACGACGACGACATTCACGCCGCCGGTGTCATCACCGGGATCGGCCGGGTCGAGGGGCGCGAGTGCGTCATCGTCTGCAATGACGCCACCATCAAGGGCGGCACCTACTATCCGATGACCGTGAAGAAGCATCTGCGGGCGCAGGAAGTGGCGTTGCAGAACAGGCTTCCGTGCATCTACCTGGTCGATTCCGGCGGCGCCAACCTGCCGAACCAGACCGACGTGTTTCCCGATCGCGAGCATTTCGGCCGGATCTTCTACAACCAGGCCAACATGTCGGCGGCGGGCATCCCGCAGATCGCGGTGGTGATGGGCTCGTGCACGGCCGGCGGGGCCTATGTGCCGGCGATGTCTGACGAAACCATCATCGTGCGCAAGCAGGGCACGATCTTTCTCGGCGGGCCGCCGCTGGTGAAGGCGGCGACGGGCGAGGTCGTCTCAGCGGAAGATCTCGGCGGCGCCGACGTCCATGCGCGCCAGTCGGGCGTCGCGGACCACTATGCGCTGGACGACGATCACGCCCTGAAGCTGGCGCGGCGCATCGTGGCAAACCTCAACAGCCGCAAGACGATAGACGTCGATCTTCAGGAACCGGTCAAGCCATATTTCCCAACGGAAGATCTGGACGGCGTCGTCCCCGCGGCGCTGACCCAGCAGTATGACATTCGCGAGGTCATCGCGCGGCTGGTGGACGGCTCCGAGTTCGACGAATTCAAGAAGCTCTACGGGACCACGTTGGTGACGGGGTTTGCCCGCATCGCCGGCATGCCGGTGGGAATTCTCGGCAATAACGGCATCCTGTTCTCGGAATCGGCGCTGAAAGGCGCGCATTTCGTCGAACTGTGCTGCCAGCGCCGGATCCCCATCCTGTTCCTGCAGAACATTACCGGCTTCATGGTCGGCCGCGACTACGAGGCGGGTGGAATCGCGCGCGACGGGGCGAAGCTGGTGACGGCGGTCGCCTGTGCGAAAGTTCCGAAAATCACGCTGATCGTGGGCGGTTCCTTCGGTGCCGGCAATTACGGCATGTGCGGACGCGCCTATTCGCCGCGTTTTTTGTTCATGTGGCCGAATGCGCGGATCTCGGTGATGGGCGGCGAGCAGGCGGCGTCGGTGCTGGCGACCGTCAGGCGCGACAATATCGAGGCGGACGGCGGAACGTGGTCTGCGGAGGAGGAGGAGGGCTTCAAGGCCCCGATCCGCGACCGCTACGAGGCCGAGGGCCACCCCTATCACGCGACCGCAAGGCTTTGGGACGACGGAATAATCACCCCGCGCGAGACGCGCCGGGTGCTGGCGCTGGCCCTGTCGGCCTCGCTCAACGCGCCGGTGCCGGAGACGAAATTCGGCGTGTTCCGGATGTAATCGAAATGCATGAAAAATGCGCCCGGACAGTATCGGGGCGCATCGTTCAGGGCCTGGAACCTATCGTTTCAGGCCGCGTCGTCGTCGCTCTCGGCATCGGCCTCGGCCAGCCGCTTGTCGACATAGCCGCCGACATTCTCGATCAGCTCGTCGACCTTGTTCTCGAAGAAGTGGTTCGCCCCCTCGATGATCTGCTGGTCGATGACGATGCCCTTCTGGGTCTTCAGCTTGTCGATCAGCGACTGCATGTCGTTGGGTGTGACGACCCGGTCGTCGGCACCGTGGATGATCAGGCCGGACGAGGGGCAGGGCGCCAGGAACGAGAAGTCGTAGAGGTTGGGCTGCGGGGCCACCGAGATGAAGCCCTCCACCTCGGGGCGGCGCATCAGGAGCTGCATGCCGATCCAGGCGCCGAACGAGAAGCCGGCGATCCAGCAGGCGCGCGCGTCCGGGTTGAAGCTCTGCACCCAGTCGAGCGCGGCGGCCGCATCCGACAGTTCGCCGAGGCCGTGGTCGAAGGACCCCTGGCTGCGGCCGACGCCGCGGAAGTTGAACCGGAGCACCGCAAATCCGCGCTCGGCGAACATGTAGTACATCTGGTAGGCGACCTGATTGTTCATCGTGCCGCCGAACTGCGGATGCGGATGGAGAATCAGTGCGATCCGCGAACTCTTGGTCTTCGGCGGATGATAGCGGCCTTCCAGGCGACCTGCGGGTCCGGTGAAGATGACTTCCGGCATATAAAGCGACGTCCTTTTTTTGGGGTTGGCAGGCGGCGGGGCGTTGAATATCCTCGACAATCAAGGTCTGACGCGCGCGTTTCAACCGATGTGAACGCGCTGGCGTTTCCTTGACACCTACCCTGCACCCTCCTACAAACTCTTTAGAAGATTTCGAAACTGGGGCTTTCCGGACCGCGCCTTGGCGCTAGGGGCGCAGGGGCTCTGTCCGGAACCTTCGACACACACCACATATCTTGTGCGAAACGCAAGACTTCAAGGCACGGAAAACAGTGCCATCAGGCAAGAGGTGATCACCGTGGGGGCGAAAACCGCCTACCTGGATCATAATGCGACGTCTCCCGCCCGCCCCGAAGTCATCGAGGCGGTGGCGGACGCCATGCGCATGCCCGGCAACCCGTCCTCGGTGCATACGGCCGGCCGTGCCGCGCGCAAGCTGGTCGAGGATGCGCGCCGCGACGTGGCCGCGCTCGTCAATGCCGACCCTTCGAACGTGGTCTTCACCGGTGGCGGCACCGAGGCCAACGCGCTGGCGCTGGCGCCGCGCGGCGGGGCGGACCGCCTGCTTGTCTCCGCGATCGAGCATCCCTCGGTGCTCGGCGGCGGGCGTTTTGCCAGCGATTCCATCGACGCGATCCCCGTCGACGAAACCGGCGTGATCGATCTTGCCTGGCTCAAGGAGCGGCTGCGGTCCGGGCCGCCGCCGGCCATCGTGTCGGTGATGTGTGCCAACAACGAGACCGGCGCGATCCAGCCTGTCGCCGAGGTGGCGCGGCTGGCGCACGAGGCCGGCGCGCTGGTGCATTGCGACGCGGTCCAGGCGGCCGGACGTCTGGACCTCGACATCGCGGCGCTCGGCGTCGACTACATGACGCTGTCGGCGCACAAGATCGGCGGTCCGCAGGGTGTCGGGGCGCTGATCCGCCGCGACAAATCAGCGCCGGTCGTGCCGCTCTACCGCGGCGGCGGACAGGAGCGATCGCACCGGTCGGGCACCGAACCGGTGGCTGCGATTGCAGGATTCGGGGTAGCGGCGCGGATTGTTTCGCGCGAAACGGGGAATACGAACGAAATTGCCGCCTTGAGGGACTGGTTCGAGGCGGAACTGCGCACTATCTCGCCTGCAGCGGTGGTGTTCGCATCCGAGTCGGATCGGCTTGCGAATACGAGCTGTTTCGCGGTCGAAGGGCTTCCGGCGGAAACGGCGATGATCGCACTCGATCTCGAGGGTGTCTGCGTCAGTTCCGGGTCGGCCTGCTCTTCGGGCAAGGTCGGCCAGTCGCATGTGCTTGCGGCCATGGGCGTTCCGCCGGACCTTGCCTCCGGCGCGATCCGGGTCAGCTTCGGCTGGTCGAGCACACGGAATGACGTGGAGAGTTTCATGACTGCCTGGCGGCGCGTTCAGGCGAAGCGTGACCGCCGCCGGGAGGTAACCGAAGCGGCATAAGCGAAACCCGCGGTCCTTGAAACCGCGAGCGAAGGAGCAATTGATGCCAGCAGTGCAAGAGACAATCGATCAGGTTCGCGAGATCGATGTCGACAAGTACAAGTATGGCTTCTTCACCGACATCGAGTCGGAGAAGGCGCCGAAGGGGCTGAACGAGGACATCGTCCGGTTCATTTCCGCCAAGAAGGAAGAGCCCGAGTGGATGCTCGAGTGGCGCCTTGACGCCTACCGGCGCTGGCGCACCATGACCGAGCCCACCTGGGCGAAGCTCGACTATCCGAAGATCGACTTCGAGGACCTCTATTACTATTCGGCGCCGAAATCGACGCCGGCGCCGAAGAGCCTCGACGAGGTCGATCCGGAACTGCTCGCGACCTACGAGAAGCTCGGCATTCCGCTGAAGGAGCAGGAAGTGCTCGCCGGCGTCGAAGGTGCGCGCGTGGCCGTCGACGCGGTGTTCGATTCCGTCTCGGTCGTGACGACGTTCCGCGAGGAGCTGTCGAAGCACGGCATCATCTTCTGCTCGATCTCCGAAGCGCTGCGCGAGCATCCCGAACTGGTGCGCAAGTACCTCGGATCGGTCGTGCCGACGAGCGACAACTACTATGCGACGCTGAATTCGGCGGTCTTCTCGGACGGGTCCTTCGTCTACATCCCCGAGGGTGTGCGCTGCCCGATGGAACTGTCGACTTATTTCCGCATCAACGAGCGGGAAACGGGCCAGTTCGAACGAACCCTGATCATCGCCGACAAGGGCTCCTATGTGAGCTATCTGGAAGGCTGCACGGCGCCGATGCGCGACGAGAACCAGCTCCACGCCGCCGTGGTCGAGCTCGTCGCCCTGGACGATGCCGAGATCAAGTACTCGACGGTGCAGAACTGGTATCCCGGCGACAAGGAAGGCGTCGGCGGCATCTACAACTTCGTCACCAAGCGCGGCGACTGCCGTGGCCGCAATTCCAAGATCTCCTGGACGCAGGTCGAGACCGGCTCGGCGATCACCTGGAAGTATCCGAGCTGCATCCTGCGCGGCGACAACTCGCGCGGCGAGTTCTACTCGATCGCGGTGTCGAACGGTCACCAGCAGATCGATTCCGGCACCAAGATGATCCATCTGGGCAAGAACACGTCGAGCCGGATCATTTCCAAGGGCATTGCCGCCGGCGTCTCGGACAACACCTATCGCGGCCTGGTCTCGGCGCACGCCAAGGCGACGGGCGCGCGCAACTTCACGCAGTGCGACTCGCTCTTGATCGGCGATCGCTGCGGCGCGCATACGGTGCCCTATATCGAGGCGAAGAACGCGTCGACGGTGTTCGAGCACGAGGCGACCACCTCGAAGATCTCCGACGACCAGATGTTCTACTGCATGCAGCGGGGCCTGTCGGAAGAGGAGGCCGTGGCGCTGATCGTCAACGGCTTCGTCCGCGATGTCCTGCAGCACCTGCCCATGGAATTCATGGTCGAAACCCAGAAGCTGATCGGCATCAGCCTTGAAGGCAGCGTCGGGTAAGTCGGCCTCCAGTTACGAAAGATAGCGAAATGACTGCTCTTCTCGAGATCAAGAATCTGCACGCCAAGGTCGCCGACGAGGACAAGGAGATCCTGCGCGGCCTGGACCTCACCGTGAACGCCGGCGAGGTGCATGCCATCATGGGGCCGAACGGCTCCGGCAAGTCGACCCTGTCCTACATCCTGGCGGGCAAGGACGACTACGACGTCACCGACGGAGAGGTTCTTTTCATGGGAGAGAACCTGTTGGAGATGGAGCCCGACGAGCGGGCCGCCGCTGGCCTGTTCCTGGCCTTCCAGTATCCCGTGGAAATCCCCGGCGTCGCCTTCATGACGTTCCTGAAGACGGCGCTGAACGCCCAGCGCAAGGCGCGCGGCGAGGGCGAGCTGTCGACGCCGGACTTCATGCGTCTGGTGCGCGACAAGGCGACGCTGCTCAACGTCTCGCAGGAGATGCTGAAGCGGCCGGTGAATGTCGGGTTTTCCGGCGGCGAGAAGAAGCGCAGCGAGATCCTGCAGATGGCGCTTCTGGAGCCGAAGCTGTGCGTCCTCGACGAGACCGACTCCGGCCTCGACATCGACGCCCTGCGGGTCGTGTCCGACGGCGTCAATTCGCTGCGGTCGCCGGAGCGCGCGATGGTGGTCATCACCCACTACCAGCGCCTTCTGGACCACATCGTTCCCGACGTCGTGCACGTGATGTCGGCCGGCCGGATCGTGAAGACCGGCGGCAAGGACCTGGCGCTCGAACTCGAGAAGTCCGGATATGCCGCCTTCACCGAGGCGGCGTGAGCCGGATGGCGGGAGAGACGTCCATGAATGTCACAGTCCGTAGTCCGCAGACCGCCGCAGAGCAGGCGGTGACGGACCAGTTCGAAGCGGTCGCCGGCATCCTGCCGGGGACGGGGGCGGTGCGGTCCGTGCGCGAGGCGGCGATCCGCCGTTTCGCCAACGAGGGCCTGCCGCACCGGCGCATCGAGGAATGGAAGTACACCGATCTGCGCGCCAAGCTGCGTGAGATCCCGGCGCCGGCGAAGGCCGGGGATGCGCCGATCGGCGCCGATGTGCTGTCGGAAGTCGATACGTGGCGGATCGTCATCGTCGACGGCGGCGAGCCGCGCCTGCCGGCGGGGCTCGTCGAACAGGGTGTCACGGTCGCGCGGCAGAGCGAGAGCCTCGAAGCCGGTACGCTGGACGGTGCCTGGGCCGAGGGGACCGAGTCGGCGCTGTTCGACCTCAACACGGCGTTCGTCGCGACGGGCGTCAGCGTCCACGTTCCCGAGAATGTCCATCTCGACAAGCCGATCCAGATTGCCTGCGTCACGACCGCGCCGAAGGCGGCGTCGGTTTATCTGCGCAACCGCGTGGATGTCGGCGCCGGCGGCTCGGCGACCGTGGTCGAGTCCTACGAGGGGCCCGACGGGATCGGCTATGTGGTCAATTCGGCGAGCAAGCTGTCGGCTGCGCGCGATGCATCGCTCACCTGGGTGAAGGTGCAGCGCGACGGCGACACGGCGTTCCATTTCGCCACCGTCGATTCCCGCGTCGAGCAGGGCGGCAGGCTGATCGTCGCGCCGTTCACGACGGGCGCGGCGCTGTCGCGCACCAACCTGGCGATCGCGTTCGGCGGCGAGCATGCCGAGGCGGTGCTGGCCGGCGTCCAGCTTCTGGGCGACCGCCAGCACGGCGATACGACGCTGTTCGTCGATCATGCGCTGCCCCATGGCGACAGCCGGGAGCTGTTCAAGGCGGTCGTCGACGGGGAGGCGCGCAGCGTCTTCCAGGGCAAGATCATCGTCCGCCAGGACGCCCAGAAGGTCGACGGCAAGATGATGACGCAGGCGCTGATGCTGTCGGAGCGCGCCGAGATCGACAACAAGCCGGAACTGGAGATCTACGCCGACGACGTGCAGTGCGGTCACGGCGCGACATCGGGGCGGATCGACGAAGACCTGCTGTTCTACCTGCGGGCCCGCGGCATTCCCGAACAGGTCGCCAAGGGCCTCCTGATCGAGGCGTTCGTCGGCGAGGCGATCGAGGCGATCGGCAACGAGGCCATCGGCGAGGCGCTGTCGACGCTGACGCGCGCGTGGGTGACCCGGCACGCCGTGACCGGAGAGGCATCGTGAGCGCCGAAGCCGGCCTTGCGGCGACCGCGCCGGCATACGACGTCGAGCGTATCCGGCAGGATTTCCCGATCCTGAGCCGGGAGGTCTACGGCAAGCCGCTCGTCTATCTCGACAACGCGGCTTCGGCGCAGAAGCCGCGGCAGGTGATCGAGGCGATCTCGCATGCCTACGAGCACGAATACGCCAATGTCCATCGCGGGCTGCATTACCTGTCGAACACGGCGACGGAGAACTTCGAGGCCGCGCGCGAGACGGTGCGCCGCTTCCTGAACGCGGCGTCGGCCGACGAGATCGTCTTCACCCGCAACGCGACGGAGGCGATCAACCTCGTCGCCTCGTCCTTCGGGCAGGGGATCGGCGAGGGCGACGAGATCGTGCTCTCGATCATGGAGCATCATTCCAACATCGTGCCCTGGCATTTCCTGCGCGAGCGCAAGGGGGCGGTGCTGAAGTGGGCGCCCGTCGACGAGGAGGGCGCGTTCCATCTGGAAGACTTCGAGACGCTGCTGACGCCGAAGACGAAGATGGTCGCGATCACGCACATGTCCAACATGCTGGGCACCGTGGTGCCGGTGAAGGAGGTGGTGCGGATCGCGCACGAGCGCGGCATTCCGGTGCTGATCGACGGCAGCCAGGGCGCCGTTCACATGACCGTCGACGTGCAGGACATCGGCGCGGACTTCTACGTCTTCACCGGCCACAAGGTGTACGGGCCGACGGGGATCGGCGTCCTGCACGGCCGCATGGAAGCGCTCCAGGCCCTGCCGCCGTTCAACGGCGGCGGCGAGATGATCAAGGACGTGACGACGGACACCGTCACCTACGGCGAGCCGCCGCATCGCTTCGAGGCCGGCACGCCGCCGATCGTCCAGGCGATCGGTCTGGGGGCGGCGCTCGACTACATGGAGCAGGTCGGCCGCGACGCGATCCGCGCGCACGAGGACCGGCTGCGCGCCTATGCGCACGAGCGGCTCGGGGCGATGAACTCGCTGAAGATCTTCGGCACCGCGCCGGGCAAGGGCGGCATCGTCTCGTTCGAGATGGAGGGCGCGCACGCCCACGACGTCTCGACGGTGATCGACCGCTACGGCGTGGCGGTGAGGGCGGGAACGCACTGCGTCCAGCCGCTGTTGCAGCGCTACGGCGTCACATCGACGTGCCGAGCGTCCTTCGGCATGTATAATACGCTTGAGGAAGTCGACCGTCTCGCCGAGGCGCTCGGCAAGGCCCAGCAGTTCTTCGCCTGAGGAGGCGAGTGAGATGAACGACATGAGCAACGAAGCGACCGCGCCGGCCGAAGAGGTCTCGGCGATCCCGCCGGAGGAGCTGGAGCGGCTCACCGACGACATCATCGGCGCGCTCAAGTCCGTCTACGATCCGGAAATCCCGGTCGATATCTACGAGCTCGGCCTGATCTACCGGATCGACGTCGACGACGACCGCAACGTCGCCATCGACATGACGCTGACCGCCCCGGGCTGTCCCGTCGCCGGCGAGATGCCGGTCTGGGTGGAGAGCGCGGTGGCCTCGGTCAACGGCATCGGCGAGGTGCGGGTGCAGATGGTCTTCGACCCGCCCTGGGATCCGAGCCGGATGTCGGACGAGGCGCGGGTCGCACTGGACTTCTTCTGACCTATATACCGTCTTGCAGGAAACGCATCAGACCGGACCGACACGATGACCACAGCGACGACTCCGCGCCCGAAACCGAAGGTGGTGACGCTGACCGATGCGGCCGCCGAGCGGGTTCGCGAAATCATGGAGACTTCCGACAAGCCGATCGCCGGCCTGCGCGTCGGCGTGACCAACGGCGGCTGCGCCGGCATGTCGTACACGATGGAGTATGCCGACGAGATCTCGCCGCTCGACGAGGTCGTCGAGGACAAGGGCGTCACGGTGCTGATCGATCCGAAGGCCGTCCTGTTCCTGCTCGGCACGGAGATGGACTTCCAGGTCGACACGCTGTCGGCGCGGTTCGTGTTCAACAACCCGAACCAGACGTCGGCCTGCGGCTGCGGCGAGTCGGTGGCGATCACTCCGGCGACGCTGGACGCGTGAGCGGGCGCGGTTAGACGCGCGCGGGTCCGAAGCGGGGGACCATGGCGCTTTCCCCGGAATTTTCCGACTATATCAAGGACCTGTTCGCTGAGTTCGCGGACGTCCGCGTCCGGCGGATGTTCGGTGGCGCGGGCATCTTCCACAACGACGTGATGCTCGGCCTCGTCGCCGACGATACGATCTTCCTGCGCACCGATCCCGAGAGTGCGGAAACCTTCGCCGCCGAAGGCTGTCGCCGGTTTACCTATCGCGCCAAGACGAAGACGGTCGACCTGCCGTACTGGACCCTGCCGGAGCGGCTGATAGACGATCCGCACGAACTGGCGGCCTGGGCACGGCGTGCCTATGCTATCGCCGCAGCAGCGAAGGCGAAGGCCGGACGCAAGACGAAGCGCGCCCCGGCGCGATAACGAAGGGGGCGGGCCAGGGCCGCGCGCGCCGCTGTCAGGCCACGGCGGTCTGCGTCTCCGACAGATCGGTTTCCGACATCACCTTGTTGCGCCCGCTGCGCTTGGAGGCGTAGAGCGCCATGTCGGCACGCTCCAGCAGGCTGTCGCGGGTGTCGTTCTCGCCCAGCGTCGCCACCCCCACCGACATGGTGATGCGGCCGAGGCTTTCGCCCGTCGAACGCTTGATGAGTTCCTTGGCCATGACCGCCGACCGCACCTGATTGGCGACGACGACGGCGGATTGCAGGGGCGTGTTGGGCAGGATCACCGCGAACTCCTCGCCGCCGAACCGGGCGGCGATGTCGTTGCCCTTGATCGCGCCCTTGATCGCGGCGCCGACGAGGCGGAGTACCTGGTCGCCGGTCTGATGCCCATAAGTGTCGTTGAATTTCTTGAAGAAATCGATGTCGCACATGGCCAGCGACATCGGCTCGCCGCGGCGCATCGCGATATCGATCGCCCGCTCGAGGCTCTGCTCGAAGTGCTTGCGGTTGCCGAGCCCGGTAAGCTGGTCCGACAGGGACTCGTACCGGATCGCCTCGAGGCTTTCCTGCAGGCCCGTGATCTGGCCGCGCGATTCCTTGAGCTGGGATTCGAGGACGGCGTTGCGCGATTCCATCTCGGTCGTGGCTTTGAGAACCTTGTCGAGAACGGCACGGATCTGCTTCTGGGACGCCGCCGAGTCGAGGCCGCTGGCAGCGGATCGGAGCGATTCTCCATAGCGCTCGCACGAGCTGCCGGACCTGTCCAGCATCCCGATGATCGCGTCGAGTTCCTTCGAGACCTGGGCGCTGACCTCGCCGACCCGGTCGCTAAGGCGGACGGGCGACAGAAACTCGTCGTAGAATCGTTCGGTCAGGTCTTCGGGAAGATGCCCGAGGCGCTTCAGGGCATCGTTGACCGCCTTGTTGAGCTCACGATTGAACCCGGCGGCGTAGATGTACCAAAGCTCGTAATTGCGCGGATATGCCGGCGTCCGGTTGCCCTTCAAATAGGTCAGGGCTGCCTCGCCGTATGTGATGGAACGCTGAAATTCGTCCGTCCGTGTCACCGACCCTGTACCCCCAATAAACCATGACGTGTCCCCACACGCGTCAGTATCAGACAGCAGCGCCATAGTAGTTTTCGGCGCCTTAACGCAGGGTTAAGTGTACTATGGAGTCGAGTCCCCGAAGAGCCGCAAAATTCTTGATATGTTTATTTTTTATTCGGAATTCTGCGGGCCGCGCCGGACCGGACGCAGCAGGAAACTCGGGACGTGTTCGCCAAGGCCGACAACGGGCTCGTCAGCGTCCTGCTTGTTGCGGCCGCTGCGCGACTTTCCGCCGCGCGGTTCGTCGTTCCGCTTGCCCTGAGCGGGTGTCTTGCCACTCTCGCTTCGGCCACCGGTTTCCGGGGTCTCTGAGCGGCTTTTGTCCTTGCTCCGGCCGCGGCCGCGTTTGCGGCGGGTGTCGCCGCCGTCTTCGGCGGGTGCTTCGTCGGTCTCCGCCGGCGCGCCGCCGGTCATCCCGTCGCGAACGGGGATTTCCTTGCCGATCAGCTTCTCGATCGCGCCGATATACTTCTTGTCGGCACCGGTAACGAGCGTGATCGCATCGCCTTCGCGCCCGGCGCGGCCGGTGCGGCCGATCCGGTGGACATAGTCTTCGGCATGCGTCGGCACGTCGAAATTGAAGACATGACTGACGGCAGGAATGTCGAGGCCACGCGCCGCGACGTCGCTGGCGACGAGAATCTTGAGATCGCCCGACCGGAACTTGTCCAGGGTGGCCATGCGCTCGCGCTGGTCGAGGTCGCCGTGCAGGGCGCCCGCGTCGAAACCGTGCCTCTGCAGGGACCGGTGCAGGACGGAGACGTCGCGCTTGCGGTTGCAGAAGATGATGGCGTTGGTGAGGTTCTTGGCGGCCCGTAACTCGTCGCGGAGCACGGCGCGCTTGTCCTTCGGCGTCGACGGCGTCTTCACCAGCGCCTGCTGCACGGTTTCCGCGGTCGTGGACTGCCGGGCAACCTGGACCTGAACCGGATTCTGCAGGAACTGTCCCGTCAGCTTCTCGATTTCGGGCGGCATCGTTGCCGAGAAGAACAGCGTCTGGCGCGTAAACGGCACGAGGCGGCAGATGCGCTCGATATCGGGAATGAAGCCCATGTCGAGCATGCGGTCGGCTTCGTCGATGACAAGGACGTCGACGCCGGTGAGCAGCAGCTTGCCGCGCTCGAAATGGTCGAGCAGGCGGCCGGGCGTCGCGATCAGCACGTCGGCGCCGCGGTCGAGCTTCTTTTCCTGCTCGTCGAACGACACGCCGCCGATCAGCAACGCCACCGTCAGCTTGTGGTTCTGGCCGTAGATGACAAAGTTTTGCTCCACCTGGGCCGCAAGCTCTCTGGTGGGCTCCAGGATCAGGGTGCGGGGCATGCGCGCCCGGGCGCGTCCCTTTTCCAGGATCGACAGCATCGGCAGCACGAAGCTGGCCGTCTTGCCGGTTCCTGTTTGCGCGATTCCAATGACATCGCGCCGCGCCATGGCATGCGGGATCGCCTGCGCCTGGATCGGCGTCGGTTCCTTGTATCCGGCCGCTTCGACGGCCGACAGGACTTTGGGGCTCAGACCTAAATCAGTAAAGGGCATCTACCGGCCACTGTGATCCGTGTGGCGGGATCGTTCCGAACGACAGGATGTCAAGGATTCTTGTTCCGCTTGGGTTTTGGCGGAACATAAAGGGTACTCGCCCCATGTCAACGGCACTTTCGCTGCGATTGTTAATTCGGGATGCCGTCGCAGGACCATCACACCCAACGTGTCCCGGCCACGCGTCTAGTAAACCGGCGGCGGGGGCGGCAGAGGCCGGCCCCAGGACCGCGGCGTCCGATAGATCGGACCGACGGGAACGCCGGGCGGCGGGGGCGCTGCGTAGCCCGGCTGCGGCGGCACGCCGTAGGCCGGGGGCGGAGCCGGCCTATACGGGCCGCCATCGGCGAGGTAGCTGCCCGATGCCCAGCCGACGATGCCGCGATAGTTCACCTGGCACCAGCCGCCCTGGCATCCCAGCACCTGGACGTTCTGGCCGCCCGGAATGACCCCGACGCGGGCGAAGCCGGTACCCGGTCCCGTGCGGATGTTGAGATCCTGGACGGCGAAGGCGGCAAGCGCCGGGCCTGCCAGAACAAGCAGCGCCGAGAGGGCGAGGGCACTCGCGCCGATAGCGCCGGCAAACAGTTTTAGCATCGCGTCAGCTCCGGTTTCCCTCGGCGAAGTGTTGCGGCGGCCGACCTGTCATCCGATTAAGAGGATGCCTAAAACTGTACGCCGATGTCCCGCGACGTCAACAAACCCGGCGGTGCATCGAAACTGTCGTCTCGGGCCCCTCAGTTGCCGAGCAGCGAGAACTCGTAGCGGCCGGGGCCGTGCAGCAGCAGCATGTACTCGCCGATCGCGCCATTGGCCTGCTGGGTATCGACGAAGACGTCCGTGCCTTCCGGGCCGACGTCGATGCGGTAGTCGGTGAGGCGCTGCGGGGTCTGGCCGATCTCCACGACCTCGGCGGTGGCGACGACCGCCTCGCTGCCATTGGCGCGGATCCACTGAACGAAAAAGCGCGATGCCTGCGAGCCCGGTGCCGCGCGGGCGACGAGGAACCGGAAGGTGCCCGAAGCGCCGTCGGCGCGCCATTCGCCGCCCCGCGACATCTGCACGACGTCGGCCGGCAGCGCGGCGACCGCGTTGGCGAGCGGATCCGCGTAGGCGCGGGGAACCGACAGGAGGGCGAACAGGAGGAGGGCGGAAATCGTCTGGCGCATATGGTATTCCGATCCGTATCTTTCCGACGACAAAAACAGATTCTCGCGCCCGTTTGCATACGCCATTCGGTGCCGACCGACGAGGGGGGGAACATGACTTTGCCTGTTGTTTTCGTGCCCGGACTGCTGTGCACAGATGCACTCTACGCGCCGCAGGTCGCGGCGTTCTCGGGACAGGCCGAATGTATCGTCGCCGATCACACGCGCCAGGACTCGATGGAGGCGATCTGCGAGGCGATCCTCGAGACGGCGCCGGAGCGGTTCCATCTCGTCGGACTGTCGATGGGCGGCTACATCGCGCTCGAGATGGTCGGGCACGCGCCGGAGCGGATCGAACGGCTCGTCCTGATGGATACGAGCGCCCGGCCGGACAGGCCGGAACAGACGACCTTCCGGCACACCCTGGTGGCGGAGGCCAGAGCCGAGGGGCTCGACGGGATCGTCGACCGGCTGTTGCCGCAGTTCCTGGCAGAGGTGCATCTGGCCGACAGCGGTCTCGTCGAAACGGTTCGCCGGATGGCGCGGGACACCGGTGTCGATGCGTTCGAGCGCGAGCAGACGGCGATTATCGGCCGGAAGGATGCGCGGCCGGACCTGGCTGACATCTCCTGTCCGACGCTCGTCGTGTGCGGCGATCTCGACACGCTGACGCCGCCGGACCTGTCACAGGAGATCGCGGCGGGGATACCGGGCGCGACGCTGGAGATGATCGCCGGCAGCGGCCATCTGACGACGCTCGAGAAGCCCGACGCGGTGAACGCCGCGCTGGGCACGTTTCTGGGTCTCTGAGTGTCGGGAACCCGCCGGAACCGTCCGTTCAGATGTCGAGGTCTTCGGCGAACTCGGCGTTGTCCTGGATGAAGTGGAACCGGGCGTCCGGGTTGTTGCCCATCAGCCGCTTCACCGCGTCCGTCGTCCCCTCGGGATCGTTCTCGACCTCGACGCGCAGCAGGGTGCGGCGCTTCGGGTCCATCGTCGTTTCCTTGAGCTGGGCGGGGAGCATCTCGCCGAGGCCCTTGAAGCGGCCGATGTCGATCTTGCCGCGATTGTTGAACTCCGTCTTCAGCAGTTCGTCCTTGTGGGCATCGTCGCGGGCGTAGAGCGTCTTGCCGCCCTGGCTGATGCGATAGAGCGGGGGGACGGCGAGGTAGAGATGGCCCTGGTCGATGAGCCTGGGCATCTGCCGGTAGAAGAACGTGATCAGCAGCGAGGCGATGTGGGCGCCGTCGACGTCGGCGTCGGTCATGATGATGACCTTGTCGTAGCGCAGGTCGTCCTCGGAGTACTGCTGACCCGTGCCGCAGCCCAGCGCCTGGATCAGGTCGGCGAGCTGCTGGTTGGCGGCGAGCTTGCCCGACGCCGCGCTTTCGACGTTGAGGATCTTGCCGCGCAGCGGCAGCACGGCCTGGGTCTTGCGATCGCGCGCCTGCTTGGCCGAGCCGCCGGCCGAGTCGCCCTCGACGATGAAGATCTCGGCGCCCGCGGTGCCGGTGTGCGAGCAGTCGGCGAGCTTGCCGGGCAGGCGCAGCTTGCGCACCGCCGTCTTGCGGCCGACCTCCTTCTCCTGGCGGCGGCGGACGCGCTCCTCGGCGCGCTCGATCACCCAGTCGAGCAGCTTGGTCGCCTGCTGGGGGCTGGCGGTGAGCCAGTGGTCGAACTCGTCGCGCACCGCCTGCTCGACGATGCGGGTCGCCTCCGACGTCGCCAGCTTGTCCTTGGTCTGGCCCTGGAACTCCGGCTCGCGGATGAACACCGACAGCATCGCCGTGCACGAGGCCATGATGTCGTCGCCGGTGATGACGGAGGCCTTCTTGCGGCCGGTCAGTTCGGCATAGGCGCGCAGGCCCTTCAAGAGCGCGGCGCGCAGGCCGGATTCGTGCGTGCCGCCGTCCGGGGTCGGCACGGTGTTGCAGTAGGAGGAGACGAAGCCGTCGCGGCCGGCGCACCAGGCGACCGCCCATTCGACGCCGCCATGGCCGCCGTCCTTCTGGACGCGGCCGGCGAAGATGTCGTTGGCGACCGTCGTCTCGCCCTTGATCTCGGCGGCCAGGAAGTCCTGCAGGCCGCCGGGGAAGTGGAAGGTCTCCTTTTCCGGAACCTCGCCGCCCTCGTCGAGCAGTTCCGGATCGCAGGTCCAGCGGATCTCGACGCCGCGGAACAGATACGCCTTGGAGCGCGTCATCTTGAACAGGCGCGCCGGGCGGAACTGCGCCTTGCCGAAGATTGTCGCGTCGGGCTTGAAGCGGACGCGGGTGCCGCGCCGGTTCATCGTCTCGCCGAGCGATTCGAGCGCGCTGGTGGGGTGGCCGCGCGAGAAGGTCTGCCGGTAGAGCTGGCGGCCGCGGGCGACCTCGACCTCGAGGACCTCCGACAGGGCGTTGACGACCGAGACGCCGACGCCGTGCAGGCCGCCCGACGTGTCGTAGACCTTGGAATCGAACTTACCGCCGGCATGCAGGGTCGTCATGATGACTTCCAGCGCCGACTTGTTCTTGAACTTGGGGTGCGGGTCGACCGGCATGCCGCGGCCGTTGTCGGTTACCGACAGGAAGCCGCCGGCCTCCAGATGCACGTCGATCCAGCTGGCGTGGCCGGCGACGGCCTCGTCCATGGAGTTGTCGATCACCTCGGCGAAGAGATGGTGCAGGGCCTTCTCGTCGGTGCCGCCGATGTACATGCCCGGACGCCGGCGCACCGGCTCCAGGCCTTCCAGCACCTCGATGTCGGCGGCCGTGTAGGCATCCTCCGCGCCGTTGGCGCCGGCCGGCGGCGCCTTCGCCCGCGTGTCGGCGCGGGCGGGGGCGGGCGTTTTCGCCTCGGCCGGCTTTTGGGCCTCGGCCGGCTTCGGGGCCGGTTTGGATGCCGGTTTCGGGGTCGGGCCCGATGCTTCGTCGAACAGCGACGGCAGTTCCTGCGGCTTGTTCATGGGCGCGTTCGAGGTGGTCCGTGTTTCGGTTGCGATGCACGTCCGGGGGCGATCCCGGCGAATCATCGGGTGATTCTGCCATTTCGGGGCGGACCGCGCGACGGTTCGCTGCTGCAAAAAGCCGCTTTTCCTAAGGAAGATAGCGTTCCAGCGCCCAGGCACCGACCGCGACCGGGCCGGCCGCGGCAATCATGTAGGCCGGAAACACGAGGAGCGCTAGCCCGTCTTGGGCGTCGGGTGTGTCATTCCACCAGAAGACGCTGCCGAAGCCCCAGATCCAGAAGGCCGACAGCGCGGCGAGCGCCAGCGTGCAGACGAGCAGCGGCGCCGCGCGCGACAGGCGCCGGTTGAGATAGCCGAAGGGGATGTAGGGCAGGAAGGCGAGGGCGACGAAAAAGCCGATCGCGGGGATGGCGAAGACGCCGAGGCTGGAATCGGCTTGCGAGATGATTGTCGCCGCCACCAGCGCGAGGCCGGCGATGAGCAGGATCGAATTCAGCGTACGCAGCACGGTGGGACTCCAGCACGGCGGGACTCCAGTCATTGCCGCGCACGATAGCGCCGGCCGCGCGGCGGCGATAGAGCGCGGTCTCACCGCATATGCGGTCGGGAAGTCATGATGTCGGCAGGGGCATCCGGCCTTCGGCAAACCGCCGGGCCGGCAGCAGAACGGCTCCGCGACCGGGGGAGGCCGCGAAGCCGCTCATGAGACGCCTCGTCATCTCTTTCGCAGACGCAGTGCGTCGGGATTAGATCGGTTCAGGATCTCGGTCTCGTGCATCCCGCTCCGCTCCCACAGCAATCGCGGTAGGGCGGTAAGCAAACGCACGCTTGAAATCACGTATTCGATTGTCTGTGCTGTGGCCGCTTCTGACGACGCGTGCCGTATTACACGCTGCGAAGCGGCGGAAATCGGGCCGGCGGTTCCATTGTCCTAGACCTCCCTTCCTTGGTGTGTGGATAGACTGTGCGCTTCGTTTTGCCGACTGTCAATATCGCGTACGGGAAGGCGGTGGCTCGGGTACGCCTGCGCGCGGCGATTGGGGACAACGCGGAAAATCCGACGGGCCCGCCGGCGCCGGCCACACAAAAAACGGGCCGCCCCTCAATGGCGCGGCCCGAAAACAGTACAGCACAAAAGACGGTCTCGCTTCGGCGAGAAGGCCGCTTGCCGGGCGGGGGGCCGTATACAAGCGGCGACCGGATACCGTTTGGCGGAAATCGGGGCGGAAAATCCGGAGCTGGTGTCGCCTCCCTCGACCGTCCGTCGCGGAAACTATCGTTATACATTGACAGTCCCGTGACGGTTTCGAAGTCGTTTTTATGATTTATCGGCTAATCAAACAGGTCTGCTTTCGCCAAGTCAAGCGGAGTCGAACTGGCGGGTGCCGTGGTTCGCGGCGTGTTTTCGGGCCAATGCTGACACACCGTCCCGGCGGCGGGTTCCAAACGCCAGCCGGCCCGGGCTTGTTCGCGCCGGCTGTTATCGGTTGTGCCGCGGACTTCCTTGCCCTTTATGTCGTTACACGCCTCGTCGCGAGCCCGACCAATTCCCTCCGTTTGGAGCCGTAGTCCGATGATCACCGGAACCGACACCCGCCGCTTCTGGCTGACCGTCATGCTGCCGTTCGGCTTGGGCTATTTCGTCACGCTGATCTACCGGACGGTGAGTGCGGTCCTCGCCCATCCGCTGACGACGGATCTCCACCTGAACGCCGCGGAGCTTGGCCTGATCACGTCGATGTTCGTCCTGGGGACGGCTCTCGCCCAGTTGCCGCTCGGTGTCTCGCTCGACATGTGGGGCCCGCGCCGCACCCAGGCCGCGTTCTTCTCGATCGGCGCTGCCGGAGTATTTCTCTTCGCGGCATCGTCGTCGACGTTGGGGCTGTCTGCAGGTCGTGCCCTGCTCGGCATCGGGATGGCGGGCGGGCTTATGTCGGCCTTCAAGGCGATTGCGGACAATGTCGAAGCCGGCGACATACCGTTCTACAACGGCATCATGATGGGCTTCGGCGGGATCGGCGTTCTTGCGGCGACGATGCCCTCCAAACTGTTCGAGGTCGCCTTCGGCTGGCGCATGCTTTGTGTGGTGCTCGGCGTCTTGACCCTGCTCGCGGCCGTGCTGATCGTGTCGAGTGGCCGAAGGCGCAAGGCGGCGGCCCCGGGCAAGACGGGATTTGCCGAAGCCGTTTCGGGCCTCGCCGGCGTTTACAGAAGCCGCGACTTCTGGCTGATCGCACCGCTGCTTGCGGTTGCCAATGGCGGCTTCATCGCCTTCCAGGGTCTGTGGGCCGGGCCGTGGCTGCAGCATGTCGAGGGACGAAGCCCGATCGGCAGCGCCCATGTCCTGCTGATCATGGCCTTCGCCACGATCGTCAGCATGGTTGCCGGCGGTCCGCTGGCGCGGCTGTCGCGGGCGATCGGCCATTCGCTGACGACGATCGCCGTCTCGTGTATCGGGGTTCACGTCCTGGTACAGGTCGCCATCGCTGCGGCCGTGCTGCCGGGGACCCTGGCGCTCTGGATTGCCTACGGATTTTTCGGGCAGATCGTGCTCGTGCTGTACGCCGTTATCGCGCAGCGGTTCGGTCCTTCGGTGGCCGGCCGGGCAATCACGGCAGCGAACGTGATCGTCTTTCTTTATGCGTTCGCTGCGCAGTTCGCATTCGGCCTGATCGTACATCTGGTGCCGACGACACAGGCGTATCCGCATCTGGGATACCGCGTCGCGCTCTTTGCCATGATCGCGATCCAGGCAGCCGTCTTGCTGGTTTTCGCGGCGCAGTCGCTGGCGGCGCGCTCGAAGCCGTCGGGGTGAAGCGGATCCGGTTGTCGGATCGATCCCTCGGTGCCTGAAGTCCCGGCGCGGGCAACGCCCAAAAGAAAAGCGGAGCGGCAAGGCCGCTCCGCTGAAAAGCACACGGATGTGCGGTGCGTCAGACGCTGTAGTACAGGTCGAACTCGATCGGGTGCGGCGTCATTTCGAACGCCATCACCTCGTCCATCTTCAGCTCGATGTAGGCGTCGATCTGATCGTCCGAGAACACGTCGCCGGCCTTCAGGAAGTCGCGGTCGGCGTCGAGGGACTCGAGCGCCTCGCGCAGGCTGCCGGACACCGTCGGGATCTCCTTCAGCTCTTCCGGCGGCAGGTCGTACAGGTTCTTGTCCATGGCGTCGCCCGGATCGATCTTGTTCTTGATGCCGTCGAGGCCGGCCATCAGAAGGGCCGCGAAGCCCAGATACGGGTTGGCACCCGGATCGGGGAAGCGGACCTCGACGCGCTTCGCCTTCGGCGAGGACGCCACGGGAATACGGCAGGAGGCCGAGCGGTTACGCGCCGAGTAGGCGAGAAGAACCGGCGCCTCGTAGCCCGGGACCAGACGCTTGTAGGAGTTGGTCAGCGGGTTGGTGAAGGCGTTGATGGCCTTGGCGTGCTTCAGGATGCCGCCGATGTAGTACAGGCACTGGTCGGACAGGCCGGCGTACTTCTTGCCGGCGAAGACCGGCTTGCCGCCCTTCCAGATCGACTGATGGACGTGCATGCCCGAGCCGTTGTCGCCGAAGACCGGCTTCGGCATGAACGTGGCCGACTTGCCGTAGGCGTTGGCGACCTGGTGCACGACGTACTTGTAGATCTGCGTCTTGTCGGCGTTGCGGGTCAGCGTGTCGAACTTCATGCCGAGTTCGTGCTGGGCCGCGCCCACCTCGTGATGGTGCTTCTCGACGGCGACGCCCATGGAGGCCATCACAGACAGCATCTCGGAGCGCATGTCCTGCGCGGAGTCGACCGGCGGGACCGGGAAGTAGCCGCCCTTCATGCGCGGGCGGTGGCCCAGGTTGCCGACTTCGTACTCGGTGCCGGTGTTGGACGGCAGCTCGCCGGAGTCGATGGCAAAGCCCGTGTTGTAGGGCTCGGTCGAGAACCGCACGTCGTCGAACACGAAGAACTCGGCTTCCGGGCCGAAGTAGCAGGTGTCGCCGATCTTCGACTGCTTCAGATAGGCCTCGGCCTTCTTGGCGGTCGTGCGCGGGTCGCGTTCGTAGGCCTCGCCGGTGGACGGCTCGAGGACGTCGCACATGATGGCGAGCGTCGGCGCCGCGAAGAACGGGTCCATGTGAGCCGTCTCCGGATCGGGCATCAGCGTCATGTCGGACTCGTTGATGGCCTTCCAGCCGGCGATCGACGATCCGTCGAACATCACGCCTTCGGCGAACATGTCCTCGTCGACGACGGCGATGTCCATCGTGACGTGCTGCATCTTGCCGCGCGGGTCGGTGAACCGCAGATCGACGAACTTGACGTCGTTCTCCTTCATCATTTTGAGAACGGACTTAGCTTCAGCCATGTGACTACCCCTTTTTGATTGTCCAGCTGGATCTCAGGTCAGGTTGACCAATTCTGGTCAGGTGGCGTCTGGAAAACCGGAAACCGGACCATACACGACGGTCCGCGGCCCGGTGTTGCGACGCCGGTTCAAACGATCAAATCGCCTCCTCGCCCCGTTCACCGGTGCGGATACGGATGGCGTCCTCGATATTCGAGATGAAAATCTTGCCGTCTCCGATGCGGCCGGTCTGGGCCGCCTTCTGGATGGCTTCTATCGCCTTGTCGATCTGATCCTCGCCAAGCACGACCTCGACTTTCACTTTCGGAAGGAAATCCACGACGTACTCCGCGCCGCGGTAGAGTTCGGTGTGCCCCTTCTGGCGGCCGAACCCTTTCGCTTCCGTGACGGTGATGCCTTGCAGGCCCACCTCCTGGAGCGCCTCCTTCACCTCGTCGAGTTTGAACGGCTTGATGATAGCCTCAATTTTCTTCATCTGGACGTGACTCCTCGCGTGGGGCTCCTCGATGAGAAGGAGGCCCGGCTTCCGGTTAGCATGGCCTGTGCCAATTGGGTGAAAGAAAATTTTCTTATTAAATTCATAACACTATGCGGCCATGCCCGTGAAACGGGCATGGCGTACCCCAATCGTGCGGCCAAAAATTGGGCATTCGCACAAAAATACGCCAGTGCATCCTGCCGCAGTGGAGGGCAACTGTGAACGAGCTTCTCACCACGATCCAGATGAGCGAGGCGGACCGGCTGACGATCGCCTCGGGGGTTCCCGGTGCCGTGCTGATGGAGAAGGCGGGGCAGGCGGTGGCGGCCGGCGCGCTGGCGGTCGGACGGGGCAGGCCGGTCCTCGTCGTGTGCGGCCCGGGCAACAACGGCGGCGACGGGTTCGTCGCCGCGCGGCATCTGCAAGCGGCCGGCCGCGATGTCCGGGTGGCGATGCTGGGCGATCGCGCGCGGCTGACGGGCGACGCGGCCGCGATGGCCGCACGGTGGGACGGCGACATCGCGCCGTTGTCACCGGACCTGCTGGAGGGCACCGGCGTCGTCGTCGACGCGCTCTTCGGCGCGGGCCTGTCGAAGCCGGTCGAGGGGCCGGCGGCGGAGATGATCGCGGCGATCAACGGGTCGGGTGTTCCCGCTGTCGCCGTCGACGTGCCGTCCGGCGTCGACGGTACGACGGGGGCCGTCCGGGGGATAGCGGTCGAGGCGTACCGGACCGTGACGTTCTTCCGGCTGAAGCCCGGCCACCTGCTGATGCCCGGCCGGACGCTGTGCGGCGACCTGCGGCTGGCGCAGATCGGCATCGGGGAGGGCGTGCTGGCCGATATCGGTCCGCAAAACGTCGCCAACGGTCCGGCGCTGTGGGGCGTCGTGTTGCCGCGGCCGCAGCCGGACGGGCACAAGTACGACCGGGGCCACACGCTGGTTGTCAGCGGCGGGGCGTGGGCGACCGGCGCGGCCCGGCTTGCGGCGCGGTCGGCGCTCAGGGTCGGGTCCGGGCTGGTGACGGTGGCAAGCCCGACGTCCGCCCTGTCCTCCAACGCCGCCCACCTGACCGCGATCATGCTGGTGCAGGCCGAGGGCGTCGACGGTCTCGCCGCCGCGCTGTCGGACGTCCGCCGCAACGCGGTGGTGATCGGCCCGGCAGCCGGCGTCGGGGCGGAGACGCGCGACAAGGTGCTGCTGACGCTGGCGGCAAAGCGCGCGGTGGTGCTCGACGCCGACGCGCTGACGAGCTTCTCGGGCCACGCCGCGACGCTGTTCGACGCGATCCGGGCCGACAGTGGCCGTCCCGTCGTGATGACGCCGCACGAGGGCGAGTTCGCGCGCCTGTTTACCGATATCGACGGCGACGAGGCGATATCGAAGGCGGAGCGAGCCCGGGCGGCCGCGCGCGCGAGCGGCGCCGTGGTCGTGCTGAAGGGGCCGGATACCGTCATCGCCGCCCCGGACGGCCGGGTGGCGATCAATGGGGATGCGCCGGTCTGGCTGGCCACGGCGGGATCCGGCGACGTGCTGAGCGGCATGACCGCGGGACTGCTGGCGCAAGGGATGCCGGGCTTCGAGGCGGCGGCCGCGGCGGTCTGGCTGCATGGCGCCGCCGCGCACCGGTTCGGGCCCGGCCTAATCGCCGAGGACCTGCCCGAGCAGCTTCCCGGCGTGCTGGCGGCGCTGGCGGGCGGATAACCGGTCTGGAGGATAACCGGGGGCGGCCGACAATTTGGATAGCCGGCGCGGAAATTAACTCAAACTTTCAACTGAGCATTAATCCGGTTCCGGTACAGGTCATGGCAAGGGCTGAAAAACATTCCTGTCTCAACAGGGGAGGCGGAAGCCATGTCGTGCCTGAAAAGGGCGTTCTTCGACCGTGTGCGGGCGTTCGCGTCCGACGGTGCCGGTAATATCGCGATTATCTTCGCGTTTTCGCTGCTGCCGATCATTCTCGCGGTCGGCTCCGCCATAGATTACGGCCACTACAACTCCGTGCGGGTACGGCTGCAGGCGGCGCTGGACAATACCGGCCTCGCGCTCGCCCACGATATGGACGGTCTCGACGACGACGAACTGGAAGCGCTGGCCAAGACGTATTTTTCCGAAAACTTTCCCGAACAGGCGGGCGTCGTGGTGACGTCGCTGCAGGCGGTTGCCGACGACGACGACCTGTACCTGGAGGTTCACGCCAACGTCGAGATGTACATCATGCATCTGGCGGGCGTTCAGTATCTTCCCGCCAATGTCGACGCCGAAATCGTGCGGTCGGAGGACTCCTACGAAGTCGTCCTGGTGCTCGACAACACGGGCTCGATGCGTGGCTCCAAGATCAACGCCCTGGAAGACGCGGCGAAGCTGTTGACCAACAACCTGTTCGGCGAGACCAGCACCCATCCGCTGCTCGACATGGCGCTCGTGCCCTTCTCGCACGCGGTCAACGTCGGCACCGGCAACAAGAACGCGTCCTGGATGGACACCAACGGCAAGAACCCGCTGCACTACGACAATTTCGACGAAGAGGAGATGAAGCGGCAGAACCTGACGCGCTTCGATCTGTTCGATCGCATCCGGAACGTGAGCTGGAGTGGCTGCGTGGACGCGCGGGCCCATCCGCTCGATGTCCAGGATACGGCGGCGTCTTCCAGCGATCCCGACACGCTGTTCGTGCCGTACTTCGCGCCCGACGAGCCTGACGAGTCCTTCGTCTGCGAGAAATACCGGCATAACGGAACGTGCAGACGCGGCGAAATCGTCGAGGATACCTACAACAACAGCTATCTCGACGATGGTGTGGACGAAGAGGACTCTGACGAGGAGAAGCAGCAGAACGTCGACAAGTACTCCGATCGCGTGCGGGCGAGGAATGGGTCGCCGAACGAAGGCTGCACCGCCAATCCCATCGTGCCGCTGACCAACAAGAAGTCGACCATCCTGAGCGGGCTGGGTGACATGAAGGCGAATGGCTACACGAACATCCCCGAGGGGCTGATGTGGGGCATGCGGGTCATTTCGCCGGGCGCGCCGTTCACCGAAGGCAAGCCCTACACCGAAAAGAACCACCACAAGATCATCATCTTGCTGACGGACGGCAATAATGACGTGCCGTCGTTCCTCGAGTCCCCGAACATCAATCACAGCGAATACGGGCCCTGGGGTTATGCGGCCTCCGATCGCCTGATCGAAACGACCAGCAGGAACAGCTATCGCGATGCGATGGACGACCGCACGGAAGAGGCCTGCAACGCGGTGAAGTCGGAGAACATCGACCTGTTCACCATCACGTTCCAGGTGTCGGACGACGACACCATCACGTTGATGCAAAACTGCGCGACCCAGCCGGACATGTATTACAACTCGCCGAGCACCTCGACGCTGGACGACGTGTTCCAGGAGATCGCCGATCGCATCTCCGAGTTGCGGCTGGCGAGCTAGTACGCCGGCCAGTATGCACCAATAGGTGGCGCGGATATTGCGGAACGTCCGCCGGGCGGGGACATCGTGTCCCCGTACGGGACGGGAGTTTCGATATGCGTGATGTTGTCCTGACCATTGCGGGAATTGTCGGTCTTTATCTGTTTCTGCGCGAGACGGGTTCGGAGCAGGCGGCGCTCATCGTTTCGGGCGCGGCAGCCTTCACGATGGGCGTCTCGGCGATGCTCCTGCGCGACGAGTGATCGGCCTTCGTCCGGCCCTTTAGCCGGGCGACGCGCGTTTTCGCTGGCATCTGCCGGAATCGGTGTGTTATAGACCGCCGCCGAGCGCAGGCCGCCCGCCGGTCGTTTTGCGGGCGTGGTGGAACTGGTAGACACGCGAGATTTAGGTTCTCGTGGCGAAAGCCGTGGGGGTTCAAGTCCCTCCGCCCGCACCAGACCCGTATCCGGCTGCGTACTGCTTCCGACCAGAACCCTGGGAACAACGCATTCTAGCGATCGAGACGTTATGCAGGTCACAGAAAAACTGAACGATGGGCTCAAGCGAGAGCTGCAGATTTCCATTCCGGCCGGGGACCTCGATTCCCGCCTCAACGACCGGCTGACGGATCTCAAGGATCAGGTCCGCATTCGCGGATTCCGGCCCGGCAAGGTGCCGATCGCGCATCTCAAGCGCGTCTACGGCAAGTCGGTCATGGCCGAGATCCTCGAGAAGGCCGTCACCGAAACGAGCCAGCAGGCCATCTCGGACCGCGACGAGCGGCCGGCCTATCAGCCGGAAATCGCGCTCAGCGAGGACAAGGACGAGATCGAGAAGGTTCTCGATGGCGCCGCCGACCTCGAGTACACGATGACGTTCGAGATCATTCCGGCCTTCGACATGCCGGATTTCTCGAAGATCGAGATCGAGAAGGAAGTGGCCGACGTCGAGGACGCGACCGTCGACGAGAGCCTTGAGCGCATCGCCGAGCAGAATCGGCCCTTCGAGCCGCGCGCCGAGGGCGAAAAGTCGGAATCGGGCGACCGCCTGACCATCGACTACGTCGGCAAGATCGACGGCGAGCCCTTCGAGGGCGGCGCCGATCAGGACGCGCAGATCCAGCTCGGGTCCGGCACCTTCATTCCCGGCTTCGAGGAGCAGCTCACCGGCGTGACCGCGGGCAGCGAGCTCGTCGTCAAGGTGACGTTCCCCGAGGAGTACCAGGCCGCCCATCTGGCCGGCAAGGACGCGGAGTTCGACGTCACGGTCAAGGCGATCGCCGCGCCCGGCGAGGTGAAGCTCGACGACGAGTTCGCGACGCAGCTCGGCATGGAATCGCTCGACAAGGTCAAGGAAGCCATCCGCGAGCAGATCGCCAAGGACTTCGAAGGCGCATCGCGCCAGAAGGTCAAGCGCCAGCTGCTCGACGCCCTCGACGAGGCCTGCACCTTCGAACTGCCCGAAAAGCTCGTCGAGACCGAGTTCGAGTCGATCTGGCAGCAGGTCACGCAGGATCTGGAGCGCGCCGGCAAGACCTTTGCCGACGAGGACACGACCGAAGAGGCGGCGAAGGACGACTACCGCAAGATCGCCGAACGGCGCGTGCGTCTCGGACTGCTGCTCGCCGACATCGGCGACAAGAACGAGATCAAGGTCACCGACGAGGAGATGAACCGCGCGCTGGTCGACCGGGTCCGTCAGTTCCCGGGCCAGGAGCAGATGGTCTGGGAATACTACCAGAAGAACCCGGGTGCGCTGGCCGAGCTGCGGGCGCCGGTCTTCGAGGAGAAGGTCGTCGACTTCATTCTCGAACTCGCCAAGGTGACCGAGAAGAAGGTCAGCCGCGAGGAGCTGTTCCACGATCCGGATCACGACCATGATCACGGGCACGATCATGATCACGTCGACGAGAAGCCGAAGAAGAAGGCGAAGGCCAAGAAGGCCGACGCCGAGTGAACCGTTAAGCATCCGCCGCCGTCGCGCTCGACAAACGGGCCAGCCGGCGTCGTATCATCGGACTGACGATTCGGCCGGGTCGCGCATGACCCGGTCGAAATCCGTTCAGGACTACCTATTTAACAAGATCGCTTACCGACAAATCCGGAACATCGCCATGCAAGACCCGATCGATTCCTACATGAACCTCCTGGTGCCGATGGTGGTCGAGCAGACCAACCGCGGCGAGCGGGCGTTCGACATCTATTCGCGGCTCCTGAAGGAGCGCATCGTCTTCGTGACGGGGCCGATCGAGGACCACATGGCGACGCTGATCACGGCGCAGCTCCTGTTCCTGGAGGCGGACAATCCGAAGAAGGAAATCGCCATGTACATCAACTCGCCCGGGGGCGTGGTGACGTCGGGCATGGCGATCTACGATACGATGCAGTTCATCCGTCCGGCCGTTTCGACGCTGTGCATCGGCCAGGCGGCCTCCATGGGATCGCTGCTGCTGACCGCCGGCGAGGCGGGGATGCGCTACATCCTGCCAAATGCGCGGGTGATGCTGCATCAGCCTTCTGGCGGCTTCCAGGGGCAGGCATCCGATATCGAGCGGCACGCCGAGGACATCCTGAAGATGAAGCGCCGGCTGAACGAGACCTACGTGAAGCACACCGGCCGCGACTACGAGACAATCGAGAAGACGCTCGATCGCGACTATTTCCTGACGGCGCAGGAAGCCAAGGATTTCGGCATCGTCGATCAGGTGCTGGAGAAGCGCGCCGAGGCGTCGTCCGAGCCCGAATCGGACAAGTAAGCCGGGCGGCGGCACAATGCCGCCGTGGCGGAAAGGGGCTTGATAACAGGGTTTTGGCTATTAGCGTTAATGCTCTGTTGATTAGTGGGTACCTAGCATGCTGCCATTGGCCGAGCGTCGTATGGCGGCTATAAACGACGAGGTGAAGCGCACCGCCCATGGGGCGAGCGGTGCCAAAACAGCCCCGGCCCGGGTAGCCGGAACGGCGTTACCGCCGGAGGGGCGAAGCGGAGTGACCGAATGAGCAAGGTCAGCGGCAGCGACTCGAAGAACACGCTCTATTGTTCCTTCTGCGGCAAGAGCCAGCATGAGGTGCGCAAGCTGATCGCGGGTCCGACCGTGTTCATCTGCGACGAGTGCGTCGAGTTGTGCATGGACATCATTCGCGAGGAGAACAAGAACTCCTTCGTGAAGGCCAACGACGGCGTTCCGACGCCGAACGAAATCTGCCAGGTTCTCGACGACTACGTGATCGGCCAGCAGCACGCCAAGAAGGTGCTGTCGGTTGCCGTGCACAATCACTACAAGCGGCTGAACCACGGCGCCAAATCGAACGACGTCGAGCTGGCGAAGTCGAATATCCTGCTGATCGGTCCGACCGGTTGCGGCAAGACGCTTCTGGCCCAGACGCTGGCGCGCATCCTCGATGTGCCGTTCACCATGGCGGACGCGACGACGCTGACCGAGGCCGGCTATGTCGGCGAGGATGTCGAGAACATCATCCTGAAGCTGCTGCAGTCGGCCGACTACAACGTCGAACGGGCGCAGCGCGGCATCGTCTACATCGACGAGGTCGACAAGGTCTCGCGCAAGTCCGACAACCCCTCGATCACCCGTGACGTGTCGGGCGAGGGCGTCCAGCAGGCGCTCCTGAAGATCATGGAGGGTACGGTCGCCAGCGTGCCGCCGCAGGGCGGTCGCAAGCATCCCCAGCAGGAATTCCTGCAAGTGGACACGACCAACATCCTGTTCATCTGCGGCGGCGCCTTCGCGGGCCTGGAGAAGATCATCTCCGGCCGCGGCGAGGGGACCTCGATCGGCTTCGGCGCCGAGGTGAAGTCGCTGGACGACCGCCGCACTGGCGAGATCTTCCGCGACGTGGAGCCGGAAGACCTGCTGAAATTCGGCCTCATTCCCGAGTTCATCGGCCGTCTGCCGGTGATTGCGACGCTCGACGATCTGGACGAGGACGCCCTCGTGGAGATCCTGTCGGCGCCGAAGAACGCCCTGGTCAAACAGTATCAGCGGCTCTTCGAGATGGAGGGGGTGGAACTGTCGCTCCCCAACGATGCGCTCCAGGCGATCGCGCGCAAGGCGATCGAGCGCAAGACCGGTGCGCGCGGCCTCAGGTCGATCATGGAATCGATTCTCCTCGACACCATGTTCGAGCTGCCGGGTCTCGACGGCGTGGAGGAGGTCGTGCTCGGCCCCGACGTCATCGAGGGCAACGCCCGCCCGCTCTACATCTACGCCGACCGGGCCGAGAAATCGGCCGATACCAGCGCCTGAGCCGCCCAGGTTCGAACGCGTTCGGGCGATCCGGTGCCATCCCTCTGAATGGCGCCGGATCGCACCTTGACTTGGGTGCGGCGCGTGGCCACCTATTGAGTCAACACATCGGCGCCGCCGCAGTTGCGAGTCGACCGGCCCGGGCCCCTTCGCGGTCCGGTTTTCAAGTATACCGGCTGGTCAGTGTCCCGTGTACGCCCCCCGTGGCGTAACTGCTTGCGTGTCGCTTTGAAACGAGAGGACAACATTATGGCCGACGACAAGCCGCGCGCGACTGTCACCCCCGGCGGAGAGGACATCTATCCCGTCCTGCCGCTGCGCGACATCGTGGTCTTTCCCCACATGATCGTCCCGCTGTTCGTCGGGCGCGAGAAATCGATCCGCGCGCTCGAGGAAGTGATGCGGGCCGAGCGTCCGATCCTGCTGGCCACGCAGAAGAACGCGGGCGACGACGATCCGGAAACCGACGCGATCTACGAGGTCGGGACGATCGCCACCGTGCTGCAGCTCCTGAAGCTGCCGGATTCCACCGTTAAGGTCCTGGTCGAGGGCCAGAGCCGCGCTCAGGTCGTGAACTTCACCGACCGCGACGACTACTTCGAGGCGCAGGCCGTGGCGCTGGCCGAGGAGGAGGGCGACGCCGTCGAGGTCGAGGCCCTGGCGCGTTCCGTCGTGTCGGAATTCGACAACTACGTGAAGCTTAACAAGAAGGTGTCGCCCGAGGTGCTCGGCGCGGTGACCCAGATCGAGGACTACTCGAAGCTGGCCGATACCGTGGCGTCGCACCTGGCCGTCAAGATCCCCGAGAAGCAGGAGCTTCTGGAGACGGTGTCGGTCACCGGACGGCTGGAGCAGGTGCTCGGCCTGATGGAAAGCGAGATCTCGGTCCTGCAGGTCGAAAAGCGCATCCGCAGCCGTGTCAAGCGGCAGATGGAGAAGACGCAGCGCGAGTACTACCTGAACGAGCAGATGAAGGCGATCCAGAAGGAACTCGGCGACTCCGACGAGGGGCGCGACGAGCTGTCCGAGCTGGAAGAGAAGATCGCCAAGACCAAGCTGTCGAAGGAGGCCCGCGAGAAGGCTCTGGCCGAGCTGAAGAAGCTCAAGCAGATGAGCCCGATGTCGGCCGAGGCGACGGTGGTGCGCAACTACCTCGACTGGCTGCTGTCGATCCCGTGGGGCAAGAAGTCCCGCATCAAGAAGGACCTGGGCCACGCCCAGGAGGTTCTGGATACGGATCACTTCGGTCTGGAGAAGGTCAAGGATCGCATCGTCGAGTACCTGGCCGTCCAGCAGCGCGCCAACAAGCTGCGCGGGCCGATCCTGTGCCTGGTCGGACCGCCCGGCGTCGGCAAGACGTCGCTGGGCAAGTCGATCGCCAAGGCGACCGGCCGCGAGTTCGTGCGCGTGTCGCTCGGCGGTGTGCGCGACGAGGCCGAGATCCGCGGCCACCGGCGCACCTATATCGGCTCGATGCCGGGCAAGGTGATCCAGTCGATGCGCAAGTCGAAGCACACGAACCCGCTGTTCCTGCTCGACGAGATCGACAAGATGGGCGCCGATTTCCGCGGCGATCCGTCGGCGGCCCTGCTCGAGGTGCTCGACCCGGAGCAGAACGGCACCTTCGCCGACCACTATCTCGAGGTCGACTACGACCTGTCGAATGTCATGTTCGTGACGACGGCGAATACGCTGAACATTCCGCCGGCCCTGATGGACCGCATGGAGATCATCCGTATCGCCGGCTACACGGAAGACGAGAAGGTCGAGATCTCGCGGCGTCACCTGATCCCAAAGGCGGTGCGCGAGCACGGCCTGAAGGAGAAGGAGTTCTCGATCGACGACGAGGCGCTGTTGACCGTCATCCGGCGCTACACTCGCGAGGCGGGCGTGCGTAACCTGGAGCGCGAGCTGGCGACGCTGGCGCGCAAGGCGGTCAAGGAGCTGATCGTCACCCAGAAGAAGTCGATCAAGGTGACGGCCAAGAACCTCGAGGACATCCTCGGCGTGCCGCGCTATCGCTTCGGCGAGGCCGAGCGCGAGGATCAGGTCGGCGTGGTGACGGGTCTCGCATGGACCGAGTTCGGTGGCGAACTGCTGACGATCGAAGGCGTGATGATGCCGGGCAAGGGCAAGATGTCCGTCACCGGCAACCTGCGCGACGTGATGAAGGAATCGATCCAGGCGGCCGCGGCCTATGTCCGCTCGCGGTCTGTCGATTTCGGCATCGAGCCGCCGCTGTTCGACAAGCGCGACATCCACGTGCACGTGCCGGAGGGGGCGACCCCGAAGGACGGCCCGTCGGCCGGTGTCGCGATGGCGACCGCCATCGTGTCGATCATGACCGGCATTCCGGTGCGCAAGGACGTCGCCATGACCGGCGAGATCACCCTGCGCGGCCGGGTCCTGCCGATCGGCGGCCTCAAGGAGAAGCTTCTTGCGGCTCTGCGCGGCGGCATCAAGACGGTGATCATTCCGGAGGACAATGCCAAGGACCTGGCGGAGATCCCCGACAGCCTGAAGAGCGGCCTGGAGATCATCCCCGTGTCGCGGATGGGCGAGGTCCTGTCGAACGCGCTGGTCAGCGAGCCGGAGCCGATCGAATGGGAAGAACCGGCGGAAACCGCGAAGGTGGTGGCCGAGGACGACCAGCAGTCGGGCTTCGTCGCCCACTGATTCCCAAATGCCGCGAAAGCGCCTGCGAGCCCCGCAGGCGCTTTCTTTTTTTGTAGATGACGACTCGACAACACCTTATTTCTCCGCGCTTCGGCGTTATAAACTCCCCGTACACGCGGCGATTCGCCGGATACACAAACCAATGACGTTGGACGAAAGGACAAGACCGTGAACAAGGCCGATCTCATCGCGCAAGTCGCGAACGACTCGTCGCTCCCGAAGGCCCAGGCGGCCACCGCTGTCGACGCGACGCTCGACGCCATCACCGCGGCTCTGAAAGGCGGCGACGAAGTCAAGATCGCCGGATTCGGCACGTTCTCCGTGGCCGAGCGCGCCGCGTCGACCGGCCGCAACCCGAAGACCGGCGAACCGATCAAGATCGCAGCGACCAAGCTGCCGAAGTTCAAGGCCGGCAAGGGCCTGAAGGACGCCGTTAAGTGATCCCGGGCGCCATTGGCGCCCGCTGTTACCGTTAGCGAGAAGCCCCGTGGTCCACTGTTCACGGGGCTTTTCGTATTTTAGGGCCACACTTGCGCGCCGGCCGGGCGAAGGATACATCCTTCGGCTTCCAGCGTTTCGCGCGGGCGGGCGGTTAGCTCAGTTGGTAGAGCGCCACGTTTACACCGTGGATGTCGGGAGTTCGAGCCTCTCACCGCCCACCATTCACCGGTCCGGACACGGCCGGTGATCCACCGACGGCCAGGGGCCGGAGGGCTGCCGTCGACGCGGTTTCCGACAATTCCTATTCGCCGCGGTCCTGTCCTTCGGCGGCCGCGGGTACAGATATCCCCAGGGGAATTGGGGGTCGGCAGGTGGCCGGTCGCCGGTACGCTGAGGGCTGAATCCGCCCGCTGCGGCGGTACCGCCGACGTGCCGACGCATATCCTTCACATTCGGCGTGTTTGATCGCTTGACTTGGCCGTGGCGGTCACTTAAGTCGAGGCATCCTGATTGCGGGGCGGCAAGCTTCGCGCGTTCGGGGGTGTAGCTCAGTTGGTTAGAGCGCCGGCCTGTCACGCCGGAGGCCGCGGGTTCGAGTCCCGTCACTCCCGCCACTTTCCCGATATCCCTTCACATTCTACGCTCCCGAGCGCCGCTCGTGTTCGCTCCTTCGTCCTAGCGCAGGTCGAGTTGCTGCTTGAGCCGGAGAAGCTGGCCATCGTCGGGCCTCAGCGCCAGCAGGCGGTCGGTCAGCGCGAGGGCGCCGTCGCGGTCGCGGGCGTTCAGTCGTGACTGAAGCAGACCGTAGAGCAGATCCAGATCGTAGGGATTGCGTTCGAGCGCCGCGCGCCGGACGTCTGCCGCCTGGTTCGGCTTCCCTGTCGATTCCAGCGCGACGGCATAGACGTGGGCGTAGCGGGCGGATCCGGGCGCGCGTTCGAGCGCTTCGGCAAGGAGCGGCAGCGACTCGTCGCGTCGGCCCTGACGAACCCTGAGGAGGCCGAGGGCGTGCAGCACCGCGGGCGTGTCCGGCGCCTGCGCATGGGCGCGTTCCAGGGTTTCGGCCTCCGCCTCCGTGTCGCCGCGCGCGCGGTGCAGTTCGGCCAGGTTGATCAGCGCAGGGATGAAGTCCGGCGCCAGCCGCAGGGCGGTCCGGTACGCGGCGTCGGCCTTGTCGGGGTCTCCGCGTTCGGTCCAGTAGATGCCGAGATTCAGATGCGCCTCCGGACGCTCGGCGGCGGCCAGTTCGGAGGCGACATACTCATCCGCGGACGTCCTGTAGGCCGCACGGCGGTCTCCGAGGAACAGATCCTCCGGCACCGGCGCAAGCACCCGGGCGGCAGCAATGCGCACGGCGCGAACGGGATCGGTCAGGAGCGGGGCGGCGAGATCGACGCGCGCGTCCGGCGGGAAGGAGGCGAGCGCCGCAACAGACGCGGCGCGGACGATCGGATCGGGATCGTCGAGCCCTTCGACGAGGGCCGGCGCCGTGATCCGGTCGACATAATTCCTGAGGGCCTCGATGGCCGTGGCGCGCACGATCGCCGGCGCTTCGCCATCCGTGGCGAGTGCGGCAAGGGTTGTCCCGGCTCCGGGTGCGCCGGAGCGCCCGAGCGCCAGCGCCGTGCCGTAGTGCGGTTCCCGGCGACGGTCGGGGCCGTACCAGTCCGCGATCGTCGATGCCGCCCACGCCGCATCCCGGTCGTCGTGGCAGCCTGTGCAGGCGTCGGGAGCCCCGGTTGCCGCGGACAGGTCCGGACGCGGCACACGGAAGGAGTGATCCCGGCGCGGATCGACGGCCATGTAGGTGCGTGCAGGCATGTGGCAATCGACACAGAAGGAGCCTGGTTCTCCCGCGGCGTGGAAGTGATGGGCCGGCGAATCGTAGGGCAGGGGCCTGATCCCCGGGAACCGGTCGGGCGGCGTTTCGCTGTGGCATGCCAGGCACACGGCGTTGCCGTCGGCGTACAGCGTTCCGGAATGGGGATCGTGGCAGTCTGTGCAGACCACGCCTTCCGCATACATCCTGCTCTGCAGGAAGGAGCCGTAGACGTAGACCTCATCGTCGATCTGGCCATCGGGGAAATAAAGGCCTTCGGACAGCAGTTCGGGGGCGTAGTGATCCAGGAACGCATGGCCGGCAACCGGGTGATCGGTGATCTGGCGGCGTCGCGAATGACATTGCGCGCAGGTGTCGATCATCGCCTCGGGGTCGCTCATGGATTTCACGAAACCGAGGTCGACGGGAGCGGGCGCGTCGTCGGCGCCAACCGCCTTCTCGGCCCAGGCGACGTGTGCCCCGGCCGGGCCATGACAGGCCTGGCAGCCGACAGTGACGTCGGACCAGGTCGTGGCGTAGCTGTCGGTCTCCGGATCGTAGTTGCGGACGAGGTTCGTGGAGTGGCAGTCGGCGCACCGGAAGTTCCAGTTGAAGTCCCGCCCCGTCCAGTGCAGCGGATCGCCGGGCTGCACATCGGGCTCGGCGAGATCGAACCAGCGGTTCCGCTCGGTGTCCCAGGAAACGGTGAGCGCCTGCAGGCGGCCCTTGTCCAGTTCGACCAGATACTGCTGCAGCGGCTCCCAGCCGAAGGTATAGGCGATCTCGTAAGTGTCGGATTCGCCGTCCGGGCCTTCCGTTTGGACGAGCCAGCGCGCGCCGTCGCGGCTGAAGCGATAGGTGGCGCCGTTGGCCTCGAACGTCACGTCGTCGAAGTCGCCGCGTACCGAAGCCTCGCTCGGTACTTCCATGGCGTGCGCGTGATGGGATGTCATCCAGCCGGCCTGCTCGGCCTCATGGCAGCCGGCGCATCGGGCATCGTCGACGAAGGCGGGGGCGGCCTCCGTGCCACCGCCGGGCCTGGCCGCCGCCAAGCCGGGTGTTTCGGCGTGGGCGGTGGCCGGGTTTCCGGCGACGGCGAACCCGGCTGCCAGGGCGAGGGCTGTGGCACCGAGTACGGCCCAGCGGCGGCAGGCGCGGTTGAACTCCAGGTACTTCATCGGTCGATTACCGCCGTTTGCCGGCGAGAGCCCTCATCCCGAAAACGGCCGGTCCGTTCAGCGACGACGGTTGGCCGCGTGCTCGCGGCGACCAATTCCAGATCCGGCCGGCCCGGGCACGTCCCTCGCGAACCAGTCTATGCGTTCCCGGCGGGAGTTAAACGGCGCGAACGTGAAATGATGTCTTTTCTCTCAACGCGATGCAATTTTGTCGGCTTGCGCGAGCCCGGCCACAATCGCGGAAACGATTTCATCGCTGGCGCCGTGCCGCCGGAAATACCCGGCGGGGTCACGGTGCATCCGCGGGAAGCGGCTCATCTCCTCCAGTGCGGTTCGGGTGGCGTCGCGGTCTCCGACAGCCGCGGCGGCGATGGCAACCAGGGCAGGGCTGGCGGGGCCGCCGCCTCTGGCCGATCGCAGAGCGAGCCGCATCGCCTCGTCGTAGTTGCCCTTCAGGTACCGGTCGATGGCGAGGGTATGAAAGTACCAGCCCGGCGGATTCGCTGTGCGATCGATGGCTCGTTGCACGAGCGGAATGCCTTCGTCGAACCGGCCGCAGATGGCGAGTCGCCAGCCCAACTGCACCAGCGCATCGGGATCGTGCGGGTTGAGGTCGACTGCCCGGCGGGCCATCTGCTCGCCCTTGTCGTAATCGCCCCTGTAATGGTGGATCGAGGCGAGCGCCTTCAGCGCAGTGGTGTTGTCGGGGGCGAGGCTAACGGCCCGGGAAGCCGCCTCCAGGGCCCTGTCGTATTGCTCGTCCAAGGCTTCGGGCCTGAAGAATTCGAACCGCCCTGCGTCCAGGTGCAGCCAGCCGAGCATGGCCCAGGCGTCGCTATAGCCTGGATCGCGTTTCACCGTCTCTTCCAGACAGCTGAGGACCGGTTCGAAATCGGCGCGCAGGAACGTCCGGCGATAGTGGTAGGCCCGCTGGACGCAAATGTAGCTGGGCATGGCGGACGGGCTTGTCGCCAGTCGCCGCGACAAATCCGTGTTGACGATCCCGTAGGGCTGCCCGAGCGCCGTTGCGATCTCTCCGGCGATATCTGTCTCCATGCCCATAAGCGCTTCGGGCGTATAGGGACGGTCGTATTCCTGGGACCACAGGACCCGGCCGCTCGCGGCGTCGAAGAGCCGGGCCGTGACCCGGATATCCTCGTCGTCGCGGCGTACGCTGCCCTGGACGATGTAGGATATGCCGAGGCGCTCGCTCAACTCGGCTGCTGTCGCGTCGCGAGTCTCGGCGTTTCCGATTGCAGACGTATACAGTCTGAAACCGGGGAACCGCATCAGGTCGCCGATGAGCTCTTCGCCGATACCGGCGGCGAGATAGCGGCTGTCCTCGGTGGCGTCGCGCGGTTCGAAGGGTAAGACGGCAATGGCCGGCCCGCCGGTATCCGGGACCGGTGCCTCAGGCCGCATCACGGACCAACTCACCAACGACGTGACGGCAATGGTCAGGATCAGGGCCGCAACCTCCAGCACCCGCCGGTTCGCAACAATGACAGAGGCGGTCTTGGCACCCAGCCCCGGACCTGAGTCGGCCGGATGCGATTCCTGTGGCCGGTGCTGCTCTGTCGGGCCGTCGTCGACGTCCGGGTCGTCCTGTTCGACTGGGGCATCCCGGTCCGTCGCGTTGCCGGACAGGCCCGGCGCCGTGGCGCTTCGCTCGAAATGCGGAACGTAGGATCCCTTGGGGATCGAAATCCGGACGGGGTCGCGGCTGCCGGCATCGACATAGTAGCAGTCGAGATCGCGCCGCAATCGCCGGGCCTCGAGACGCACGACCGGATCCGACTGGGAATCGAAGGTCTCGTCACGCCTGAAGACGGCGATGGCGACCGTATAGCCCTTCAGGGTGTTGGCGCGTCCCGCAAGGGTCTCCTCGACCACGAAGCGGAGGAAGGCGCGCCGCCGTTCGCTGGCCTGCAGGTGCGGACTTGTAAGAATGCGCTCCAGCTGAGTTCGAACCTCCGCCTCGCAAGGCGGGTTCGACCGGACCGCGTTATCGACGGAAACTGGCCGTTCCAGCACGCCATACCCTCGGTTACAGCCCCCGGAAGGTCCCGACTTCGGGTTCCCGTGGCGGAATTGTGCTTATAACTACTTAAACATTCAACCTGCCATCGAAGTGGCCGGTGTTGTGCACTCCGCGCCGGCTGCCGCGTTCGCGTGTTCACGCTTGTCGACCCGGCCATACAAACAGGTTCGAACCTGTTCGCACCTATCATTACGGCGTGAAAGCGCGAGTGTGGTGCGGAGTTTGTCGCTCGGTCATGGAGGCCGCGCGCCGGGGCTCCGTACCAGGGGCGGAGCGGATGTGTGCCATGGAGGCCAGTCAATCGATCATCGCGCGCTTCCCCGAGCGGGAGCTGGACATCCGTCGGCGCTGTGCACGAGACGCACAGTTTCTGGCGATCTGCAGCGACTACGAAGAAGCGACCTGGGCCTTGCGACACTGGAAGGCGGTCGCGCCTGAAGGCGACCCGAAGGCCGCCGAATACCGCGCGTTCCTGGAAGAACTCGAGTCCGAAATCCTGGAGCGTCTGGATGACCGGCGCCCGGATCCCGGAGAGGCCTGACAAGGTGCGTCCCGGATCCCGCTTGCGAACCTTTGGTGCGCCAGCGGGACGGACCGTCCGGGCAAACATGCTGAAAGGCAGCATCGGAAACGGCGGAAAGGAAAACGACAGATACCAGGGCTTGGCACATGCGGGCGCGAGGGCGCATTGACCCCATGTGGGCCGTTTTCTCAGGTCGGTACGAGCACCCTCCGGCGACGTGACATGAAAGTATAAAAACTAAAAGTCGAAATAAAAAATTTCCTTATTCGGCTTTACAGAAGTAAATATTTCTGTATTTATTATATAATCGGCGAGATGGCCCGATATGATAGTGACGAATAGTCAGGGATAAGTAAATTTGCACCCCGATGCGGGCGGTGCAAACCCATAGGAGGGTTTTCGTGATGTATAGATTACTGAGAGCGATATCTGTTGCTGCAGTCGCTTCTGCAGTGGCATTCAGCGGCGCAAGTGCCCAGGATGCCGGGAAACCGAACATCCTCGTCATCTGGGGCGACGACATCGGCACCTGGAACATCAGCCACAACAATCGCGGCATGATGGGCTACGAGACGCCGAACATCGACCGGATCGCCAACGAGGGCCTGTCCTTCACCGACTACTACGCCCAGCAGAGCTGCACCGCCGGACGCGCGGCGTTCATCGGCGGCAGCGTGCCGGTCCGAAGCGGCATGACCAAGGTCGGCCTGCCGGGCGCGGAGCAGGGCTGGCAGGAGGTCGACGTGACGATGGCGACCGTTCTCAAGTCGCAAGGCTATGCCACCGGCCAGTTCGGCAAGAACCACCAGGGCGACAGGGATGAGCATCTGCCGACCAATCACGGCTTCGACGAGTTCCTCGGCAACCTGTATCACCTGAACGCCGAAGAAGAGCCGGAGAACCGCGACTATCCGCGCGACATGGTGCTTCGCAACGGCAAGACGTTCCTCGAGCAGTTCGGCCCGCGTGGCGTCCTCCATGCCTTTGCCAACGAGGACGGGACGCAGACCATCGAGGACACCGGCCCGCTGACGAAGAAGCGGATGGAGACGATCGACGACGAGACGGTCGCCGCGGCCAAGGACTTCATCATCCGGAATACAGAAGCCGGGACGCCATGGTTCGTCTGGTGGAACGGCACCCGGATGCACTTCCGTACCCATGTGCGCGAAGAGCACACCGGCATCGCGGGACCGAGCGGCGACGAGTATCACGACGGCATGGTCGAGCACGACATGAATGTCGGCGAACTGCTCGACCTGCTGGACGAACTCGGTATCGCAGACAACACCGTGGTGATGTACTCGACCGACAACGGTCCGCACTACAATACATGGCCCGATGCCGGCACCACTCCGTTCCGGTCGGAAAAGAACTCCAACTGGGAGGGAGCCTATCGGGTGCCGGCCTTCGTGCGCTGGCCCGGCAAGTTCCCGGAAGACAAGACGCTGAATGGAATCGTCGCGCATGAGGACTGGCTGCCGACCTTCGCCACGATCGCCGGCAATCCGGATATCAAGGCGCAGCTGGCAGAAGGAGTCGACCTGAACGGGCGCAGCTATCGCAACCATATCGACGGCTACGACATGGTTCCCTACCTTACGGGCGAGGTCGACGAGTCGCCGCGCCACGAGTTCTGGTACGTCAACGACGACGGCCAGATCGTCGCCGCCCGCTACGACGACTGGAAGGTCGTGTTCCTGGAGAACCGCGGGCAGGGCTTCGGGGTGTGGCGCGAGCCCTTCACCGAATTGCGCGTGCCGCTGCTGTTCAACCTGAGGCGCGATCCGTTCGAGAAGGCGCAGCACAACTCGAACACCTATGACGACTGGTTCCTCGACCGGCCGTTCGTGATCGTGCCGATCCAGTCGCTTGCCGCCGAGTTCCTTCAGACCATGCAGGACTATCCGCCGAGCCAGACGCCGGGGTCGTTCAACCTCTCCGGCATCGAGGAGAAACTGCGGAGCGGTATGGGCTCCAGCAACTGATCATCGCTGCGCGATCGCGTTGAGAATCCGGGGCCGGTTCGGCCGGCCCCGGACGCACAACAACGATACGGGTCGCCCCTGGTCATCCCATCAGTGGAGGGTTCGTTATGACCAAAGCCGGATTGATGCGGGTATTCGCAGCCTGCGGTCTCGCCTTGTTGTCGCTTGCATCGGCGGCCAGTGCGCAGACAGACCCGCTGCCGTCCTGGAACGAGGGCGCGAACAAGCAGGCGATCATCGAGTTCGTCACGGCGGTCACCACCGAGGGCGGGCCGGACTATGTCGCGCCCGGTGACCGGGTCGCTACCTTCGACAACGACGGAACGCTGTGGAGCGAGCAGCCGTTGTACGTGCAACTCGTTTTCGCGCTCGAGCGGGTGAAGGCGATGGCGCCGGATCACCCCGAATGGAAGGACACCGAGCCGTTCAAGTCGGTGCTGGCCGGCGACATGGAAGGCATCGTTGCGTCCGGCAAGAAGGGTCTGCTGGAAATCGTCGCCGCGACCCACGCCGGCATGTCGACCGAAGAATTCGCGGGGATCGTTTCCGACTGGATCAAGACCGCGAGGAATCCGGCCACGGACATGTTGAGCATCGACATGATCTACCAGCCGATGCTCGAGCTCATCGGCTATCTCCAGGACACCGGATTCGATGTCTTCATCGTGTCGGGGGGCGGCATTGAGTTCATGCGGCCGTGGACCGAGGCCACGTATGGCATCCCTAAGGAGAACGTCGTCGGATCCTCGATCAAGGTGGAATACAAGGAGACCGATACGGGGCCGGTGCTGATGCGCCTCGCAGAGATCAATTTCATCGACGACGGCCCCGAAAAGCCGGTGGGGATCAACAGCCATATCGGCAAGCGGCCGATCGCCGCGTTCGGCAATTCCGATGGCGATTACCAGATGCTGGAATGGACGACGACCGGACCCGGTCGCAGGCTGGGCATGATCGTCCACCACGACGATGCGGAGCGTGAATTCGCTTACGACCGTGACTCGCATATCGGCAAGCTGGATAGGGCGATGGACGATGCCACGAAGCAAGGCTGGCATCTGATCAGCATGAAGGACGACTGGAAGCAGGTCTTCCCGGACCCGTAACCGGCGTCCGGAGAGTTGGGACGAAACGGGGCTCCGGAATCGCCTGCTTCACCGTATCGACAGGGCCGGTGGACTATCGCCGCGCGAATGTTGCCCGTTGAACACATCCACCGGTGTTTCGCGATGGAACGCCGCACGCAGTGTGCAGGTGAATGTCAACCGGTGTACTTTCTCCCAAAGCGATTGAGCGAGACGGCGGACAAGGGGAGACGTCATCATGAGGGGGTTTCGGTTCCGGGCACTGATACCGGCGCTTGCCCTAGGGGTATTGGTACTGACGGCGACGTCGGGGCGGGCGGCGGACATGGCCTTCGACGAGGAGGTCTTCGTCGAGCAGGCCGTGCCGGGCTGGACCTTTACGCTGGCGCCATACTTCTGGATGGCGGGCATGAAGGGCGATGTCGCATCGTTCGGCGCTCCGCCGGTGAATGTCGATATCGATTTCTCCGAGATCCTCGATAATCTCGATTTCTCCCTCATGACGGTCGCCGGCGCCCGCTACGGGCGGTTCAGTGTCGTCTCCGACTTCCTGTTCCTGAAGCTGTCGCCCGAAAGCGTGACGCCGTTCGGCGTGCTGGCGAACACCGTGCAACTCACCTCCAAGACCCTCGAGTTCACCGCCATGGGCGGTTTTGCGCTTGTCGATGCACCCGGCGGGCGGCTGGACGTCGTTGCCGGTGCGCGCGTGTGGTGGGTAGAGAATCGCATCTCGATCCAGGGCGGATTTCTCAACGGCCTCTGGCGCCAGGACTCGGAGGTCTGGGTCGACGCGATGGCCGGCTTGCGGGGCCGCGCCAACCTGACAGAGAACGTGTACCTGACCGGGTGGGCGCTCGGCGGCGGCGGTTCGTCGGACTCGGCATGGGATGTCATGGGCGGTGTGGGCTACGCCTTCAACGACCGGATCTCCGGCGTTGTGGGCTACCGGGCCATGGGCGTCGACTATCAGGACGGCCCGTTCGTCTTCGACGTCACCATGCAGGGGCCGATTCTCGGCGCCGTCATCCGGTTCTGAGACGTCTGGCCGGGTGATCCGGGGGATGGCCGGGTGCCGTGCGCCGGGGGAGGGGGCGCCTAGGCGTCGCCGTTGAGGGCTTCCATACGCAGGACGAAGGCTGCCGGCGCGAGGAGTGTCGAACCGTAGGGTGTCTTCAGGCCCGCGGCCTTGGCCATGTCCGCAACGAACGTGTTGCAGTTGTACTGGGTCCAGTTCCAGCGGGGCGGGTTGGCGCGGGCCGCTCTCACGGCCGCATCGAGACGCGCATACTGCTCGGGCGTTAGCTTATGGCGGTAGACCGCGTTCGGTTTGATCGACAGGTCGTACTCGACAGGTTCGGTCGTCGCCTCGGCCATGCCGCCGACGCCGACCGCGAAGCCGGACATGTCCTTGGGATAGAGGCCGACCTGAACGGCATCGACGATCCGGCCGTCGTCCCCCTCGATGCCGTAGACGAGATAGGAATGCCCGATGATGTCCGGTCCCGGTCGGGCCCGGAATTCGACGACATAGTCGGGGGCAGGGATCTCTGCGGCAATTTGCCCGGCACCGGTCGAGACCGGGCGCGGCACCGGCATCACGGCCTGCGTTCCGTCCGCGAATCCGTACGACGACCCGCCTTGAGTCGTCTGCGAGTTGACGCACCCGCCGAGGGCAAGAGACGCTATCAACAGCGAAAATGCTGCCTTACCCAAAGGCACTCGATACCCCCTTCAAATAGCCGTTCCGAAAGAGACGGTTGGCGGGCTCAGCACACCGGTCCGCCTGCTTTTCCCCTAATACGGGGCGAATTTATGACACTATACCGACACGGCCGCGACAACGCACCAGTAACATTGTCGTCGTCTAATAAAAAAACGTGAAAAGAAGCCGCCGCCGACGCTTGCCCTTGGTAGGAGCGTGGGCTAAGGCTACGCCCAACAATTCCCATTGTGCAGTGCATTCCAGCACTGTGCGACGAAGTGGTGCCGAGGCGACATGCCGGAGATCCTTCAAGACTATCTGCCCATCGCCGTTTTCATCGGAATTGCGGCGGTTATCGGGCTGGCGCTTATGCTGTCGTCGTTCGTGATCGCCTACAAGAATCCCGACCCGGAGAAGCTGTCCGCCTACGAGTGCGGCTTCAACGCCTTCGACGACGCCCGCATGAAGTTCGACGTGCGATTCTATCTCGTGTCGATCCTCTTCATCATCTTCGATCTCGAAGTGGCTTTCCTGTTTCCCTGGGCCACGGCCTTCCGCGACGTGGGGCTGTTCGGGTTCTGGTCGATGATGGCGTTCCTTGCCGTGCTGACGATCGGCTTCATTTACGAATGGCGGAAAGGAGCGTTGGAATGGGATTGATCGACCAGGACAGGACGCTCGTCGCGCCATCCGCGAAGGGCGTGATCGATCCGGAGACGGGCCGCCCGGTCGGGCAGGACGATCCCTTCTTCACCGAGGTCAACGCCGAACTCGCCGACAAGGGCTTCCTCGTCACCGCGACCGACGATCTTATCAACTGGGCCCGCACCGGCTCGCTGATGTGGATGACGTTCGGCCTCGCCTGCTGCGCCGTCGAGATGATGCAGGCCTCCATGCCGCGTTACGACGTCGAGCGGTTCGGCTTCGCGCCACGTGCCAGCCCGCGCCAGTCCGACGTGATGATCGTCGCCGGCACGCTGACCAACAAGATGGCCCCGGCTCTGCGCAAGGTCTACGACCAGATGCCCGAGCCGCGCTATGTCATCTCCATGGGCAGCTGCGCCAACGGCGGCGGTTACTACCATTATTCCTATTCCGTCGTCCGGGGCTGCGACCGCGTCGTCCCGATCGATGTCTACGTTCCCGGATGTCCCCCGACCGCCGAGGCGCTTCTTTACGGTGTCCTGCTTCTGCAGAAGAAGATCAGGCGCACCGGAACCATCGAGCGCTGACGCACATCCACCGGAGTCCTTCCGGGATTTTTCGCTATGGCCGAGAGGAGCGGCATGGACGAGGCCCTGACCGAACTTGGCGAGTACATTTCCCAGGCTCTGGGAGCGGACACCGTCGCGTGGACGGTCGCGCATGGCGACCTGACGCTGACAGTGTCGGCCGGTGCCCTGGTGGAAACGGCGCGCTTCCTTCATGACGACGCCCGCTGCCAGTTCGTCTGCATCATCGACGTGTGCGGGGTCGACTGGCCCGGCCGCGAGCCGCGCTTCGATGTCGTCTACCACTTTCTGAGCCCGCGCCAGAACCAGCGCATCCGGGTCAAGGTCATGGCCGACGACATGACGCCTGTGCCGAGCCTGACCGAGATCTGGCCGGGCGCCGACTGGTTCGAGCGCGAGGTCTACGACATGTACGGCGTGCTGTTCTCGGGCCATCCGGACCTGCGCCGGCTGCTCACCGACTACGGCTTCGAGGGCCATCCGCTGCGCAAGGACTTCCCGCTGACGGGCTTCGTCGAGGTGCGCTACGATGACGAGGCCAAGCGCGTCGTCTACGAACCGGTCCGGCTCAATCAGGAATTCCGCAATTTCGACTTCCTGTCGCCGTGGGAAGGCGTCGAGTACGTGCTTCCCGGCGACGAGAAGGCGAAGGGGTGACGGGTCCGGCGATGAGCGAAGCCTCTTCCACCAACGCCGCCATGACGGGCCGCTGCCTTTGCGGCGAGATCCGCTTCAAGGCGATACCGACGCGGAAGGACATGGGCGTATGCCATTGCGGCATGTGCCGGCGCTGGACCGGCGGAACCTTCATGGCCGTCGACTGCGGAACCGATGTCGAGATCGAGAACGAAGACAAGCTTGGCGTCTACAGCTCGTCGGACTGGGGCGAGCGGATTTTCTGCTCCCTGTGCGGAACGTCGCTGTTCTGGCGCATGCGAGACGGCAGCGAAACGGTGGTGGCTGCGCAGGCGTTCGACGATCCCGGCGCCTTCGCGTTCACGAGCCAGATCTATATCGACGAGAAACCGGGTAATTACGACTTTGCGAACGAGACGCGGAAAATGACCGGTGACGAGTTCCTCGCGGCGATTATGGGCCCGAAGGATACCGACCATGCCTGAAGCAGAGCTTCGCAACTTCTCGATCAACTTCGGGCCGCAGCATCCCGCGGCCCACGGCGTGCTGCGCCTTGTGCTGGAAATCGACGGCGAGGTGGTCGAGCGGGTCGATCCGCATATCGGTCTCTTGCATCGCGGCACCGAGAAGCTGATCGAGTACAAGACCTACCTGCAGGCGGTGCCGTATTTCGACCGGCTCGACTATGTCGCGCCGATGAACCAGGAGCATGCGTTCACGCTGGCGACCGAGAAGCTGCTCGGCATCGAGGTGCCGCGGCGCGGCCAGTTGATCCGCGTGCTCTACAGCGAGATCGGACGCCTGTTGTCGCACCTGCTGAACGTCACGACGCAGGCCATGGACGTTGGCGCGCTGACCCCGCCGCTGTGGGGCTTCGAGGAGCGCGAGAAGCTCATGGTGTTCTACGAGCGGGCGTCGGGATCGCGCATGCATGCGGCGTTCTTCCGCCCCGGCGGCGTGCACCAGGACCTGCCGCCCGAGCTGATCGACGACATCTGGGATTTCTGCGAGGCCTTTCCGGCCGTCCTCGACGACATCGAGGGGCTGCTCACCGACAACCGGATCTTCAAGCAGCGCAACGTCGATATCGGCGTGGTGTCGCTGGAGGACGCGTGGGCCTGGGGGTTCTCCGGCGTCATGGTGCGCGGCTCGGGCGCGGCGTGGGACTTGCGCAAGGCGCAGCCCTACGAGTGCTACGAGGAGATGGCGTTCGACATCCCCATCGGCAAGAACGGCGACTGCTACGACCGCTATCTCATCCGCATGGAGGAGATGCGACAGTCGACGAGCATCATGAAGCAGTGCATCGAAAAGCTGAGGGCAGCCGACGGGCAGGGCCCGGTGCACTCGACCGACCAGAAGGTCTCGCCGCCGAAACGCGGTGAGATGAAGCGCTCGATGGAAGCGCTGATCCACCACTTCAAGCTCTACACTGAAGGGTTCAAGGTGCCCGAGGGCGATGTCTACGCCGCCGTCGAGGCGCCGAAGGGCGAGTTCGGCGTCTATCTGGTGGCCGACGGCACCAACAAGCCCTACCGCTGCAAGATTCGCGCGCCGGGGTTCGCGCACCTGCAGTCGATGGACTTCATGTGCCGCGGGCACATGCTCGCCGACGTGTCGGCCATCCTCGGCTCCCTCGATATCGTGTTCGGTGAGGTGGATCGCTGATGTCTGTGCGTCGTCTCTGGCACGAGCAGCCCGAAAGTTTCGCGTTCAGCGCGGAAAATGCCGCGTGGGCCGAAAAGTGCATCAAGCGCTATCCCGAAGGGCGTCAGGCGTCCGCGGTGATCCCGCTTCTGTGGAAGGCGCAGGAGCAGGAAGGCTGGGTCTGTGAACCGGCGATCCGGCTGATCGCGGACATGCTCGGCATGGCCTATATCCGCGTGCTGGAGGTTGCGACCTTCTACACGATGTTCCAGTTGCAGCCGGTCGGCAAGAAAGCGCATGTGCAGGTCTGCGGCACGACACCGTGCATGCTGCGCGGCGCCGGCGACCTGATCAAGGTGTGCAAGAAGCGCATCGCCGAACACGCCCACGAGTTGTCGCCGGACGGCGATTTCTCCTGGGAAGAGGTCGAGTGCCTCGGCGCCTGCGTCAACGCGCCGATGATCCAGGTGGTAAAGGATACCTACGAGGACCTGACGCCTGAGAGCTTCGAAGCCCTGCTAGACGACTTTGCCGCCGGCAAGACGCCGAAGCCCGGACCGCAGATCGACCGGAGCTATTCGGCGCCGGCGGGCGGACCGACGGTGTTGACCGGCGACGTCTCGGCCGAAGCGATGATGGCCGACGTCGCGGTGGCCGAGAAGAGCGAAACGGACGAGAAGCCCGATACGCCCAAAGCGGCTGCCGAAAACGCCGCCAAGCCGAAGAAAGAGGACCGTGCCGAGGTCGAGGCCGCCCGCAAGCCGGGGTCGAAGAAGGCCGAGGCCGCGGAAGCGACGCTGTTCGACGAGAACAAGCCGGAAGGCCTCGAAGGCCCGCGCGACGGCAAGGCCGACAACCTGAAGAAGATCTCCGGCGTCGGTCCGAAGATCGAGGGCCTGCTGCACTCGCTCGGCGTCTATCATTTCGACCAGATCGCGGCGTGGACGCCGGAGCAAGTCGAGTGGGTCGACGGCTATCTCAAGTTCAAAGGCCGCATCGGCCGCGAAGACTGGCTCTCCCAGGCCAGAATCCTCGCTGACGGCGGCGAGACCGAGTTCTCCAAGCGGACCGGGAAGAAAGGCTAACGATGCTTTCCGACAAAGACCGCATCTTCACGAACATCTACGGCCTGCACGACTGGCGCCTTGATGGCGCTCGCAGGCGCGGTTCGTGGTCGAACACCAAGGAAATCATCGAGAAGGGCCAGGACTGGATCATCGACCAGATGAAGGCCTCGGGCCTGCGCGGGCGCGGCGGCGCCGGCTTCCCGACCGGCCTGAAGTGGTCCTTCATGCCCAAGGAAGTGACCGACCGGCCGCACTATCTGGTTGTCAACGCTGACGAATCCGAGCCCGGCACGTGCAAGGACCGGGACATCATGCGCTTCGAGCCGCACCAGCTCATCGAAGGCTGCATGATCGCCTCCTTCGCAATGCGCGCACACACCTGCTACATCTACGTGCGCGGCGAGTTCATCCGCGAGCGCGAGCATCTGGAAGCCGCCATCGAGGAGGCCTACGAGGCCGGTCTGGTCGGCAAGAACAACAAGAACGGCTGGGATTTCGATATCTACGTCCATCACGGCGCGGGTGCGTATATCTGCGGCGAGGAGACGGCGCTGCTCGAAAGCCTCGAAGGCAAGAAGGGCATGCCACGCCTGAAACCCCCGTTCCCGGCCAATTGCGGCCTCTACGGGTGCCCGACGACGGTCAACAACGTCGAGTCCATTGCCGTCGCGCCGACGATCCTGCGACGCGGCGCGGCCTGGTTCGCCGGTCTCGGCAAGCCGAACAATACCGGCACCAAGCTGTTCTGCATCTCCGGCCACGTGAACAATCCGTGCAACGTGGAAGAGGAGATGGGCATCCCGCTGCGCGAGCTTCTCGACAAGCATGCCGGCGGTGTGCGCGGCGGCTGGGACAATCTGCTGGCCGTCATTCCCGGCGGTTCGTCCGTCCCGTGCCTTCCCGCCGACACCTGCCAGAACCTGTCGATGGATTTCGACACGCTGCGCGACCTGAAGTCGGGTCTCGGCACGGCGGCCGTCATCGTCATGGACAAGTCGACCGACATCGTCCGGGCGATCGCGCGGCTGTCATACTTCTACAAGCACGAGAGCTGTGGACAGTGCACGCCGTGCCGCGAGGGCACCGGCTGGATGTGGCGCGTGATGGAGCGCATGGCGCGCGGGGAGGCGCAGAAGCGCGAGATCGACATGCTGCTCGATGTCACGAAGCAGGTCGAGGGCCACACGATCTGCGCGCTGGGCGACGCGGCGGCGTGGCCGGTGCAGGGTCTGATCCGGCACTTCCGCGGCGAGATCGAGCGCCGCATCGACGAATACGCCGCCAATCCGAAATCGGATCCGGTTCTGGAAGCGGCGGAATAGGGGACAGGACGGATGGCCAAGATCATCGTAGACGGCACCGAAGTCGACGTCCCGGCGGAATACACGCTGTTGCAGGCGTGCGAGGCGGCGGGCGTCGAGATCCCGCGTTTCTGTTTCCATGAACGCCTGTCGATCGCCGGCAACTGCCGCATGTGCCTCGTCGAGGTGAAGGGCGGCCCGCCGAAGCCGGCCGCCTCCTGCGCCATGGCCGTGCGCGACCTGCGTCCGGGCCCCGACGGCGAGCCGCCGGAGGTGTTCACCAAGACGCCGATGGTCAAGAAGGCGCGCGAAGGGGTGATGGAGTTCCTGCTCATCAACCACCCGCTGGATTGCCCGATCTGCGACCAGGGCGGCGAGTGCGACCTGCAGGACCAGGCGATGGCCTACGGCGTCGACTCCAGCCGCTTCCACGAGAACAAGCGCGCGGTCGAGAACAAGTATATCGGCCCGCTGGTGAAGACGATCATGACGCGGTGCATCCATTGCACGCGCTGCATCCGCTTCGTCACCGAGGTCGCCGGTGTCCCGGAACTGGGCGCCATCGGCCGCGGCGAGGACATGGAGATCACGACGTACCTGGAATCGGCGATGTCGTCCGAGTTGCAGGGCAACGTGATCGACCTGTGCCCGGTGGGGGCACTGACCTCGCGGCCCTACGCCTTCCAGGCGCGGCCGTGGGAACTGAACAAGACCGAATCGATCGACGTTATGGACGCGCTCGGTGCCAATATTCGCGTCGACAGCCGCGGTTCCGAGGTGATGCGGGTGATGCCGCGCACCAACGAGGAGGTCAACGAAGAGTGGATCTCCGACAAGACCCGCTTCATCTGGGACGGCCTGCGGACCCAGCGGCTGGACAAGCCGTATGTGCGCAGTAATGGCAAGCTGACGCCCGCCTCCTGGGGCGAAGCCTTCGCCGCGATCGCCGAGAAGGTGAGCGCGACGTCGCCCGAGAAGATCGGCGCGATCGCCGGCGACCTCGCCAGCGTCGAGGACATGTTCGCCTTCAAGAGCCTGATGGACGCGCTCGGGGTCACGTCGATCGACTGCCGGCAGGACGGTGCGGCGCTCGATCCGGCGGCGGGCAGGGCATCTTACGTCTTCAATTCCGGCATCACCGGGATCGATCAGGCGGACGCCATCCTGATCGTGGGCTCCAATCCGCGCTTCGAGGCGCCGGTGCTGAACGCCCGCATCCGCGAGCGCTGGCTGCACGGCGATCTCAAGGTCGGCGTGGTGCTCGGCGAGCAGCCGGACCTGACCTACGCCTACGACTATCTCGGCGCCGGCACCGACACGCTGTCGGAACTGGCCGACGGCAAGGGCGCGTTCGCCGACATCCTGAAGGGTGCCAAGCGGCCGATGGTGATCGTCGGGCAGGGCGCCCTGACGCGGCCGGACGGCGCGGCGGTGCTGTCGACGGCGGCGAAGATCGCCGAGGCGACGGGTGCGCTCGTCGACGGCGAGGAGACCTGGAACGGCTTCTGCGTGCTGCACACCGCGGCGGCGCGGGTCGGCGGCCTCGATCTCGGCCTCGTGCCGGGCGAGGGCGGCAAGGATGTCGCCGGCATGCTCGACGGCGGGATGGACGTCCTGTTCCTGCTTGGCGCCGACGAGATTCAGGTGCCGGACGGCGCCTTCGTGGTCTACCAGGGGACGCACGGGGATCGCGGCGCGCACCGCGCCGACGTGATCCTGCCCGGTGCGGCCTATACCGAGAAGTCGGGCACCTACGTGAACACCGAGGGCCGGCCGCAGCTTGCCAACCGCGCGGCATTCCCGCCGGGCGACGCGCGCGAGGACTGGGCGATCCTTCGGGCGCTTTCCGACGTGCTGGGCAAGACGCTGCCGTTCGACTCCCTGGCCGCCCTGCGCGCAAGCCTCTATGAGGCGCATCCGCACCTGGCCCGGCTGGATGCGGCCGAACCGGCCGACGCGGGCGCGGTTTCGGCGCTCGCCAAGGCGGGGGGCACGCTCGACAAGGCGGCGTTCGTCGCGGCTGTCGGCGATTTCTATCTGACCAATCCGATCGCGCGCGCTTCGGCGGTGATGGCGGAGATGAGCGCGCTGGCACGGGCGCGGCGAGGGGAGGCGACCGGCACCCATGGCTGAGTTCTTCTGGGCCTATCTCTGGCCGCTTATCATCATGGTTGCGCAGAGCGTGCTTCTGCTCGTCTGCCTCTTGGTGATCATCGCCTACCTGCTGCTCGCCGACCGCAAGATCTGGGCGGCCGTGCAGATGCGCCGCGGACCTAACGTGGTCGGCGCCTTCGGCCTGTTCCAGTCGTTTGCGGACCTGTTCAAGTTCGTCTTCAAGGAGCCGGTCATTCCGGACGGCTCCAACAAGGGCGTCTTCCTGCTGGCGCCGCTGGTCACCTGTATCCTGGCGCTGTCGGCCTGGGCCGTCGTGCCGGTGAACTCGGGCTGGGTGATCGCCGACATCAATCTCGGCGTCCTCTACATTTTCGCGATCTCGTCGCTCGGCGTGTACGGCGTCATCATGGGCGGCTGGGCGTCGAACTCGAAATATCCCTTCCTCAGCGCGCTACGCTGCGCGGCGCAGATGGTCTCCTACGAGGTCTCGCTCGGCTTCGTGCTGATCACCGTGCTGCTGCTGGTGGGATCGCTGAACCTCACCGACATCGTCGAGGCGCAGCGGAGCGGGTTCGGTCTGTTCGGCTGGTTCTGGCTGCCGCTGCTGCCGATGTTCGTCATCTTCTTCGTCTCGGCGCTGGCGGAAACCAACCGGCCGCCCTTCGACCTCGGCGAGGCCGAATCCGAGCTCGTCGCCGGCTACATGGTGGAATACTCCTCCACCCCGTATCTGCTGTTCATGCTCGGCGAATACGTCTCCATCGTGCTGATGTGTGCGCTGACGACGATCCTGTTCCTCGGCGGCTGGCTGCCGCCGGTCGAGGTTGCGCCGTTCACCTGGGTTCCGGGCGTGATCTGGTTCGTGATCAAGGTCTGCGCCGTGTTCTTCATGTTCGCCATGGTCAAGGCCATGGTGCCGCGCTACCGCTACGATCAGCTCATGCGGCTTGGCTGGAAGGTCTTCCTGCCTATTTCCCTGTTCATGGTCGTCGTTGTCGCCGGGTTTCTGCAATTCACCGGCTGGGCGCCGTAGAACCAAGAGGTTTTCTGTTATGGCCAGTCTTGATCAGGCCGCCCGTTCGATATTCCTGAAGGAGTTCGTCTCCGCCTTCTTCTTGGCGATGCGCTACTTCTTCAAGCCGAAGTCGACGCTGAACTACCCCTTCGAGAAAGGGCCGATCTCGCCGCGATTCCGGGGCGAGCATGCGCTGCGCCGCTATCCCAACGGCGAGGAGCGCTGCATCGCCTGCAAGCTGTGCGAGGCGATCTGCCCCGCTCAGGCGATCACCATCGAGGCCGGGCCGCGCCGCAACGACGGCACGCGCCGCACCACCCGCTACGACATCGACATGGTGAAGTGCATCTACTGCGGCTTCTGCCAGGAAGCCTGCCCGGTGGATGCCATCGTCGAGGGACCGAACTTCGAATTTGCCGTGGAAACACGCGAGGAACTCTACTTCGACAAGGCGAAGCTGCTGGCGAATGGTGACCGCTGGGAGCGGGAAATCGCCAAAAGCATCGAACTCGACGCGCCTTACCGCTGACCGACCCGTCGGCGTCGGTAGACGCGTATTTGGAACCGTTCTATAGAGGCCGCGCCCGTCGGATTCCCGACAGTAGGCTTCCCGGGGGACCTGCCCGACCATGATCGTCGCGACTGCATTCTTCTACCTGTTTTCCGCCGTGGTGATTGCCTCTGCGGTCATGGTGATCGCGTCCCGCAACCCCGTCCATTCGGTGCTGTTCCTGATCCTCGCGTTCTTCAACGCGGCGGGGCTGTTCATCCTGATGGGCGCGGAGTTCCTGGCGCTGCTGCTGGTGGTCGTCTATGTCGGCGCCGTCGCGGTGCTGTTCCTGTTCGTCGTGATGATGCTGGACGTCGATTTCGTGCAGTTGCGCGAAGGCTTTCTGAACTATCTGCCGGTCGGCGCCCTGATCGGCATCATTCTGCTCATCGAGCTGCTTCTGGTGCTCGGCGGCTGGGTCATCTCGCCGGACGTGGCGGCGAACGTCGCGGTGCCGATCCCGGCCGACCCGTCGGTGTCCAATATCAAGGCGATCGGCCAGGTGCTCTACACCCGCTACGTCTTCTTCTTCCAGATGTCGGGCCTGATCCTGCTGGTCGCGATGATCGGCGCGATCGTGCTGACGCTGCGCCACAAGCCGAACGTCAAGCGCCAGTCGATCATGGAGCAGGTCGGCCGGACGCCGGCGACCAGCGTCGAAGTGCGCAAGGTGGAAAGCGGCAAGGGAATCTGAGGCAATGGAAATCGGTCTCGCCAACTATCTCGCCGTCGCCGCGATCCTGTTCACGCTCGGCATCTTCGGCATCTTCATCAACCGCAAGAACGTCATCGTCATCCTGATGTCGATCGAGCTCATCCTGCTCGCCGTCAACATCAACCTGGTGGCGTTCTCCACCCACCTCGGCGACGTCGTCGGGCAGGTGTTCGCTCTCCTGGTGCTGACCGTGGCCGCCGCCGAAGCGGCGATCGGTCTTGCAATCCTGGTGGTTTTCTTCCGCAACCGCGGCTCGATCGAGGTCGAGGACGTCAACATGATGAAGGGCTGAGCGCTTCAATGTATTCAGCGATCGTCTTTCTGCCGCTTATCGGCGCGATCCTGGCAGGGATCATCACGCTTTTCGGTGCGCATGCCCGCCATCCCGGCGGCCTGGACATGACGCCGGATCCGGCGGGTACGAACCATAACGGGCATTCCGCCGGGCACGGCGACGATCACGGGCACGACCACCATCCCGCCGCCCAGGGCTCGCGCGCCGCGGAGCTGATCACGTCGGGACTGATGATCGTCACGGCGATCCTGTCCTGGGTCGCGTTCTTCAACGTCGGCTTCGGTGACAAGGACATTCAGGTCGCCGTGATGCCTTGGGTCACGTCCGGCGCGCTCAGCGTCGACTGGGCGTTCCGCGTCGACACGCTGACCGCGGTCATGCTGGTCGTCGTGAACACTGTTTCCTGCCTCGTGCACATCTATTCGATGGGATACATGTCGCACGATCCGCACCGGCCGCGGTTCTTCGCCTACCTGTCGCTGTTCACCTTCGCCATGCTGATGCTGGTGACGTCGGACAACTTCCTGCAGATGTTCTTCGGCTGGGAAGGCGTGGGCCTGGCGTCCTACCTGCTGATCGGCTTCTGGTACCAGCGCCCGTCGGCCAATGCCGCGGCGATCAAGGCCTTCGTGGTCAACCGCGTCGGCGACTTCGGCTTCGCGCTCGGCATCTTCGGCGTGTTCGCCGTCTACGGCTCGATCGGCTTCGATGCCGTCTTCGCCAATGCGGAAGAGGCCGTCGGCAAGACGATCCATATCTTCGGCGCCGATATCGACGCGCTGACGATCCTCTGCCTGTTCCTGTTCATGGGCGCGATGGGCAAGTCGGCGCAGTTCCTGCTGCACACCTGGCTGCCGGACGCAATGGAAGGCCCGACGCCGGTTTCCGCGCTGATCCATGCCGCGACCATGGTGACCGCCGGCGTGTTCATGGTGGCGCGCCTGTCGCCGCTGTTCGAGCATTCCGAAACGGCGCTCACGTTCGTCACCTTCATCGGTGCCACAACGGCTTTCTTCGCCGCGACGATCGGGCTGGTGCAGAACGACATCAAGCGGGTGATCGCCTATTCGACGTGCTCGCAGCTCGGCTACATGTTCGCAGCACTTGGCGTCGGAGCCTATTCTGCCGGTATCTTCCACCTGTTCACCCACGCCTTCTTCAAGGCGCTGCTGTTCCTCTGTGCCGGCTCCGTCATCCACGCGATGTCCGACGAGCAGGACATGCGCAAGATGGGCGGCCTGCGGAACAAGATCCCCTTCACCTTCTGGACGATGATGATCGGCGGCCTGGCGCTGACCGGCTTCCCGCTGACGGCGGGCTGGGTGTCGAAGGACGCGATCATCGAGATGACCTATGTCGGTCACAACCCGATGGCCGGCTATGCCTGGGGCATGACGACCTTCGCCGCCCTGCTGACCGCGTTCTACACCTGGCGCCAGATGTTCATGACGTTCTTCGGCAAGCCGCGGGCGTCAGCCGAAGTGCTCGGCCATGTGCACGAGTCGCCATGGGTGATGCTGGTTCCGCTGCTGATCCTGTCGATCGGCGCGCTGGGTGCGGGGCTTGTTTTCAAGGAGTTCTTCATCGGCCACGACTACGATCATTTCTGGCGTGGCGCGATCTACCTGGGGCAGGAAAACCACGTCCTGCACGACATGCACGACGTGCCGGCGACAATCGTCTGGCTGCCGACCGTGATGATGGTCATCGGCTTCCTGCTGGCCTGGTACCTGTACATCTTCAATCCGTCGGCGGCGCCGGCGCTCGCCCGCCAGTTCGACCTCGTCTACAAGTTCCTCTACAACAAGTGGTACTTCGACGAGATCTACGACTTCCTGTTCGTCCGCCCCGCCAAGTGGATTGGCCGCTTCCTGTGGAAGAAGGGCGACGGCTGGCTGATCGACGGGTTCGGGCCAGACGGCGTGTCGGCCCGGGTCATCGACGTCACCCGCCGCGTCGTGCAGCTGCAGACCGGCTACCTCTATCACTATGCCTTCGCCATGCTGATCGGCGTCACCGCGCTCATCACCTGGTACATGTTCACCGGAGGGGCGCAGTAAAATGACCGGCTGGCCGATCCTCTCCGTCGTCACCTTCCTGCCGCTGGTCGGTGCGCTGTTCATCCTCGCCATTCGCGGGGACGACGAGATCGCGGTCCGCAACGCCCGTTTCGTGGCGCTGTGGACGACGGTGATCACTTTCCTGCTGTCGCTGCTGATCTGGATCTATTTCGATCCCTCGACCGCGGACTTCCAGTTCGTCGAGAAGCGCGACTGGCTGGGCGGCACGATCGCCTACCACATGGGTGTCGACGGCATCTCGATGCTGTTCGTCATCCTGACGACCTTCCTGATGCCGGCCTGCATCCTGGCGAGCTGGAAGGCGATCGACGTCCGCGTGAAGGAGTACATGGTCGCGTTCCTGGTGCTCGAGACGCTGATGATCGGTGTCTTCTGCGCTCTGGACCTGGTGCTCTTCTACCTGTTCTTCGAGGCCGGCCTGATCCCGATGTTCCTGATCATCGGCATCTGGGGCCACAAGCGGCGCGTCTACGCGGCCTTCAAGTTCTTCCTCTACACGCTGACGGGCTCGGTCCTGATGCTGCTCGCCATCATGGCGATGTACTGGGACGCGGGCACGACGGATATCCCGACGCTGCTTGCCCACGACTTCCCGGGCAACATGCAGACCTGGCTGTGGATCGCCTTCTTCGCGTCGTTCGCGGTAAAGATGCCGATGTGGCCGGTGCATACATGGCTGCCGGACGCCCATGTGGAGGCGCCGACGGCCGGGTCCGTCATCCTGGCCGGCGTGCTGCTGAAGATGGGCGGGTATGGCTTCCTGCGGTTCTCGATCCCGATGTTCCCGGAAGCCTCCGACATGTTCGCGCCGTTCGTGTTCACGCTGTCGGTCGTGGCGATCATCTATACCTCGCTCGTTGCGCTGATGCAGACCGACATCAAGAAGCTGATCGCCTATTCCTCCGTCGCCCATATGGGTTTCGTGACGATGGGCGTGTTTACCGGCACGATCCAGGGCATCCAGGGCGGCATCTTCCAGATGCTGTCGCACGGCATTGTCTCGGGCGCGCTGTTCCTTTGCGTCGGCGTCGTCTATGACCGGCTGCACACCCGCGAGATCGCCGCCTATGGCGGGCTGGTGAACCGCATGCCGCTCTATGCGGCGGCGTTCATGCTGTTCACCATGGCCAATGTCGGCCTGCCGGGCACGTCGGGCTTCATCGGCGAGTTCCTGACCCTGCTGGCTGCCTTCGACGTCAACACATGGGTGGCCCTGTTCGCGACCACCGGGATCATCCTGTCGGCCGGCTATGCCCTGTGGCTCTACCGCAGGGTGATCTTCGGCAAGCTGGAGAAGGAAAACCTGCGCGGAATCAAGGATCTGACCGCCCGCGAGATGGTGATCATCGCGCCCCTGGTTGTTCTCACGATCCTGTTCGGGATCTGGCCCGGACCGATCATGGATGTCACCGCCGTTTCGGTCGACAATCTGGTGAATGACTATCACGCGGCGCTCGAGAAGGCTGCGACGTTCGCCGCGCTTGGCAATTGACGAGGCACTAGAGCAATGACCCCGACCCTCATGTCGATTGCACCGGAGATCCTTCTGGCCGTCGGCGCCATGGTGGCGCTGATGTACGGCGCGTTCCGCGACGACAGTTCCGCGGTCTCGGTTACGTCCGGGCTGGCCATGGCGCTCGTCATTGCCGCCGGCGTGCTGGTCTGGCTGGTTCCGTCGACGCCCGAACCGATCCTGGGGGGCGCCTTCACGCTCGATCCCTTCGCCAAGCTGATGAAGACGCTGATCGCCATCGGCTCGGCCGTCGCGATCCTGCTGTCGGTCGAGTTCATGCGTCACGGCCGGCTGACCCGGTTCGAGTACCCGGTGCTGATCCTGCTGGCGACGGCCGGCATGTTCGTCATGGTTTCGGCCACGGACCTGATCTCGCTGTATATGGGCCTCGAGCTGCAGAGCCTCGCCGCCTACGTGGTCGCCTCGATCCAGCGTGACTCCGTGCGCTCCACCGAGGCCGGCATGAAGTATTTCGTGCTCGGCGCGCTCGCCTCCGGCCTGCTGCTCTACGGCGCCTCGCTTGTCTACGGCTTCACCGGCACGGTGTCCTACGCCGGCATCGCCGATGCGGTCGCCGGATCCGGGTCGTCCATCGGCCTGACCTTCGGCCTGGTGTTCCTGCTGTCGGGCATCGCCTTCAAGATTTCCGCCGTGCCGTTCCACATGTGGACGCCGGACGTCTACGAGGGCGCGCCGACTCCGGTCACCGCGTTTTTCGCCTCGGCGCCGAAGGTCGCGGCGATGGGCATGCTGATCCGCGTCGTCATCGACGCCTTCCCGACGATTACCACCGACTGGCAACAGATCATCGTCTTCGTCTCGATCGCCTCGATGGCGCTCGGCGCGTTCGCGGCAATTGGCCAGCGCAACATCAAGCGCCTGATGGCCTATTCGTCGATCGCCAACATGGGGTACGCGCTGGTCGGGCTTGCCGCCGGGTCGGAAGCGGGCGTGCGCGGCGTCATCATCTACATGGCGATCTACCTCGCCATGACGCTGGGAACCTTCGCCTTCATCCTTGCGATGCGGCGCGGCGATACGATGGTCGAAACGATCGACGATCTGGCAGGCCTGTCGCGGTCCAATGGCCTTGCAGCCTTTATGCTGGCGGTGCTGTTCTTCTCGCTGGCCGGCATTCCGCCGCTTGCCGGCTTCTTCGCCAAGTTCTACGTGTTCCTGGCGGCGATCGAGGCGGAGCTCTACGCGCTCGCGGTGATCGGCGTGCTCACCAGCGTGGTCGGCGCGTTCTACTACCTGCGCGTCGTCAAGATCATGTATTTCGACGAGCCGGCGGCTCCGTTCGAGCGCATGGGCGGCGAGCTGAAAGCGGTGCTCGGGATCGCCGGGCTGATCGTGCTGCTCTACTTCGTCTATCCGGCGCCACTGGTGGATGCTGCGGGGGCAGCGGCAAAGTCGCTGTTCTGACGATGGCGTTTGCCCTCGGGCCAGCCGCCGCCGAAGCCGGTTACCAGCTCCAGTCCTACGATTCGGTGGGATCCACCAACGACGCCGCCCTGGAGGCCGGGCGGGCGGGCGGAGGCGGTCCGGCCTGGTTCGTCACCGGTCATCAGGTGAGCGGGCGCGGCCGCCGCGGCCGGGCCTGGGAAGGGCCGCGCGGCAATCTCGCCGCAAGCCTGTTGCTCGAAACGGACGTGCCGATCCAGGTGGCGGTGACTCTGGGCTTCGTCGCCGGTCTTTCGCTGCACGACGCATTGTCCTCCTTCGATCTGGGCCATGCGGAGATCCGCCTGAAATGGCCGAACGACGTTCTCGCCAACGGCCAGAAGCTCTCCGGCATCCTGCTGGAATCGAACGCCGGGTCCAGCGGGCGGCTGCAGATCGTCGTCGGTATCGGCACGAATATCGTCTCGGCGCCCGTCGGCGCGCCCTATCGGGCCACGTGCCTTTCGGATCTTGGGGCGGCCGTTACCGCCGAGATGCTGTTCGCGGCGCTGTCGGATTCCTGGAGCGCGCGCTATGCTGAATGGAAAGCCGGCGCTTCATCGGGGCAGGGCATGGAGACGATCCGCCAGGCCTGGATCGCGCGGGCGGCGGGGATCGGCGGACCGGTTGCGGTACAATCGGGGGGGCGCACGATCGAGGGACTATTCGAGACGCTCGATTCCGACGGCCGGCTGATCGTCCTTCAGGACAACGGCGAGCGGGTGCCGGTATCGGCCGGCGATGTGCATTTTGGCGATGCTGCCACCGTCAAGGCGGCCGGATAAGGAAGAAGAATGATGGCACGCCAACCCGATCTGGTGTTCCTGCCGCTTGGCGGCGTCGGCGAAATCGGCATGAATCTCGGCCTCTACGGATACGGGACGCCGGGCAAGCGCGACTGGCTGATGGTCGATTGCGGCGTAAGCTTCGCGGCGGAAGAGCATCTTCCCGGCGTCGACCTGATCCTGCCGGATATCACCTTCATCGAGGAAGAACGCGGCGCGCTGCACGGCATCGTGCTGACCCACGCGCACGAGGATCATTTCGGCGCGCTGCCGGACCTTTGGCCGCGGCTGAAGGCGAAGGTCTACGCAACACCGTTCACCGCCAATCTGCTCGAGGCGAAGCTGACCGAGGAGCCGGGGGCGCCGGACATCCCGATCGAGACGGTGCCGGTCGGCGGTCGCTTCAAGGTCGGCCCCTTCGATATCGAACTGATTGCCGTCACGCACTCGATCCCCGAGCCGAACGCGGTCGTGATCCGCACGCCCGTTGGCGCCGTCCTGCACACAGCCGACTGGAAGATCGACACCGACCCGGTCGTCGGGCCGCCGTTCGATCCCGCGCCGTTCATCGCGCTCGGCGACGAGGGCTGCCGGGCGATGGTCTGCGACTCCACGAACGTCCTGCGCGAGGGCCGGTCGCCGGGCGAGGGGGATGTCCGCAAGGGGCTCGCGCAGGTGATCGCCGAGTCTCCGCAACGTGTCGCGGTGACGGCCTTCGCCTCGAATGTCGCGCGCATTCATTCCATCGCCGAGGCGGCGGCGAATGCCGGCCGCAGTGTGGTCGTGGTCGGCCGAGCGATGAAGCGGGTCATCACGGTCGCCCGCGAACTCGGGATGCTGAAGGGCCTGCCGGAGTTCCTCGGCGAGGAGATGTACGATTCTCTGCCGCGGCAGAACGTGGTGCTGCTGTGTACCGGCAGTCAGGGCGAGCCGCGCGCCGCGCTGACGCGGATCGCGCAGGGAAGCCATCACATCAAGCTCGCGCCAGGAGACCGCGTCGTCTATTCGGCCCGAACCATTCCCGGCAACGAGCGCGAGATCGGCAATGTCGTCAACGCGCTCGTGAAGTCGGGCATCGAGATTGTCACGGACCGCGACGCGATGGTCCATGTCTCCGGCCATCCGCGCCGCGACGAGCTCACCGACATGTATGGCTGGGTGAAGCCCGAGGTCGCCGTTCCTGTGCATGGCGAGGCACAGCATCTGGCGGCGCATGCGTCGCTCGCGCGGCATCTTCACGTGCCGGAGGTGGTGCAAGCCTTCAACGGCGACATGGTGCGGCTCGCGCCCGGTCCGGCGGAAGTCGTCGACGAGGCCGTCGCAGGCCGGCTCTACAAGGACGGACGGCTGATCATCCGGGCGGATGCCGATGCGGTGCGCGAGCGGCGCAAGCTGTCGTACGTCGGCTATGTCGGCGTGGCGCTCGCCGTCGACGAGCGCGGCGAACAGATCGGCGAGATCGAGGTCGACCTCGACGGGGTGCCGGACCGCGACGGCAAGGGCGTTCCCTTCCTCGACATCGTTCACGAGACGGTGGACGACGTGCTGTCCGGCCTGCCGCGGGCACGGCGCCGGGATCCCGACGCCCTGGCGGAATCGGTGCGCCGCGCCGTGCGTAACGCCGTAAACGCCGGGTGGGGCAAAAAGCCCATTTGTCACGTCTTCGTCATCACGGTATGAGCGTCGGCCAAAGGCCGGCACAATAACCATGACACGTTCCCGGATCAGGGCGAGGAAACAATGCTCGGAAAACTGAACCACGTGGCGATCGCCGTTCCCGACATCGCCAAGGCCGCCGACGTCTATCGCGACACGCTCGGCGCCGACGTCTCCGATCAGGTGGCGCAGCCCGACCACGGCGTGACGACGGTGTTCATCAACCTGCCGAACACCAAGATCGAGTTGCTCGAGCCTTACGGCGAGAACTCGCCGATCGCGAAGTTCCTGGAGAAGAACCCGGATGGCGGCATGCATCACCTCTGCTACGAGGTCGAGGACATCATCGCCGCGCGCGACAAGCTGGTGGCCGACGGGGCGCGGGTGCTGGGCACCGGCGATCCTAAGATCGGCGCCCATGGAAAGCCTGTCCTGTTCCTGCATCCGAAAGACTTCTGCGGGACGCTCGTCGAGCTGGAAGAAGCCTGAGTCGAAATCGGTGCCCGGGCCATGACGATTACGAGCGCCATCGCCATCTACTTCGTGATCTGGTGGATCGTGCTGTTCGCCGTGCTGCCGTGGGGGGTGCGGACGCAGGACGAAGGCGGCGACGTGATTCCCGGTTCCTCGGCGAGCGCGCCGCAAAAGCCGATGCTCTTGCGGAAAGTCATCGCGACGACGATCGTATCTGCGATCGTGTTCGCGCTTCTCTTCGCCTTGATCGTGTTCGGCGATATCACGCTCGACGATATCCCGCTGCTGCCGGATTTCACGCCGAAGATCTGAAGTGCACGGGATCTGGAGGAAGGAGCAGGGGGCTTGAAAATAAAAAAGCAAGGCTTTCGCCTTGCTTGAGAAAAGTTCGCGACTGACTGGCGGCCTCTGCCAATCAAAAAGCCCGAAGCCGAACTGCGCCGACTACCGAGCCGCTTCCTCCCGAGACCTGGGCCGATGCGCATTCGACTTTGCGAAGCGCCCCTGAGCAACCGGTCCTTTTGTCTGGATTACAATACGCAGCCATTCGAAGGTTGCAATATGTTTCTTTCCGCGAGGGCGTTTTGTAATACTTCGTCCGTATTGCGGTTTTGTGTTCGTATTGCGAACAGATTTGCCGCTATCTGCCTCCTGTTGAAGGGCGGTCACAGCGGTTTCCGTTGACGGTTTCAACGATGCGGTCGGGTGACGTTGCCGCCGGTCACGGACCGCGACCACGGCCCGGGCGCGGCGACTGGCGGCGATGCCGAAACGAGGTGTCCGTGTCAGGCGTCTGCGTGAGGTGAGGGGCGAACGGCGGCCTTGTGTTTTTCGCGCCGATGCGCTTGTGTCGCGCGATCACCGAACCTGTTGGATTCCCAGACCCGATGCGCCTGTCCCGCTATTTCCTGCCGATCCTGAAAGAAACCCCGAAGGAAGCCGAGATCGTCTCGCATCGGCTGATGCTGCGCGCCGGCATGATCCGGCAGGAGTCGGCCGGCATCTATGCGTGGCTGCCGCTCGGCTACCGTGTTCTGGAGAAGGTCAAGCAGATCATCCGCGAGGAACAGAATCGCGCCGGCGCGATCGAGCTTCTGATGCCGACGATCCAGGGCGCCGACCTGTGGCGGGAGAGCGGCCGGTACGAGGCTTACGGCAAGGAGATGCTGCGCATCCAGGACCGGCACGAACGCGACATGCTGTTCGGGCCGACCAACGAGGAGATGATCACGGAAATCTTCCGCGCCTACGTACGCTCCTACAAGGATCTGCCGCTCAATCTCTATCACATCCAGTGGAAGTTCCGTGACGAGGTGCGGCCGCGCTTCGGCGTCATGCGCTCGCGCGAGTTCTTGATGAAGGACGCCTATTCCTTCGATCTGGACTTCGAGGGCGCGCGGCGATCCTACAACAGGATGTTCGTCGCCTACCTCAGGACCTTCGCGCGGCTCGGCCTGAAGGCGATCCCGATGGCCGCCGATTCAGGCCCCATCGGCGGCGACATGAGTCACGAGTTCATCATCCTGGCGAAGACCGGCGAGAGCGAAGTGTTCTGCGACAAGGCGCTGCTGGATCTGCCGACGCCCGCCGAGGACACGGATTTCGACGGCGACCTGTCGCCGATCGTCAACGAGTGGCTCGGTTCGTATGCCGCCACCGACGAGAAGCACGACGCCGCGACGTTCGAGGCCGAGATCCCGGAGGACCGCCGCATCTCGGCGCGCGGCATCGAGGTCGGGCACATCTTCTATTTCGGTACCAAGTATTCCGAACCCATGAAGGCCGTTGTCGCCGGACCCGACGGTGCGGAGACGCCGGTGCACATGGGCTCCTACGGGATCGGGCCGTCGCGACTCGTTGCCGCGATCATCGAGGCCAGCCATGACGATGCCGGAATCATCTGGCCTCAGTCGGTCGCCCCGTTCGATGTGGGGCTGATCAATCTGAAGAGCGGCGATGCCGCAACGGATGGCGCATGCGAGGATCTCTACGCGAAACTGACGGCCGCCGGCCTCGACGTGCTGTACGACGATACCGGCGAGCGGGCCGGTTCGAAGTTCGCGACCGCGGAACTTATCGGACTGCCGTGGCAGCTCGTTGTCGGGCCGAAGGGCCTGGCCGGCGGCACGGTCGAGTTGAAGAACCGGGCCACCGGCGAGACGGAATCGCTGTCGATGGAGTCCGCGCTGTCGCGGCTGACGGCGTAGCCAGCGTATCGGCAGACGGGATCACCGCGCGATGAACGACGCCGCACGATGAGCGAAGCTGCACAGGGAACCCGTCCTTTCGCCGCCTTCGAATGGATGATCGCGCTGCGCTATCTGCGCGCCCAGCGCAAGGCGGGCTATATTTCCGTCATCGCCGGCTTCTCGTTCCTGGGAATCATGCTGGGCGTGGCGACGCTGATCATCGTCATGGCGGTGATGAACGGGTTCCGCTCCGAGTTGATGGACAAGATCCTCGGCCTCAACGGCCATGCGATCGTGCAGGTCTACGATACGCCGTTCACGGATTTCGACGCGGTCGACGCCCAGATCGACACCATCGACGGCGTGAGCCTTGCCTTTCCCTTCATCGAGGGGCAGGCGATGGCGTCGGCTGCGTCCGGCGGGTTCGGCGCCCTGGTGCGCGGCATGCGCCATGACGATCTGGAGAAGCTCGGCACGATTTCGCAGAACATCCTGCAAGGGACGCTCGACGATTTCGACGAGAGCGAGTCGGTGGCGATCGGAATCCGGCTCGCGGAGAAGCTGGGCCTCAGGGCCGGCGACCGTCTGACGCTGATTTCGCCCCGCGGCGCAGTGACCGCCTTCGGCACGACGCCCCGCATCAAGTCGTATCCTGTCGCGGCGATATTCGAAATCGGCATGTCGGAATACGATGGCTCGTTCATCTTCATGCCGTTCGAGGAAGCGCAGGCCTATTTCAACCTCGACTCGATGGCGAGCGGGGTCGAAGTCTTCATCGACGACCCGGACAATGTCGATGCCCTGCGCCTGGCGCTGGACGAGACGATCGACCGGCCGATCTTCGTGACCGACTGGCGGCAGCGCAACGCCACTTTCTTTTCCGCGCTGGAGGTCGAGCGCAACGTGATGTTCCTGATCCTGATGCTGATCGTGATCGTCGCCGCCCTGAACATCATTTCGGGCCTGATCATGCTGGTGAAGGACAAGGGCCACGACATCGCCATCCTGCGGACGATGGGGGCGACCCGCGGCGCGGTGATGCGCATCTTCTTCATCACGGGCGCTGCGATCGGCGTGGTCGGTACCTTCGCCGGCCTGCTGCTGGGCACCCTGGTGTGCTGGAACGTGGAGTCGATCCGCCAGTTCCTGTCGCGGCTGACCGGCACCGAACTGTTCTCCCCGGAACTCTACTATCTCAGCCGGTTGCCGGCGGAGATGAACGTGCAGGAGGTGATCTCGGTCGTCATCATGGCGCTGGTGCTGTCGTTCCTGGCGACGCTCTATCCCTCCTGGCGGGCCGCGCGGCTCGATCCGGTCGAAGCGTTGCGGTACGAGTGAGCGTCATGAGCGAAGCCGATACCCGCGCGCCGGAGACGCCGCCGGCCCTCGTGCTCGGGGGACTGGAGCGGACCTACATGCAGGGCGAAAACGCGCTGCATGTGCTGCGCGGTGTCGACCTCGTCCTTCAGCCCGGCGAGATCGTCGGCCTGGTCGGGCCGTCGGGTGCCGGCAAGTCGACGCTTCTGCATATTGCCGGCTTGCTCGAGAAGCCGGACGCCGGAGAGGTCTATCTCGACGGTGTCGACACGACGACGATGGACGATGGCGCCCGCACGGCGATGCGGCGCAGCCATATCGGCTTCGTCTACCAGTTCCATCATCTGCTGCCGGAATTCACGGCGCTGGAGAACGTCGTGCTGCCGCAGCGCGTCGCCGGCCTCGGCAAGGGGGAAGCGGAAGAGCGGGCGGGCCAGCTCCTGTCGTTCCTCGGTCTCGGCGAACGGCAGACGCATCGGCCGGGCGAGCTGTCGGGCGGCGAGCAGCAGCGCGTCGCGATCGCCCGCGCGGTCGCCAACGCACCGCGCATCCTGCTCGCCGACGAGCCGACCGGCAATCTCGATCCGGACACCGCCGAGTATGTCTTCGACGTGTTGCTGCGCCTGGTCCACGGGACCGGGCTTGCCGCCCTGATCGCCACGCACAATCTCGAGTTCGCCGCGCGCATGGACCGGCGCGTCACCCTGCGCGAGGGGCGGCTGGTCGAACTGTAACAGGGCATCGCGTCGGTCCGGGCGCGCCGAACATGTCCGATTTTCGACATCTCGCCCGTGGTATCCTGACAGCGGGAAGAGATTGTCTGTGGAGGCCTCCGATGGGCGCGGTTCGTATCTCGCTGTTTTCCGCCGTGGCGCTCTTGTGCGCCCTGCCTGCGTCGGCGCAGGAACGGCGATGGATGACCGACTCGTCCTCGTTCGGCGTGGAAATGATGTTCGGCACGCCCAACAGCGACGACGTGCTGTTCGCCATCCGGTGCGATTCCAGGGCGAAGGAGATTTTCGTCGGCTTCGCCTACGACCCCGTCGGTGTGCAGCCCGGCAGCACGATCGACCTCGATCTCTATTCGGAAGGCGGGCATGTGGTGCTGCCGGCCCACGTCAGCTACTTCCCCGAGATGCAGGTGACGCTGATCGAAACGCCGAACGTCACCGGAGCCGGCCTGAGGCCGATCTTCACCAAAGGGAGCGTCCTTGAGGTGAGGGTTCTCGACGGTGGCGAGGATGTCTCGCTGTCGGGCATGGAAGCCGACTTCGACGCGCTGTTCACGGCCTGCGACGAGTAGCCGCTCTAGTGGCGGGTATCCTGACGTTTGCCGAAACCGCGGTCGGACGACGGCGCGACGGCCGCAGGTGAGGACGGCGGCCGGGCGGGCGAGAGATCGAGTTCGCGCCGCCGCTCGGCGATCGCGCGATCGACCGGATCGTTGAGATTCAAGACGACCTCGCCCGCGTCCTGGGTCTGGGCCGGTTCGATCTCGACGGGCTGGTCGACGATAAACCCGTGCTCGTCGCACCGCTCCAGCGTCAGCTCGATCACGCCATCGGGATCGCGCTCGCTCGGCGCGCCGTGGCGGACGCGGATGACCTCGGCAGGCGACGCGCCGAAGCTGTCGCCGTGCGGGATGATCGTCCCGCTGGCCCGCGCCATCTCGATGAAGTTGCAGGCGCGCTCGTACATCCAGGCGAACGGCACCGGCGCTTCGTGGAAGACGATCTCGCGGCCGATCAGGTGAGCGGCGCCGTAGGTGCGCAAGCCGACGACCCGGGTGCCGTTGACGACGGCCTGGCTCGAGAACAGCGAGGGATGCACGAACAAAGGCACCGGAAAGGGGGCCTTGGCCAGGCGGGCGAACTGGTCGGGCTTCAGGATCTGGTTCGACTGACACCAGTGAACCGCCATCGGCCTGTTGTGGTTGATCAGGGCGTCGGTCAGCAGGCGGCAGACGGTCAGCTTGCTCTCGAATTCGGCCTGGCTCTGGTCGGCCTCGGGCATTTCCATCAGTTCGCGGATGTTCGGCAGGTCCGGCATCGGCAGGCCGCTGCCGACCGTGACGTACATCCGGCAGGCGTGGAGCGCCACGATCTCCTCCGCGTTCGGGAAGACGACGTGCGTATACGGCGAGGCGAGCGCCGAGGCAAATCCGTCCAACGGCAGCGGCGAGCGGGTCTGCGACAGCATCACGTGGAGACCGTCGCCGGTGAAGATCGAATAGGAATCGTCCGGGCTGCTCTCCACGGGCTCGAACGACAGGCCGGTGTCGGCCAGCGACGCGTTGAGGTGGCGCAGAAGACCCTGCGGCGCGACGGTCGCGAAGTCCTGATAGAGCAGGGCGCTTTCGATCTTGTTGGGTTTGTAGGCCGCCATGACACTTCCTTGCCCCGGGCGCGGGGCATGTATACGGGCGACACAGGGTAGCGGCGATCGTTTAACCGTGACCTAACGGAAAAGAACAGAGGCTCTTGCGGCCCCTGTCCGGGCGGGCGTTTTCGGCCCCGGCGCGAACGAAAACCGCCGCCGGAACGGGCCCGGCCCCGGCGCGAACGAAAACCGCCGCCGGAACGGGCCCGGCGGCGGCTGGTTTCGGCACCCCGGCGATCGGGCTCAGTTCTTGATGATCTCCGCGGTCGGGCGCGGGGTGTCGTGCGTCTCGGCCGGCAGGACCGGATAGGTGACTTCCGGCATGTCGCCCGTGAGCGCGTTCAGGAACGCCACGATCTTGTCCGCATCGGAATCGCTGAGTTCGGTGCCGAGCTGCGATTCACTCATGATCTGGACCGCGACCTTGAGATCCCACACCTTGCCGGAGTGGAAATAGGGGGCCGTGACCGCCGTGTTGCGCAGCGGCGCGGCGCGGAACACATATTCGTCGTCCACCGTCTCGGTGACCGCGAAGCGGCCCTTGTCGTCGGCCGGCAGAACATCGGCGCCGGGTTTTTCGATCAGGCCGAACGGATAGTAGTCGTGGCCGCCGACATTGACGCCGTAGTGACAGGCGGTGCACCCGTTGTCCATGAACAGGGCGAGGCCTTCCTTCTGCTCGGTCGTCAGCGCGTCCTCGTCGCCGTTCAGGTAGGCATCGAACGGAGAGGGCGTGATCAGGGTCGCCTCGAAGGCCTCGATCGCCTTGGCCATGTTGTCGAAGGTCACCGGGTCTTCCTCGCCGGGGAACGCGGCCTCGAACCAGGCCACATACTGCGGCATCGACTTCAGCGTGACGACGACCTGTTCCGGCGTGTTCGCCATTTCGACACCGGCCTGGACCGGACCCTTCGCCTGGGCCTTCAGGTCCTCGGCGCGGCCATCCCAGAACTGGGCGGTGTTGAAGACGGCATTCAGCGCGGTCGGCGCATTGCGCGGACCCTTCTGCCAGCCGTGGCCGATCGACGTCTCGAGATTGTCGTCGCCGCCGGTCGCCAGGTTATGGCAGGAATTGCAGCTGAACACGCCCGACGCCGACAGACGCGGATCGAAGAACAGCGCCTTGCCAAGTGCGATCTTCTCGTCGGTGATCTTGTTGTCCTTCACCGCCGGAACGGTCGAGGGAAGCGCCTGGAAATACTCCAGAGCCTCGTCCCGCAATTCGTCCGCGGCGCCGGGATAGGCGGAGGCAGACAGGACGAGGGCGACAGCCGTCGCGGTGGCCATGAGCGTCTTCATGATAAACCTCGCTGGTTTTCGGCTCACAGGGTCGGGAAATGTGCCGTGCGTTGGGCGGTCCGTCTTTTGAATTGGAATGAGTCTAATAAGCGGGGCGGGCTGCGGATTGATTTCTCTCAATATTCGGCGGCTAATCGGCCGGAAATCTGCCGTTTTCGCGCCGGTGCGTCACCATGTCTCGATTTGCCGTTGACAATAGAACAAAACATGAACATGCTGAGGCCAGCCGTTTCAAGGGAGGTCTTCATGCTTCGCGACATCGCAGCGCTTCTCGCCGTCATCGCTTTCACCCAGTCGGTGTTTGTGTGGGGACTGGTGGCCGGCGCGGCGGGATAACGCCGCAGTTCGTCCTGTGAACGGGGGAATTGTCCACAGCGGCGAATGTGTCTGAACGGCCGGAGGGCGGCACGAATCGGGACGGCCTGTATGGTTGCTTGAGCGGCCGCAGGATCGGCCGGGGAGATTTCGATGCCGGGCTTCGTCCATCTCAGATCCCATTCCCAGTATTCGCTGCTCGAAGGGGCATTGCCGCTCGGGCGGCTGATCGACCTCGCCGTCAAGGACGCGATGCCGGCGCTTGGCATCGCCGACCGGAACAATCTGTTCGGTGCGCTCGAGTTTTCGGAGAAGGCCGTCGGCGCCGGCCTGCAGCCGATCATTGCCGTGACGCTCGCGGTGGATTTCGGACTGGACGAGCCGAACAACCGCAATGCGACCAGATCGGCGCCGCCGTCGCTGGTTCTCATCGCCGCCGACGAAGCCGGATACGAAAACCTGATGTGGCTCGTCTCGCGCGCCTGGCTCGACGGTGACGGACCGGGCGACGTGAGTATCGATGTCGATCTTCTTGACGGACGCACCGCCGGGCTGATCGCCCTGACGGGCGGGCCCGAAGGTCCGGTCGACAAGCTGTTGCTGCAGCGCCACGGCGAAGCCGCGCGCGGCGTGCTGGAACGGCTGAAGGGTCTGTTTCCCGGTGCCCTCTACGTCGAGCTGCAGCGCCACGGTACGGAGGCCGAACGGGCGGTGGAGCCCGCGCTCGTCGACCTGGCCTACGACCTCAGACTGCCCCTGGTGGCCACCAACCAGCCGTTCTTCGCCGAGCGCGACGACTTCGAGGCGCATGACGCGCTGATCTGCATCGCGGAGGGGCGGATGGTGGCGGATTCGGAGCGCCGCCAGCTTACGCCCGAGCACTACATGAAGAGCCGCGCCGAGATGAAGGCGCTGTTCGCCGATCTGCCCGAGGCGCTGGCCAGCACCGTGGAAATCGCGGAGCGCTGCAGCTACCGGCCGACGACCCGCAAGCCGATTCTGCCGAGCTTCACCGCCGGCGATACCGCCGAGGCTGGCGGCACCGAGGCGGCGGAGGCCGCCGAACTGAGGCGTCAGGCGGAGGAGGGGCTGGAGCGCCGGCTCGCCGCGCACGGCACGGCGCCGGGCGTCGATGCGGATACCTACCGCGAGCGGCTGGATTTCGAGCTGCGCGTCATCGAACGCATGGCCTACGCCGGCTACTTCCTGATCGTCGCCGACTTCATCAAGTGGGCGAAGATGCACGACATTCCCGTCGGCCCCGGCCGCGGTTCGGGTGCCGGGTCGCTCGTTGCCTGGTCGCTGACGATCACCGACCTCGATCCGCTGCGCTTCGGCCTGCTGTTCGAACGCTTCCTCAACCCCGAGCGCGTGTCGATGCCGGACTTCGACATCGACTTCTGTCCGAACGGGCGCGACCGGGTGATCGGCTACGTGCAGGAGAAGTACGGCCACGACCAGGTCGCGCAGATCATCACGTTCGGGACGCTGCAGGCGCGCGCCGTGGTGCGCGACGTCGCCCGTGTCCTGGGCATCCCGTATGGCCGCGCCGACCAGCTGTCGAAGATGATTCCGGCCAATCCGGCCAATCCGGTGAAGCTCGCCGAGGCGATCGAGGGCGAACCGCGGCTGCAGCAGGCCCGCGACGAGGATCCGGCGACGGCACAGCTTCTCGATATCGCGCTGAAGCTCGAGGGCCTCTACCGCCACGCCTCGACGCATGCCGCCGGCGTCGTCATTGGCGACCGGCCGCTCGACCAGCTCGTGCCGCTCTACAAGGATCCGCGCTCGCCGATGCCGGCGACGCAGTTCAACATGAAGTGGACGGAAGCCGCCGGCCTGGTGAAGTTTGACTTCCTCGGCCTGAAGACGCTGACGATCCTCGACGTGACGGTGCGCCTGGCCGCCGAGCGCGGGGCGCCCATCGACCTGGCGTCGCTGCCGCTGGACGACGCCAAAACCTACGAGATGCTGTCGCGCGGCGAGACGGTCGGCGTGTTCCAGCTGGAATCGGGCGGCATGCGCTCGGCCATCCTCGGCATGAAGCCGGACCGCTTCGAGGACATCGTCGCGCTGGTGGCGCTCTACCGGCCGGGCCCGATGGCCAATATTCCGACCTACAACGACCGCAAGCACGAGCGCGAGACGCCGGATTACATCCACCCCAAGATCGAGCCGATCCTGAAGGAGACCTTCGGCGTCATCATCTACCAGGAGCAGGTGATGCAGATCGCCCAGGAGCTCGCCGGCTACTCGCTCGGCGAAGCCGACCTGCTGCGGCGCGCCATGGGCAAGAAGATCCGCTCGGAGATGGAGAAGCAGCGCAAGCGCTTCGTCGACGGCGCGGTCGAGCGCGGGGTGGAGAAGAATCAGGCCGACTACATCTTCGAACTGCTCGCGAAGTTCGCCGACTACGGCTTCAACAAGTCGCACGCGGCGGCCTACGCGCTGGTCGCCTACCAGACCGCCTATCTCAAGGCGAACTATCCCACCGAGTTCCTGGCCGCGTCGATGACGCTGGACATGGGCAATGCCGACAAGATCAACCTGTTCCGGCGCGAGGCGGCGCGTATGGGGATCGAGGTGGCGCCGCCGTCGATCAACGCGTCGATGGCCGATTTCTCCGTGGAGGACGGTCACATCCGCTATTCGCTCGCCGCGCTGCGCAATGTCGGCCGGTCTGCGGTGGAGCACATCGTCGAGGTGCGCGGAAACGAGCCCTTCGCCGATCTCGCCGACTTCGCCGCCCGCATCAGTCCGCGCTTCGTCAACAAGCGGGCGCTCGAGAGTCTGGCGGCGGCCGGCGCCTTCGACGAACTCGAGCCGAACCGGGCGCGCATCGTCAAGGCGGCCGACAAGATCGTCGAGACGGCCGCGCGCAAGGAAGAGGGGCGCAGCCTCGGCCAGGACGACTTCTTCGGCGGCGGCGGGGCCGATTCGCTGCCGCTTCCTGAGGTCGACCCGTGGCTTCCCGCCGAGCGGCTGACGCGCGAGTACGACATCATCGGGACCTTCCTGTCCGGCCACCCGCTGGACGAGTACACGGCCGTCCTGAAGAGCCGCAAGGTGCGGCCGATCTCGGAGTTCGAGGGCGCCGGGCAGGCCGGATCGAACGGTGGCGGCCGGGGTGGCTCGCACGGCCGTATTGCCGGCATCGTCGTCTCCAAGACCGAGAACCGCACCCGGACCGGCGGCCGCATGGGCATCATCACGCTGTCGGATCCCACCGGCCAGATCGAGGCGGTGGCGTTTTCGGAATTCCTCGCCGAGAACCGGCACCTGCTGGAGCCCGGGACGTGCATCGAGGCCTCGGTGCAGGTGGATCAGTCCGGCGACATGCAGCGCGTGCGGCTCAACAAGGTCCGGCTGCTGGAAACGCTTGCGGAATCGGCGGCCGGCGGCCTGAAGATCTTCGTGCGGGGCGAAAAGGCGGTCGGCAGCGTGGCGAAGCGGCTCGGCGAGCCGGGCGAGGGCGAGGTGTCCATCGTCGTCATGGTCGACGAACCGCAGCGTTCGGAGGTCGAGATCAGGCTGCCGCGGCGGTATCGTGTGGCGCCGCAGATCACCGCGGCGATCCGCGGTACGCCGGGCGTCGTCGACGTGCATGAAATCTGATCGGCACGGGATCTGACGAAGGCCGTATCCGGCGGGGCCCCTTCGCGCCGGGCCATTGCCTTACAGAACGCTTGAAACTTCGGGATCTTCCCCATATAAGGCGCGTCATCACACACGCGGGCAGCCCGCGCGTGCCGTTTGTCGCGGCCGCGCTTTCCGGTGTCAGGGCCGAGGTGTCCTGGCTCCCGCCCGCGGAGGATCAACCGGAATATGGAGACGACAGAGCCATGACTCTGCCCGCTTTTTCTATGCGCCAGCTGCTTGAGGCCGGCGTGCACTTCGGCCATCAGAGCCACCGCTGGAACCCGAAGATGGCCCCGTTCATCTTTGGCGAACGCAACAACATCCACATCATCGATCTGGCCCAGACGGTGCCGATGCTGCACCGGATGCTGCAGGCTGTCAGCGACACGGTCGCCGGCGGCGGTCGCGTGCTGTTCGTGGGCACCAAGCGCCAGGCCGCGGATTCGGTCGCCGATGCCGCGCGCCGCAGCGCCCAGTACTACGTCAACGCCCGCTGGCTCGGCGGCATGCTGACCAACTGGAAGACGATTTCGCATTCGATCCAGCGCCTGCGCAAGCTGGAGGAACTGCTCGGCGATTCCGGCGAGGCGATGGCGCTGACCAAGAAGGAGCGCCTGAAGCTCACCCGCGAGCGCGAGAAGCTCGAGCGGGCGCTCGGCGGCATCAAGGACATGGGCGGCCAGCCCGACATGCTGTTCGTGATCGACACCAACAAGGAGTCGATCGCGATCAAGGAAGCCCGCCGCCTCGGCATTCCGGTCGCCGCGATCGTCGATTCCAACTGCGATCCCGACGGCATCACCTATCCGGTGCCGGGCAATGACGACGCCGGCCGCGCCATCAACTTCTACTGCGACATGGTCGCCCGCGCCGCCATCGACGGCATCTCGCGCGGTCAGGGCGATGTCGGCGTGGATGTCGGCGAATCGGTCGAGCCGCTCGTCGAGGAAACCCTGGTCGAGAGCGCCGACGCCCCTGTAGCCGACGCCCCCGTGGCCGAGGCACCGGCCGAAGTCGCCGTTGCGGCGCCCGCCGCCGAAGAGGTGATCTCGGTGCCGGACGTCGAGGCGCCGACCTTCGAGCTGCTGGCTGCGCCGCGCGGCGCGCCGGACGACCTGAAGAAGATCGCCGGCCTCGGCCCCGTGCTCGAGCAGAAGCTGAACGACATGGGCGTGTTCCATTACTGGCAGCTCGCCGTGATGAGCGAAGACGACATGAAGAAGATCGACGACGAGCTGACCCTGCACGGCCGTATCGGCCGCGACGACTGGATCGGCCAGGCCCGTCGTCTTGCTGACGGCGAAGCCGCGTAAGAAGGCGGCGCTTTAGCATTCGAATCACAGGCGCGGCGGGCCGTCCTGCCGCGCGACACCCGAATTCAGGAGGCCGAGATGGCTAACATCACCGCTTCGATGGTGAAGGAACTCCGCGAGACGACCGGCGCGGGCATGATGGACTGCAAGACGGCGCTCAACGAGACCGACGGCGACATGGAGGCCGCGGTCGACTGGCTGCGCGCCAAGGGCCTGTCGAAGGCCGCCAAGAAGGCTGGCCGCGTCGCCGCCGAGGGGCTCGTCGCGGTTGCCGGCAACGGCAACAAGGGCGTCGTCGTCGAGGTCAACTCCGAGACCGACTTCGTCGCCCGCAACGAGACGTTCCAGGAGATGGTCCGCACGATCGCCGAGGTCGCGCTGACGACCGGTGGCGACCTCGACAAGCTGCTGGCCGCGCCGTTCCCCGGGTCCGACAAGAATGTCGGCGACCACGTGCAGGAGATGGTCGGCCAGATCGGCGAGAACATGTCGATCCGCCGCCTTGCCGGCTTCGAGGTCTCGCCGGGCATCGTCGCGTCCTACATCCACAGCGCCGTGGCGCCGGGCCTCGGCCGTATCGGCGTGCTGGCCGCGCTGGAATCGACCGGCGACCAGGAGAAGCTCGCCGCGCTCGGCAAGCAGATCGCCATGCACGTCGCGGCCACGAACCCGCTTGCCACCGATGTCGACGGCGTCGATGCCGACACGGTCGAGCGCGAGCGCGCGGTCTACCGCGAGCAGGCCAAGGAATCGGGCAAGCCGGACGAGATCATCGAGAAGATGGTCGAAGGCCGCATCCGCAAGTTCTTCGAAGAGTCCGTGCTGCTGAAGCAGGCCTTCGTGATCGATCCCGACCAGACCGTCGAGAAGGCGGTGAAGGCCGCGGAAGCCGAAATCGGCGCGCCGATCAAGGTCGTCGGATTCATCCGCTTCGGCCTTGGCGAGGGCATCGAGAAGGAAGAAAGCGACTTCGCAGCCGAAGTCGCGGCAGCCGCGCGCGGCTGAGCCGGCAAACGGGAGGCCGAGCGATGGCCGAGACCCCCGACGTCAAACGCGTCCTGCTCAAGGTCTCCGGTGAGGCCCTGATGGGCGAGGGGGATTTCGGCCTCGACATGGGCGTCCTCGACCGCATCGCGGGCGAGATCGTGTCCGCTGCCAGGGCGGGCACGCAGATCGCCATCGTGGTGGGCGGCGGCAACATGTTCCGCGGCGTCTCGGTCGCTGCGAAAGGCATGGATCGCGCTGTCGCCGATCACCTCGGCATGCTGGGCACGGCGATGAACGCCGTGGCCCTGGCCGGGGCCATCAACAAGGCCGGCGGACGGGCGCGTGCCCTGTCCGCCATTCCCATGGAACAGATCTGCGAGACCTATACCCGCCGCCGTGCGCTCGACAGGCTGCAGGCGGGCGACGTGGTGGTTTGCGCGGGCGGAACCGGCAATCCGTTCTTCACGACCGACACGGCCGCCGCGCTGCGCGCCGCCGAACTCGACTGCGGGGTGCTGCTGAAGGGAACGCAGGTCGACGGTGTCTATGACGCCGATCCGAAGACGAATCCGGGGGCGAAACGGTTCGAGCGGCTGTCCTTCGACGAGGCGCTCTCCCGCGATCTGAAAGTCATGGATACGTCCGCTTTCGCGCTTGCCCGTGACGCCGCGATCCCGATAATCGTTTTCGATATCCACGAATCCGGCAGTCTCGGGGCGGTCCTCGCAGGGACGGGGCGATCCACTCTTGTCAGTGCCTGAGCTGACCGTCCATCATCGCGCGGCTTCGCGCTAAGCAACGAATCGGCCCGGGGAACGGGCGGGAGACGTATCATGGAAGGCAATTTCGACCTCGCCGATCTGAAGCGACGGATGCATGGGGCCGTCAGTGTCCTGAAGCAGGAATTCGCGGGCCTGCGCACCGGCCGTGCCTCGATCAACATCCTCGATCCGGTCATGGTCGAGGCGTACGGGTCTCCGATGCCGCTGAACCAGGTGTCGACGGTCAGCGTGCCGGAGCCGCGAATGCTGTCGGTCAATGTCTGGGACAAGTCGCTGGTGGGCGCCGTCGACAAGGCCATCCGCGAGGCTGATCTCGGCCTGAATCCGGTGGTCGATGGACAGAACCTGAGAATCCCGATTCCGGAGCTGAATGCCGAACGTCGTCAGGAGATGGTGAAGCTCGCGCACAAATATGCCGAGAACGCCAGGATCGCCGTGCGCCACGTGCGCCGCGACGGCATGGAGCATCTCAAGCGGCTCGAGAAGGACCACGACATCAGCCAGGACGAACAGCGGCAGCACGCCGACGCGGTGCAGAAGCTGACCGACACCGTCATTGGAGAGATCGACGAAACGCTCGCGGCCAAGGAGCAGGAAGTTCTGCAGGTCTAGCGCTCTCCCGCGCCGGCTCGGGGCCTCCGGTCCGCGGGTCACTCTATCGAAGGCGGCTGACTGAATGACAGCGAATGCCACTCCACGGCCCGGCGGATCCCGGGAAGACGGCGTTCCCGCGCATGTCGCGGTCATCATGGACGGCAATGGCCGCTGGGCCACGCAGCGCGGGCTGCCCCGCGCACAGGGCCATCGTGCCGGCGTCGAGGCGCTGCGGCGCACGGTCAGGGCCGCCGGCGAGATCGGCATCCGGTACCTGACGATCTACAGCTTTTCCTCCGAAAACTGGTCGCGCCCGAAGTCCGAGGTGCTGGACCTCATGGCGCTTCTCAGGCGCTTCATCCGCAAGGATCTCGCCGAACTCCACGAAAACGATGTCCGCGTCAGGATCATCGGCCGTCGCGACGATCTGGACGCCGATATCCACGCGCTCCTGACCGAGGCCGAGGAACTGACGAAGGACAACGGCGGACTGACGCTGGTCGTCGCCTTCAACTACGGCGCCCGGGCAGAGATCCTCCAGGCGGCGCGGGCGCTGGCGCAGGAGGTGGCGGCGGGCACGCTCGACGCCGCGGCGATCGACGAGGCGTGTTTCGAACGCCACCTCGATACCGCCGGTATTCCCGATCCGGATCTTCTCATCCGGACCAGCGGCGAACAGCGCATCAGCAATTTCCTGCTCTGGCAGTGCGCCTACACGGAGTTTGTCTTCCAACCCGTATACTGGCCGGACTTCGGCAAGGCGGAGCTTGCCGCCGCCATCGAAGAGTTTCGGACGCGCGAACGGCGGTTCGGCGGGCTGGTCGCGCATACCGGCTCCTGACATGTCCGACGCGAACGGCGCCGGGGACGGCGGAGAGACCGGACCGCGCGGCGAGATACCACGCGCAGACGGGAATCCCGCAAACGGGACGCCCGGCGCTGCAAACGGTAAGCCCGGCAAGGCGGCCGATCTTCGTGTGCGGCTTGTGTCGGCGATGGTTCTCGCGCCCGTCATTCTCCTGATCGTCTGGCTCGGCGGCTGGGTCTTTGCCGCGCTCATCGCAGCGACCGCTGCCATTCTCGTCTCGGAATGGAGCGGGATCAGCCGCAGAACTTACTGGGACGCGCCGGTGGTCATCGGCGCCCTGATAGCGGCACTCAGTATTTTCATATGGGCTGCCGGGTACCCGCGTGTAGCCATCGGGGCACCGTTCATCGGAGCCGGTGTCGTTTTCGCGCTGGCGTCCGGCGACAATTTCGACCGGCTTCTCGGACTGGGTGTGCTCTATGGCGCGCTGCCCGGCCTGGCGCTGGTCGTGCTGCGCTCGGACACGGCGTTCGGTCTGGCCGCGATCCTCTGGCTGGTGCTGATCGTCTGGGCGACGGATATCGGGGGGTACGCCTTCGGGCGGTTCCTCGGCGGTCCCAAGCTGATGCCGCGCGTGTCCCCGAAGAAGACGTGGAGTGGCTGTCTGGGCGGCATCCTCCTGGCGGTCGTCGCAACCCTCCTGTTCAATATCGCGGGCGGAGCGGCCGGCGCGGCGCCGGTGTGGCTCGCGGTGGTTCTTTCCCTTGTGTCGCAAGCCGGGGATCTCGCCGAATCGGCCTTCAAGCGGCGGTTCGGCGCCAAGGATTCGAGCCGCCTCATCCCCGGGCACGGCGGGCTGATGGACCGGATCGATGGCCTGATCGCCGCCGCTGCGGTAGCGGCCGTCATCGGTATCGTGAGAGCGGGGCCGGATGCGGCTGGTACCGGCCTTTTGCTGTGGTAGGGTGCGGCGAGGAACGATGAAGGCGAGAAGCGCTCCAGAACGCATCAGCATACTCGGCGCAACCGGGTCGATCGGGCAGAACACGCTCGATCTGATCGCGCGCAGCCCCGAGCGGTTCGCCGTGGAGGCCGTCACCGCCAACACGAATGCCGACGCACTGGCCGATCTTGCCCGCCGGTGCGGGGCAAGATTCGCGGCGGTTGCCGATCCCGGCGCCTACCAGGCGCTGAAGGCGGCGCTGGCCGGCAGCGGTATCGAGGCCGGCGGCGGGGCCGACGCGATGATTGAGGCGGCGACCCGACCGGCAGACCGGGTAATGGCGGCGATCGTCGGTGCCGCCGGGCTGGCGCCGACGCTTGCCGCGGTCGACTGCGGCCGCACGATCCTGCTCGCCAACAAGGAATGTCTGGTTTCGGCGGGAACGCTGTTCATGGATTCGGCCAGGCGCTCGGGCGCGCGCGTGCTGCCGGTCGATTCCGAACACAGTGCGGTTTTTCAGGCGCTGGATACCGACCATTCAAAGGCGATCGAGCGCGTGACGCTGACCGCGTCCGGCGGACCGTTCCGGACCTGGCCGAGCGACAAGATTGCAAAGGCCCGGCCTGAGGAGGCGGTCCGCCACCCGAACTGGTCGATGGGCGCAAAGATCTCGATCGATTCCGCGACACTGATGAACAAGGGACTGGAGCTTATCGAGGCCCATCATCTGTTCGCGCTGGAGCCCGAGCTCCTCGACGTCCTCGTTCATCCCGAGAGCATCGTGCACGGGTTCGTCGCCTACCGGGACGGATCCGTGATCGCGCAACTGGCCGAGCCGGACATGCGGACGCCGATCGCCTACAGTCTGGCATGGCCGGAGCGGATGTCGGCGCCGACGGCGCGGCTCGATCTGGCCGAACTCGGGTCGCTTACCTTCGAAAAACCCGATCTGGAGCGGTTTCCCGCCCTCGGACTGGCCATTGGCGCCATGAAGGCGGGTCAAGGCGCATCCACAGTTCTTAACGCTGCCAATGAAATTGCAGTTAAATTTTATCTGAACGGCCGAATCCGCTTCCCAGATATCGCCCAAATCGTCGAGAATGTTCTAGACAAACGGGAACACGACGGGGGGCGTGAGCCTGCGACGCTCGAGGACGTCATGGCTCTCGATCGCTGGGCGCGCGAGACGGCGCAAACCTTAATCCCCGAACAGCTCGACCGGGCCGTCTGACGGTACCGGCAGAAGGGATATTCGATGGCATTCCTAGACACGCTCGGCGCGTTCGGAATCGGGGCGGTGAGTTATCTCATCCCGTTCCTGTTCGTTCTCACCATCGTGGTGTTCTTCCATGAACTCGGTCATTTCCTCGTCGCACGCTGGTGCGGCGTCAAGGTCGATGCGTTTTCGCTCGGTTTCGGCCCTGAAATCGGCGGTTTCAACGACAGGCACGGGACGCGCTGGAAGTTTTCGTGGATCCCGCTCGGCGGCTACGTGAAGTTCCACGGCGACGATTCGGCGGCCAGCACGCCGGACAACGAGACCCTGAAGGAGATGGACGAGGCGGAGAAGCGCGTCAGCTTCCACTACAAGCCGCTCGCGGCGCGCGCGGCGATCGTCGCGGCCGGTCCGATCGCCAATTTCATCCTCGCCATCGTGATCTTTGCGGTGATCTTCGTCACGGTCGGCAAGTTCGTGACGCCGCCGCGCGCCGATGTCGTCACGGAAGGCTCCGCCGCGGAGGCGGCCGGTTTCGAGCCGGGGGATCTCGTTGTGGAAATCGCCGGGACCCCGATCGAGAGCTTTTCGGAGATGCAGCGCATCGTCAGCATCAATCCGGGCGAGCCGCTGGCATTCGTGGTCGATCGCGGCGGTGAACGCGTTGCCCTGACGGCGACGCCCGAACTTCGCGAGATCACGGACCGTTTCGGCAACACGCAGCGCATCGGTCTGCTGGGAATCCAGCGCAATGCGGGCCCCGACGATGTAAGCCAGGTCCGCTATTCGATTCCCGCCGCCGTGTGGGAGGGAACCAAGGAAACCTGGTTCGTTATCGATCGTACCGTGAACTACCTTGTCGGCATAGTTGCAGGCCGGGAGGATCCCGACCAGCTCGGGGGGCCGATCCGGATCGCCGAAATGTCCGGAGAAGTGGCAAAACTCGGCTTTTTGGCGCTGATGAACCTCACGGCGATATTATCGATTTCAATTGGCTTCCTGAATCTGATACCGATTCCGATGCTCGACGGGGGGCACCTTCTGTTCTACGGAATCGAAGCCGTGCGGGGGCGCCCCTTGTCCGAGCGGGCGATGGACATCGGATTCAGGATCGGACTGGCCCTGGTTCTGATGTTGATGCTGTTTGCGACCTGGAACGATATCGTCAATATCGCCAGTCGTTCGTAGACGGCCGTTGCCCAGTTGCAACGCATAGCAGGCGAGTTCGGAAGGGCGTTTGAATGGCGGTTTCCATTGCAGTTAAAAGCCGTTACAAACGCGACGGGATGGGCGGAGTCGCCCGGTGCCCGTACGGAAACGTGCGTGTAGAAAAAGAAGGTCAGATGGATCTGAGGATCGACAACCCGATGGACTTTGTAGTGCGATTTCTCAAAAAAGGCGCCGGCCTGCTTCTTCTCGCTCTTGTGCTCCTCGGAGCGCCGCACGGGGGCAAGGTTCTCGGTGTGACCCAGGCGCATGCTCAGGTCGTCCGCCAGATCGTGGTGGAGGGCAACAAGCGCGTCGACGCCGAGACGATCAAATCCTACGTCTCGATCCAGCCCGGTCAGTCGTACAGCGCCTACGGCGCCGACGATTCGCTGAAGACCCTGTTCGCGACGAACCTGTTCTCCGACGTCTCCATCGACATGCGCGGCAGCACGCTGGTGGTGAAGGTCGTCGAGAACCCGATCGTCAATCTGGTCTCCTTCGAGGGCAACAAGAAGGTCAAGGACGATGTCCTGTCGGCCGAGATCGAATCGCAGCCGCGCTCGGTGCTGACGCGCTCGAAGATCGAGGGCGATACGCAGCGTATCCTCCAGATCTATCGCCGCTCGGGCCGGTTCGGCGCGCAGGTGACGCCGAAGATCATCGATCTTCCCGACAACCGCGCGAATCTGGTGTTCGAGATCGACGAGGGCGACAAGACCAGCGTCGTCGGCATCAATTTCATCGGCAACCACGCCTACAGCGATGCGGACCTGCGCGACGTCATCTCGACGACGCAGCGCAACTGGCTGAGCTGGCTGAAGTCGACGGACGTTTACGACCCGCAGCGTCTGGAAGCCGACCAGGAAGCGCTGCGCCGCTACTATCTCAAGCAGGGCTATGCCGATTTCCGCGTGATTTCGGCCGTCGCCGAGCTCGACCGCGAGCGCAATGCCTTCTACATCACCATTACGGTCGACGAGGGCGAGCGCTACAAGTTCGGTGTGATCGACGTGCAGGCCTATGTCCGCGATGTCGATCCGGAATCCCTGCGGGGCGCCATCCTGACGCGCTCGGGCGAGGTCTATAACGCCGATCTCGTCGAGACGACGCTCGAGGACATGACGCTCGAGCTCGCCAATTCCGGCTACGCGTTCGCCCAGGTGCGGCCGCGCGGCGACCGGAACTACGACGACAAGACGATCGACCTGACCTACATCGTCGAGGAAGGCCCGCGGGTCTACATCGAGCGGATCAACATCCGCGGCAATACCCGCACGCTCGACTCCGTCATCCGGCGCGAGTTCGATTTCGCCGAAGGCGACGCCTACAACGCGGTGATGATCGACCGTACCAAGCGGCGCCTGGAAGACCTGCAGTACTTCAAGACCGTCAACATCTCGCGGGCCCAGGGCTCGGCGCCGGATCGCGTGGTCCTGAACGTGGATATCGTCGAGCAGCCCACCGGCGAGATCTCGCTGGGCGGCGGTTACTCGACGCGCGACGGCTTCATCGCCGACGTGTCGCTGACGGAGCGCAACTTCCTCGGCCGTGGCCAGGTGCTGTCGATCGGCGGCGCCATCGGCGAGCGCAAGCAGTCCTTCGACTTCAGCTTCACCGAGCCGTTCTTCCTCGGCCGCCGGCTGTCGGCGGGTGTCGACGTCTTCTATCGCGACCTCGACTACTCCGACACGTCCTCCTACAAGACGAAGGCCGTCGGTGCGGGGACGCGTCTCGGCTTCCAGCTGAACCAGGACACCTCGTTCCTCGGCCGCTATCGGATCTACCAGTCCGAAATCGAGACCGACAACGCCTACTCCGACGGCTGCGGCTACCGCACGATTGCGGCCCGCGACGCCATGGCCTGCGGCGTGCGCAACACGCTGTCGAACAAGACCTATCGCAACTGGGCCTGGTGGCAGGGCGGCAGCACGATCGGCGGCAAGCAGCCGAACGTCTACGCCCCGGAAGCCTCGATCGCGATCAACAAGGCCCTCGGCGATCGTCTGTACTCGGTGGTCGGCTTCGACCTGACCTACGCGACGCTGGACAGCTTCAGCCGTCCGCACAACGGCGTGTACACCCGGTTCTCCACCGATCTGGCCGGTCTGGGCGGCGACGCGCAGTACATCCGCGCCGAGGCGGAAGCCCGGTACTACAAGGAAATCACGCCGGAAGTGGTCGGCATGCTCAAGGCGTCCGGTGGCGCGATGAGCGGCTGGGGCGGCTATGACGTCCCGGTGACCGACACCTTCTTCAAGGGCGGCGAGACGATCCGCGGCTTCGATACCTCCGGCTACGGTCCGCGCGACCTGACGCCCGGTGCCGGACGCGATGCCCTCGGCGGCCAGTACTACGCGGCGGCGACGGCGGAAGTTCAGTTCCCGATCCCGTTCGTTCCCGAGGACTTCGGGTTCCGCGGAGCGCTGTTCGCGGATGCCGGCATCCTGTTCGGCGTCGGCGACACGGGGCCGCTGCGGATCACGCAGCCGGGCGGCAACGTCCTGACGCTGACGATGGCCGAATGCACGGCCGTCAATTCCGGCGGCAACACCGGTGTGGTTCCGACGGGCTCGTGGGGCTGCTATGTCGACGACACGGAGCCGCGCGCTTCGGTAGGCTTCAGCCTCCTGTGGGACTCGCCCTTCGGTCCGCTGCGCGCCGACCTCGGCTACGCGGTGCTCAAGGAAGACTACGACAACACGCAGATCTTCCGCTTCGGCGCCGGCAAGCAGTTCTAAGGGTTGCGGCGGGGACCGGCGGCAGACTTTTCGCCCGTCCCGATTGCAATCCGGACATCGACGATGTAATCCCGGTCAACCACGGTTGGCCGGGATTTGTCTTTCAGGGTATCGCGATCCCGTCGCAGAGTGCGGCGCCTGCCGGCCCCGCCGTTCCCGGCGCGACCCTGCCCAGAGTTGGTGGAACTCCCCGCAATGGATGACGTCCGGTTTTTCGAGCGCTCAGGCCCGTTCGCGCTACAGGAGATCGCCGGCTGGCTCGGCGCCGACGTACCGCCCGGCCACGGCGACCGGTTGATCGAGGATGTCGCGGTCCTGCAGCTCGCCGGGCCCGCGCACATCGCCTTTTTCGACAATCCGAAATACGCGGACGATCTCGCAGCGACGGGCGCCGGGGCGTGTCTCGTCTCCAAGCGCCATGCCGACAAGGTGCCGGCTTCGGTCGCAGCCCTTGTGGTGGCCCGGCCGAGCGCCGCGTTCAACGAGATCATGCTGCGCTTCTATCCCGATGCCGTCCGACCGGTTCCGGTCTGGGACGATGCGCCGGCGGGCAACGGGATTCATCCCACCGCCACCATCGAAGAGGGCGCAATCGTGGAGCCCGGCGCGGTCGTCGGGGTCGGGGCGCGGATCGGGCGAGGGACCCGGATTCTCGCGGGCAGCGTGATCGGCCGGCGGGTGCAGATCGGGCGGGACGGCTCCGTCGGCCCCAATGCCACCGTCATGCATGCGCTTCTCGGTGACAGGGTGATGGTGCATCCCGGCGTCCGGATCGGGCAGGACGGTTTCGGGTTTGTCATGGGGCCCGCGGGGCACAAGAAAGTGCCGCAGATCGGCCGGGTGATCGTGCAGGACGATGTCGAGATCGGCGCCAATTCGGCGATCGATCGGGGGGCCTTGCGGGACACGGTCATCGGCGAAGGGACGAAGATCGACAATATGGTCCAGATAGGCCATAACGTCGTCATCGGTCGGCACTGCGTTATTGTCTCGCAGGTCGGAATCGCGGGAAGCGCGACGCTCGGCGATTTTGTCGCCATAGGTGGCCAGGCCGGTATCATGAATCACGTGACGGTTGGCGATCGCGCACAGGTGGCGACGCTCAGCGCGGTGAAGGAAGATCTTGCGCCGGACGGCCGGTATGGCGGTGTACCCGCTCGACCGGCACGGGAATGGCTTAGGGAAGTGGCGGCGCTACAAAAAATCGCCCGGGATTACCTGACGGAGCGACGGGCGCCGGAAAGGGCAGACGAGAATGGACATGAGCGCGAGCACGACTAGTCCGCAGACACTGGAGTCGCTTGATATCATGCGGCTTCTCGAGCTGCTGCCGCATCGTTATCCGTTCCTGATGGTTGACCGGATCATCAACATCAGTGGTGACGAGACGTGCATGGGCATCAAGAACGTCACCATAAACGAGCCGCATTTCATGGGTCATTTTCCCGGACAGCCGATCATGCCCGGTGTGCTGATCGTCGAAGGGATGGCTCAGACGGCCGGGGCGGTCTGCATCATGCGCCACGGGACCGGCCAGCCGAAGCTCGTCTATTTCATGACCATCGACAAGTGCAAGTTCCGTCGGCCGGTCGTGCCCGGCGACGTGCTGCACTACCATGTCCGGAAGATCCGCAACCGCCGGACGATCTGGAAATACGCCGCCGAAGCCCGCGTCGACGATGCGGTCGTTGCGGAAGCCGAAATCAGCGCGATGATCGCGGACAAGTAAAGCGTTACTCATGTCAGACATCCATGCGACGGCCATCATCGGCAAGGGCGCCCGGCTCGGAGAGCGGGTCAAGGTTGGGCCGTTCTGTATCGTCGGCGACGATGTGGAGCTCAAGGACGACGCGGAGCTGATGGCCCATGTCGTGCTCGACGGCCATACGACGATCGGCGAGCGCACGAAGATCTATCCCTTCGCCTCGCTTGGTCAGCCGCCGCAGCACCTGAAATATGCCGGCGAGCCGAGCAAGCTCATCATCGGCGCGGACTGCGTCATCCGCGAGCAGGTCACGATGAGCCCGGGCACCTCGTTCGGCGGCATGGAGACCGTCGTCGGCGACCGCTGCTACTTCATGATCGGCGCCCATGTCGCCCATGACTGTGTGATTGGCGACGACGTCTTGTTCATCAACAATGCCACACTCGCAGGGCATTGCCGGATCGAGCATCACGCCATCCTCGGCGGGCTCGCGGCCGTTCACCAGTGGGTGCGGATCGGCGAGTACGCATTCGTCGGCGGCATGAGCGGCGTCGAGAACGACGTCATTCCCTACGGCTCCGTGCTTGGAAACCGCGCCTTTCTCGGTGGCCTGAACATCGTGGGCCTGAAGCGCCAGGGCTTCGACCGCGAGCATATTCACACGCTGCGCCAGGCCTACCGGCTGCTGTTCTCCAACGAGGGCACGCTGATGGAGCGGGTCGAGGACGTCGCGGAGCTGTTTCCCGATCATCCGCTGGTCAGCAAGGTGGTCGCCTTCATCAAGGCCGATTCCGACCGCTCGCTGTGCACGCCGCGCAACGGTCGCGGGGGGTGAGGTCATGCCGGCCGACCTTGCGAGCCGGGACGCTGCCGCGCGCGGCGCCTCGGGAAGCGGGCCGCTGGCGATCATCGCCGGCGCCGGCGAGTTGCCCAGGCTGATCGCCGACGAGGTTGGCCGCGCGGGGCGGCCCCTGTTTGTCATCGAGGTCGAGGGCGAGGCGGACCGGGACTACTCCGCGTTCGATCATGCGCGCCTGCCGATCGGGGCGGCGGGCCGGCTGAAGTCGCTGCTGACGGACCGCGGCTGTCACGACGTTCTGATGGCGGGCAACTTCCGCCGCCCGCGGTTTTCCGAAATCGAATGGGACATGGGCACGGTCAAGACACTGACCCTGTCCGGCATCATGCGCCTGAAGCGCGGCGGCGACGACAAGGTCGTCAACGGCGTCGTCCAGATCTTCGAAAGCGAGGGATTCCGCATCGTCGGCCCGCGCGAGGCCGTTCCCGGCTTCGTGGCGCCCGCGGGCGTCCTGGGCAGGCACAAGCCGGGCCGCAAGGCGAAGGCCGATATCGCCTTCGGCCTCAAGGCGATCGCCCGGATGGGCCCGCTCGATATCGGCCAGGCCGTCGTCGTCCTGTCCGAGCGCGTCGTTGCCGTCGAGGCTGCGGAAGGCACGACGGCGATGATCCAGCGGTGCGGCGACCTCCGGGACAACGGGCGCATTTCCGCGCCGGCGCCTTCCGGTATCCTGGTGAAGGCGGCGAAGCCCGGCCAGGAGATGCGGTTGGACATGCCGGTCGCCGGGGTCGAGACCGTCGAGGCCGCAGCAAAGGCTGGACTGGAAGGGATCGCCGTCGAAGCCGGCAATGTTCTGTTGCCGGGCATCGAGGACATCCGCCGCGCCGCCGACGCGGCCGGCCTGTTCGTCATCGGCGTCGACTTCGAGGCCGGCGAGAGGGGCGGTCGCCAGTCATGACCGGCCCTGCGGCGGAGGGCGCGCTTGGCCGGCCGCTGCGTGTCGCCGTCATCGCCGGGGAGTCCTCGGGCGATCATCTCGGTGCGGGTCTGATCGCGGCGCTGAAGGCGGCGTCGGGACGCGATCTCGCGCTTGCCGGCGTCGGCGGCCCGGAGATGGATGCGGCCGGGCTCAAGAGCGTCTTTCCGCTCGGCGAGATCGCCGTCATGGGGCCGCTCGCGATCCTGGCGCGGCTGCCGTCGCTGGTGAAACGGGTCTACGAGGCCGTCGATCACGTCGTCGCCTTTCAGCCCGACGTTCTGGTCATCATCGACAGTCCGGAATTCACCCATCCCGTCGCCAAGCGCGTGAAGAGGAAACTGCCGCATGTGCCGGTCGTCGACTACGTTTCGCCGACCGTGTGGGCGTGGCGGCCGGGGCGGGCGCGCCGGATGCGCGCCTATATCGACCGGGTCCTGGCGATCTTTCCCTTCGAGCCGGAGGTGCACAGGCATCTCGGCGGGCCGGACTGCGTCTATGTCGGCCACCCGGCGATCGAGCGCCTCGAGCGCATGCCCGAGCGCCGCGAGCCCGACGATGGCCCGGTGCTGCTGCTCCTGCCGGGCAGCCGCGTGACCGAGGCGGAGCGGCTGATGCCGGTGTTCCGCGATACGCTGGTCGCGCTGAAGGACCGGGGCAGGGCGTTCCGCGCGGTCCTGCCGGCCGTTCCGCATCTCGAGGATCGGCTTGCCGCCGATATCGCCGACTGGCCGGTGATGCCCGAGATCGTGTCCGGCGAGACCGCGAAATGGGCGGCGTTCGCGGAAGGCCGGGTCGCGCTGGCGGCGTCCGGCACCGTGACGCTGGAACTGGCGCTGGCCGGCGTGCCGATGGTCGTCACCTACCGTCTCGATCCGCTGACCGCCGCGCTGCGCTGGGTCGTGCGCGTCCATTCCGTCGTCATGGCGAACCTTGCGATCGGCGAGAACGCCTTTCCCGAATTCATCCATGCCGGCTGCGATCCCGACACGCTGTCGGGCGCGCTCGACCCGCTGTTCGATGACACCGCGGAGCGGCAGGCGCAGGTCGCGGCAACGGACCGGGTGCGCGCGGTGACGCTGCTGGAAGGCGACACGCCGAGCCACAAGGCCGCGACGGCAATTCTGGACCTTCTGAAATAGAAACGGCCGGACCACGTGGCGGTCCGGCCGTGAAAAGGCGTTCAATTCGAAGCGCCTATAGGCGTTCCGACATCACTTCCGCATCGTCACGGGCACATAGTCGCGCCGCGTCGCACCGGTGTAGAGCTGGCGGGGACGGCCGATCTTCTGCTTCGGATCCTCGATCATCTCCTTCCACTGGGCGATCCAGCCGACCGTGCGGGCAACGGCGAACAGCACCGTGAACATCGAGGTCGGGAAGCCCAGCGCCTTCAGCGTGATGCCCGAATAGAAGTCGATGTTCGGGTAGAGCTTCTTCTCGACGAAATACTCGTCCTGCAGCGCGATGCGCTCCAGCTCGAGCGCGACGTCGAGGAGCGGATCGTCCTTGATGCCGACCTCGGCGAGAACCTCGTGGCAGGTCTTCTGCATGATCTTCGCGCGCGGGTCGTAGTTCTTGTAGACCCGGTGGCCGAAGCCCATCAGGCGGAACGGATCGTCCTTGTCCTTGGCGCGGTCGACGAACTCCGGGATCCGGTCCACCGAACCGATCTCCGCCAGCATGCTCAGCGCCGCCTCGTTGGCGCCGCCATGGGCCGGGCCCCACAGGCAGGCGATGCCCGCGGCGATGCAGGCGAACGGATTGGCGCCCGAAGAGCCGGCGAGGCGGACCGTCGACGTCGATGCGTTCTGCTCGTGGTCGGCGTGCAGGATGAAGATGCGATCCATGGCGCGCGCCAGGACCGGGTTCACCTTGTATTCCTCGCACGGCACCGCGAAGCACATGTGCATGAAGTTCGACGCGTAGTCGAGTTCGTTGCGCGGATACACGAACGGCTGGCCGACGTGATACTTGTAGGCCATCGCCGCGATCGTCGGCATCTTGGCGATCATCCGGACACTGGCGACCATGCGCTGGTAGGGATCCGAGATGTCGGTGGAGTCGTGGTAGAACGCCGACAGCGCGCCGACGACGCCGACCATGACGGCCATCGGATGGGCGTCGCGGCGGAAGCCGGAGAAGAACCGCGCCATCTGCTCGTGCAGCATGGTGTGGTTGGTCACGCGGTGATCGAAATCGGCCTTCTGGCCCTGCGTCGGCAGCTCGCCGTAGAGCAGCAGATAGCAGGTTTCCAGGAAGTCGCCATGCTCGGCCAGCTGGTCGATCGGGTAGCCGCGATAGAGCAGGATGCCCTCGTCGCCGTCGATATAGGTGATCTTGGATTCGCAACTCGCGGTCGAGGTAAATCCGGGATCGTAGGTGAAGGCGCCGGTGGCTCCGTACAGCTTCGAGATATCGACGACGTCGGGCCCGATCGTGCCGTGGTTGACCGGAAACTCGTGCTCGGTGTCGCCGAGTTTGAGCGTCGCGGTATCGGTGGCGAGATTGGCGTTTGCGTCATTCATGGGCAGGTTTCTCCTGTCCTGTTGGCGGGCGTCCGCACAGCCCCGTTTTGTGGCGCCGGTTTACGCACTCGTGCCGGCGGCTCGGAGGTGTGCGGGTCGGTAGGAATAATCCAGACTTCGGTAAATGATTTGCGCTCTGTCGGCAAGCGCGACGGAAGCGTCCCTACGGGATACATGTGGCAGTGGCATAACGGATCAAGAGGCCTGATCGCCAATGCGCGCAAGGCTTTCCTCGCGCCCGAGCACGGCCAGAACGTCGAAGATCCCCGGCGATGTCGACCGCCCGGTAAGGGCCGCGCGCAACGGCTGGGCGACCTTGCCGAGCTTGCGGTCGGTGGCCTCCGCGAAGCCCTTCACCGCAGCCTCCAGCGCCGCCGCGTTCCACTCCGCCACGTCCTGCAGCACCCCGGCCACGTCCTTCAGGGTCTCCCGGGCCGTTTCGTCGAGGATCTTCTCGGCCTTCTCCTCCATCGGCAGCGGCCGGTCCTCGACCAGGAACCGGGCCGAGTCGAGCAGCTCGACAAGGCTCTTGGCGCGCTCCTTCAGGCCGGGCATGGCGTCGCGCAGACGTTCGGTTTTCAGCGAATCGAGCCGGTTTTCGAACTCCGGTCCGCCCGGCAGATGGCGAAGATTGGCCAAAAACGTGGAAAACAGCTCGCCATCGGATGTCTGGCGCATGTAGAGGCCGTTGAGGTTTTCCAGCTTGGCGAAGTCGAATCGGGCCGCCGACTTGCCGATCGAGTCGAGGTCAAACCACTCGATCATCTGGTCGAGCGACATCACCTCGTCGTCGCCGTGGCTCCAGCCCAGCCGCACCAGATAGTTGCGCATCGCCTGCGGCAGATAGCCCATGGCGCGGTAGGCCTCGACGCCCAACGCCCCGTGGCGCTTCGACAGCTTGGCGCCATCGGGCCCGTGAATCAGCGGGATATGCGCCATCTCCGGGACGTCCCAGCCCATGGTGTCGTAGATATGCGTCTGGCGCGCGGCGTTGGTCAGGTGGTCGTCGCCGCGGATGATATGGGTGACGCCCATGTCGTGGTCGTCGACGACAACCGCCAGCATGTAGGTCGGGTTGCCATCGGAGCGCAGCAGGATCAGGTCGTCGAGCTCGCTGTTCTGCCACACGACCCGTCCCTGAACGTGGTCGTTGACGACGGTCTCGCCTGTTGTGGGGGCCTTCAGCCGGATCGCAGGCTTCACGCCCTCCGGCGCCTCGGAGGGGTCGCGGTCGCGCCAGCGGCCGTCATAGCGGGGCGGACGGCCCTCGGCGCGCGCCTTTTCGCGCATTGCGGTCAGTTCCTCGGGTGTGGCGTAGCAGCGATACGCCTTGCCTTCGGCGAGCAGGGTCTCGACGACCTCGCGATGCCGGTCGGCGCGCTCGTACTGCGATACCACGCCGCCGTCCCAGTCCAGTTCCAGCCATTTCAGGCCGTCGATGATTGCCTCGATGGCCTCGTTGGTGGACCGTTCGCGGTCGGTATCCTCGATCCTGAGCAGCATCTTGCCGCCGGTGTGTTTGGCAAAGAGCCAGTTGAACAGGGCCGTTCGGGCCCCGCCGATGTGCAGGAAACCGGTGGGCGAGGGGGCGAAACGGGTGACGATCTGACGGGATGACATGGGGTGGCGGCCGAATTCTCGTGCGGTCTAGAATGAGGGGCAGTGCGATGTTCGGGGCTGTTTAGCACGGCCCCCGGTGTGGAATGAAGCGGGGAGGGCAAAGCCCGGACCGGAAAGCGACCGACCCGGCGCGGGCGAGCGGGCGAACGTGGTGGACGAGACATCCACGACCGGGGCGTACCGGGCGCTGTCGCGGCCCGTGCCCCATCGTGCTGTCTCGTGGCTTGCCGCCGGCTTCGGGACGATATCGCTTGCTGCGTTTCTCGACCGCGAGCGCGAGCGGCTCTTTCTGTGGTCGCCGGTCGCCTTCGGGCTCGGGATCGCCGTCTATTTCGCCCTGCCGCGCGAGCCGGCGCTGCCCGCGATCCTGATCGTTACCGCCATCACCGGCCTTGCCGCCGTGCGCCGCGGGACGGGGCGAGCCTCCGGACTTGTTTTCAGTGCGCTGTTTCTTGCCGCCCTCGGCCTGACCGACGCCAGCCTGCGCACGTTGCGGGTCGCCGCGCCGGTGATCGAGGCGACGACCGGTACCGTGCCCCTGACAGGTCGGGTGACGGGCGTCGAACGGCGCGAGGACGGAACCGCGCGGCTGCTCGTTGCGCCGGAGCGTATCGGATCGCTGCCGGCCGCCGAGCTGCCCCGCACGCTGTCGCTGTGGCAACGCGGCAAATGGGCGGTGCCCGCACCGGGCGATACCGTCGCGTTCCGGGCCGTTCTGCTGCCGCCCCCGGATGCCGCCGTGCCCGGCGGCTTCGACTATGCCCGCCAGGCATGGTTCGCCGGGATCGGCGGCGTCGGCTTCATCACCGCGCCGCCGGAACCGGTGGCCGCCCGTGTTCCGGCCGGACGGCTCGCGCGCCTGTCCACCGACATCGAGCGCCTGCGGCTGACAATTGCCGCGCGCATCGAAGAGGCGCTGCCGGGCTCGGCCGGGGCGATTGCGGCCGCCCTGATCACCGGCGAGCGCGGCACGATCCCCGAGGCCGACAAGGAGGCGCTGCGGGCGTCGGGGCTGGCGCATATCCTGGCGATCTCCGGGTTGCACATGATGCTCGTGGTGGGAACGCTGTTCTTCGTTTCCCGCGCCGCCTTCGCGCTGTCTCCGGACCTGGCGCTCGGCCGGCCGATCAAGAAATGGGCCGCCCTGATCGCGCTTGCCGGCGGCACCGGCTATCTGGTGCTGTCGGGCGCCTCGATCGCCACCCAGCGGGCCTACATAATGGTGGCGATCATGCTTGTCGCGGTCCTGCTCGACCGGCCCGCCATCACGCTGCGCAACGTCGCGCTCGCCGCCTTGATCGTTTTGGTGCTCAGGCCCGAGGCGTTGGCGACCGCCAGCTTCCAGATGTCGTTCGCCGCGACCGTCGGGCTCGTCTCGACTTACGAATTCCTGCGCATGCGGGCCTCCCGGCGAGCGGAGCCGGTACTTCCCGGCTGGCTACGCTTCGCAATACGGGGTGTCGTCGGGCTGGCGCTGACCGCGCTGATCGCCGGCCTGGCCACGGGCCCCTTCGCGGTCTTCCATTTCAACCGGGTCGCGATCTACGGGCTCGCCGCCAATGTCGCGGCTATGCCGCTGGTCAGCATGCTGGTGATGCCGATGGGGCTTGCCGCCGCCTGCCTGATGCCGTTCGGCCTGGAAGGTCCCGCGCTGGCACTCATGGGCATGGGAATAGATGGCGTGCTGGCCGTCGCGCGTACCGTGTCGCAATGGGACGGCGCCGTGCGCGTGGTGCCGCAGGCGCCGATAGCAGCGCTGTTGACGGTCGTCGCGGGCGGGCTCTGGCTGGCGTTGTGGCGTGGCGGTGTGCGGCTGGCGGGGCTTCCCTCCGTCGCCCTCGGGGTCGCCATGATGGCGCAGGTCGATCCGCCCGATATCTATGTGTCCCGCGATGCCCGGATGGCGGCGCTGGATACCGGGGCGGGGCTCGTGTTTCTGCCGCGGGCCGGTTCGGACTACGTGGTGGAGACGTGGCAGCGTACCGCGGGCATCCCGCCCGATCCGTCAGCGACACCGAGGCCGGACTGCGACGATGCGGCGTGCGTCGCCATGCGCGATGACCTGCGGATCTCCTATGTGCGCGCCCCGTTGGCCTTCGAGGAGGATTGCGGCTGGGCCGACGTCGTCGTCACCGATCTGGTGCCGCCGCAATGGTGCCGGGACACCGCGCTTGTCATCGGGCCGGAGGAGGCGGCCGAGAACGGGGCGATGACCCTGCGCCGCACGCAAACGGGGTTCACGATGGATACAAGCGCCGCGCATACGGGCTTGCGGCCCTGGGCGCGGCGCGGCGGTTCCGACCGATGAGCTGCGCCCTGGAGGGTTCGCCTGGAGGGGTCGCCGGTCAGTACTGCCGGATGAGCCCCACGAGACGGCCCTGGATATCGACGCGGTCGGGACCGAAGATGCGGGTCTCGTAAGCCGGGTTGGCGGCCTCCAGCGCGATCGACGCGCCCTTCTTGCGCAGCCGCTTCAGGGTCGCTTCCTCGTCGTCGATGAGGGCGACGACGATGTCGCCGGTATCGGCGGTGTCGGTGCGCCGGATCAGCACCGTGTCGCCGTCGAGGATGCCGGCATCGACCATCGAGTCGCCGCGCACCTCGAGCGCGAAATGTTCGCCGCGTCCCAAGAGGTCGACCGGGACCTGCAGGGAGTGGCTGTGCGTCTGGATCGCGGAGATCGGCGTACCTGCGGCGATGCGGCCCATGACCGGGATGCTGGCAGCCTGTCCGGCGTCGTTGTCGGCGGCGGTTTCGGGCGCCGGCGGCGGGGGCGGCGCCTTGCCGAGGCTGCCTTCGATGACGCTGGGGGCGAACCCGCGGCTGCGGGCGGCAAGGCCGGGGGCGACCGATTCGGGCAGCCTGACGATCTCCAGGGCGCGCGCCCTGTGCGGCAGCCGGCGGATGAAGCCGCGTTCCTCCAGCGCCGTGATGAGGCGGTGGATGCCGGACTTCGAGCGCAGGTCGAGTGCCTCCTTCATTTCATCGAAGGAGGGGGGGACACCTGTTTCCTTCAGCCGTTCGTGGATGAACATCAGCAGTTCGTACTGCTTCCGCGTAAGCATTGTGCGCTCTCCGTTGCCGCTCCCGATGCGCCAGATACGGGACAAATCAAGAACAAACATACATGTTCCTGTTGTGTTCGGCAATGGTTAATATCGGGTTTACGCTTCGGCGGGGGCCGTCCGGGGCCGGCGCGGGCGGTTTGCGCTCGGCTGTCGATGCGGGTAGAGATAGCGCGCACGCCGTCGCCGCGCAGGCCGCGTGCGACGGCCCTCCAGGCTTCCTGTGATCGCATACCCCACCGACGGCAAGAACGGTTCATGACGACCCCAAAAAAGGGACTGGCGAGCCGGGTTTCCCGGCTGACGGCGCGGGCCCAGGATGGCAAGCTGCCAGACTATCTCATCCTGCATATCGGCAAAACGGGCGGCACCTCGATCGGCCGGTGCCTGCGCAAGGCGCGCAAACACGGCTACGATCCGAGAATCGGAAAGCTCGGACACCAGTTCGGCCTGAAGAGCGTCATGGAGGCCTGTCCGGACCGGAAGGTCGGGTTCGTCGTCCGCGCGCCCGAATCGCGCTTCGTGTCGGGCTTCAACAGCCGGCTGCGCAGCGGACGGCCGGCGCACGCCCGGCCGTGGAAGACGGCGGAGGCGGCGGCTTACGCGTTCTTTCCGACCGCCAACGACCTGGCCGAGGCGCTGTATAGCGACGACGAGCGACTTCTGTCGGCGGCGCGATTCGCGATGCGGGCGATCCCCCATCTGCGCCGCAACCTGGCCTTCTATCTCGGCGGGATTGACCTGCTGGAGGCGGCCGGCGACCGGATCTACTGCGTTGCCGAGGTGGAGACGCTGGATACGGATATCTACCGGCTACTCGGCGTCGGCGGCCTGACGCGCGAGCATATCGCCGCCCTGTACCAGCCCGATCATCAGGCGCCCTACGACAGTCCGCCGCTGTCGGAAAAAGGGCGAGCCAACCTGCAAGCGTTCTGGGCGAAGGACTACGAGATCTACGCCTATTGCCGGGCGCATCTGCTCGGCCGCTGAGGCGGCCGCGGGGGCACCCCGCGTCAGGCCGGTACCGGGCTCACCACGTCCAGGTCTTCAGGAAGCTCTCGAAGCCGGAGCGCCCCTTGCTGCCGGCGAAACCGGTGCAGACGGTTACCGGCTGCGCCGCTGTTCCCTTGAACTTCGGAATGTTGCCGTCGACGCCCGTGGTGCCGCGCACGAGCGCGCCGGCATGGCCAGTTCCCTCAGTCACCACCAGTTCGGCCGGGACTTCCGACAGGGAGGCGCCGTTCGCGGTGCCGTGATCGGTGCAGCGGTTTCCGGGTGCGTTGAACGGTTCCTCCGTCGGGTCGCCGTTCGAGTCTGTCGGGTAGTCCGGGCTCCAGGCCGGGTAGGGGCACATGTCGACCTGCGCGAGGCCGTCCGCGCAGTCGAACAGGTCCGGCTTCAGCGCGGCGGCGAGCGTGTACTGATCGAACGGTCCCTCGATGGTGCCGAAGATCCCCTTCCAGTAGTCCTGCCGCGGCTTCGACGCCTTGATCAGCCAGCGATAGCTCTTGCGCGACGCGCGGGTCGCCGGCCGGCGGCCGGGATAGGTCGCGCGGTCGAACCCAAACAGGGTCGCTTTCTGCGACGTCACGCCCGATAGCGAGAACGACATCAAACGGACCGGGACCGAGTTTTTTCCCGCGCTGACCAACAGTATCGTTCCGGCGACGGGATCCATGCGGAAGTTGAAATCGTTGACGACCTTGCCGTTCACGGTCAGGGATTCGCCCTTCACCCGAGACGCCAGGATGACGATCTCGGCGATGTTTTTGAGGGTTTTTTTCGAGGCCGTCTCGAGCAGGCAGGCGACGTCGGTGAGGGGGCCGATCGCCAGGATCGTGACCTTGCCGGACCGCCCGAAGCCATTGGCCTGATTGAGTTTCCGGCGCATCAGCGCGACGCCGGAATTGTCGCAGGCCTGCGCGAAGGAGCCGGAGGCGCCGGTGATCGGCACGGTCCGGCCGTCGAACCAGGTGGCCGTCGGATTGAGGATATGGGCGGCCGGGCCGATGGCACCGGGAACGACCGGTATGTCCTTGCGGCCTTTGAGCTTTCTGACGATCTTGCGCGCCACCAGCATCTCCGCCGGTAGCGTCGCATTGCCGTAGGTGGGCACCACGGCCAGCACCTCGGCCAGCCCCGCCGCGTCGAGATTGAGCGCCATGGCAAGCGTCAGGCCGTCATCGATGTCCTGCGGCGCGACGTTGGAATCCGTCGAGTAGGCGTGGTCGGCGTCGAAGGACACTGGCGTCAGACTCATGCCGCCATGGGTGTCGATCAGGCCGGTCGCGACATCCGTGGAGATGATCAGCCGCGGGATGTCTCGCGCGGCTTCGTCTGCCGTCGCGCCCGTCAGAACCGGTAGGGCGAGAGCGGCCGCCAGCGCGACGGCGATTGCGGACGGATAGTTGCGGACGCGCATTGAAGCCTCACGGTCAGCCGAAATCGATCCGGCTACCGTAAGGAGAAAACCTCACCAGCAGGTTGCGGGAGGTCCGGTTTCCGGACGGGTAAATCAGAAATCCATCAGGATGGCACGGCAGGTTTCGCCGGCCTTTGCCGCCGGTGCATGCGGCGGGCGGATGATCAGGGCGTCCGAGCGGGCGAGCGTCGCCAGCATGGAGCTGTCCTGCCGGCCAAACGGCGTCACGACGAGGGTGCCGTCGGGATCGAATGCCGAGGTGGCGCGCAGATAGTCCTGCCGCTCGTCGTTCTCGCCGAGATCGGCGCCGAGGCGGGCCGTCGTCTCGCCGGAGGTCGTCTCGGCCAGACCGGTCAGCGCATGGATGAGCGGCACAAGAAACAGCCGGCCGGTGATCATCGCGGACACGGGGTTGCCCGGCAGGCCGAGGAAGCGCAGTCCTTCGTGCCGGCCGAACATAAGCGGCTTGCCCGGGCGCATGGCGATCTTCCAGAAATCCAGCGAGAGGCCTTCCGAGACCAGCACGTCCTGCACGAGGTCGTGGTCGCCGACGGAAGCGCCGCCGAGCGTCACCAGCACGTCCACGCCGGCCCCGCGGGCCTTGGCGACGGCGGACGCAAGAGCCTCCCGGTCATCCGGCGCGATGCCGAGGTCGACCGGGATGCCCCCGGCGCGGCGGATGATGCCGGCGAGGCCGTAACTGTTGGAGGCGATGATCTTGTCGGGGCCGGGATCGGAGCCGGGTAGGGCGAGCTCGTCGCCGGTCGCCAGGATCGCGATCTTCGGGCGTTCGCGGACCGTCAACTCGGCGCAGTTCATGGCCGCGGCAAGCGCGATTGCGCGCGGATCCGCGGCGCGGCCGGCGTTCAGCAGAATGTCGCCTTCGGCGAAATCGAGCCCGCGCTTGCGCACGAAGCGGCCGACGCCGGAGGTTGCCTTGACGAGGACATCGTCGCCGGTGCGGTCTGTATCTTCCTGGATGACGATAGCGTCCGCGCCGTCGGGCAGGGGAGCGCCGGTGAAGATCCGCACCGCCTCGCCGGGACCGACGGAGCCGGCGAAGGCGTGACCGGCGGGGGCTTCGCCGATCACCTTCAGAGTGGCCGGAACGGTCGCGACATCGGCCGCGCGGACCGCGTAGCCGTCCATCGCCGAGGTATCCCACGGCGGCTGCGTGCGGCGTGCGGCGACGTCTTCGGCGAGGACGCGATCGAGGGCGTCATCGAGCGACACCCGCTCGGCCGGTTTCGGCCGGACACCATCGAGAATACGGGCCAGCGCGTCTGCGACCGGGAGAAGCGCCATCTGGTCAGGACTCCGCGCCCGGGTCGCCCAGCCGCCAGGTGCCGGATCGGCCGCCGGATTTCTCGATCAACCGGATACCGGTGATCTCGATGCCGCGGTCGACCGCCTTGACCATGTCGTAGACGGTCAGGCAGGCGACGTTGACCGCCGTCAGCGCTTCCATCTCGACGCCGGTCTGGCCGCTGACCTTGGCGGTCGCCGTGACGTGGACGGCGGTGTCGCCTGGCACAGGTTCGAGGTCGACCGTGACCTTCGACAGCGCCAGCGGATGGCACAGAGGGATCAGTTCATGGGTCCGCTTGGCGGCCATGATGCCGGCGAGACGGGCGGTGCCGAGCACGTCGCCCTTCTTGGCCTCGCCCTTGACGATCAGGTCCAGCGTCTCCGGCTTCATTCTGACCCAGCCTTCGGCGGTCGCCGTGCGCGACGTCACGGCCTTGTCGGAGACGTCGACCATGCGGGCGGTGCCGGTCTCGTCGAGATGGGTGAGGGTGTCGCCGGCGCCGGACATAGGGCTACTCGGCCGCGCTCGCAGCGGACCGCGACAGCAGCGTCTGCGTCGCCGCCGTCACGTCCGTCTGGCGCATCAGGCTCTCTCCGACGAGGATGGCGTTGATGCCGGAGGCGGCGAGAAGCGCCACGTCATCGGGCGTGAAGATGCCGCTCTCGCCGACCATCGTGTAGCCGTCCGGGACATCCTTAGCCAGATAAACCGATGTCTGAAGGCTTGTCTCGAAGGTCCTGAGATTGCGATTATTTATGCCGACTAACTTGGAGCGCAATTGCAAAGCCCGGTCGAGCTCGGCGGTGTCGTGAACCTCCACGAGGACGCTCATGCCACAGTCTTCGGCGGCATCCTCGAGGGCCTGCGCCTCGGCATCGGTGATCGCGGCCATGATGATCAGGATGCAGTCGGCGCCCCAGGCCCGCGCCTCGAAGACCTGGTAGGGTTCGAACAGGAAATCCTTGCGCAGCACCGGCAGGGAGACCGCGGCGCGGGCCGCGACGAGATAGTCGCGGCTTCCCATGAAGGACGGCGTGTCGGTCAGTACGGACAGGCACGCGGCGCCGCCCGCCTCGTAAGCCTTTGCGAGCGCGGGCGGATCGAAATCCTCGCGGATCAGACCCTTGGACGGGCTCGCCTTCTTTATCTCGGCGATCAGGGCGGTGTCGCCCTTGGCGATACGGGTATCGAGCGCGGCCTTGAACGGGCGCACCGGCGCGGCGTCGCGGGCAGCCGCCTTGATCTCGTCCAGCGGACGCGCGGCCTTGGCGGCTGCGATCTCCTCGCGCTTGTAGGCCTCGATTTTGTTCAGGATGTCAGACATCGCTCTATCCGTTCGACACCGAGACGAGTTTCTCCAGCGTCGCGCGGGCGGCTCCACTGTCGATCGCCTGGGCAGCCTGTTCGGCGCCTTCGGTCAGCGTCGAGGCCTGGCCTGCGATCATCAGGGCGGCGGCGGAGTTGAAGATCACGACATCGCGGAAGGGGCTGTGTTCGCCGCCGAGCAGCGCTCGGATCGCCGCGGCATTGGTGACGGCGTCGCCGCCCTTCAGATCCGCCGGTTCGACCGGTTTCAGGCCGATATCGGCCGGCGCGATCTCGAAGGTGCGGACCTCGCCGCCCTTGAGTTCGGCGACGAAAGTCGGTCCGGTCGTGGTGATCTCGTCGAGGCCGTCGGAGCCGTGCACGACCCAGACATGCTCGGAGCCGAGCGATGCAAGCGTTTCGGCCATCGGCACGATCCATTCCTTTGCGAAGACGCCGATGAGTTGCCGTTTCGTGCCGGCCGGATTGGAGAGCGGGCCGAGGATGTTGAAGATCGTCCGGGTGCCCAGTTCCACGCGGCTGGGGCCGACATGCTTCATCGCCGAATGGTGGGCGGGGGCGAACATGAAGCCGACGCCGGCCTGCCGGATACACTCTGCGATCTTGTTGGGACCGAGTTCGATATCGATGCCGAGCGCGCCGAGCACGTCCGCTGCGCCGGATTTCGACGACAACGCGCGATTGCCGTGCTTGGCGACGGGAACACCGCAGGCCGCCGTGACGATCGCCGAGCAACTGGAGATATTATAGGTGCCGGCCGCGTCGCCGCCGGTGCCGACGATATCGATCGCGTTGTCCGGCGCTTTCACGGGCAGCATCTTGGCGCGCATGGTGGTCACCGCGCCGGCGATCTCGTCGACCGTCTCGCCGCGAACGCGCAGCGCCATGAGAAAGCCGCCGATCTGAGTCGGCGTCGCTTCGCCCGACATGATGATGTCGAAGGCCTGTGTCGCTTCGGCGCGGCTCAGCGGTTCGCCGCTGGCGGCCTTGCCGATGAAGTCCTTGAGGCTTGCTGGTTGCATGTTTCCTGTCCCGTTGGCCCTTGTCGTGCCGCAAACGGGACGCGGTTGCAAGGGGTTAGACGAACACTAGGCGGCGCGGCGACGCCACTCGGCGGCGGCGTCGAGGAAATTGCGGAGGATGAGGTGTCCGTGTTCCGAGGCGATGCTCTCGGGATGGAACTGAACGCCGAAGACGGGATCGGTCGCGTGATGCATTCCCATGATGATGCCGTCATCGGTATCGGCGTCGACCACCAGCGTCTCGGGCAATGTGTCGCGCTCGACGATCAGCGAGTGATAGCGAGTCGCATCGAAGGGGCCGTCGATCCCGTGGAAGACGCCGCCGCCGGTGTGGCGGATCTCGCTGAGCTTGCCGTGCATCAGAACCGGCGCGCGCACCACGGTGCCGCCATAGGCCTGGCCGATTGCCTGGTGGCCGAGGCAGACGCCCAGGATCGGCACCGCGCCGTTCACCGCCTTGATCAGATCGAGGCATATGCCGGCCTCGTTCGGCGTGCAGGGGCCCGGCGACAGGACGATGCCGGTGGGCTCGGAGGCCAGCACGTCCTCGGGCGTGATCTTGTCGTTGCGATGCACGCGGACGCGTGCGCCCAATTCCGAGAGATAGTGGAACAGGTTCCAGGTGAAGCTGTCGTAGTTGTCGATCAGGACGATCATCGCCAACCCGTTGTCACCTTTGCGCTTTCCGTCACTGCCCGCGCGACGACGCGGAGGCAAAGCGCACCGCCTCGTCGGCTGCCCTGAACAGCGCGCGCGCCTTGTTGATGCATTCGCGCTGCTCCATTTCCGGCACGGAATCGGCGACGATGCCGGCGCCTGCCTGCACGTACATTTTGCCGTCCCGGACGATCGCGGTTCTTAGCACGATGCAGGTATCCATGTCGCCGTCGGCGGAGAAGTAGCCGACGCAGCCGGCATAGATGCCGCGCTTTTCCGTCTCCAGTTCGTCGATGATCTGCATCGCCCGGACCTTCGGCGCGCCGGAGACGGTGCCGGCCGGAAATCCCGCGATCAGCGCGTCGATGGCATCGCGCGAGGGATCGATCGTGCCCTCGACATTGGAGACGATGTGCATGACCTGGCTGTAGTACTCTAGGAAGAATTTGTCGGTGACCTTCACCGAGCCGACCTTGGAGACGCGGCCGACATCGTTGCGGCCGAGGTCGAGCAGCATCAGGTGTTCGGCGCGTTCCTTCGGGTCGGCCAGCAGGTCCTCGGCGTTGGCACGGTCTTCCGTCGGCGTCGCCCCGCGCGGCCGGGTGCCGGCGATCGGGCGCACGGTGACGGTATCGTCGCGCAGGCGCACGAGGATCTCCGGGCTGGAGCCGACCACCGAGAAGTCCCGGAAATTCAGGAAATACAGGAACGGTGCCGGATTGACCCGCCGCAGCGCCCGGTAGAGCGCGAAAGGGGGCAGGGCGAACGGGGCTTCGAAGCGCTGGCTCAACACCACCTGGAAGATGTCGCCGGCGGCGATGTAGTCCTTGGCGCGCTCGACCATGGCGCGATATTCGGCCGGCGATGTGTTGGAGACGGGCGCGCGGCCAATGATGTCGTCGGCATCCGCGCTCGGCGCCTTGCCGATCGGCCGGTCAAGTTCGTCCATGACCTCGGTGATGCGGTCGACGGCACGGGTATAGGCGGCGCTGGCAGACAGGTCGGCGGAGGGGCGCACCGGCGTGACGACCGTCACCTCGTCCTTGACCGAGTCGAAGATCACCATGACGGTCGGCCGGATGAAGATCGCGTCCGGCTCGCCGAAGGGGTCGGCGTTCGGCTCGCCGAGGTCCTCCATCAGGCGGACCGTGTCGTAGGCCATGTAGCCGAAGACGCCCGCCGACATGGCCGGCAGGTCTTCCGGAAGGTCCACCTGCGCCTCATGCGTCAGGCGGCGCAGGGCCGCAAGCGTCGGCTCGGGGCAGGGGGCGAATGCCTCGGGGTCGGCTTCCGGGGTCGTGTTCAGTTCGGCCCGGTTGCCGAAGGCGCGGAACACGAGGTCGGGCGCGATCCCGATGATCGAGTAGCGGCCGCGGACCGCGCCGCCCTCGACGGATTCGAGTAGGAAGCTGTTCTGGCGGTCGCCGGCGATCTTCAGCATCGCCGAAACCGGGGTCTCCAGATCGGCGACGAGCCTGGTCCAGACCACCTGCGGGGCCCCGACCCGGTAGCGTTCCTCGAAGGAATCGTAGGACGGCTCGATCAGGCTCATGTTGTGGGTACCGTTGATCGCTCCGGGCTCAGAGACTGCTTTCGCCAAGGGCGAGGCGCAGCGCTTCCTGGTTCACCGTCGTGCCGATGCGGTTCTCCAGCTCCTGCAGGTACTGGCCCAGCAGGTCGTTGGTGATGCCGGAGACGATCTCCGCATTGTCCTGTTCGGCCGACCCGGGCTGGAACTCGGGAACGGTGATCTCGGTCACGCGGAAAACGACACGCCGCGGCGCCTGGTCGGCTTCGGTCCAGGCGACGTCGCCTTCCGGGGTCGTGAACAGGAGCTGCACCGCCGCCGAGCCGAAGGGGCCTTCGGCCTGGTTGCGCCGAAGCGGGCCGACGAGGCCGGGCGTCGTCTGACGCTGCTCGGCCATCTCGAAGAAGTTGGATCCCGATCGAAGCGTCTCGGCGATTTCCTTCGCCTTCGCCTCGATGGCGGTGCGGACCTGCTCCGCGCGCCAGGCGGTTTCCACCTTGTCGCGGGCTTCCTCGAACGTGCGGTCGCGCGCCTCGGTGATGTCGAGGACGTCGAACCAGGCCCAGCCGTCGCCGCGCGTCTGCAGCGGATCTGCCTCGACTCCGATATCGGTCGAGAAGACCTCCGGGACGAAATCCGGCGACTCCGGCAAGTTCATCACTGGCGTCTCGTCGGGGGCCTCGCCCTGGCGGTCGATCGCCTCGATCTCGCGATAGGAGAGCCCCTGCTTGTCGGCAATCTCGGAAAGCGTCATGCCGCCTGCGCGGTCGTCTTCCACGGCGTCATAGATGTCGAGGACGTCGGTCTTGGCCTTCTCGACCGCGAGTTCGATCTTGATCTCGTCCTTTACTTCGTCGAGGGAGCGGTTGGTTCCGGTCTCGATATCGGTCACCCGCACGAGGGCCGGTCCGAAGGTCCCCTGGACCGGGTCGCTGACGTCCCCCACCTCCAGGGCGAAGGCCGCCTCCGCGATCGCCGGATCGAGGATGCCGTCTTTCGTCAGGGTGCCGAGCTTGCGGTCGTCGTCGGTGAGGCCAAGGCCTGTGGCGACGTCCTCGAAGCTCTTGCCGTCCGCGATGTCCCGGCGGGCCTGTTCGGCGGCGGCCAGGTCGTCGAACACGATCCGTTCGATCGTGCGCCGCTCCGGGGCGCCGAAGCGCGACGGATCGGCCTCGTAGGAGGCGGCGATTTCCTCGTCGCTGACGTCGATCTTGGGTGCGAGTTCCGCCGGCGACAGGGACAAAACGGCGACCTTGCGATACTCCGGCGCGCGGAAGTCGACCGTGTTGTCCTCGAAATAGGTGCGCAGGTCTTCTTCGGTCGGATCGGGAACGGAGTCCGTCATCGACGCGTCGACGACGATGTACTCGGCCGAGCGCGTCTCGTTGCGATAGCGGTCGATGGCCTTTTCCAGCACCTGCGGCGGCTCGACGCCGCCGCCGACGGCCTCGGCAATCATCTGGCGGGTCAGATCGTCCTTCTGGGCGGCGACGAAGCCGGCCTCGGTGTAGCCGATGGAGCGGACGACCTGATCGAAATAGGTGCGGTCGAACTGTCCGCCCGGGGTCTGGAAGTTCGGGTCGTTGCGAATGGACTCGGCGACGACGGCGTCCGTGACGCCGAGGCCCAGCGTGCCGGCTTCGTCGGTGAGGGCCGCCTGCGCCATCATGCGGCCCAGCACCCGCGTATCGAGGCCGAAGGCGCGGGCCTGATCCATCGTGAGATAGGATCCGGCTTGCTGGGACACCCGCTGGATCTCCTGCTGGAGCTGGTTCTGGTACTCCTGGATCGTCACCGGCGTGTCGCCCACGACGGCCACGTCATCGGTCCGGTAGCCGGTGAAAATGTCGGCAACGCCCCAGACCGCGAAGCTGAGCACCAGAAGTCCGATGAGAACTTTCGCAACCACTCCACTCGCGCTGCGCCGCAAGGCTTCCATCATGGCAGTCGGTATCCGCTTGAAATCGTTATCGGTTTATCGTCGTTGTCGAACTCGGCCCGGGCCGGCTCGGGGCGCGCATATTAGGAATCCCGCTGCCGGGCGGCAAGCGCGAGTACATCCGCCCTCCGTCGCCCTATGCGAGATGTCCGTTCGGCAGCGCTTCGAGCGACCGGTTTCTCAGGCGTTCGTACAGGTCCCGGGCCGTCTTCTCAAGGTCCGCGTCGCAGGCAGCCGAAATCTGCCTGGGGGCGTTCTCGAAGGCGCCGGCGGGCTCTGCCGGCGCGTCCAAGGCCGCCAGAGCGCACAGGGCCGTCCAGACAGCCGGGTTGGTGCACAGGTCTTCGTAGCAGACCAGGATCGCACCATGGTCAATGGCCGTATCGAGGAGGAAGCCGTAGGTGCCAATCCACTCGGCCACCCAGTAGTCCAGCGTATCCGGGGTGTGGGCGCACAGGCGTTCCAGGTCGCCATCGTGGAATGCGAAAGGCCTGTGGTCGCTGCCGAATTCGTGATGGCCGAGCCAGGTCATGTAGGACCGGACGAACGGATCCTGCGCCTGCATTTCTACGAATCGCTGGTGTTGATTCATCAGCGACGCCGCCTGCTGGAGGGGATCGCGGAAGGGGATGAGGATCAAGGCGTTCGGGAACGCCTTGCGCAGCACGCCGAGCCGCAGGACGTTGTTGTTGTCCTTCGACAGATAGCGGGTGCCGGCGGGCTCCTGGGCCAGGATCGCGCCGACATAGTGGACATACTGTTCCAGCGTTTCGCCGTCGGGATCATAGGGAACCAGCCGGTCCTTCCGGATGTAGTCGTCCCCCGAGAATACCCGCCAGAACACCTCGTCGAGGCTTTCCGGGCTGTCGACGTCGACCTTCAGCCGGTCGCCATGGGCGCGCTCGCCGGCGACAGCATCTTTCGTCGAGGCGCCCGACAGGCTGCGCCACAGGTTCGGCGCCAGCACGAAGGGCATGTCGCGATAGGTGAGCGAGCGGAAGGCGCCGGTCTCGTAGAACCGCCGCATCAGGATCGTCGTGCCCGCCCGGGCCAGCCCGCAGACGAAGATGTGTTTCTGCGATGCGATGTCGCCGGCGGCGCGAGTCTTGCCATAGCGCGCCTGATCGAGATCGAAACTCATCTCCGCGACCGGCGTAAGCTGCAGGGCCAGCCGGTGAAGGAGGCGATCGAGGACGGAGTAGTTCGAGCGGAAACCGGTATTCGGCTTGAACAGGAAGCGGCGCGCCTTCGCATAGATGCCGGCGATGACGAGCGATGCGACCAGGCCGAGAGGGCTGACGATGAAGGCGAGGAAGGTGCCGGTAATCCGGTCGATCCCGGTGGCCAGGACCGCCAGCACAGCGACGACCAGAAAAATCAGGCCGGCGAGCTTCAGGGAGGCCTTCAGCGTCTCGCCCGAATAGGCGAGCATGACCTTTTCCTTCCAGTGATCGGAAATCCGCTTCGATCCGATCACGCGGAGGGCCTTGCGGTTCGCGCCGATGACCGCCTTGACCAGCGGGATGAACGGCAGGCGCAGGATGCACTCGACCGCGAGCGCGCTCAGCAGGGCGATCCCGACGGCGTTGCCGATCGCTTCGGCGCCGGTCATTCGGCCTTCGCTTTGGCCTTGTTTGTCCTGCGCTTCCTGATCACGCGCTTGATCGGGTACCAGACGATCGCGATGAAGGCCATCGCGATGGCGCCCAGAACGCCGAGTACGGCGGCGATGGTACCGGCCCCGGCGCCGGGGCCGATATAGGCGTGCGCCATCGTCGTCAGCGACATCAGCGCGAAGACGGTGGCGGTGGTCAGTCGGAACATGGTTCGATCTTCACCTTGTCGGAAGGAAGCCAGAGGACTTCCGAAATCACGTAGTTCGCCGTCTCGTCGCCGGGCTTGAAGTTGACGAGCCGGAAGACGGTCTCGCCGTCCGGAGTGACCTCGAACGCTTCGCCCTGCTGCGGGCTGGTGACCAGGATGTTGCCGTTCGGCAGCGTCTGATGCTTGCCGCGGATACGGCTGTAGAAGTCATTCTGCCGACCATCCACTAAAACGTCCATCTCGTACGTGTTCGGGTCCATCTTCACGATCTCGCTGTAGTCCCGGCCCATCCGGTTGTTGAAGATTGTGATGGTGCCGTCTTCCTCCCAGTCGGGATCGTGCTGGCGTTTCGTTGCGCCCATGCGCCACCACTTGACCTTCCCATTGTCCGGGTCGAGAACGAAAACGAGGTTGGCGGACCGCGCACTTACAAGCAGGTCGTCCGGCTCGAACCCGAGCGCCTCGTACCTGTCCGCCAGATGTGCCGGCAGGGGATCAACGTCGTTGAGGTGAAAAGGATCCGGCAGCCAGTTGCCGCGCGTGTTCCGCGAATTGTTGCCGAGGTCGTTATCGGCCAGCTGGCGGACTTCGAGAATGTCTATCTCGGGATTGGTCTTAACGAGTGTCTCCATTGAGATTGTCCGCAGGACCTTGCCGTCCTCGACCGAAATCTCGACGATTTTGTCGGGGCCAACGACCCAGGCCGACTTGTCGCCGTTCGTCGTGTTAACCGTGTGGCTGTAGTAGCCCGGGCTCGCCCAGAGGCGCTTGCCACAGGCGTCGAAGCGCTGAAGGGAGATGCCGCCGTCGAACGTGACGAGAAATGATCCGTCATTCAAGTATTTGAACCCGTGGACGAATTTCCGGAAGTTCGGTTGCGCGGACATGATGCCGATGCGGTCGGGCTCAGTCACCTCCCATACGCGTTCGATCTTCATTTCCGGATCGACGAGGATCGCGGCGTTCTCCATCTCGCCATTGATCGCGAAGGCACCGAGGACAATTCGCCAACCGTCCTGCGCACCGTCCTTACTGGGCTCGATCAGCAGGCCGTCGAGACCGAAGTTTTCCGATCCTGCCAGCGGCGTGTAGGCCGAATAGTCCCTGTCGGGCCGGGGCGTGCGGATCGCGTCGTCCACGTAGGTTCCCGACACGTATCCCCAAAGGTCGGAAAGAGCGTCGGCGACATTGTCCGGAGATCCGGCGATTTCGATGGCGACCTTGGCCACGATGCCGGGGTGGGAATAGCTCAACGCGGCACGCTGGACGATGTAGCCGAACCCGATAATACTCAGGAGGCCGATGAGGATGCCGAGCAGGAAAACCCACAAGGGCACGGTGCGGCCTTCCGGCTCAGGTGTTTCGTCTGTGTGTTCCATATTTTCAGTGAGTGTTTGCGGCGGTTCGGTCGACGTTTCCGTGCCTTGCTTTCGGGATTCCGGCCGCGGTCGGGTGGGGATCTGCGTGTCCAACGTTATGCAAAAAAAGACGCATGTGCGACAGCCATCAATCATGAGGTGATGCACGATTGCGGCGAATCCGGGGCTTTTAGCCGGGTTCGCGCGAATGCAGGAGACAACGGCATTGCCCAGATGCAGCATCCTAAGCTGGCAAGAGATTCCCTCGATGGTCGAGGCGCGGGACGAGACCGGCACGCACAAGATCCAGCTCAGCGACCGGTTCCAGGAACTTATCGACATGGTCGCCATGCGCCGCGGGCTGGCGGGTACCGATGCGTATCTCGAGCACTGGCGCCGGGGCCGGCCGGTGCGTCGCGACGGCGACGTCGAAAGCGTCGCCAAGGCAATGGCCGAGGAGATCGAGGCGCAGTACGACGAGATTCGCGCCGCCGCCATCGCCGGCCTTGCCGACTGACCGGCACCGGCAGGAACATCGATCGTGTCCGACGCCGTCACATCCTGGAAAACAGGCGGGTTCCCTGTCGATCCGCAGCGCATCCTTCGCGTTCAGGGCTATCGCGACCCAGCCCGGATTCGCCCCCGAATCCGGGCCATTGCCGAAAGGATTGGCGACGAGATCGCCGGTTTCGCGGCGCCGGAGGCGCGATATGTGCGGGTCGGGGTCGAGAGCGTTCGCGATGGCACGCTGACGCTGGACGGCGGGCACCGGTTCACCTGTGCCGCCTTCGACCGGCTGCTCGCCAGGGCAGACGAGGTGGTCGTCTTTGTCCTGACCCTCGGGCCGGGCCTCGATGCGGCGGTGGCCGAACGGCATGCGGCCTCCGCGCCGGTCGATGCGCTGTTCCTCGAAAGTGCGGGCTGGCTGTGCGTGGAAAGGGCGACCCGGATGCTCGCTGCCGATATCCAGACCGGCCTGGCCGCCGAGGGGCTGGGAGTCAGTTTCCGGCTCGGGCCCGGGTACGACTACAAGGCCGGCGAGGAGCGGGCCGCCTGGGGGTTGGAGGAGCAGCCCGCCCTGTTCGGCGTGTTCGGCGACGTGCCGCTGCCGATTACGCTGCTCGACAGTTGCGCGATGCTGCCGAAACTGTCCCGATCCGGACTTTTCGGCGTTGCGGCGCGCACTTGATGGCGGTTGGCTTCGCGTTCGGCGCCCGATCTGCTATTCAGCCCCCTATACCGATGCGGGGGACACACCAAAATGACACCGGATATTCGGCCGCTTGTTGCCGGCAACTGGAAGATGAACGGCCTCAAGGCGTCCGCGGCCGAGTTCGGCGCGATGCTGGAAGGCTACGACGATGAAAAGAAGGCGCGGGTCGATCTGATGATCTGCCCGCCGGCGACGCTTCTCATGGCGTTCGCGCAGATGTCGCTGGACTCGCCTCTGTCGGTGGGCGGCCAGGACTGCCACCCGGCTCAGTCCGGGGCGCATACCGGCGATCTTTCGGCAGAGATACTGGCCGATTCCGGCGCCACGGCCGTGATCGTGGGGCATTCGGAGCGCCGGCAGGACCATGGCGAGACGGATGACGTCGTCAACGCCAAGGCGCAAGCCGCCTGGCGCGCCGGGCTGACGGCAATCGTCTGTGTCGGCGAGACCGAGGACGAGCGCAAGGCCGGCGACACGCTGCAGCGGATCGGGTCGCAGCTCGACGGGGCGGTTCCTGACGGCGCGACGGCGGCGAACACGGTGATCGCCTACGAGCCGGTCTGGGCGATCGGTACCGGGCTCACACCGACGCCGGAGGACGTCACCGAGGTGCACGGCTTCATGCGCGAGAGACTGTCCGACCGGTTAGGCGGGGAGGGCGGCTCGATGCGCCTTCTCTACGGCGGCTCGGTCAAGCCGGCGAACGCGAGCGACCTGATGTCCGTTGCCAATGTCGACGGCGCGCTCGTCGGCGGCGCGAGCCTGAAGGCCGAGGACTTCCTGGCGATTGCGGGAGCCTACACGACACTCGTGCCGTGAGGCTCCGCCGGTTTCGGGCCCTTGCCGTGATCTGGATGGCGCTCGGCCACGGCGCGATGGCCGCGGAGAGAGCCGAGGACGTGTCGGTCGCCGTTGACGGCGGCACCCTGCACGGGACGCTCATCGTACCCGACGTGTCCGGGCCGGTTCCCGTCGCGCTGATACTTCCCGGCTCCGGACCAACGGACCGCGACGGCAATCAGGCCGGGTTGCGCAACGACGTCTACAAATTGCTCGCGGAAGGGCTATCGGCAGCCGGAATCGCCAGCCTGAGGATCGACAAGCGCGGCATCGGCGAGAGTGCCGCTGCGATGGTCGCGGAACGCGATCTGACGGTCGGCACCTATGTCGGCGACATCATCGCCTGGTCGGATCTTCTGCGGGATGACGATCGCTTCGCGAGCCTGTCTCTCGTCGGGCACAGCGAAGGCGCGCTCTACGCGATCCTTGCTGCGGAGGATACGCAGGCGGCCTCGATCGTCCTCGTCTCCGGCACCGGCCGCCGGGCCGCCGATACGATCCGGTCGCAGCTCGAGCAGGCCGGTCTACCCGGCGATCTGCGCCAGAGCGCGGACACGATCCTGTCGGATCTCGAAACAGGCCGCCCGGTGCCCGACCCGCCCGGACAGTTGCATGCGCTCTTCAGACCGAGCGTCCAGCCTTATCTGATGTCGTGGTTTGCGATCGATCCCGCGGAACGGCTGGCGGCGACAGGTTTTCCCGTTCTCATCTTACAGGGAACGACCGACATTCAGGTCTCCGTCGAGGATGCGGAGCGTCTCGCCGCCGCCCGCGAGGATAGTGATCTCGTCGTGCTGGACGGGGTCAACCACATCCTGCGCGAGGCGCCCGCCGACCGGGACGCGAATATCGCGACTTATACGCGTCCGGACCTGCCGCTTGCCGATGATGTCGTTCCGGCGATTTCCCGGTTCATCCGGCAACACAGCCGGTAAGTCCACGCACCGAAAGCCCCTGTCGTCGGTCCGCCCGGACGTGCGCGGCGCCATTGGTAAACTGTCTTATGGGAGTATACAGTACCGAGTAATTTCAGTGCCGGATGACCGGAAATCGTTTCAGGGGGCATTCATGAGGCGCAATTTATTCTATCTCGCGGTCGGGGCATCCGTCCTGGGCGGGGTGTTCGTTCTGGCCGGGGCGCAGGCCGACGCGTTCGCACAGAAGAAAACCGGCAGCGAATTCCAGATCAACACCGAGGACGCCGGTCACCAGACATACCCGGCGATTTCGGGGCTGTCCGACAAGGGCTTCGTGGTCACGTGGACGGCGGAGTCCTCCGTGGACGGTTTCGGCGCCGGTGTCTTCGGCCGACGCTATACCGCCGGTGGCAGCCCGGCGGGTGTCGAATTCCAGATCAACACCACGACGAAGGAAGACCAGTACGATTCCGCCGTCGCCGGGCTCCCGGACGGCGGCTTCGTCGTCACCTGGGTGTCCCTGCACGACGACAAGACGCTCGCCGACATCTACGCCCAGCGGTTCAATGCCAGCGCGAACAAGGTCGGGGCGGAGTTCCGCGTCAACAAGCGGGCCAGCCAGAATCAGAATTTCCCTCAGGTCGCCGCCCTCAAGGGTGGCGGCTTCGTCGTCGTCTGGAATTCGGTGGGGAAAGACGGAACCTTCGACGTACGCGGCCGGATCTTCAAGAAGACCGGCAAGGCGAAGGGCAAGGATTTCGTCCTCAACAACAAGAAGAAGGGGTATCAGGGACTGGCCGCTGTCGCCGGCCTGTCCGACGGCGGCTTCATCGTCGTCTGGCAGTCCGATGGTCAGGACGGCGACAGCTTCGGCGTCTATGGACGCGGCTACAAGCGCAACGGCAAGCCCCGGGGCAAGGAGTTCCGGATTAACACGTATCGGGACGGCTTCCAGGGCTATCCATCCGTCGCCGGGTTCCCCAAGGGCGGCTTCGCCGTGACGTGGGACTCGGAGGGTCAGGACGGCGACAGTACCGGTGTTTTCATGCGGCGCTTCAACAAGAAGGGCAAGGCGAAGGGCAAGGAGACCCGCGTCAATTCCTACCGGAAGCTGGCACAGAGCAAGTCGACCGTTGCCGCGCTGGCGAAAGGCGGATTCGTCGTCGCGTGGGAGTCTGCCGATCAGGACAAGAAGGATGACCCGGTCTACGATCCCGGGGGCATTTACGCCCAGCGTTTCAAGGCAACCGGAAAGCGGAATGGCAAGGAATTCCGGGTTCACAGCTTCATCGACGGCGACCAGCGCTATCCCGCCGTCGCGGGTCTTACCAAGGGGCGCCGCTTCGTCGTGACCTGGGAATCCGACGGCCAGGCCGCCAACGGCTACAACATTTACGGCCAGCGCTACGCGAAATAAGGCTTGAACCCGCGCAGATCCGTCTTACGTCCTGACCAACCGGCGGATTTCACCTGAATTCGGGGAGTGAATTCAGGCCGTTTCGTCGCTTCCTGTGGCTTGAATGTCCGGGGGTAGAAATAGTGTCGTTGCGGGTGTAAAAGGCCTCGACTTCCCGACATCCGGATTTGGACGAAGATGGAAACCGTTGTTATCGTCATCCACCTGATGGTGGTCGTGGCGCTTGTTGCCGTTGTAATGCTGCAGAAATCCGAAGGCGGTGCCCTGGGCATCGGCGGCGGCGGTGGCAGCGGCGGATTCATGACCGGCCGCGGTACGGCCAACGTGCTGACCCGCACCACCACGATTCTCGCCGCGGCGTTTTTCGTCACCTCGATCGTCCTGACGCTGCTGGCGCGGTCCGGCGGGCAGGCGCCGTCGATCTTCGACAGTGCCCCCGCCACGACCGGGGCTCCGGTGGGCGAAGCGCCGGCGGACGGAACGGGTGGCGCCAACATCCTTGACCAGATCAAGAGGCTCGAGGACGACGCGCAGTCCGACACGCCGCAGGCACCGCAGTCGCAATAGTGCGGTCATAGAAGCGGTCATTTAATCGCCCCGGAGCCGACATCGCGGTTTTCCGGGGCGTTTTCCGAACAGGCCGGCCATTTTCCCGGCCAAGGTCGAAATTCTGTGGGGAGCCGTAAAACGACTCCCCGAATCGTTTGGGACGGAGGTAACTTCGAGGCCCATGGCGCGGTACGTTTTCATCACCGGCGGCGTGGTCTCCTCACTCGGCAAGGGTCTCGCTTCCGCAGCACTCGGTGCGTTGCTTCAGGCGCGCGGCTACAAGGTGCGTCTGAAGAAGCTCGATCCCTATCTGAATGTCGATCCGGGGACCATGAGCCCGTATCAGCACGGCGAGGTGTTCGTCACCGACGACGGCGCCGAAACCGACCTCGATCTCGGGCACTATGAGCGGTTCACCGGCGTACCGTGCTCGCAGAACGACAACATCACCACCGGTCGCATCTATCAGGACATCATCACCAAGGAACGGCGCGGCGACTATCTCGGCGCCACCATTCAGGTGATCCCGCACGTGACCGACGCCATCAAGGACTTCGTGCGCCGCGACAACGACGGCGTCGATTTCGTCCTTGTCGAGATCGGCGGCACGGTAGGTGACATCGAGGGCCTGCCGTTTTTCGAGGCGATCCGCCAGCTCGGCCAGGAGCTGCCGCGCGGCGACGCGGTGTTCATCCATCTGACATTGCTGCCGTTCATTCCGAGCGCCGGCGAGATGAAGACGAAACCGACGCAGCATTCGGTGAAGGAACTGCGCTCCATCGGCATCCAGCCGGACATCCTGCTGTGCCGCTGCGACCGGCCGATCCCGCATGACGAGCGGCGCAAGCTGGCGCTGTTCTGCAATGTGCGCGAATCCGCCGTCATCGAGGCGCGCGACGTCGACACGATCTATGCGGTGCCGCTGTCCTATCACGAGATGGGTCTGGACGACGAAGTGCTGCGCGCCTTCGGAATCGAGCCCGGTGCCGAGCCGAACCTGAAGAAGTGGGTCGAGATCGCCGACCGGGTCCGCAATCCGGAGGGCGAGGTCACGATCGCCATCGTCGGCAAGTACACGGGCCTCAAGGACGCGTACAAGTCTTTGAACGAGGCGCTGATGCACGGCGGCATCGCCAACCGGGTGCGCGTCAACATCGACTGGATCGAGTCCGAGGTCTTCGAGCGCGAGGATCCCGCGCCGTTCCTGGAGCAGGTGAACGGCATCCTCGTTCCCGGCGGCTTCGGGGAGCGCGGCGCGGAGGGCAAGATCGCCGCGGCCGGCTTCGCGCGCGAACGCAACGTTCCCTATTTCGGCATCTGCTTCGGCATGCAGATGGCCGTTGTCGAGGCGACACGGAGTCTCGTCGGCATCGAAAACGCCAGTTCCACCGAATTCGGCCCGACGCCGGAACCGGTTGTCGGCCTGATGACCGAATGGCTGAAGGGCAACGAGCTCGAAAAGCGTGCCGCCCAGGGCGATCTCGGCGGGACCATGCGGCTCGGCGCCTATGACGCCGCCCTCAAGGCCGGCAGCAAGATCGCGGACATCTACGGGACGACCGAAATTTCCGAACGGCACCGGCACCGCTACGAGGTGAATGTGGACTATCGCGACCGGCTTGAAGAGCACGGGTTGCGGTTCGCCGGCATGTCGCCGGACGGAATCCTGCCGGAAACGGTGGAGTTCGAGGCGCATCCCTGGTTCATCGGCGTGCAGTACCATCCGGAACTGAAGTCGCGCCCGTTCGACCCGCATCCGCTGTTCAGCTCGTTCATCGAGGCGGCCGTCGAGCAGAGCCGTCTCGTGTGACATCCTGCCGGCTCGCTGCCGGTCGCTTGCCGGCGGCAGCCTGTCTTCTGGTTCGGAACTGACATGACACGCGGTATCGATCATCTCGTCCTTGCCGTGCGCGACCTCGACCGGGCGCGTGCGGCCTACAAGCGCCTCGGCTTCACGATGACGCCGAAGGCGCAGCACCCCTTCGGCACGCAGAACGCGCTGGTGCAGCTCGACACATGCTTCCTCGAGGTGCTGTCGGTGGCCGATCCCGCGCTATTCCCGGCCGCCGAGCCGAAGGCCTTCAGCTTTCCGAAATTCAACGCGCACTTCCTGGAGAGGCGCGAGGGCATGAGCATGCTGGTGCTGGACAGCGAAGACGCGGCCGCCGACCGGTCGGATTTCGCGGAGGCCGGCCTGCAGACCTATCTGCCGTTCGAATTCGGCCGCGATGCCGAGCAGCCCGACGCTACAACGGCGAGGGTCGGCTTCAAGCTGGCCTTCACGACCGATCCGAACGCGCCGGACGCGGCATACTTCACCTGCGAGCAATTGGCGCCCGAGCTGTTCTGGAAGCCGGACTACCAGACGCACGCCAACACGGCGACGACGGTGCGCGAGGCGATGATGATCTCCGCGACGCCGGAGGCGCACTGGAAGTTCTTCGAGGGTTTCGCCGGCACCGACGATGTCAAGGAAACCGACACCGGTCTGCTGGTCGAGACGGGGCGCGGTGCGATCCGGATCGAGCGGCCCGACGGCGTCGCCGAATCCTGGGGGACCGCGGTCCCGGTCGCTGACTATCCCTCGCCGCGCTTCGCCGGCACGGTGATCGGCGTGACCGATCTCGACGCGGCGAAAGCCTGTCTGGAGGCGGGCGGAATCAAGCACTTCGACATCGAGGAGCGGCTCGTGGTCCCGTCTGATGAGACCTGCGGTGTCGCATTCGCCTTCGAGGCAAAAGGGGACTGACGTGCTGATTATCCTCGGCGGGCTGCCCGGTACCGGCAAGACATCGCTGGCGCGGGCGCTGGCCGAACGGTCGGGTGGCGTGCACCTGCGCATCGACACGATCGAACAGACGCTTCGAAACGCTGGTGCGGTGGATCGGTCGATGGACGATGTCGGCTACCGCGTTGCGTACGCCGTCGCCGAGGACAACCTGTGGCTCGGGCAGACCGTGATCGCGGATTCCGTCAATCCGATCGCAATCACGCGCGAAGCCTGGCGGGCCGTTGCCGAGCGGACGGGAACAACGTTCATCGAGGTGGAAGTGGTCTGCTCGGACGCAGACGAGCACCGAAGGCGGGTCGAGACCCGGACGCCCGATATTCCCGGCCTGAAGGTGCCGGCCTGGAAGGACGTTCTGGCCCGCGACTACGAGCCCTGGGAAACCGCGGATCTGACGATCGACACCGCGGGCCGGAGTGTCGAGGCCATCGCCGCCGATCTTGTCTCGCGCCTGCCGGCTGCTTGACGTAGAACCTCTGCCGAACGACATGCAGGCGTGATGCCGCCGTCAGGAGTTGAAATGTCCAGTCCCGCCGCTACCCCGAACGCGACTGTAAACGTCGGACCCGCTACCTTCGCCAATGACCGGCCGCTGAGCCTGATCGCCGGCCCGTGCCAGATGGAGAGCCGCGACCATGCGCTCGAAACCGCGCGCGCGCTGCGGGAAATGGCCGAAAAACTCGGTGTCGGGCTCGTTTACAAGTCGTCCTACGACAAGGCGAACCGGACCAGCGCGTCCGGAGCGCGCGGCATCGGCATGGATGCGGCGCTGCCCGTCTTCGCCGAGATCCGCGAGACGATCGGCCTGCCGGTTCTCACCGACGTGCACGAGACGTGGCAGTGCGGTCCGGTCGGCGCGGCGGTCGACGTGCTGCAGATCCCGGCGTTCCTGTGCCGCCAGACCGATCTCCTCAAGGCCGCCGCCGACACCGGCAAGGTCGTCAACGTCAAGAAGGGCCAGTTCCTGGCGCCCTGGGACATGAAGAACGTCGTCGACAAGGTGACGGGCTTCGGCAATCCGAACGTGCTGGTAACGGAACGCGGCGCGAGCTTCGGCTACAACACGCTGGTCACCGACATGCGAGCGCTGCCCGTTCTGGCCGGGCTCGGCGCGCCGGTGATCTTCGATGCGACCCATTCCGTTCAGCAGCCGGGCGGGCAGGGGACCTCTTCGGGCGGCCAGCGCGAGTTCGTACCGGTCCTGGCCCGCGCGGCGGTGGCGGTCGGCGTCGCCGGCGTCTTCATCGAGACCCATCCCGATCCCGACAGCGCGCCATCGGACGGGCCCAACATGATCGCGCTGAGGGATCTGCCGGCCCTTATCGAGACGCTGATGGAATTCGATGTTCTCGCCAAGCACCTGACCGGCCATGTCGGCGCTGCTGCTGGTTGATTTCCAGGAGGCGTTCCACGATCCCGGCATGGGGCCGCGGAACAATCCGCAGGCAGAGGCGAACGCGGCGCAGTTGCTCGCCGGGTTTCGGGCGGCCGGCAAGCCGGTAATCCATGTCCGCCATGACTCTATCGAACCCGGATCGCGTCTTGCGCCCGGCGCTCCGGGCAACGCCGTGATGGACTTCGCGGCGCCGCTGCCTGGCGAGGCGTTCGTCGTGAAATCCGTCAATTCGGCCTTCATCGGGACGACGCTGAAGGCAGTGCTTCGCGAAGTCGGGATCCATGATCTCGTGATCGCCGGGATCACCACCGACCACTGCGTCTCCACCACGACCCGCATGGCCGCAAATCTCGGCTTCTCCGTCACGCTCGCCGCCGACGCCTGCTTCACCTTCGACCGCACGGCGCCCGACGGCACCGTCATCCCGGCGCAGACGGTTCATGACGTCGAACTGGCGATCCTGTCCGGCGAATTCGCGGATATCCGTTCTGTGGATCAGATCCTGGGCGCGTATTAGCGGTTGGCGGCGCCTGACCGAGGGCCGGCTTCGGGGCCCGGTCTGTTCCGCTGTCGCAAAGTCCCAAACGAAAACGGGCGGCCCGAAAGCCGCCCGTTTCGCTGTGGTCTGCGCAGTGCCACTCAGCTGCAGCCGCTGGTCGAGCCGCAGGTGTCGCACTTCAGGCAGGTGCCGTTGCGCACCATGGTGAAGTTGCCGCATTCGGTGCAGCTCTCGCCGACATAGCCCTTCAGGCGGGCCTGGGCGCGCTGTTCGTCGACGCTCGGCACGGCGGCCGTCTCGGTTGCGGTCTCGACCTCGAAGTCGATCTCGACCTCGCGTTTCAGGGCCGTAGCCTGGCTCGCCGGCGAGCCGGTACCGGCGAAGTTCTGAGCGCGCGCCTGGAGCTGGCCGACCGGGCCGCGGCTCTCGCTTGCGGCCGGTTCGCCGCTGTGGACGACGGTCAGCTTCTCGTTGACACGGCCGCGGACGAGGCCGGTGGAGACGAACTTTGCCGCCGGCACCGCCGGTTCGTCGGCCTTGCCCTCGGAGACGCCGGAGCCCATCGCCGTGGAGCCAATGTCCGACTGGTCGACATGGCCGAGGTCGTGGCGGGCGAGGTAGGAAACCGCCAGTTCCCGGAAGATGTAGTCGAGGATCGAGGTGGCGTTCTTGATCGTGTCGTTGCCCTGCACGAAGCCGGCCGGCTCGAAGCGGGTGAACGTGAAGGCTTCCACGAATTCCTCGAGCGGCACGCCGTACTGCAGGCCGAGCGACACGGCGATGGCGAAGTTGTTCATCAGGCTGCGGAAGGCGGCGCCTTCCTTGTGCATGTCGATGAAGATCTCGCCGAGGCGTCCGTCCTCGTACTCGCCCGTGCGCAGATACACCTTGTGGCCGCCGACGATGGCCTTCTGGGTGTAGCCCTTGCGCCGGTGCGGCAGCTTCTCGCGGTCGCGCACCGCCTTCTCGATGATGCGCTCGACGATGCGTTCGGCGGTGGCGGCCGCCTTCGCCTGGGCCGGCTGGGCCGCGATCTCGGCCGCGATGTCCTCTTCGTCCTCGTCGTCATCGGCGAGAATCTGGGCCGACAGAGGCTGGGACAGCTTGGAACCGTCGCGATACAGCGCGTTCGCCTTGGTGCCGAGGCGCCAGGACAGCATGTAGGCGTTCATGCAGTCCTCGACGGTGGCGTCGTTGGGCATGTTGATCGTCTTGGAGATGGCGCCCGAGATGAACGGCTGGGCTGCCGCCATCATCCGGATGTGGCTCTCCACCGACAGGAAGCGCTTGCCGTTGCGGCCGCACGGGCTGGCGCAATCGAAGACGGCCAGATGCTCGTCCTTCAGGTGCGGCGCGCCTTCCAGCGTCATCGCCCCGCAGACATGCGTGTTGGCCTTCTCGATGTCCTTCCGGCTGAACCCGAGCTCCGACAGGAGATCGAAGCTCGGGTCCGCCAGGTTGTCCGCCGCGACCCCCAGGGTCTCCTGGACAAAATCCTCGCCGAGCGTCCACTTGTTGAACGCGAACTTGATGTCGAAGGCAGACGCCAGCGCCTGCTCGACCGCTTCCAGCTTCTCGTCGGTGAAGCCCTTGGCGCGCAGGGCCTCGTGATCGATTCCCGGAGCGTCCTTCAGGCTGCCGTGGCCGACGGCGTAATCGATCATCTCGTCGATCTGCGATTGCTCGTAGCCGAGCATCGACAGGGCGGCGGGTACGGCACGGTTGATGATCTTGAAGTAGCCGCCGCCGGCGAGCTTCTTGAACTTCACCAGGGCGAAGTCCGGCTCGATGCCCGTGGTGTCGCAGTCCATGACGAGGCCGATCGTGCCGGTCGGCGCGATCACCGAGACCTGGGCGTTGCGATAGCCGTGCTCCGAACCGATCTCCAGCGCCTTGTCCCACGCCGCGCAGGCGGCCGCCGTCAACGCCTTGTCCGGGCAGCCGCCATGGTCGAGCGGGACGGGGAGGGTGTTCAGCCCCTCATAGCCCGCTGTCTCGCCATAGGCTGCACGGCGATGGTTGCGGATCACCCGAAGCATGGCGTCGCGGTTCGGCGTATAGCCCGGGAACGCGCCGAGCTCGGAGGCCATCTCCGCCGAGGTGGCGTAGGCGATGCCGGTCATCAGCGCGGTGATGGCGCCGCACAGGCTGCGGCCTTCCTCGGAGTCATAGGGGATACCCGAGGTCATCAGCAGGCCGCCGATATTGGCGTAGCCCAGGCCGAGCGTCCGGTACTCGTAGGAGAGTTCGGCGATGCGCTTGGAGGGGAACTGCGCCATCAGCACGGAAATCTCGAGCACGATCGTCCACAGACGCGTCGCATGGGAGAAGGACGCGACGTCGAACGTTCCGTCCTCCCTGCGGAACTGCAGCAGGTTCAGCGAGGCAAGGTTGCACGCCGTGTCGTCCAGGAACATGTATTCCGAGCACGGGTTGGAGGCGCGGATCTCGCCGCCCGTCGGGCAGGTGTGCCAGTCGTTGATCGTGGTGTGGAACTGGATGCCGGGATCGGCACAGGCCCAGGCGGCGTGGCCGATGTCCTCCCACAGGTCCTTTGCGTTCAGGGTCTTGGCGACGCCGCCGTCGAGACGGCGGATCAGATTCCACTCGCCGTCGGCCTCGACCGCCTTCAGGAAGTCGTCGGTGACGCGGACCGAATTGTTCGAGTTCTGTCCGGAGACCGTGAGATAGGCCTCGGAATCCCAGTCGGTGTTGTAGACGGGGAATTCGATCGACGTGTAGCCGTGTTTCGCGAACTGGATCACCCGGCGGATGTAGTTCTCCGGCACATGCGCCTTCTTGGCCGCACGGATCTCGCGCTTCAGCGCCGGGTTCTTCTGCGGATCGAAGCAGTCGCCGTCCGGACCCTGGCAGTTGACGCAGGCCTTCATGATCGCGGACAGGTGCTTCTGGCAGATCTTGGAGCCGGTGACGAGGGCGGCGACCTTCTGCTCCTCCTTCACCTTCCAGTTGACGTAGTCCTCGATGTCGGGGTGATCGACGTCGACGACGACCATCTTCGCGGCGCGGCGCGTGGTGCCGCCCGACTTGATGGCGCCGGCGGCGCGGTCGCCGATCTTCAGGAAGCTCATCAGGCCCGACGACTTGCCGCCGCCCGACAGCTTCTCGCCGTCACCGCGCACCATCGAGAAGTTCGACCCGGTACCGGAGCCGTACTTGAACAGCCGTGCCTCGCGCGTCCACAGGTCCATGATGCCGCCGTCGCTGACGAGGTCGTCCTGCACCGACTGGATGAAGCAGGCATGCGGCTGCGGGTGCTCGTACGCCGAGGAGGAGGCCGTCAGGGCGCCGGTCTCGAAATCGACGTAATGGTGCCCCTGGCCGGGGCCGTCGATGCCGTAGGCCCAATGCAGGCCGGTGTTGAACCACTGCGGGCTGTTCGGCGCGCATTTCTGCGTCGCCAGCATGTAGGCCTGCTCGTCGAAGAAGGCGCGGGCGTCGGCCTCGGTATCGAAGTAGCCGCCCTTCCAGCCCCAGTAGGTCCAGGTGCCGGCGAGGCGGTCGAAGACCTGGCGGGAGTCGGTCTCGGAGCCGTAGCGTTCGTCTTCCGGCAGTGCGGCGAGGGCATCCTTGTCGGCGACGGAGCGCCACAGCCAGGAGGGGACGGTGTTTTCTTCGACAGGCTTCAGACGGGCGGGGACGCCGGCCTTGCGGAAGTACTTCTGGGCGAGAATGTCGCTTGCCACCTGCGACCAACTCGCGGGGACCTGGATATCGGCCAGGCGAAACACCACCGATCCGTCCGGATTGCGGATCTCGCTGGTGGTCGTCCGAAACTCTATTCCCTCGTAGGGAGATTTGCCTTCGACGGTGTAGCGTCGCTCAATCCGCATCTTCGATAGTCCCTGTTCGCGCTTTCGGCGCAAAGTTTCCCCGCGCCGGACCTGACTGACCCGGCTCCTGTCCAAAATATGACGGTAGTTGCCCCGCCAGTGACGCCTAACGGCGCCACAACACTTCTCGCCTCCGCGCTCGATCCGGATCCGGGCCGAGAGCGACATGTTTTGTTGCCTCCGGGGAGCCCCGGAAGAGCTAACTCACTGATACGCTTTTGGAAATCCCGCCGGTTGGCGAAAGCGTTGTCTGTCTCGACAACGTTAATCACGCTAAAAGACTCGTGCTGTTTGCGTCAAGGACATTCCGGCCGACCGACATCAATTTTTCACAATCCCTTGTGGTCGTTGGGTTTCCGGCCAACAAGATATAGTGGTGTCCGTTAATGAGCAGTGAATCATGGGGACAACCTGTCCTCCCCTAAGGGAAGACGATGCCGCCGGACGGCTTTCGGGGCGACTGACGTTACGTCGGATTCCCCGGTGTCAGCCCATCGCACGCCGGAAACCGGTAGGAGTCCGGGGCGTGCGACCGCAGTCCTTGAGACATTCAGAACGATTCGCTTCGAATTGTCCCTATCGGTTTCAAGCGGGTTTAAACCGGCTTCGGTAGTGTGCCCCCTCACGAGACGGAGCCGTACTGAATGCCCAAAAGCTTAGCTTACCAGCGACCGATCGAATCGTTCGACGTCGTCCTCATCAACGACAACAAGGGCACGCAGACGATGCTGCGGTCGATGCTGTCGTCGCTGCAGTTCATGCGGATTCGCGCTTACGACAACGCCGAGAAGGCACTGGGCGACATGGTCGTCGATCCGCCGACGGTTCTGATGACGGACTGGTCGATGAAGCCGATGAGCGGCTACCGGCTGTCGCGGATGATTCGCAGCAAAGAGATGGACCCGCTGTGTTTCGTGCCGATCCTCGCGGTGACGCCGATGCCGTCGCTGACCGTGGTGGACAGGGCGTTCTCGATCGGGGTCAGCAACATCATCGTCATGCCGGTCTCTCCGGTTGTCCTGCGTCGCCGGTTCGAATGGCTTTGCAGGGATGACCGCGAATTCGTGCTGGAAGGCGAGAACTACGTGATCGACGGGATGGAGGAGGTGCTCGAGACCCGCGTCCGCCGCAATGACCTCGGCAAGATGCTGGCACGCCAGAAGGCCATGCAGGATGCGCTCAGCCGCCGCGCCGAGAACGCGCAGGATCTCGTCGACAGGATCGTCAACGGCGAAATGGATATCGACGATCCCGCGGCGATTCCGCCCGACCAGCCGAAGGTCACCTGGAACAGCTGGAACGTCACCTGAGTCGCCTCGTTGCCGGGCGCTGCGGCCGGACCCGGTCGCATGCGGCGGTGCAAGTGGCGGCTTGGCTGGGCCTTGCGATGCGGCAGGTTCCCGCATCTTGGCGGGCAGGCGGGATAACCCGGCGGGCAAGGCTGGACACGGGCGCCGGTTCCCGCCATAGTCCGCCCGCATTCTAGGGTCTGACGATGCGCGATTTCATCATTCAAATCTTCGCCTGGTGGCACAGGGCGACGCTCGGAACGCGGTTCAACACATGGCGGCGCGGCGAGTATGTCGGCGAGGACGAGTTCGGCAACCGCTACTACCGCACAAAGGGCGGTGCGGTGGATCCGACGCTCGGGTTCCAGCGCCGCTGGGTGCTCTACAACGGTTATGCGGAAGCCTCCACCATCCCGCCGGGCTGGTGGGGCTGGATGCACCACAAGGTCGACGTCCCGCCGACCGAGACCGACTACGCGCCGCGGGACTGGCAGAAGCCGCATCGCCCCAACATGACGGGGACGGCGTTGGCCTATCGCCCGCCTGGCAGCATGCTAACCCCCGAGACGCGCCCGCGCGTTACCGGCGACTACGAGGCGTGGTCTCCCGACGCGTGACCGGGAGCGACCGGCCGGCCCGGAGGGCCGCCGGACGTGCTGTGGATTGGTTTTCCCGCCCATACACGCTAAACGACACGCCAGACGGACAGTCGCTTGCCCGCGCCGGCGGCGCCTGGAGGGGAAAAGAGTGGCAGTCGACCCGAAATGACCACAATTCGGGGTGATCGCACGGGGCGGCGTGCGGGAAGTCGCGGGACTGACGGCGGTGAGGACGGATTTGTACCGGGGACATAAGAATCGACTCTGGCGAAGCCTGTGGCGTTTCGCGCCCGGGCGCGCCATGCGCATGGCGGCGATGGCCGCCGGCGCATTGCAGGTGCTGGCCGGCGCCGCGATGGCGGAGAAGATCTCCAATCCCGTCGCCGAGTTCACCGGTCTCGACAAGATCACCGGCCAGATCCGGACCTTCGACGTGCTGATCGACGAGACGGTGCAGTTCGGCGCGCTGCAGCTGACGCCGCGCGTGTGCTATTCGCGCCCGCCGACCGAACCGCCGCAGACGACCAGTTTCGTCGAGGTGGACGAGGTGACGCTCGACCGCAAGATCCAGCGAATCTTCACCGGCTGGATGTTTGCCGACAGTCCCGGGCTCAATGCCGTGGACCACCCGATCTACGATGTCTGGCTGACCGACTGCAAGACGTCGTCCGAAGAGCTCGGGATCGGCAACTGAAAGAAATCCGCGGGCTTGGCTAGGGCTGCCTCGAGCAGCTTCTGGTAGCGCTTGCGCGGGATCTCCGTGGCGCCGAAGCGCGTCAAGTGGTCCGTCACGAATTGCGTGTCGAGCAGTTCGTATCCGCCGGCGCGCAGGCGTGCCACCAGGTGCACCAGGGCGATCTTGCTGGCGTCGCGTTCGCGGTGGAACATGCTCTCGCCAAAGAACGCCGCGCCGAGCGAGACGCCGTACAGGCCGCCGATCAGCCGGTCCTGGCGCCAGACCTCGACGGAATGGGCGTGGCCGATCCGGTGCAGATCGCAGTAGATGCGCCGGATCTCGGCATTGATCCAGGTCTTGCGGCGGCCGGGCGCGGGTTCGGCGCAGGCGTCGATGACGCCCTCGAAGTCCGAATCGATTCGCACCTCGTGATCCGCGCGCCGGACCGCCTTGGCCAGGCTGCGCGGCAGATGGAACGCGTCTAGCGGAAGGATGCCGCGCTCGCGCGGTTCGATCCAGTAGATGCTCGGATCCTCGGCACTCTCCGCCATCGGGAAGATGCCGCAGGCATAGGCCTTCAGCACCACGTGCGGCGTGATCGCGAGTTCCTGATCGTTCGAAGCGGTCATGCGGGGGAATGTAGGCGCGATCGCGCCGATGGTCCAATCGATGTCGGCAGGCCGCCGGTGGCCGGTGCCTGGGGCCGGTGCCTGGGGGCCGGAGCCCGCGTCAGGCGTCCTGGCCGCTCTCCGCAAGGAAACGCTCCAGCCAGTGGATGTCGTAATTGCCGTTGACGATGTCCGGCTGGTCGAGGAGGCGCTGGAACAGCGGAATCGTGGTCGAGATGCCGTCGATGACGAACTCGCCCAGCGCGCGGCGCAGGCGCATCAGGCACTCGTTGCGCGTCTTGCCGTGGACGATCAGCTTGCCGATCAGGCTGTCGTAGTACGGCGGGATCGAATAGCCCTGATACACCGCCGAATCGACCCGCACGCCGAGCCCGCCGGGCGGATAGTAGTAGTTGATCTTGCCGGGCGAGGGCCGGAAGGTCTCCGGATCCTCGGCATTGATGCGGCACTCGATCGCATGGCCCTCGAAGACGATGTCGTCCTGGGTGACGGACAGGGACGCGCCGGAGGCGATGCGGATCTGCTCGTTCACCAGGTCGATGCCGGTGATCATCTCGGTAACCGGATGCTCGACCTGCAGGCGGGTGTTCATCTCGATGAAGTAGAACTCGCCGTTCTCGTACAGGAACTCGATCGTGCCGGCGCCGGCATAGCCGAGGTCGCCGATGGCCTTGGCGACGCGGGCGCCGATCTCGGCGCGTTCGGCGTCGTTGATGCCGGGCGAGGGAGCCTCTTCCCAGACCTTCTGGTGGCGGCGCTGCAGCGAGCAGTCGCGCTCGCCCAGATGGATGCCGTGGCCCTTGCCGTCGCCGAACACCTGGATCTCGATGTGGCGCGGGCGTCCCAGATACTTCTCGATATAGAGCGCGTCGTCGCCGAAGGCGGCCTTGGCCTCGGCGCGGGCGGTCTGGACGGCTTCGGCGAGGTCGTCGGCGGTCCGGGCGACCTTCATGCCGCGTCCGCCGCCGCCGGCGGCTGCCTTGACGAGGACGGGATAGCCGATGTCGGCGGCGACCCGTGCGGCCTCCTCTTGGCTCGTCACTGCGCCGTCGGAGCCGGGCACGACCGGGATGCCGAGCCGTGCGGCGGTCCGCTTGGCCTCGATCTTGTCGCCCATGATGTTGATGTGCTCGGGCGAGGGACCGATGAAGGCGATGTCGTGGGCACGCAGAATCTCGGCGAAGCGGGCGTTTTCCGACAGGAAGCCGTATCCGGGATGAACCGCGTTCGCGCCGGTGATTTCGCAGGCCGACAGCAGGGCGGGAACGTTCAGGTAGCTCTCGCGCGCCGGCGGCGGACCGATGCAGACGCTCTCGTCGGCGAGGCGGACGTGCATCGCATGGGCGTCTGCCGTGGAGTGGACGGCGACGGTGGAGATGCCGAGCTCCTTGCAGGCGCGCAGCACCCGTAAGGCGATTTCCCCGCGATTGGCGATAAGGATCTTGTCGAACACGAGGGCTGGCCTGTGTGGATGACGGGTCGGTTTACTCGATGATGACCAGCGGCTCGCCGTACTCGACAGGCTGGCCGTCCTCGACGAGGACGGCGGTCACCGTGCCGCCCTTGGGAGCCGGAATCTGGTTCATGGTCTTCATGGCTTCGACGATCAGCAGCGTCTGGCCCTCGCGGACGGTGGTGCCGACCTCGACGAAGGCCGGCGCGCCGGGCTCCGGAGAGCGATAGGCGGTGCCGACCATCGGGGATGTGACCGTCCCCGGTTTCAGGCCGTCTTCGGCCGTGTGGGCTCCCCCTGCGGCGGCCGGCGCGGGGGCGGACGCGAGGACCGGGGCTGCCGGCGGGGCGCTGGCCGTGACGGTGACGGTGCGTGCGACGCGGACGCGCAAGCCCTGCTGCTCGATTTCGATTTCGCTGAGATCGGTCTCGGTGAGGAGTGCTGCGAGGTCGCGGATCAGATCCTGATCGATGTCACGTCCCGATGATGCCATGTCTGTCTACCTTGCCGGGTGGCTCGAGGGGCCCGGTCGTACCGGATGGCCGCCTTGTTCTTGCGGGGCCCATTCATAACGGTTCGGACGCGATCCGCAAATCGCGTCCGATACAAGACCTTCCTGTTTGGGGATATCGGCTTTCCGCCGTGCCGGATAGTCCTCGTCGGTGCCGCAGGGGCAAATCCGGGCCGGAAAATCCCGGTCAGCAGGTCTGGCAGGCTTCCTTGCGCGCGGTCTCGATCTTCTCGCGCAGGTCCTCGTAGCTGACGGCGCCGGGGATGACCTCCTCGCCGACCACGAACGAGGGCGTGCCGCGCAGGCCGAGCGCCTCGGCAAGCTCGTAATTCTCGGCGATGTGCTCGTCGACGGAGGGCTCCTTGGATGCCTTGACCACCGCGTCCCGGTCGATCCCGAGTTCCTCGACGACTTCCAGCGCACGCTTCTTGTCGATGCCGCCGCCGCCGCTGGGCTGCGACAGCAGCGCGACATGGAAGTCGAGATACTTCTCGGGCGCCACGTCCATGACACCGAGCGCGACCCGCGCCGCCTCTCCCGATCCGTCGGTCAGGACGGGCCATTCCTTGAAGACGATCCGCAGGCCGGGATCCGACTTGATGAGGTCCATCATCGCCGGCAGCATGCGCTTGCAATAGCCGCAGTTGTAATCGAAGAACTCGACCAGCGTGACATCGCCGGCCGGGTTCCCGACGACGGGGGAGCCGTCGCCCGAGAAGATCGCATCGCGGTTTTCCTCGAGCGCCTTACTGCGGGCGAGTTTCTCCTCGCGCTCACGCTGGTCCTCGAGCGCCACCATGACGTCCTCGAGGATCTGCGGATTGGCGACCAGATAATCGTGCACCATCGGACCGATGACCTCGGGATCCGGCGCGGGGGCCTCGGCCACCTCGGTCGTGCCGGCATCTTCGGCCGGTGCCATGGCTGCGACCTTCTCTTCGATCAGCGCGCTCACGGCGGCCTTGTCCAGTCCGGCCGGCGCGGGCGGGGGAGGCGGCGTGCGGAACGCGCCGACGGCCGCCACGATGGCCACGATCAGGGCCAGGGCGGACAGGGCGATGGGCAGTCTGTTCATGGTCCGTGTCCTGTAGCTGCGGGCCGCGAAACGCTACCGCGCGGCCGAATCGTCTGGCCCGACTCCGTCGAGCCTCTAGGGCATAGCCCCGGATATCACGTCTTGGGAGGCTTGTAGCTCAAAATATCGTCAGCGCGCAGCCAGGCGGGCGATCCGGCCGCGAGGCCCTGTTTGGCGCGCTGCGCGAAGCGGTGGGCCATCTCGTAGTCGCCGCGGGTGAAGTGCTCCTGCGCTGTTGCGAGTTCCGCATCCGGAACGCGTCCGGCGCGGCCGTATCCGATCGCCAGGTACCGGTAGCCCGGAGCATAGTCGGGTTCGCGCTGAAGGCCGGCATTGAGCTGCCGGATACCTTCGTCGAGGATCCCCTGATCGTTGGCCGAGATCATCGCGATCCCCAGTCCGACCTGGATCAGGCCCGGATTGGGCGCGAGCGATATCGCCTTCTGGTAGGAGGAAATCGAGTCCCGGGGGCGTCCGGATTTGACCAGTATGTCGCCCTTGAGCTCCCAGAAGTAGGGATAGTTCGGATTCGCGGCGATCAGTTTGTCGACCGACGACAGAGCGCCGCGATAGTCGCCCGTGCGCATTTGCGATATGGCGCGGGCATACTGCGCCGGCAGGCTGGTGTCGGAGCGCGGGTAGCGGCGCGCCACCGAACTGGGATGCTCCAGATAGCCGGACAGCTTGGCGCGGGCCAGATCGTGTCGCGCCTGAAGGGCCGGCGGGTCCTTCTTGTCGAAATACGGACTTTCCTTGGCGAGCTTCTCCAGATTGGCGACGCGGTCGCGGGGCATCGGATGGCTCTGCGCGTAGGGGTCTGCGTACTTGGCCGACAGGAAGGACTGATCGGCGAGCGACGCGAAGGTGGTCAGCATGCCCTTGGAGGATTGCCCCGTCGCGTTGAGATAGTTGATGGCGGAGCGGTCGGCCGCTGCCTCTTCACCGCGCCGATAGGAGAGAAACGAGCGCGTTGCGGCGTGCTGGCTGCCCAGCATCAGGGCCTGTCCGGCCTGTGCGCCGGTGGAGAAATCGCCGCTGACCGCGCCGGCCGCCATGGCACCGGCGCCGAGCATCATGCCGAGGAACGCGATCGCCTGGGCGGTGCGCATGGAATCGCGGATCCGCGCCAGATGGCCGCCGGCAATATGGCCGGTTTCGTGCGCGAGAACGCCGATCACCTCGTTCGGCGTGTCGGCCTGCATCAGGACGCCCGAATTGACGAAGATACGCCGCCCGTCGGCCACGAAGGCGTTGAAGCTCGTCGAACCGACCAGATAGATATGAACCGCCGACGCGCCGACACCCGCCGCTTTCAGGATCGGCGTCGCGTAGTCGCTGAGAAGCCCCTCGATCTCGGCATCCCGGATGAAACCGATGCGTGAGCCCTGCGCCGCGGCCGGTGCGACCGACGCCACCGCCAATGCCAGCGCCGTGATTGTCGCGACCGCCGCATTCGCTATACGCCGTGAGCCTGACTGCCTCATAGTTCCTCCTGTGCGGCCCGCATCCGCCGAAGTCTCGATCGCCCCGCGTTTAGCCCGACCGGGATCGGGGTCTGGCGTTGCCGGGAAGGGTAGGGTTGCGCCCTGCGCCGGTCAAATCGCACTCGCGTGAAATCGCGTTCGTTCTCACGCATGCCATACGACACGGCGACAACCGGGGAGTAGGTTACCTGCTGCCTGCCCGGCAATCTGGGGAAATGGCGGCTCTTTGTCGCGCCGGTGTTTCCGCGAGACACGAAAGCGCGGTAAATGCGGCGGCAGGGTGGCAAATGCCGCCACGACGGTAAAACGGAGGCGAGATTGACGGACGATACGACCACGGCGCCGCGCGCGGCAGGCCGGACGCGAGGGCGGACGGCGTCCATGCGTTCCGACGTTTCGCCGTTTCTGGCGATGGATGTCCTGCGCGATGCGCGGGCGCTGGAGGCCGGCGGACAGCGGATCCTGCATCTGGAGGTCGGGCAGCCGGGGGCGCCGACGCCGGCCGGGGTTCGTGCCGCGGTCGACGAGGCGCTCGCCGAAGGCCGGATCGGCTACACGGAGGCGCTGGGCACGACACCGCTGCGCGAACGCATTTCCAGGCACTACAAGGACGCCTACGGCGTCGACGTGCCGGCGTCGCGGATCGTCGTGACGACGGGCTCCTCGGCGGCCTTCGTGCTGTCCTTCCTGGCCGCGTTCGATACCGGCGACCGGGTGGCGCTGCCGTCGCCGGGCTACCCGGCCTACGCCAACATCCTGAAGGCCGTGGGGCTGCAGACGGTCTGGCTGGAGACCGACGAGAAGAGCCGCTGGGCGCCGACGCCGGAGATGCTGGAGGCAGCCGGCGAGACGGGGCCGGTCTCCGGTATCCTGGTCGCCAGCCCGAACAATCCGACGGGAACCGTGATCGAGCCGGACCGGATGGAGGCCCTCATGCGCCGTGCGCGCGACATGGGGACCTGGTTCATTTCAGACGAGATCTATCACGGGCTCACCTACGGGGCGCCCTGCGACACGGCCCTGCAGCACGATCCCGACGCGATCATCATCAACAGCTTCTCGAAGTACTACTGCATGACCGGCTGGCGCATCGGCTGGATGGTCGTGCCGGACGCGCTGGTGCGGCCGATCGAGCGTCTGGCGCAGAACATCTACATCTCGCCGCCCGCGCTGTCGCAGGTGGCCGCGCTCGCCGCCTTCGACTGCGTCGATGAACTGGAAGCCAACAAGGCGGTCTACGCGAAGAACCGGGAAATCCTGATGGAGGCGCTGCCGCGGCTGGGCTTCGACAAGGTGCTGCCGATGGACGGCGCCTTCTACGCCTATGTCGACGTGGGCCGGTTCACCAACGACTCTATCGATTTCGCCGAACGGATCCTGCGGGAGGCCGGCGTCGCGACGACACCGGGACCGGATTTCGATCCGGTTCGGGGCAACCGGTTCCTGCGATTCTCCTTCGCCGGCCCTACGGCGGAGATCGAAGAGGCGGTGGACTGCCTCGACCGCTTCCTGAACCGCTAGGCGGCCGGGAGACGACATGAAAACGCCGGCGAGGGAGCTCGCCGGCGTTTTTCGATTTTCATGATGTCGGCGCTCAGTTGCCGAAGAGGCTGCGGCGCTGCCACCAGCCCTTCTTCGGCTGCTCGGGAACCGCGCCTTCCGAAACCGGTTCGCGCGGCGGTTCGGGCTCTGCGGGCGTCTCCGCCACCGGCTCGCCGAGCGGTTCCTCCGAGAGCGCCGCCGCGGCGGGCGCGTCTGCCGCGACAGGAGCGGGGGCTTCGTCGGCCGCCGGTACCGGCGTTTCCTCGGCGACTGCGAGCGCCTCATCGGCGCTCACGGCTTCGGCACCCTCGACCGGGGCGTCGACCGGCTCCGACACCGCGTCGTCGTCGGCCTTCGCCGTCTTGGCATCGGCGGTTTCCCCGGCTTCGGCATCCGCCGTCTTGCGACGGGAGCGCCGGGGCCGGCGTTTCGGCTTTTCGTCGGCCTTGTCGGTGGCGGCATCGTCCGCCGCCGCTTCGCCGCTCGCCGCGTCGGGTGCCGTTTCCGCCGCTGTTTCCGCAGCGGGGGTATCGGTGGCAACTGCGGCCTCGGCGGTCACCGTCTCCGTCTCGCCGGCGTCCTGGTTGGACTCCGCGTCATCGGAGCCTTCGCCCACGGACGTGGCACCTTCGGACGGGGCACCTTCGGATGTTGCGTCTTCGGATGTGGCGTCTTCGGACGGGGCATTCGCCTCGGCGCCACGATGGCGGCGTCCGCCGCGACGGCCGCGCCGGCGGCGGCGGCCCCCGGACGACGCCTGTTCATCGCCGGCATTCCCGGACTCGTCGCCGTCATTGTCGGTCGCGACAATATCGGGCTGGTCGCCGGTGCCGGGCAGGGCCTCGTCGCGATCGGAATCGCGTGCCTCGTTGCGCTGGCTGTCGCCGTCTCCGCCCGAGGGCTTCCGCCGACGGCGGCGTCTGCGGCGGCGTCCGCCGTTGTCATCCTCGCCACGGCTCTGCCGTTCCTCGGTGTCGTCCTCGTCGTCCTGCGCCTGGTCGTCCAGCGCCTCGTCGCTGGGATCGACGGAGACCGGCCGCACCACGGCGTCGCCGCGCGGCGCCCGGGCCGGTTCGCCGCGCTCGAGCTCGAAGGACGACGCGCTGACCGAATCGTCGGCCTCGATGACGATCAGGACGCCGAAGCGGTCCTCCAGCTCGCGCAGGTGCGGGCGCTTGTGATTGAGGACGTAGAGCGCCACCTCGGTCCGCGTGCGCAGGGTGAGGTCTGTCGGCTTGCCCTTCAGCAGTTCCGCCTCGATCGAGCGGAGCAGGTGGAGCGCCACCGACTCCACCGACCGGACATGACCGGTGCCTTCGCAATGCGGGCAGATCTGGGTGGTGGATTCCAGAACGCCGGCGCGGATACGCTGGCGCGACATCTCGAGCAGGCCGAAATGACTGATGCGGCCGACCTGGATGCGGGCGCGGTCGTGGCGCAGCGCATCCTTCATGCGGCGCTCGACGGCCCGGTTGTTGCGCTTCTCCTCCATGTCGATGAAGTCGATGACGATCAGGCCCGCGAGGTCGCGCAGCCGGAGCTGGCGCGCCACCTCGTCGGCGGCCTCGAGATTCGTCTTAAGCGCGGTATCCTCGATGTTGTGCTCGCGCGTCGAGCGGCCCGAGTTGACGTCGATGGAGACGAGCGCCTCGGTCTGGTTGAGGATGATGTAGCCGCCGGACTTCAGTGTCACGCGCGGGCTGAACATGGCGTCGAGCTGGGCTTCGACCTTGTTCTTGTTGAAGATCGGCTCGGGATCGCGATACGGCTGGATGTTCTTGGCATGGCTGGGCATCAGCATGCGCATGAAGTCCTTGGCCTCGCGATAGGCCTCGTCGCCGGCCACCTGAACCTGGTCGATGTCCTTGGTGTAGAGATCGCGGATGGCGCGCTTCACCAGGCTGCCTTCCTCGTAGACGAGGGTTGGGGCAACCGATTCCAGCGTCAGCTCGCGGACGTTCTCCCACAGGCGAAGCAGGTATTCGAAGTCGCGCTTGATCTCCGACTTGGTGCGGCTCGCACCCGCGGTGCGCAGGATGACGCCCATTCCCTCCGGCACGTCCAGCTCGGAGACGATGCCCTTCAGCCGCTTGCGGTCGGAGGCGTTGACGATCTTGCGGGAGATGCCGCCGCCGCGGGCGGTGTTGGGCATCAGCACGGAGTAGCGGCCGGCCAGCGACAGGTAGGTGGTCAGCGCCGCGCCCTTGTTGCCGCGCTCCTCCTTGACGACCTGGACGAGCAGGATCTGCCGCTTCTTGATGACTTCCTGGATCTTGTACGACTTGCGCGGCCTGGACTTGCGGACCGGCACTTCCTCGAGCGCGTCGTCGCCGCCGACGGATTCGACGGATTCGCCATCGCCGTCGCCGTTGTCGTCGGAGGACGCCACGTCCTCGATCTGCTCGCCGCGGGCGTCTCCGGGCTCGTTGTCCTCAGACTCGTCGCCGTCATCGGCCTCGTCGACGCTGACCTCGTCGGTTTTCACGGCCCTGGCCGCGCTGCCGGTGGTCTCCGCCTCGTCGTCGCCGGACCCGCTTTCGGCCGGCGTCTCGTCGTCGGCCGAGTCGGTTGCCTTGGCGTCGGCGGTGTCCGGCGCCTTGCCGTCCTCCGGCGAATCGTCGTCGTCGTCGTCGGTCTCGACTTCCTCCTCCAGCAGCGCCTGCCGGTCGGCGTAGGGGATCTGGTAGTAGTCCGGATGGATTTCGCTAAAGGCGAGGAAACCGTGCCGGTTGCCGCCGTAATCGACGAAGGCGGCCTGCAGGGAGGGCTCTACGCGGGTTACCTTTGCGAGGTAGATGTTGCCGCGGAGCTGGCGGCGGTTGGCGGCCTCGAAGTCGAATTCCTCGACCTTTCCGTCACGCTGAACGACGACCCGGGTCTCCTCCGGGTGCGCCGCATCGATAAGCATCTTGGTGGGCATGTTCTCAACTCTGTAGGGCAGACATCCGCGCGCGCAGACGGCACGGGCCCCGTTGCGGCTCTTCCGTTACGGAAAGAGCCCGGGGCGTGCGGGCGCGCAGATGCTGCGGGTTGTGTTCCCGGCCGGTGTGACCATAGGGAAGCTGATGATCGGGTGAGATGGTTTCGGGCCTTTCCGACCGGGCCGATATAGGTCGCACCCGAAGGGGCGAAGCCGGCCGGTGGCTCTCCAAAACCATACATTCGCAACACTCACTGTCCTGCCGGCAATGCGCCGGCGGCTGCTAAATAACGGCCGATCCGAAGTGTTCGGGTCCGCCATTTCCAGACGGAGCGAGGTCTTCGTTACCGCCTTTAAAAGCCGCGCGCATTTCCTTGCGCGGCGGTCGATCCGTGCTCCGGTTCTGTGCTGGGAGCGGGTCCGGGCCGGGACATCCTTTGCCTCGGCATATGCTGCCTGGATGTCCGGCGGTACCGTCACTCCTGGTCGGTCATAAGACTGTATGGCCGCCGCGCTCCCGCATGCTGCGGGCCCAGGGACGCGAATACGAAACCTGTCTCGTTATTAATGTGTCGGCATCCGTCTTTGCAAGAGTTGTGTTACGGAAGCCACATCGGCTGAATTTTCGGGGGCATTCGTCAAGGACCGATTAACCCTGCGCCTATAATGGTCGAAACGATTCATTCATAGTGACGCCTTGAGAAGGCAGGCGCTGGGATCGCTGACCGGTGTTGTGGTCTGAAAATCCGAAATACGGACTGTTCGCTCTCGTCCTCGCGGCGGGCGCCCTGATCGCGCACGGGGCGGCGGGTGCGGGCGAAAAATCCAACAAGTCCGCGGTCTCGCGGCCGGTGCAGGCGGAAAGCTCCCGCCTCGCGGGCGACGCCAAACGCACGCGGTTCGTCGTGGATGTCGACCGGCATGTGACGTTCGGCGTCTTCACGCTCGCCGATCCCTACCGGGTTGTGATCGATCTGCCGGAGACGAATTTTCACTTCGACAAGGGCGTCGGCTCCGACGGCCGCGGTCTGGTGAACGCCTATCGCTACGGCGTCATCGGCCCGGGCAAGTCGCGGATCGTCCTCGATACCAGTGGTCCGGTGGAAATTGACAAGGCGTTTGTCGTCGATGCCGTCGACGATCAGCCGGTGCGGCTCGTGGTCGACATGGTGTCGACGTCGCGCGAGGACTTCATGGCGGCGCTGGCGCTGCAGCCGTCGAAGAAGCCTGCAAACCATACCCCGCCGGCGATTTCCGGACACGAAGCCGTCGCGCCGGGCCAGGGCAAGACGGGCCGGGAGATCGTGGTCGTCATCGATCCGGGGCACGGCGGGATCGATCCGGGCGCCATAAGCCGGAAGGGGACGCTGGAAAAAGACGTCGTGCTCGCCTTTTCCAAGCGCCTGAAGGCTGCGCTGTCGAAATCGGGCCGCTACGACGTGAAACTGACCCGCGAGGAAGACGTGTTCATCCCGCTCGGCGAGCGCGTCAACATTGCCCGCAAGGAAAAGGCGTCCCTGCTGATCTCCGTCCATGCCGACTCGGTGCGTGTCGGCAACGTTTCGGGAGCGACCGTCTATACGCTCTCGGAGCGGGCCTCGGACACTGTCGCCGCCGCGCTTGCCGAACAGGAGAACCGCTCGGATGTCATCGCAGGTGTCGATCTGACCGGCGAATCCGATGCTGTCGCCGATATCCTGATCGATCTCGTTCAGCGCGAAACAAAGAACTATGCCGTTTTCTTCGCCCGCACACTGGTAGACGAACTGAAGCGGGAGACGGGTGTCGTGAAGAATCCGCACAGGTCGGCCGGGTTCCGGGTCCTGAAGGCGCATGACGTGCCGTCGGTGCTGCTCGAACTCGGCTATCTGACCAATTCGGATGACGAGAAGCATCTGACCGACGCCGAGTGGCAGGAAAAGATCGCCGACACCGTCGCCGCAGCCGTGTCCGAATATTTCGGCGAACAGCACGCGCGCGCGCCGTACTGACCCGCCCGGGGTGTCGCGACGGGTCACAATTTCGTCACGTCCGTACCGTTGATCGGGCAGACGTGATATTTGATCGTCCAACCGGTTCGGGGTATGAGCATGGCGAGGACAGCCGCGCAAACCGGGGGCGACGCGGACAGCCCTGGAAGAGGGACAGCCCGGGAAGAGGGAACGGGCCTGAAACACGGGTCGGCACGCGGTCTCGATCGGACATTGGCGACATTCGGCGGTAAAAGCCCACTATGCTTTGGCGATTCATTGGATTCCTGTTCACGGCCGGCGTAATCGTATTCCTGGTCGTTTCGGCAGGCGTGGCGTATCTGCTCTGGAAGGTCTCTGCCGACCTGCCGGACTATGCGAAGCTGCGTGAGTACGAACCTCCGGTCATGACCCGCGTTCATGCCGCCGACGGCGAGCTCGTCGCGGAATACGCGGTGGAGCGGCGGCTGTTCATGCCGATACAGGGTGTGCCGCGCACCGTGATCGACGCGTTCCTGTCGGCGGAAGACAAGAATTTCTACTCGCATTTCGGAATCGATCCCGTCGGCATTTTCCGAGCCGCGGTCGAAAACGCCCAGAACATGATGGCCGGTGGCGGGCGTGGCCTGCAGGGCGGGTCGTCGATCACCCAGCAGGTCGCGAAGAACTTTCTGCTGACGAGCGAGAAGTCCTACGAACGCAAGATCAAGGAAGCGCTGCTGGCGCTGAGGATCGAGAACGCCTTCACCAAGGACCAGATTCTCGAACTCTATCTCAACGAGATCTATCTGGGTCTGGGCGCCTACGGTATCGCGGCCGCCGCGCTGATCTATTTCGACAAGTCGGTCGATTCGCTGACGATCGCCGAGGCCGCCTACCTCGCGGCCCTGCCGAAGGCGCCGAACAACTACCATCCGTTCCGGCATCCCGAGCGCGCCATCGAACGGCGCAACTGGGTCATCGACCGGATGGAGGAGAACGGCTTCATCACGCCCGACGAGGCGGAGGAGGCGCGCAAGAGTCCGCTGGAAGTGACGCTGCGCCCGACCGGCGCGCGGCTGCCGGCGGCCGACTATTTCGCCGAGGAGGTGCGCCGCAAGCTCTATGAGCTGTACGGCGAGGACGGCCTCTACAAGGGCGGCCTGTCGGTGCGCTCGACGCTGGATCCGAAGCTGCAGGTGATGGCGCGCAAGGCGCTGGTCAACGGCCTGGTCGGCTACGACCGCAAGAAGGGCTGGCGCGGTCCGATCGAGACCGTGACGATCGGTGGCGACTGGGGTCCGGCCGTGGGCGCCGTCGACGAGCTCAGCGATATCGCACCGTGGCGTCTCGCCGTGGCGCTGAAGGTCGAGGACGATGGCGCGGTCATCGGCCTGCGGCCGGAAAAGCTGCCTTCCGGCCAGTACAGCGAGAAACGCGATGTAGGACGCATTCCCTTCGAGCAGATGAAGTGGACCGGCAAGAAGAAGCCGTCCGACGTCATCAAGCCGGGCGACGTGTTCTACGTTTCGCCCGCCGTCGATGCGGAAACGGGCGAGGTGAAGGACGGCGTCTACGAGCTGCAGCAGATCCCGAAGGTGTCGGGTGCGCTGGTCGCGATGGATCCCCATACCGGCCGTGTCCTGGCGATGGTCGGCGGGTTCAGCTATGCGGAAAGCGAGTTCAACCGGGCCACGCAGGCGATGCGCCAGCCCGGGTCGTCGTTCAAGCCGTTCGTCTACGCCGCCGCGCTCGACAACGGCTACTCGCCGTCCAGCGTCGTGATCGACGCACCGATCGAGATCGTCTCCGGCGGCAAGATCTGGCGCCCGCAGAACTACGGCGGCAAGTTCGCCGGCCCGTCGACGCTGCGCCGCGGCATCGAGAAGTCGCGTAACGTGATGACCGTGCGGCTGGCGCAGGACATGGGCATGCCGCTGATCCGCGAGTATTCCAAGCGCTTCGGCATCTACGACGATCTGCTGCCGTACCTGCCGATGTCCCTGGGCGCCGGCGAGACCACCGTGCTGCGCATGGCCGGCGCCTATTCGACGCTGGCCAACGGCGGCCGGAAAATCACGCCGACCCTGATCGACCGCATCCAGGACCGCTACGGCCGCACCATCTACAAGCACGACGAACGTCAGTGCGACAAGTGCGATGCCAAGGAATGGAAGGGCCAGGACGAGCCCGAACTCATCGACAATCGCGAGCAGGTCCTCGACCCCTACACCGACTACCAGATCATCTCGATGCTGGAAGGCGTGGTGCAGCGGGGCACCGCAACGCGGATGCGGGCGCTCGAAAAGCCGGTGGCCGGCAAGACCGGTACGACGAACGACGAGCGGGACGCCTGGTTCATGGGCTTCACGCCGGACCTGACGGTCGGCGTCTACATCGGCTACGACCAGCCCAAGCCGCTCGGTCGCGGCATGACGGGCGGCGGGCTCGCCGCGCCGGTGGTGCTCGACTTCATGAAGGCGGCGCTCGCCGACACGCCGGCGATTCCCTTCCGCGTGCCGCCGGGCATCCAGCTCGTGCGGATCAACGCGACGACGGGCCTGCGGGCCGGTCCGGGCGACCAGAACGTGATCCTGGAGGCCTTCAAGCCGGGCCAGGCGCCGCCGGAGAGCTATTCGGTGATCGGCTACCAGGACCAGTTCGGCAAGCCGCTGACGGTCAGCCCCGAGGCCGACCGGGCCGTCCGGTCCGGCACCGGCGGCTTGTACTGACCGGATTATTTTCGTACCCAACCGACGACATCACCGCAGCAGAACGAGACCCCGCCCATGCGCGCCGAACACCAGCAGATGGTCGACGAGATTCGTCAGTCGATCTCCCTGCTAAGGAGGCATCTTTGACTGGGACAACGCGCTTGCCCGTCTGGATGACCTGAACCACTACGCCGAAGATCCCGACTTCTGGAACGATGCCGAGAAGGCGCAGGCGCTGATGCGCGAGCGCCAGCAGCTCGAGGAGCAGGTCGATGCCGTGAAGCGCCTCGAAAGCGAGGTCGCGGACACGCTCGACCTGATCGAGATGGCGGAAGAGGAGGGCGACGACAGCGTCCTCGGCGACCTCGACGAGACCCTGAAGGGGATCCACGCCGAGGCGATGAAGCGCCAGGTCGGGACGCTTCTTTCCGGCGAGGCCGATTCCAACGACACCTATATCGAAATCCACGCCGGCGCCGGCGGCACCGAGAGCCAGGACTGGGCCGCGATGCTCCTGCGCATGTATACGCGCTGGGCCAACGCCCACGGCTACAAGGTGGAGGAGATCGGCTACAACGCCGGCGACGAGGCGGGCATCCGCTCCGCCACGCTGGAGATCAAGGGCAAGGACGCCTACGGCTGGCTGAAGACCGAATCGGGCGTGCACCGGCTGGTGCGGATCTCGCCCTACGATTCGAGCGCGCGGCGGCACACGAGCTTCGCCTCCGTCTGGGTGTTTCCGGTGGTCGACGATTCGATCCAGGTCGACATCAACGAATCCGACGTGCGCGTCGATACGTACCGCTCGAGCGGCGCCGGCGGCCAGCACGTCAACACGACGGATTCCGCCGTCCGCCTGACCCACGTGCCGACCGGCATCGTGGTCGCCTGCCAGAACGAGCGCTCGCAGCACAAGAACCGGGCGACCGCCTGGGCGATGCTGCGCTCGCGCCTCTACGAGGCCGAGCTGCAGAAGCGCGAGGAAAAGGCGATGGCCGAGGCCGCCTCGAAGACGGATATCGGCTGGGGCCACCAGATCCGCTCCTACGTCCTGCAGCCCTATCAGCTCGTCAAGGATCTCAGGACGGGCGTGGAGAGCACGAACCCGTCAGCGGTTCTCGACGGCGATCTGGACGCCTTCATGGAAGCGTCTCTGGCGCATCGGGTGAATCAGGACGCGGAGGCCCGGGCCGAAGCGAGCGCCTGATCCCGGCCGTCGCCGGGGTCTGCGCGGTCAGAAGCCTTCCGGGACCAGCTTGGCGGCGCGCACGAACGGCAGCGGATCCTTCGCCGAGCCGTTGACGCGGGTCTCGTAGTGCAGGTGCGGCCCGGTGCTGCGGCCGCTGCTGCCGGCATATCCGACCAGGTCGCCGGCGGCGACGTAGTCCCCCTTGGCAACCGCGATCCGGCTCATATGGCCGTAGCGGGTGGAATAGCCGTTGCCGTGGTCGATCTCGACCATCCGGCCATAACCGCCGGAATAGGCTGCCGTCGTCACCGCGCCCTCGGCCGTCGCGTAGATCGGCGTGCCGGTCGCGGCGCGGAAGTCCAGGCCGGTATGCAGGGCAGGGCGCTTCAGGAACGGGTCGAGGCGCGTCCCGAAACCGGAGGTGAACTCCATCTTGCCGCGGATCGGGCTGCGGACCGGCAGCGTCCTGACGTAGGCGCGCAGGGTATCGAAGCGGTCTATTTCCTCGCGGATGCGGGAGATCTGTTCGTCCGGCTCGTTCGGCGTCGCCATGCGGCGCAGTTCGATCAGCGGGCCGCCCATGCCCGTCTCCTCGACGGACACCGGCAGGTCGGCGCCAATGGCCTCGCCGACGGCGGCAAGCTGTCCGGACAGGTCGCCGACGGTCGTCTCGAGCGCATCGAGCATCGAGTCCTGGAGGGCCGAAACGCGGCCGATCGACGCCTGGACCCGTTCCATCGGCGGCAGATCGGCATCGGCAACGGGTGCCGCCTTCGGGGCCTGCGGGTCGAGCGGCGCGGGCCGCGAGGGGTCGAAGGCAGCGATGCTGGCGGTCGTCAGGCGAACGGTGCCCGGGTCTGCGTCGGCGAAGTCGCCCAGCGGCCCGGTGGCGTCGTTGCCGTCGAGGTTGATGGTCAGCTTGCGGGCCCTGGCGCCGTCGTACAGGGCGGCGATCTCCTGATGCCGCTCCTCGAGAACGGACTGCTTGCGCATCAGCGCCTCAAGCCGGGTCTCGAAGGCCTGCTGGTCGAGGAACTGGCGGGTATTGATCTCGTCGATCTGCCGGCGCAGGGCGGCTATACGGTCCTCGTACGCGCGCTCGACGGAGATGCGATGGGCCTTTGCCGCGTCGTAGATGTCGTCGTGGAAGGCGATGTAGGCGGTCGATCCGACCAGCCAGAACAGCGCCGCGACGCAGCAGGCCGCAGCGGTCCAGACGGCCCAGGGCGGCATCGAGACGGAACGGACCTTTTCGCCGCGCGCCACGATGAACTGATGGTGAGAGCGGCGACCGAAGTCGGAGTGGGGCGTATTCATGGAACAGGTACACGACGTTGTTGTTGCCCAGCCTCCGTATTGTCGGTCCGTTAAGGTTAATAAATCGCGAAACCGGCTGTGTATCCGGCGGTTCGGCGCGGTGATGCGGCGCCGGGCGGGGTGCCGGGCGGGGCGACGGGCAGGCGCGTCAGAGCCGGCTGGAGGGCCGGCTGCCGACGTGTGGCGCGACCGGCTCCCATGCCTCGCAGGCGGTCTGACTCAGAGGTCGCGCGCTGCCGCAAGGACGGCCTCGGCGTGCCCGGCGACCTTGACCTTGCGCCAGACGCGCCGGACCGTGCCGGTGGCGTCGATCAGGAACGTCGAGCGCTCGACACCCATGTAGGTGCGTCCGTACATGCTCTTCTCCTTCCAGACGCCGTAGGCCTCGAGCGTCGTCTTGTCCTCGTCGGAGGCGAGCTGGACCGACAGGCCGTGCTTGGCCTTGAACTTGTCGTGCCTGGTGGCCGTATCCGGTGACATCCCGATGACGACCGCACCGGCCTTCTCGAACTCCGGTTTCAGACCGGAGAATTCGATGGCTTCCTTCGTGCAGCCGGACGTGTCGTCCTTGGGATAGAAATAGAGGACGACCGTCTTGCCGCGGTAATCGCTCAGGCGAATCTGTTCGCCGCCGTCGCCGGGCAGGTCGAAATCGGGCGCCGATACACCCTCACACACCTCGGAGCTCATGTTTGCCTTCCTTTCGTCTTGTTTTGGGTAGCAAGAACGCGGTCACACTGGAAACCGCCCACGTGCTGGGAATAGTGTAACCATCCGGCGCGCCGCTGACTCGGCCGTCGGTCCCGCGATGTACCGCGGCCCCGTCAGGCCGGCATGACGCACGGACTGCCGTCGATCAAGGTAATGCGCTGTCCATGAGGTCCAAGTCCAATCCGGGTCGCAGTTCCAATCCCGGGCGCCGCCGCCGCAGGCTGAGGAAAGCCGCGGCTGCAGGCCTTGGGCCCCTGCGCGGTCCCCTGAAACGGCTGGCCGCCCGCCGCCGCATGTGGAGACGGGTCGCCCAGGGACTGGGAGCGGTCGCGATCGTCGCCGCCCTGCTGCTCGGCGGCGCCGTCTACCGGCTGTCGCAGGGCCCGGTGTCCATGTCGTTCCTGACGCCGCGCATCACTGCGGCGGTGCAGCAGCAACTGCCACCGGGATTCGTCGCGCGGATCGGCGACACGGTTCTCGAACAGGAGGGAGAGAGCGGCAACGTCCTTCTGCGCCTGCACAATATCGAGGTGCTCGGTCCCGGGGGCGCGCCGCTGTTTGCCTCGCCCCGCGCGGCGATCGGCCTGTCCGGTATCGGGTTGCTGACCGGCAACGTCACGCCGACGACCGTCTCCCTGCTGCGGCCGCATGTCACGCTGATCGAGGAGAACGGCCGCATCCGGCTGCAGACCGGCATACCCGCCGCGGGCGGCCGCGAGGAGGTGGCGGTCCGCAAGGCGAACCCGGTCGAGGTGTTCGCGGTGCTGCTGGCGGTGCTGGGACAATCCGAAGGGAAGGTCGGCCAGGGGCTTACCGCGATCGGGGCCCGCAACGCCCGCCTGACCATATCGCGCGAGGACGGAACGTCGGGATCGCTGGAAGGCGTCGACCTGCACGCCAGGCGCGGCGCCGATCCCGGCGCGGTCGACCTGACCCTCGGGCTCGGTCGCCAGGCCGGTTCACCGCTGCTCAAGGGCGCCTTGCAGCGTCGATATGACGGTTCCTACGGGATCGCCGTCAGCCTGGAGAACGTGACGGTAACCGACTTCGCACCGTTGATACCGGGCGGGCTGCCGTTCGATGCGACCAACCCGGTTTCGGGAACCATCAATGCGTCGGTGGACGCCGATGGCGGCTTCGACCGGCTTTCGGCGGACGTGGTGGTCGGCGCCGGCTATGTCGGGATCGGCAAGAAGACGGTTCTGGTCGACGAGGCCAATCTGGCGTTCGACTGGAGCTACCGGACCGGGGCCATCACCATCCGGCCGTCGCACATCCTGGTCGGCGAAAGCCACGGAACGGTTTCCGGTCTGATCTCGGTGCCCGCGCGCGGCGATTTCAGCTATGGCACGGTTCCAATTCGCCTGGAATTCTCCGATATCGCGTTCGAAGACCATCTGGCCGGCGTACCCGCGCAGTACGATTCCGCCTCGCTCGAAGCGTTTTTCGTCACCTCCCAGAATATCCTGCATATCTCGCGTTTCGACGTGACCGGTGCCGGTACCGCCGGCTCGTTCGTGGGCTTTATCGGCGGCGAGGGCGAGACGCCCGGGGTAAAGCTCGCCGGGTCGCTGACCCCGACATCGGTCGAGGCGTTCAAGTCGGTTTGGCCGCCTTTTGTCGCCGACAAGGCGCGCAAATGGTTCGTCAACAACATGATATCCGGCGATATCATCGGCGGCCGCGTGAACGTCGACATCGAGCCGGGGGAGATCGCCCGCAAGATCCGCGGCGTCCCCTTCCATCGCGAGGCCTTCGATCTCGGGTTCACGCTGCAGGACGCCTCGTTCCGCTTCCTCAAGCGCATGCCGCCGATCGTCGGGGTCAACGCGACCGGCACGGTCGACGCCCAGGAATTCCTCGCGAAGGCGACGACGCCCAGTCGGATCGAACTGCCCGACGGCGGCGTCATTCAGGTGCCGACGGGCCAGTTCTTCGTCCCCGATATTCCCGCCAAGCCATCGACCGGCGAGACGACGGTGACGCTCGATGGCGACGTGAAGACGTTGCTGACGCTGCTCGACTACCCGCCGGTCGAACTGGCCAAGCGGCGGAACATGAACATCGCGGATTTCTCGGGCGAGGGCGAGTTCGAGTTCAACCTGCGCATGCCGCTGATCGAAGGGCTGCGGTTTTCCGACGTCGACCTGGATATCGACGGCGACATCGACGAGTTCAGCGCGTCCAATTTCGCCGGGGCGAAGAGCATTCGCGACGGCAATATCGATGTGGATGTCGCCGATGGCAGGGTGCTGATTTCCGGCGATGCGCTTGTCGACAACGTCCGGGCCGACCTTTCGCTGGAGGATTCCGTCGACGGGTCGGGGGCGCCGGGCGAGCGGTCGGTGACGATGACGCTGGACGAGGACGCGCGCGCCCGGCTGGGCATGCCGATGGATTCGCTCCTGAGCGGACCGATTGTCGTGACGGTCTCCGACGTGAAGGCGACGGAGACAGGCAATACGCAATCGATCGAGGCGGACCTGACACAGGCCAGTATCGATTTTCCCGCGCTCGGGTTGGAAAAGGCCGTCGGACAGCCGGGCAAGGCGACGCTCGATCTGACGCAGTCCGGTGACCGGGTCACGCTGAGCAATCTCAGGGTTCAGGCCGAGACGCTGCGGGTGGAAGGCGGTGCCGAGTTTGCCAAGGGGGGTGGACTGATCCGGCTCAACCTGCCGGTCGTGAGGACCCCGCGCGGTACGGATGTGTCGGTGTCCGCCACCACCCAGGGCGGCGTGCAGAGTTTCAAGCTCGCCGGCAAGACACTCGACATGCGCGCCCTTCTCAAGGAACTGGGCGATGTCGCCGGTGCGTCCGGCGAGAGCGGAAGCGGCCCGACGATCAATGTCGATATCGATCTGGAACGGGCGATCGGGACGGGGGGCGTCGAACTGTCCAATATGCAGGGGACCATGCGCCGCACCGGCGCGCGGACCGACAGCCTCGTCCTGTCGGCTGCGACCTCGAACGGGGCGCCCGTGACCATACGGTACTCGGACAACGGCACCGATGCGGATGTCGCGATCGACAGCAGCGATGGCGGACGCGTGCTGGCGTGGGCCGGCTACTACGCGAACATGCGGGACGGGCAGATGCGCCTGGTCGCGTCCCGGCGCGGCGCGCAGGCGCCCCTGGCGGGCGACATCTCCATCAACCGGTTCCGGATCGCCAACGATCCCTCGCTGGCGCGGCTGATCGAGGGCGGCGAGGAACAGGCCGGTGCGTCCGCGCCGAGCCGCGCGGCGACAAGTCGGGCAACGACGCCGCAGCGCAGCGGCGCGACGCAGCTCAACGCCTCTGATGTCGGGTTCGACAGCCTCTCGGCCAAGTTCCAGCGCGGCAAGGGCGACCTCAAGGTCTCCGAGGGCGTGCTGCGTGGCGTGGCGGTGGGGGCGACGTTCGAAGGCGCGATCAACTTCGAGAGCAAGCAGCTCAACCTGCACGGCACCTACGTGCCGCTCTATGCCCTGAACAACCTGTTCGGCCAGTTGCCGCTGTTCCTCGGGCCGCTGCTCGGCGGCAAGAAGAACGAGGGGCTGCTCGGCATCACCTATTCGCTGTCGGGGTCGACCGACAAGCCGATCCTGACGATCAACCCGATCTCGGTGGTGGCGCCCGGCGTGTTCCGCTACATCCTGGGCATGGACAATCCGCGGGCGCCGACCCGGACCGGTGTCCAGCCCCAGACCGGCACGGTCAACCGGTAAGCTGCTTCGGGGCGGTTCCGGAGCCCGGGACCGCCCAGACAGACTTCGAAGGGCCGGCTTCAGGGGGCCGGCTTCAGGGAACTGGCTTCAGGGAACCGGCTTCAGCAGTACGTGCTTCTTGCGGCCGAAGGAGAGCTTGATCACGCCTTCCGCGCCGACGTCGCCACCCGACAGGGTCGCCGCCGGGTCGGTGACCGCCTGGTCGTTCACCTTCAAGGCGCCGTTTCCGACCGCCCGGCGTGCCTCGCCGTTGCTCTTGGCAAGGCCGGCGGTGACGAAGGCCGCCAGGACACCGAGACCGGCCTCCAGATCGGTCGCCGGTACCTCGACCGTCGGCAGGCTCTCGGCGACAGCGCCTTCCTCGAAGGTCTGGCGCGCGGTCTCGGCAGCGGCGTCGGCTGCTTCCCGGCCGTGCAGGAGCGCCGTGATCTCGGTGGCCAGGATCTTCTTGGCCTCGTTGATCTCGGACCCGCCGAGCGCCTCCAGCCTGGCGACCTCGTCGAGCGGCATCGTGGTGTAGAGTTTCAGGAAGCGCCCGACATCGGCGTCCTCGGTGTTGCGCCAGTACTGCCAGAACTCATAAGGGCTCAGCATTTCGGCGGAGAGCCAGACGGCGCCGGACGCGGTCTTGCCCATCTTCGCGCCCGACGACGTGGTGAGCAGCGGCGAGGTCAGGGCGAAGAGCTGCGGGGTGCCCATCTTGTGGCCGAGGTCGATGCCGTTGACGATGTTGCCCCACTGGTCCGAGCCGCCCATCTGCAGCCGACATCCGGTGCGGCGGTTGAGCTCGACGAAGTCGTAGGCCTGCAGGATCATGTAGTTGAATTCGAGGAAGGACAGCGACTGCTCGCGGTCGAGCCGGAGCTTTACCGAATCGAAGGACAGCATCCGGTTGACCGAGAAGTGCCGGCCGACATCGCGCAGGAATTCGACGTAGTTGATGGTCATCAGCCAGTCGGCGTTGTTCAGCATCAGCGCGTCGCCGGGACCGTCGCCGAACGTGAGGTAGGATTCGAAGTTGGTGCGGATGCCCTTGAGATTGTTTTCGATGTCGGCGGGCGTCAGCAGCTTGCGCGCTTCGTCCTTGAAGGAGGGATCGCCGATCATCGAGGTGCCGCCGCCCATCAGCGCGATCGGCCGGTGACCGGTCTGCTGCATCCAGTGCAGCATCATGATCTGGATGAGGGAGCCGGCGTGCAGACTCTTCGCGGTGGCATCGAAGCCGATATAGCCCGTCACCGTCTCCGTCGCGAAGAGGTCGTCGAGACCGCTCTCATCCGAGCACTGATGGATGAATCCGCGCTCCGAAAGCACGCGCAGGAAATCGGACTTGAAGCCACTCATGTCGACTGGGTATCCCGGGGTAGGTGATTTTCGGACTTGGCTCTATCAGAGGCGCACCCATGACGGAAGCGTTGAAGGCGATCGGACTGATGAGCGGCACGTCGATGGACGGTGTCGACGTGGCGCTGATCACGACCGACGGAACGACGATTTCCGGGTTCGGACCGACATTCAGCCGCCCTTATACGACAGCGGAACGACAGGTTATCGCCGAGGCGGTGTCGCAGGCGCCGCGGATCGCGGATCGGGCTGACCGGACCGGGATCCACGGCGACGCGGAGCGGGTCGTGACGGATGCCCATGCGGCGGCCGTTTCGGCGTTTCTGAGCGAAAACGGGATGAAACCCGGCGATATCGACGTCATCGGGTTCCACGGGCAGACGATTCTGCATCGACCTGACCAGCATCTGACGGTCCAGATCGGCGACGGTCCGGCGCTCGCGGCCGCCACCGGATGCGATGTCGTCTACGATTTCCGGGACGCCGATGTCGCCGCAGGCGGTCAGGGCGCGCCCTTCGTCCCGGTCTATCACCTTGCGCTTGCTGGCTTTTCCGGTCTGGACCTGCCGGTCGTCATCGTCAATCTCGGCGGCGTCGGCAACGTCACCTATCTGAGCGCCGATGCGCCGCCGCTCGCCTTCGACACGGGCCCGGCCAACGCCATGCTGGACGACTGGGTCAGCGCCCGGGCCGGCATTCCCTATGACGACGGGGGACGTCTCTCAGCCGCCGGGCGCGTCGATCAAGCGGCCCTAACAGAACTGCTCGGTAATCCCTACTTCTCAGCAAAACCCCCTAAATCCCTGGACCGGAATGATTTTTCGGCCGCGCCGATTTCCTCCCTGTCGCTACAGGACGGCGCCGCGACGCTCGCTGCCTTTACGGCAGAAACCGTGGCCCGCGCGGCCCGGTGGTTTGCGCAGCCGCCGCGCCAATGGATCGTCGTCGGTGGCGGCGCGAACAACCCGACGCTGCTTTCCAAGCTGCAGGAACGGGCAGGAGCTCCGGTGACAACCGGATCGGCGCTCGGCTGGTCCGGAGACCATGTCGAGGCGCAGGCGTTCGCCTATCTGGCGGTTCGCTCTCTCCACGGCCTGCCTCTGACTTTCCCGACGACGACAGGCGTGCCGGAGCCGATGACAGGCGGAAAACTGGCCCGGTCTGACACTGACGACGCCGAACGCGCGTGAAAACACGCTCAAACAGGAGGAAAACGATGTCCGATGACACCAAAGGCTTGGCGCTCGTCGTCGGCGCCGGAGCGGGGCTGAGCGCGTCGCTGGCCCGCATGCTCGACAATGAAGGCTATCTGATCGCACTGGCCGCGCGGTCCGTCGCGGATCTCGACGACCTCAAGGCGGAAACCGGCGCCAGCGTCCATTCCTGCGACGTTTCCGATCCCGAGCAGGTCGCCAGGCTGTTCGAGGAGGTCGATCGGCTGGGCCGTCACCTCGATGTCGTCGTCTTCAATCCGAGCTACCGGACTCGCGGGCCGATATCCGATCTCGATCCCGAGGACGTGCGGAAAGCCCTGATGGTTGCTGGGTTTGGCGGCTTTCTCGTCGGGCAGCAGGCGGCCAAACGCATGCTGCCGCGCGGGTCCGGAACGATCCTGTTCACGGGCGCCTCGGCGAGTGTGAAGGGGTATGCGGGGTCCGCGCCGTTCGCCATGGGCAAGTTCGCCCTGCGGGGGCTGGCGCAGTCGATGGCCCGCGAACTGGCGCCGAAGGGAATTCATGTTGCCCACTTCGTCATCGACGGCGGTATCCGCAGCGAACGGCGTCCCGCCGATCCGCAGAAACCCGATTCCCTGCTCGAGCCCGACGCGATTGCCGAAAGCTACCTGCACATCCTCAAGCAGCCGCGGAATGCCTGGACCTGGGAAATAGAATTGCGACCTTCGCTCGAAAATTTCTGATTTACTAGGATTTCCCGACGAAGGTCATAGTCTCGATTTATGGAGTTCAGTCGGTTCTGCCGACTTGCAGTCTTGGTGGGGGCAACTGGCGTATGGTCGGGCGGATCAGTGGCCTGTTTTCGGTGCTGGCACTGGCGTCAGCCTTTCTATACCTGTTCGTCTGGCTGCATCTCTCCGTGAGTTCGTTTTACTCAATCGAACAGTCCGAAGTCGCCGGACCGGCGGGACGGATACTTCGCTCTGAACCGATCCCCGGTGCGCCGGCGGGCGCAGAAGCCCATCGCATCCTTTATACCTCAGCAGACGCGACGGGGGCTCCGGCCGCGGTCTCGGGTGTCATCGTCATCCCGTCTTCCCCGGCGCCAGAGGGCGGTCGCCCGGTACACGCATGGGCTCACCCGACATCCGGAATTGCCGATCGGTGCGCGCCTTCGGTCAATCCGGATATCTTTGAGAAAATTAAAGGTCTTAAAGGCTTCCTGAGTCAGGGAATGGTGGTTGTTGCGACGGATTATACCGGGCTGGGGACCCCGGGACCGCACCCCTATCTCGTCGGCGAGAGCGCCGGGAGGGCGATCCTCGACTCCGTGCGTGCGGCGCGACGGTTCAAAGGCGCTGTGGCCGGTAACCGGTTCGGGATGTGGGGCTATTCGCAGGGCGGTCACGGAGTGCTGTTCGCCGAAGCGATGCAGCAATCCTATGCGCCGGAGCTCGACTTGGTCGCGGTGGCGGCCACGGCTCCGCCGACGCGGCTGGGAGAACTCATGCGGGACGACCTCGCCAATCTGGTGAAACCGCATCCGGGCTGGACGAAGGGTGCCATGCCGGAACTCCTGAAGCTTTTTTCCGAAGTCCAGGACAAGCTTTTGACCGCGTACGTTTTGGCGTCCTGGAAGTCTGTCTATGGCGCGCCGATGCAGACGGTGGTTCTTCCGTCCGCAGATCACGTGGTCGACAGGCTCGCGGCACGATGTGCAGAAAGCGATCTCCAGAACATCCTGATCGCCCTGACGTCTCAGCTTGAGATAGATCACTTCCTGCACATTCGGGATTTTTCGACCGATCCCTGGGCAGACTTGATAGCCGAGAACACCCCGACATCGAGGCTGCCTCGCATTCCGCTCCTGATAACACAGGGAACGGCCGACGAGACGGTGCAACCGGAAATCACAGCCGAATTCGCACGAACAGTCTGCGAAGGCACCACGCCGGTCACGTTTCAGTGGCTGGAGGGTGTCGATCATCCGAGCGCCGGGACAGCCAGCACGGATGCTGTGGTGTCCTGGATGGGGGACCGTTTCGCGGGTAAGCCGCCGCCGAACATGTGCGAAAGCCTGCCCCCGTCTCCGAAGTGAGAACAGGCTGAGGAATGACACGTTTCGAGGCGCATTCTAACGGTCCGTGCAACCGGATAGGATGCCGGGTCTTGATGCCGTCGGGGACAGAATGTTTGACAGACGCCCGGTGCTGCGATTGGTCCGAAGCCTGCGCTGGCCGAACTGGCTGGCGCGGCTGGCCGGGCTCGGGATCGTTACCGAGGATCCCGAGGTCGCCAGGCGTCAGCGGTTCGTGAATCTCGCCGCCTTCGTCGGCGCGCTCGATACGCTGTCGCACGCCGCCTACAACGCCGTCTACGATTTCACCGCGCTGCTTCCCGTCAATGTCTACAATGTCGTCATGGCGATGCTCTTGGCGATGACGCCATTGCTGCATCGCTACGGCCAGAGTTTCGGTGCGCTGTATCTCGTCGCGCTAATCGGATTCGGAAATCTGTATGTGATCTGGTCGCTCGGCTTCGAGGGCGGCACGATGGTCTACTACACGACCGCCGGCGCCGTGTTTTTCATCCTCGGCGTCGCCAACTGGCGGACCTTTCTGTGGGTGCTCGCCTTCGCCTTCCTGCTCCTGGCGATCTCGGTCGCCTTTGCGCCCGAATACGGCGCGATCCTGCCGGGCGACCATGCTTTTCGGCGGTCGCTGTCGGCGCAGGCGCTGTTTGCCACGCTGGTGATCAACACGGTGCTGATCGTCTATGCGCTGGTGGCCCTCGACAGGGCGGAGAAGGCGCTGGCTGCGGAACACGAGCGCTCGGAAGCGCTGCTGTCCGCGATCTTGCCCGGGCCTATCGCGGCGCGGCTGAAGGAGGCACCGGCAAAACGGATTGCCGAACGTATCGACGAGGCGACAATCGTCTTCATCGATCTCGTCGGATTCACGCGGGCGTCGCGCGCGCGTTCGCCCCACGAGATCGTCTCCTATCTCGACGCCCTCGTGCGGCGACTGGACCGGCTCGCGGGCGCAGCGGGCGTCGAGAAAATCAAGACGATCGGCGACTGCTACATGGCTGCCGCGGGCCTGGAAGGAGAGGGCCGTGGCGGCGCGATTGCGGCAGGCCGTTTCGCGCTGAAAGCGCTCGAGACGGTGCGCAGCGGGCCGGCCATGGCGGGCGTTGTCCTGGACATTCGCATCGGTATCCATTTCGGTTCCACGGTCGCCGGTGTCATCGGAACGCGCCGGTATGCCTATGATATCTGGGGCGAGGCGGTGAACGTGGCCGCCCGCATGGAGCAACTCGGTGAACCGGGCCGGATCCATGTCTCTCGCGATTTCGAGGAGGCGACGGACGGCTTCTTCCTGTTCGAACGTCGCGGACTTGTCGATGTAAAAGGCGTCGGCGAAATGGAAACCGCATTCCTGCTCGGTCATGTTACCGAGCCCGAACAGTCGCACCTGATTTGATGGCGTGCCGCGGATAGTGCAGCCGATGTCGCGGGCGCCGTGGCTCTGGTGTGCGGGTGTCCTTAGCGTGTGTCGTTCCGCAGTCACCGCATCTGGAGTTGCTGGATGTTCCTGTCCGTCCACGAGTTGTTCAAGATCGGCATCGGACCGTCCAGCTCGCATACGGTCGGGCCGATGGTGGCCGCGGCGCGGTTCCTGACGCTCCTCGCCAACCGCGGCGCAGACGATATCGTGCGGATATCGGTGTCGCTCCACGGCTCGCTCGCCTTCACCGGCAAGGGGCATGCGACCGACCGGGCGGTATTTCTCGGGCTGATCGGCGAGAAACCGGATACGGTCGATCCCGATGCGGTCGTGTCTCTGCTGGAAAAGGTCGCCGCATGCAGGCGAATCGCGCCGCCCGGATTGCCCGCCTTCGCCTTCAACCCTGACACTGACCTGATCTTCGATTATGGCGAGCCGTTGCCGGGCCATTCGAACGGCATGCGGTTCTTCGCGCATAGTGCCGATGGCACCGTGGTTGCGGAGGAGACCTATTACTCGATCGGCGGCGGCTTCGTGAAAACGGCCGCCGAACTCGACAGGGTCGGCGAAGACAAAAGCCCGCTGACGCGCGAGGTGCCGGTTCCCTATCCCTTTGCCACGGCGGCCGAAATGCTGGAGATGGGCAGGGCTGCGGATCTGTCGGTCGCTGACATGAAGCGCTCCAACGAGGTGGCGCGGAGGCCGGACGAGGATCTCGACGCAGCGCTCGATCGTATCTGGGCGGCCATGAACGGTTGCATGAGCCGGGGCCTGAAGGAGCACGGCCAGCTACCCGGCGGGCTGAATATCAAGCGCCGTGCCGCGGCAATCCACGACAAGTTGCGCGGCGAGGAGGGCAACAATCGGCCGTTCCAGCACATGGTGATGGACTGGCTATCGGTCTATGCAATGGCGGTGAACGAGGAGAATGCCGCCGGCGGGCGCGTTGTGACGGCGCCCACAAACGGGGCGGCCGGGGTCATTCCCGCCGTGATCCGCTACTATCTCGACCACTGCCCTGACGCCGATGTGGCCGGCGTCCGGACGTTCCTGCTGGCGGCGGCGGCGATTGGCGGGATCATCAAGCACAACGCCTCGATCTCCGGTGCCGAGATCGGTTGCCAGGGTGAGGTGGGCTCTGCCTCGGCCATGGCGGCGGCTGGACTTGCGGCGGCGCTCGGCGGGACCAACGAACAGGTCGAGAATGCCGCCGAGATCGCCCTCGAACATCATCTCGGCATGACCTGCGATCCCGTTGGCGGGCTCGTTCAGGTGCCGTGTATCGAGCGCAATGCGCTTGGCGCGGTGAAGGCCGTTACGGCCGCGTCTCTGGCGCTGCGGGGCGACGGCACGCATTTCGTTCCTCTCGACACCTGCATCGAGACGATGCGCCAGACCGGCCAAGACATGAACGAGAAGTACAAGGAAACGAGCAAGGGCGGTCTGGCGGTGAACGTCGTGGAGTGCTGAAGGCAATCATCCGATTGCCGCCCCGTCCGACCGATGCCATAACGTCCACATGATCGAGACACTTCTTATCGCAAACCGCGGCGAGATCGCCTGCCGTGTCATCCGCACTGCCCGCCGGATGGGGCTGACGACGGTTGCCGTGTATTCCGACGCCGACGCCAAGGCCATGCACGTGTCGCTCGCCGACGTCGCCGTCCGGCTCGGACCGGCGCCCGCGACGGAGAGCTATCTCGTCGCTGACAGGATCATCGAGGCCGCCAGAGAGACCGGGGCTGACGCAGTTCATCCCGGCTATGGCTTCCTGTCCGAAAACGCCGCCTTCGCCGAGGCCTGCGCTGCGGCGGGGATCGTCTTCGTCGGGCCGCCGGCGTCCGCGATCCGGGCCATGGGCCTGAAGGACGAGGGCAAGGCGCTGATGCAGAAGGCCGGTGTCCCGGTCGTGCCCGGCTTTCATGGTGCGCGGCAGGAGCCTGACTTTCTGCGCGAGAAGGCCTACGAGATCGGCTATCCGGTGCTGATCAAGGCGGTCGCGGGCGGTGGCGGCAAGGGCATGCGCCGAGTCGACAAGGCGATCGAATTCGACGACGCGCTTCTCGGCGCGAAGCGCGAGGCCAAGGCCGCCTTCGGCGATGACCGGGTGCTGATCGAGAAATTCGTCTCCAAGCCGCGCCATATCGAGATGCAGGTGTTCGGCGACTCGCACGGCAACGCCGTGCACCTGTTCGAGCGCGACTGTTCGCTGCAGCGCCGCCACCAGAAGGTGATCGAGGAGGCGCCGGCGCCGGGCATGACCGAGGGCCTGCGCGCCAAGATGGGCGATGCGGCCGTGAAGGCGGCGCTCGCCGTCGGCTACCAGGGGGCGGGGACGGTCGAGTTCATCGTCGACGGCTCGAAGCCGCTGTCGGACGAGACGCCCTTCTATTTCATGGAGATGAACACGCGTCTTCAGGTCGAGCATCCGGTGACCGAGGAGGTGACGGGGCAGGATCTTGTCGAATGGCAGATCCGCGTTGCTTCCGGCGAGCCGCTGCCGCAGATGCAGGACGAGATCGCGCTCAACGGCCATGCCGTCGAGGCGCGACTCTATGCCGAGGACCCGGACAACGGCTTTCTGCCCTCGACCGGCCGTTTGCATGTTCTGGCTCTCGCGGACGGCGAGGGTATCCGCATCGATACCGGTGTCGGCGAGGGCGATACGGTGACGCCGTTCTACGATCCGATGATCGCCAAGGTGATCGCCCATGCCGATACCCGCGACGAGGCGCTCGACAATCTGTCGGACTGCCTCGGCGACAGTCTCGTGGCCGGGCCGCGCACCAATCTCGGGTTCCTGAGGCGGCTCGCGGACGATCCCGACTTCCGGCACCTGAAATTCGATACCGGACTGATCGACCGCAAGATCGATCGTCTCGTCAGCGCGGCTCCCAGCCTGCGGGATGCTGCCGTCGCGCTCGGCACGTTGCGGCTCATGGACCGGGAGAGCGAGCGGATCGAGACCGCCCGCCTGTCGCGATCCAACGAAGTGTTCAGCCCGTGGAGTGTCGCGGACGCCTTTCAACTCGGCGCCGGGCGATGCATGGACGAGTCGCTTGTCATCGACGGGACACCGGAAGCGATCGGCGTCGAATGGGTCGATGGAGAGCCCGCAGTCCGGGTTTCCGGTCCCGAAAGCGGGGAAAGCGAGATCGAAGCCGATCTGGTGGACGCGCCGGACGGGGTTTATGTCCTCGTCGAGGGTCGCCAGTTTCATATCGCCGAACGCGATCCGTTCTCGGCCGATCTCGACTCCGCCGACGGCGATGCCCTCATCAAGGCGCCGATGCACGGCAAGGTCATTTCGATCCATGTCGAAGAGGGCGAGGCGGTCGAAAAGGGCCAGAAACTGGCTGTTATCGAGGCGATGAAGATGGAGCACACCCTGACCGCCGGCCGTGACGGCACGGTCTCGGAAGTCGCTGCGGCCGCCGGCGATCAGGTCGGTGAAGGCCAGAAGCTGATCGTGGTGCACTCGGAAGAGTGAGCCGACTGGACTATCCCCGCCCCCGGTAGGGCGAGACGCCCTGATCCGGGATCCAGAGGCCTCCGGGAACCGCTCCGGTCTGCCAGAAGACGTCGATCGGGATGCCGCCGCGCGGATACCAGTAGCCACCGACCCTGAGCCAGCGCGGGGCAAGCCGATCCACCAGCCGCTTGCCGATCTGCACGGTACAGGCCTCGTGGAAGGCTGCATGGTTCCGGAACGAGAACATGAACAGTTTCAGAGACTTGGATTCGACCAGCCACTGGTCGGGCACATAGTCGATGACGATATGCGCGAAGTCCGGCTGGCCCGTCACCGGGCACAGCGATGTGAACTCCGGACAGGTGAAGCGCGTCACATAGTCGGTATCGGGATGCGGGTTGGGAACACGGTCGAGCTCGGCCGTCTCGGGAGACGTCGGCACGGGCACGGCCCGGCCGAGCTGCGGGCTGCCATCCTGCGGGCTATCGGCGGTCATATCGGGAACTCCTCGGGCCACATTGCTGGCGCATCGGCTGCGCATAAGCAAGCGGCGCCTCCGGGGTTTGCGCGACCAATTGGCAATTTGGCGGCCCGAAGCCTTTCCAGTTCCCGGTGCCTCGGCTATTAGCCCCGGTGAAAACGTCTTGTGCCGTGTTTCAAGCATCGGGAAGGAACTCCATGACCGCCATCATCGACATCGTCGGCCGCGAAATCCTCGACAGCCGTGGCAACCCGACCGTTGAGGTCGACGTCGTGCTGGAGGACGGTACCGTCGGCCGCGCCGCCGTGCCGTCCGGCGCCTCCACCGGCGCGCACGAGGCGGTCGAACTGCGCGACGGCGGCGATCGCTACAAGGGCAAGGGCGTCCTCAAGGCCGTCGATGCTGTCAACAACGATATTCTCGATGCGCTGCTGGGGCTGGACGCCGAGGAGCAGGTGCAGATCGATACGCTGCTGTGCGACCTTGACGGCACGCCGAACAAGGGCCGTCTCGGCGCCAACGCCATCCTCGGCGTGTCGCTGGCTGTCGCCAAGGCGGCCGCCGATGCCGTCGGCCTGCCGCTCTACCGCTATGTCGGCGGTGTGTCGGCCCGCGTGTTGCCGGTGCCGATGATGAACATCGTCAACGGCGGCGCCCATGCCGACAATCCGATCGACATCCAGGAATTCATGATCATGCCGGTTGGTGCGGAGTCCTTTGCCGAGGGCCTGAGGATGGGCGCGGAGGTTTTCCACACGCTGAAGAGCGGCCTGAAGAAAGCTGGCCACAACACCAATGTCGGCGACGAGGGCGGTTTTGCCCCGAACCTCCAGTCGGCGAAGGAAGCTCTCGACTTCATCATGAAGTCGATCGAAGAGTCCGGCCTGAAGCCTGGCGAGGACGTGATGCTGGCGCTCGACGCGGCTTCGACCGAATTTTTCGAGAACAGCAAATACACTCTGGCAGGTGAGGGCAAGTCGCTCGATCCCGAGCAGATGGTCGGCTATCTCGCCGACCTGGTCGACGCCTATCCGATCGTATCCATCGAGGACGGCATGGCCGAAGACGACTGGGCCGGTTGGAAGATGCTGACGGAGAGGATCGGCGATCGCTGCCAGCTCGTCGGCGACGACCTGTTCGTCACCAACACCGAGCGCCTGGCGCGCGGCATCGAGGACGGTGTCGGCAACGCGATTCTGATCAAGGTCAACCAGATCGGCTCGTTGACCGAGACTCTGGAGGCCGTCGACATGGCGCACCGGGCGGCTTATCGCTCGGTGATGTCGCACCGGTCCGGCGAGACGGAGGATTCAACCATTGCCGATCTCGCCGTTGCCACCAATTGCGGGCAGATCAAGACCGGCTCGCTGGCCCGCTCCGACCGTCTGTCGAAATACAATCAGCTTTTGCGGATCGAGGACGAACTCGGGACGACGGCGCGCTATGCGGGACGCGCGGCGTTGAAGGCCTGAGGCCTTCATATCGCCGCGATAGAGCGCATAGCCGGACTGGACCCGGCAAGACACCTGCCGATTGCACGAAATGCCCGGGCCCCGGAAGCCCGGGCATTTCTCTGGCCGCGTCAGAGGAGGGCTGTCGGTGCCCTCGGTTAATTGAGCCTTAACGGGATTGGCCGACTGTACCGGCGTCAGTCAGTACGGAGTTCGACACTATGGGGCGGCGTACCGTCCGATCCTCAACCGCAGGGGTCATTATCCCCCTTATCGGCGTGGCTGTGGTGGGCTATTTCGTCTACCACGGGCTTAACGGTGCGCGCGGGTTCTATGCGTCGCAGCAACTCCGTGTCGAAGTGGCGGAACTTGAGGAAGAGCTTGCGGATCTGCGTCGCGAGCGCGAATCCCTGGAGCAGCATGTGTCGCTGTTGAGGCCCGAGAGTCTCGATCCCGACATGCTCGACGAACGCGCGCGAGTCCTGCTCAATGTCGCTCACCCCAACGACATCATCATCATGCACGCGCGCGACTGATTGCTGCGACCGCGTAATCGATAGTACCGTCGGGGACAATTTAACCGAATATCGGTTCAAATTCCGATTTCCTATACCTATCAATAAGTTGTGTATCCCTGGAAAATTAAAGTGTCACTGGCCTTTCGGGGCCGGGTGCGCTACCTGTTTAGACATAAACGGGTATCCAGGGAGGTCTTCGATGGCGGCACGCGCCAAACCCGAGTCCCGCCGCACGTCGGCTTCGAAATCCCCTTCCAAACCGAAGGCCGCGTCATCCGGTAAACCGGCGCGATCACGCGGCAAGACGAAGACATCCATCCACGGTAGTCCGGCGACGGATTTCACCCAGGATCAGGAACTGGAAGCCTACCGCGAAATGCTGCTGATCCGGCGTTTCGAGGAGAAGGCCGGCCAGATGTACGGCATGGGCCTGATCGGCGGATTCTGCCACCTCTATATCGGGCAGGAAGCCGTCGTCACAGGGATGCAGATGATCGCCAAGGACGGCGACCAGTTCATCACCGGCTACCGCGATCACGGCCACATGCTGGCCTGCGGAATGGATCCCAAGGGCGTCATGGCCGAGCTGACCGGACGCCGCGGCGGCTATTCCAAGGGCAAGGGCGGCTCGATGCACATGTTCTCCGTCGAGAAAGGCTTCTTCGGCGGACACGGCATCGTCGGCGGGCAGGTGTCGCTGGGAACGGGGCTGGCGTTCGCGAACAAGTACCGCGGCAACGACAACATCAGCTTCACCTATTTCGGCGACGGCGCGACGAACCAGGGGCAGGTCTACGAAAGCTTCAACATGGCGAAGTTGTGGAAGCTGCCGGTCATCTACGTCATCGAGAACAACAAGTACGGTATGGGCACGAGCATCGCGCGGGCCTCGGCGACCACCGATCTGTCGCACCGCGGCGCGTCGTTCGACATTCCCGGCGAGCAGGTCGACGGCATGGACGTGCGCGCCGTCCACAACGCCGGCGAGAAGGCGGCCGCCTGGTGCCGGGAGGGCAACGGCCCCTTCATCCTGGAAATGCTGACCTACCGCTATCGCGGCCACTCCATGTCGGACCCGGCCAAGTACCGGTCTAAGGAGGAGGTGCAGAAGATGCGGCAGGAGCACGATCCGATCGAGCAAGTGAAGAAGCGCCTGCTCGAGGAACACGCCGCCAGCGAGGATGCGCTGAAGGATATCGACAAGGAAGTTCGCGGCATCGTCAACGAAGCCGCCGAATTCGCGCAGACCGATCCCGAGCCGGATGCGTCCGAGCTCTGGACCGACATTGTGCGCTAAGGCGGGGAGGGACGAACAATGCCCGTACAGGTACTCATGCCCGCCCTCTCGCCGACCATGGAAGAGGGCACCCTTTCGAAATGGGTGAAAGCCGAAGGCGACACCGTCTCGGCCGGTGACGTCATCGCCGAGATCGAGACCGACAAGGCGACCATGGAGGTCGAGGCGGTCGACGAGGGCACGCTCGGCAAGATTCTGGTGCCGGAAGGCACGGAAGCGGTGAAGGTGAACACGCCGATCGCGCTGATCCTCGGTGACGGCGAGGATGCGAGCGCGCTGGATGGCGCCGGCACCGCCGCGCCGGCGGCACCGGATCCGGCTCCCGCACCCGAGCCTGACGCGACGCCCGAGCCGTCGCCGGCGAAGTCGACCGACACCACGCCGCTGAAGCCAGAGGCGGAAGTCAGCGCCGCACCGGAAGTGCCGGACGGCACGGAAATGGTCGAGATGACCGTCCGTGAGGCGCTGCGAGACGCCATGGCCGAGGAGATGCGCAAGGACGAGGCGGTCTTCCTGATGGGCGAGGAGGTCGCCGAATACCAGGGCGCCTACAAGATTTCCCAGGGGCTGCTGGACGAGTTCGGCCCGCGCCGCGTTGTCGATACGCCGATCACCGAGCACGGTTTCACCGGCCTCGGTGTGGGCGCCGCGATGGCGGGGCTGAAGCCGATCGTCGAGTTCATGACGTTCAATTTCGCCATGCAGGCAATTGACCAGATCATCAATTCGGCCGCCAAGACGCACTACATGTCGGGCGGGCAGGTGACCTGCTCGATCGTGTTCCGCGGCCCGAATGGTGCGGCCTCCCGCGTCGCCGCGCAGCACAGCCAGGATTATGCTTCGTGGTACAGCCACGTGCCGGGGCTGACCGTCCTGCAGCCGTATTCCGCGGCCGACGCGAAGGGGCTGCTGAAGGCCGCGATCCGCGACCCGAACCCGGTCATCTTCCTGGAAAATGAAATCCTCTACGGCCACACCTTCCCGGTGCCGATGATGGACGACTTTGTCGTGCCGATCGGCAAGGCCCGCGTGGCCAAGGAAGGCTCGGATGCGACCATCGTCTCCTGGGGCATCGGCATGACCTATGCCCTGAAAGCGGCTGAAGAGCTGAAGGGCGAAGGGATCGACGCCGAGGTAATCGACCTCCGGACTATTCGCCCGATGGACGTCGACGCCATCGTGAAATCCGTCAAGAAGACCGGGCGCTGCGTAACGGTCGAGGAAGGCTGGCCGCAGTCGTCGGTGTCCTCCGAGATCGCCGCCCAGCTTATGGAGAAGGCGTTCGACTGGCTCGACGCGCCGGTCCTGCGCGTCACCGGCAAGGACGTGCCGATGCCCTATGCCGCCAATCTCGAGAAACTCGCGCTGCCGAACGTGGCCGAGGTGGTCGAGGCCGTGAAGGCGGTGAGCTACAAGGACTGACCAAAGACGCGCCCAACGACGTCCGACACATGTCATCCCAACCGGGATCCCGCAGGAAACGACCATGCCGATAGACATCCTGATGCCCGCACTGTCGCCCACGATGGAGATGGGGACGCTGTCCAAGTGGCTCGTCAAGGAAGGCGACAGCGTCGCGCCGGGCGATGTGATCGCCGAGATCGAGACCGACAAGGCGACAATGGAGGTCGAGGCGGTCGATGAGGGGACAGTCGCCAAGATCCTGGTGCCCGATGGCACCGAGGAGGTGCCGGTCAACCAGAAGATCGCGATCCTGCTGGAAGAAGGCGAGGACGCGAGCGCGATCAAGGACGCCGGCACCTCGAGCGCGCCGGCACCCGCCGCCAAGCCCGCAGAGAAGGCGGAAGCCGCGCCTGCCAAGGATGAGCCCGCGCCGGCGCCGCAACCCGAATCCGGCAGCGCCGGCCCGGCACCGAAGACCGAATCCGGTGTTCGGATCTTCGCCTCGCCGCTGGCGCGCCGTCTGGCGAAGGAGCAGGGGCTGGATCTGTCGGCGCTCAAGGGCTCCGGGCCGCACGGGCGCATCGTCAAGGCAGACATCGAGGGCGCGGTCGCGTCTGGCACCGGCAAGGCCGCCCCGGCCGCGAAGGCTGCTCCCGCCGCCGCACCGGCTGCCGCGGCTCCGGCCGCCCCGGCGATGTCCGACGACAAGGTACGCGCGCTGTTCAAGGACGGCACTTACGATGTCGTTCCGCACGACAACATGCGCAAGGTGATCGCCAAACGCCTGACCGAAGCGAAAACGACGATCCCGCACTTCTACCTGACCGTCGATATTGAGCTGGATGCACTGCTGAAGCTGCGTGCCGAGCTGAATTCCGCTGCGCCGCAGAGCGACGGCAAACCGGCCTACAAGCTGTCGGTCAATGACTTCGTCATCAAGGCGCTGGCGCTGGCGCTTAAGGCGGTTCCCGACGCCAACGTGTCGTGGACCGACGGCGGAATGCTGAAGCACAAGGTTGCCGATGTCGGCGTTGCCGTCGCCATTCCCGGCGGGCTGATCACGCCGGTCGTGCGCGATGCCGACAGGAAAACGCTGTCGGTGATCTCCAACGAGATGAAGGACTACGCGGCCCGCGCTCGCGATCGCAAGCTGATGCCCGAGGAGTACCAGGGCGGATCCACCGCCGTATCGAATCTCGGCATGTTCGGCATCAAGGACTTCGCCGCGGTGATCAATCCGCCGCACGCCACCATCCTTGCGGTCGGTGCCGGCGAGGAGAGGGCGGTCGTCAAGGATCACGCCGTGGCGATCGCGACCGTGATGTCGTGCACGCTCTCGACCGACCACCGCGCCGTCGACGGGGCGCTCGGCGCCGAGCTGATGAAGGCTTTCCGGGGCTTCATCGAGAACCCGATGTCGATGCTGGTCTGATCCGGCCCGGCAGGCCCGTGAAAAGAGAAGGAGGCCCGCCCATGCGCTTCCACCGTATCGCGACAGGCGTCGTTGCGGCTTCAGCCGTTCTGGTAGGCGCTGCGGAGGCCGACGCGGCGCTCGCGCCAAAGTATGACCGGTTGAAGCAGTTCCAGGCGGTCCTCACCGATCAGGTCGTCGAGGCCCTTGGCGAGCGCCCGATCACCAGGATCGAACGCATGAAGAACGGGTCGTTCGAGGTCTGGGGCGGGGAATGCCTTGTCTTCGTCAAGCTGAAGGCCGTTCCGCCGAAGGGCGGGATGGTCGGGCCGACGACCTACGAGATCGCCGAAGTCAGCCCGCCGGCCTGCAAATAGGCCGGACGGCGCACGGGCGGCAGGAAACGAAACAGGGAGCCGGCAATGGCCGACACACGCTACGACGTCATCGTCATCGGATCGGGGCCCGGCGGGTATGTTACCGCGATCCGGTCTGCCCAGCTCGGCTTCAAGACGGCGGTCGTCGAGAACAAGCATGTCGGCGGCATCTGCCTGAACTGGGGCTGCATTCCCACCAAGGCGTTGCTGCGCTCCGCCGAAATCTACCACTACATGGAACACGCCAAGGACTACGGTCTGTCGGCGGATAATGTCGCTTACGATCCGACCGCGGTCGTGAAGCGCTCGCGCGGCGTTGCCGCGCAGCTCTCCAACGGCGTCCAGTTCCTGCTCAAGAAGAACAAGGTCGACGTCATCTGGGGCACCGCGACCCTGACCGGCAAAGGCAAGATCTCGGTGAAGGGCGCCGAGAACCCGATCAAGGGCGCGCTCGGCGGTGGCGACTACTCGGCCAAGCACATCATCGTGGCGACTGGCGCCCGTCCCCGTTCGCTGCCGGGGCTGGAGCCCGATAAGAAACTCGTCTGGACCTATTTCGAGGCAATGGCGCCGGAAAAAATGCCGAAATCGCTGCTCGTTGTCGGCTCGGGCGCGATCGGCATAGAGTTCGCGAGCTTCTTCCACACAATGGGCACCGACGTGACGGTCGTCGAGGTGCTGCCGCAGATCCTGCCGGTGGAGGATGAGGAGATCGCTGCACACGCCCGCAAGCGTTTCGAGAAGCAGGGCATCAAGATCAGGACCTCGGCCAAGGTGGCGAAACTCGACAAGAAGGCCGATGCCGTTACCGCGACCATCGAGGACGACAAGGGCAAGAGTGAGCAGATCACGGTCGACCGGGTGATCTCGGCCGTCGGTGTCGTCGGCAATATCGAGAACCTCGGGCTGGAAGCCCTCGGCGTGAAGACCGACCGGGGCTGCATCGTTATCGACGGCTACGGGCGCACCAATGTCGAGGGGCTGTACGCCATCGGAGACGTTGCCGGCCCGCCGATGCTCGCGCACAAGGCAGAGCATGAGGGCGTGGTCTGCATCGAGACGATCGCCGGCCTGCACACTCATCCGCTCGACAAGCTGATGATTCCCGGCTGCACCTACTGCAATCCGCAGGTCGCCTCGGTGGGGCTCACCGAAAAGAAGGCGAAGGAGGCGGGCCACGAGCTGAAAGTCGGCCGTTTCCCCTTCATCGGCAACGGCAAGGCGATCGCGCTGGGCGAGCCCGATGGCCTGGTGAAGACGATCTTCGACGCCAAGACCGGCCAGCTCCTGGGCGCGCATATGGTCGGGGCCGAGGTGACCGAACTGATCCAGGGCTTCGTCGTCGCCATGAACCTGGAGACGACCGAGGAAGAGCTGATGCACGCGGTCTTCCCGCACCCGACGCTTTCGGAGATGATGCACGAGAGCGTGCTCGATGCGTACGGGCGCGCCATTCACATCTGAATGCAATTGAAGACGATGCGAGGGGCAGCATGAACGAGCAGACCAAATCGATACTCGTCTGGATCCTGATCGGTCTCATCGCCGGCTGGCTGGCAAGCCTGATCGTCGGCGGTGGCGGATTGTTCCGCTACATCCTCACAGGACTGGCCGGATCGCTGGTCGGTGGGTTCCTGGCGCAGAAGTTCGACATCAAACTGAAGATCGGCAACGCCTTCATCGAGCAGGTGATCGTCGCTGCCGCTGGCGCCATTATCGTCGTGCTGGTCGCGCGCATCCTGGCATAGGGACGTCGACGAGATGCCGCACTCTCCATCGTCGTCCCGGACGGCCAGGAGGCCGATCCGGGACGACGATGGAAAGGCAAGGCAGGCGGGCTGTTAATGGAACGGTGCGGCAGATTGCCTATCTAAAGGCTAGTATCGGACGCGGCTGTTGACGCGACCGGCCGATTGAGCGAAGCCGGAGACCATGGTCACCATTATCGACACCGTTTCGGACCGTACGGACAGGCCGCGTCATCCCGAGAAGGCGAAGCGTCCAGATACGCCTGTCCAGCGCAAACCGAGCTGGATCCGCGTCAAGGCGCCTGGCTCTCCCGTGTATCGGGAGACGGTCGACATCGTGCGCGGCAAGGGACTCGTCACGGTGTGCGAGGAGGCCGGCTGCCCGAATATAGGCGAGTGCTGGTCGAAGAAACACGCGACCTTCATGATCATGGGGGACACGTGCACGCGCGCCTGTGCATTCTGTAACGTGCGTACCGGCCTGCCTGACGCGCTCGACACCGACGAACCGTCGAAGGTCGCCGACGCGACGGCGGCGCTGGGCCTGACCCACGTCGTGATCACCTCCGTTGACCGCGACGATCTCGACGACGGCGGCGCGCGGCACATCGCCGATACGATCGAAGCCATTCGCGCACGGTCTCCGGGTACCACCATCGAGGTGCTGACCCCCGACTTCCTGCGCAAGGACGGGGCATTGGAGACCGTCGTCGCGGCGCGGCCGGACGTCTTCAACCACAACCTCGAGACCGTTCCGTCCAACTATCTCACGGTGCGCCCGGGCGCCCGCTATTTCCATTCGATCCGCCTGCTGCAGCGCGTGAAGGAACTCGATCCGACGATGTTCACGAAGTCTGGCATCATGGTCGGCCTCGGCGAAGAGCGGAACGAAATTCTGCAACTCATGGACGACCTGCGAAGCGCGGATGTCGACTTCCTGACGATAGGCCAATATCTGCAGCCGACACGAAAGCATCATCCCGTCATCCGCTTCGTCGAACCGGACGAGTTCAAGGCGTTCGAGACGATCGGGAAGTCCAAAGGTTTCCTGCTGGTCGCGTCGAGCCCGATGACTCGGTCGAGCTACCATGCCGGCGACGATTTCGAGAAACTCCGCGCCGCGCGCCGGCAGCAACTCGGGGCCTGATCCGGCTGGTATGCGCACGTTCAAGACCCATCGTACCGTCGCGCACAGCGCGGAAGACATGTTTGCGCTCGTCGCCGACGTCGAGCGTTATCCGGAGTTCGTCCCGCTTTGCGAGTCCCTGAAGGTTCGCAGCCGCACGGAAAAGGACGGCAAAGACGTGCTCGTGGCCGACATGACGGCCGCCTACAAGATGTTTCGCGAGACCTTCACGAGCCGCGTCACGCTGGATCGCGACAACCTGCAGATCCTCGTCGAGTATCTGAACGGTCCGTTCAGCCACCTGGAAAACCGGTGGCGGTTCGAGGAGAGGGGCGGGAACCGGTCGGAGATCGACTTCTATCTCGAATATGAATTCCGGCGTCGAAGCCTTCAGATGCTGATGGGGGCGATGTTCGATTCCGCCTTTTCCCGCTTCGCCGATGCCTTCGAAACGAGGGCGGACGCGGTCTATGGAAAGGGCAAGTCGCGGTCGCGCACTGTGTCCTGACGATCTCCGGATCAGCGACAGCCTGAGGTCTCGATCAGCAACTCCAATGCCACGGCGACGCTTTCGAGCCGGACCTGATGGCGTCCCAGGTCGCCGAACCGCATTTCCCGGTGGGCGGTGACACCAAAGCGTTTCATCGCACCGAAGTGCACGAGGCCAACGGGTTTGCCAGGAGAGCCGCCCCCGGGGCCGGCAATCCCGGTTATCGAAACGGCAACGTCGGCCCGCGAGGCTGCAATTGCACCCACCGCCATCGAGCGCGCGACAGGTTCGCTGACGGCGCCGTGCTCTTCCAGTACCTCCTTGGGAACCCCGAGAAGTTCGGTCTTCGCCTCATTCGAATAGGTGACGAAGCCTCGCTCGAACACCTTGGATGATCCCGCAACCTCGGTCAGGAAGCCTGACACGAGGCCGCCGGTGCAGGACTCCGCCGTCGCGACCGTCAGGCCGGTCTGCCGGAAAGTGTCGATCAGACTGGCGGCGCGGCGTTCGAGCTCTTCATGTGTGATCATCACCTGTCCTCCACAGGCAGGCTGACCGAAGCGACCGCCTGCGCGGCAATGCCTTCGCGGCGTCCGGTGAAGCCGAGTTGTTCGCTGGTCGTCGCCTTCACCGAAACACGATCGACCGAGATGCAGAGGATTGCCGCGATCCGTTCGCGCATCGCGTCTCGATGCGGGCCGATCTTCGGCGCTTCGCAGATCAATGTGACGTCGACGTTGACGATCCGTCCATCGCGCTGGGCGACGCGATCCGCGGCGTACCGGAGAAACTGGTCGGACGCGGCGGCCTTCCATTTCGGGTCGCTGGGCGGGAAATGGCTGCCGATGTCGCCGTCTGCGATGGCACCGAGCAGGCCATCCGTCAGGGCGTGCAGACCGACATCGGCGTCGGAATGGCCGAGCAAGCCCTGGGGATAGGGAATTGTTATGCCGCAAAGGATGACGGAGTCGCCGGGGCCGAAACGATGCACATCGAAGCCGGTTCCCGTTCGCGTCTCGCGCGCGGCAGCCTCGGCGCCAAGATGCGTTTCGGCCATGTCGAAATCCTCCGGGGTCGTCATTTTCCGGTTTGCCGGGTCGCCGGCGACGAGCGCAACGTCAAGCCCGGCCCATTCGGCGATCGATGCGTCGTCGGTGAAATCGTCACCGATATCCGCCGCATGTCTGTGTGCGGTCAGGATCGGGGAGTAAGCGAAGCCTTGCGGCGTCTGGGCCGCGAACAGACCTCGGCGATCGACGGTTTCGGCGATTGTTTCCTGCGGCGTGGCGCGTTTCAGCGTGTCCGCGACCGGCAGGACCGGGATCGCGCCCACGTGGTCGCCCAGGGCGACAAGCACGCGATCGATGATGTCCGGGGCAACGAACGGACGCGCGGCGTCGTGTATCAAGACGCGGTCGGGGCCGAGATCGGTCAGCGCCTCCAATCCGGTCCGCACCGAGGCCTGCCGGCTTCCTCCGCCGCTGACCGGGGGCATCAGCTTGGCATGGGTGCCTATCGTATCCCGAAGTTCCTCTTCCCAACCGGCCTTAATGACGATAAGGACGGCGTCGATATCTGGGTGATCGAGGAACGGCCTCACGGCCCGTTCGATCATCGGGCGTCCGCCGAGGCAGCGAAACTGCTTGGGCCGAGAACTGGAGCCATCCGCAGCACGCGTACCCGTTCCACCGGCGACAATTATGGCAACTGTCTTCATGATTTCCTGATAGCGCGGCACGTTACCGCGCGCTCTGAAAAAGCCATCTTTTCAACCGCGTTTATCATGTTACTGGCGCCCGAATCGTTTTTGTTGCGCTGCGAAACGTTTTGTCTAAAATGCGGGCAACAGGAAAAATCGCACACCAAATGGGCAGATGTGACGAAGGGATAGGCGGTCTCATGATCGGCGCACAGGCGGTCGCCGGGCGGGCGTTTCTCGCGCCGATGTCCGGCATTACGGACGCGCCGTTTCGCCGGCTTGCGCACCGGTTCGGTGCGAGCCTTGTCGTGTCCGAGATGGTCGCGAGCGAGGAACTCGTTCAGGAGAGACCGGATGCCGTGCTGCGTCTGGCCGGAGTGGGCGTCGCGCCGAACGTGATCCAGCTTGCAGGCTGCGAGGCGAAATGGATGGCGGAGGGGGCCCGCATGGCGGTCGATGCGGGTGCAGACATCGTCGATATCAACATGGGGTGCCCGTCGCGGCGTGTCGCCAACAGATGGTCGGGATCGGCGCTGATGCGCGATCTCGACGCCGCTTCCCGACTGATCGCTGCAACTGTCGGCGCTGTCGACGTGCCCGTGACGCTGAAGATGCGGCTCGGCTGGGATCGCGGGTCGATCAACGCTCCGGACCTCGCGCGTCGGGCGGAATCTCTGGGCGTTCAGATGGTTACAGTCCACGCCCGGACGCGCTGCGATTTCTACAAGGGCCCGGTCGACTGGCCGGCGGTTCGCGCCGTCGTCGAGGCAGTCGATGTTCCGGTCGTCGTCAACGGCGACATCGTCACGCTCGAAAACGCCCGGACGGCGCTCGAGTTGTCCGGAGCGAATGCCGTGATGATCGGACGCGGCGCCTACGGACAGCCGTGGCGCGTCGGGGCGGTGGCGCGGGCGCTTGCGACAGGAGCGTCCCGGCTGGAGGCTGCTCCGGAGGGCATCTCCGACATCGTCCAGGAACACTATGCGGCTGTGCTGTCTCACTACGGTGTGGAACTCGGCGTACGCGTAGCCCGCAAGCACCTCGGCTGGTACCTCGAAACGTCCTGTCCCGCCGCTCGTCAGGCGGGCTGGCGAAAAGTTCTTATGACGGAAGACGACCACAAGGCCGTTGCCCGTGCGATTCCGGTGGTCTTCGCCGCCGACGAGTTGGAGTTTGCAGCGTAATGATGATGAGTGCCTTGCTGGACAAGGTGTCCGCACGCGGGGGCATAGGCCCGTCGGCGGATTCCGTATTCAACGCTCTGCCGCATCCCGTCGTTGCGGTTGCCGGCGACAATGCAATCGTGTCGGCCAACGCGGCCGCCGAGGTCTTCCTGCAGGCCAGCCAGTCGGTGCTCCGGCGCCTGAAAGTCACCGATCTCGTGCCGCAGGACAGTCCGCTGATCGACCTTCTGGCCCAGGCACGCGACCGGGATGCATCGGTCAGCGAGTACCGGGTCGCGATCGGGACACCGAGGACCGGAGGCGAAAGGCTGGTCGACATCTATGTTGCCCCGATCGCCGAGGAACGCGACATGATCGTCGTGATGATCCACGAGCGGACCATCGCCGAGCAGTTCGACCGGCAGTTCACCCACCGTGCCGCGGCGCGCAGCGTGACCGGCCTGGCGAGCATGTTGGCGCACGAGATCAAGAATCCGCTGTCGGGCATTCGCGGGGCCGCGCAGCTTCTGGAATCCACGGTGGAGGAGGGCGATCGCGCCCTCGCCCGGCTTATCCGCGAAGAAACCGACCGCATCGTCAAGCTTGTCGACCGGATGGAGGTGTTCTCCGACCAGCGGCCGGTCGACCGGGAGCCGGTGAACATCCACGTGGTGCTCGACAGGGTGAAGCGGATCGCGGCCAACGGTTTCGCCAGGCACATCAGGTTTGCCGAGGAATACGACCCCTCGCTTCCCCCTGTGCTCGGCAACCACGACCAGCTCGTACAGGTCTTTCTGAACCTGGTGAAAAATGCGGCAGAAGCGGTCGGCGCCGACACATCCGATGGCGAGATTGTGCTGTCGACGGCCTTTCGGCCGGGAGTACGGCTATCGGTTCCCGGCAATTCCGAGCGCGTCAGCCTGCCTATGGAATTCTGCGTGCGCGATAACGGTCCGGGTGTTCCCGAAGATTTCCTTCCGCACCTGTTCGACCCGTTCGTGACGACCAAGATGTCCGGTTCCGGCCTGGGTCTTGCATTGGTTGCCAAGATAGTCGGCGATCACGGCGGGGTCATCGAATGCCAGTCGCAGCCGCGCCGCACCGTGTTCCGCGTATTGATGCCGATGTATCTCCCCCACCGCGGGTCCGATACGCGTTCCGACGAGGACTGATACGAAATGCCTACCGGAAATATACTGATCGCAGACGACGATGCCGCGATCCGTACCGTACTCAACCAGGCGCTGTCGCGGGTCGGCTACGACGTCCGCGTGACCGGCAATGCCGCCACGCTGTGGCGCTGGGTCGCGCAGGGGGACGGTGATCTGGTGATCACTGACGTTGTGATGCCGGACGAGAACGCATTCGACCTGCTGCCGCGTATCAAGAAGGCCCGGCCCGAGATCCCGATCATCGTGATGAGCGCGGAGAACACGTTCATCACCGCGGTAAAGGCGTCGGAACGCGGCGCTTACGAATACCTGCCGAAGCCCTTCGACCTGAACGAGCTCGTTACCATCGTGGGCCGCGCGCTCGCGGAGCCCAAGCCAAAGGCGGTGCCGGTTACCGAGGAGGAGGCCGACAATATTCCGCTCGTTGGACGTTCGCCGGCGATGCAGGATATCTACCGCCTGCTGGCCAGGCTGATGCAGACCGACCTGACGGTGATGATCGCCGGCGAGTCCGGTACCGGCAAGGAACTCGTCGCCAAGGCGTTACACGATTACGGAAAACGGGCGAACGGCCCATTCGTCGCGATCAACATGGCCGCTATCCCGCGCGACCTGATCGAGGCGGAACTGTTCGGACACGAGAAAGGCGCCTTTACCGGGGCGCAGACACGCAATACCGGCCGTTTCGAGCAGGCGGAGGGCGGTACGCTCTTCCTCGACGAGATCGGCGATATGCCGATGGAGGCGCAGACGCGCCTGTTGCGTGTTCTCCAGCAGGGCGAATACACGACGGTGGGCGGCCGGACGCCCATCAGGGCGAATGTCCGGATCATTGCAGCGACGAACAAGGACCTGCGGCAGCTCATCAATCAGGGGCTGTTTCGCGAGGACCTGTACTATCGCCTCAACGTCGTGCCGATCCGGCTGCCGCCGCTGCGCGAGCGGACCGAAGATATCCCCGACCTCGTGCGGCACTTCTTTTCCATCGCCGAGAAGGAGGGGTTGCCCCGCAAGCAGGTGGAGCAGGGGGCGCTCGACAGGATGCGCCGCTATCGCTGGCCGGGCAACGTGCGCGAACTCGAGAACCTCGTCCGGCGCCTGGCGGCGCTCTATCCCCAGGAAATCATCAACGAGGCGATCATCGAGACCGAACTCGGCGAGCCCGCTCCAAGCCCCGTCGCGGACGGGGAGCGCGAGGAAGAGTCGCTGAGTGGTTCGGTGGAGCGCCACATGGCCGACTATTTCAAGGGGTTCGGCGACAACCTGCCGCCGCCGGGTCTGTATCACCGGGTCCTGCGGGAAATCGAGGAGCCGCTGATTGGCGCAGCGCTTGCGGCGACCCGCGGGAATCAGATTCGCGCTGCGGAATTGCTCGGACTAAATCGGAACACTTTGCGCAAGAAAATCCGTGATCTCGACATCCAGGTGATCCGAAGCGGGCGATAGTCCGCCGCGGCGCCCTGAATTTGTCTCATTTCTGCAACATTTGTGGTTGATCTGCATCGGTGCGACGCCCAGTATTCGGGGCGTTTGAAGCGGATGCCCGCATCCCGTCCGGGAAAGTGCGGCCCCCTGTGGCGCCAATTGGAATAGGCCCTTGACGATCGCCGAGCCGCGACAGCCTGGAGCACCGACGTTTTCGACGCGTCGAAGCCGATCCGTGCGCATTGTCGGGGCGCTTCTCGTCATCCTGTCGCTCGTCGCCGGTACCGCGACGTTCTCCGTTCTCACCGGACTGACACCGGTAGACCCGGACGAGAATGTCGTCGCCGCGGCACTCTTCGTGAACCTGATCCTGGTCGGCGGGCTTGGCGCGATCGTCTCCATCGAGATCGGCCGGTTGCTGATGGCGCGCCGTCGCGGTATCGCCGGCGCTCGCCTTCACCTTCGAATTCTCAGTCTTTTCGCCGTTATCGCGGTCGTACCGGCGGTGATCGTAGCAATTATTGCCGGCGTGACCCTCAGCCGTGGCCTCGACACGTGGTTCTCGGAGCGCACCAAGGCAATCATGCAGACGTCCCTGTCGGTCGCCGACGCCTATCTGCGCGAACACGGGCAGGTGATCCGCGCGGATATCCTGGCGATGGCGAATGACCTGCAGCGCGCCGAGGAAATGTACAAGACCGATCCGGAGCGGTTTCAGAAGTTCTTCACCGCCCAGGCTGCGTTGCGCTCCCTGCCGGCGGCCTTCCTGCTCGACGACCAGCTCAACGTGCTGCGCCGCGCCGACATAGACGTGAACCGCGAGTTCCTGATGCCTCCGCAGAACGCCATCGATCAGGCGAAGAGTGGCGAAGTCATCGTCATCGCGCCCGGCGTATCCAATCAGGTCGGTGCGATCAAGAAGCTCGACAGCTTCGACGACGGCTATCTCTATGTCGCCCGCTCCGTCGATCCGCTCGTGATCAACTATCTGCGCCTCGCCCAGGCAAACGTCGCCGAGTTCTCGAGCCTCGAACGTCGGCGCTTCGGCGTACAGGTCGCTTTCGGCCTCATGTATGTCGGTTTCGCCTTTATCTTGCTCGTTGCCGCAGTCTGGGTCGGAGTCGGTTTCGCCAACCGGCTTGTCTCGCCGATCCGTCGCCTTATCGGCGCCGCCGATCAGGTCGCGCAGGGCAATCTCTATGTGCAGGTGCCCATCCGCGACGAGGAAGGCGACCTGGCGAGTCTCGGAACCACCTTCAACAAGATGACAACGCAACTGCGCTCGCAGCGCGACGAACTGCTCGAGGCGAACGAGGAGCTCGACGAAAGACGGCGCTTCATTGAAGCGGTGCTGGCCGGTGTGCCCGCAGGCGTTCTCGGCCTTGACGATTACGGGACAGTGTCGATCGCCAACCGGTCGGCGGCCGTCCTGCTCGGCGTCGCCCAGGAGGATCTCGTGGGGAGCCTGATTGCGGACGAGTTGCCGGAACTCGTTCCGTGCCTCGACCAGGCCCGTCAGCAGCCGATGCGACTCGTGCAGGCGCAGATCGCGATCCGCCGCGACGGACAGGACCGGACGATCGCCGTGCGTGTGGCAACGGAGATCACCGCTACCGGACATCGTGGCTATGTCGTGACGCTTGACGACATCACCGAACTCGTCACCGCGCAGCGTACCTCCGCCTGGGCCGATGTGGCGCGCCGCATTGCGCACGAGATCAAGAATCCGCTGACGCCGATCCAATTGTCGGCGGAACGGCTCAAGCGCAAGTACGGCAAGGTCATCACCGAGGACCGCGAGGTCTTCGACCAGTGCACCGACACGATTGTCCGGCAGGTCGGCGACATCGGCCGTATGGTCGACGAGTTCTCCTCGTTTGCCCGGATGCCGAAGCCCGAGATCGAGGCGGCCGACATCGTCGAGACGGTGAAGGAAGCCGCCTTCCTGATGCGGGTCGGCAATCCGGATATCGATATCGAGCTCGACCTGCCGCCCGAACCGATCACGGTGCCCTTCGACCGTCGCCTGATCTCTCAGGCGTCCACCAACATCATCAAGAATGCCACCGAGGCGATTGGTGCTGCTGTCGAGACTGGCGAGATCGAACGCGGCCGGATCGCGGTGCGCGTCAGTGAAACCGACGGCTGGGTCGCGATCGATGCGATCGACAATGGCATCGGCCTTCCCGACGCCAACCGGCACCGGCTGCTGGAGCCCTACATGACGACCCGTGAAAAGGGGACCGGTCTCGGTCTGGCCATCGTCAGCCGGATCATGGAGGAGCATGGCGGGCGGGTTGAACTGGCCGACGCACCGGAGGTCTCCCAGGGAGGCCATGGTGCGTGGGTGAGGCTGACGTTTCCGGTCAGCGGCAATGACGACACAGATGCGTTCGTCCAGGCGGTCGACAAGGCCGTGTCGTGACGGGGTGAGTGGAGCAGGAGTGAATGGCGAAAGATATCCTGATTGTCGACGATGAGGCGGATATCCGCGATCTCGTCGCAGGAATTCTCGAAGACGAAGGTTACAGCGCGCGCTCGGCCCGCAATAGCGAGGACGCGCTTGCCGAAATCGAGTCGCGCCGCCCGTCGATGATCTTTCTCGACATCTGGCTGCAGGGCAGCCGGCTGGACGGACTCGAACTGCTCGAAGTCATCAAGCGGGACCACCCGGATATGCCGGTGGTCATGATATCCGGCCACGGAAACATCGAAACGGCTGTTTCCGCGATCCGGAAGGGCGCCTACGACTACATCGAGAAGCCTTTCAAGGCCGATCGTCTCGTGCTCGTGGCGGCCAGAGCGCTTGAGGCGTCGCAGCTTCGCCGCGAGGTGAAGGACCTGAAGCAGCGCGCCGGCGAGGGCAGCAAGATCGTCGGCAAGTCCAGCTCCGTGAACCAGTTGCGCGGTGCTATCGAGCGGATCGCGCCAACCAACAGCCGTGTCCTCATCACGGGTATGTCGGGCGCCGGGAAGGAACTCGCCGCCCGCACGATCCACGGGATGTCCGCGCGGTCGTCGGGGCCTTTCATCGTCATCAATGCCGCCACCATCACCCCGGAGAATATGGAAACCGCGCTGTTCGGCACGGAATCCGAAGATGGTCGCCGGATCGTCGGGGCGCTGGAGGAGGCACACGGCGGCACCTTGTTCATCGACGAGGTCGCCGACATGCCGCGCGAAACGCAGAACCGGATCCTTCGGGTGCTGGTCGACCAGAACTTCCAGCGCGTTGGCGGATCGGCGCGGGTGTTCGTCGATGTCAGGATCATCTCCTCCACCAGTCGCGACCTCGAGTTGGAAGTGCAGGAGGGGCGTTTCCGCGAAGATCTGTTCCACCGGCTGAGCGTCGTGCCCGTGCGCGTGCCGTCTCTCGCGGAGCGGCGGGAGGACATTCCCGAACTGATTGATTACTTCATGCAGCAGATCTCGCAATCGTCCGGGCTGCCGGTCCGCCGGGTCGGCGACGACGCCATCGCCGTCCTGCAGGCGCATGACTGGCCCGGCAACGTCCGGCAGCTGCGCAACAACATCGAGCGGTTGATGATTCTGGCCGGCGGCGATCCCGACGCTGTGATCAGCGCGGACATGCTGCCGGCGGAGGTCGGCGCGTCGCTGCCGCCGGCGCCGGGCAACAGCCGGGCCGAGGAGATGCTGGCGCTGCCGCTCCGCGACGCCCGCGAGATCTTCGAGCGGGAATATCTGATCGCGCAGATCAACCGGTTCGGCGGCAATATCTCGCGCACCGCCGAGTTCGTCGGGATGGAACGCTCCGCGCTGCACCGCAAGCTGAAGACGCTCGGGGTCGGTTAGCGTCTCGAGTCCGGTCAATCGGGCGATCGCGCGCGGGGACGCCCTGGAGGTTGCCTCTAGGGCAGGGCGGTCACGACGCGCATCATCCCCGTCGGATCGGTGTCCGGGCGTAGGCTCGCTGCCGAAAACAAGGTATGACACGGTGCCGCGCGGCCTGCTACGGCGCGCGATACCGGAACGATTCGAGGACGGTTTCCATGAAGGTCGTGATCTGCGGAGCGGGGCAGGTCGGTTTCGGCATCGCCGAAAAACTTGCCGCAGAAGGCAATGACGTCAGCATCATCGATCGGGCACCGGAACTGATCCAGTCGATCACCGAAACGCTCGATGTGCGCGGCTTTGTCGGGCACGGCGCCCACCCCGACGTCCTGGCGCAGGCCGGCGGCGAACAGGCCGACATGCTGATCGCGGTGACCTTGCACGACGAGGTCAACATGATCGCCTGCCAGGTGGCGCACTCGCTGTTCAACATCCCCACCAAGGTCGCGCGCATCCGCGCCCAGAGCTATCTGGCGCCGCACTGGCGCGACCTGTTCTCCCGCGATCACCTGCCCATCGACGTGATCATTTCTCCGGAGGTGGAGGTCGGCGAAATGGTGCTGCGGCGGCTGGCGCTGCCGGGCGCCGCGGATACGGTGACGTTCGCCGACGGCATGGTCGTCGTCGCCGGCGTCTACTGCGACGAGAACTGCCCGATCGTCGATACCCCGCTGCGCCAGTTGACCGAACTGTTCCCCGACCTGAAGGCGCTTGTCGTCGGCATTCAGCGCGGCGAAAGCTTTTTCGTCCCGGATTCCTCGGATGCCATGCTGGTCGGCGACGTCGCCTATTTTGCCGCCGATCGCGACCAGGTGCGCCGGACGCTCGGCATCTTCGGCCACGAAGAGGCGGCGGCCTCGCGGGTCGTGGTCGTCGGCGGCGGCAATATCGGCTTCTACGTCGCCCGCGAGATCGAGGCGCGGCAGCGCAGCGCCCGGGTCAAGATCATCGAGTCCTCGCGCGAACGGGCCATCGAGGTGGCCGACGAATTACGCCGCACCGTCATCCTGCATGGCAGCGCGCTGGACGAGGACCTGCTCAGGGAAGCCGATGTCTCCGATGCCGACACGATCGTCGCGCTGACCAATTCCGACGAGGTGAACATCCTGACCTGCGTCATGGGTCAGAAACTCGGCGCGGCGCGCAGCCTGTGCCTGATCAACAATCGCGGCTATCCCGACCTGACGCGGTCGCTGGGGATCACGGCCTACGTCAACCCGCGTCAGATCACGGTCTCGAAGGTGCTGCAGCACGTGCGCCGCGGCCGCATCCGCGGCGTGCACTCGATCCAGAACGGCGCCGCGGAGATCATCGAGGCGGAAGCGCTGGAAACCTCTCCGCTGGTCGGCAAGCCGTTGCGCGACCTGGACCTGTTCGAAGGAATCCGGCTCGGCGCCATCTACCGGAACGGAAAGGTGATCATCCCGCGCGGCGATACGACCATCCAGCCCAACGACAGGGTGGTGATGGCCGCCATGGCCGACCAGGTGCGCAAGGTGGAACAGATGTTCCGGGTCAGCCTCGAGTTCTTCTAGGATCGCTGCCAGTGAACCCCGCCCGATGATTGCGGTCCAATGATCCCGGTCCTGTACGTCTTCTCGTATTTTCTGGCGGCGCTGGCGTTGTCGCTGATATTGCCGGCGGTCGTCGCCATCGGACTGGGGGAGGGCTCGCTCGGCCTCGATTTCCTAATCAGTGCCGGCCTTTGGATATACGTCGCCGGCGCCATGATGTTCGGATTGCGCGGCCGCGAGCGGCGGCTCAGGCCCGCCGAACGCTATCTTCTCGTCCTCATGCTCTGGGCCCTTTTGCCGGCGGTCGCGGCCGTGCCGCTGATGATGACGGTCGACGGTATCGGCTTTTTCGATGCGTACTTCGAGTCCGTTTCGGGCCTCACCACGACGGGCGCGAGCGTTCTGCCGGAGCCCGAAACGCTGCCGCGCAGCGTTGTGCTGTGGCTTGCGCTGGTACAATGGCTCGGCGGCGGCCTGACGCTGCTGGTCGTCGTCCTCGCGCTCGCGCCGTCCGGTGTCGGCGGTCTGCCCGAGACCCATTCGCGCATGATCGAGCATGGCGGGCTGCCGGAGCGACGCCGGCTGGTCCTGCTGGTGCGCGATGTGTTCCCGATCTATCTCGGCGCCACGGCGATCATCTTTGTGCTGCTGGCGGCAACCGACCTGCTGGCGTTCGACGCGCTGTGCCTGGCCTTCAGCGCCGTGTCGACGGGCGGCTTCTCGCCGCGGTCCGTGCCAATATCGGAATACGTTCCGACGTCGGGTATCATCATTCTTGCCCTGGCCATGCTGTACGGCGCGACGAACGCGCTGTGGCAGCGCGACCTGATGCAACTGCGGCGGACGTGGCGGATGTCGCATCGCGAAAGCCTGTGGACGATCGGCGTATGCCTGGTGCTCGGCCTGGTCGCCGGTCTCGCGTTTTTCCGAGCGGCCGGGCAGGGCGTCTGGATCGCGATCCGCGACGGCCTGTTCACGGCAACGTCGCTGGTCTCTACGACCGGATTCGAGGTGCGCCATGCGGGCTTCGAGATTTTTCCGGTTCCGCTGGTCGCAGTGCTGCTGGCCGTCGGTGCGGCGAGTTTCTCCACCGCGGGCGGTATCAAGATGTTCCGCGTCGGCTCGATGCTGGTGCAGGGCTACCGGGAACTGAATCGGCTGATCTATCCGCACGGGATAAGACCGTCGCGTCTTGGTGGGCAGCCTTACGATATCCAGGTTATGAAGGCGATTTGGAGCGGTTTCCTGGCGTTCGTGATCGCAGCCGTGCTGCTGTCGTTTGTCATCGCAGCTGCCGACGTTCCCTACGAAGGGGCGGTGTTCGCGGCGCTCTCCGCGTTGTCGAACGCCGGCCCCGTTTACGCAAGCGACTGGGCGGCGTCGGCGGAGTGGCCGTCCTATGCGGAGATGGGGACCGTTTCTCAGGCCGCGCTGTGTGTGGGAATGATCCTCGGGCGCCTCGAGGTCATCGCCGCGCTTGGTCTTGCCGTCTACCTGATCCGCCGGGGGTGACGCAGGCGCCGGTCCCCGGCACGGGCGTCCGGGACCTCTGTTTCGGGCAAGGGGTATTTCCGGCATCAGACGGCTCTCCGCCAGGTATCGCCGTGGTTCGGAGCGGATCGGCGGCGTTCTTCGTTGCGTAAGGGACTGTTCTCGACCCTTTTGCTTCGGCGCGAAGCGCGGGGGCGTCGAAACGAAGCCGCAACGGCACCGTCAACAGTTTGTGGACCGCCCATGATACAAGTCCGGTGATTCGACACTCGGAATCGAAAATGTCGCGGCAATCGAAGAAATTTGCCGGCGTTTTTACGGAGAAGATAGCGGGCCGCCGCGCAGCGGGCATGCATGCACTGCAAAATAGCACCTTGCCCCGACGGTGCGAGTTGCCATCTAATTGGAGTCGGAACCGGTTACCGGTTCGCCGGTCGAACGGGACCGGAATCGAAGGGACCCGCTTGGGGACAGAGCGGGGCAAGAGGTAAAGGTATGGCGGCGGAACGAAATCAAAACCTACAGGACACGTTCCTCAACTACGTACGCAAGAACAAGACGCCTCTCACGATTTTCCTCGTAAACGGGGTCAAACTTCAGGGGGTTGTCACCTGGTTCGACAATTTCTGTGTTTTGTTGCGGCGCGACGGGCATTCGCAACTGGTCTACAAGCATGCGATTTCAACGATCATGCCGAACCAGCCCGTTCAGTTGTTCGAGCCGGCGGAAGAGAACGCCGCGGCCGAGGGCTGATTGAAACCCGTCGATCCGCAGCGTCACGGTCGCGTGTCCGACCGCGACGCCAAGCGGTCCGCGGGGCACAGCACGTCGGCGGATCCGACGCGGGTGTTCGTTCTTGCGCCGATCCTGGAGCATGCGGCCGGCCGGGGAGGGGATGACTCTGCCGGGCGCGGGAAGCCCGTTGCCGTTCGCTCGGCCGAGGCGCGCCTCGACGAAGCCGTCGGGCTGGCTGCCGCGATCGATCTGAATGTGGTCGGTCAGGCCATCGTGCGCGTGTCGACACCGCGCCCCGCAACGCTGATCGGCAGCGGCAAGGTCGAGGAACTCGGCGCCATCGTGCATGCGGACGCGGTGGAACTCGTCGTCGTCGACACCGCGCTCACGCCGGCGCAGCAGCGCAATCTCGAAAAGGCGTGGGGCGCCAAGGTTCTGGACCGCACCGGGCTGATTCTGGAGATCTTCGGCGCCCGCGCCCGTACGCGGGAAGGCCGGCTGCAGGTGGAACTGGCGCATCTGACCTGGCAGAAGAGCCGGCTGGTGCGGTCGTGGACCCATCTGGAACGCCAGCGTGGCGGCGTCGGCTTCCTCGGAGGGCCGGGCGAAACGCAGATCGAATCCGACCGGCGGATCATTCAGGAGCGGATCACCCGCATCGAGAAGGAACTGGTCTCGGTGCGGCGCACACGCGCGCTGCACCGCGAGACGCGCAAGCGCGTACCGTATCCGATCGTTGCGATCGTCGGCTACACGAACGCCGGAAAATCAACCCTTTTCAACCGGTTGACCCGAGCCGAGGTGTTGGCCGAGGACCTTCTGTTCGCAACGCTCGATCCAACGCTGCGCGGGCTCGAACTGCCGAATGGCAACAAGGTCATCCTGTCCGATACGGTGGGGTTCATTTCCGATATTCCCACCGACCTGATCGCGGCCTTCCGCGCGACCCTGGAAGAAGTCACCGAGGCGGATCTGATTCTGCATGTCCGCGACGTTTCGCACCCCGACACCGAAGCGCAGGCCGAGGACGTGCACGCGGTGCTGTCGTCGCTTGGCATCGACGTCGACGATCGTAGCCAGTTCCTCGAAGTTCTGAACAAGATCGACCTGTTGGGGGCGGCCGACCGGCAAAGCCTTCTGGCGAGCGCTGACCGGCAGCCGCCCGAGGAGCGGCCGATCCCGGTATCGGCGATAACGGGCGAGGGGCTCGACAATCTCCTGGCGGCGATCGCGGAGCGTCTGAAAGACGAGGTGGCGCATCGCTCGGTGGCGCTCGACCCGGCCGACGGCGCGGCCCTTAACTGGATTTACGAACGCTGCATGGTGGCCGATCGGCACGACGACGATACGACCGGCGAGATCCATCTCGATGTCGACGTGCCGCGCAAGCGGCTGGACGAGTTCACCCGGCGCTTCTCGAAAGCGCTTCTGCGCGCCGGGGCGGAGCAGGCCTAGGACTTCTCGGCGTCCTTCGCCTCGACCCACCAGACTTCCATCTGCTCCAGCGGGACATCCGCCAGCGCTTCGCCGGCCTTCGCCGCGCTTGTTTCGATGTGCGCGAACCGGCGGCGGAACTTGTCGTTGGTGCCGCGCAGCGCCGCCTCGGGATCGATTCCGGCGTGGCGGGCGAGGTTCGCGACCGCGAACAGCAGATCGCCGATCTCGTCGGTCGTGGCTGCGGTGTCGCCAGACTCCAGCGCCTCGGCGACTTCCTCGACTTCCTCGCGCACCTTGCCGAACACCTGACCGGCGTCATCCCAGTCGAAGCCGACGCGGGCGGCGCGCTTCTGCAGTTTGACGGCGCGCTGCAGGGCGGGCAGGGCAAGCGGTACATCGTCGAGCAGCGACGGCACCTCTTCGCTGCCGCGCGCGGCGTGCCGCTCCGCCTTTTCCTCCGCCTTTATGTCCTCCCAGTTTCGTTTCACGGCGCCGGGCGTATCGGCATCGTCGTCGCCGAAGACGTGAGGATGCCGGCGGATCATCTTGGTCGAGATCGCTTCGACGACGTCGCCGAAAGCGAAGATGCCGTTCTCCTCGGCCATCCGGGCGTGGAAGACGACCTGCAGGAGCAGGTCGCCGAGTTCGTCCTTCAGGTCGAGCAGATCGTCGCGTTCGATGGCGTCGGCGACCTCATAGGCTTCCTCGATCGTGTAGGGCGCGATCGTTGCGAAGGTCTGTTCGAGATCCCACGGACAACCCGTTACCGGTGTCCGCAAGGCGGCCATGATGTCCAGGAGCGTCTGGATGTCTTTGGAGGCGCGCATGCCGGTTCCTTGCGTGGTAGTTTGCGCGGGCTGGCGCTTACCGCTTCAGATGACGGTCGAGGAAAGCGATCAGCTTCTCGTGATGGTCGTTCTCGCCGGCGCTGCCGGGGACGTGGTCCTGTCCTTCATAGTAATGCACCTCCGGCGTGCGGCCATGGCGTTCCAGACGGTCCGCGAGACGCCGGGTCATGTCGACCGACCAGACCGTATCCGCCGTGCCGTGGCTCAGGAACATCGGTCCGGGGAAGCGCTCCGCCTCGATCGGCGAAGTCGGAAGCAGGTCGTCGCTGGATCCGCGCCATGTCCAGGCGCGCTGGGCGGGATCCCAGGACTGCCAGCCCGGATCGCCGGCATCGCGCCATCGTCGCGAATCGAAGGCGCCGCAGACGACGTCGGGCGCGCTGTGCGCGGCAATCGCGTCCGGCAGTCCGTCCATGTCATCGCGCGCCATCATGGACGCGAGCAGCAACGCGTGTTCCGCGCCGCGCGACACGCCGTACACCCCGACGTGTTCGCCGACGGGGGAAAACGCGCGCAAGGCGGCGAGGGCGTCGGCCGCCCGGTCGAGCGGCACATCGACGATGTTGCCCGCGTTCCACGCGTTGCCGCCCTTGGAGTAGCCGAAGGGAAACGCGAGGAAGCCATGGGCCGCGAGGATCGCCGCGTTGCGGTGGCTCCAGCCCGACCATGCGCCTTCGGATCCGTGAAAGAGCATAACAGCCGGGAACGGGCCGTCGCCGGGCGGACCGTAGGTCGTGCCCCAGTCCGGCAGCAGGCGTCTGACGATCTTAAGTGACATGCGGACAGGTCCTTCGGATGGCGGGCGGCCCGTACCGGCGCGACACAATCCTGCGGTCTGGCGCGTCTCCCGTATCGATGTGTCGCATAAGATATATTATGGAACCATATATGAGGCGGCCGCGGGTGGGCTTCATTGGGCGAATGGTCAGAGCCTCCAACGGGATACGCCGGTTCTCTTGGAGTCCTGCCGGATGTGCCGTATTCATCATGCCGCTGCGACGTCCTTGCAAAGTTCCTGTGATGTGTCAATTTTTAGTCGATTATCCGGACCGGATTTCAACCCGGGTATCTGATACGCTTCAGTCGATGAGACGGAACCAGGCCCAGGGGCCAAATCTCTAATGGCGTTTTCGTATTCGTTCCTGCGCCGGTTGGGGCTCGGCGCACATATGGCGGTGATAATTGGCCTTGCGGCCGTGCCGTCTTCCTTGCTGATCGTCGGGTTCATCGAATCCGAACATCGCGAAGCCGAAGACGACGCGCGCCAGTGGGCCCGTGAGTCCGCATCGCACGGCGCCGAGCAGCATCGCCAGGTCATCGCGGCGGCGCAGGACGTCCTCAGGGTCGCCGGCGAACGGCTCGACATGACGGCGGCCGCAGGTGCGCCCTGCGACGTCCCGGCGGGTGAAAACCGCGTTGTCGTCGTCGTGTCGCCGGACGGTGGCTCGCACTGCGATTCGGATCCCAAATTCCCGTTGCCGGACACGGTCGTCGCCGCCGTCCTGGACTCGACGGGCCCGGCTGGGTTCAGCGTCGTCGGCCCCTTCGAGACGGCCCCCAGGCAGCTCGCCGTTTTCGGCGTCATGACGAAGGTCGACGATCGCGGCGTGACATGGCATCTGTTGCGGGCCATCGACTTTGACTGGACGCCGCAGTTCTACGACGGCCTGACCGACGCGAGCGATCTGGTCACGGTTGCGCTCGACGCGGACGGACAGGTTATCCGCCATGCCAATCCGGCGGGTGAGCACGACGTCGACAACGGGTTCTTCCTCGAGCTCGACAGCTTGCTTGAAGAGATCGAAGGCGACCGGGAGCCGGACCGGATAACAGGCCTCGACGAAGAGCCGCGTATCTTCGGGGCCGCTGCCGTTCCCGAACCCGGAATTACAGTCCTCGTCGGAATTTCGCACGACGCGGTGATGAGCCGGGCCGACCGCGAACTGTTCGGGTCGCTGGCCCTGCTGGGGGCCGTTCTGGCGCTTTCCGGGGTCGTCGCCTGGTTGTTCATCGAACGCATGGTCCTGCGCTCGATACGCAAGCTGCGCGACGCGGCCGTTGCGACGGCCCGCGGCGAATCCGCCCCACGCGTCGAGATCCGCAATGGTCCGGTGGAATTGCGGGAACTCGCCAGAGCTTTCAACGAGATGACCAACAAGCTCGAGTTCCAGGCCTACCACGATCCCCTGACAGGCCTCGGCAACCGGCACTACATCGAGAAACGTCTGGGCGCGCTGCTCAGGATCGGCAAGCCGTTTGCCGTCCTGGCAATCGATCTCGACGGCTTCAAGCCCGTCAACGATACCTATGGCCACGCGACGGGCGACTTCGTTCTCGGTCAGGTGGCGGTGCGGCTGAAAGAGGGGCTGGGCGACGGCCTGTTCATCGGACGCACCGGTGGCGACGAGTTCCTGGCGGCCGTCCGGCTCGACGGAGAGAAGGATCGGGAGATCGCCGCCGATGCCGCACAGGGAATGCTGGACAGGCTGACGGTGCCGGTAAAGCTATCCGACGGGACGGAAATCCACATCGCCGGCAGTGTCGGCATCGCCTTCTGGCACGGAGACGGCACCTCCGTCGACGATGTAATCCGCGAGGCGGACGCTGCGCTTTACCGTGCCAAGGAGGAAGGTCGCGACCGCTATGTTGGCCCAGGCGTTACCGGCCGGCCGACGCGTGCCGCCTGAACCTCACCCCGCGGTGTCGTCGAAAGCGATCGTCATGCCGTCATAGGCCGGCACGACGTTGTCCGGCAGCCGGCGCTTCAGGGTCTCGTAGTCCAGATCCACATGCATGTTGGTGAGGATTGCGCGGCTCGGTTGCACCCGCTCGATCCAGGCCAGCGCGTCATCGACGGTGAAGTGACTGATGTGCGGGGTCTCGCGCAGCGCGTCGATGATCCAGACGTCCAGGCCGTGCAGCAATTCAGCACTTTCCTCCGGGATGTCGCTCACATCCGGCGTATAGGCGAGACCGCCGAAGCGAAAGCCCAACGCAACGATGGGGCCGTGGATAACCGGGAAAGGCTCGGCGAGCAGGCGGCCACCCTCCCCCTCTACCACCACCGGGGTCGTGGGAATGATATCGTGGGCATCCAGAATCGGCGGGTACGGACTGCCGGGCGGTGACGTGAACGCGTAGGAAAAGCGCTCCTTCAGCCTTTCACCCGTGCCCTCCTCCATGTAGACCGAGACGCGGCGCCGGTTGTGGATGACGATCGGTCGGAGATCGTCGATGCCGTGGGTGTGGTCGGCGTGATCGTGGGTGTAGAGCACACCGTCGATCCACGTCACGTTCGCCGAGATGAGCTGGTCGCGCAGATCGGGCGTGGTATCGACCAGAACCGTCGTTTTGCCGGCCGGACCTGTCTTCTCGACGAGAATGGAGCAGCGCCGGCGCCGGTTCCTGGGGTTCTCCGGGTCGCACTTGCCCCAGCCGTCGGCGACCCGCGGCACGCCGCCAGAGGACCCGCAGCCCAGGATCGTCGCGACCGAGCTCATGCGGTCGTCGTGGACTCGGTGACCGACAGTCGATCCGGCGCCGGGATCTTCTGGAACAGCCGGAAGAAGTTCTCTGTCGTCTGGCGGGCTATCTCGTCCTCGCTGGCGCCTCGCGTTTCTGCCAGAACTTTCGCGGTTTCAACGACATAGGACGGTTCGTTGCGCTTGCCCCGACATGGGACCGGTGCCAGATACGGCGCGTCGGTCTCGACCAGCAGGCGATCGGCCGGCAACGCTGCGGCGACCTCGCGCAGCTCCTCGGAGCGCTTGAAGGTGAGGATTCCGGAGAACGAAACGTAGAGGCCGAGTTCGACGCCGGCATGGGCCAGTTCCGGGCGCGAGGAAAAGCAGTGCAGGATTGCGTCGAAACGGCCTTTCGCCATCTCGTCGCGCAGGATCGCCTCGGTGTCTTCCTCGGCATCGCGCGAGTGGATAACCAGCGGCAGCCCGGTCTGCCGCGCGGCTTCGATCTGCGTGCGGAAGCTCTGCGCCTGAAGATCGCGCGGCGCCTTGTCGTAGAAATAGTCGAGCCCTGCCTCGCCGATGGCGACGACCTTCGGATGCATGGTAGCAGAGATGTAGTCGGCGGCCGATACGTCCGGTTCCTCGCCGGCATTGTGCGGATGGGTGCCGACCGAGCAATAGACGTCGTCGAAGATTTCGGCGATTGCCCTGACCTGTCCGAACTTCCGGAAACGGGTGCAGATCGTCACCATGCGCCCGACGCCGGCCGCCCGGGCCCGCGCGACGATGGTGTCGAGTTCCTCGGCGAAATCGGGAAAGTCGAGATGGCAGTGGCTGTCGACGATCATCGTGTCCCTGGACATGCGATCAGGCGCCCTCCCCCTCGCCTTCCGGCTTTTCCACGTAGCGCGGGAAGACCGGCTTCGGGGCCGGCAGCGGCGATCCCGCCACGAGGCGACCGCTCTCGCCGAGTTGCGCGAAGACGCGCTTGTCGGCATCGACGCCAACCAGATCCAGCAGCGCGGCGGCAGACTCCGGCACGAACGGCTGGGCCAGAATGCCGACCTGGCGCAAGGTCTCGGCTGTCACATACAGCACCGTTGCAAAGCGCTCCGGGTCGCTCTTCCGGAGCGCCCAGGGCTCCTGCGCCGCGAAATAGCGGTTGGCGTCCGCGACGACGGCCCAGATGTCCGCCAGCACGTGATGAAGCTGCTGGTCGGCCATGGCCTTGCGGGCCTTCTCGAGAAGATCGTCGCAGGCGGCCAGCATGGCCGTATCGTCGGCCGAGAACGCTCCCGGCGCCGGCAGCTTCGCCTCGCAGTGCTTGGCGATCATCGACAGCGAGCGTTGCGCCAGATTGCCGAGGTCGTTGGCGAGATCGGCGTTGACGCGCTGGACGATCGCCTCGTGGCTGTAGTTGCCGTCCTGGCCGAACGGCACCTCGCGCATGAAGAAGTAGCGTACCTGGTCGACGCCGTAGTGATCAGTCATCGTGAACGGATCGACGACGTTGCCGACCGACTTCGACATCTTCTCACCGCGATTGAACAGGAAGCCGTGCGCGAAGACACGTTTCGGCACCTCGATTCCGGCGGAGATCAGGAAGGCCGGCCAGTAGACCGCGTGGAAGCGCACAATGTCCTTGCCGATCACGTGGATGTCGGCCGGCCACCATTTCCTGAACATCTCGCCGTCGACCTCGGGATAGCCGACACCGGTGATGTAGTTGGTCAGCGCATCGACCCAGACGTACATGACATGCTTGTCGTCGCAGGGCACCTTGACGCCCCAGTCGAAGGTCGTGCGCGAGATCGACAAGTCCTGCAGGCCACCCTTCACGAAGCTGACGACCTCGTTGTAGCGTTCGCGCGGCATGATGAAGTCGGGATGGTCGTCGTAAAGCTTCAGGAGCCGGTCCTGGAAGGCCGACAGGCGGAAGAAATAGCTCTGCTCCTCGGTCCAGTCGACCGGCGTGCCCTGCGGGCCGATCCGGACGCCGTCCTCTCGTACCGTCGTCTCGGACTCGGCGTAGTAGGCCTCGTCGCGGACCGAGTACCAACCCGAATAGGTGCCAAGATAGATGTCGCCGGCCTCGACCATTTTCTCCCAGATGACCTGTGAGGCGGAGTGATGGCGCGGTTCCGTGGTGCGGATGAAGTCGTCGTTCGAGCAGTTCAGGCGCTCGACCATCTTCTCGAAAAGCGGCGTGTTGCGGTTGGCCAGTTCGCGTGGCGTGATGCCTTCCTTGGCCGCCGTCTGGGCCATCTTCATGCCGTGCTCGTCGACGCCGGTCAGGAAATACACGTCGCGGCCGTCGAGGCGCATGAACCGCGCGATCGCATCCGTCGCCATGGCCTCATAAGCGTGGCCGATATGGGGGGCGCCGTTGGGATAGGAAATTGCGGTCGTGATGTAGTACTTCGACGTCATCTCTGGTCTGGCCTTGCGGGCGATGCCGGCCATCCGCCCGGAACCGCCGGCGTCCTGTCAGACGCTGGCGACGTCGCTGGACGCCGCGGCGGATACGATCCGGAATACCGACAGAAGGGTTAGCGTGCGATCGAGGTTGATGGCTTCGGCCTGTGCGAACGCGCGGGTGACCTTTTCCCATACCTCCGTCCATGGCGCAAGAACGCCCGGGGCTGCGCCCGACCGGGCGTCTTCGCGCACCCGCCGGGCGATCCAGTCGACAATCAGGGCGGCCGCCATGCGGAACCGGTCTTCGGCGCCGCGCCGGCCGAGCGCTTCGGCAAGCCTCTGGGCCGCGACGGGATCGTGGCGTGGCATCTGGTCAAGGACGGCGTGTACGGCACGGATGGTCTCGACGGCGTCGTCATCGGCAAAGTCGATCGCCTTGCCGAGGCTGCCTGAGGCAAGGTCGGCGGCGGCTGCCCGCGCCTCGTCGTCGGCGCCGACGCCTGCCTGCCGCAGAACCGCGATCAGGTCGGGAGACCCGAGCGGCTTCAGCGACAGGCGCCGGCAGCGCGAGCGGATCGTCGGCAGCAGGCGTCCGGGCTGGTGCGACAGCAGCAGGAAGATCGCCTGTTGCGGCGGCTCCTCCAGCATTTTCAGGAGCGCGTTCGCCGAGGACCGGTTCATGTCGTCGGCGGTATCGACGATCACGACCCGCCAGCCGCCGGTCGCCGACGTGGTCGAGAGGAATCGGGCCACCCGGCGCACCTGGTCGACCGCGATGACGGTCGCCGTCGCCTTGCCCTCTTCATCGCGAGGCCTCTGCAGGACGACGAGGTCGGGATGGGATTTCGCCTGCATCTGCCGGGCGGCGGGCGCATCGGCGGGGACGGACAAATCCATGGCGAGCGCCAGCGCGCCGTCGGACGGATCGGGATGGGCCAGCAGGAACCGGGCGCAACGATAGGCAAATGTCGCCTTGCCGACGCCCTGCGGCCCGTCGATCAGCCATGCGTGATGCAGGCGGCCGGAGCGATAGGCGTCGAGAAAGGCGGTCTCTGCGGATTCGTGGCCGACGAGATAGCGCGCGGCCTCGGGGGATTCGAATGCAAAGTCGGGGGGCAGCGGTTGCATCGGTCAGGATGCCGCCTTGGTCTTGCCCGAGCCGGCTTTTCTCACGGATTTCTTGCCGGGAGTTGCTGCCTTCGCGACGTCGCCGGCCTTCTTGTCGGCGGTCCGGTCGGGAATGGGCATCCGCGCCTTGACCGCTCCCCAGACGGCGTCGCCGACCTGATCGATCGACTTCGAGGCGTCGATGACGGTGCAGCGGTGGGACTCGGCGGCCGCGATCTTCAGGAACGCATCCCGCAACTGACGGTGTTTTCCGATCTCCTCGTTCTCGAACCGGTCGCCGGCCTCCTCGCCGCCCTCCGCCTTGGTGACGGCGCGCGCGCGCCGGAGACCGACCTCCGGATCGAGATCGAGGATGAGTGTCAGGTCCGGACTGTCGTTGCCGACGACGGAGGCTTCGAAGTCCTTCAGCAGGGTCATGTCGACGCCCCCGAGGGTGCCCTGATAGGCCCGTGTCGAATCCGCGAACCGGTCGCACAGCACCCATTTCCCGGCCGCCAGCGCGGGCCGGATGACCTCGTTGAGGTGATCGTCGCGGGCGGCGTTCATCAACAGCGCCTCGGCAAACGGGCCAAGCGCCCTCACCCGCCCCGACAGGATGGTTCTGCGGATGATTTCGGCGCCCTGCGTGCCGCCGGGTTCGCGTGTCTCGACGACGTCTATGCCGCGTGCGCGCAAGCGTTCGGCGAGCCGCCTGAGCTGGGTCGACTTGCCGGTCCCCTCGCCGCCTTCGAACGTGATGAATTTCCCCGGCGCCATGCTCCCGGTGCCGCCGTCAGTTGCGGTTGGTGGCGGCGTCGACGCCGGTGTGGATCAGTCCGACGACCAGTTCATAGGCTGCATCCAGCGCGCGGCTGTAAAGCGGGCCCACGCCCACCGATCGCGTGGCGTAAAGCGGCACGCTGGTGATGGGATCCTCGTCGTTCATGATTTCGAGTTCGCCAATCTGCTGACCCTCCTCGACCGGTGCGCGGAGCGGGCCCTGATAGACGATGCGGGCCCTGAGCTTGGACTTGGCGCCCTTCGGGATCAGGATCTGGATCGGCTCGTGACCGGCCAGCGGCACCCAGCCCTCGGTTCCGCCGAAGACTCCGACCTCCCCGACCGGCTCGCCCGGCTGGAACAGCGTGACCTTCTCGAACGAGCGGAAGCCCCAGGCGAGCAGCTTCTGCATCTCGTTGAGGCGTTTCCGGTTGTCGTTCAGCCCGTGGATCGCCGCGATGATGCGCTGGCCGTCCTGCTCGGCCGAGGCGATCATTCCGTAACCGGTCTCCTCGTCGAAACCGGTAAAGAGACCGTCTACGCCATTCGTCTGGCCGATCAGCGGATTCTTGTTGGTCTGCCGAATATTGTTCCAGGTGAACTCGGGCTCGGAAAAATAACGGTAGAGCCGCGGATATTCGGTGACCACATGGCGGGCGAGCGTCACCAGGTCGCGCATCGACATGGTCCCGCCCTTGCCATCGGGAAGATCGTCATCCGGCAGTCCAGAGGCGTTGACGAAGGTGCTGTTCGTCAGGCCGAGTTCCTTCGCGCGCTCGTTCATCAACACGGCGAAGGCCGCCTCGTTGCCGGCCATTCCCTCGGCGATCGCGATCGCGGCGTCGTTGGCGTTCTGAATCATCAGTCCGCGCAGCAGATCCTCCAGCCGCACCATCGAGTTGACGGAGGCGAACATCGTCGAGGTGCGCGACGGCGCGCCGCCCTTGCGCCAGGTATTCTCGCTGATCAGGAATTCGTCGTCGAGGCTGAGGCTGCCCTCTTCGATCGCCGCGAAGACCAGTTCCAGCGTCATCAGCTTGGCCATCGAGGCGGTCGGAACGGGTATGTCGGCCTCCTTGGACAGGATGATCGTCCCGGTGGCGTCGTCGATGACGTAGGCGTATGGCGCGTCCGTCTCCAGAGTCTGAGCGCGTGCCGGCCCGATCAGTGTCGCGAGGACAAGGCCGGCCGTCAAAAGCAGGGCGACGACCGGTCGCGATAACCGGTTCCGGGGTGAACTAGCCGGTAAATCGCATGCGGCTGCGCAAATATACGCCATATCGAAAAATGCTCGGTGTCGAGGTCAGACACCTGATAACAAGCGGTCAACGATCGGTAAAGCGGACAGTTTGCAATCGATGTTTTCCGCGACACCGATAATCGACGCGCGCCGGCGCGGTGCTGGCGGCCCGTCGACGCGATGCCGCGTTCCGTCAGCGGCTTTCCTGACGGTTAGCGGTATGATTTCTCCGCCTGAGTCACGGTCACCGGCCGAACCACGAGCGACAGCGACGCCGATCGGCTGTCGAAAGCAGAAAACGCCTGCGCGACCAATTCATTGTCGTCGTCCTGCGTGTACCCCTGAACCCAGCGGTAAACGACGTTGCCTGTCCCGGTATTCCCCGTTCCGACCGGCACTTTCGGCGTCGGCCCCTCGGGCGATCCGGTATAGGCCGCCTGGACCGGCACGGTCGTCGGTGTCGCGGCACCCGAATACGCCGGTACCGTCGATCCCGCAGCGGGCGCGGACGAATAGGCAACGGCCTGTTGCGGGTAAACCGTCGCCGCGCCAGGGGGCGCCGGCGTGCCGGGCGGCGGTGCCGGCGGCGGCTGCAGGGCCGCCTGTTGATCGTTCAGTGAATTCGACGGTTGATTGGCCGCAGGCGCCGCAAGTTGCGGGCGTTCCAGGCCCGCCATCATCACCGGTCCGACCGGTTCGCCGTTATTGCGCACCGTGGTCGTCAGCCACTGACCGTCGTTCCCCTCCAACGGGGCGATACCGACATACTGGACACGGACCTTGGTCGTGCCGTCGTGGCGAAAATCCAGGACGTCGGCGGTACGCTTCGACACATCGATAAGGCGATTGTGGGCAAACGGGCCGCGGTCGTTGACGCGGACCACCACGGACCGGCCGTTGGACAGATTTGTGACGCGGGCATAGGTCGGCAGCGGCAGCGTCGGATGCGCCGCGCTCAGATCTCCCATATCGAAGACTTCTCCGTTCGCCGTGCGGCGGCCGTGGAAATCCGATCCGTACCAGGAAGCAAGTCCGACCTCGTCGTATCCGACGTCTTCCTTGGGCTTGTACCAGCGGCCGGCCACCTTGTAGGGCCTGCCGACCTTGTAGTAGCCGCCGCCTTCGGGCACCGGCTGGCCGTAGGAAACGACACGCGGGCTGGCGGTCACGCCATACTGGTTGGAACTGGACTTCGACGTGGTGTTGCAGGCCCCCACGGTACCGGCCAGAACAAGGGCGCTGGCGACCGACATGGCCAGACGGACAGACGGCCCGAGTTGTCCGGCACATGTGCCGGATGATGGCATACCCGTCCCCACTATGATCTCACCCCGATCCGTCATTGTCCCTGTCCATCGCGGCGCGCTGCCTGTCGAGCCGGACTCCTCCGGTCTTCATCAGGCTTTTCGTTAGCGCAGGCGCCCCCGTCCCCGCGATGGTGCCGACCGTCACGTTACACCCTCGTTAAACACCTCGCCATGACGAGCGTCATGGTTAAGCGTTCGATACCGGCGCGGTGCGGCAGACGGGTTCGGAGTGGCCGCGAAATGTGACGGAAATGCGGCCCGGGCGCCGGACACGCCGCGGGCCGGCCCCGGACCGCACCGATCGGCAGGTGTCCGATCAGGCGGTGTCGGGCTCCGCGCATGCAATTTCTCCGGTTGAAGAGCCGGCCGTCATCGGCGATTGTGCGCTCTGCTTCCGTCCGTCGCGTCGGGGCAAGGAAGAGTGGCCGAGTGGTTGAAGGCACCGGTCTTGAAAACCGGCAGGCGGGCAACCGTCTCGTGGGTTCGAATCCCACCTCTTCCGCCAAAGTTTTTTTCTATCTAACTGTTTTTACTAAATAATATTTTATTCGTCCTCCATATGCCCAACTTTCGGCCCTATCGCGCTCGTGGAACAAAGTGTGGCGCTTCTGACTCCGCGTCGCGGTTGTGAGGTGCGATTTATACAAGTAAACCATTTCGCGATTATTCACTTGGAGTTTTGCGCCCCCTTAAAATAGCATGCATCATGTAGAAAATGTGGGGGGCTTGAGATGAGTGATGGCTTAAACGCTGCAAGGAAAAAAGTATATACCGCCTTTACGGATAGGTCTTCGACGACACTTAGGGCCGCGCGATACGTCAAAATAGGAGTGGCGCTGGTCGGGGCCTTTTTGCTTGCATTGGCCTCGGTGGTTCCAAACTGGAGCTGGTTTCCCCCGAGCCCCTGGTTAGTTGCCGGTGTCATTGGCGCACTAATGGTCTTCGGTGCCGGTGTTTTCATCGTTCTAACGGAAGAAGATGCAACAAGTGCGCTTGATGCGGCTCGGACCGCGATCGATCATGCCACGGATTCAGAGGAATATATCAAAGAAGTAGAGGCCGCTTTTCCAATTTACGCTCGTAGCATTACGAGTCTTAGATATCTATATATAGCCATGTCCGCGGCGAGAGGGTTTTTCGAGCAATACATATTTGGGGATGACATATCTGAAGATCTTTTCCTTCAATTGTTGATGGAGCATATAAAGCGACCTATTAGAATAGCGCTTGGTTTTGAGCTCGATGAATATTGGACTATTGTTGTATATAAGGCGTATTATCGAGATAAAGAAAAGAGGACGTATTTGAGATGCGTGGCGCACCATCGTTCCAACGATTGCGATATCAAGAATGCGCGCGAGTGGCCGGAAGGGCTTGGCGTCTGTGGGGTCGCTTACGCGAAGAATGATGAAGTAGGTGTCCCTGATCTCCGGGATCCGGCTGTTGGGACGGCGTTTCGCCTGGATAAAACCGTTCTCAAGGATGGCGAAAAGCTGCTCAAGGATGGTGATCTGGATTCCTATCGCTCACTGTTCGCGGTAGCTGTTTCTGTTGGAACGGACGAGCGTCCTTGGGGTGTGGTTGTTGCAACGAGCAATAAGCCGCACCATTTTATGGGGCCTGATACCCCCGGAGTTGAGCCTGAGGAGGCCGTGCGGGCTCTTGCAGGGCTTGTAGCATTGGCAGTGTCAATTTCCCGCGGTAAACTCTCGGGCAAAGGTGGGAACCCAAGCGCCGATTCGACAATTCAAGAATAAGCGGTAGGGAAATAGAAAGGTCTGGAGCGCGATATGTCAGCTGTCATGACACGCAAATTGAGCACAGAAACGGATATCGATCGCGAGCTTGAGAGCATTTCGCGAAAAATGCTCCAAGGCGAAGCGGACGATATTGATAGCGCGCTATACAACGACCTTTTGACAAAAAGATCGGGCATGTTCTTGAATCTCCCCCAAGTGCCCATGCGGCGTAGCGCACCCGTTCGTTTTTTGCGCCCTTTAAAGAACCTTATCGCCGGTGAGGCCGATTAAGCTGGCCGAACCGATAGCGTTAAATGGTTGGCGGACGCCTGCTAGCGAAGGCATTGGCAGAATCAGCGCCATATTGGTGCCCGCCAGCCGGCATCAATTGCTTCCCGCTCAGAGCAGAACCATCGTTCGCCTTTGGAGGTGTCGATCTTGGTCCGGTTGTACCAAGGTGACCAAGGTGGATGATAGATCCGGCCGTTACTTGAGATGTTGCCTTTGATAGGGCAGCCATCTGGGGCCTTTTGCTCGGCAACCTCCCATCGATGAGTTCGATATTCCCAAGGCGCTTCTGCGGGGCCCTGCCAGACGCCGATCCCTGAAGCGCGCGCGGCCTCCTCCAACTCCGCGAAGTCCTGGGTATACCTCCGGAAGGCCCACGCATGGCCGTCCGCCACCATGCGCTCGTTTACGTTCACGCCTTCAGCTGAACAGACCCCGAGCAAGCGGTCGTAATCATCCTTCCCTCGGACCTGGCATTCGACCGATTTGCCCTCGACAAAGCCGGCCATTGCGGCAGTAGCTTCGTTGCCGCACGGCCAGGTGCCGCCCTTTGCGTCCCCGCACTTCTGACCGGCCTCGGGAGCGTCGATTCCATACAGCCGCACAGTGACACCGCCGACTTCGATGGTATCGCCATCGATCACCGAACCGGCGCCCGCTAACTCAGCGGCCTGAGCAGGTACCGACAGGCAGCAAAGAGCGCCTAGGACTGCCCACCTCACTGGATCCCCTCCTCTGAAATCACGCGTTTGGCGTTGGCCAGGAAGAATGCCGCCATTTGCAAATGGAGTGCGTCAGCCTCTTCCTCGCACCGCTCAACCATCGCATACAGGTCAGCAATGCGTTGTTGTCGATCGCTCATGTCCCCCCCCCATTAGCCTCGCGCCGCAATCATTGGTGGTTCAAACACTACCACCACATGCCGGGACCCGCACCGCGGGCACATAAGGCGCTGCTCGAGCCTAGCGATTGGAAAGTTACGGCCTCTTGTCCAGACTAAGGTGGAGATGTCCAGTTCCGCGCGAAACGTGCAGCGTCGAGAGCTGTGAACGTGGTCGACATAGCCCTTGCTGCAGCGAGCGTGAACGCGCCAGCCCTGTGAGAACGCGTCTCCAAGTGTCTCGACCTGCATGGGAACATAAAGAGAACATTTGGCAACATCGTCAAGCGCTATTCCTAAGAACGATCCACCACTTTCTGGTGTCCCGTGGTGGCCGAAACAATCTCGACTCGCATACATTCGAACCAAGACCGTCGTCGGCACTTTCTGCAACCGGGACACCGGGCTCGATAAAGCGGGGTCACGCGTACAGTGACCGAGCAGCGGGCAGTACGCCCGCCTAGCAGAAGGACCTACTAGCCATGTACTTGGGTAGAAAGGGGCCGAAGTTCGTTGTCGTTAGATCGCATCGGCGTTGGCTGGACGGACAGTTCCAGCGTGTCGTGAGCTACATTCGCGGACGCAGGTCAAGAATGAGCCTTCGCCGATCAAACGATCAATTGGACTTCGGCTTTTAAATCACTTGTCCGATACGAGTGAGCCGACGACGGTCAGCCAATATCGCCCCTCCGTAGCCCCTCATTGGTGATCTCTTTTACCCGGGTGGGAAGGGCCCTGTCATTGTAGACCCTGATTCCGGCGGATACGCCCCTCTGGACCATCTCCTGGATCTCCTTGTTCCCGCGCGCGCCACTTACGTCGACCGAGATCTGAAGTACCGATGGTCCGCTCTCGGCGCCGGCAGCAACCGCCGTCGACAAACCGTTGATGAGGCTGGCCGTCCGACCCGCCATTCGGCTCGTCAGAACGTGCTCGCCCTTCTCAAGCACCGCCGCGAATTCGTTCGATGACAGGCCGGCGTGAAACCTTGGAGCACTAATGAAAGCGGACGCAGGAACACGACGCTGTCGAGGACTACCAGCGCCGACTTTTCCGCCGCTGTGATAGAGGTAGCCAGGCGCAACGGTCGGCAGTGTCGCGCTGCCGGTGAACAGTCCTCCGATCGCGCCGAGGATCCCTCCTCCGCTTCCGAACAGACCAGCCAGCGGTCCCGTGCCCAGTATCGATGCCTGCAGCGCAGCATCGGCCAATGCGAGCGCAAGCCGCTGGATGACGTCTGTCGCGTCGTCGCCACGGACAATGATTGAAGACAGCCCGTCGGTGAGCGTCTGGCCAAGATAGTCCGTCAGCGCCGCGGCTCGTTCGGTCGCCTTCGCGGTGTCATCAAGCGCGGCTTCCTTCGCTTGGAGAGCCGAGACGGCTGCCGCGATCGCCTGCCCCTGCTCCGACTCGAGAGTCACGCCAGCGCGAAGCAACTCATTGTAGAGCCGCTGGCTGTCGGTTGTCCGTCCCAGCTGGTCCAACTCGAATTGAAGGTTTGCAATGACATCTGCCGCACGGTCCCGTTGGACGCCGCTCGACTGCTTGGATAGCGCGAACTCTTGGGCGCGGAGCCGGTTGAGATTGGCCTGTGTCCCCTCCTCTTGGTGACGCAGGAACAAGATCTCTTCGATCTGCTGCTTTTCGGCTTCGAGCTCGTCAATCCGGCCGGTTGCTTCTGCTACCGCCTGGCGCGGTCCGCCGCGCTGAAACTGCTTCAGCGTCTCGCGGATCTCCATCGCCCGCTCGGTGAGGCTGCGGGTCGATCGGTCCTCCAGGTTCTTGAAAGTGTCGATCAGCCGGTTGACCTCACGAGCCACGCCAGCAATCGCCTGGGCCGTCTGGACGATCAACGGCGTGATCTCGATGAACGCCTGTTTCAGGTTCGTATCGACAACCTGGCTGGCGACGTCCAGCTTGCGCGTCATTTCGTCGGCGTTGGCGATCACGTCGGCCGATATCACCAGCCCCAGCTCGCGAGCTTCTCTGCGAAGCGCAGCCATTCCTTTGGCGCCATCCGCTAGGAAGCGAACGAACTGTTCGCCACCGGTGCCGCCGAAGAGCTCATCGGCAATCCGGATCTGTGCAGCGGTCTCAAGTCCCCGCATTCGTTCGATGATGGCATCTAGCAGGGAAACCGGGTCGCGGAGTTTCCCGGCGAGCTCGCTAGCAGTGAAGCCGATACGCTGAAACGCTTCTGCCGCTGGACCGGCGCCCGTTGTGATCCATTCGTCGGCTCGGAGGTTCAATTCCTTAATGCCGTCGACCAGAGCGTCCATCGACACGCCGCGGTACAAGGCCGCGAAGCTCAGCTCCTGGAAGTCCTCGACAGCGATGCCGGCCCGCTTAGCCTCCCGGCCGATCTCGGCGAACGACCTCGTCGCTTCCTTGGCGCTATCGACAAGCGCGTCCAGGCCAAGGCCGGCGCCGATGCCAAGGGCGGCCGGGCCAAGCGCGCGACCCAAGGCCATGATGTTCTTGTTGAGGCCGGTGATGCCGACGCCGAGATGGCCGAACCGCGCCTCGATCTGCCGCACGCGCTTGTCGGTTTGGGTGCCGAACGCAGCAACGGCGCGCTCACCCTTATTGAACGCTGCCTGAAGGTGTCGGAGGTCGCCGCGGATGGCAACGTCGATTGAGCCTACATTTGCCATATGTTCTTTTCCGTCCGCGCCCGATTAGAAGCCATTATGTAGCGATACACGCGACTCGGGCGGTTTAGCTGATTAGTAGACAAACGGTTGTACAAGTTGCAAAATGAGAGCCATTGAAGGGGCTGGGACACATGCCAAGAAACGATGATAGTGGCTCGAAGCCACCTCCCCCACCGCCGCCGAGGGATACGATGCGTGTCAAGGGTGGTGGCGGTTCACGACCCAATATCGGCTTCACAATCGGTAGTGATAGTGGCCGAAAGCCAACGACGGTGCCCAAACCGAAGCCTAGCCCCAAACCAAAATCTGGCCCTAAGCCAAAAAGCTAGCCACTGGCCACCGACTCAAGGCTGGGAAACCAAGCTATTATTCCAATTGTTAACGAGATAGGGATCGTAGCCATGCCCCACCATTTTGCGCGGCGAAGGGAACGCGCGGTCCTATCACTCATTTCGGCATTTATTTTACCCATTTCCTGAAGATTCTTGAGATATTCGTTGGTAGCAATAATAATACTCACGCCGTTATTGTTTATGGCCCACTGCCAAAAATCAGGATCACGCCCAGGAAGGTTGATGTTGCCGGACTCCATGGCACGGAAACAATAAGTGGCCCCAACAAACAAAGATACGGCAGCACCGAACATTGCTACGCCGACTGTTGGTGGAACTATTGCAGAATTACCCAATGCGGCCGCGACGCCAGCTGCAGCCGCAACGCCTAATGTAGCGTAGTGCGACAACAAATTCATTGCTTGTTGGTCAGTATGATAGATTAGCTCGATTGTGGCCGCATGTCGGCAGCGTGCATCTTCCAATGCAAACATTAGTTCTTCGTTTGACAACATGCTTCCTCCGTAGGCCTGTCGATACATCGTAGTGATAGAGCCGCGAAAGCGCTACTCCTGCCACTCAGCGGCGATATCGAGGCCGGCACGCCGGCCGATCTCTCGAATGCCCGTCACGTTGTAGGTCTGCCCTTCGCATTGCAGCCGATCGGTCTCGACGACGTCGGCGAAGTAGCGGGTCCGGAAGGTCACGGTCCGGGTTGCGTAACGCTGCGCTGCGGCGAATTGCTCGTCTTCGGATTTGTGGATCTTGGCAGCCCAGACCGTTCGCACAGCCTGCCATTCGAACACTGGTTGGTTGAGGCCGTCCGTCCCGGCTTGTACGCGCCGGGTGATCGTCAATCGCCGGTCAAGCTTTCCCGCCCTCATGACCGCCACCTGACGTAGAAGTCGAGGATCCGGCGATAGACCGCGCGGTCCGCCGAGACGTCTGTGTAGTCGGCCCCCGCCTTCCAGATATCAACCGACGTCGCCCCGGCGATCGCCTGCTTGGTAATATCGCTGAGTGCCGCTTTGACGACCTCCCCCAGGTCGTTTGCACCGGCCGGGTCGTCCGCTAGGCACTGGACTTGAACGCGGGACTCGAAGTAGCCGCCGGCGCCACCCACCATTTGGTCCTCGGACTCTGATAGGAGCGAGGCGACCAGGCACGGCCGCGCAAAGGCCTGAGGCACTTCGAAGGCGTGGATTCGGAATGCCTCGGGGCTTTCCCCGTCGCCAACAATTGCGGCCACGGCCGGTGCGGCTTTCAAGGCGGTGATTGTGATCTCAAGAGCACTCATCGGCTCGTCCTTTTGATCGCCTTGGCAATCTGCTTTTCGATGTTTGGATAGAGCTTCAGAGCGAACGTCTGGGCTGCCAGCTCACGGGTCGCTTCGAAGGCGCGCGTCAGCCAAAGGTGGCCAGCGACGGCGCTTGTACCGTCGGCACCAGGCGCCCTGCCCCACTCGGCGAGATGTGCGTACTTCACCGGCTTGCGGCCGTCCGGACCTTCGTAGTCCGATCGCGGGCCGACGATGTAAAGAACCTGATCCCTGCGCTTCGTCGCCTGCTTCTTGGTCAGCGACTTGGCGAGCGCACCGGTGTCCTTGATATCGCGGGCATTCTTTCGGGCAGCCGTGAGCATGGGCGTCATGGCATCGCGCGCCGCGGCGTTCGCGGCCGTGCGAAGGGGGGAAGCCAGGCGCCGGAAATTGCGTGCCGTCTCCTTAGCGCCGCGGACAGCCATCAGCAGTAGACCCGATAGGGCGAAAAGAGCCGGCGGGCCATCTGTTCATTGATCGTGAGCCCGCTTTCGCGCGCGTCGTACATGCTCGCGACGGTCATCAGCAGCGCTTGGCGAATGCCGGGATCGACGTCGGTCCCGGCGTCGCCATAGCCCGCGGCGTAGCGGACCTTAACCGCCTCCGGGTGATCGGCGGTAGCAGGCCAGGATTCGCCGTCTACTGGGCTCACGCGGGTCAGCCCGTCGCCGCCCTTGTACGTGGTGTAGACATCGCTGCTGAGCGTCTGCTCGGCGCTGTCGGTGTCTAGGTAGACGATCGATTCCAGGGCGTTGAACGGCGGTCGCGGCAGAATGATCCCGCCGTAGCAATACGCGGGGAAGGATGGCTGCCGCAGCTCAAGCGTATGCAGGACAAGAGACCGTCCGAGCCAGCCGTCCGGACCGGCGGTCCAGTCCGTCACCGCGGCGACCATCGTCGTGATGACCGTATCGTCGTCGTCGTGATCGACACGGAGATAGGCCTTTGCCTCGGCAAGACTGACGACGGCTTCGGTGGCCGGCGTAATGACGTGAAGGGACATCAATCACCCTCGAACAAAAAAGGCCCGGCACATGGCCGGGCCTGACTGGTTGATGTTGCAGGGTCGAGAATTCGACCGACGCTGTTAGGCGTTGATCGTCGGGCTCTCGCCGAGCTCGAACTGGCCGTAGACGTACGACTCCGGCCGATAGACCGCGAGGGCCAACCGCTCTTCCGCGCGGATCGCCACCAGGTTCTTGGTGAAGTAGTCGTCGTGCTCTGTCGACACCTCGACCGCAGCGTCCTCGCGATCGAAGACCTGGGCTCCCATCGTCGAGCCGACCAGGAATTCGCCGGCCGACATTGCGGTCGTCTCGATGACGGCGAGACGCCAAAGCCGCATCTCGGCGCCTGTCGTCGGCATCGGAACGATCAGGTAGCGCTTGTCGCCGTCCTTCGTGGTCTCGATCGCGGCCCAGTCGATCGGGGAGAGTACGACGAAGGTCGGGCGGTACTCTGCCATCCGCGCCTGAAGGATCGCGCGACGGATCGTGTCGATCGCCGTGTCTTCGGCCACCGAATACGTCCCCTCGGCGAAGGCTGTCGCCTGGTTCAGCAGGCCGTTCAGGTTCTGACCGGTTCCGTTGCCGTTCAGGAGTTGCGCCTCTTCCACGTACTTGAGCCCGTAGAGCGCGCGCGTGTTGATGTAGCTCATCAGCATCGGGACGTCGGCGAGCACCTGCTTGGACGCAGCGAACCAATGAGCGATCGTCCGGACGTTCGTCGTCGTCAGGTCGAACTCCAGGTCCGACTGTGGCTTGTCGCCGCCTTCGGCGACCGGCGCCGCGGAATTGGTGAAGCCGGTCTCCTGAACGAATTCGATCGCGTTCGAAGAGGTCCGCCCCGGCAGCAGCAGGTCTCGGATCGTCAGGGGACGGTCGATCGGCGACACGACGCCTGGCAGACGATCGGGTCGGATCAGGTCGCCGGCACTGCCGGCTGCGTCCGTCGTGGCACTGGTGATCGTCGCTTTGACGTTGAGGCGCGCGGTGCCACGTCCCTTCGACTGGAGCGCCTTGAAGTCGTCGGAGCCGGTGAACTGTTCGCCGAGCGACGTTTTGCCCGGCGCGTCGACGCTGCGCCGGCCGAGTCGCTGCTCCACGGCGACAAGACGTTCCGAAAGCTCGCTACCGGCCGTGGACAGTTTCTCGAGTGCGGCCTTGGTTTCGGCTGCCATCTCGCCGTTGGCCTTGATCTCTTCGGACGCCTTCTCGGCGAAAGCCTTGATCTCGGCATCGCGCTTTTCGAGCGCGTTGAGAACGGACTTGAGCTCCAAGTGATCGTCGGCGCGCGCGCCAGCGTTCTTCCGCCCGAAGGCGGGATCGAAGTGCTTGGTCATGAGACCCTCTTAGATTTTGGGAAGTGCGAAGCCGTTCAAGCGGCTCACGAGCTCGCTGACGGCGGTTTCATTCGCCGGGTCTCCTGACTCGCTCAGGAGGTGTTTCAAGCCGCGGTTGGCGATGATCGCGGCTTGCGAGCGCGAAAACCCTGACTCTCTCAGGAGCCTTTCGAACTCAGGAAGGGTGGGCAGCCCGCCATGGGCAAGCTTCAACTTGATTGCGTCGACACGCGCGGCGTCATTCGCCGGCATCGTCACGATGCTGATCTCCTCGAGGTCCAGTTTCGTGAGTGTACGGATCCCCGACTTCTCATCGAAGGAAGACTCGCGCGTCCAGTATCCGATCGACAATCCGGTGACTGCACCGGCCTTCATGAGCGCATGAGCTTCGCGCGCCTTGGCGACGTCCTTCGTGAGGAGCCGGCCCTCGACATAGAGCCCTTTCGAATCCTCCTGGAGGCGATCGTAAACGCCGAGCGGTTCGGCTGTGCGATGTTGCCAAAGGATCGGCAGCTTCCGGCCCTTCGAGGTCGCGTCAGCCAGGCTGTCGGCAAATGCGCCGGCCGCGACAATCTCATTGTAGGTGTCGACGACATCGAACACCGAGCCATAGCCGGAGAAGTGGCCATCATCGGTGGCCTTTACCGACAAATCGAAGTCGCGAATTTTGAGGGTCATTGGTCGATCCCGAGAGCGTTGCGCATAGTGTCACGCGGATCCGTCGCGCCGAGTTGTTCCAGCGGAGCAAGATTGGTCTGTGCGGTTAGCGCATCGCCGCCGTCGACGGCCGGGAGGTTCAGCTTCGCCCTGCCCTCGTTGCGCGTCATCAAGCCGTTCTGAACGGCCCCGGACAGGAACGCGATCTTCGCGGCGCTATCCGCCTGCAGGAGGCTCTCGCGGGAGAACTCGGCGTAGTAGCGGGACCGCTCACCCGGTACCAGGAGCTGCTTCCCGATACGTTTCTCAATTCGCGTGAAGAGCGGGTTGAGCCCCGTCGTGAGCCACTGGATAATCAGCGCCTCAACACCGGTTCCCCACATGGTCTGACCTTGTGCGGCGTGACCGATAATAATTGGCGGCACCCCAAACCAGCGGCAGATTTCCTCGATATGGAATCGCCGGGTTTCGAGCATCTGCATATCCTCGGGATTGAGGGACAGCTGTTCGAACTTCAGTCCGGACTCCAGCACCATGACCTTTCCAGCGTTCGTGCTCGAGCTGTACTGCTTCAGGATCCCCGAAAGCTGCTTGCGTTGCACGTCAGACAGTTCGTGCTCGGTCTGCAAGATACCGCTCGGCATGGCGCCGTTGCCGAACAGCTTGCCGGCCGCTTCGTCCGCGGCGATCGCGCCACCCAGCGTCTGCACACCGAACGTGATCGGGGAAAGGCCAAGGTCACCTCCGAAGCCGAAGCCGCGGATGTGAAGGACAGACTCGGCCGGCAGGTCGATAAGCTTGTTGCGGTCGGTGAACCGGTACCGCAGGTCGTGGGCTTCGTTCCGGGCCACCTGTACTTGGTCGGCCGGGATTATATTCAGTGACGTGAGCCGGCCGCCCGTTCGGTCGATCTCGGCGAAGGCGTTACCGCGCACCATGAGCCAAGCGGCAATCGCGCCCCAGAATTCAAAGGCCGTCTGCTCGCTATTCGGTGAGTCACTGATGATGGTCGCGAGCGGATGATCGACACGGTTTCGACCACCCTTCCCGTCCCGCTCGAATAGGTGAACCGGTGTCGACGCGACGGCCTCGGAATTGAGGCGCACGCAAGCCCAGGCCGCAGCCAGCTGCAGCGCAGAGTAATCGGTGACCGACTTGCCCGACGCCGAGCTGCCGCCGGCGAAATAGGACCAAGGCGCAATACCGGAAAGGCCTACGCCGAAGCGCTTCCATTTGCTCCAAACTGACATTCACAGCACCATGACGGGGTTTTTCAACATGCCGTCCAGCGATGGCGGCGGCGGTTCATCTTGGTGGCGAGACGCAAGGCCAAGAGCCATGATCATCGCGACCAACGGATCTATCCGGACCGGCCCGCGGCGGTTCGATCGGTCTTTGTCGAGTTTCTGATTGCCGGCCGGATCGTTGATCACGATTGCGTTCGCCACGGCGGCGGTGAGTACCGGGTTGCCGCCGTGCCGGAGCCGGCCGGTCAGCATCAACTCCGCGGCGATCTCGATATCCGGCGACTGATCTTTGTAGCCTTGACCGCGGGCCTCAAGCGGCACCGTACAGTCGACGTCGTCGAGCTCGAGTTTGAAGTCGTCTATCCGCCACCGGTCAAAAGCGATCGCGCGGATATCGAACTCAGTTGCCAGCCGGGCGAGCTCGGTCGCAACGAAGCCGTATCGAATTACGGGGCCGTCGACGGCGATCAGATCGCCACCGGATATCCATTGCCGGAAGCGCTGCTGCTCTGCCGCCTTTCGCTTCCCCAAGGCTCCATCCGGGGTCCAGGACAGCGATAGAACGTCATACGTCGGCGGATGCCGTTCATCGGGGAAGACAAGGCAAAGGCTCGTCAGGTCGTCGCGGCCGGATAGATCCAGGCCTCCATAACAGCGCCGGCCCGTGAGCCTCTCTCGATCCACTGTCGCCGCGCCCTTCTTCCAGACATCGATTGTCACGATCCGCTGCTCTTCACGGGCGTCGACGCGCTGATTGAGCCTGAGGTTTCGGAAGCTCGGTTCGAAACTTGGCATTCGCCTGGCGCGTTCCTGTTCGATCAGGAGTTCGCGTTCGTCCAGGAAGCCGCCGACAATCGCGGGGTTGCAGGCTCGCAAAGTCTCAGGATCAAAAGGATCCGCGTCCGTCGGGGCTTGGGTCAGCTTGACGTGAATGGAGCGATCAGCGCCCGTCAGCCCCTGATCAATCAGTTCCGACAGCGGATGATTGTCGTCGGACGCCTGCGTGCTCAATACGATACCCAGGCAGTGGCGCTTGCCCATGCCGGTCACAAGTGCATCTAGAAGTTCCCGGTCCGGGACGCGAGCGAGTTCGTCGTAAAGCCACAGCGGACCTGGTGCGAGACCATGGCCCTTCTTGGCGTCGCCGGACATGGCTTCGAAGATAGTCCCGGCGCCGGGCCCGTCGTCATGCGCGACTTCGATCCGCTTTTCATGTCTCTTCGGATTGCAGCGAGCGGCAAGCTCAGGGGTGGCGTAAACGAGAGCTTCGACTTCCGCGAAGAGCTTGCTCGACTGCGTCCGATCGACGGCCGCCGCGTAGATCTCCCCGCGCGGTTGCGCCAATGGGCCAACTAGCCCGGCGCATACGAGAGCCGCCGATAGACCGGTCTTGCCATTTCCTCGAGGCTCACTGAGTACCGCCAGCCTTACCGGGTCGTCGCCCGGCCGATCGAACACCTCCCTCAGGAACTCTCGCTGACCTTCCAGAAGCCTAAACCGTTTCCCGGTTAGCGGGCCCTTCGTAACGCGGAGGTTTTGAACGAAGCGAATTACCCGCTCGCTCGCTGTCAGCCCGGCATACTCCCAAGACTGTTTCCGTCTCGGCTTCTCCGCGAGCTGTTCCGCGGCACGCTTGAGCCGCGCGGCGCCTACACCGCGTTTTGCCATGCCGGCGCTCTTTAGTTGCCGAGACTGAATGAAGTGGCGGGCGGTGAAGGAACCACCGACCCGCCGTCGGCGACAGGAGAGGCCGCCGGACGCTAGCGCTGCGCTTGCCACTAGCGTGTTTGGTGATCAGGAATTCGCCAGCTGTTTGCGATTGCCGGCATGCCGGCGTTTCATGCCGCGTATTTCGTAAAGCAATGCGCTGATCGCTTGCCGGTAGATCTCTGCGCGCGTGCCAAGTTCTCTTCCGCAGGAGGAACAGGTGACAAGTCCTGGACCGTCATCCTGAAGAACGCCGTCGCAAAAACGGCAGCGCATTTCGAGCTTGATCGCTGCTTTTGGAAGCACAACCATCCTCGCGCCCTCGCCTTATAATTGTTATGATTAACTATACACGAAATGCGAGCTACAGGGAAATTAAGTACGAAGAAAAGGGTGCGTGTCGGTGAGCGTGTTTTCAGGTCTGCGACTTTTGATCCGCCCTCCCCTCAGCCGGCGGTCACGCACGCGAACCAGATCCCCGCGGCCAGCGCGTTTCCCAACGGCGGGTCGCGCCTGGCGATGGCGTCGACGTCCACTCCGAGCGCGACGAGCGCTTCGCGGATCGCCTGTGCTTGAGCGAGGTCATCAGCTCCAGTGCGATCGGTCATGGTCTTCCTCGATTGAATGGGTGATTTGGATCGGCCGGCAGACCGTCGGCGCCGATCGCGGTGTCATAACCCAACGCTTCGCTCTGCTGTTTCTGGCTGTCGTGGCAAGCCTTGCAGAGCGATTGCAGGTTGCGCTGATCAAAGAACAGCGCCCGATTGCCGCGGTGCGGGCGGAGATGATCAGCGACCGTTGCTCGCGCTTGGCATGAAGCGCAGCGTGGCTGGCGCTTGAGCTGCTCTGCTCTCAGTTGCTTCCACCGCGCGGTTGAGTACCAGGCGCGCCACGGCTTTTCGCGGGCGCGCTTCTGATCGTGAAGTCGCTTGCTGTCTCGCTGCACGCCGCTCTCGCTTGGCTCGGTTCTCGGCGACGCGCTTGCACCGGGGTGAGCAATAATGGCTGTCGCCGCGCCGGCCCGGCGGTATGTCGTCGCCGCAAACTGTGCATGATCTCGGCGCTGACAGCTTGCCAGCGGCCTTTCGGTGGCGATCCGTACACGATCGCGAGCACCATTTCTGATGTTGCCTTGTCGGCTTAAACCGGGCCCGACACAGCGGTCCGACACAGGTGCGCTCAGGTAGGAGCCTTTTCTCGCGATCGGCAGCGCATTTGCTCGAGCAGCATCGCTGCTGCGGATAGTTGGCAGTGAACAGCGCCCCGCACTCGTCACACTTGCGCTGACCGTACCGGTCGGTGCTCACCCGGCGCTGACGGTCCTGGTAGGCAGCCTCTGCGACCACGCCCCAGAGATGATCGCCGGCAGCGCCGAACTCTTCGGCGGTGATCGCGCATGCGAAACTGCAGAAGCCGCGCTCGTAGTGGTTTTCGGCCAGCCGCTTCCCGCAGTGGCGGCAACCTTCGCGGCGGTCGAACCCATCGTCGTCGGCACGCGGTCGATGAGCCAAGCCTATCTTTCGAAGCGCTTCTCCGACCACGGCGGCCGCTTCTGCGTCGGCGCAGGCCCAAGAGCCTTCGGGGTGACGTGCCATCAGATCGTGGCGCAGCGAGTGGCGCAGCGTCGCCTCAAATCTGAACCGGGTCGGCTCGCCGCGCTTGAGGATCCGAGCGAATTTGTCGACCAGAGCCCGTCGCCGGTCACCGCTGATCAGCCGGCCGGCTTGGCCCCGCCCGGACTTCTTCAGGGCCATCAGCCGCCGACGGCAAAACCGGGTAGCCCGGCCTCCGCCAGTCTGCGGCTCGCTTCGACAGCGATTGCTCGCGTCGGGTAATTCGAAATCCGGATCCGCTGCCCTTGGTACACGGTGATTTGCCAGCCTTCGCCGCGAAGTGCTGGCTCCACGACGTAGCGATGCTGCGTGGGAACGCCCGTCGGCGCCTGTGCGCCGGCCGCAGTCTGATCGATGTTCATGATGGCCTCAGAATCAAAAACCCGCCTCAGGGGCGGGTCTTGCAGGCGCGATTTGGGAATCGCCGCCGATTGTGGGAATTTTCGACCGAAATTTGTCCCCAAGTCAAGGATTTTCATCCTATAAAGGATAACGGCATCGGTTTTATGTATTTTCGCGATTATTCGGTTTCTTAGCTAGCGCGCGTTTATGTTCTGGTTCCGATTCGTTTCTTTCTATTCTCTGTATATTCTATTTAAGAAAGATATTAGGTAGTGGAAAGTAGATGAACCTGTATCTTGAGGAAGGCTTGACCTATGCCGCCAGGCATAGCTTCGCCTACCGACGTCCAGGAATACCCGAACGTCGTGGCGAAGCTACCTAGATGAACCTGTAGAGCCATCGGAGAGGATATTGGATTGACGCAACCTCCTTCGGAGGAGAGGCCGGGGTCGTGCTGTCGGCCTTTATGCGCGCTTCATACGGCGCTGGAACACCGCCTCGCCAATCCACCAGCTCGGCAGCTACCTGCAGGTCGGCGCCAGCCGTTGCCCGCTCCTGGAGCCTTTTGGCTCCTTGTTGGGACTCTCGTCCAGTCCGGCGACGCTCCGGATGCTCCACCGCGGTCATGTTCCCACGGATCGGCCCTACAGTCGGGCTCGCTATACCGCGTCGATTTTCACACACATAGTTCAATAAAATTGAACGTATAAAGTTTTTAGTTCAGTTTTCTTGACTTATGGGATGCATTGCTGTAGAGAGGCTTTGATCCACCAGCACACAGTGTCAGCCGGTCGCCCCTACGGGCGGCCGGCCTTTTTTCGCCGTTCCGACCGCATCTGATCGACGTTCTCGAGTAGCGACTCAAGCAAGTCGCAAAAGTCGTCAACAGTCTGTATGGGGTTCTCGGGGTCTTCCTCGAGTAGCAACGCGAGGTACGCTAGGACGGGCCTTCCGGGCCTCAGGGCACCGCTCAGCACACGGGCTTTGCCGACGATCGCTGAAACCGGCATCTCGATATCCAAGAAGCGGATGTGCGGTTCGGGCGGATATGTGCTTTCGCCCTCCCAAGACACGTGCCCGGAATCGATCCGGACACAAACGTCCCACCAACGGTGAATAGCGATCGTCGCCATCGTCAGCGCGTCCCAAAGATCAGATGTGTCGGGCAGCGAACGGCTAGCGCCAATTGCAACGACGTTATCCATCAGGCTGAACCTTCCGGGTCACCGTTGAGCCGTTGGCGATAGCTGATGAGATTCTGGACGTGAGATAGGATTGCGTCGGCGTTGGCCTTGAGGTCCTCACCACGATATCCCGCCTCCGCCAGCGAACTGACGAGCTTGCCAACCAGCGCCGCGTTTACTCTCGAACTCAGTGCCGCAGCCTCTCCAGGCGAGGGAGAGGTGCTGTCGATTACGGGAACGGATCTTTCCAACGACGCAAGATAGCCCTCGCCAATCTTTCGGACCTGTGCGGCTGACAATGGTGCGACCATCACGCGCCCCTCATCATCGCACGGCCTAACTCGGCGTCATGCGCGCCCCCAACAATCGCCTGCTGCGCGGCTGCCGTACCTGCGAGCGCCCGGAGAGCGTGTAGATCACTGAGTGAAACGGTGACTTCGTCCGCGGCGTCGACCCGGGCTTCCAGAGCTTCAATGCTCAAGCTGAGCGCCTGCAGGGTGTCTTTGAGCCCCGCGAGTTCGTCGTCGAAGCTCATCACGCGGCCCTCTGGTTGCGCTTGGCTTTCATGGCTTCCAGCGAGGCTTCGCACTCGGAACGCAACCAGCGGGACATTCCTGAGGTCGGTTTAATAGGCCTCGGAAACCTTCCGTCGGCGATGCCGGAGTAAAGCGTTGAAGCGGAAATGCCGCCAAAAAAGGCGCACACATCACGCTTTGTCATCAGTTCGGGATTAGGGGCGGGTTTCTGCGGTTCCATCATGGCCACCTCTCGCTTGAGATGGCCTTACGGCAGTGACCATCGCGCTAAACAACAGGCTGCCGCCTGCATGTTCGCGGGAATGGTCAGTCTCGACCGATTGCTCTACCCAGGAGCTCCTTCGTCCTGGAAGCGCCGCGACGTGTCCCTATGTGCTCTATGCCACGCGCGGTCTTGTAAAGGTAAGGCAGATCTGTCCGGATTTGTCAAGAGCTGGATGTAAAGCGCCGCTGGTGTCGAGATTAGAGTTGCGCCGTCCGTCTTCGTTCGATCTCATCTGGGCTTAAGGCTTTCCTTTTGCCGAATTAAGATCAATCACATTCTCGCCCCCGGCGCGTCCGAGATACTCTGCCCAATCGCGCATTAAAACGCGCCGTTTCTCCAATGCGGAAGCTCGCCGGTATGCCGCTTCGGTCGCGTCACGAATTGTGTGGGCAAGTGCTGCTTCGGCGACTTCGCGCGGATGGTTCGTGCAGTCTCCACACCAGTCTCGAAAGCTGGAGCGGAAACCATGAACGGTGAATTCGCCGGCCCCAATTCGCCTTAGCGCCATTGTGAGCGCCATTACCGAAAGTGGTCGGCCAGCCTTCTGACCCGAAAAGATGTAATCACCGTGCTCCCTGTTCCGGGCGACCTTCATGTTCTCAATGATTTCCACTGCACGATCGGTCAACGGAACGTGGTGCTCGCGCCCTCCCTTCATTCGGGCCCCAGGAACTGTCCATAGCTTCTTCCGAAGGTCGACTTCCGGCCAAACAGCCCCCATGACCTCGCCGGATCTCGCGGCGGTCAATATCGCAAACTCGAGAGCCAAGTTTGACGTGCTCCGTGTCTCCCGAAGCTTCGCGACTACATCGGGTACTTCGCTGAATGGCATCGCTGCATGGTGCCCCCGCGAAAGCTTCCTGCGAGGGGGTAGAAGTTTGTCGAGATGTCCCCGCCAGCGGGCCGGATTCTCGCCTTGCCGGTGCCCTTTGGCTTTTGCCGCATCCAGTACCGCCTCAATCCGGCCGCGGACCCTTGAGGCGGTTTCAGGCTTTGTTTGCCAAATTACCTGGAGAACGCTCAGAACATCTTCTGTCGTGACGTCGTCGACCCGCTTGTCTCGTATAGGTCCTGCGTAGCGAGTTAGCGTCATCTTCCATTGAGCTGCATGTTTGTCGTTGCGCCATGACGGCTCCATCGCCTCGATGTGCGCATCAGCGGCCTCGCCAAATGTTGGAGTCATTCGCTCATTCTGGCGTACTCCGATCGGATCTTTGCCATCCAAGAGAAGCTCGCGCGCGGCCTTTGCTTTGATCCTGGCTTTAGCCAAAGAGACGTCGCGGGCGGACCCCAAGCCCATTTCGCGGATTTTCCCGTTCCAACGGAACAGGAACACCCAACGACGTCCGCCGTTTGAAGAGATGCTGAGATAGAGGTTACCCCCGTCAGCGTAACGGCCCGGCTTGGTGACCGTATCGACAAACCTTGCTGATAGTCCGTTTCGATTCCGACCCATTCCGCCAGTCCTGTTGCCCTATCGTCTGCCCTATCATAGGCGCTGGACTGATGCGGACAAGGCTGTATCAAAGCGGATAAGAACGGACGGCGATCTGTCGTCTTTCTATCTGTAATAGTGAGTGTTTTTGGATTGTTGCGGTCAGGCACGGACTGTCTCAGAAAACGACGGACGGAATAATTTAATCCCACCTCTTCCGCCATATCCTGAAGCGTTAGTTCTAGGACGCGGACTCATAAGATCTGATCCAGATCCGGATTGAAGCGAGTTTGACGAGGGCGAGGTAGTTCTCGTCGTGTTTCTCGTAGCGGGTGGCGATCGCGCGGGAATGTTTCAGTCAGCAGAAGAAGCGCTCGACCACATTGCGGAATCGATAGAGCCATCGACTGAAGGGCGGCTTGTGACGTCGGTACGAGACCGGCTTGGCGCAGAGCCAGCCGCCTTGCTCCCTCATCTGCCGACGCAGCGTATCGTTGTCATAGGCGGCGTCGGCCAGAAGCGTCTGTCCCGGCCCGATGCCCTCCAGCATGTCGGCTGCGCTGCGCCCGTCATGGGCCTGACCGGCGGAGAGCTTCAGCTTCACCGGCAGGCCGTCGGCAACGACGAGCGCGTGGATCTTGGTGGTCAGTCCGCCGCGCGAACGCCCCATGCAGACGGCGCCGGATCGTGCCACGCCGGTGGCCTCGGCGCCCCCTTTTTTCCGCCGCGCGATACGGCGCTGGCGTGCTGATGGACCTTGATGGAGGAGGAATCGACCGATTGCAGGTCGCCGTCATAGGCCGCCGAGACCGCATCGAAGATGCGATCCCACACCCCCAGCTTCCGCCAGCGCACGAAACGGTTGTAGCAGGTTGTGGACGGGCCGTAGCGCTCGGGAATGTCGGCCCAGGGCGAGCCGGTGCGCAGCCGCCAGTAGATGCCGTTCAGCACCTTGCGATCATCGACCCGCGGAACGCCGCGCGGCTTGTTCGGCAGCAGGGGTTCGATGATCGACCATTCGAAATCGGTTAGTTCGTAGCGGCGCTGGGACATGGCAAACTCCTTGTCCGAGCTTGAATCATGTCTCGCACTGCGCCGCTACCTGTTTATGAGTTTACGTTCTAGCGCTCTACCCGGTGCCGTGGTCCGGTTCCCATTCAAGCTGGCCGTTGGGCTCCACCTCGATCCGGTCGAGGGCTGCCTGCGTCAGTGGCTTGCGCGGCAGGAATTCAGGGAGAAAGCGCCGGAGATAGGTCACGGCGCAGGCCGTGCCTTCGCGCCGGTAGGCTTCGGTGATGTAGCCGTGATGGCCGTAGGACATCGCCCAAATTCCATCCATTGCCGCTGCGGAGATCTCGAGCCAGTTGGCGAGTTCCGGCATCGGCTGCATATCGAAATAGGCTTCCAGCATCCGCGCCCGGCTCCGGGCGATCCGGGTGTTGCCGGAAAAGTCCGCGTTGCGTACCGCGACCGAGACACCCGCGCCGAGAAACAATCGCAAGGCCGCGGGGCGGCTGTTCTGAAACACCGCCGCGTTCTTGTGCTTCATCTCGAGAAGTTCTTGCCAGGTCTGCGGTTCCGGGTCGACGAGCGGCGCTATCGAGCGGCGATAGATCTCTTCGTTGAACCGCTGCGCCAGGGCGACGTAAACGGCGTTGCGATTGGGGAAGAAGTAGTAGACCGATGCAATCGAAACGTCGGCCGCCTCAGCGATCTGAGACAGGCTGATATCTTCGTCTCCGCACTCGGTCAGGAGGGCTTCGGTGGTATCCAGAAGCAGATTATAGCGCTCGACGCCGCGGCGTCGCATGGGGCGGCTCAACGTGGCCGCTCCGGCTATATCACTTGAGCGTTTCAAACCTTGCTCCCTGCAGACGTGCGCGCCAACTTACGGTGGTGCGTCGTTGCCTACAAGTTTGCGGCGAAAAGAGGAATGGGCCGCCGCCGCTGTGGTGCGGGACGGCCCTTCCGTTTTGTCGGATCCTACTGCAGAAGCCAGTTGGTCCAACGCTCGCGGAGCTCATCTCGGTGCTCGCCGATCCATTCGAAATCCGGGTCGACCAGAAGTTCGTAGTTTGCCGGATAGGTTGCGTAGAGCTTCTGCTGATCCTCGGGCAACTGGCTGAGGCCGATGGTCGAGGACGTGGCGTAACCGACCGCCTTGATGAAGCCGGGATGCCCCTTTGCGTCCCCATAGAAGAAGTTGATGAAATCGAGTGCGCCGCCGGTGTTCGGCGCTTTCGCGAGGATGGCGAAGTAGCCCGTGTCGCGGATCGCGCCGTCCCACGCCATGGCGAAGGGAGCGCCGTCCTGGATCACCTTCAACGCGCGGCCGGAATAGCTCATCGCCATGACGACCTCCTTGTCGCGCAGGATCTGCTGAACCTGGTTCCCGGTCTTCCACCACACCGCGATGTGCGGCCGGATTTCGTCGAGCTTCTTGTAGGCGCGATCCAGATCGAGCGGGAACAGGTCCTCCCGCTTCACACCGTCGGCCAGCAGCGCCACTGTCGGCAGCCACCAGTCACGGTCGCCGGTATCGGGCAGGCCGCGCGGTCCCGGGAACGCCTCGACGTCCCAGAAGTCGGCCCAGGTCTTGGGCTCCTTGCCGCCGAACGACTCCTTGTCATAGGTCAGCACCATGCCGCCGGTGGTCCGCGCAACGCCCTTCGGCTGACACGCGCCGGGAAGTGCGTACTCCTTCACGTTCTCCATGCTGTCGCAGGGAATGTCGAGCAGCATGTCAGCCTTGCCGACCAGGTCCGGACCCGTCGCGGTGACGATGTCGAACTCGACATTGCCCGTGCGCACCATGCCTTCGGCGCGCGCCCACTGGTCCGGCACCTCGATGTCGAAGGGAATGACCTCGATGCCGGTCTTGTCGGTGAACGGCACGTAGAAGAATTCTTCCATGGTGTTCCGCATCAGGCCGCCGGTGGTGGCGATGACCAGGTCATCGGCCTGTGCCGCCTGCGCAGAGGTCAGCACGGCCAGCGCCCCGGCCAGTATCAGTCCGCGTTTCAGTTTCGTCATGTCGAACTCCTTGTCGGTCCACGTTGCTCGAGGGGTGCGGCAGATCATCCCGTATCGGGACGGGCGGCACGCGATTCGGCCAGCCGACGCAACAGGGCGGCGGCGACCAGAATGAAGATCGAAATGCCGGTCAGCAGCACGGCGATCGCTGGGATCACCGGGGTCAGGTTCTGTTCGATGTTGTCGAACATCATGCGCGGCAGCGTCTTGTCGCGGATCCCGGCGAGGAAGAAGGTGATCACCGGTTCGTCGAACGAGAGGATGAAGGCGAAGAGCGCGCCGGAGAGGACATTGGGCAGGATCAGCGGGAGCGTCACCAGGCGAAACGCCGAGAACCGGGAGGCGCCGCAGCTCATCGCGGCATCCTCGAGCGTCGGGTCGACCGCGCTGAGCGCGGCCGCGACGGTGAAGACGGTGAAGGGCATGGCGATGACCGAATGGGCAAGCACATAGCCGAATACGGTGCCGGAGAGGCCGACCTGCTGGAAGAACAGGTAGAGCGCCACGGCCAGCGCGATATGCGGCACCACGATGGGAGCGATCAGAAGGCCCTGAAACAGTGCGCCAAGCCGCCCTGCCCCGCGCATCAGCGCGTAGGTCGCCATGGTTCCGACGGTCGCTGTCACGATGGCCGTGAGGACGGCGATCTTGAGGGAGAAGACGGTGGCGTCCATCCAGCGGGCATTTCCGAAGAATGCGCCGAACCACGACAGGGTGAAGCCCCGTGGCGGGAAGGTCAGATAGTCGGTCTCGCTGAAAGCCATCGGCAGAATCACGAGGATCGGCGCGAGAACGAAGAAGAGCACCGCGTAGACATAGGCGTTGAACAGGAGCCGGCGGGGATTGAGTCCGGGTGTCACATCTGGGCTCCCAACATGCGGTCGAACCGGAAGACCTTGCTGAAGAGCAAGGTGATCGCCGTCACGAACAGTGTCAGGACGCCCACCAGGGCCGCGGCGAACGGCCAATCCAGGAATTCGCGAAGCTGTTGGGAGATCAGCGTCGCGATCATCATCTCCTGCGGCGAGCCGAGGAGCGCGGGCGTGATGAAGTAGCCGAGGGCTGTCAGGAAGACGAGAATGAACCCGCCGAGAACGCCCGGCATGGCCAGCGGCAGCGTCACTTCCCTGAAGACGCGCAGCGGCCCGGCGCCGCAGATGGCGGCGGCCCGGCCATAGTCGGCGGGAATGTTGCGCAGCGCGCCGTAGATCGGCAGCACCATGAACGGCATCAGGACGTGGGTCATCGCAACGACCACGGCGCCCTGTGTATAGAGAAGGCGCACCGGCGCAGAGATGATCCCGACCGCCTGCAGGCCTTCGTTGATGAGACCGTTGCGTTGCAGGAGCACGGCCCAGGCGGCAGTGCGCACGAGGACGGACGACCAGAACGGCAGCAGGATGCAAGCGGTAATGAAGATGGCCATCGGTCCCCTGGACGCGACCATTGCCATCGCGACCGGGAAGGCGAGAACCAGCGACAGGCCGGCCACCAGGATCGCAATCCAAAGTGTCCGCATCAGCACCTTGGCATAAAGCGGATTGTCGAGAATGCGGCTGTAGTTTTCCAGGCCTGGTTGTGGCTCGAGTACGGAGATGGAAAGCAGGTTTGTCAGCGGATAGAGGAAAGCGAAGCCGATCAGCATGAAAAACGGCGCCATCAGCAGGAGGATACCAGCCGAGGAAAGACGTCTGCCGTCTGACTGAAAGAGCGTCGCGAGGGTCACGCGGGCACCTCCTCGCCGTAGACCAGCAGAGCTTCCGCTGGGTAGGTCAGGCCGACTCGGTCGCCGACGGTGAGGCGTGGAAGGTCTGCCGACGAGACACGCGCCCTCACCTCGGTGCCGTCCGCCAGCCGGGTGATGACCAGCGTGCCCGCCCCTGCGTAGACGACCTCTTCCAGGGTCGCCCTCAGCGCTCCGGGTGTGCCGGGCGCGGTGACGGCAAGTCGCTCGGGACGGATCGCGAGGGTGGCGCGGCCATGCGTCGGCGGAGCCCCCATGACCGCCGAAGACGGCGGTTCCAGTCTGTCTCCCTGCCCCAGGCTGAGGCCGGAGCCGTCCCACGTGGCCGGGATCATGTTCATCTCGCCGATGAATCCCGCGGCGAACAGGTTGGCGGGGCGCTCGTAGAGCTCGCGCGCCGGCGATATCTGCTGGACCTGCCCGCTGCGAAGGATCGCGATGCGGTCCGCCATGGTCAGCGCCTCGCCCTGATCGTGGGTGACGAAGACGACGGTGATGCCGAGTTCGGAATGCAGGCGCTTGATCTCGAGCTGCATCTCCTCGCGGAGATTCTTGTCGAGGGCCGACAGCGGCTCGTCCATAAGCAGGAGACGCGGGTGATAAACGATCGCGCGGGCAAGCGCGACGCGCTGGCGCTGACCGCCGGAGAGCTGCGAGGGCATCCGGCTGCCATATCCGTCAAGGCGCACGACCTCGAGCGCCTCGGCGGCGCGGCGGCGCCGTTCCGCGCGGCCGATGCCACGCATTTTGAGCGGAAAGGCGACATTGTCGACGACCTGCAGGTGGGGAAACAGCGAATAGTGCTGGAACACCATGCCGATGTTGCGCTTCTGCGGCGGCAGCCGCGTGCAGTCGCGCCCGTCGATCTCGATCCGCCCGGCCGAGGGGACCTCGAATCCGGCCAGCATCATCAGAACGGTCGACTTGCCTGAGCCGGACGGTCCCAGCAGGGCCAGAAATTCGCCGCTCTCGATGTCGATGGAGACGTCGTCGACCGCCTTCAGGTCGCCGAATGCCTTCTGAAGGTTCCGGATCGAAACTCCGGCTCCGAGGGCCTGCCGCCCGTTCTCGATTGGCAGGTTCGAACCATCGTGCATGCAGCCCCTCCACTCCGGACGACGGGCAGCGTGCAGGTGCCCGACGAAGCGTCTTCCATCTAAATCTGATATAGCAGAAAAATCAATTTAAATTCGGGCACGCCCTCGAGACGCTGGCGCAAAAGCCCAACAATTATGCGGAGGCCTAAAACGTCGGCACGCGCGCGAATCCAGCGTCAGTTCGGATAAAATGAGTATCATACCGGTGGGTTAGCGTGTCTATGGCGCTTGTGATTGTGATGGACTTGATCGTCTCGCTTGCAAATATGTCTATAATTTCTTCAAATAAAATTATTCAAACGCTTGACCTGCGTTCATGGATTCGGATTTCTGTTATATCTTGTGGTGGCAGGTCCTCAAGAATCGAAGCGATGCCGCCGCGCAACCCGAGAGGATGCGATGGAGCCAGGAATGAGCGTTGCAACGATAGGTCTCTCCGGCGGCAGGGACGCAGAGTTGTGCGCGAGAGCGCAAGCGGTCATTCCCGGAGGGATGTGGGGCCACCAGCGCGCGGCCGCCGTGCCAGAGGGGTATCCGCAGTTCTTCGCAGGCGGCGCGGGGGCCTGCGTGCGGGACGTCGACGGCAGGGAGTACATCGACTTCATGTGCAGCTGGGGTCCGATGATCCTCGGACATGCACACCCGGAAGTCGAGGCCGCGGTCCGTACCCAGTTAGACGCCGGCGATTGCCTCGACGGCCCGACCGAACACGTGGTCACCCTCGCCGAGAGGCTGGTGCAAACGATTCCGCACGCCGACTGGGCGCTCTTCCAGAAGAATGGCTCGGATGCGATGACGTCCTGCGTGACGATCGCTCGTGCCGGAACCGGACGGCGCAAGGTTCTCGTGGCGCGAAACGCCTATCATGGCGCCGTCCCCTGGTGCTCGCCGTCGGTGGTCGGGGTAACGGCCGAGGATCGGGCTCATATCCTGCATTTCGAGTACAACGACATCGAGAGCCTCGATGCAGCCGTTGCCGTGGCCGGCGATGATCTGGCCGCCATCGTGGTATCGGCCTTCCGGCACGACCTCGGGGTGACCCAGGAACTGCCGGACGCAGGCTTCGCCGCGGCGGCGCGTGCGCATTGCGACCGGTCGGGTGCCGCTCTGGTCGTCGACGATGTTCGCGCCGGCTTCCGTCTCAATCTCGGCGGCAGTTGGGAGGACGTCGGCGTCCGGCCGGACCTGGCCGGATACTCGAAGGCCATCGCCAACGGACATCCTCTTGCTGCCGTTACCGGCAATGCGCGATTCCGCGAGGCGGCCGAGGCGGTGTTCGTCACCGGGTCGTTCTGGTATGCGGGCGCGCCGATGGCGGCCGCCGTCGTCGTCAACGACATCCTGCACCGGCTCGATGGCCCTGCCCGCTTGCGGGCCGCCGGAACGCGGTTTGCCGACGGCCTCATCGAAAGCGCCATGCGGCGCGGTTTCGACGTTTCGCTCTCAGGGCCGCCGGCGCTGCCGCTGATGCAGTTCGCCGACGATCCCGACGCGTCGCTCGGCGAGGCGTTCTGCCGGGAAGCCCTCACCCGCGGCGTCTACTTGCACCACAAGCACAACATGTTTCTGTCGCTGGCTCATACCGATGCGGTGATCGACGCTGCCGTCGAGGCCGTCGACGACGCTTTCGCGGCGCTGGCAAGAAAGAGGAGTGCCTCCGCGTGACCGGAAGGGTGTCGATGTGTGTAACGGCTGCCCCCCGCGCAAGCGGAAACGAGAGGCCGCGACGGGCCCCAGGCGACGTCGGCCGTTGCCTCACCGGGCGTGTCCCGGTCATGGTTCGCACCGGCGCACATGCCGCATTCGACTATACGAGTGCCTCAACACTCGCGGACAACGCGCCCGGCCGGACAGAACCGTGTTTCTCCACTTCCGTCTTTCACTGTTCGAACGCAGGACCTAGCGCATGACCAGATCCCGTTTCCGGTATCCCGAGACCGGTCCCCACGCCATCAAGCCCTGGTCCGTCCGGAAGGGCTACGCCGACGAGCATTTCCTGTCCGACTACCGATTCCAGTTCCCGCGCGAGGATCGGGAACTCGCGGAGGTGTTCGTCTACACGGACCGGATGTCCTACGACCCGGGCGAGACGGTTGCCTTCCGCGGCTCGACGACGGCCGACAGATGGTCGCTGCAAATCTACCGCGACGGCTGGAAGCCGGAGATGGTTCACGAGGCGTTCGACCTGCCGGGCGCGTTCACGAAGACGTCCGAGACGGCCTACATGGACGGCTGCGACTGGCCTGTGGTGCATACCTGGAAAATCCCGGAGGACCAGCGGCCGGGCTTCTACCGAGTCGTCTCCACCTGCATGCGCAAGGACGGCAACCGCTTCGTCCAGCACCATTTCGTGGTGGTGCGTCCGACGCCGGCGACGCGTCAGGGGAAGATCCTGTTCATGCTCGCGACCGGCACCTGGACGGCCTACAACGACTGGGGTGGCGCCAACCACTATTTCGGTACGTGGGGACCGAACGGCAACGAGGGGTCGCCGCACCTGAGCCTGAAGCGGCCCTGGACCCGCGGCATGATCTGGCTGCCGACCGGCGCGGCGCGGATCGCCCAGAACCGGATGCCGGAGATGAACGACCTGCCGGGCTACCCGTCGAAGGAATGGGGCTACTCCCACGGTTTCGGCCAATATTATGCGGCGGCCGGGTGGGCCCAGTTCGACCGGCATTTCGCGATCTGGGCCGAGCGCGAAGGCTACGGCTTCGACATCATCACCCAGACGGACCTGCACTACCGGCCGGAAATCCTCGACGACTATTCCTGCCTGGTGACGGTCGGCCACGACGAATATTGGTCGTGGGAGATGCGAAAGGCGGTCGAGAACTTTGTCGAACGCGGTGGTGGCTTCTCCCGCTTCGGCGGCAATTTCCTGTGGCAGATCCGGCTGGAGGAAGAAGGCGCCCGGCAGGTCTGCTGGAAGTTCAAGGCGCCGGAGCACGACCCGGTGCGCGATGACCCCGACCGCAAGCATCTGCTTACCGCCTCATGGGAAAGCGGCGACGTCGCGTGGCCCGGTGCGTCGACTGTCGGCGTGAACGGGTGTCACGGAATGTATGGAAGCTGGGGCGGCTTTGCGCCGCGCGGATCGCGCGGCTTCACCGTCTACCGGCCCGAGCACTGGCTCTTCGATGGCACCGATCTGCGCTATGCCGACGTGTTCGGCGCCGAGGCGGGTATCTTCGGCTACGAGGTGGACGGGCTCAACTACACGTTCGAGCGCGGCCTGCCCTACCCCGTCGCCGATCCCGGCGTGCCGGAGGGGATCGAGATCCTCGCCATGAGTCCGGCGGTGCTGTTCGAATACGAGCACGAAGGCCCCGGGTATCGGTACTACGTCCGCGACTCCGACCTGAACGGCCTTGCCGGGCTTGCGGCAGAGGATTTCGACACGGCCCGTCGTAACTACCAATACGGCTCGGGTATGGTCGTCGGCATGAAGCGCGGCGACGGCGAGGTCGTCTGTGCCGGATCGTGCGAATGGGTCATGGGGCTGACGCGGCGCGATCCGTTCACCGAAACCATCACCCGCAACGCGCTCGACAAGTTCAGCGGTACCACGGACTGACATGAACAACAGGCCGGTTCCGACAAGCGGACGCCGGGTGCAGGGAGAAACGACGTGAGTATCAAACGGGAGGCAGCGGCCGGCACGGCCGCTTCACGCGCATGAGCCGGGCTTACGGCATCATATCCGACGACTTCACCGGCGGGCTGCTGGTCGCAAGCTACTTCGAGGAGGCCGGGCTTGCCTGCCCGGTCTATTTCGATCCGGCGGCCGCCGCCGAAGATACGTCGGACGCGCCGATCATCGTCATCGCCCGGACCACCCGGCTGGTTCCGGTCGCGGAGGCTGAGATCGAAATCCTCGCGGCGCTCGACGCCCTGGATGCACTCGGCTGCGAAGCGGTCGCCTACAAGGCCTGCGCCAGCTTCGACTCCACGGAAGAAGGCAACATCGGCATCGCGGCCGATATCCTCGCGGACCGGTACGACCAGACGCCGCTGCTGATCAGCGCCGGTTTCCCGGAATTCCGGTCGACCGTGCATCAGGGGCACCTGTTCTATCAGGGCATGCTGATATCGGAATCGGTGAAGCGGTTCGATCCTGTGACGCCGATGCCCGACCCCAATCTCGTCCGCTTCCTGTCGCACCAGACGCGGACACCCTTGGGGCTGGTCAGCCATCTCGATCTGGCCAGGGGCGAGGACGCGGCGCGCGCGGCGTTGGGGCGCGTGGTCGACGCCGGACACCGGCACGTCCTGCTGGATTGCAGCGACGACGCCGACGTCGCGATGAGTACGGCCCTTGCTCGCGACTCCCGCGCGATCGTGGCGAGCGATCCTCTGGTCATCGCTTTCGGTCTCGCCCGCGCCGCGGGTCGGGAGGCGACCTCCCCCGCACCGCGCCATGCGGACGGTCCGGCCGCCGTGCTCGTCGGCAGCGTGGGGCCGGTCGCCGAGGGACAACTCGCCGCATTCGGTGCCGAATACCCGGTGCTCTCCCTGAACCTGTTGGAGGAGTCCTCGGAAGAAGCGCAGATTGCTGACGCTTTGGCGTGGGTCGCCGAGAACTCCCGTGATCGCCCGTTCGCTGTGACGACCTTCGCAGACGAAGCCGGCGTCAAGGCGGCGCAGGCGCGGCTCGGTAGGATGGGCGCCGCCCGCAAGGCGGAGCGTCTTCTGGCGGGAATCGCGTGTGGTTTGAGGGATGCCGGAATCCGTCGCTTTATCGTGGTGGGTGGCGAAACATCGGGTGCGGTCGTGACCGCCCTGAAGGTGCCCGGTGTACGGCCGCTGCCGCGCGGACCGCTCGGTGGCGGCTTCTGTATCGCCGAAGGCGACGATCCGATTTCCTTCTTCCTGAAGTCGGGCAAGCTCGGAACGCCGGACGTTCTGCTGCGTGCACTCGAGACGATGCGGCCCTAGAGGATGCGAGATACAATGACCGAAGCCGAGATCAGATCTGCCCTCGTGCACTACAGCCGCGAGGCGGTTGCCCGGGGCCTTTCGAACGCGACGGCGGGGAACATCAGCATGCGCTTCGGCGACGGGATGCTGATTACGCCGTCGGGGATCGCGCCGGACAAGATGGAGGGCGACCAGATCGCGCAGGTGGCGTTCGACGGGCGCTTCAAGGGCAACTGGAAGCCGTCGAGCGAATGGGCTCTGCATGCACGGCTCTATGAGCAGCGCCCCGACGCCTCCGCCATCGTGCATGCGCACCCGACCTATTGCGTGGCGCTGTCGACATTGCGCGAGGCGATGCCGCCTTTCCACTACATGGTAGCCGGCTTCGGCGGCAACGAAGTGCCCTGCGCCCGCTACGAGACCTTCGGCAGTACCGACCTGGCCGACGCGGTCGCAGAGACGATGGGGACCCGTTACACCGCCTGTCTGATGGCCAATCACGGCATGATCGCCATCGGCAACGATCTGGTCATGGCATTCACCCGGACCGAGAAACTCGAGGTGCTGGCGCAGCAGTACCAGCTTGCGCGCACGATGGGCCCGGTTGTGCTCCTGACGGAGGCGGAGATGGCCGTGGTTCACGAGGCCTACAAGACCTACGGCTACGGCAAGCCGGGCGAGGTCAAATCCTGAGGGTGTGGCTCAGTCTAACTCACGCGGATTGCGTAGCCCTGCGGTCTCGCCGCCGTCGACGGGGATGACCGCGCCGTTCACGTAGCTCGACTGATCGGACATCAGCCAGGCGATGACGTCGCCGACTTCGCGTGGTTCCGCGATCCGTCCCGCCGGAATGCGCAGTTCGAGCGCGCGCCGGCGCCGGTCGTCCGACAGGACCTTGCCCATCATCCGCGTGCCGATCTGTCCCGGGCAGATCGCGTTGAAGCGGATCAGATGGCCGAGTTCCAGCGCGAGGGCCTGCGTCAGGCCGATCACCGCCGCCTTCGAGGCCGTATAGAGCGCCAGCTCCTCTTCGCCGGCCTTTCCGGCGATCGAGGACACATTGACGACCGCCCCCCGCCCCGCCGCCAAACCGTCGAGGGCCAGCCGCGTCATCAGGTAGACGCTGCGGGCGTTGATCCCCATGATCAGGTCCCAGTCCTCGAGCGTCGTTTCGGCGAAGGCGTGACGCCGGCCAATGCCGGCATTGTTCACCAGGCCCCTGATACGCCCGCCGCCCAGTTCCATGGCGCGATCGACAATTGCACGGCAATCGGCTTCCTTCCTTACGTCGGCGCGGATGAAGGTCACGCCCGCAACGTCGCGCTCGACCGCTTCTCCCGCCGCCTCGTCGCGGCCGGCAATAAGAACCTGATGTCCGGCATCGGACAGCGCCTCGGCGGCGGCGCGTCCGATCCCGTGGGTACCGCCCGTAACGATGATCATGTGATGTGTTTCCCCGACGCGGGCCGATAGTCAGATGACGGAATAATCCACTGGGGTCGCGTGCCATCCCTCGGCGCGTTTCTCCCAGAAACGGTCATGCAGGCGTGTGGAAATGGGGCCCGGCGCGTCGTTGTTCATCATGCGTCCGTCGATGCGTGACACCGGCATGATGCCGCCCGCCGTCGTACAGGTGAATATCTCGTCCGCCTGGCGGAACTCGTCGGCGGGGATGTCCCGGATCTCGGTGGGGATGCCCATTTCGTCGCACAGTTCGAACACGGAGGCGCGGGTCACCCCTTCGAGCGCACCGCGCAAGGGCGAGATGACCTTGCCATCGATGATGCACATGACATTGAAGCCCGGACCCTCGGTAACATTGCCATCGGCATCCAGCAGCACCGCATAGTCGGCTCCGGCGTCCCGCGCTTCGAACAGGCTTTGCGTCAGGTCGCCCCAGTGAAAGTTCTTCACGGTCGGATCGACGCTGTCCGGAGGGATGCGGCGGACCTTGGGAATCATGAGATGCATGCCGCGCTCGAACATTTCCTCCGTTGCGACGGACAGCCAGGGGATGGCGATGCAGCACAGATAGCTGCGGCAATTGGCCGGGTGCCGCGACATCCCCGGCGGTGGTGCGCCGCGCAGGGACTCCATGGACACATAGGCGTTCTGTAATCCGGCCAGCGCCACCAGACGGTTCAGAACCGCGTGGATTTCCCCGTCGGTCTCCGCCGGTTCCATCCGCAGGCTGTTCATCGAGTTTCGGAACCGGCGGATATGATCGTCCAGGCGGAAAAAGTTCCCGTCCCGGACCCCGACGACATCATAGGTGACGTCGGATCGGCGGTAACCCGCATCGAGCACCGGGATTGCCGCCTGTCCTACTGGCATGTAGCGGCCGTCGATGTATGCCGCGCCATCCGCGTAGCCTTGTTTGATTGTCATCGCAATCGTTCCCCCGACCGGTTCCGGTTGTGCCTTTTCCCGACGATAGGCCGACTTTTTGCGCATTATAATATATCATAAGCCCCTCAGGATAGCCGCTTAGATCGGGCATTATGGCGTTCTCCTTGAGTTTACTCATTGAAATCCAGGGATGGAGATAAAACCCTTTGTAAATCGCAGAAACTGTGTCAGATTTCTGATATATCCGAATTTGCGGGAAGGCGAAATGAACTATCCGGACATGCCAACGCCTCAAGCCTGCGTGAACGTCGATGGCCTGAAGGCGCCTGGCGTCGTGATGCGTGATCAATGGGGCGTCCCGCACGTAAAGGCTTCGGACACCGGTGATCTGTTCATGCTGAACGGATACGTCCACGCGCAGGACCGGATGTGGCAGATGGAAGCCGCGCTCCGCCGCGCGGTGGGCCGATTTGCCGAATGGACCGGGCCGGCCGCCCTGCCCGCAGACCGGCTTGCCCGGCAGCTCGGCGTTGAGGCTGCTTCGAAGCGGGACTTCGACGCGTTGAATGACGCGACGAAGGACATGCTGGCCTCCTATGCCAAAGGCGTGAACGCCTGGATCGACGCGGATGGCACTGCTCCCGAATACGCGCTTCTGGACGCCCGTCCGATGCGGTGGGAACCGTGGTTTTCGGTGGCGGTCATGCGCCAGCGCGGTCTGCTAATGGGATCTGTCTGGTTCAAGCTGTGGCGTGCCGCCGCGCTCGGGACCATCGGCGCCGATGCGGTACCCCTGCTGCGTTACGACGATGGGGGCAGCGAGCGGTACGTCGTCCCGCAGGGAGCCGAAGGTCGGCGGCTGACGATTGCGCTCGAGGCGCTCAAGCCGGCGGTCGAGGCACTGTCAGGCTGGGCCCCTGATGACGGCACCGTCGGCGGATCGAACAACTGGGCGATCGGCGGCGCGCGCACCGCGTCGGGCATGCCGCTGGTGGCGGGCGATCCGCACCGGCAATACGAAATTCCCGGCATGTACACCCAGTTGCATCTGACCGGACCGGACTTCGATGCCATTGGCTTCTCGGTGCCCGGCGTTCCAGCCTTCCCGCATTTCTGCCATACCGAAACCGTCGCCTGGTGCGTCACCCATTCCTTCGCCGACATTCACGATGTCTATGTCGAGGAGTTCGGTGGGGACGGCAGAACGTACAGAACGGAGACCGGCTGGTCCGAGACCGTCACGCGTCAGGAAACCATCGCCGTTCGCGGGGCTGCGGACGAGACAATCACCGTCGCCGAGACCCGCCACGGCCCCGTCATTGCCGGCGATCCGGCCGACGGCAAGGCGCTGGCCTTGAAATCGGTACAGCTCTTCGATACCGATCGGTCGCTCGACTGCCTGCTGCCGATGCTGACGGCGCCGACGCTCAGTGCATTTTACGAGACGTGCAAGGGCTGGGGCGTGATCGACCACAATCTCGTGGGCGCGGACCGGGACGGCCATATCGGCGTTCTCGTCCGCGCGGTGGTGCCCAAGCGCGACCGCGAAAACGGCTGGCTGCCGATGCCGGGCTGGACCGGCGAGCACGAGTGGCGCGGACTGATCCCGTTCGAGCGTATGCCGTGCGAGATCGATCCGGCCGACGGCTATGTCGTTACCGCCAATAACCGGCTGGTGCCCGAGGATCATCCCGATTACCTGACGACCGATTGCCATCCGACCACCCGGGCGTCGCGCGTGGCCCGCAGGATTGAACGGGTGGAAGGTCTGACGGCGGGCGACATGGCCGATTTCCTCCGCGATACCGACAGCGCACCGGCTCGCGAGATCGTCGCCCGCATACTCGACGCGGGCTGCACGGTCGGGGGCGACCTGCTCGCAATTCTCGCCGCGTGGGATGGGCGGATGGACCCGGGCCTGACGGCGCCCACAATCTACTATCTGATCCGTCAGGAGATGACCCGGATCATCGCCCGCCGCTCCGGCCTCGACAAGGCGTCTGGGCATGCCGCAGCGTCGCCCGCGCCGGGTATTCCGGCACTCAATCAGCTCTGGTGGACGCTGCCGAACCTGTTGCGGTCGGACGACGTCACTCTCCTGGGCGGCGCCTCCTGGCCGGAGGTCATCCGGGAAGCCGTCTCGGCGGTGGCCGGCGGCCCGACACCCGACCCCTGGGGCAAGGCCCATCTGCCGCTCTTCGTCCATCCACTAGCGCATCTCTTCCCCGATGCGCCAGGCGCCGCCGCGCCGTCCTCGGATCCGACCGGTGGCGATGGCGACTGCGTTCTCGCGACCGGTGGCTTCCCCGGCTACGGGACCCGATCCGTCTACGGCCCCGTGGCGCGCTACGTGTTCGACCTGGCCGATTGGGACAACAGCCGGTGGATCGTGTTCCACGGCGCCTCCGGGCATCCCGGGAACCCGCACTATTGCGATCAAAATCCGCTCTGGGCACGCGGCGAACTGGTGCCGATGCCTTACAGCGCAGCGGCCGTCGCGGCCCACACGGTCATGCGAACGCGGTTCGAACCCGCCTGACGCGCAAAGGGAGCGGGCGGCAACGCCCGAACGGTCGCGAACGGTGCTACGCGGCCAGGACAATGACAAAACGGATAGCAACACGGAGAACGAGACCATGAAACACTTCAGACCCCGATACTTCGCAGGTGCCCTGCTCTCGGCTGCGTTCCTGGCCACCGCATCGTTCACGCCCGCGCTTGCCGACTACCCCAAGACGGGCGGCACCATTCTGTACGCCAACAATTCCGGGCCGGGGCAGCTCGATCCCCAGATGGCGGCGAGTCTCGTCGAACTGGAGGTGATCGCGCATCTCTTCGAGCCTCTGGTCTCGATGGACAACAACTACGACGCCCAGCCGATGCTGGCGGAGAGCTACGAGATCTCCGATGACGGCAAGACCTTCACCTTCCATCTGCGTGAAGGCGTAAAGTTCCACAACGGCGACGAGATGACCTCGGACGACGTCAAGGCGACGTTCGAACGCTACGCCGAGGTGAGCCCCGGCAAGGGGGCGCTCGCCGATGTGAAGGAGTTCCGCACACCGGATCCCTATACGTTCGTCATCGAACTGAACAATCTGGACGCGGTCTTCATCGACCGGCTGAAGACGCCGGTCTATCCCTTCTCGATCCTGCCGGCCTCGCAGCGTAATGCGCCGCCGCGGGAGATCGAGGTGATCGGCACCGGGCCGTTCAAGCTCGGCGAGTGGGTCAAGGACAGCCACCTCGTCATCGAGAAGAACCCCGATTACGTGGCGCGGGAGGATTCCGACGGGCCGGACGGCTATGTCGGCAAGAAGACCGTCTATGTCGACGCGGTGCGCTACAACTTCCTGCCGGAGGCGAATGCCCGTGTCGCCGCGATGCAGACGGGCGAAGCCGATATCACCACGGCCCTGCCGCTCGATCTGTCCAAGCGGCTTGAAGGTGCCGAGGGCGTGACCCCGATTACCGTGTTCCCGTACTGCCAGCAGTATCTGATCGTCCATTCCGGACAGGCGCCCACCGACAACCGCAAGATCCGGCAGGCGATCCGCATGGCGACCGGTGTGGAAGACCTGATCATCGCGTCGGGCGAGGCGGCCAAAGAGAACTTCTCGATGGTCTATCCCGGCGGCGCCTACTTCATCGGCGAGCCGAACGCGAAATGGTACAACCAGGCCGATCCCGAAGGCGCCAAGGCGCTGTTGAAGGAAGCCGGCTACAACGGCGAAGAGATCCTGCTGCAGTCGAACACCAACTACGCCTACATGCGCGACTCGATCCTGGTGCTGGCCGAGCAGCTCAAGATGGCGGGCATGAACGTGAAGGTGGATATCACCGACTGGACCACCAACGCCTCGAACCTGCAGTCCGGCAACGGCGGCTGGAACGTCTCGACCACCTCGTTCTGCTCGAACCCGATCCTCGGTCCGCAGCAGTGGGAAACGATGATCTACAACTTCCCGCACATCGAGAACAACAAGGTGCTCGATGACGCCTACGCCAAGTTCTACAGCTCGCTCGACCTGGCCGACCGCGTTGCCGCGTGGAAGGATATCGAGGCCGAGGTGCTCGAGGGCGCCTACATGATCAAGGTGTCGGACCGCGGCTCGAACCGCGCGGTCGCGGACGATCTCAAGGGCTTCCGCGAGTTCAACATCAATCTCTTCTGGGACATGTGGCTCGACCGCTGAGCCGTCCCTAGAGTGATCGGACGCGGGCGCCCGTGCGCCCGCGTCCACCGGTCCCCCGAAACTCGGTCAGGCGGATCTGCCCGGCATGCCCAAGCTCATAGCCTTCCGCATCGCGCAGGCGATCCCGGTCATGTTCATCGTGGCCGTGCTGACCTTTCTGCTGATGCACCTGCTGCCCGGCGATCCCGCGACGATCATCGCGGGCGACATGGCGGACCAGGAGGCGATCGAACAGGTGCGCCGGGATCTCGGGCTGGATCAGCCGGTGCTCGTGCAGCTCTGGCTGTGGATCACCAACCTCGTTCACGGCGACTTCGGCCGCTCGCTGATGCTGAACCAGCCGGTGGCCGAAGCCGTGGCGGAGCGTCTGCCCGTGACGCTCTCGCTAACTCTCGTCGCCTTTGCGATCACCGTCCCGGTCGGCATCTTTCTGGGCGTGATCGCGGCGGTCTGGCGCGACACCTGGGCGGACAGCGCGGTGATGATGCTCGCGCTGGTCGGTGTGTCGGTCCCGAATTTTTGGATCGCGATCCTGTCGGTGATCCTGTTTTCCGTCACGCTGGGCTGGCTGCCATCGGCCGGCTACGTGCCGATTTCCACCAGCTTCTGGGGGTGGCTTTCCTCGCTGATCCAGCCCGCCGTGGTGCTGGCGCTGTTCCAGATCGGCTATCTCGCCCGGATGACACGCTCGGCGATGCTCGAGGTGCTCGACCAGGACTACATCCGCACGGCCCGGGCCAAGGGCGTTTCGCCACGCGTCACCATCGCTAAACACGCCTTCCGGAACACGCTGATGCAGGTCGTCACGGTGTCCGGCTACATCTTCAGTCTGCTGATCGGCGGCTCGGTCGTGATCGAGCAGATCTTCGCCTTGCCCGGCATCGGCCGGCTGCTGGTTCAGGCGATCATGGCGCGGGACTATCCGGTGGTTCAGGGAACCATGTTGCTGCTCGGCTTCGCGTTCGTGTTCATCAACATCGTGATCGACCTGATCTACGCCTACGTCGACCCGAGGGTTCGCTATGACTGATGCCGCGATGCCCTCCTCAGCGGCGGACGATCCACCGCGCCCGTCTCGCCTTCGCGTTCTGGCCCGACGGCTGTGGCGGCACAGGTCCTTCCGGCTAGGAGCGGGCATCGTCGCCGTCATCGTGATCCTGGCGCTGGCCGCACCGCTGATCACCAACGGGCAGCCAAACGCGATGTCGCTGCGCAATCGTTTCGCGCCCCCTTCGGCGGAGTTCTGGTTCGGCGCCGACAATTTCGGGCGGGATATCTTCACCCGCGTTCTCTACGGCGCGCGGATCTCGCTGTGGATCGGCTTCGCCTCGGCGGTCCTGGCGGCGGCCGGCGGGGCACTGGTCGGCATGGCATCGGCGTGGTTCCGCAGACTCGACGGCGTCATCATGCGGATCATGGATGCATTGCTGGCCTTTCCCGCCATCCTGCTCGCCATCGGCATCAACGCCGCGCTTGGGCCGCAGGTCTCCAGTGTCATCATAGCGCTTGCCTCGGCCTATGTGCCGCGCATGGCGCGCATCGTGCGCGCCGCAGCGCTCGTGATCCGGGAACTCGACTATGTCGATGCCGCGCGTGTCAGCGGCGCCGGTGCGCGGCGGATCATCTTCCGGCATATCCTGCCCAATTGCCTCGCGCCGCTGCTGGTCTCGGTCACCTTCGTCTTCGCCTATGCGATCCTGGCCGAAGCCGCCCTCTCCTTCCTCGGAATCGGCCCTCCGCCGCCGCAACCTTCCTGGGGCAATATCATCGCGGAAGGCCGCGACTACTCGGTCGAGGCGTGGTGGATCATGCTGTTTCCGGGCCTCGCCATCAGCTTTGCCGCACTCGGCATGAACCTGCTCGGTGACGGTCTGCGCGACGTGCTCGATCCCCGGCTGAAGGTCGAGGCCTGACATGCTGGACGTCCAAAATCTCTCGGTAGACTTCCGGGTGGACAGCGGCTGGATCCGGTCGGTGAACGGGGTGAGTTTCTCGCTGGCGCCGAAGGCCAGCCTCGGGATCGTGGGCGAAAGCGGATCGGGCAAATCGGTCACCGCGCTGTCGATCCTGCGGCTGCATGCGCAGCGGACCACCCGCATGAGCGGGGCGATCCGCTTCGACGGCGACGATCTGCTGCGCCTGCCCGAACGCAGGCTGCGCGAGATGCGCGGCCGCGACATCGCGATGATCTTTCAGGACCCGATGCACTCTTTGAATCCGGTCCTGACGATCGGCGACCAGATCGGCGAGACGCTCAGGATCCATCAGGGGCTCGACGTCGCGGCCGCCACCCGGCAGGCCGTCGACCTGCTCGACATGGTGCGTATTCCCGATGCCGCCCGCCGGATCGCGGATTTCCCGCACCAGCTCTCCGGCGGCATGCGCCAGCGCGTGATGATCGCCATGGCGATCGCCTGCCGTCCGCGCCTTTTGATCGCCGATGAGCCGACCACGGCGCTCGACGTGACGGTACAGGCGCAGATCCTCGACCTCCTCCGGGACCTGCGCGAGGATATCGGCATGGCCGTGATCCTGATCTCGCACGACCTCGGCCTTGTCGCCGAGTTCGCCGAGCGCGTTCTGGTGATGTATGCGGGCGAACTTGTCGAGGATGCGCCGGCGCGCACCATCTTCGAGAGCCCCGCGCATCCCTACTCCGAAGGACTGCTGCGCGCGATCCCGTCGCCCGACGAGGATGTGCATCGCCTCTACGCCATTCCCGGCCGCATCCCCGATCCGGGCAACAGGCCGCCGGGCTGCAATTTCGCGCCACGCTGCGAGCTGGCCCAGCCGGCGTGCCGGGCATCCGAACCCGCGCTCGAAGACGTCGCACCTGGGCATCTGGTCCGCTGCCCCGTCAAGCTCGCCGCAATGGAGGCCGCCCGATGACGGAGACCGCCCAGCCCGTCACGGATAACCCGATCATCCGGGTCCGGAACCTGCGCAAGGACTTCCCCGTGGGAAAACGGGGTCGCGGCCGCCATGTGCTGCGCGCCGTCAACGACGTGAGCTTCGACGTGATGCCGGGCGAGACCTTCGGCGTGGTGGGTGAATCCGGCTCGGGCAAGTCGACGATCGGACGGTTGCTGGTCGGCCTTCAGCCCGCGACCGCCGGTGAAATCGAACTGTTCGGCGAGACCATAACCGGTGCGCACGGCGGCCGGTCGCTCGCCAGGATCCGACACAAGCTTCAGTTCGTGTTCCAGGACCCGCATGCGGCGATGAACCCGCGCATGCGGATTTCCGACGTGATCGCCGAACCGATCGACGTGAAAGGCGGCTGGTCGCGCAAGGACAGGGCCGACCGGGTCGCGCAACTGCTGGAACTGGTTGGTCTTTCGAAAGCCTTCTCCGACCGGTTCCCGCACGAATTTTCCGGCGGCCAGCGCCAGCGGATCGTGATCGCCCGCGCTCTCGCGCTCGACCCCGCCTTCGTCGTCTGCGACGAAGCGGTCGCGGCGCTCGACGTGTCGATGCAGGCACAAGTCATCAACCTGTTGATGGATCTGCAGGAGCGGATGGGGCTCTCCTACCTCTTCATCGCCCATGATCTCGCCGTGGTCCGCGCCGTTTCGACCCGGATCGCTGTGCTCTACGCTGGTGAGATCGTCGAGCTGGCGGACCGGAAATCGCTCTACGACGATCCGAAGCACCCGTATACGCAGGCGCTGCTGGCGGCCATTCCGAGGCCGGAAGTCGGTGTGCGCAAGCCGCCGATCCGGGGCGAGGTGCCCAGCCTGCTCGATCGGCCGGCCGGGTGCACGCTTTGTCCCCGCTGCCCGCGCGCCTTCGACCGCTGCAAGGTCGAGGCGCCGGTCCTGCGTGACGTTTCTCCCGGCCACAAGGTCGCCTGCCACCTCTATGACGGACACTAGTTCATGACTGATCTCGCCTGGCTGACGGCTGCGCAAGCCGTTGCCATGATCGCGCGAAAGGACCTTTCGCCGGTCGAGTACCTCGATGCGCTTCTCGCCCGGGCCGATGCCGAGGCGGAGAGATTGAATCCGTTTTCCTACGTTGCGGTGGAGCGCGCCAAAGAGGACGCGAAGGCGGCCGAGGCGGCGGTCATGGCGGGTGAACCGCTCGGGCCTCTACACGGACTGCCGGTCCACGTGAAGGACCTCCTCAAGACCGCCGGCATCCCTACCGAATACGGGTCCGCCATATTCGCCGGCAATGTCCCGGACACCGACGATGTGCTGGTCAGACGCCTGCGCGCGGCGGGCGGGGTGATGTTCGCCAAGTCCCATACGCCGGAATTCGGGCACAAGGGTCAGACCGACGGCCCGCATTTCGGAACGACCCGCAATCCCTGGGACCCCTCGCGCTATGCCGGTGGTTCGTCGGGCGGCGCCGCTTGTGCCGTGGCGGCGGGGATCGGGCCGCTGGGAATCGGCACCGATGGCGCCGGGTCCATCCGTATTCCGGCCGCGGCCTGCGGCACGGTGGGGCTCAAGCCCTCCCCCGGTCTCTTTCCCTATGCCGAGGCCGTGGACGCGTTTTTCAACTACGCCGCCGCAGGCCCGTTGTCGCGGACCGTCGAAGACTCTGTCCTTATGCTGAAGGCTCTCGCGGGCCCCGACCCCGTCGACCCCTGGTCGCTCGCAGCGCCTGAGCCTTCCGCCACTCGAACCGGCGCCACTCTGCACGGTCTGCGGATCGGTTATATCCCGAAAGCGGGCAACAGGCTCGTGTCGCGCGACGTCGAAACCAACACAAAGGCGGTGCTCGACCTGCTCGCCGCGCGCGGAGCCCATATCGAGGAGATCACCGAGGAAATAGACTGGATCGAGTATGAAGGCCGGGTCATGTACCAAGGCAACATCGCGGTTGCCGGCGGACCCCATGTCGAGAAGTGGGGTGAGAAGATGGACCCGGTCTACCTTGGATTCATCGAGCGTGGCCGCGCCTTCAGCACCGAGGACTATCGCAAGGCGCAGATCGCCCGGACGCGGCTCTACCGCCATATCCAGTCGCTCTTCGACCGCTATGACGTCCTGATCAGTCCGACCGTCACACGGACCGCCCTGCCCGCCGATTTCGAGGCGCTGAACGGTCAGGTGATCGTGGATGGAGAGGAAAACGGGCTGACCCGGCAGGGCCTGTCGCCTTACTGCTACCCGTTCAATCTGACAGGACATCCGGCTCTGGCGATCCCGTCCGGCTTCGGCTCCGACGGACTGCCGACGTCGGTGCAGTTCATCGGCCCGTGGTACAGCGACATGGACCTCTTGGGCCTGGGCGCAATCGTCGAGGAAGACCGCCCCTGGGCGCATCTGAAACCGCCCGCCTCAGCCTGACGGATCGACGCCCTGCCGATTTCACCGGCGGCGGCGTTTCCGGTTCGGTGTCTTTTCGGCGGTCTCGTACTCGCTGAGGTGCTGGCGCAGGTTGCGCCCGCCTTCGATCAGGTCCATCCGGATCGCTTCGCGCAACGAATAGGAATCGCGGGCGCGCAGCGCATCCAGAACGTTCTGGTGCTGGTGGCGTTCGGCATAGGTCGGATGTGCGTCCGGGTACAGTTCGCTGAGCACCGGGCCGACCCGGATCCAGAGGCTTTCGAGAACCTCGGTCAGCGTGGACATACCTGAGCGGGAATAAAGCCCGAAGTGGAAATCGAAGTTCGTCTGAAGGGCCGTGGGCCAGTCCTGCTCCGCCTCGGCCTTGACCAGAGCCTCGTGGGTCGCCGCCAGCTGGTCGATCACGGCATCGTCGATGAATGGCAGTGCGCGTTCCGCCGCCATCGGCTCTAGGTTCATACGGATGTCCCGGATCTCGGTATATTCCTGCAGAGACAGACGGCGTACGCGAATGTAATAGCGCGGCCGGATCTCGATCGCGCCTTCGTGCGCGAGCTGGAACAGTGCCTCGCGTACCGGCGTCTCGGAGGTGCCCATCTGCTGCGCGAGATCGCGCACCTTGAGCCGCTGATGCGGTTTCAGTTCCGCCCGCATCAGCGCGCGGCGCAGACGGACGTAGACGAGTTCGGAGAGCGGACCGGTTTCGTCTTCGGCGTCCTGCTCCGAGGCAATCACATCAGACATCTCTGCTCCGTTTTTTCGCCAATGCGGCAAAAGCAGCGTCGGTCGCTTCGAGGGCACAGTCAATTTCTTCGAACGTATGAGCCGTTCCAAGGAACATGTTGTGCCTGTGATGCAGGTAGACGCCGCGCTTCAGGGCCTCCTGGCAAAACGCTTCTCCCAGCCGCGCCTCGGCATCCCCGGCGAACTGAACAAGGGGCATCGCGGGCGGACCGGATTGAAGGAGGTCGAAGCCATGGCGCGCCGCCTGCTCTGCCAAACCGTCCCGCAGCCGCTGACCAGAGGCGCGCATTAGCGCCGGTCCGTCAACCCTGTGGAGTTCGCGAATGGTGGCGATCGCTGCCGCCATCGGTGCGCCCGCGTACCAGAACGAGCCAGTTACGAATACACTGGCCGCCGCGTCGCGAAACCTGTTGCTCCCGACCACGGCCGACAGCGGGTGGCCGTTTGCAATGGCCTTCGAGTACGCCGCAAGGTCGGGGCGGACCCCGTATTGTTCCCACGAACCGCCAAGATGCAGCCGGAATCCGGCGCGCACATCGTCCAGAACGAGTGCCGCGCCGGTTGCGTCTCGATGCATCCGAACCGCAGTGGCGAACGCGTCGGTCGGCTCCTCAAGACGCTGTCCAAGGTCATGCTTGAAGGCGGATACGAGGATCGCGGCGAGGTCGTTGCCGGCAACCCGGACCGCCTCCGCTAGGGAGTCCAAGTCGTTGTAATCGTAGTAGATCAGGTGCGCCCGGTCTTCTTCGGTAACGCCGATCAGCGATGGAGAGCACCAGGGCACGGCCCCGTGATAGGCGCCCTTGGCGACCAGAACCTTGCGCCTGCCGGTCTGTGCGCGAGCGATCGTCACGCAGGCCGTCGTGGCGTCGCTGCCGTTCTTCTGGAACAGCGCCCAATCGGCCATGGGCATCGTCTCGACCAGCAGTTCTGCCAGTTCGACAGCCTGGTCCGTCGGCCCGTCGAGGCAGTCTCCCGCACGCCAGCGCTGCTGCACGGCATCCTCGACGGCCGGATGCCGGTGGCCCAGCACGATCGGGCCCCACGAACACATGAAATCGATGTACTCGCGCCCGTCTACATCGGTGATCCTGGCCCCGTTGCCGCCGGCAAAGAATTGCGGGTAGCCATCCGGAACCGCCGCGGCGCGCATGTGGCCCCACATCCCGCCCGGGATGACCTCGGACGCACGGTCGCGCAAGGCGTCATCGACGGAACGGTTTCTGAGATGAACGAGATCGTTCAAGGTATCTACTCCGATTGGCTCGCGGCGCGGCCGGCACGTCGCCCCGTATTTATGATATATCATAATTCTGGCGTCAGGCCAGTGAAATCGGCGATCCGACCGGCCCGGGATCTGGCGGGAAATCCGGCGCACGGAAGCCGATAATTTCAGGAATACCTATTTATTTCTGATGTTTATGAACCGTTGTCGGATTTCCCGGCGCTTGCCTGAAAGCCAGTTGGTGGTGTGGGGATCGTGGCGGAAGAGCGCGAGATTACCCTTAAGTCAGCGTCTCATGATATATCAATGTATCCTCCCCGTTTCGGCATCGATGTCGGACTCTCAAAGTGCCGTCGAAACCAAAGCACCGGCGTATCCGAGGGTGATCCAAAGGCGGCCGTCATGGACGCAGACATTTGTCGGATCCGTGCCCGCGCCGCAGTCGATCATGTCGACCACCTCGCCATCTAGAGAGATCACCGCGATCCGGTCGCCGACACTGCCCGTGGCGTAGAAACGGTCTCCGTGCAGGATCATTCCGTCGGGATTGAAGCCGTCATCGAGCCGCACCCATTCCTCCGGTTCGCCGAGCGCCGCGCCGCCCTCCCAGTCGAACTTGAGATAGCGGTGTTCCAGCGTGATACCGACGATCAGCGACCCGTCGGGATGGAAGCCGAGGCCGTTCGGGAAACCGGTCATCTTGCGCAGCGTAGAAACGGATCCGTCTTTCCGGGCCAGCAGGAGCTGCCCTCCCAGATAATCGTCGCCGGACGCTTCCCAGTTCTGTGGATCAGTGAAGACGAACTCCCCTTCGGGGCTTACGACCAGATCGTTCGGCCTTGACGGCTTGCCGCCCGGCAACGGTCCGGTAAAGGTCGACCACCTGCCGTCCAGCGTCAGGCGCATCAGGCATCCGTCGATCTCGGGATCGGAGCGTTGCAGCCTGCCCTTTCCGGCCGGGGCCAGGCCGCCGTTGTTGCAGATGTAGAGTGCCCCGTCCGGTCCCATTCGCATCCCGTTCGGCGCCCCGGGGACTTCAGCCAGGACTCTCAAGTCCCCGTCTCGCCAGGCGCGGATCCTGGCGTGCAGGAGATCGACGAACGCTATCGATCCGTCCGGCAGTGCGACGGGGCCTTCGGGAAAGCCCAGACCGTCGACATGTGTCTCGAAGACCCGTTTCATTGCTCCCTCCTTTCAGGCGGCATCCAGCCCAAGCCGCATGCGGCCGACGCTAAGCCCCGTGTCCGCGGTTTCCTGCGGTGCGAAATGGCAGGCGACGCGCCGTCCGTCCGGCAGGCTGCGCAGTTCGGGGACATCGGTCCGGCATCGGTCGCGGGCCAGCGGGCAGCGCGGATGAAACCGGCAGCCGGGTGGCGCGTTGGCCGGATTGGGCGGATCGCCCGTCAGGGTCTGACGGGTCCACGTCTTCGACCGGCGCGCTTTCAGTGTCGGCGCGGCGGACAGCAACGCCTGGGCATACGGATGCAAGGGCGCGGCGAGCAGGTCGGCGGCCCGCGCCTCCTCGACCACCCGGCCCAAATACATCACGACGATCCGGTCCGAGATGTGACCGATTACATCGAGGTCGTGCGAGATCACCAGCATCGCGATGCCACGCTTGCGCCGGACCTCGAGGAACAGGTTCACGATCTGCGCCTGAATCGATGGGTCGAGGGCCGACGTCGGTTCGTCGGCGACAATGAGTTCCGGTTCGACGGCGAGCGCCCGGGCGATCGCGATCCGTTGGAGCTGCCCGCCGGAGAATTCTCGCGGGCGGCGCGTGGTCTGGACATGGCCCAGCCCGACGTCCCTGAGCAGTTCGTGCGACCGGACGGCGACGCCGGCTTCAGGCCGGATCCCGTGCGCGGAGAACGGCTCCGCCATAATCTGGGAGATCGTCATGCGCGAATTGAGCGAGGCCAGCGGATCCTGAAACACCGCCTGCATCTTCCGCCTGACCGCGCGCATCGCCGCCGGTGGGGCCTTCGTGATGTCCTCGCCTTCAAACGTAATCCTGCCGGCCGTCGGCTCGATCAGGCCCAGCGCGATCCGCGCCAGCGTCGATTTCCCGCAGCCCGATTCACCGACGATCCCGACGGTTTCCCCGGCCGAGACCGTCAGGTCCACGCCGTCGACGGCCTTGACGACCGGCGCATGCTTCTTGCGGGGCGCGAAGTGCTTGCAGACGCTGTCGAGCTGCAGAACGGTCATGCCGGCACCTCCACCTGTTCGACGAGAGGATGATGGCAGGCCACCTGTGCCCCGCCCATGTCTCGAAGCACCGGCTCGGTGCCGCGGCAGAGGTCGGTTGCGCGCGGGCAGCGCGGGTGGAACCGGCATCCGTCGGGCATGTCGCCGAGCGCCGGAGTGCCGCCCGGAACGATCGTCAGGTCGCTTTGCGGCTCGGCTTCGGAAATCATCGCGCTTGCCAGCAGCACCGACGTATAGGGATGCGCTGGCCGGTCCAGAAGCAGGTCCGCGGGGCCAATCTCCGCGACGGCGCCGGCATACATCACGAGGATCCGGTTCGCGACCTCGGCGACAACGCCCATATCGTGGGTGATGAGTAGTGTGGTCAGGGAAAACTCCCGCTGGAGATCCCGCATCAGATCGAGAACCTGCGCCTTGATCGTGACATCCAGCGCCGTCGTCGGCTCGTCGGCGATCAGCATCTTCGGGCCGCAGGCCAGTGCCATGGCGAAAACCGCGCGCTGGCGCATACCGCCGCTGATTTCGTGCGGATAGGAGCGGGCAACCCGCTCCGGATCGGGGATGCGGACCCGCGCCAGCAGGTCGACCGCCCGGGACAACGCCTCGCGCCCGCGCGCCATTCCATGCACCCTGAGGCCTTCGGCAATCTGGTCCCCCACCCTGTGAACGGGGTTCAGGGCGCCGAGCGGGTCCTGGTAAACGATGCCGATGTCCTTGCCGCGCACGTCCCGCATCTGCTTGTCGGACAGGCTGACGATCTCGCGCCCGTCGAACGTGATCGAACCGTCGACCCGCGCGGCATCGGGCGTCAGCCCGACAATGGACATGCCGGTCAGGGACTTGCCCGATCCGGACTCGCCGATGATCACGAAGGTCTCGCCCTCTGCGACGTCGAAGTCGATGCCATCGACTGCGACGAGGTCGCCCTGCCCTCCGGCGAAGGAAATCGTGAGATTGCGTACCGTCAGCATCACGGCCCCTTACGCCCGTCGAGCGCGTCGCCCAGCAGCGAAAACGCCGTTGCGGTCACCATGATGATGCCGCCCGGGAACACGAGGTACCACCAGGCCGTCCCGAAATAGGGCCGGGAGTCGCGGATCAGGAGGCCCCATTCCGGCGTCGGAGACGTCGCGCCGAGGCCCAGGAACGACAGGGCCGTCACCGCGACCAGCGCATAGCCGATGTCGGTGGTCGCCCGGACGTTCACCGCGCTCATCGCGAAGGGGATGATGTGACGCCGGATGATGGTCGCGCGTCCCAGGCCCAGCGCCCGCGCCGCTTCGACATGCGGTTCGTTGCGCAGGCGGAGGACTTCGCCGCGGACGAGCCGTGCGAAGCCCGGCCACCAGATCAGCGACAGCGCCAGTGTCACGCTATCCAGACCGCGCCCCACGGCTGCGGAGATCGCCAATGCCAGAACCAGCGCGGGAAAGCCGAACACCAGATCGACGAAGCGCATCATCAGGTTGTCGAGCCAGCGCGGCGCCATCCCCGAAATGGTGCCGTAGACGGTGCCGATCACGGCCGCCGACGCCACGATCGCCATCGCCACGCCCATGGAATAGCGCGTTCCATAGATTACCCGCGAAAAGATATCGCGCCCGGCCTCGTCGGTCCCGAACGGATGCGCAAGGCTCGGCGGCTTCAGCCGATCGATCACATTCAGGGCAATCGGATCGTAGGGGGCGATCCATCCCGGCATCAGCGCAAAGACGGCCAGAGCGACGACGATGGCCAGGGCCGCGCGCGTCAGCCAGTCGGCGGCGAGTACGGGACGCCAAACGGAGGCCATGGTGCTCATGCGGCCACCTTGTCGACGCGCGGGTCGATCACCGGATAGAGAAGGTCGGCAATCAGGTTGAGTGCCACGAACCCGAAGGTCGAGATCAGGGCCAACGCGATCACCGGCGAGTAGTCGAAGACCTGAAAACTCTGAAAGGCGTAAAGGCCGATCCCGGGCCAGTCGAAGATCACCTCGACCAGAATGATCCAGGACAGCATGTAGCCGAACTGGATCGTGGTGACGGTCAGGATCGGGCTGAGGGCATTGCGCAGCATATGGCCGAACAACACCTGGCTCGGCCCCAGTCCCTTGCCGCGCGCCGTGCGCACATAAAGCCTGTCGCGCTCTGTCAGGAGCGCGGCTCGCGACATCCGGGTTCCGACGGCCAGCAGGTTCAGGACGACCGTGAAGGCGGGAAGCGCGATGTACTGCAACGCCGACACGAAGGCGGTCCAGTTTCCGGCGATCAGGCAGTCGATCAGGAGGAAACCGGTCACGTCGGGCGGCGGAACCTCGCGGATCGGGAAGCGTGCGCCGAGCGGGAACCAGTGCAGCTTGTAGAAGAACACGAACTGCAGCGCCATGCCGAGCCAGAAGACCGGAATTCCGGTCCCGAGCATCGTCAGGAGGCGCACCGACTTGTCGACGATGCCGTCGGGCCTTCGAACCGCCAGGATCGCCAGGGCGAGACTGAGCGTGACGTAAAGCGTGAAACTCACCAACAGCAGTTCGAGAGTGGCGGGCAGGAACTGGGCCATGTCCGCGGCCACCGGTCGGCGGGTCCGGATCGACTGGCCGAGATCGCCTTGCAGCAGTCCGCTCGCGTATGTGCCGAACTGCTCGATCAGCGGCCGGTCCAGACCCTGCTCGGCGCGGATGCGTTCCACCGTTTCCTCGCTGGCATTCTGTCCGGCGAGAAAGGCAGCAGGGTCCGCGGGAACGACCCGACTGAGGAAGAAGGTGATGATCGCCACGAGAACGAGCACCAGAATGCCCCAAAGGAGCCGTTTCGCGATGAAGGAAGCCATACTTCGGGTGACCGCGTGTCCTGTCGCCGGACCGGAGCGCTGATTGCTCCGGTCCGGCGTATGTTTCATTCAGCGGCGTGGATTTCCCACAGACGGATATTGATGTATTCCGCCGGGTCGATGCGATAGCCGCCGATGCGGTCAGGCTCGACCACCACGGTCAGCGGCCGGGCCGCCCAGATGATGTAGTGGCTGTCGACCACGATCTCGAACGCACGCTTCAGCATCTCGGCGCGCTTGGCGGCATCGGGCTCGGCCGGAAGGTCGGCGATCAACTGCTCGAGCTCTTCGTCGTAGAATTTTCCGGAATTGAAGAACCCGCCCTTCATGTAGTGGGCCTTGAAGAACTTGGTCGCGTCGTTCGGCGACAGGTTCGCGTTGCCCAGAACGAAGCAGTTGGACTTATCGTTCTTGATGGCGGTGATGGCCTCGACGAAGGGGGCTTCCTCGATCTCGACCGTCACCCCGATCTGGGCTGCCGCAGCCTGCAGCACCGTCGCGGCGAACCGGAACTCGGTGATCGAGTTCGGGATCACGCACTTCATGGTGGCGCCCTCGAGGCCCGACGCGGCCAGGTCGGCCTTGGCACCTTCCAGATCGGTCACGATTTCGGGCATCTCGTTTTCGGGAGAACCGGGGAACCATGCGGGCACCGGACCGCGCGGGATCGTGCCCAGTCCCTGATTGTACGCAAGCATGGCTTCGTAATCGAACGCCTTGACCAGCGCGGACCGGAAGTCCGCATTGTCCGTCGGTGCGAGGTCCACGTTCAGGTAGATCGCCGGCCAGGCCCACAGGTTGTTGCCCTCCACCTTGTGGAACCCGTCCGTTTCCGCGATGCGCAGCGCGTCGTCGAGCGGCACGAAATTCGCCATGTCGTAGGTGCCGCCCTCGACACCCTGCGCCCGGTTCTGCCCGTCGGGGACGACCCGGACCAGAACACGGTCGAAGGCGCCATCGGGGAAGTCGCCCCACCAGTCGGTGTTGCGGGCCAGTTCGATCTGGGAGCCCCGCGTCCAGCCGACGAACTTGTAGGGGCCGGTGCCGTTCGCATTTTCACCGAACCACTCGTCGTCGTGATTGGCGATATCTTCGTCCGACACGATTTCGATCCGGGAGAGATTGCCGGCAAGAAACGCATTCGGCGCATCGGTGGTGATCGTCAGCGTCGTATCATCCGGCGCCTCGACGGAGGTGATGCCGGAAATCAGATAAGATTGCCCCTGCCCGATCTCGATCATCCGGTCGATCGACGCCTTCGCGTCGGCAGACGTGAAAGGAGTGCCGTCGTGGAAGGTGACCCCGTCGCGCAGCTTGAATGTCCAGGTGTTCCCGTCCTGGCTCCATTCGGTCGCCAGGGCCGGCAACAGCTTGGAGGGATCGTCGAGATCGAAGTTGACCAGGTGATCGAACACGTTGCGGGTGATCGTGAATTCCCAGTTCACGTTCGCCTTGGCCGGATCGATGGTGCTCGGTTCGCCGGTATCGGCGTAGACGAAGGTGGATTGGGCCAGCGCGGGGGTCGCCATCGCTGCAAGAGCGATGGAAACGAGCGCCGAAAACGCGCGAAGTTTCATGGTGGTTCTCCCTCTTATACGGTCCGGTTCGCTCTGCTCTGCCTGCGGGGGCGGCCGTGGGCCGACGCGGGGCAGCGCAAATCGCGTTGGACTTCAATTTTGATATATCATATTACGTTGAATGTACAGGAATATGCGGGAGCGATTTATCAAAATCGGGTGTAGAGTGCGATATCGCCATCTAAACTTGCAATTTTGATATATCCAAAGTCATAACTTATACACAACGGGGGCGACTCGGGAGAAACCGATGCCAGACCAATCGAATGTAAGCCTCGCGGTACTCGAGGACCGCGCAAAGTTCATCCGGACCGAAACGGTCCGCCTGACCCGCATCGCGGGCGCCGGGCACTATTCGTCGACATTCTCCTGCGCCGAGATCCTCGCCGCACTCTATTATGCTCAGATGCGGATCGAGCCGGCCAATCCCTCCTGGGAGGACCGGGACCGGTTCATCATGTCGAAGGGGCACGCGGCGATCGGCCTTTATCCGGTCCTCGCCGATCTCGGTTACTTCGACCCCTCCGATCTCGACACCTATACGCGGCTCGGGTCGAACTACGGCGATCACCCGGACATGAAGAAGGTCCGCGGACTCGACTTCTCCTCCGGTTCGCTCGGGCACGGGCTGTCGATCGGCGTCGGCATGGCGCTGGCCGGCCGGGTGGCCCAGCGCGACTACCGGACCTACGTGATGCTCGGCGACGGCGAGATCTCCGAAGGGCAGATCTGGGAAGCCGTTATCTCGGCCGGCCATTACAGTCTCGGTCATCTCGTGGTCCTGCTCGACCGGAACGGCCTCAGCATCGACGGGCATACCGAAGACATCATGGGGATCGAACCGGTCCACGAGCGCTTTGCCAGTTTCGGCTGGGACGTGCAGCGGATCGACGGACATGACCTGAGCGCGATCCTGAATGCTTTCGCCAATCTGCCCGAGGGCACCACGGGCAAGCCCCAGGCGATCGTCTGCGACACGGTCAAGGGGCGCGGCGTGAAGCGTATGGAAATGTCACTCGATTGGCACGTCGGAAACCTCGTCGGCGACGATTACGACGACGTCATGGCCGAACTCCAGGCCGGATTGCAGCCCTACGAGCCGGAGCCGGCAGAATGACAACCGAAATGCAGAACGAAGCGGAAATCTTCCGCGGTACGACCGAAGGCAAGACCACCTTCAAGGACCATCGCTCCGTCCAGGGCACCCCGAAGGCCGGCATGCCCGCGTTCGTGCTGGGCGAGGAACTGGCGGAGATGGCGCGCACGGACCCGCGCATCGTCGTGGCCACGGCCGATCTCGCGTCAGCCAACCGGACGAACGACTTCAAGGCCGTGCATCCGGATCGTTTCTTCGATTTCGGCATCGCCGAGAAGAACATGATCACGGCGGCCGCCGGCATGGCGGCCTGCGGGTTCGTCCCGTACGTGGCGACCTTCGCCAGCTTCTGCGCCATCCTCGGCGCCGAACAGATCCGCACCGATTGTGCCTATCCGCGCATGCCGGTGCGTGTGATCGGCACCCACTCGGGGATGTCGATGGGGTTCTACGGGTCGTCGCACCATGCGCTGGAGGATCTCGGCATGCTGCGCGTGATGGCCGATCTCACGGTGATCTGCGCGACCGATGCCAATCACCTGCGCGCCATCCTGCGCAAATCCGTCGACCATCCCGGCGCGATGTACATCCGTCTGGGCCGGGGACGCGATCCGGTCGTCTACGAGACGGTGCCCGATATCGAGATCGGCAAGGCGGTCCGGCTGCGCGACGGGAACGACCTGACGATGATCACGACCGGCAGCCAGGTGCGCGCCACGCTCGACGCGGCCGATACGCTCGCCGGAGACGGCGTGTCCGTTCGCGTCGTGGACATGCACACGATCAGCCCGCTGGACCGGGAGGAGATCGCGGCGGCCGCACGGGAAACGAAGGCGATCCTGACGGTCGAGGAACATAATGTCACCGGTGGTCTGGGCACCGCCGTTGCGGAGGTTCTCGTCGACCTGCCCCGCGTGCCGTTCCGTCGGCACGGTGTGCCCGACAGATATGTCGAAGTCGGTCCGCCCGCGGCTCTCTATGCGAAGTACGGGCTGGACGCGCCGGGAGTTCTGGCTGTTGCCCGGGAGGTTCTTGCGGCACGGGCCTGATCGCGGCACGCTGCCTGATCAACCGGACACAGCGGGAAAGGACTGCCGTGCCGAAGCGTTCCACCATCCTGACGAACGCGCGCAGGCCGCAGCGGGCGCGCGGGAAGGAACGCTTCATGCACCTTCTAGACGTGACCGAGGCGCTTCTCGCCGAGCATCCAGACAGCGACGTCACGCTGGCGATGATCGCCGAACGGGCGGCGGTACCGCTGCCGTCGGTCTATCACTTCTTTCCCAATCGCAATGCGATCTTCGTGGAACTGTCGCGGCGGTTCCACGAAGAGCTCGCGGCACTGTCGCGGACGGACATCGTGCCGCCGCCGCAGCGCTGGCAGGATCTGGTCCTGACCCGCCAGACCCGTGGCCGGGACTATCTCAACGGTCGTCCTGCCGCCCTGCGGCTTTTCATGGGCGCCGGCGTCAGCGCCGAGGTTCGAACGCTCGACCTGCGCGGCAACAGCTCTCTCGCGCGGCTTCGCGCACAGGAGTTCCGCCATCGTTTCGAGTGTACGGGACTGGATGGGCTGGAAGACTGGCTTGCCGTCTCGTTCGGCCTGATGGACGGCATCTGGACCATTTCCTATGCCGAGCACGGGCAGATCACGGATCGGTATCTTCGGGAATCCTGGCGCGCCTCTGTGGCCTATCTGAGAACCTACCTGCCGGAAGACCTGAAGCCGACCGGCGCCGCATGGCGCTGACTTAATCGAATATATTATCACTTATAGCTATCAAAAATTCAGAAAACTGCGTGCCAGCAGCACGGTTCTGGAAGCAATTGAAACGTTCATAACATACTGAAAATATGTGATTATATCTTCAGCGAGAGGTCGATTTCCCGCCCGGAAGCACGGCGCTGAACTGGCAATCGACTTCGTATTAATTTCAGTTGTCGGTCAAATTCTCCGTCACTAAGCTTCTATTAAACGGATCGACAATTCCACCGATCGGGGGCGGCTCATGTGGAGCAACGCAAAGGACCGCGGTCTGCGAGACCGCGCGGCCAACGTCATTCCAGGCGGCATGTATGGCCATCAATCCACGGCGCTGCTGCCGGAGGATTTCCCCCAGTTCTTCACGAAGGCCGAAGGCACGCGCATCACCGATGCCGACGGCAACACCTATATCGATTTCATGTGCGGCTACGGCCCGAATCTTCTGGGCTACGGCCGGCCCGAGATCATGCGGGCCATCGCCGAACAACAGGCGCATATCGATACCGCGACAGGCCCGTCGCCGCTCATCGTGGATCTGGCCGAGGCGATGGTGTCGATGGTGTCGCACGCCGACTGGGCGATGTTCTGCAAGAACGGTTCGGACGCCACGATGATGGCCCTGATGATCGCCCGCGCCTATCGCGGCCGGTCAAAGGTGCTGGTGGCGAAGAACGCCTATCACGGTTCCATGCCGTGGAGCACACCGCGGCCCGGCGGCGTCCTCCCCGAGGACCGGGCGCACATCGTCACCTTCGACTACAACGACCCGGAGAGCCTGACAGACGCTGTCCGCAGCGTCGACGGCGATCTGGCCGGAATTTTCGCAACTCCCTATCGGCACGACACCTTTGCCGACCAGTCGATGCCGGACACCGAGTACGCCCGGACAGCACGGGCGCTTGCCGACGAGTACGATGCGTTGCTGATCGTCGACGACGTCAGGGCGGGTTTTCGCATCACGCGCGACTGTTCGTGGGAAACGGTCGGCGTGCGGCCGGATCTGTCGGCCTGGGGCAAGGTGCTCGGGAACGGTCAGCCGATCTCGGCGCTCGTGGGCAGCGACAAGGCGCGCGACGCCGCGCAGAAGATCTTCGTTACGGGATCGTACTGGTTTTCGGCTGTTCCGATGGCGGCTGCGATCGAGACGCTGCGGCTTGTACGCGAGACGGACTATCTCGAACACATGCAGCATGTCGGCGGGTTGTTCCGAAACGGTCTCGTCGCGCAGGCCGCGGATTTCGGCTTTGCGGTGCGCCACACCGGCCCGGAGACGATGCCGATGGTTTTGTTCGAGGACGATCCGGACTTCCGGGTCGGCTATGGCTTCTGCCGCGCCGCAATGAAGCGGGGCGTCTACCTCTCCCCCTATCATAACATGTTCACCAATGCCGCGATGACCGAAGACGACATTGCGGAAACCCTCGAGGCTACGGGCGCCGCCTTCGAGGAGATCAAGCGAAGCCGCAACGCACTCCAGCCATCGGCCGCGCTGATGGCTCTGATGGAGGCCTAGCGGACGGAAACACGCGCCGACAGACAGGGAACCCGATCATGAAGCACTCTAGACCAATTCAAGGGCTTGCCGCCCTCCTCCTGGCGGGGAGCATGCTCGCCGTGCCGCCGGCCATCGCACAAGAGGACGACACCCTCGTCATCGCCCGGTCGATGGACGTCAACTCGCTCGATCCGGCGCGCGCCTTCTGCGACACCTGCCAGTTCTATCTGACAGCCGTCTACGAGACGCTGGTGACGCTGGCCCCGGACAACAAGACGCTGGCGCCGAACCTCGCCGAGAGCTGGGAGGTGAACGACGACTTTACCGAATTCACCTTCAAGCTGAAGGACGCGGCCTTCGCCGACGGGTCGCCGGTCGAGGCGTCCGACGTCGTCTGGACCTTCGAGCGTCTGAAGAACCTCAAGGGCTCGCCCTCGTTCCTGATGGACGGGCTGACCAGTGCCGAAGCCGTCGACGCGAAGACCGTCAAATTTACCGTGGACGCGCCGAACGCGGAGTTCCTGAACAAGGTCTCGGCGCCCTATGCCGGGATCGTCAACGCGGAAGTCGCCAAGGCGGCCGGCGCTACGGCCGGCGCGGATGCATCGGAAACCGACAAGGCGGAGTCCTGGTTCCTGTCCAACTCGGCAGGGTCCGGTCCGTTCGCCCTGAAGGCCTATTCGCCCGAGGCCGAACTGCGTCTTGCGCGGAACGATTCCTACTGGGGCAAGGAACCTGCGTTCTCCGAAGTTGTCGTGACACAGATCCAGGATGCCGTCAGCCAGGCGCAGGCGCTGGAGACCGGCCAGGTCGACATCGCGATGCAGATCGACCCGGATACGGCGAAGTCGATCCGATCGCCGGATGTCACGACGCAGATCATTCCCTCCTACAACTTCCTCTATGTCGGCCTCATTCCCGGCGCGAAGGGAATGGCCGACGTGCTGACGCCCGAGGTCCGCGAGGCGCTGGCGCTGGCCATCGACTACGAGGGGATGCTCGACTTCACCGTCGGCGGCAACGGCGAGAAGCAGGCCGCGCCGATCCCGAACGGCTTCCCGGGTACCGAAGGCCTGACTCCGCGGTCGCAGAATCTCGACAAGGCCAAGGAGATGCTGGCGGCGGCCGGGCAGTCGGACCTCAAGCTGGTCGCGGGTTACCCGAACGACAACGTCTACGGCGTCGACTTCAACATCATGATGCAGAAGGTCCAGCAGGACTTCGCGGCCGCCGGTGTCGAGATGGAACTGAAGCCGCTCACCTGGGCCGTCTGGCGCGATGAACTGGGCGCCGGCGAATGGCCCGTGACGGCCGTCTACTACGCCCCGGACTACTACGGGTCGGGCCAGTACATCGCCTACTTCGCGATGATCGACGGGCATCCGTGGACGAAGCGCGCGAGCGTCGGCAAGCCGGAGCTCGTGGTCAATCCGGCCGAGGCACCGCTCTACGCCAAGGCCCTCGCGTCCTCCGGCGCGGACGCCGATGCCGCCTATGCGGAACTCGCCAAGGAGATGATGAAGGATTCCATCATCCTCCCGCTGGTGTCGCCGAACCTCGTTCTGGCGTATCGCAACGACATCGACGGCGTGAGATACTCCGCCTGCTGCAATCTGCCGCTGGCCGAAATCTCGCGGAAATAAGGACCGATGCTCGCCTATATCGCCAGACGGCTGATCCTGATCCCGTTTCTGCTGTTGGGCGTGGCGAGCGTCTCCTTCCTGCTCTCGCAAATGACCAAGGGCGACCCGCTGGCCGCCCTTGTTCCCGAGCGGATGATGTCGAACCCCGAGGTGGTCGCCTCCGTCAAGGCGCAATGGGGCCTCGATAAGCCGCTGCCGGTCCGTTACGTCATCTATCTCGGCAACCTGCTTCACGGCGATCTCGGCACGTCGTTCTCGACCCGGCGGCCGGTGGCAACCGATATCGCCGAGCGCCTGCCTGCCACGCTGGAACTGGTCATCGCCGCGATGATCGTCGGCACCGCGATGGGCCTGTCGCTCGGCGTGCTATCCGCGCGCTTTCGAGGCTCGGCCGTCGACGGCCTCTCCCGCATCTTCGCGCTGATAGGATCGTCGCTGCCGATCTTCTGGTCGGGCCTGATCCTGCTTTATCTTCTGTCGGTCCGGATACAGCTCGTGCCCGGAACCGGCCGTCTGCCGCCACGGGTCGAGCCGCCGCCGACCGTCACCGGCTTCTATACGATCGATGCCCTGCTCGCCGGCAATCTGCAGCTTTTCGGCGAGGCGCTGGCGCATCTTGCCCTCCCCGCCTTCGTTCTCGGCTGGGCGGTGACCGGTATCATCACCCGCCTGACCCGGTCGTCGCTGATCGAGGGTCTCGGTCAGGACTATGCGCGCACCGCCCGGGCCAAGGGCGCGCCGGAACGCGTCGTGCTGCTTCACCATGCGCTGCCCAACGCGCTCATCCCGTTGCTGACGATCCTCGGCTTCACCTTCGCCTACCTGATCACCGGCGCCGTTCTGACCGAGGCGATCTTCGCCTGGCCGGGCATCGGCTCGTATGCGGTGCGCGCGGCGGCATCGCTCGACTATCCGGCGATCGGCGGCGTCACCATCGTCGGCGCCGTCGCATTCCTGCTGGCGAACCTGCTCACCGACATCGCCTATGCGTGGGCCAATCCGCGGATCAAGGTGCACTGATGGCGGATATTCCCTCGACATCCGGCCGTATCGCACGTCGGCGCAGTCCGGGACGGATTCGGCGCGTGTGGCATCGCCTGCCGCCGACTGCCAAGGTCGGGACGGCGATCCTGCTGTTCTGGGTGTTCACCGTTCTCACGATCCATGTCTGGCCGATCGCGGATCCGCTGGCGATGGTGGGCCGCCGGCTGCAGCCGCCGTCGGCGGAGCACTGGCTGGGCACCGACGCGCTGGGACGCGATGTCTTCTCGCGGACGCTGCACGGATCGGTCTGGTCGATCCCGATCGCGATCCTGGTCGTGGCCTGCGCCGTCGCCATCGGGTCGGCGCTCGGCGCGATCGCCGGTTTCTTCGGTGGCCTGTCGGGCGGCGTCATCATGCGGCTCGTCGACGTCACGCTGTCGTTTCCGCCGATCCTGCTGGCCATGGCCGTCGCGGCGATGCTCGGGCCGGGGCTCGCCAATGCCTCCATCGCCATGGTCATCGTCTGGTGGCCCATCTACGCGCGGCTGATGCGGGCGCAGGTGCTGGAGGTGCGCGAGCGCGAGCATGTCGAGGCGGCCGTCGCCGGCGGGGCGGGAAGCCTGCGCGTCCTCGTGGTGCACGTGCTGCCGCTGTGCTGGACGCCGGCGCTGATCAACGCGACGATGGATTTCGGCCAGGTCGTGCTGCTGGCGGCCTCGCTGAGCTTCATCGGGCTCGGCGCGACGCCGCCCGCGCCGGAATGGGGCAGCATGATCTCGGAAGGCGCGACGCGCTTCTACGACTGGTGGATCGCGCTTGGCCCCGGTCTTGCGATCCTGTCGGTGGTGCTGGCCACGTCGTTCCTCGGCGACGGGCTGCGCGACATGTTCGACCGGAGGAGCGCATGAGTGCGCCCTTGCTCGAACTGAAGGATCTGCGTATCGCCTTTCCGGGGCCGGACGGCGGTTGGGTCGAGGCGTTGCGCGGCATCGATCTGACCCTCGAGGCCGGCGACGTGCTGGGCATCGTCGGCGAAAGCGGCTCGGGAAAGTCGATCACCATGATGGCCTTCCTGCAGCTCCTGCCGCGCGGTGCCCGGATCTCCGGCAGCGCGAAGTTCCGCGGCGAGGAGCTGATCGGCATGGCGCCGTCGCGCATCCGGCAGATCCGCGGCAAGGCCATCGGCTGCATCTTCCAGGACCCGTTGTCCGCCTTCAACCCGGTCATTCCGCTCGGCGACCAGGTGGCCGAGGCGATCCTGCTGCACGACGGCGCGGTCTCGCGCCGCGACGCCCTGAAGGAGGCGGAACGGCTGTTCGAGATGGTCTCGATTCCGCAGGCCGGGCGCCGGATCCGCCAGTATCCGCACGAGTTTTCCGGCGGGATGCGGCAACGCGCGATGATCGCCATGGCGCTGGCGAACCGTCCCGATCTGGTGATCGCCGACGAGCCGACGACGGCGCTGGATGTCACCGTGCAGGCGCAGATCCTCGACCTTCTCGGCGACCTGCGGCGGGAGCTCGGCATCGGGCTGGTGATGATCACGCACGATCTGGGCGTGGTTGCCGGCATCGCCGACGAGATCGCCGTCATGTATGGCGGCCGCGTGGTGGAGCGCGGCCCGACCGACCCGATCTTCTACGAGACGGCGCATCCCTACACCGCCGGGCTGCTCGGCGCGGTGCCGACGCTCGACGGCACCGGCGCGTTGCGCCAGATCGAGGGGACGCCGCCGTCGATCTTCGACCGGCCGCCGGGCTGTTCCTTCCATCCGCGCTGCGACCGGGCGAAGCCGATCTGTGCCAGCGACGACCCGGCGCTGCGCGATTGCGGATCGACCGAATGTGCCTGTCATTTCCCTCTGGTCAGGACGCTGGCGGAGGTTGCCGGATGACGAGCGTCGACCAGCGGCCCTCCGCGATCACCGGAAAGACGCGTGTCATGTTCATCATGGGCGAGCCGATCGCCCACGTCGTCGGCACGGCCGTCCTGAATGCCGCCTGGGAGCGGCTTGGCCGGGACCTCGTGACCGTCCCGCTCCACGTGATGCCCGACGATCTGCCGCACATGCTCGACACGGTTCGCAAGTCGCCGAGCGTAGCCGGGACCGGTATCACCATACCGCACAAGATTGCGGCAGCGTCGCTCGTCGATCGCCTGACGGCCGCGGCGGCCCATGCCGGAGCGGTGAACTTCGTCCGGCGCAATGCCGACGGGACGCTCACCGGCCACAATGTTGACGGGTCGGGCTTTCTGGCGGGGCTTGCGGCTCGCGGCATCGATTTCGCCGGCCGTACGGCCGCCCTCGCCGGTTCCGGAGGTGTGGCGCGGGCGATCGCCTTCGCCGCCGCCGGCTCGGCCCTCACGTCGCTCACGATCCGGAACCGCGATCCGGGGAAGGCCGAAGCGCTGGCGGCCGATATCCGTGCCTGGGCCGGAGCGTCGGGGTGCGCGGTTTCCGCCGGCGATGAGATCGGTGGGGCCGACATCCTGATCAACGGCACATCGCTGGGGATGCACGAGGGCGATCCGTTGCCCTTCACGACGGATGAAGTCGCTGCGGCCAGCGTCGCGGCGGAAGTGGTCATGACCCCGGCGGAAACGCCGTTTCTTGCTATAGCGGCCGGTCATGGCTGTGCGGTCGTACCCGGCCGTGCCATGCTCGATCCGCAGGCCGATCTCGTCGCCCGCTTTCTCGACGGGGACCCGGCATGAGCGAAGCGCCCGTCGTCGAACCGGTTCTCTCGGTCCGCAACCTGACCAAGACGTTTCCGCTGCGCGGGGGGCTTCTGGGCCGTCCGGTCGGCGCGGTGCAGTCTGTATCCGACGTTAGCTTCGACATCGCGCCCGGCGAAACCTTCGGTCTTGTCGGCGAATCCGGCTGCGGAAAGTCCACGCTCGGCCGCAGCATCCTGCGCCTGATCGAGCCGAGTTCCGGCCAGGTCATGCTCGCCGGCGCGGATGTGACGGCGGCCGACAAGGCAGCCCTGCGCCGGCTCCGCGGCGACATGCAGATCGTCTTCCAGGACCCCATGTCCTCGCTGCATCCGCGCATGACCGTGGCGCAGATCCTCGCCGAGGGGCTCCGGCTTGCCGACCTTCCGCGCGATGCGCTGCGCACGCGCATCGCCGAACTGATCGAGATGGTGCGTTTGCCTGCCGATACGGCGGGCCGCTATCCGCACGAACTCTCCGGCGGTCAGCGCCAGCGGATCGGCATAGCCCGGGCATTGTCGCTCAATCCAAAGCTGATCATTCTGGACGAGCCGGTCTCCGCGCTCGACGTCTCGATCCAGGCGGGCGTGCTCAATCTTCTTGAAGAGCTCCAGCAGCGACTCGGTTGCGCTTATCTGTTCATCGCCCACGATCTCGGCGTCGTGCGGCATATTTCCCACCGCGTGGCGGTGATGTATCTCGGCCGGATCGTCGAACTGGCACCGGTCGGCGAGCTGTTCGCCAACCCCCAGCATCCCTATACGCAGTCGCTTATCTCGGCCATTCCGCGTCCCGACCCGAAGGTCGAGCGCAGCCGCAAACGGATCGTGCTGAAGGGGGACCTGCCCTCGCCCATCGACCCGCCTCCGGGGTGCCGGTTCCACCCCCGCTGCGCGCGGGCCACGGACGTGTGCCGGGAGCACCAGCCGCAACTGCTTCATGCCGCCGCGTCGACGGGCGTCGTCGCCTGTCACCATCCCGGATAGAGATGATCCGTTCTCTTCATGACGTGTCGTGGCGGTTGACCGACCCGCGCCGTGACGCGCCGTTCGGCCAGAGCAGCAGGGCCGCCCCGGTCACGGAATGAGGACGATCGACCCCGTCGTGCGCCGCGCCTCCAGATCGGCGTGCGCCCGGACGGCGTCGGCAAGGGGGTACCGCGTCGGCTGCTCCAGTCGGACGGCGCCGCGCCGGACCGCCCCGTAGAACCGGTCAACGTGCGCGGCGAGATCCTGCGGATCGCTCGTGTAATGCGCATAGTTCGGCCGCGAAATCGTCAGCGACTTGGAGGCGAACCGACCGACATCCCACGCCCCGACCGGTCCCGAAGCCTGGCCGAAACTGATGATGTGGCCGCGGATGGCGGCGGATTCCAGCGAGCCTGCGAACGTGTCCCGGCCCACTGCATCGTAGATCGCGTCGGCGCCCCTGCCTCCCGTGATCCGGTGAACCGCGTCCGGAAAGTCCTCGCGGGAATAGACGATGACGTGGTCGGCGCCGAGCGCCTCCACGATGCGTTTCTTGTCGTCCGTCGAGACGGTCGCGATGACCCTCGCGCCGATATCCTTCGCCCATTGCACCAGAAATTGTCCGACGCCGCCCGCGGCCGCGTGGATCAGCACGGTTTCCGACGCCTCCACGCGATGGACGTCGTGCAGGAGAAAGCTTGCCGTGACGCCCTTCAGAAGGGTCGCTGCCGCCACCTCCGCGTCGATCTCGGCGGGGATCCGGACCAGAAGATCGGGCGCCATGTTGCGGGCCTGCGCATAGGCGCCGACCGGCGGGCAGGCATAGGCGACGCGGTCGCCCGGCGAGAAAGCGCCGACGCCGGAGCCGACCGCCTCGATCACACCGGCCGCCTCCATGCCGGGGACTCCCGGCAAGGGCAGCAGGTCGAAATAGCCGGTGCGGCAATAGACATCGATGAAATTCACCCCGACCGCGTGGTGTCGAACCCGGACCTCGCCTGGTCCCGGCGGCGGCAGGTCGATCTGTCGGAGGCGCAGGACGTCCGGATCCCCGTGCCTGTCGACGACGATGGCCTCGACGGTCGACGGCTCTGTACCGTGTGACGCGCGCTCCGGTGCGGTTACGGAGCCGGACGGCGCAGCGGATGGGTGGTCGACAGAATACGCCCGGGCGACCTGAAACGTCTCCGCCGGAGGCGCGGAGGACGGCGCCGGTTCGGGCTCAGGCCGCCGGACCGGGGGCGCGGAACCACGGGCGGCCGTCGGGGTCTTGTCCCCCACGATCGCGCGGATCGCGTCGAAACCTGCCTTGTAGATTCCCTCCCCGACCAGCGTGACGAGTTCGTCGCGCCGGCTCGCCGGCGGATCGAAGGTCGAGAACCATTCCCAAAATGTCCGGTTGCCGTCGGTGACCGGCTTAAGCCGCACGGTCGCAACGTAGTTCATCAGCGGGAACGGCGCCTGCAGGATGCAATAGGTGAAGGTGCGGTCCTTGTCGGACAGGGACAGGAGCTGCTCGCGCAGGACGTTGCCGTCCTCCAGCCGGAAGTGCCGGACCGCTCCGATCATGTCGGAGGGCATCCGGTCCTCGATCTCGCTGACGGCGACGGCGGGATGCCAGCGGTCGTGGCCGTTGAAATCACGCACGATCCGCCAGACGTCCTCGACCGGCGCGTCGATGACGGTGCTCTGGCGGACGGTCACCATCGAACGGTCGTCATCCGCGTATCAGGTCCTAAACCGGCTCTTGAGCGCGTCGAACGCGGTCTGGAACACTCCCTGCCCCACTTGCTGGATCAGCGCGGCTTCCCGCCCGGCGTCGCAGTCGAAATCCGCCTGCCATTCGGCGAAGGTCCGGTTGCCGTCGGTGATCGGCGACAGAGACAGCGTCGCGACATAGTTGTCGACCCCCATGGGGCTTTCGAGGATCGCGTAAGTGCAGGTGAAGTCGTAGTCGGAGAGGCCCAGCAACTGCTCGCGGATCCTGCCGCCGTCGGGCAGCGTGAAGTTGCGGATACAGCCGATCTGATCGGCGGGCATGTTCTGCTCGATCCGGCTTTCGACCACGAACGGCGCCCAGTTCGGCAGTCCGTTGAAGTCGCGGACCACCCGCCAGACCTCCGCGACCGGTGCGGCGATGACAGTGGATGTATAGGCTTTCGCCATAGGGCCTTGTCCCTTCTTCCGGGTCCGGGTTCAGCGATCGCGGTCCCTGTCCCTGTCATCCTCGGTGTCGTCGCGCGCGCCGTTATCCTTGCTCTTGCTTTTCTTGTCGCGCATCAGGTTGTTGATGTCCTTGGCGTCGCGCAGAACGTCGGTCATGCGGCCGAGCGAGCCGCCCTCGATGCCGATCTCCTTCATCAGGTTGTCGATCATCGGGGCCTGCACGCGGTACCGCAGGGCGGAATCGATCACCTCGTCGGTGACGTTGCGGTTGCCGCCGCCCAGGCCGCCGGTCGCGCCGTCGACATGCAGGATCTTGATCCCCTCGATCTTTTCTATCGGCTTGACGCTCTCGCGGACGATGCCCTCGAGCCGTTCCAGCAGCTTGCCGCGCAGACGGCCGGCGCGCGCCTCGTCGGTGAGCAGGTTCTCCGCCTCGTTGAGCTGCTTCTGTCCGGTGGCGTCGACCTCGTAGCGCTCGGCGGCGGCGAGCGCGAGGATCTTCTCGGCCTCCGCGGACGCCGTCGCGGCGATCTTCTTCGCCTCGGCCATGCTCCTGGCGGCCTTCATCTCGGCATCGGCGGCTGCCGTCACGCGCAGGGCTTCGCGTTCTGCCTCGCGCTGGGCGGCGATCACTTCGGTCAGCTTGCGTCGTTCGGCGATCTCCTTCTCGCGGGCGGTCAGGGCCTGCTCCTCGGCCTGGATCGCCTTGGCGCGCACGGCCTCGGCCGCGGCGATCGAGCTGGAGCGCTCCTGGGTCTTCTGGGCGATCTCGATCGCCTTCTGGATCTCCGCCATCTCGAGCTGCTTGTCGCGGTCGATGGCAAGCTGGCGCAGTTCGCGTTCGGTGACGAGGCGGGCTTCCTCGATGCCGCGCTCGGTCATGATGCGGGCGCGCTCGACCTCTTCGGACGCCGCGATCTCGGCTTCCTCGAACGACTGCCGCTTGGCGATCTCCAGCACCTGGAGCTGGCGCTCGCGGGCGATCCGGATCTCGTCCAGCGCGCGGTCCTGGCCGATGCGCTCGGCCTCGGTCTGCTGGTTGGCGACGATTTCGGCGCGGCGCTTTGCGGCCTCGGCGTTGGTGACCTCCAGGGCCTTTTCGGCGAGCGCGATCTGCCGTTCCAGTTCGACCAGCTCGAGCGCCTTCGACCGCTGGATCTCCAGTTCGCGCTGGGTGCGCTCCCGCTCGATGCGGGCCTTCTCGATTTCCAGTTCCAGCGCGATCTGTTCCCGTTCGGTCTTTTCGCGGGTCTGGATCTCCGCCTCGTCGAGGGCGCGGCGGCGGGCGATTTCGCGGCGCTGCGTCTCCTCTTCGTTCTTGATGCGCTCCTCGGTGACGCTGCGTTCCTGCTGCAGCCGCGATTTCTCGACCGCTTCGCGTGACTGCAGCTGGGCCTGCTCGGCCTCCTGCTCGCGCACCGCGCGTTCGCGGGCCAGCTCGGCGCGCTGGACGGCGCGGCGGATCTCGACCTCGCGTTCCTGCTCGAGGCGGGCGTACTCGGTGTCGCGGTCGATCTCGAGCACCTTGCGCTGGGTGTCGAGGTTCTGGTTGCGGATCTCGACCAACGTGCGCTGCTCGATCTCGTTGCGCATCTTGCGCCGGCCTTCGATGGACTCGGTGAGCTGCGTCAGGCCTTCGGCGTCGAAGGCGTTCGAGGGATCGAAGAACTCGAGGCTCGTCTGGTCGAGGTCGGCGATGGCGACGCTTTCGAGCTCCAGGCCGTTGGCGGCGAGCGATTCCGAGGCGAGGTCGCGGACCGCGGCGGCGTAGCTGCCGCGCTGCTCGTGCATCTCCTCGAGCGTCATCTGGGCGGCGACGGTGCGCATGGCGGCGGCGAACTTGCCTTCCAGCAGTTCGCGCAGGCCGCCAGGCTCCAGCGTCCGGTGGCCGAGCGTCTGTGCGGCGGCGGCGACGAACTCGCGGCTGGCGCCGACGCGGACGAAGAACTCGGTGTGCAGGTCGACGCGCATGCGGTTCTTGGTGATCAGCGCCGCTTCGTTCTCGCGGGTCACCTCGATGCGCATGACGTTCATGTTCACCGGCGTGATCTCGTGCAGCACCGGGATCACGAACGCACCGCCGTTCACCACCACCTTCTCGCCGAGGAAGCCGGTCCTGACGAACGCGGTTTCCTTGGTCGAGCGCCGGTAAAGCCAGCGCAGGATGTAGACGCCGACCACAACGACGATTGCCGCGATGATCAGCCAGACAAGAAATGTCCCGAACGCTTCGGCTGCCATGACAACCTCCCTCTCGTATTCCTTCCGGCCGTCAGAACGCGACCGATTTGAACCGTTTCGTTTGTTCCGTCAGCGCCTTCTCCGTCGGCAGCCGCTCCATCGAGGAGGCGCCGTAGAAGCCATGGCAGTTGGCGGCGTTCTTCAGCACGTATTCGGCATCGTCCGGCTCGGCGACCGGGCCGCCGTGGACGAGCACGATGATGTCCTTGTTGACCGACAGCGCGGCGTCCGACCACTCGTTGACGAGGCCCGGCACGTCGGCGAGCGTCAGCGCGGTCTCCGCGCCGATGGAGCCGCCGGTCGTCAGCCCCATGTGACAGACGACGATGTCGGCACCGGCCTCTGCCATCGCCTTCGCCTCGTCTGCGCTGAAGACGTAAGGCGTCGTCAGCAGATCCTTCTCGTGCGCCAGCCGGATCATGTCGACTTCCTGGGAGAACGACATGCCCGTTTCTTCCAGGTTGGCGCGGAAGGTGCCGTCGATCAGGCCGACCGTCGGGAAGTTCTGGACGCCGGCGAAGCCGATGGCCTTCACCTGGTCGAGGAAATGGTCGAAGACGCAGAACGGGTCGGTGCCGTTGACGCCGGCCAGCACCGGCGTCTTCGAGACGACGGGCAGGATCTCCGACGCCATGTCCATGACGATCTCGTTGGCGTTGCCGTAGGCCAGCAGGCCCGACAGCGAGCCGCGCCCGGCCATGCGATAGCGGCCGGAATTGTAGATGACGATCAGGTCGATCCCGCCGGCCTCCTCGCACTTGGCGGACAGGCCAGTGCCGGCGCCGCCGCCCACGATCGGCTCGCGGCGGCGTTTCATGTCCTGGAATTTCTGCAACAGGGCCGATCGTTCGAACCGCGGCATTCAGGCTCTCCTCTGGCGTTTTGGGCCGATGCTCTCCAGCGACGCGATGACCGCATCGACGAAGGGGGCATCGTTGATGTTTCCGGGCACGCGCTCGATGTGGCGGCGCTCGGTCTGGCGGACGGTGCGTTCGAGCGCCTCGAACAGGGCCGCATCGGCTTCGGGGTCATGGAAGGGCTGACCCGGCGCGTCGAGCATCGAGACGCCGCCTTCGGGCAGCAGGAAGCGGACCGGGCCGTCCATGGCGTTCAGCCGCTCGCCGATCCATTCGCCGAAGGCCCGGTTTTCGTCCCGCGTCGTGCGCATCAGCGTGACGTTCGGATTGTGGATCACGAATTTCCGGCTGCGGAATTTCTCCGGCACCGTGTCGCGCGGGCCGAAATTGACCATGTCGAGCGCGCCGACCGACCCGACATAGGGCAGCCCGGTCCGGATCGCGGCGCCGAACCGGTCGTCGGTGGCCGGGAAGACGCCGCCGACGGTCATGTCGGCTACCTCGGTGGTGGTCAGATCGAGAAAGCCCGCAAGCAGGCCGGAATCGCCGAGGTTCTCCATCGACCGCCCGCCAATGCCGGTTGCGTGGAACACCAGACAGTCGAAATCGCTCTCGAGGCGTTTCGTCACCGCCTGGACGAGCGGAGTCGTCACGCCGAACATGGTGATGCCGAGCGCCGGGCGGGCAAGCTTGCGTTTTGCCTCGATCTCCTCGCCGGTCGGCAGTTGCGCGGCCATGCCGGCAATGGCGTTGGCGGCGTTCGTCAGCACCTGCTCGGTGATCGAATTCAGCCCCTGAACGTCGGCGACGGAGTGGAGCATCATGATGTCCGAGCCGCCGACATACTTGGCGACGTCGCTGGCGGCGACCGTCGAGACCATGACTTTCGGGATTCCCACAGGCAGCACGCGCATGCCGGCCGTCGCCAGGGTCGTGCCGCCGGAGCCGCCGGCCGAGACGATGCCGCCGATCCGCGGCTCGCGCTCGATCCAGCGCGCGAACGCCTCCGCCATCGCCGCGACCGAGCCGCCGCGGTCGCCCGACATGACGGCCGCCGGTCCCTGCGGATGCAGGCTTGCGACGTGCAACGCCGGCACATCGGCGCTCGACGCCTTGCCGGACGTGGACAGATCGACGGTGCGGACGGGAATTCCAAGCGATTTCAAGCGTTCGGCGACGAACCTGAGCTCCTTTCCCTTGGTGTCGAAGGTGCCCGCGACGATGACCGTCCGGCCGATGCGCTCGGCGAAGGGAATGGTGAAGATCTTTTTCGACGTATCCGCCGGCCCGGTCCTGTCGACGGCCGCCTGGCGCATCGCGGTGACCGGGACGTTCCACCGGTTCGGCAGCCCGGTGACGGGGCGAAAGACCCCGCTGGTGTCGGCGGGTTCCTCGCGCTGCGTCCCGCCGCGCTCGATCCGGTAGATCTCGGCCATCTGGCTCGCGGCCTGGACGGCTTCCGCGGGCGTGACCGGATCTTCCTCGCCGTGGCGGCCGACCCCCAGAAGCCGTTGCTGCAGGTCACGGTCGGCGGCGAGCGCCTTGGCGTCCATGATCCGGTTGATCCGGCCGTTGACCATGATCGCGACCTGGTCGGACACCTCCGTCGCGACGCCGATGTTCTGCTCGATGACGAGGATGCCCATCTCGCCCTCCTCGCCGAGCGTGATCAGCATGTCCTCGACCTGATCGACGATGACCGGCGCAAGGCCCTCGGTCGGCTCGTCCATGATCAGGAGTTTCGGATCGGACAGCAGCGCGCGGCCGATCGCCAGCATCTGCTGTTCGCCGCCCGAGAGCTGCGAGCCGCCGTTGGTGCGGCGTTCGGCAAGGCGCGGGAACGTCTGGTAGACGCGCTCGACGGTCCACGACGCGTTGCGGTCGCGGCCGGCGGCCAGCCGCAGGTGCTCGTCGACGGTCAGGCTCGGCCAGACCCGCCTGCCCTGTGGCACGTAGCCGACGCCGAGTCGATGGATCTCGTGCGGCTCCAGCGTCGATATCTCCCGGCCGTCCACCCGGATCGACCCCGACCGTGCCTGTTTCAGGCCGGTGATCGTGTTGCACAGCGTGGTCTTGCCCATGCCGTTGCGGCCGACGACGGACAGGACGCCGTGTTCGAGCGTCAGCGATACGCCCTGCAGCGCATGGCTCTCGCCGTAGTAGACCTGAAGGTCGTCGATCTTGAGGATCGGGGTACGGGCGCGCTCAGCCATGGTGGCGCCCTCCCAGATAGATGTCCTGCACTTCCGGATCGGCCTCGATTTCGGCCGGCGTGCCTTCCTTGAAGACGCGGCCGTTGTGCATCATCGAGACGTATTCGGAGACGCGCAGCGCCACATCGAGATCGTGCTCGATAATGATGTAACCGATGTGCTTCGGCAGCGCATTGAGGATCGCCACCAGATCGTGGCGCTCGGTCGGCGACAGGCCGGCGGCCGGTTCGTCGAACAAGATGAAGCGCGGGGCGCCGGCAAGCGCCAGGGCGATTTCGAGCTGACGCTGCTGGCCGTGGCTCAGCGTCGATACCAGTGTGTCCCGGTAAGCCTCGAGGTGGACGGCGTTGAGGATCGATTCCGCCTGGGCCATGTTGGCGTCGTTCGCCGACGGTCTGAGCAGCGAAAAGCGGGAGCGCGATACGCCCCGGCAGGCCAGGAATACGGAGTCGAGCACCGACATCTTCGCGAAGAGCTGCGAGATCTGATAGGTGCGCCGGAGCCCCCGGCGGATCCGTTCGTGCGTCGGCATCGTCGTGATGTCCTCGCCGAAGAAGCGGATCCGGCCGGAGGTCGGCATGAAGTCGCCGGTTATGGCGTTGAACAGCGTGGTCTTGCCCGCGCCGTTGGAGCCGAGGACCGCGCGCCGTTCGCCGGCCGCGATCCTCATGCTGACGTCCGAGAACGCCACCAGGGCGCCAAAGTGCCGCGCGACGTCGTCCAGTTCCAGCGCGTTGGCGCCGGTACCTTCGAGACGGGATGCAACGATACTTTGTGTCACTGGTGAGCGCTCTTCTTTGCGGGGCCGGACTGCCTGTTACGGGCAGCTCGGGTTGTCGCGGCTGACCTTGCCGAGCGCCAGGAACTCGTCCTCCGGAATGCCCAGCGTCTGGTTCACCTGCGGCACGACCTTGATCAGCTTGTTGTACAGGTTGCCGTCATCGCCTTCCGCGACCTCGGTGAGGTACATGTCGGCGACCGCGTTGCGGTTGGCGTCGAGCTTGATCTTGCCGGTCGGCGTGTCGAGTTCGAGGCCCGACAGGGTCTCGCGCAGCTTCGCGCCACCATCCGAAACGTCGGCGCCGATCTCGTCGAGCGCCGTCAGGGCAGCCTTCATGTTCACGTAGTAGCCGTGCGCGAACAGCGACGGGGACGGAAACGCGTTGGGCTGCGTCTTGTAGGCCTCGACGAAGGCTTTCCATTCCGGCGTGTCGTTGTTATCGGCGATCGGGCCTGCCGACGGCGTACCGATGACGACATCGCGCATCTTGCCCTTGGAACCGAGCACCGACTGGTCGACGGTGATCGAGCCGCCGATGAGCGGCGCCTGGCCGCCGGCCTGCTGGTACTGGGTCAGGAAGTTGACACCGTCCGCGCCGCCGAGGGCGACGTAGATGGCATCGACCTCATCGGGAATGGCGGCGATGACGGAGGAATAGTCCTTCGTGCCGATCGGCACCCACGATTTGGAGGGCACCGTGCCGCCCGCCTTGCAGAACTCGGCCATGAAGCCGAAGACCTGCGTGTAGGGGAACGAGTAGTCCTCGGCGACGGTTGCGACCGTCTGGTAGCCCTTTTCGTTGTAGGCGTAGTCGCCGAGTCCGGCCATCCACTGGGCGCCGTCGGTGGAGAAGCGGAAGAAGTTCTCCGCCGGATCGCGCAGCGTCGTGTCCTGGGCCGCAGACGTCCCGTTCAGGAAGGTCACGTCGGGCTTCGTCTTGGCGTAGTCCTTGACGGCAAGGCCCTCGTCGCCCGACAGCGGGCCGATCAGCACCTTGACGCCGTCCTGCTCGACGAGCTTGCGGGCGGCCCGCACGGCGCTGTCCGGCGACGCGTCCGACGAGCCCTTGATCAGCTCGATCTTTTTGCCGCCGACTTCGCCGCCGGCTTCCTCGACGGCCATCAGCGCACCGCGCATGCCGTCTTCGCCAAGCACGGTGAAAGCGCCTTCGAACGTGGCCAGAACACCGATCTTGATCGTGTCGTCGTCCGCCATGGCCATGCTCGGGATCGTGAGCGCGGTCGTCAGGGCGAGACCCAGAAATACCCGTCTTTTGATGTTCATGTATTCCTCCCTAGGTTGGTTTCTTTGGCGGTTTTTGGAGCCGTGTTCTGTCGTTGTCGCTCCGTCAGGATCGCCCCTGCCCGTTTCGCGGCCGAAGGGGTTTCTGGCCGAGATGCGGTTTCAGGCGTCCCCACAGTCCGAGGATGCCGTCCGGCGAGGCGAAAATGATGACGAGAAAAAGCAGGCCGATCAGCGTGTTGTAGCGTTCGGCTCCGACGATATCGATCGCGAAGGTCTGGATCAGGACGACGAAGACCGCGCCGATGAAGGGTCCGATGGGATGCAAGAGGCCGCCGATCACGGCGATGACGAGAACGTCGATCGCCTGCGAGACGTCGACGGTTCCCGGCGACACGCGGCCGTTGAACCAGACGAGCAAAACGCCGCCGAGACCGGCGATCAGGCCGGCGTAGAAATAGGCAGCGACCTTGTGGGCGGTGACGTCGTAGCCGATCGCGCGCATGCGCCGCTGGTTGTCGCGGATCGCCTGCAGCGCGAGGCCGAAGGTCGACCGCGAGGCGTAGAGAACGGCGGCATAGGCAATCGCCGCGACGCCGAGGCAGAGATAGTAGAACGGCAGCGGATCGCGCCAGTGGATGCCCCAGAATTCCGGCGTCGGGATGCCGGCGTAGCCGGAATGGCCGTTGAACAGCGCGTAGTTCTGCTGGGCGAAGTAGAAGAAGGCCGTCGCGATCGCCAGCGTGATCATGATCGTGTAGATGCCCTCGGTGCGCACCGAGATCGCACCGATCAGGGCCGAGACGATCCCCGATATCAGCACCGCGAACGGCACCAGCACCCACCATGGCCAGCCGAAGCCGTGGACGTTGATGTTGTTGGTGCCGAAGATCGCGACGACATAGGCCGCGATGCCCGCGCAGGTGATCTGCGACAGCGAGACCATGCCGCCATAGCCGGCAAGCAGCATCAGCGATAGCGCGATGATCCCCCAGATCAGCGCGTAGGCCCCGATCTGGACGATGAAGAATTCCGAGGCGACGGCCGGGAACAGCACCAGCGCGGCCAGCAGCGCGATATTGGCGACGCCGATGCGCTCGAAGAACCCGGCGGAGACCGATGCCGGCCGAGGGGCGGTGACGACGCTCATCGGGCCTTCCCCATGATGCCCTGCGGCCGGAAGGCCAGCGCCACGACCATGATGACGAAGGTCAGGACGATGCCGTAGGTCGGGAAGTAGACGAGACCGATCTGCTCGGCGAGGCCGATCAGCAGCGCGCCGATGGCCGCCCCGGTGATCGAGCCCATGCCGCCGACGATGACGACGACGAGCGAGGCCAGCAGGTAGCGGACGTCCTCGCCCGGCGCGATCGACAGCGCCGAGCCGCCGACGACCCCGGCAAAGCCCGCAAGCCCCGCCCCGACCGCGAAGACGATGGCGAAGACCGCGTGGACGTTGACGCCCGACGCCGACAGCATCTCGCGGTCGTCGACACCGGCGCGGATCATCATGCCGACCCGCGTCCGGTTCAGCATCAGCCACAGGCCGATGCCGATGACGATGGCTGTCGCGAGCACGATCAGCCGATAGAACGGGTACATCAGATAGACGACAGAGCCGTTGGAGCGGACGGCTGAAATGATCGGCAGCTTCACCGCCCCGTCGAGCCATTCCGGCGTCGGAAGCTGGTAGGTCGTTCCCGTCCACACCGCCAGCATCAGGTCGGCGGCGACGATGGAGATGCCGATCGTCACCAGCGTCTGGCGCAGGTCGTCGTTCTCCAGCCGCCGGAACACGACCACCTGCATCACCGCGCCGACGATCGCCAGCACCAGGAAACCGCCGGCGACACCGAGCAGCCAGCTCCCCGTCAGCGTCGAGACCTCGTAGCCGATATAGCCGCCGAGCAGGAACAGCGAGCCGTGCGCCAGGTTGACGTTGCGCATCAGCCCGAACACCAGCGTGAAGCCGCTGGCGACCAGGAAATAGAGGCCGGCGAGCGTCACCCCGTTGAGGATCGAGCTCACGAACGCCTTCTTCGAGATCAGCAGGGTCTTCAGCCAGGCCGGCCAAACCGGCGTGAACACCATCAACAGGAAGACCGCGGCGAGCAGCAGCGCGACCAGACCCCAGGCCTGGCGCTTCGTCACGCCCCCGCCGTTGGTGAGCGTCCGGCTCGGCTTGTGCTGCTCGACTGCGCTCATGCGGTCAGCCTGCGGCGCTGTTCGTTCATCCGCGGCGCCTTGTGGAACTTGCCGTCCTTCATGATGGCGAGCAGGCGGTTCTTGTCCTGCAGGATGCGCACGTCGGAGATCGGGTCGCCGTCGACCAGCAGCAGGTCGGCCAGGTAGCCTTCCTTGATCATGCCCAGCTCGTCTTCCATGTTCATGATCTCGCCGCCGTACTTGGTCGAGGCGAGGATCGCCTCCATCGGCGAGAAGCCGAACATCTCGACGAAGGTCTGGATGTCCTTGGCGTTGGTACCCTGCGGGGTCCAGGCGAAGCCGTAGTCGCCGCCGATGCAGATGCGGATGCCGCGGCGGTGCATCTTCTTCATCGTGTCGATGCACATCTCGAGTTCGCGTTCGTATTCGAGCGCGACCGGCGAGCCCGGTTTGATGCCGTATTCCTCGGCGTGGCGGGCGGTGTTGATCAGCCAGGCGACGCCGGGGGCGACGAGATGCCGGTCCTTCGCCGCCTCCAGGGCGTCGAGTGCCTCCTCGTTGGCGAACGAGGCATGATAGATGTTCTGAATGCCGTGCCGGATGCACTGAAGCACCGAGTTGGACGAGCGGGCATGCGCCGACAGCACCTTGTTGCGGCACCGCGCTTCCTGGGCCGCCATCGCCACTTCCTCCTCCGACATCGGCGTCTCTTCCGCGCCCATGCCCGTGATCGCCTCGCCGGAGAGGTTTAGCTTGATGGAATCGACGCCGTACTTGATCAGCGTGCGGACGGTGCGGCGGACCTCCTCGGGGCCGGAGACCACGAGGCCGAGATTGAGCCCTTCGTGCGGGATGTGCGACGGCGCGGAATCGCCGAGACCGCCGACCGTGGTGATTTCCGGACCCGCCGCCAGATAACGCGGTCCGGGGAAGCGGCCCTCGTTGATGAAGCGCTTCGCCACGACATCGAGCCGCGGCTTGGCGGCGGCCGCGCCGCGACCGGCGGTGAAGCCCGCGTCGAGCACCAGCTTCGCCATCTCCATGGTGACGAGCATGTGCTCCTCGAGCTCCATCATCTGGATGGGGTCGATGCCGGGCGCGTTGTTCCACGACAGATGCAGGTGGGCGTCGATGAGGCCGGGCATCAGGGTCGCGCCCATGCCGTCGATCACGGTCATCGCGCCGCCGGATGTCGGCGTGCCGAACCGCGAGGAGCCACGGCTGATCTGCTTGATGCGATTGCCCTGCACCAGCACCTCGCCGGTGTAGGGATATTCACCCGTGGCGTCGAGAACGCGCACGTTCGTGAACAGGATGTTGCCGGACCCGTTCCCGGTCCAGGGGTCGTCTGCCATGGTTTCCTCCATCGTCCGCCAGACGGACCGATAGCGCTCTGACGGCGCCTAGCGGTCGGCCTGTCGCAGGAATTCGATCAGTTTGCCGTTGCTGCCTCGTACGTCTTCCACGGTGGCCCAGTGACCGACACGATCCAGGCCCGAAAGCTTTGCGCCCTTGATTGAATCGGCGAGATCGCGCGCCACGCCGGGCGGGTTGACGGCATCGTCGTCGCCGGTGATCAGCAAGGTCGGGGCCGAAATGCGCCGGGGGTCGGCGGCGCGCGCCTTTCCGAGCGCCAGGCACGTCCGCGCATAGCTTTCCGGATCCTGCCGCGTGATCGACTCGCGCACGAAGGCGACCGTCACCGGGGCCGTTTCGCGCGTATGCGCCGAGATCGCCCCGCCGGTGATCTGTTCGGCGATATCGGAGAGCCCGCCGGCGCGGGCCAGCGCGGCGCGCTTCTCCAACCCGTCACGCGTTGCCTGCTGCGGTTCGGCGAGCGCCCCGAACAGCACCATCGAGGCAACCCGCTCCGGCATCTGCGCGGCGATCCACTGGCACACCATCGTGCCCATCGAATGCCCGACCAGGTGCGCCCTGCCCGCGCCGACCGCCTCCATGACGCGGACGACGGCCGACACCATTGCCTCCATCGTCAGCGGCTCGGCCGGGCACGCCGACCGTCCGGAGCCCGGCAGATCGATCCGCACGGTCCGGTAGCCCGACAGCACCGCCATCTGTGGCTGGTACATGTTCGACGTTCCGCCAAGCCCGTGGATCATGACCACGGGAAAACCGTCGCCTTCGACATCCGCAACGACGGGGCCGACGGTGACTGCCGTCATCGGGCGCGCTCCTGCACGGGATTCTCCAGAACGCCGATACCGTCGATCTCGACCCGCATGACATCGCCGGACTTCAGATATTTCGGCGGATCGAAGCCGATGCCGACGCCGGCCGGCGTACCGGTCGCGATGACATCGCCGGGTTGCAGCGTGATGCCCTGCGACAGCGTCGAGACGATCGTCGGAATGTCGAAGATCAGTAGAGAAATGCGGGAATCCTGGCGCAGGTCGCCGTTAATGAAGCAGCGGATGCCGGCGCTCTCGATATCGAGTTCGTCGCGGGTTACCGCCCACGGCCCCATCGGGCAGAACGTGTCCTGCGACTTGCCGATCAGCCACTGGCTGTACTTGCCCTGCAGATCGCGGGCCGTGACGTCGTTGACGATCGTGTAGCCCCAGATGTGATCGAAGACGTCTTCTCGGGCGATGCCGCGTCCGCCCTTGCCGATGATGACCGCGAGTTCGGCCTCGTAGTCGATGGCGGCCGAGACGGCATTGTCGATCTGCACCGTCTTGCCGTTGGCGATCACCGTTTCCGGCACCTTCGAGAAGATGATCGGGTTCTGCGGGACCGCGCCCGACGCGGCGCTGGAATCGAACCCGCTCTTCGCGAACTCGTGGGCATGCTCGTAATAGTTCTTGCCGACGCAGAAGATGTTGCGGCGCGGTTGCGGAATCGGCGCTTCCATCTCGACGCGGTCGATCGGAATGGGCGTCAGCGTTCGGGGATACCCGGTCCCGTTCATCCCGATCAGCGCGAGCACGCCGGACCGCGACTCGTCGAGCGGCAGATCGAACGGCGCGACCGTTCCCGCATCCGGATCGACGACGCCGACGCGGCGTTCTCCGGCAACCGTAAAGGTCGCGACCTTCATGCGTCTCCTCCCTGGACCAATGTTGATCCAATGTCTTGTATTTTTCGAAACGCTAACGTTGATCGGCGGGCTCCGCAAGGGGAACTTCGGTGCTTCGTATTGAATTTTTCGTGGTGCAATGCAGCAATCCCTTAGGTAATGCGGGATTCCGGCGCATCTGGACGATGCAGACCAAGATTGATAAGATTGGTTCAGCAAAGGTTCAATTTAGAGAGTGTCGAATGCCCAAGCTCGTGGCCGAAGACATCGCAATGGCGCTGCGCCAGAGAATATCGGCGGGGGAATGGGGCGACGGCGGGCGGATGCCGCCGGAACGCGATCTTGCCGCCGAGTTCGGCGTCGCCCGCAACACGGTGCGGCGGGCGGTCGCGCTCCTGGAACAGGACGGAACGGTCGTCCGGCACGTGGGGCGCGGCACGTTCCTGTCGTCGTCGGATCCCGGATCGATGGCGGCGGTCGTCCGGCGGATGGAAGGAACCTCTCCCGCCGACATGATGGAGATCCGGCAACTGATCGAACCGGCGGCCGCCGCTTTTGCCGCCCGCAATGCGAGCTCCGGTGAGCTTGCCGCCGTCGAGGCGGCGCACGCCGCCGCCTGTGCCGCGACGGAGATGCCGCTGTTCGAGCATTGGGACGCCGAACTCCATCACACGATCTTTGCCTGTTCGCGCAACGAGTTCCTGAAGGAGATCCATAACCTGATGCGGATTCTGCGCAACCAATCGCCCTGGTTCGAGATGAAGAAGCGCTCGTTTTCCGAGGACCGCCGGCAGGTGTACAACCGAGAACACAAGGCGATCGTCGAGGCGCTGCTGGCGCGCGATCCGGAGGGTGCGCGGTCGGCCATGCTTGGCCATCTGAAAACCGTGGAAGGTAATATTCTCGGCCGGTAGACCAGCCATGCTGCGGCGAATATCCGCTGGAATATGCGCCGGCGCTGACGCATTATGCGGCGTGTCGCGGACTTGAGCAGCCTAACGCGAAACCGTCTGCTTTCGTCCGCTGGAACCCGTCAGGGTTCCTGGCCCGAAATCCCGCCCTACTACCCGCTCGAAACCCTGGGACCTGCCGAATGCGTACCGTTTATGTGAACGGCTCTTACCTGCCGGAATCCGAAGCCCGCGTTTCCATCTTCGACCGCGGCTTCCTGTTCGCCGACGCGGTGTATGAAGTCGTTGCCGTGCTTGAAGGCAAGCTGATCGACTTTTCCGGCCACGTGAAGCGTCTGCAGCGCTCGCTCAAGGAACTGGGCATGCGTATGCCGGTCGACGCCGACGAACTGCTCGCCATTCACCGCAGGCTGGTCGAGGAAAACGGGATCGAGGAAGGCATCGTCTATCTGCAGATCACCCGCGGCGCCGCCGACCGCGACTTCCTGTTCCCCGACGAGGCGGTCGAGCCGACCATCGTCCTGTTCACGCAGAAGAAGGCGCTGATCGACAGCCCGGTCGTCGAAAACGGGATCACCGTGCTGTCGACGGAAGACCTGCGCTGGCGGCGCGGCGACATCAAGACCGTCCAGCTTCTGTTCGCGTCTTTGGCCAAGTCCGAGGCGAAGAAGAAGGGCGCGGACGATGTCTGGCTCGTCAAGGACGGCCAGGTGACCGAGGGCTCGTCCAACAACGCCTACATCGTCAAGGACGACGGCACGATCGTCACGCGGCAACTGTCCAACGATATCCTCGCCGGCATCACCCGGCAGGCGGTTCTCGAATGCGCGCGCCAACTCCAGATCAAGGTGGAGGAACGCCCCTTCACGATCGAGGAAGCGCAGACGGCGAAGGAGGCCTTCTCAACCTCGGCCAGCGGCTTCGTCACGCCCGTCGTCAAGATCGACGGTGCCGTAATCGGCACCGGCAAGCCGGGCCCCGTCGCGGCGAAACTGCGCGAGATCTATCTAGACGTCAGCCGCAAGACGGCGATCTGAGCCGGCGCCCGCGGCCGTCGGATCCTCTCGGGATTTCCGTCGCCATCTTCAGGATGGCCTAACCGGTCGCATGGCATCCTGCCGTTCGCCGGGCCGGCCGGGGCATTCTTTGCAACCGGCCGGTCCGCCGCCCCGGTATCCGAAAAGGATCATCATGAAATCGACCTTCCGACTGTTCCTCCCGCTCGTCGGCGCCGTCACGCTGGCCGGATCCGCCGCGCAGGCGCAGGGCGTCGAGTCCGTCGGCGACTGCTACATGTCGCTGGAGGCCTACGACCAGGAAATCGAGCAAGGCGGCTATCCCGACGCCGCGGTGAAGCCGTTGCGGAAGATCCTCGGCAAGATCGCGACGGCCTGCGAGGCCGGCAAGTTCCCGAAGGCCGACAGGCTCTTCAAGGCCGCCGACGCCGAATACGAGACGCTCCTTGCCGGCGACGGCGAGGCAATGTCGGGCCTGGCCGCCTCGGAGGGAGATTTCTGGTCGACCGCGCGGGTCTGGTGGGGCCAGACTTTCGCGCCGGACCGCGTCCGGCTGATGCGCGCCGACGTCAACGGCGACGGCCTCCCGGATCTCGTCGGCTACAAGGTCAATCTCGACAGCCCGGAAGGGATCTTCCTGAACCTGCTCGAGGTCGTGAAGCGCGCCGACGGGAGCGTGAAATTCGGGGCGCATTCGTTCCCGTATGGCGGGACCGACCAGGACGGCCTTTGCCATATGGAAGAGCAATATCCGCTGCCGGATGTGACCGTCGTCGAGTGGGACCCGGCCGAGATCGGCGACGCGGTCGTTCCCCGTTCCATCGCGATCGACGACGGCATGTGCGACCGGATCTACGTGTTCTGGCCGAGCCAGACGGGCGCGGAAGAGGAAGTCCAGCTTCGGCTGTTCCGGAACTGAGGGGGCCTTAAGCCCCCTCGCCGTCAGGTCACGGGTGCCGCGTTTATCTCATAAGGCAAGAACGCCGTTTCCCGGAAAGGTCGGCTACTTCTTACTCAATCTGTACAAGATGCCTTCGACAGCAACTCCCGAAAAATCTTTCTTGAACGGCGTGGCCACGGAACTGCCAAGAAGAACTTTGTCCTTTCCATTGCTGGCCATTGCCGTTCTGGCATTTTCGTATGCCCAGGTTATTTCCTGATAGGCTTCGTCGCCCAGCTTTTTCCCTTTTTTCGAGAAAAGCTGCGCATGCAAACCGAAGCTGAACCGGCCCTCATGCCATGCGACCGTAAAGCGGGCTTTCGATAACGCTGCGACTGAGGCGCGTTTTTCATTGTCATAGCTTCGGCGAGTCACGATGATTTCCTTGCCGACTTTTTTTCCAGACTTCTTGACGATCTGGGCGTGTATTCCGTCGTTAGTATCTGGCAAAGCGCCACTGGTATCTTCCCAAGCAATGACGAAATTGCCATTCGAAAGCATGGCAATCGACGGATAGCGCCGCTCACCGGACTTGTATTTGCTTACTGTTCTGGATTTGCCTATTTTTTTGCCGCTATTGTTGAGCACCTGGTACATAACGGTCGGACGATCGCTAGCGTCGTTCTGCACCCAGGTCATCGCAACCCGGTTCCTGAAGGGGAGGAACCGGGGCGTTCCGACCGTCGTTTCACCGCCAGAAATTCTGTCTACCCCGGGTATTTCAAATTTGTCGCGCTTCAAGCGACCCTTGTTGTCGAATATCTTCCCGAACAGTCCTTTTCCGGGGTAGTCATCAATGTACCAAGTGACAAGAATCCCGTTGGGGTCGAGGCCCGTGATGGCCGCCTTTGCCTCTATTTCGCCATCCCCGCAACTGTATTTCAGGCAATAATCGCTTGTTCCTACATAAATAGAATTTCCGATAGGAGATCCTTTTTTATTGAATATCCTTAATTTTACTTCGTAATCATCGAAGTAGCTTACGGCAATGTATCCATTTTTGAGAACCGCGATAAACGGGACTTCCTGATCGCCGGCCGTTTTTTCATTGATGCGGAATACCTTCTTTCGCTTTCCTTTTTCGGATATCGCCGCCACATAGATGTCCATATTTCCAGAACTATCGTCCTGATAGGCGACCAGGAATTCTTTTGTCTTATTATTGTAGGTGGATACAGGATTACTCTGAATTCCTTCGATATTTTTATTCACAAGAATTGGTTTGCCCAGCGCGCGCAATGAGTCCGCATGCGCTTCGTGATGAAACGCTGAGGAGAGAACGAGAATCGAAAAAAATATAAACGTAAGCACTACTTTCTTGTTCTCTGTCAAAATTCTATTCCTTTCTATTTCGACTTTCGGCATTTGCGCACAAAAATTACAGGCGAATTGCGTTAAGTCGTGGCGGCCGCCCGATCAATATACTTCGCAAGGTGATCGTTCCGACTGCGCCGGAACGATTCTATCGCGCCGCCGATTTGTGGAAGATAATATTAATTTATCAAGCCAAGCGTTGGTCGCCAACCACGTGGCGACGTCCGATAGGAAATCTCGAACGCATCCGTCAAACTGATGGCCTATACTGATGGTGCCGCGACCTGCCAGCCGTATTCGACCGCCGCATCGCTCACCCAGTCCCACAGGGACTGCGCGAAGCTCGTCATCGCGTAGATGTCGAACGTCTCCGCATCGAGCCGGACGACTGTCACGGATATGTGGGCGAGACCGGCCGTCGTCGCCGACATCGGCGGGAACGCCTCGACACCGAGGTCGAAGGCGAGTCCCTTCTGCAGGAGATCGGCGGCCGGCGCGCCGGTGATCCGGATGCCGGCACGGCCGTGGGTCAGGTCGGTGACCGTCCCCTCCGAAACCGGCAGCGCCTGTTGGAGGCGGGCGGCCAGCCCGGCATCCTGCCCGATCGCCAGGTAGCGGCCCGGCGCCAGCGAGATGTACAGGTGGCCCGGCGTCGAGACGGCGGTCCGTCCGGATGGCGCGCCGCCGGGGAAAACGGTCGCCGGCACCGCCTCGCCGCTATCCCAGACGGCGACCTCGACAATCGAACCCGGCCGGCGTTCGGCGAGTGTGATGGCGGACGTGCCCGCGGCGGGACGTCCGGCGCCCGGAACGGCGACCTTTTCGAGCGGATAGACCTCAGACATGCATGCGGCTCCCGTCGGGATCGTAGAAATGCGGATCGCGGACCGTGACCTGGACCTGGCGGTTGCGGACGGGATCGGTGGCCGTGAGCGTCTCGCCGTGCATCGCGCGGCCGTTCTCGAGCAGGGCCAGAGCGATGTAGGTCTCCAGCGCCGGACTGTAGGCATTGGCCGTCACGTGGCCGAGGCTGCGGCCGGCGGTGCCTTGGCGGATCAGGTGGGCGCCGTTCGGGATGCCCTGCCCCTCCGCCGTCAGGCCGACGAGGACCTGGCGATCGGCGCGGACGAGATCGGGACGGCCCGCCATCACCTTGCCGATGAAATCCTTCTTCGGCGACAGCATGCCCGCGAGACCGAGGTCGGCGGCCGTCGTGCGGCCGTCCAGCTCGGATCCGGCGACATGGCCTTTCTCGATGCGCAGCGTGCCGAGCGCTTCCAGCCCGTAGGGGACAATGCCGGCATCCCTGCCGGCGTCGAGCAGCGTTTCCCAGAGCGCCAGGCCGAACCGCGCGGGAACGTAGACCTCGTAGGCGAGTTCGCCGGAGAAGGACAGCCGCGCCACCATGCCCGGCTGGCCAATCACCAAGCCCTCGCGGACGCCGAGATGCGGCAGGCCTTCGTCGGAGACGTCGATGTCGCCGACGATCCTGCCCAGAACCTCGCGGCTCTTCGGGCCCGACAGCGCGACGCTCGCCCAGACATCGGTCACCGAGGTCAGATGAACCTTCAGGTCGGTCCAAACCGTCGCCAGCAGCATCTCGAGCTTCTGCATGACCGGACCGGCATTCGCCGTGGTCGTGGTCATCAGGTAGCGGGTTTCGCCGAGGCGCCAGCAGGTGCCGTCGTCGAACAGGATGCCGTCGTCGCGCAGCATCAGGCCGTAGCGGGCCTTGCCGACCGGCACCTTCGCGAACGGGTTGGTATAGACGCGATTGAGGAATTCGGTCGCGTCGGGCCCCTGCACGTCGATCTTGCCGAGCGTGGAGACATCGGCGATGCCGACGGCGGTGCGGACGGCCCGCGCCTCGCGGACATAGGCCTGCTCCAGCGTCTCGCCGGGCTTGTAGTAGACCCGCGGCCGCATCCAGGCGCCGGCCGGGATCATCTCCGCGCCGTTTTCGATGTGCCAGGCATGCATCGGCGTGTGGCGGACCGGCCTGACGTGATGGCCGGCCTCGCGGCCCGCGATCGCGCCGATCGCCGTCGGGGTATAGGGCGCGCGGAACGTCGTCGTGCCGACGGCGCCGATCGGCTTGCCCCTGAGGTCGGCCATCATGGTCAGCGCGGCGACGTTCGAGGTCTTGCCCTGATCGGTCGCCATGCCGAGCGTCGTGTAGCGCTTCAGGTGCTCGACGGACAGGAAGCCCTCGCGATGGGCGAGCTTCACGTCGGACGCGGTCACGTCGTGCTGCTGGTCGACGAAGATCTTCGCCCTGGCCCCGCGCGGGCTGTCGACAGTACGCAGGATCAGCGGTGCGGACGGTGTCCGTACCGGCGAGATCTGCGGCAGCTCCGCCTCGTCCGCCTTGAACCCGGCGGCCCTGGCCGCGTCGAGCCCGGCGGCGGCGCCGTCGGACAGCGCCTCCGTCAGGCCGAACACGCCGTGGCAGGCGCCGGCGGAGCGCCAGCGCTCCCGCGGCGCGCCCGGCAGAAAGATGCCGCGCTCTTCGTCGTAGACCGGGCGCGATCCGGCCTGGCTGTGCAGATGCACCGCCGGCATCCATCCCGCGCTCGTCGCGACGGCGTCGGCGGACAGGGTCTCGGGCACGCCCGTGATGTGGCCGTCCGCGTCGACGCCGGCGATCTCCACGCCGGTGACGTGCTTCGACCCGTGAATGCGCACGACGGCCTTGCCGGAGCGGACGGGGATGCCGAGATCGGCCGCCTCAGCCGCCAGATCCTCCGGCGGGGCGGTGCGCGGATCGACGATGGCCGCGACGCCGACGCCGGCGGGTGCGGCGGCGAGTGCCGCTTCCCAGACACCGTCATGGGCACCGAAGAAGACGACGCTCCTGCCGGCCGCGACACCATAGGCCTGCGCGTAGCGGCCGACGGCGCCGGCAAGCATGACGCCGGGAATGTCGTTGCCGTCGACCAGGACCGGCTGCTCGAAGGCGCCGGTCGCCAGCACCACGTCGCCGGCACGGATCGTCCAGTGCCGCTGGCGCGGCATGTGATCCGGCTTGTCGGCCAGATGGTCGGTCACGCGTTCGACGGCGGCGAGCTGGTTCTGGTCGTAATAGCCGTAGACGGTCGTGCGCGGCATCACGCGGACATTCGGATAGGCCTCCAGCGCGGCGACCATGGCACGGGTCCAGTCCGCCGCCGGAATGCCGTTGACCGAAGCGGTTTCCGCGAACAGCCAGCCGCCGGGCTCCGCGCCCTCGTCGGCCAGCACGACACGGGCGCCGGAGCGTGCGGCCGCAAGCGCCGCCGACAGGCCCGCCGCGCCGGCGCCGACGATCAGCACGTCGCAGAAGATGTGGGATTTCTCGTAGCGGTCCGGATCGGGCTTGCGGCTGGCGGCACCCATGCCGGCGGCACGGCGGATGAAGTGCTCGTAGAAATGCCAGGCGCCGCGCGTCGGGCCCATGAAGGTCTTGTAGTAGAATCCCGCGCCGAAGACCGGCGACAGCAGGCCGTTCACCGACATCAGGTCGAATTCGAGGCTCGGCCAGCGGTTCTGGCTCGTCGCCACCAGCCGGTCGTGCAGCTCGGCGGTCGTCGCCCGCGCGTTCGGCTCGGCACGGCCGCCCTCGCCGATCGTCACCAGCGCGTTGGATTCCTCGGGCCCGCAGGAGACGATGCCGCGCGGACGGTGATACTTGAAGCTGCGCGCGACGATGGCGGTGCCTGCACCCAGCAGCGCCGAGGCGACGGTGTCGCCGGCGAAACCGCGATACGGCTTGCCGTCGAACGTGAAGGTGAGCGGCCGGGCGCGGTCGATCAGCGTGCCGCCGGAGGGAAGACGAAACCCGCTCATGCTCCGGCCTTTCCGGCCGCCTTGCCGACCAGCGTCACGTTGGAAATCGCGTGGGAAACGGTGTCGCGCTCGACGCGGACGAAGCAACGGCAGCCCTGGCTGTGCTGCCATAGCTCGGCATGGGGGCCGCGCGGGTTCTCACGGTCGTAGACATATGCGTTCCACTCCTCCACCGACGCGTCGAGCGCGGGCATGGTGACGGTGGCATCGCCCTCGTAGGTGAATTCGGATACGGGGCGTTCGCCGCAGACGGGACAGGTTATTCGCATGTCGTTTCAGTCCCGTGCGTAGAGAAGAACGGCAAACTTGATCTTTCCACGCTCATCCCCGCGAAAGCGGGGATCGGGTGGCGGGCGCTGACGTTGGTGCCAAACGATGTCGATTCCCGCTTGCGCGGGAATGAGCGGAATATGGTGACGCTCGAATGCATGGGCGCGTCCCTCAGTGGTGCCACGGCACGGGGCCGGCGCCGCGCTCGTCGATAACCGCGCCCGTGTGGAAGCGGTCGAGCGTGAAGGCGGCGTTGCGCTCGTGCGGCGCGTCCTTGGCGATGGTCCAGGCGAAGCACCAGCCCGAGCCGGGGGTCGCCTTGAAGCCGCCGTAGCACCAGCCGGCGTTGAGATACATGCCGGGCAGCGGGCCGGTCGTGATGATCGGGCTGCCGTCCATCGACATGTCCATGATGCCGCCCCAGCTCCTCAGCAGCTTCAGTCGGGCATACGACGGGAACATGGTCAGGAGCAGGCTCGCGACGTCCTCGACGACGGGTAAGTTGCCGCGCTGGGCGTAGGAATTGTAGCCGTCGATATCGCCGCCGAAGACGAGCCCGCCCTTGTCGGACTGGGACACGTACAGGTGCCCCGCGCCGAAGGTGACGACGGTATCGAGCAGCGGCTTCAGCGGCTCGGAGACGAAGGCCTGCAGGACATGGCTTTCGATCGGCAGACGGTCGACGCCGGCCCGGCGCATGACTTCGCTGGTGTTGCCGGCGACCGCGATCCCGACCTTGCCCGCGCGGATCTCGCCGCGCGTCGTCTCGACACCGGTGACCCGCCCGGTCTCGTCGCGCAGGAATCCTGTGACCTCGCAGTTCTCGACGATATCGACGCCGAGGCGGTCCGCGCCGCGGGCGAAGCCCCAGGCGACCGCGTCATGCCGGGCCGTGCCGCCGCGCCGCTGGATCAGTCCGCCGGCAATCGGAAACCGGGCGGACTTCGAGACATCGAGGTCGGGCACGAAATCGGCGACCTGCTCGCGGTTCAACAGTTCCGCGTCGATGCCGGCGACGCGCATGGCGTTGCCGCGTCTGGCATAGGCGTCCATCTGCGCCGGCGAATGCGCGAGGTTGAGCACGCCGCGCTGCGAGAACATGACGTTGTAGTTCAGGTCCCGCGACAGGTCCTCCCACAGCTTCAGCGACCACTCGTAGAAATGCGAGTTCGCCGGAAGCATGTAGTTGGAGCGCACGATCGTGGTGTTTCTGCCGACGTTGCCGCCGCCGACATAGCCCTTCTCGACAACCGCGACATTGGTGATGCCGTGCTCCTTGGCGAGATAGTAGGCGGTTGCCAGGCCGTGCCCGCCGCCGCCGACGATGATCACGTCGTACTGCGGCTTCGGTTCGGCGGCGCGCCAGGCCGGTTTCCAGTCGCGGTTGCCGGTCAGCGCGTTTCTTAACAATGAAAAGACGGAATACTCGGCCACGGGGAACAGTCCGGTTGACGGCGCAGCATGTTGCGTCCTGAGATGTCCATTGATGACAGATACCGGCCCCTCCAATCATCGGATTTCCGACAGGCTGCACACGTCGGCGCGACGTGGACTGCCTGCCGGCGATTTCCCGGCGATCCATCGGGGCTTTGCGAGAGTGGCGCCGTGACAGAACCACAAGACGACAGGCCGCGCATCTTCGCCTTCGGGATGATCGACCGGATGTCGCTGATGAGCGAGGTCGCGGCGATCGACACGCTGCGCATCGCCAACCGCCTGCTGGGCCGCGAGGTCTACGGCTGGCAGATGCTGTCGCTCGACGGCAATCCGGTGACGGCAAGCAACGGCATCGTCATCGGTGCGGCGGGAACGTTCGAACTGGCCGAAAAGGCGGACTACTTCTTCGTCTGCGCCGGGCTCGTTCCGCTCCCCGAGCCGTTGAGCGCCTATCACGCCACCCTGCAGCGGATCGCGCGCGCCGGAGTTGCGCTCGGCGGTCTGTCGACGGGAACCTTCCTGCTCGCCAGCGCCGGGCTGCTGGACGGCTATCGCTGTACGGTGCACTGGGAAAACCGCCCGGCCTTCATGGAGCGGTTTCCGGGGATCGACTGCACCGCCAAGGTCTACGAGATCGATCGGGACCGCTATACGACATCGGGCGGCGCGGCGTCGGTGGACCTGATGCTGCAGATCATATCGCGCGATCACGGGCCGGATCTCGCCGCGGCCATCGCCAACCAGCTTCAGCACGACCGGATCCGTCCCGCCGACGAGGAACAGCGGCTCGGCAACCAGGGATTCCTGCACCCCCTGCCCGGCAAGCTGCGCCGCGCGATCGACATCATGTCGAGCCACCTGGAAGCGCCTCTGGCGACGGCGACCATCGCCTATCGCACGGGGCTTTCGGCACGCCAGCTCGAACGCCTGTTCCAGCGCTATCTGCACGTGACGCCGGCGCGTTATTACATGCGGCTTCGGCTCGAACGGGCCCGCGACCTGCTGCTGCACACCAACGTTCCGGTTCTCGACGTGGCGGTCGCGACCGGCTTCACATCGAGTTCCTACTTCTCGCAATGCTACCGTCAGGCCTTCGTGCAGACGCCGTCGGCAACCCGCCGGATTGCGGTCATGGCCGGCGAACGCGATCCCAAAGGCGGTCCGACGGGGGCGAAGCCGTAGCGCTAGGAGACCGCCGCGTCTTCCCGCCTCGACAGGGCTTTGGCGATCTCGCCGGTGTGCTGCTCGCCCCATTCACACAAGGGGACCATGGCGTCGACCAGGCTGCGCCCGAAGGGCGTCAACGCGTAGTCCACATGCGGCGGGATCTCCTGGTAGTCCGTTCGCGCCACGACTCCGTCCGAAACGAGCTCCCGAAGATGCTGGATCAGCATCTTGTCGCTGACGCCGCGCACCTCGCGTTTCAGCGCGCCGTACCGTGTCGGCCCGCGGGCGAGAAAGAAGAGGATCAGCGGTTTCCACTTGCCTCCGACGACACGCAGCGTCGCGTCGAGGCCGCAGATAAACGGACCGGAATTGCTGGAACGAGTGGTCATTCTTCATACTTACCTAAAGGTGCGTACTTGTCCATTAGAAATCACCATCCATCTCAAGGTCTCATCTGACCAAAGGAGAGCGGAAGATGGGTAAGCTTGACGGGAAAACCGCCGTGATCACCGGCGGTGCCAGCGGGATCGGACTGGCCATGGCGAAGCGCTTTATTGCGGATGGGGCGTTCGTGTTCGTTTTCGGGCGGCGGCAGTCGGCGCTCGACGCGGCGCTGGCCGAACTCGGGCCGCAGGCGATCGGTGTTCGTGGCGATACCACAAGCCTCGACGATCTCGATCGCCTGTTCGAGACGGTGAAGTCCGAGAAGCAGACGCTCGATATCCTGGTCGCCAATGCCGGTGTCGGGGATTTCGCGCCGCTCGGGGACATCACCCCGGAACACTACGCCTATGCCTTCGACGTCAATGTCAAAGGGACGCTGTTCACCGTGCAGAAAGCCCTGCCGCTGCTCAAGCCGGGCGCGTCCGTCATTCTCACGGGGTCGACCGTCGGCGTCATGGGCACCCCTGCCATGAGCGTCTATAGCGCGTCGAAGGCGGCCGTCCGCAACTTCGCGCGAAGCTGGGCCCTGGACCTCAAGGGGACCGGCATCCGGGTCAATGTCCTGTCGCCCGGGGCGACGGAAACCCAGAAGCTCATGGATATGTTCGAGACGACCGGCGCGCAGGATGAAATCGTGTCCGGATTCCGTCAGAACGCGCCGCTTGGCCGGATGGGGGAACCCTCCGAAACCGCCGCCGTCGCCGCCTTCCTCGCCTCCGACGACAGCAGCTACATGACCGGTGGCGAAGTGTTCGTCGACGGGGGCTATGCCCAGGTCTGACGTTGGACGAAGCCTGCCCGAAAGGGCCCTTCCATGCCCGGGGTCGCCCCCGGGCATGACGCGTCGGGCGATGGGCCCGTCAGCGCGTCAGCAGGGTCCGCAGCGCCGTCGCGACGATCTCGGTCGCGGCGCGGAGATCGCTCAACTGCAGATGCTCGTCGGCGCTGTGGGCGTTGGCCTCGAGGATCGACCGCGGTCCGGCGCCGTACAGGATCGTGGGAATGCCCGCGGCGGTGTAGTGGCGCGCGTCGGTATAGAGCGGGACGCCGGTCGGCTTCACCTCGACGCCGAGGATCCGTTCCGCCGGCGCCTGGACCGCCGCGATCAGCCTGTCGGAGCCCGGAAGCTCGCGCAGCGGTTCGGCGAGCATGATGCGCCGGCACTCGACGACCGCTCCCGGCACGGCATGAACGGCCGACTCGATCAGGCGGATCAGATTGGCCTCGACCTCGGTGCCGACCTCGTCGGGAATGATCCGGCGGTCGATGCGCATCGTGACCCGGTCGGGAACGACATTGGTATTGATACCACCGGATATCAGACCGACAGTAATCCCGGGCGAACCGATACCGTCCGATGTGCTTTCGACCGCCTTCAGCGCGCGCCGTTCCGCATAGATCGCCGACAGGATCGCCGTCGCCGCTTCGAGGGCGTCGACGCCCGTTTCGGGCATTGCCGCGTGCGCCTGCCTGCCGCGGACGGTGGCTTCCAGATGCAGGCAGCCGTTATGCGCCGTGGTGATGGCGTAGGAGAAGCCGGCCGAAATCGCGTAGTCAGGCTTGCTAAGGCCTTCGTCCAGCAGCCATTTCGGGCCGACAAAGCCGCCGGCCTCCTCGTCGTAGGTCAGGTGCAGTTCGATCGTCCCGTCGAGCCCCTGGGGATCGGCTTCCAACGCCTTGAGGGCGAACAGGTAGGTCGCGAAATCGGACTTCGAGACCGCCACGCCGCGGCCGTAGAGCGCGCCGTCCTTCTCGTCCGCGCCATAGGGATCCATCGTCCAACCGTCGCCCGGCGGCACCACGTCGCCGTGCGCATTCAGCGCGATCGTCGGGCCGTTGCCATTGCCGAAGCGCTTGCGAACAATCAGGTTTTCGACGCCGATCATACCGTGCTTCTCGACCAGATCCTTCGGCACGGGATGGCGCTCGGCCTTGTATCCAAGGTCCTCCAGCAGGACGGCGGTCCGTTCGGCATGGCGGATACAGTCGCCGGGCGGATTGTCGCTCGGCACCCTGACGATTTCGGACAGGAAAGCCACCTCGTCGGGCCAGTTCGCCTCGATGACGTCCTTCACGGTGCCAGTCTCCCTATTCGGCGATCCGGTCTTCCAGCCGGAATCGAATGATGCGGCAGACCTGTTGTACCGCCGTCTTGAACTCCGTGTCGCGGTCGTTGTCGATACGGGTCTCGAACGACGCGAGGATGTCGTGCTTCGTCGCGCCGCGAACGGCGAGAATGAAGGGAAAGCCGAACGTGTCGCGATAGGTACTATTGAGGGCCGTGAACCGCTCGAATTCCTGAGCTGTCAAGGTGTCGAGTCCGGCGCCGGCCTGTTCCGACTGCGAGGTTGCACCGATCTTGCCGGCAATTGCCGCCTTGCCGGCGAGGTCGGGATGGGCGTTCAGCAGGTCGAGCTGTAGCGGGACGCCGGCCGACAGGACGGCCGACTGAAACGCCGCGATCGTCTCCTCTCTGCTGGCGAAGGGACGCCGCTCGGCAGCCCGTTCGGCAACCCACGGCGAATGTTCCGCGATATCCCCAAAGGCGGAGGCGAAGTCGGATGTGTTGAGAGCGTTAAGGTCCGAAACGGCCAGTTTTACGGTCATTGCGCCTTCGCTTCGATCCAGGCGCCGAGTTGCGCGCGTTCCGCATCGGTCATGTGCGTTTCGTTGCCAAGCGGCATGGCGTCGCCCCGCACGGCCTGGTCCTCGACCCGGTCGGCGAACCGGCGGAGGTCGGCGATGGTGACGAGGACGACGTCGCCGGGCGGAACATCGAAGCTCTCGTGCGTGGGATGCGGCGAGTGGCACATGGCGCAGTGCGTATCGAGGATCGCGAGAACCTCGGACTTGGTCGGAACGGGAACCGCGACCTTGGGGCGCTCCTCGGGACGGGTCATGAACAGGGCGCCGACCAGCGCCAGCGCGGCGGCGAGGAGAGCCCAGGAATAGGTCGGGAAGGCGTCGCCGGCATCGGCACGGTTGATGAAATGCCGGACCATGGCGCCGATGACAAGGATGAACGCGACCACCAGCCAAGTGTGCGGGTGGCTGTACAGCATCGGATAGTGGCCGCTGACCATCATCAGCAGGACCGGCAGGGTCAGGTAGTTGTTGTGGGTAGAACGCTGCTTGCCGATTTGTCCGAGCCGGGGATCGGGCGCCCTGCCCTCCATCAGCGCAGCGGTCATCTTCCGCTGGTTCGGGATGATGACCATGAACACGTTCGCGGCCATCATCGTCCCGACCAGTGCGCCGACATGAATCAAGGCGGCGCGGCCCGAAAACACATGGCTGAACAGCCACGCCCCCAGGCAGATCTCGACGAAGACGGCAGCGCCGAGGATGGCGGTGTTCCGGCCGATCGGCGAGCGGCACAGCCCGTCGTAGATGAACCAGCCGGTGGCCAGGCTCGCGACCGAGATCGCGATCGCCTCGCGCGGATCGAGGTCCATGACCTCGGGATCGATAAGGTAGGAGGTCGCGTTGAAATAATATTGCAGGATCAGGAGCGCGAAGCCGGTGACCCAGGTGAGATAAGCTTCCCAGATGAACCAGTGCAGGTCTTCCGGCAGCTTCTCCGGCGCGACCGTGTATTTCTCGACATGATAGAAGCCGCCGCCGTGGACGAGCCAGGAGGTGCCGTAGACACCCGGGTTCATCGTCTCGCGCTTGCGCAGGCTGAGATCGAGCCAGACGAAGTAGAACGACGCACCGATCCAGCTCACCCCAAAGACGAAATGGGCCCAGCGGACGAGCAGGTTCAGCCAGTCGAGCAGGAAATCGAGCATCGCAGCCGGCTCTCTCGGACGCCGTTGTCGGGGGAACGCCCGCCGGGGGAGCCCCCCGGCGAGCGGTACTCAGGTCGGGCTACTCGGGCAACTTGTCGTCGATGCCCTTCACGTACCAGTTCATCTTGAGGAGTTCCTCGTCCGAGAGGACCTCGCCCTCCTTCACCCGCAGTTCGCCAGCCTGGTCGTAGATCGGACCGGTGAACGGATGGAACGCGCCCGAGCGGATTGCCAGTTCCGTTTCTTTCGCCTGCTGGGCGACGTCATCGGGCATGTTGGTGTAGGGCGCCATCTTCACCATCTCCTGGTCGAATCCGCCCCAAGTGTCGTCGGATACCCAGGTGCCGTTCATAACAGCCTCGGTCCGGAGCTTGTAGTAAACGGACCAGTCGTCGATGATCGCGGTGAGCTGCGCCTCGGGTCCGAACTTGATCATGTCCGACGCCTGGCCGAAGGCATGGACGCCGCGCTGCTGGGCGACCTGCATGGCGGCCGGGGAATCCGTGTGCTGAACGAGGATATCGGCCCCCTGGTCGATCAGCGCCTTGGCGGCATCGGCTTCCTTGCCCGGATCGAACCAGGAATTCACCCAGATGATCTTGACCTGGGCGTCCGGACGCTCGGACTGCATACCCAGCATGAAGGCGTTGATGCCGCGGATGACCTCGGGGATCGGGAACGACACGATGTAGCCGATGATGCCGCTCTTTGTCGTGCGACCGGCGATCTTGCCGATGACATAGCGCCCTTCGTAGAAGCGCGCGGAATAGGTGCCGAGGTTCTCGGCCCGCTTGTAACCCGTCGCATGCTCGAACTTCACGTCCGGAAACTTGGCCGCGACCTTGGCGGTCGGGTTCATGAAGCCGAAGGAGGTCGTGAAAATGAGGTCGTTGCCATCCGCGGCAAGCTGCCGAATGACGCGTTCCGCATCCGGCCCCTCCGGGACATCCTCCACATAGGACGTGACGACCTTGTCGCCTAGCGCTTCCTGAACGGCCAGGCGACCCTGGTTGTGCTGGTAGGACCAGCCGAAGTCTCCGATCGGGCCGACATAGACCCAGGCCGCCTTGAGCGGATCGTCCTGGGCACTGGCGGTCGCCAGGCTCATGCCCAGGGCCGCGGCTGCCAATAGCAATTTCTTCATCGAGGCACTCCTTTGGTGTCACGGGTCGATTTCGAGTTTCGCGGCTGGATTGTGACCCGGCAATCCGCCTCGCGCCGTGTGGCTGTCGGCAAGTCCTTACCTATCGGGAACGAACGGCACACCGAGGCACAGCGGCGTGTTAGCGCGAGCCCGCGTGCGTTCGTAGGAAATGATGACGAGGACGACGATCGTCGCAAGATAGGGCAGCGACGACATGAACTGCGACGGAATGGCGATACCCGCTCCCTGCGCGTGGAACTGCAGGATCGTGATCGCGCCGAACAGATAGGCGCCGGCGATCGCACGCCACGGGATCCAGGACGAGAAGACCACCAGCGCCAGCGCGATCCACCCCCTGCCCGCCGTCATCTCCTCGACCCAGAGCGGCGTGTAGGAGAGAGACAGGTAGGCACCAGCGAGGCCGGCGCAGGCGCCTCCGAACAGGATCGCCAGATAGCGGACGCGAACGACCGGCAGGCCGAGCGAATGGGCCGATTGATGGTTATCGCCGACAGCACGCAGTGTCAGCCCGGCGCGCGTCGACTTCAGGAACCAGGCGACGCCGGCGACCAGGGCGAAGGATACATAGACCAGCGCGTCCTGCCCGAAGACAATCGATCCGACAAAAGGTGCGTCGCTGAGGCCCGGGATCTGCAGCTGCGGCAGCGGATCGCGATCGATGCCGACAAGACCGTCGCCCAGCACACCAGAAACGCCGATGCCGAACAGTGTCAGCGCCAGGCCGGTCGCGACCTGATTGGTGGCGAAAGACACCGTCAGGATGGCGAAGACCAGCGACAGCGCAGCGCCGGCCAACGCGCCGGCGATCACCCCGAGCAGGCCGGAATCGGTGTGGACGGCGATCGCAAAGGCGCAGACCGCGCCCATGATCATCATCCCTTCGACCCCGAGATTGAGAACGCCGGACCGCTCGGTTACGAGTTCGCCGATGGCCGCCAGCAGGAGTGGCGTGGAGGCCGTGATGACGGTGAGGATCAGTGGTTCGAGCCCGCCCATACCGGTCCCCTCAAGCTGCGACCCGCGGCCGGTAGAGCCGCAGGCGGTAATAGATCAGCGTGTCGCACGCCAGGATGAAGAACAGCAGGATCCCCTGGAACACCTTGGCGACGTCGAGCGGCAGGCCTAGGCGGATCTGTGCTGCCTCGCCGCCGATGAAGGAAATCGACATGATCAGCCCGGCGAAGACGATGCCGATGGGATTGAGCCTGCCCAAAAACGCCACGATGATCGCAGTGAACCCGTAGCCGGGCGATATGTCGGGTAGAAGCTGGCCGATCGTACCCGCCACTTCCGAGACACCCGCGAGACCGGCAAGTCCGCCGCTGGCGAGGAAGACGAACAGAACCATCCCTTTGGCGCCGAAGCCCGCAAAGCGCGCCGCCTTCGGCGCCTGGCCTACCGTGCGGATCTCGAAGCCCTTCAACGTGGTAGGCAGCGCGAAGGCCATGACACCAGCGATGACGAAGGCGAACAGAACGCCGAGATGCAGGCGTCCGTCCGACGTCAGCGCCGGCAGCGTGGCCGACGAGGAGAACAGCGCGCTTTCGGGGAAATTGTAGCCCGCGGGATCCCGCAGGGGGCCCCGCACCAGATAGTCGAGCAGGAGCAGCGCGACATAGGTCAGCATCAGGCTCGTCAGGATCTCGTTGGCGCGGAAAACGGTCTTCAGCAGCGCCGGGATGGCCGCCCAAAGAAGCCCGCCGAGGATACCGGCCAGCAAGGCGGCGATCATGACGACTGGCGTATCGAAGTGGCCGAATGTCAGCGCCACCCAGCCGCCGAAGATTGCACCGAGCGTATACTGGCCTTCCGCACCGATGTTCCACACGTTCGCCTGGAAGCACAGCGACAGGCCAAGCGCGATGAGGATCAGCGGAGCGGCCTTCACCAGCACTTCCTGAGCCGAATAGCCGGTCATCACCGGCGAGACGAAGTAGGTCCAGGTGCCCTCGAGCGGGCTGATGCCGGCCAGCAGAAAGATGATCACGCCGGCAACCAATGTCAGACCGATCGCGATGACCGGCGAGAACACCGTCATCAACCGTGACTGCTCCGCACGGCGTTCAAGCTCAAGCCGCATCGGTTTCCTCCGTCGTTTCGGAGGCGTGGACGCCACCCATCAACAGGCCGACCTTCTCCATGTTCATGTCGTAGGCGGGGTGAACCTCGGACAGGCGCCCATGCGAAATAGCGGCGATCGAGTCTGCGATCTGGAAGATCTCGTCGAGATCCTGCGAGATGACGACGACGGCGCTGCCCTTCGCGGACAGGTCGATCAGCGCCTGGCGGATGACGGCGGCCGCGCCGGCGTCGACGCCCCATGTCGGTTGACTGAGGATCAGGATACCGGGATCGCGGCGCATCTCGCGCCCGACGACGAATTTCTGCAGATTGCCGCCGGACAGGCTTCCGGCTTCCGGATCCGGGCTTCCGACGCGCACGTCGAAGCGCTCGATGATGTCGCCGGTATAGGCCCGCGCCGTCTTGCCGTTGACGACACCGCCGCTGACCAGCTTTTCCGTCGCGTGGCCCGACAGCAGCACATTTTCCGACAGCTTGAAGCGGGCGACGGCGGCCTCGCCGATCCGTTCCTCCGGCGCAAACGCCGCGCCCAGCCTGCGCCGGGCGTTGATCCCGGATCGGCCGACCGGCGTGCCGTCGAGGCTCACCGTCTCCGCCCGGTTCGCCGGAACCATGCCAGCGAGCGCCTGGAACAGTTCCTCCTGTCCGTTACCGGCAACGCCGGCAATACCGAGGATTTCGCCGCCGCGCACCTCGAAGGAGACGTCGTGGAGCGCGGTGCCGAGCGGGTCCTCGGGCGTCGTGGATAGACTGTCGACCTTCAGCCGGACTGGGCCGAAATCATGCGCGCCGGGAGCCTTCACGTCCTCGACGTCGGCGCCGACCATCATGCTGGCGAGCGACGCGGCCGTTTCCTGTCGCGGATCGCAGGAAGCGACGACCTTGCCGCGGCGCAGCACCGTTGCTGTCGAGCAGATGCGCTTCACCTCCTCCAGCCGGTGGCTGATATAGAGGATCGAGCAGCCTTCGTCGGCGAGGCGCTTCAGCGTCTCGAACAGCTTGTCGGCCTCCTGCGGGGTCAGCACCGCGGTCGGCTCGTCCATGATGATGAGGCGCGGGTTCTGCATCAGGCAGCGGACGATCTCGATGCGCTGGCGCTCGCCGACCGACAGCGAATAGACATGCCGGTTCGGATCGAGCGGCAGGCCGTATTCCTCGGAGATGGTCCGGACCTGTGCGGCGATATCGCGGGTCGACGTGCCCTTCGGCAGGGCCAGCGCGATGTTTTCTGCGACCGTCAGGGCTTCGAACAGCGAGAAGTGCTGGAACACCATGCCGATGCCAAGGGCCTGGGCGTCGGCCGGCGCGCGCAGGCTCACCGGCGTGCCGCGCCACAGAACCTCACCCTCGTTCGGCTCCAGGATGCCGTACAGGATCTTGACGAGCGTCGACTTGCCGGCGCCGTTTTCGCCGAGCAGCGCGTGGATCTCGCCGTCCTGGACGACGAGGTCAACGGTATCGTTCGCGGTAACCACGCCGAACTGCTTGGTGATGCCGCGTGCCTCGAGCAGCGGTGTCGCGGCGCTATCGGCCATATCCGCCCCGGCCATACGGTTCGAGCCCCTCTGTTCCCCTCTGCCGCCGGCGGCTCTGTCGGCCCTTCGGCGGCGCTTCATGTTCGGCCCCGTGCTCGCGTCCTGCAAGCGGCGGACCGGATTTCGATTTCCTAACTCAGCACATTAGATAATCTCTATAACTAACTGATATTTTTCTGGATAATATGCCGGCAATGCTATCCCTCAACAACACTCCGGCGTCGCTTGTCCACCGACTCTTTGGCAAGTGCCTCCTGCGTGAGCAGCAGATCGGCTGCAACCGAGGCGGCAATGACCGCGGGCGCCTTGCCTTCGATGCCCGGAAGGCCGATCGGGCAGCGCAGCCTCGACAAGGTCTCGTCTCCGAACCCCGACTCCTCCAGCCGTTTCAGGAACCGGGCGCGCTTCGTGTCGCTACCGATCAGCCCGACATACGGCAGGTCCGGGCGCGCCAGCGCCGCGCGGCAGAGTTCCAGGTCAACCGGATGGCTGTGGGTCATGACGAGGACGAAGGCACCGGCCGGCGCGTCCGCGATCAGGTCCGAGGGTGTCCGCGCCCTGACGGCCGTCACGTTCTGCGGCATCGCCGTCGGGAACGCGTCGGGGCGACCGTCCACCCAGGTGACGCGGAACGGCAGTGGCGCCAGTGCCAGCACGAGCGCGCGTCCGACATGACCGGCGCCGAACAGGACCACGGGGTGGCGGCTGTCGACGAAGGTTTCCCGGTAGAGAGGGCCCTTTCGGTCCAGGATCGTGAAACCGTCATCATTCGGGACGGCCTCGTCCAGTATGCGCCGGCCAGCGAGCCGTCGCGTCTCGTCGAACCGGGTTTCGCAGGCAAAGCCGCCGCTGGCTTCGAGCGCCGCGAAATGTTCGACCTCGGACAGGTCGGCGGTTCGGAACATCTCGATGGCGACATCGACCCGACCGCCGCAGCACTGGCCGAGGTCCGGGCCGAGCGCGAAGTCGGTCACGCAGAGGGTGTCGACATCCGCGCTCAGGCGTCCGCCGGCCAGTTGCAGCGCCTCCCATTCGAGTTGTCCGCCGCCGATCGTACCCGAGAAGGTGCCAGCGCCTGTGACGATCATGCGTGTCCCCGCCGGACGCGGCGCTGATCCGCGGACGCCGAGGACGGTGACAAGCGCAGCCCTGTCGTTCGTCTTCAGGAGACCGGCGAGACGGGTCCAGATATCGCTCATGTCCGTGTCTCCGTCAGACCGTCATCGCGCCCATTGCCTATTCTGTTGTCATCCCGGCCGAAGCGAAGCGGAGAGCCGCGATCGGAGAGCCACGGAGGGCGCGGGGGCTCTCCGATCCCGGATACGGGCTGGCGCCCGTTCCGGGATGACGAAAGATAGGTCGGGGCGCTGAAATCAATCATTCCCTCCCCCCGACACGGCGGTGATGGCGCGCAGGATCGCCTCGGGCGTCGCCGGCGCATCGAGCGGGACCGGCATTTCCGCCGGCGCAAGGCCGGCGATCGCGTCGAAGATGGCGGAATGAACCGACGTCGCCAGCATCAGCGGCGGTTCGCCGACGGCCTTGGAGCCGTAGATCGCCTCCTCGCGGTTGGTGCCGTCGTGGAGATGCACCGTGAAGGCGGCCGGGACATCCGACGCGGTCGGGATCTTGTAGGTCGACGGAGCACGGGTCCGAAGCCGCCCGGCATCGTCCCAGACCAGTTCCTCGGTCGTCAGCCACCCCATCCCCTGGACGAAACCGCCTTCGATCTGGCCGATGTCAATCGCCGGATTGAGCGACTTTCCGACGTCGTGGACGATATCGACCCGGTCGACACGCATTTCGCCGGTCAGCGTGTCGATCGTGACTTCGGAGCAGGCTGCGCCATAGGCGAAGTAGAAGAAGGGCCGTCCTTGCGCCTTCTCGCGATCCCAATGGATCTTTGGCGTCTTGTAAAACCCTGTCGATGACAGGGATATCCGGGCCAAATAGGCTTTTTGAACCAGTTCGGCAAAGCCGACCGCCCGATTGCCGACGAAGACCTGGTTGTCGCGGAACCGGACATCCGCCGCGGCGCCGCCATAGGTGTCGGCGGCGAAGCCTGCGAGGCGCTCGCGGATCTGCGCTGCGGCGGTGCGGGCAGCCATGGCGTTCAGGTCGGTGCCGGAGGACGCCGCGGTCGGCGAGGTATTCGGCACCTTCGCTGTCGTCGTCGCAGTGATCTTCACCCGATCCATGTCCACGCCGAACTCGTCGGCGGCGACCTGCGCTACCTTGGTAAAGAGCCCCTGCCCCATCTCGGTGCCGCCGTGGTTCAGGTGGATGCTGCCATCTGTGTAGACATGCACCAGCGCGCCGGCCTGGTTGAGATGGGTCGCGGTGAAGGAAATGCCGAACTTCACCGGGGTGATGGATAGGCCTTTCCGCAGGAACGGGCTGTTCCGGTTGTGCTCATGGATCGCCTTGCGGCGCGCGCGATAGTCGGAGACGGCCTCCGTTTTCTCCATGATCTCGGGCGCGATGTTGTCGAAGACCGTCATCCCGTATGGGGTGACGTCCCGATCCGGGCCGTAGAGATTGCGCATCCGGACATCGAACGGATCGAGGCCGAGGCGGTGCGCCACCTGATCCATGACGTGTTCGATGGCCAGAACGCCCTGTGGGCCGCCGAAGCCGCGGAAGGCCGTGTTCGAGCAGGTGTTGGTCCGCAGCCGCTTCGTGCGGGCCGCAAAATTCGGGACAAAATAGGCGTTGTCCGCGTGGAAAGCCGTACGGTCGACCACCGAGTTCGACAGGTCGGTCGAATACCCGCATTTCGCCAGGAACTGCACGTCGACGGCATCCAGCATGCCGTCGTTCGAAACTCCGACCCGCCAGCGTGCCAGCATGTCATGGCGCTTGCCGGTCATTTCCATGTCGTCGTCACGGTCGAGCCGGATCTTGCACGGCCGTCCCGTCACCCGGGCCGCCAGTGCCGCGAGAGCTGCCCACGGGCCGGCCTGCGATTCCTTGCCGCCGAATCCGCCGCCCATCCGGCGGACTTCCGAAATGACCGAGTTGATGGGCTGGCCGAGCACTTCGGCGACCAGCTTCTGTACCTCGCTCGGGTGCTGCGTGGAGGACAGGACGAACATGTCGCCGTCTTCCTGCGGCACGGCCAGCGCCGCCTGGCCCTCGAGATAGAAATGCTCCTGCCCGCCGACGGACAGGGTGCCAGACAACCGGTTCGGCGCGCCGGCCAGACGGGCTTCCGGCTCGCCGCGGACGATATCGAAATCCGGCGAGATCAGGCTGCCTGCCGCTTCCGCCGCCTCGATGGTCACGATCGGTGTGGCATCGGCGATCTGGATAATTCCTTTCGCCGCGGCGCGCCGGGCCGCAAGTCGGGTCTCCGCGACGACAATGAAGACCGGCTGGGCATTGACCCGTACGTCGCCGTCGGCGAGCAGCGGATCGTCGTTCGAACCGGCCACAGGGCTGACGTCGTTGTGGCCGGGAATGTCGGCGGCCGTGATCACGGCAACGACGCCCGGCGATGTCTTGACCGCGTCAAGATCGAGCCTGCCGATCTTCCCGGCCGCTGCAGGCGAGCGGCCGATGGCGATATGCAGCGTCCCGGCAGGTTCGCGGACATCGTCGATATAGAACGCCGAGCCGCTGACGTGCTTCGTCGCGCTGTCGTGCTTTGCCGAGGTGCGGACCGAGCGGAGCTCACCGAAGGTGTTCTCGAACGGGTCGATCGGGAGGGCGTCACCCATCGGCCATCTCCCGGATGCCGTGAAGGCGGGTTTCCGATGTTGTGTTTGCCGCGATCTCGGTGAGTGCCTTGCGCAGGAGGTTGCCGGCGATCTGCAGCCGGTAGGCCGCACTGGCCCGGTGGTCGTCCACCGGCCGGAAGTCGGTCGCGAGCGCCGTAATCGCGCCGGCCCAACCGGCCGGTTCTGCGAGGCTCACTCCCCTCAATGCGGTCTCGGCGCTCGTCGCCCGTTTCGGGATGCCGGCCATGCCGCCGAAGGCGATCCGGGCGTTCTTGATATTCCCTTCCTCTATATCGAATGCAAATGCCGCCAGTAGCGCGGAGATATCCTGATCGAAGCGCTTGGAGATCTTGTAGGCGCGAAAGGCCGTGTCGCGCCGGAGCTTCGGTATACGGATGGACTCGACGAACTCGCCGGGCTTCCGATCCTGCTTGCCGTACTCGAGGAAGAAGTCCTCGAGCGTAACCACCCGGAAATCGGCGCCGTGGCGCAGCATAATCTCGGCGCCAAGCGCGATCAGCAGCGGCGGCGTGTCGCCGATGGGAGACCCGTTGGCGATGTTGCCGCCAATGGTACCCGCCGCCCTCACCTGCGGCGACCCGAGCCTCCGCAGAACCTCCTCGATGTCCGGGTCGAGCGATGACAGCGCATCCCAGGCCTGTTGGTAGGTCACCGCCGCGCCAATGACGATCGCCTCGGGATCGTCCTCTATCTCGGTCATCTCCGCGACCTGGCCGACATGAATCACGCGCTCGATCGAGCGCATCTGCTTGGTGATCCACAGACCGACATCGGTGGCGCCGGCAACGATGGTCGCGTCGGGATGCAGCACACAGAGCGCCGCAAGTTCGTCAATGGTTGTCGGCGCGGCGAAGAACCGGCGTTCGTCGCCGACGAAGAGCGCCTTTCCCTCGATACCACGCCGCATATCGGCCAGAGCGCCGTCACCACCGAATCCGTCCGGCTTCGGTGCCGCGCAGGCATCGAGTGCGGCATCGACAATCGGCCGATAGCCGGTGCACCGGCACAGGTTGCCGGCGATAGCGTCGTTGACGGCCGATCGGTCCAACTCGTCGTGACCGGCGCGGTGATAGAGCGCGAACAGCGCCATGACAAAACCGGGGGTGCAGAATCCGCACTGGCTTGCGTTGTGCTCGACCATCGCCTGCTGGATCGGGTGCAACGCGTTGTCGCGGGCAAGGTCCTCAACGGTCACGACTTCTGCCCCGTCGGCCATGCCGAGCAGATGAATACAGGCGTTGACGGGTCGGTATTCGATCCGGCCGTGCGCGTCCGGCCGGCCGAGAGCCACAGTACAGGCGCCGCAGTCGCCTTCCGCGCATCCCTCCTTCGTGCCGATCGCGCCTTCGCGCAGGCGCAGATAATCGAGCAGCGTTTCCGTCGGCGAAAAATCGGGAATCTCTACAGGTACGCCGCGTCGCAGAATGTGGATGGTGTGGCGTTCGGCCTGCACGGTCAGCTTCCCCGATAGGTGGAATAGCCATACGGCGCGATCAGGAGCGGCACGTGATAATGCGCCGAGGGATCGGCGATCCCGAAGCTGATTGGCACGATATCGAGAAACGGCGGGTCAGGGAGTTCAATACCCGCGGCGCGAAAGTAGTCGGCGACATGAAAACGCAGTTCGAAGCGGCCCGTTATCATCGACTCTCCGCTCATGAGTGGAGAGTCCAGCCTGCCGTCGGAATTGGTTGAGCGGGAAACGATCGCGTCGGACTTACCGCTTCGGAACAACTCTATCCTGAGCCCGCTCGCGGGCCTGCCGGTGCTCGTATCGAGGACGTGGGTCGTCAGTCGTCCCATGCTTACCTTTTACGCAAAATCGAAAGCGCCCGTTTCGTGCGCACGACAGGCATAATGGAACGCGACCCGGAGCCACGCAATGCATGTTCTTTTACCGGGTGGAAAAAATTATTGTTCCGCTTCGCCGGGTGTGAGGCAGGCGTAGAAACGGTCCTCGTCGAGGGCGGCGTCGCCGCAGCGCAGGAACATCTCCAGCTCGCCGGGGTACTGGTAATTGACGTAAGGGTTCACGAGGAACCGGCCTTCCTGTGAGCGGAACGCGCCGAGCCGGTCTATTTCGCCATCGAGTTCGGGATGCTTCGAGACGATGGCGTCGCGCAACTCGTCACCGGGAATGAAATTGTCCGGAAGCTGGTCGAACGGTCCGTCAAAGTAGTTGTTGTCGCGGACGTTTCCGTCATAGACGCCAACCAGGATCTTGCGCGGCGAAAAGCGATCCTCATAGAAGGCAAACCCGGTCCGCGAACCGACGGTCAGCGCGGGGTGGTCGTCGTGATACGGAAGCAGGATGTCGTTCAGCAACTCGTTTTCGTTGAGTATGAACAGAAAGGCTTTGCGCGGCTCGTTGTAGACTAGGAAGAACGGGATCCCGGATTCGTCGAATGTCGCCCCGAGAAGCGTATCGCCTTCGGCGACAACGCCTTCCGGCGCTTTCTGGTCGCTCAGATCGTGGAGTTGGAAGCGGACGGTCTTTTCGCCAAAGGTGACGGCATAGAGCAGGTCATCGAGCTTCTTGACCTTCACCTGGTCCTTTTTCGTCAGCGGCCGATAGTTCGACAGGATTTCGACGTTCCACGGCTCATTCTTTGAGAAGTACGCGAAGTGCAGAACTCCGTCATCGCGATCGCTGACGTCGAGACGCACGTTGCCGGCGAACTCCATGCCGCTCCAAAAGAAGGTGAAATAGTAATAATTCTCGCTCGGATAGACGGTCACGTCGTCCGGCAAGGCGGCAAACACATGTGCGAAGACCGCCATTGGATCGTCGATATCGATATCCGGGCTGCCTTGCACCCGGTCGATCATCTGCTGGTTGAACGTCACACCGTAACCGGGTTCCCCCGGCGCCGGGCCGGCAGATGCGCGATCCGGTGTCGCCATCATCGCCATGGCAATCAGCCAGGCGGCAAGGCCGGCCTGAAGCACCGGCTGGCGGAAAGTCTGGTAAACGATACGCAAGGTACTGCTCCGGATCTGTGTCGGGCGTGGCGGCCGCGCGGGCTCGATGCTCGTCAGCTCGATGACATGAAGGCCGTCAGGCTTATCGCCGCAGGTTCTGAAGCTGCTGCGATGTCTTCTTGTTGTGCTTCTTGCTGTTCCCCGTCTGGCGCTGCTGCGGCTTTCGGGCGGCGGGCTGTTTCTTGGGCGCGGTCCTGGCCGCCGGCTGTTTGCGCTGCGGCGGCTGCTGACGGGTTACCGGTTTCCTCTGGACGGGTTGGCGTGCTTTCGGTTGCTGCCGTGTCGCCGGCTTGCGTTGAACGGGCTGGCGGGCCTTGGGCTGCGTGCGCGCGCCGGGTTGTTTCGGAACAGCGGTCTTGGGTTTCTTTGCCTTGGGCGTCGTGCGTTGCGGCGGTTGCTGTCGAGCCGCCGGCGCTTTCGGTTTCTGCGGGCGAGCGGCAGGCGGTTTCGGCGCCTGCGGACGCGCTGCCGGCGCCTTCGGTTTGGGTTGGCGGGTGCTCGGGGCCTTGGGCGTCTGCGGCCGGGCGGCGGGCGCTTTCGGAGTAGGCCGAGTGGCAGATGGCCGGTTCGGGGTGGCCTTGTTGCCGGCGCCGGGCCGTTGTGCAGGCGGCCTCCGCGACGCAGTGGATGCCGCCGTCGAATGGGCCGGACGGGCCGGGCTCGCCTTGGCGTTGGACCGGGCCTGGCCATGGATCCCCGTCTTTGGCGCCGCGGGCGTCCGCGGTGTCGGGCTTGCCTTGGACGACGCCCCTCCGGACCGGGTCGTCCCCGAGGACTTCGCCGGGTTGTGCGACGGTGTTGTGCGGGAGCGCGAAACCGCCGGCGCATGCGACGGACCGCCCGACCTGAGCGCCGCGTTCGACTGGGCCGGATTGTGCGCAGGCGACACCGCTTTGCTGGTGCGGCTGTTGTGCTGGCCGGAATTGCGGTTGCGGTGGAAGCTGGAGACCGCCGGCTGATGCGACGGCGAAACACCGGTCGAGTTCCGGGTGTTGTGGGCACCGGATTGTCCACTGCGATGGAAGTTCGACAGTCCGACGGCGTGGGCCGGCGAGATGGCGCGCGACGTGCCGGCTCGGTGCTGACCGGAGTTCTGGTTGCGATGGAAACTCGAAACGGCCGGCGCATGGACGGTCCGCGCCCGCGATGTCGCCGCGTTGTGAAGCTGCGACCGACCGGTCTGGTGGAAGGTCGACGGTCCCTGCGAATGGATCGGCCGCGAGTTGGATGATGCCCTGTTATGCGCACCTGACGCGTTGTTCCGATGGAACTGCGACAGGGTGCCCAGGTGCTGCGTCCGGCGTCCCGATGTCCGCGCCACATGCAAGGCCGAGGCGTTGTTCGAATGGAACTGGGACACCGACGGATTGTGGACCGGCCGCACCCGAGATGTCAGCGATACATGCTGTGAGGAGACGAAGCTGCGGTGGAACGTCGAGATCGTATTGACGTGTCCAGGCCGGCGGTTCGACGTGGCGGGGTTGTGCAGGGCGGATACGCCGTTGCGATGGAACGCCGAGATGTTGCCGCGATGGATCGGTCGCACGCGCGACGTCAGGGGATCGTGCAGTGACGACTGGTTGAAGTTGTGGAAGTTCGACACCGAGCGGTTATGGACCGGCCGGACGCGCGTCACCGCGCGATCGTGGACGCCCGACGAGAACCGCCGGTGGAAGGCCGACAACTGCACCCAGTGCAGGGGCGCCACGCGGGTCACGATGCCGTCGTGCCGGGCCGAATTCCAGCTGCGGTGGAAGCCCGAGAGCTGATAGCGATGCGATGGCAGGATCGTCGACGTGCGGTAGTTGTGCAGGATCGACCGGTTGGTGCCGTGGAAGTTTGACAGCCCTACTGTGTGCAGCGGCACGAAGCTTGTGTAGACGCTGTCGTGGAAGGCCGACCCCCAGGTCAGGTGGAACTGCGACAGGGCGACCCGGTGATACGGGATCGGCTGGCTGGTGACGCCGTCGTGCAGGGACGACCGCCAGGTGCGGTGGAACACCGACAGGCCGGTATCGTGGAAGTCGATCGGCGCGCTGGTGACCGGATCATGGTTCACGGAGTCGAACCGGCGGTGGAAGCTCGAGGCCTGAACGAGATGTGACGGAGGCGCAGGCACGTCGACACCGATCAGACCGCAATCCTGATCGTTTGCCGGGCTGGCATCGCCGTCCTGGTCGGCCCCCTCGCCGAAGAACGCCTCGACAATCCCGGATGTAATCTCGCCGGTCTGGGGCAAGCCTACCGACGCCTCGGCCTCGCGGATGGCGGAGGCAGTTTGCGGGCCCATGATTCCGTCGACGGACCCGGTGGCGAACCCGGCATCCGTCAGGGCCGCCTGAACGGCGCGAATGCGGTCGCGTCCCTGCAGGCCAAGCCAGGTGATGGCGACGCAGTTGTCGAGGCGCGGTATCGAGTAGTCGGCGGGTACGCCCAGCGTCAGCGTGAAGGCCGTGCTTTCGCCCGGCGCGAGGTACTGCGTGGGAAGCTGGCAGTAGATGCCGCCGCCCGCCGAGAAGCAGACCCAGGGTTCGGGGCCTGCGTCGATCAGCGATACGCCGGGCTGGCCGATCGTGTCGGTGAGAACCACCGGGCCGTAATAATCGACGACGCCGGTATTGGTCACCGAGATCTCGAACTGGCATTGCCCACCGGGTGCGCACTGGCCGAGGCCCGTCTTGGCGACGGCGATGTCCGGCACGGCTTGTTCCGGCTGCAGGGCCTCCTCGGGATACTCCTCGAGGACGTCTGCGTCCGGTTCGATCGTCTCGACGATCTGGCTTACCGGTTCGCCGCGATAGATGGCGATGTCGCCCATCGCGCCAACGATCGACGTCGAACCGTCCCCGACGAAGTATGATCCCAGCGGGCCGTCAGGCGCGGTCGCTGCGCCAGCGCCGGACTGGGCAGCGGCCGGCGGTACGAGATCGCCGGTCGCGGCAACGGGCGTCCCCTGGAATCCGGCGAGCGGCCCGCTGACGGTAGCCTCTCCCGTCTGATGGTCGACACATGGTGCGCCGGGTGCGCATAGCGGGTCGCCGGACATCCAGACCGTGCCGTCCTCGGCTTCTGGATCGAGGGCACCCTCGGCTGTGAAGCCGTCGCCAAGTGCGACGCCGCCCGATGCATTGGCGCGAATGCGCGGCGGCGTCTGGCGTTCCGGAAAACCAACGTCGTAGCGGCCTTCGCTTTCCCAGATTCCATCGTCGTTGCGGATGAACTGCAGGACCCGCGCAGAGTCCGGCTCGACCAGCATCGGCGGCGTCGCGTCGAAATCAGGCGCGGGCCGGCCGCGCTCGGCAATGAGCATGGTGCCGTCGGTCGAGAAGGTGATGTCGGTGACCGGCGGCGCCTCGAACGGCCCCTCGCCTTCTTCTTCCGGTATCAGCGGCGGGACGACGAATTCGCGGCGCACGTCGGTCAGGTCGAAACCGCCGTTGCCGTCGAGCCGGACCGACCAGATGCTTGTCGCCGCATCGTCGCCGGCGGTGTCCCAGTCCTCGCTGCCGAGCGCGGCGCCGCCCCATACTGCGTAGTACAGCCGGATCGTATCGGTGATCGGGTCGCGCTGGACACCGAGTCCGAAGACGCGGCGGCGGAAATCGGCGTAATTCCAGCAGTCGGGGGTCTCGGAAAACGCGGCGGAATTGCCGTTGGCATCGGTGCAATCGTCGAACCGGGGCACGGTTTCCGTGCTGTCGGGTACGACGTCGAGAACCAGATACTCGCCGGACGGCACGTCCAGGAAATAGGACCGTCCGTCGAGCCCATGGTCGAAGGTCTGCACGGTCTCGCCCGTATCGAGCGATATCCGGTGAATGAGTCCGGTTTCCAGATCGGAGGCAAGAAGCTGCCGGTTCCACGGATCGAAGGCAATGCCGCCGACGCCCGCGCCGCCGTTCTCGGTGCCGTCCTCGCCGAGCAGATTGGCGAATGGTGTCGCGGTATAGTTGTTCGCGGCATCCAGCTTCCAGATCGTGCCCGGTCCGCCGTCCGGGCCCCACATGCCGTCGGCCCAGCCGTCGCCGGTCGGCGACCTGTAGAGACCATAAACCGAACTTGCCGCGAGATAGGCGTTCGCCGGTTCCGCGTCGTCGAAGGCCGAGCCGAAGACCTGCCCGGTATCTGCAGCGGTCAGCGACAGGATCAGTGGCGGGGTCGGCCAGACCGATCCATTCGCGGGAAAACCGGGACTGCCGAGGGAAAGGGCCTTGACGGTTGCCCCATTCGGATCAGGCAGCGGAGTACCGGTCGGCCCGCTTGTCAGCCCTGAGAATTGCGTAATGATCGCGTCGCCGGGGGACAGGACGCCGTCTTGTGCCCGCACCTCTTCGAGGACGCCGCCGGCAAAGGCCAACGCCGCCACGATGAGCGCACCAAGCGTGAAACGTCGGGCTGAACGGGAAAGGACGTCGAGGGCCATGTTCCGACCGGCGCGGCCATCAGGCCGAGCGCCGCCTCTTCTGATTGTCTTGTCCGTAGCCCCCGGACAACGCGCACTATACCGGTGGCCGTGGCGGTTTCAAGGCGAATACCATACACGGCCCATAATGGGGGTATGATGATCTGATGACACCGGCGGCGCCGTGGTCCCGGCGTTAAGGGACCAGAATCGTGGTGCCGGTCGTCTTGCGTCCTTCCAGATCCTGGTGCGCCCGTACGGCGTCCTTCAGCGGATAGGTCTGATTGATCTCGATCTTGACGACGCCCTTCTCGATAACGTCGATCAGCTCGTTCGCCGTCGCCACAAGGTCGTCGCGCTTGGCCACATACGTGAACAGGGTCGGGCGGGTCGTGAATAGAGAGCCTTTCTGCGACAGGATCGCGAGATCGATTGGCCCGATGGGTCCGGATGACTGGCCGAACGGCACCCACATGCCAAGCGGTTTGAGGCAGTCGAGCGAGCCGGGATAGGTATCCTTGCCGACGGAATCGTAAACGACATCAACACCTTCGCCGCCGGTCAGTTCCTTGACCCGATCGACGAAACTCTCCGTCCGATAGTTTATGACGTGGTGCGCACCGTGGGCCCTGGCGAGTTCGCCCTTCTCGGCGGACCCCACGGTGCCGATGACTGTCGCGCCGAGATGGTTCGCCCACTGGCAAGCAATGAGACCGACGCCGCCGGCGGCGGCGTGGAAAAGGATCGTCTGGCCTTTTTCGACACGGAAGGTGCGGCGCAGGAGGTATTGCGCCGTCATGCCCTTCAGCATCATCGCGGCACCGGTCTCGTATGAAATCGAGTCGGGGATCTTGACCAGCCGGTCCGCGGCGATGACGCGCTCTTCGGCATAGGCGCCGATGGTCGCTGCATAGGCGACCCGGTCACCCACGGCGACCTCGGTCACGCCCTCGCCGATTGCAATGACATCCCCGGAGCCTTCGTTGCCGGGGCTGAATGGCAACTGCGGCGCGGGATAGAGGCCCGACCGGAAATACGTGTCGATGAAGTTGAGGCCGACAGCCTTGTGTCTGACCAGAGCCTCTCCGGGGCCGGGCGTTGCCACCTCGACCTCGGTCCACTTCATGACTTCCGGGCCGCCCGTCTCCTCGACAACGATTGCCTGCACCATGTCGCGTCTTCCGTTTCTTGATTCCAGCGGCCGAAACCGTATCAGCGGCGACGGCCTTTCGGAAGTGTCGCGAGCCCGGCCTCGACAATTGCCGTGCGATCGATGCGGTACTGGCGGAAAAGGTCCGGAATTGTACCGGTTTGCCCGAAATGCTCTACGCCGAGCGACTCCGTCCGGTGCCCGTGCACGGCGCCGAGCCAGGAAAGTGTCGCCGGATGGCCGTCGAGCACGGTGACGAGCCGTGTCTCCCGGGACAGCGGCGCCATCAGCTTTTCGATATGGGACTGCTCGGCCGGCGCACCGATCTGCCGTGCCTTTGTCGACGCCTGCCAGCCGGCATTGAGGCGGTCGGCGGATGTCACGGCCAGAAGGCCGGCGCCCGGCGACAATTCCAGCAAATCGCCAAGCGCCGCAGCCGCTTCAGGCGCAACGGTGCCTGTGTAAACGATGGCGAGGTCGGCGCCCTCGGCTGGCTTTCGCATCCAATAGCCGCCCTGGATGATGCCTTCTCGTGTCTCATCGTCGAGCTCGCGCAGCGGCTGGTCGATTGGACGGGTTGACAGGCGCAAATAGACCGAGCCCCCTTCCCGCTCGTGCAGCCAGTCGCCCTTCTTCGCCTTTGCCTCGCGCTGGATGTAGTCGAACGCCCATTCCATGATGACGGCGAGTTCGTCGACATAGGCCGGCTCGAAATAGGCAAGCCCGTCCTGTGCCATACCAATCAGGGGCGTGCCAACCGATTGGTGCGCGCCGCCCTCCGGCGCAAGCGAGATGCCAGACGGGGTTGCCGCCACGATGAACCGGGCATCCTGGTAGCAGGCGTAGTTCAGGGCATCGAGGCCGCGGGCAATAAAGGGATCGTAGAGCGTGCCGATTGGCAGCAGCCGCTCGCCGAACAAGGAATGCGAGAGGCCGAGGGCCGCGAGATTGAGGAACAGGTTGTTCTCGGCGATGCCAAGTTCGATGTGCTGGCCTTGCGGCCCCATGTCCCAGCGTTGCGCGGACATCAGCTTGCGCTCCTGAAACACGTCGGCGCGCGGTTCGCGGGCGAAGATCGCCCGGCGGTTGACCCAGGGACCGAGGTTGGTCGAGACCGTCACGTCCGGCGACGTCGTGACGATCCGGTCTGCAAGTTCGGTATCGGACCTGGCGATTCCATCGAGGATCTTGCCGAACCCCTCTTGGGTCGACATCGCACCGCGGATTGTCGGAAGCGGCAACGCGGGAACGTCGATGTGACGCGACTCGAGCCGTCGGCGGCCTTCGGCGTTAAAAGGAACGCGAGACAGGATCCGGTCCAGTTCGGCCTCGCTGATCCCCAGTCCGGCAGCGGGGTACCACTCATCGCCGGCCTGGATGTCGTTCAGCGTGCGGAACGTCTCCATCTGGTCCTTCGTCATCAGGCCGGCGTGATTGTCCTTGTGGCCCTGAAGCGGCAGACCATGCCCCTTCACCGTGTAGGCGATGAAACAGACCGGCTTGCCTTCCGGCGCCGTCTCGAACGCCTCGACGACGCTTTCCATGCAATGACCGCCGAGATTGGTCATCAGGCGGTGCAGCGCGTCGTCATCGAGCGTCTCGATGATCTTCAGTGCCTGCGGCTCGGTGGAGAGGTCCGCCTGGAGCTGGTTGCGGAAGGCTGCCCCGCCCTGGAACACCAGCGCGGAATAGAGCGCGTTGGGGCAGTCATCGAGCCACCGGCGCAGGGCTTCGCCGCCGGGCTGCGCGAAGGCCTCCTGCTGCAGCTTGCCGTACTTGATCACCGAGACGTGCCAGCCGAGGGCGCGGAAGACGTCGGCATGCTTCTGGAACAGGGCGTCGGAAACGACGGAGTCGAGGCTCTGGCGGTTATAATCGATCACCCACCAGCAGCTCCTCAAGTCGTGCTTCCAGCCCTCCAGCAGGCACTCGAAGATGTTGCCCTCGTCGAGTTCGGCGTCGCCGAGGAGCGCGACCATCCGGCCTTCCGGCCAGTTTCCCATCCAGCCGTGGGCCTTGACGTAGTCCTGCGTCATGCTGGCAAACGCGGTCATCGCGACGCCAAGGCCGACCGAGCCGGTCGAGAAGTCGACGTCGTCGGCATCCTTGGTGCGGGAAGGATAGGACTGCGCCCCGTTCAGGCCGCGGAAATTTTCCAGCGTCTCGCGCGTCTGATTGCCGAGAAGATGCTGGATCGCGTGAAATGCCGGGCTCGCGTGCGGCTTGACGGCGACCCGGTCTTCCGGACGCAACACGCGGAAGTAGAGCGCCGCCATCACGGTCGACAGCGAGGCGGACGACGCCTGGTGGCCGCCGACCTTCAGTCCGTCGATGTTCTCGCGGAGATGATTGGCGTTGTGGATGATCCAGGAGGACAGCCAGAGCACCTTCCGCTCGAGCATTTCGAGGGTTTCGATGTCGAGCGCCATCGCGGCCGGTGCGGCCTGCTTCGTGCTGGTTTCTGCCGTCGCCATGGCAGGTCTCCCCTTTGGTCTGTCCGGACGCTGCGATTCCGTATGTCGCGTCCCTATAAGAATGCCTCGTCACCGCGGGCCGGTTCTTGCTAAGTGTGCTCCAGCGAGGCCTGTTTAAGGCATAAAATTGCGTATCGACGGGGAGTTGCGACAGAAATGATCGATCACATGGACCGCAGGATTATCCGCGAACTTCAGGTCGACGGCCGCATCACCAACCAGGCGCTTGCCGACAAGGTCGGGCTTTCGCCCTCTCCTTGCCTCCGGCGTCTGCGCCGGCTTGAGGAGGATGGCGTCATTCGCGGTTACAGCGCAACTGTCGACCAGAACCGATACGGTCTGCCGATCAATGTCTTCGTTTCGGTCAAGCTGACGCGTCAGAGCGAGGATACGCTGGCCGAGTTCGAGCAGGCGGTTGCCGGCTGGGACGAGGTACTCGACTGCTTCCTTATGACCGGAACGCGCGATTATCTGCTGCGCGTCGTCGCGGCGAGCCTCGAGGCCTACGAGGGGTTCCTGAAATCCTGTCTCACCCGCCTGCCCTGCGTCGCCAGCATCGAGACGAGCTTCGCGCTGGGAATCGTCAAGAGCACGCCGGTGTTTCCGTCGGTTCCCGACTGACGGTGTCAGTCCGCCCCGACCCGCGCAACCCGGCGTTTGCGGGCCAGCACGTTGACAAACTCGACGCCGGCGGAAAACGCCATCGCGAAGTAGATGTAACCGCGCGGGATATGGAAACCCGCGCCGTCGGCGATCAGCGCGACGCCGATCAGTAGCAGGAACGATAGAGCGAGCATCTTGGTCGTGGGATGCTCCTTGATGAAGGCGCTGACCGGGCCGGAGGCGAGGTACATCACGGCGACGGCGATGATCACGGCAGTAACCATGATTTCCACGTGCTGCGCCATACCGATGGCCGTGACGATCGAGTCGACAGAAAAGACGAGGTCGATGACGATGATCTGGCCGATAATGACCGCGAAGGCGGCGTCCCTGGCGGTCGACGACTCGTGCCCGTTCCCTTCGATGTCGGCATGAATCTCGGTCGTCCCCTTCACCAGCAGGAACAGGCCGCCGGCGAGGAGAATGATGTCGCGCCAGGTGACGGGCTCGCCCATGACTGTGAACAAGCTGGAGGTCAGGCCCATCAACCAGGTTAGTGCGAACAGGAAGGCGATGCGGAACAGAAGCGCCAGCGCGAGACCGATCTGGCGGGCGACGCGGGCGCGCTCCTCCGGCAGTTTCGAAACCAGGATCGAGATGAAGACGACGTTGTCGATCCCCAGCACGATCTCCATGGCCGTCAGGGTGGCGAGCGCGGCCCAGGCATTGGGATCGGACAGAAGGGCGAACATGGACATCTCCGCTGGAATCCGGAATCGAAACGTCCGGATGCTAGCAGACCGCCTGGTCGCGCCCTACGTCCTATCGTTCTCAGGAAGTGTTGAAGTCAGGTCTGGCGGCCGAAGAATGTGCGCCACAGGCTGACGCCGAACAGGTAGATCAGCGCGGCGGCAAGACCGGCCTTCACCCACTGGTGCGGGTTCAGATCCTGGAACACGGCTATCAGGAAGAGCGGGAACGAGGCGACCGTCACCGCAATGGAGACATTGCGGAACTTCGCGACGCGCACCGGATGGATGAACATCACGGGGAAGAACGTGAGGATTCCGAATGCAATGGTCGAGGCGAGCACCATGTCCGGCGACGTGTCGAAGACCATCCAGTAGAACAGGACGAGGTTCCAGACCGCCGGGAAACCGATGAAGTAGTTGTCGGGGCTTTTCTGGTCGCGCTTCGCGAAGAAGCCCGCCGACGACAGGCAGATGATCGCTGCGCCGACGATGCCCCATCCAGCCGGGAACAGGCCGGCCACGACGGCGGCATAGGCGGGAATGAAGGCATAGGTCAGATAGTCGACGACGAGATCGAGCGTCTCGCCGTTCCAGCCCGGAAGGACTCGGGTGATGCCAACCTTGCGGGCGAGCGGGCCGTCGATGCCATCGACGAACAGGGCAACGCCGAGCCAGGCGAACATCATCGGCCAATCCGCCTGGGCGGCGGCAATCAGCGACAGGAACGCCCAGACCACACCCGTTGCGGTCAGGGTGTGGACGGCGGCCGCCGCTATCCGGCGTTCGTGACTGGCAACGTCGCTCATTACCTGCTTCAGGGACCTCCCCACTCAATACGGCACAGTTCCGCGCTGCGCCCCTCAAAATTCCAGTTCCGGCCAAAGCCGCGCATCCGGCTCTTGTCCGCACGGCTGACCGTGATCTCCGGGGCGATCCAGTACTGGCTGTTCGTGATCACCACATCCTGATCGCGATCGTTGCCGGCAACCGGCGTAATGGCCCCGTCGATCACCTTGGGAACCTTAACGATACGCGTATTGCCGTCCGTCGTATAGGTGACAGGCGCCTGTTGCACCCCGAGGAACCGGCCGACGAGGATCGACAGGAGTCCTGTCGTGCCGCCGGCGCGTCCGCTAAAGATGCGCGTCAGGGCCCGAACTGCCTGTATTTTGGCCTTTTCGTCGATGAAAAGTGCCGCCGTCCAGTTGCCACGCGACATCAGGCCGGGAATTTCGAGCATCGCGGCGACGTTGATGCCGGACAGGTCCGTTTCGCCGTGATGACCATCGTCAATGCGGACGCCGAACCATGCCAGGCAATCGCCTTCCGTGGGCGGATGCTGGCCAAGCGACAGCACGCAGGGACAGAAAACGGTACAATTGCAGCTCAGGACCAACTCGCCTTTGATCGCCCAGGTCTCGGACACTCACGCTCTCCCTAACCACTCAAACCACTCACTGCCGGCTTCTTACGAACCGGTCATCGGAACGCCTGCCAGTAACGCCACGGCCCAGATCAGCATCAATACACCGACCGCCTGGCTGAACCAGCGTGCACCAATCAGCTTTTCCACCGTCATAACGACCGTAAGAACAGCAATCCAAAGGATATTCATCGTCCCCACTGCGAGCATTGCAAGCATAAGCGCCCAGCAGCAGGCAAGGCAGTGAATACCTTCGCGCACGCCCAGTCGAAATACCCCGACGGTCCTTTCTGTCCAGTTGGTGAACAGGAACGGGAACGGATTGGCGCATTTGATCAGGCAGGCGTGCTTCTGGCTGGTGAACTGATAGAGGCCGGCCCCGGCGATGACGGCCGCCGAGAGGCCGGTGCTGACCAACAATCCATTTGCGGAAATTGCGCCGATCATTCCAAGCACCCATTGCAGGGCGGTCGCCAACAGGGCGAAGCCCGCCCAAATGGTCAGGTATCCGGCCGCCAGCACCAGCGGCGAGACGATCCGCCTGCCCTTTTGCGCGGCGGTATCGGCGATTTCCGCATACGTCCGGAGCATCGGTGTCGCCGTCGGCAGCATCATGGCGATTGCCATGGCGAACCAGACGGTGAACTGCGAGACCGCGATGCCGGGTGTCCAGTACTCGGCGCTGACACCGCACAGGGCGCCGAGCTGACGGAGCCAGGGGCTGGATGCCAGAATCGGCAGCGCGACCGCGTCGAGCCCGTACTTAGCGGACAGATAGTCGAGCCCGGACATGCCCGGGCCGAGGGAATTGAACGTGCCGGCAATGCCGATGACGGCCGTCATCGCCACGAGATAGGCCCAGGCAATCACGACCATGAGGACGAGCATGACCCAGGCGACGCCGCGCGGATTGGCGCTGATCGTCGCGAGTGTCGCGGCGGCCCCGTGAAGATGCCTCAGTTTTCCGTCAGTTGCGGCAGTCACGATCACAGTCCCAAAAACGCGTTACCCTATTGTCGCATAAGCTCAAATCACGGCCAAATAAGGAATGCAATGCGCACGATCAAACCTGCGGTGCCGTCGTGCGGTCGGTCCCCTGCGGCAACAGGCACGATGACGCGACCACCCCGGCGCGCTATGTGAGGGGCGGAAAGCAGGGTGTCCCGATGAGCGAACAGGTTCGAATAACAGACGTGATCGTTGCCGGCGGCGGTCCTGCCGGTCTGTCCGCGGCGTTGGCGATCGGCCAGACCGGGGCCAGTGTGACCGTTGTCGACCCGCAAGCGGACCCGAAGGCTGATCGGCGCACGTCGGCGCTGATGGTCGCCTCGATTACAATGCTGAAGACGCTTGGGATCTGGGCCGACTGCATCGCCGAGGCCGCACCGCTGAAACATTTGCGGATCATCGACGACACCGGTCGGCTGATGCGGGCACCGACGGTCGAATTCTCTGCCGAGGAGATCGGCGAAGAGGCCTTCGGCTGGAACGTTCCGAACAGCGTCATCGTCTCCACCCTGCGCGAGCGTATCGCCGAGACGCCGTCGGTCAGCCTGATAACCGGATCCGTCGAGCGCCTCGACATCTACGACGATATCGCAGAGGCCGAACTCTTGGACGGGACCGTGCTCGCCGCGCCGCTCGTCGTTGCCGCCGACGGACGACATTCGCTGTGTCGCGCGGCGGCCGGTATCGATGTCGATACCTGGTCCTACGATCAGGCCGCCACAGTCGTGAACCTGAAGCATCAGAAGCCGCACGGCTTCGTGTCGACCGAATTCCATCGCCCGGCCGGCCCGTTCACCCTGGTCCCCCTGCCCGGCAACCGGTCCAGCCTTGTCTGGTCGGAGCCGCGCAAGCTGGCCGACGCCGTGGCGGACTTCGACGATGACTCGCTTGCCCGGGAGATCGAACAGATCAGTCACCGGATCCTGGGAAAGGTCGAGATCGACGGCCCCCGGGGCCTTTACCCCTTGTCCGGCCTTGTGCCGCGGCGCTTTGCGGCCAATCGGGTGGCGCTCGTCGGGGAATCCGCGCACGTGGTTCCGCCGATCGGCGCTCAGGGGCTTAACCTCGGCCTGCGCGATGCCGCGGCGATCGCCGAGGTCGTCGAGGATTCACGCGGGGACGGAGAGGATCCCGGCGCGGACAGGGCCTGCAAGGCCTATGATGCCGCCCGCCGGGTCGATGTCCTGGCGCGCGCGGGGGCCATCGACATCCTGAACCGGACGCTGCTCGCCGGGTTTCTGCCCGCCCAGACCATTCGGGCCGCCGGGTTGTCGGCGCTGAGCGGCTTCGGCCCGCTGCGTCGGTTTGCGATGCGCGAAGGCGTCGCGCCGCGCTACCGCCTGCCGAGGCTGATGCGTCCTGCCGAGGATCGTTTTCGCGATGCCGCAGCCGATATCTGATCCGCATTGCCAGTCTCGTCGGACTGCCACGACGGCGAGCGCCGGCCATCACGGGAACAGATCGGCCGGCACCATGCCGTTCGTTACGAAATAGAGGACGGCGGTCAGCGTGAAGACGGACAGGATGGTCCCGACCAGGATGCTGCTCGACGCCCGTTCGACGTAGACATTGTACTGTTGTGCGAGGACGAACACGTTGAGCGCCGGTGGCAGGGCCGACATCAGGATCGCGGTATAGACCCAGACCGGGTCGAAGTGTCCCATGTAGCTGAGCAGGACCAGAACCAGGAGCGGGTGAAACACGAGCTTGATGAAGGCCAGAAACGGCAATTCCCAGGGAATTCGCTTCACTGGGCGGAGCGCCACGGTAACGCCCATGGCGAACAGGGCACATGGCGCTGCGGCCGATCGCAAGTAGTTGAGCAGCGTGTCCACCACGTCCGGCGGCTTGAACTGAAAATAGGCCGCGATCACCCCGGCGATCGTCGCCAGGATGAAGGGGTGCAATAGAACGCGACGGAAGATCCCGAGGATCATTCCAACCGGGCTGACGTGATCGTCGCGTCCGAGCGCCATCAGCAGCGGCACAAGCGTGAACAGCAGCGTGTTATCGAAGCAGAAGATCAGCGCTGTCGGCACCGTCGCAGCCGGACCGAGTGTGGCAAGTGTCAGTCCGGGACCCATGTACCCAATGTTCGAATAGCTGCCGACGACCGCCTGGATCGTCGCTTCGCGGATATTTCCCCGCGTCACCAGATAGCCGACGACAAAGGCGAGGCTGAAGGCGCAATACGTGGCGAACGTCGTGGTCAGGACGAACGACCACTGCGCAAGCTGTTCGAACGGGGTCTGCGACAGGAGCTGAAAGAACAGAGCGGGCAACGCGAAATAGACGATGAAGACGTTCAGCCAGGTCAGGCCCTCGGCGGGGTGCTTGAAGATCTTTCCTGCGAGAAAGCCGAGGAAGATCAGCCCGAAAAAGGGCATTGCAAGCGTAAGGACCTGGTTCAAGCCGTTTCTTCCCGAAAGTGCGCCGCTGTTCGTTTCGGTCCGGCCTAGCGTTTTTCCTGCGATACCGTCAACGGTGATCGCAGGCGCGAGGCTGTCCGCCGCCATGTCGCAGTGCGGCAAAACGGTTGCAATGCAGGTTCGGCGACGACATGGTGCGGCTGCCTACAAGACCACATCACGACAGGATCGATCAGGACATGAAGCTACCGCGCAACTTTTTTCGCCCCCTCGCCGTCGGCGCGCCAGAGCCCTATCGCGAGCTTCCGGTACGGGCGGAACGGTTGATACACTTCGTTCCGCCGCATCTTGAGAAGGTGCGCGCCAAGATCCCGGATCTGGTCAAACAGGTCGATATCGTACTCGGTAACCTGGAAGACGCCATTCCTGCCGACGCCAAGGAGGCGGCGCGGGCCGGATTCATCGAGTTGGCGCAGGCGAACGATTTCGGGGAAACAGGCCTTTGGACGCGGATCAATTCCCTGAACAGCCCCTGGGCACTCGACGACGTCACCCAGATCGTCGCGGCCATCGGCGACAAGCTCGATGTCATCATGCTTCCGAAAGTTGAAGGCGTCTGGGACATCCACTACCTCGATCAGCTCCTCGCGCAGCTCGAGGCCCGGCACGGAGTGACGAAACCGATCCTGATCCACGCCATTCTGGAGACGGCCGAGGGTGTCAACAATGTCGAGGCGATCGCCGCGGCGAGCCCGCGGATGCACGGCATGAGCCTGGGCCCGGCGGACCTCGCCGCGTCGCGCGCCATGAAGACGACGCGCGTCGGCGGCGGTCATCCCGGCTACACGGTCCTTCCGGATCCGGCCGAAGGCGCCACCCGCGCCGGTATTCAACAGGATCTGTGGCACTACACCATCGCGCGCATGGTCGACGCCTGCGCGTCGAACGGCATCAAGGCTTTCTACGGCCCGTTCGGTGACTTTTCGGACCCGGAAGCCTGCGAGTCCCAGTTCCGCAACGCCTTCCTGATGGGCTGTGCGGGAGCCTGGTCGCTGCATCCCTCCCAGATCGACATCGCCAAGCGGGTCTTCAGCCCGGATCCCGACGAGGTGAAGCTCGCCGCCCGGATCATCGAGGCGATGCCCGACGGTACAGGGGCCGTGATGATCGACGGCAAGATGCAGGATGACGCGACCTGGAAGCAGGCCAAGGTCATGGTCGATCTGGCGAAGCTCGTCGCACGAAAGGATCCTGACCTTGCAGCGTCTTACGGCTTCGCCTGAGTGTCACACTTGACTTCGTAGTGCGCCGCAACAACACTTCGGCAACACCTTCAGAAGAGTATAAAACCGGTCGGGTGCGTTGAGGCTCGGACCGATAAGTGAAGCGATTATGAAGTTCAGAACAGCCAAATACAGGATCGGAGAGGTGGTCCGGCACCGGATCTATCCGTTCCGGGGCGTTGTTTTCGATGTCGACCCGATTTTCTCGAACACCGAGGAATGGTGGGAAGCGATTCCCGAAGACGTGCGTCCGAAGAAGGATCAGCCCTTCTATCATCTGTTCGCCGAAAACAGCGAAACCGAGTACATCGCCTACGTCTCGGAGCAGAACCTGCTGCCCGACGATACCGGCGAGCCAGTGCGCCATCCGCAGGTCGCCGAGGTCTTCGACGATCTCGAGGACGGGATTTACCAGAGCCGCGAGGAACGCTGCCACTAATGGCTGGCAGCTTCATCGCAGTCCTCCGGACATAAAAAAACGCGCGCCCGGCAAAGGACGCGCGTTTTGTTTTCGTCGGTTCCTTGGCCGGCCGCCGAAGCGGCCGGACTGCATCCTTACTCGCTCGCCGCCGGCTGCGCCGCCGTGCCGCCCTCTTCGAGCAGCTTCTTGCGGGCTTCTTCGGCGCGCTTCTGGAGTTCCTCCTGCAGCTTCTGACGCTGCTGGGCGAGTTCTTCCATCGGCACGGGATCGCCGTCCCAGGATTTGGTGAAACCGATCAACGTGAGACCGATGCCGACCGCCTTGCCCTGGTTGTTGATGACCAGCACGACGAGATTGTTGCCGCCCTTGAGGCTTTCGATGAACGAGTCGTCGATTTCCATTTCGGCGTAGCAGGCGTTCGGAAGGCAGATCACGTACTTGCCGGCAACCTGCTTGCCCTCGTCGATCTGGATGCGAATGCCCGGCTGGATCAGCGTGCCGAGCGGAACCGCGGCGCGGACCAGGCGCTTGCCTTCCGCCGTCTTGGTCTCCTGGACCGAAACGGAGGCCAGGAATTCGCCGGTGTCGGTGCGGACTTCCTGGGTCACCAGGCAGACCTCTTTTCCGTCATTGGCCTGATCGGGCGCGCACAGCTTGATCCAGCTGCCGAGCTTCTTGCCGTCAGGGCCGGTCGCGGGAACGCCGACGGTCGGCGCCTGCGTGCCGGAGTCCTGGGCCGAAGCCGGGGCGGAGAGACCGGTAACGGCGATCGCGGCGGCGATCAGCGCGGAACCGAAACCCGTCCGGAAAAATTTGAAATTCGGAATTACGGGCAACATACGTGCTCCTCGGAACATTCTTGATTCTCGGGTCTTCTACGGCCGCGCCATTACAAGAATGCGGCACGGTGAAACTCACGGCGCTAGCTCGCGGTGAAATGCGGCGAGAGCATGTCGGAGACCGCGGGCGCGCTACGCAATAACGCGGATTGGATCGGATTTCCAGCGACCGCAGCGTATTTCCCAAACGAGACGTTTTGGCCAGCCCGCCGCGTAAGGCTAACGACGGTGCGTATGTTAGGATGAAGGTGTCGATTCTAACGGTAAAACCGGTACTTCGAGCGAAATGACTTACGATGCACGTCGGCTGATGGGCACGGGAGCCGGAACGGCCCTTGCCGTGGTCGCAGCGATGCTTGCGGGATTGGTTGGCTTGGTTTCGGCGCCGGACGCGGTCCGTGCGGACGGGCCAGCCCATGCGATCGCCATGCACGGAGTACCTCGGCATGGTCCGGACTTTACGGCCTTTGACTACGTGAACCCGGACGCGCCAAAGGGCGGCACGCTGACGCTCGGTGTGGTCGGTACGTTTGACAGCCTGAATCCCTTCATCGTCCAGGGCGTCGCCGCCAAGGGACTGCGCGACTATGTCTTCGAATCCCTGATGACCCGCGGTCTCGACGAGCCGTTCACCCTCTACGGCCTGCTGGCCGAAAGCGTCGAGGTGCCTGAAGACCGCAGTTCGATCACCTTCCGGATCAACCCCCGGGCACGGTTCTCGAACGGCAGCCGGGTTCTGCCGGAGCACGTGATCTTCTCCTGGGAACTTCTGAAGGAGAAGGGCCGTCCGAATTACCGGACCTACTATTCGCAGGTCGAAACCGCCGAGCAACTCGACGACCAAACGGTCCGGTTTACCTTCAAGGGCCCGCCGGACCGCGAGATGCCGCTGATCATCGCCCTTATGCCGATCCTGCCGCTCGACCATTACCTGTTCGATGATTTCGAGCGCAGCGGCTCCGTCGAGCCCGTCGGCAGCGGCCCCTACGTGGTCGCGGATGTGAAACTAGGCAAGTCAATTACCTACAGGCGCGATCCCGACTACTGGGGCCGCGACCTGCCAGTGAACCGAGGGAGATTCAACTTCGACGAGATCCGGTACGAGTACTTTCGAAACGACGGCGCCCTTTTCGAGGCGTTCAGAAAGGGGCTGGTCGACGTCCTGACGGAGGACAACCCCGCGCGGTGGGCGAGCGAGTACGCGTTTCCCGCCGTGAAGGACGGCCGCGTGGTGCAGGAAACCTTTGCCTCCGGCGTGCCGCGCGGAATGTCGGGGCTCGTCTTCAACACGCGGCGCCCGATCTTCGCAGACAAGCGCGTTCGCGAGGCGTTACTGACGCTGTTCGATGGCAAATGGATCAGCAAGAGCCTCTACCACGGGCTCTACGACCGCACGCAGAGCTATTTTTCGGGCTCCGAGCTCTCCGCCCATGGGCGCCCGGCGAGCGATCGCGAGCGCGGATGGCTTTCGCCCTGGCTGGATGAAATCGATCCCGCCATTCTCGACGGGACATACGAGGTTCCCGGGTCGGACGGGTCGGGGCGCGACCGTGCCGCGCTGCGCAAGGCGATCGAACTGTTCGAGGCCGCCGGCTATACGCTGAGAAATGGCGTCATGACGAAAACGGCGACTGGCGAACCGTTCGGGTTCGAAATTCTCGTCGCCACGCCGGACCAGGAGCGCCTTGCCCTCGCCTACGTCAATTTCCTGAAGCGCGCCGGGATCACGGTCTCCGTCCGTCAGGTTGACAGTGCCCAATTCGAGCGGCGCCGTCAGAGCTACGATTTCGACATGATGCCCTATTTCTGGTTCTCGTCGCTGTCGCCGGGCAACGAACAGAAGTTCTACTGGGGCAGCGAGGCGGCGGCGAATGACGGCACGCGGAACTACATGGGCGTCGCCCATCCCGCCGTGGACGCGATGATCGAAGCCCTGCTGGCTGCTCGGACCAGGGAAGAGTTTGTCGACGCGGTGCGCGCGCTCGACCGGGTGCTGATGGCGGGTACTTACGTTTTGCCGCTGTTCCATGTGCCTGACGACTGGGTCGCCCGATGGACGCGTATCGAACACCCGGAACGTGTATCCTTGTACGGCTATCAAGTTGATTCGTGGTGGGACCGGGGATCCCGGTAGCGGCGGAAACGGGCACGGGGCACAGTTACTATGATCCTGGTGGATCAGGCTACATCGCGGCACTTCGTCGATGCCGGCATCTGGGGCAAGGCGCGGCTCGACACGATTCTGGCACGGATTGCCGGCGATAGGCCCAACGATATCGCGCTGATCGACAGGAGCGATGGTCTTGGCTGGCAGCGGACGTTTCCGGCGGAACTGACCTGGGCGCAAGTGGACCATATGGTCTCGGCCGTCTCGGCCGTGCTCCTCGATTCCGGGCTGAAACAGGACGATATCGTCGCGATCCAGCTCGGCAATACGGCCGAGACACTGGTCACCTATCTCGCCGCGCTGCGGGCGGGACTGATCCCGGTGGCCTTGCCTCTTACCTGGCGGGAACGCGAACTCAGGGCCGCGTTCGCCCGGCTTGCGCCCCGCGCCGTCGTCACCGCGACGCGTATCGGTCCCAACGATCACTGTGAACTGGCGATGCGGATCGCGGCGGAATCGCTGTCGATCAAACATATCTTCGCTTTCGGCGATCCGATCCCGGACGGGTTCTGGCCGCTCAACGGCGCGCTTTCGCCGGACGCGTCCGAAGAAGGCGCCTATGGTGCACCGCGGACCGGTAATCCCGCCGATCACGTCGCAATTGCCACGTTCGCGAGCTGGGAAGGTCGCCCGGAGCCTGTGGCTCCCC